>JADHED010000029.1_pt1 | contig 184676 bp, 167 predicted proteins | sample 8952041 | NCBI WGS metagenome assembly JADHED01 (sample SAMN16124423, study PRJNA663239) | bioreactor sludge metagenome | isolation source: sludge (control) | place: India:Bengaluru | collected 2018-09-08
CCTCGTCGGGGCACGGAGGGGGGTTCGAGTCCGTCAACGGGAAGAATGCACCGAACACGGGCGCTGTCAACCGGAATCCGGATTTCTCTTGTCGCGAATCATTGGCGACAGGGTTCCGGGCAGGGTCGGGGGGGGGAAGGAGGGCCGGGGGGGGAAGACCGGACGGCGGGGATCCCCCCGCGGGGCCCGGCGCGTGCGAAAAGCGGGCGCTCCCGGGAGGCGGGCGGGCTACCCTGTCCGGGCGCCGCCGCCGGTGTGGAGATCCCCATGAGCACCCCCCGAGACCGCTTCGCCGTCGCCGACGAGATCCTGGCGCGCGCCTTCGCCGAGGGCCGCCGGTCGCTGCTCGAGCCGGAGGTCTACGAGGTGCTCCGCTCGGTCGGCGTGGACGTCCCCCGGTTCGTGCTGGCCCCGGACCCCGCCCGCATCGACGCGAACCTGCTCGGCGGCCTCGCGGGCGGGGACGTCGTCGTCAAGGTCGTGTCGCCCGACGTGGCCCACAAGACGGACGTGGGCGGGGTCGCCTTCGTCCGCGGCGGGCCCGGCGAGGTCGCCGCCGCCGCCCGGAAGGTCCTCGAGGCCGTGCGAACAAAGGTGCCCGCCGCGGACCTCCGCGGGGTCATGATCGTCGAGCGCCTCGCCATCGGCACCGGCTTCGGCCGCGAGATCCTGGCCTCCTTCCGGCAGGACCCCTCCTTCGGCCCCGTCGTCAGCGTCGGCGCGGGCGGCATCCTGACCGAGTTCTTCGCGGGGGAGCTCAAGGCCGGACGCGGCCTCGCCATCCGCTCGACGCTGGGGCTTTCTCGCGACGGCATCCGGGCGATGCTCGCCCAGCCCTCCGTGGGCCGGCCGCTCTCCGGAAAGGTCCGCGGGGCGAAGGCCCCGCTCGTGGCGGAGGAGAAGGTCGTCGCCCTGTTCGAGGCGCTCCGCGACCTCGCCGACCGCTACGCCGCGCACCGCCCGGACAGCCGTTTCACCATCCGCGACTTCGAGCTGAACCCGGTGGCGGCCACCGCGGACGGCCGGTTCGTGGCCGTGGACGGCCTCGCGAACTTCGACGACGTCAAGCAGTCGCCCGCCGCGCGGCCCGTGGCGAAGATCCGGCACCTGCTGACGCCCCGCTCCGCGCTCGTCGCCGGGGCGTCCGCCACGGCGAAGAACCCCGGCCGCATCATCCTCGAGAACCTCGTGGCCGGCGGCGGCGTCCCCCGGGAGCGCATCTACGCACTGCACCCCGAGGCGAAGGAGATCGCGGGGGTCCGCGCGGTTCCGCGCGTCGAAGACCTGCCGGAGAAGGTGGACCTGGCCGTCGTCTCCATCCCCGCCGCCCCGGCCCTCGACCTCATCGAGGAGCTCGTGACCCGCGGCGCGGCGGAATCGGTGATCCTCATCTCCGGGGGCTTCGGGGAGGTCTCCGACGGCAAGGAGCGGGAGGCGCGGCTCCGACGCCTGCTCGCGGAGGGCCGCGCCTCCCCCTCCGGCGGCCTCGTCATCAACGGGGGCAACTGCCTCGGCATCTTCTCCGCCCCCGGGCGCTACAACACGATCTTCCTCCCGACCTACAAGGTCGGCTTCGCCGAGGCGCGCGGCGGGAACGCGGCGATCGTGAGCCAGAGCGGCGCATACCTCGTGGCGCAGGCCTCCGTCTTCGAGGGGGTGCTGCGGCCCCGGTACGGAATATCGTTCGGCAACCAGATCGACCTCGCCGCCGCGGACTACCTCGAGTTCCTCGCCGACGACCCCGAGGTGGACGTGTTCGGGCTCTACCTCGAGGGCTTCCCCGCCGGCGGCGGCCGGCGGTTCCTCGAGGTCGCCGCGGAGGCGGTGCGCCGCGGGCGGACCGTGCTCGTCTACAAGGGCGGCCGCACGGCGGAGGGCCTGTCGGCGGCGGCCTCGCACACGGCGGCCATGGCGGGAGACTACGCCGTGATGGAACAGGTCCTCGCGGCGGCGGGCGTCGTGGTCTGCGACACCCTCGACGAGTTCGAGGACCTGCTCACGGCGTTCGCGTTCCTCGCGGAGAAGCCCTCCGCCGGGAACCGCGTGGGGATCGTGTCGAACGCGGGTTTCGAGTGCACGGTCTCCGCCGACCGGCTGGGCGGGCTCCGGCTGGCGAAGTTCTCCCCCGCCACGTCGGCCCGGCTCGCGGACCTGCTGCCCAAGGGGATCGTGGACCCGCACAACCCGCTGGACTGCACGCCGACGACGCCCACGGACCGCTTCCTCGGGCTCGTGCGGGCGGCGGCGGAGGATCCGGGGGTGGACTGCGTGGTCGCCTCCCCGCTCCCCCTCACCCCCGCCCTCGACACGCTCGCGGCGGGGCCCGACCACCCGGAGGACATCACGCGGGCGACTTCCGCGCCGAACGGGCTCATCCGACTGGCGCGGGAGACCGCCAAGCCCCTCGTCGTGTGCCTGCACGCGGGCCGGAAGTACGACGCCATGGCGGCGATGCTGCTGGCGGAGGGCGTGCCGGTGTTCCGGCGGATCGACCGCGCCCTGCGCGCGCTCTCGGCCTTCGTCGCGGTCCGGCGGGCGCCGGTCAGCGAGTGAACTTCGGGATCCCCGTCTTGAACTCGGGGATGTCGGAGAGGTAGCGCTCGGCGGCGGCGGTGTCGCCGTGGCGGGCGCAGATCATCCCCAGGTGGTACTTCGCCGGGGCGTCCCACGGGTGGGCCACGAGGTACGTCTCGAGGCTGCGCCGGCCCTCCTCGTAGCGGCCGAGCCGGCAGAGCACGACGCCCAGGTGGTAGTGCGCCATGGAGAACTCGGGAGTCAGGACGAGGCACTCCCGGAGGGCGGCCATGGCCTCCTCGAGGCGGCCGAGGTGGTACAGCGTGATCCCGAGGCGGTAGTGGGCGGAGTGCCGCCGCGGGTCCGCCTCGAGCGCCTTCGCGTAGGCCTCGCGGGCCCCCTCCACGTCCCCGGCGTAGTAGCGGGCCGCACCGAGGTGGTACCAGGCGTCCGCGAACCGGGGAGCCTGCTCCGCGGCCTCGGCCAGGACCTCCCGGGCCTTGTCCATCTCGCCCTTGTGGTAGAGGACGTCCCCGAGCATGAAGCGGGCGATCGGATACCACGCCGCGCCCTTCTCCACCTTGCGGAGGATGTTCCGCGCGCCCTCCACGTCACCGTCCGCCCTCAGGCGCAGGGCCTTCAGTATCCGGTCGTCGCCCGGGCCCTCGCCCAGCGCGGCGCCGCACCGGCCGCAGAACCGGTTCTCGGGGGCGTTCTCGTGACGGCAGCGCTCGCAGAGCATGTCCGACTCCTCGGGTCCGCAGCGGGGCCCTTTTTTTCCCCCTGCCGGGGATTCTCCCCCGGCGGGGGCGGCCCCATGCGTAACCGCCACCCCGCCAAACCGGAAGAAATGGTCTCCCGCCCGGCGGGCACCGCGTTTGCTGGCGAGGACTCACGCATTCTCTCGGATCCGTCCGGTGGGCACCGGCCGCTGACAGGGGGGCAGGCATGGCTTCGAACACGAGTGCGACCCGCGAACTCCTCCTGGGCGACGAGGCCGTTGCGCTGGGGGCGATCCACGGCGGCATCTCGGGGGCGTTCGCCTATCCGGGCACCCCCGCCACGGAGATCTTCGAGTTCGTGGAGGCGTTCAAGGACTGGCCGGTGGCCGCCCGCTGGTCCACGAACGAGAAGGTCGCCTTCGAGACCGCCCTCGGCATGTCCTACGCCGGCAAGCGCGCGCTGGTCTCCATGAAGCACGTCGGGCTCAACGTCGCCGCCGACGCCTTCGTGAACTCCGGCATCACGGGGGTGAACGGGGGCCTCGTGCTCGCCGTGGCCGACGACCCCGGCATGCACTCGTCGCAGAACGAGCAGGACAGCCGGTTCTTCGCTTCCTTCGCCCTCGTGCCCTGCCTCGAGCCGGCGGACCAGCAGGAAGCCTACGACTTCACCCGGGCGGCGCTCGACATCTCGGAGCGCCTGGCCCTGCCGGTCATGCTCCGCCTCGTCACCCGTCTCTCCCACAGCCGGGCGGTCGTGGAGACGCGGGAGAGCCGCGCCCAGAACCCCCTGCGGCCCTCCGAGGGCCGGCAGTGGATCCTCCTGCCGAGCAACGCCCGGATCGGCTACCGGCGCCTGATCGAGAAGCAGGAGGAGGTGCAGGCCGCCCTCCGCGAGCTCCGCTGCTGGCGGCGGTACGGCCCGGCGAAGGGCCGCCTCGGGATCATCGCCTCGGGCATCGCCTGGAACTACCTGCGCGAGGAGATCCCCGACGAGGCCGCCCTGCCGCCGACGCTGCGCGTGACGGGCTACCCGCTGGCCGAGGAGGAGATGGAGAAGTTCCTCGCCTCGGTGGAGGAGGTCCTCGTCCTCGAGGAGGGCTACCCGCTCATCGAGGATCGCCTGCGCGGCTTCCCCGCCCGCGGGCGGATGAAGGTGCACGGGCGCTACGACGGGACGGTGCCGCGGACCGGCGAACTGTCCCCGGACTCGGTCCACGCCTCCCTCCACCGCACGGGCCACCCGGTGCGCGAGCCGGAGGGCCCGCTGGCCCCGCGGCCGCCCGCGCTCTGCGCGGGCTGCGCGCACGGGACCATGTACGAGGCGATGAAGAGCGTGCTGAAGGACCACGCCCACGCGCGCTCCTTCGCCGACATCGGGTGCTACACGCTGGGCGCGCTGCCTCCCTACGAGGCCATCCACTCCTGCGTGGACATGGGCGCCTCGATCAGCATGGCCATCGGCGCGGCCCGGGCGGGGCTCCACCCCGCCGTGGCGGTCATCGGCGACTCCACGTTCATGCACTCCGGCATGACGCCGCTCGTGGACGCGGTCCTCGAGGACACGCCGATCACCGTGGTGATCCTCGACAACTCCACGGTGGGCATGACCGGTGGCCAGCACACCGCGGCCACGGGGCCGGACCTGGTGCGCGTCGTGCGCGGCCTCGGCGTGCCGGAGGCCCACCTCCGGGTGGTCAACCCGCTGCCGAAGGAGCGCGACGCCATCTCGAAGGTCCTCGCGGAGGAGATCGCCCACCGGGGCGTGTCGGTCATCATCGCCCAGCGCATCTGCATCCAGGAGGCCAAGCGGCGCGCCCGCGACGAGAAGAAGGGGGGAGAGTAGCCATGCGTTGCGACATCATCCTCGCGGGCGTCGGCGGCCAGGGGATCCTCTCCATCGCCACGATCCTCGACCGGGTGGCGCTTCGGAACGGCCTCCACCTGAAGCAGGCCGAGGTCCACGGCATGGCGCAGCGGGGCGGCGCGGTGCAGAGCCACCTGCGCATCTCGGACGGTCCCATCGCGAGCGACCTCATCCCCCACGGGCGGGCGGATCTCATCCTGTCCGTGGAGCCGATGGAGGCGCTCCGCTACGTGGACTACCTGTGTCCGGACGGGGCGGTGGTCTCCAGCGCCTCACCGTTCGTGAACATCCCGAACTACCCGAACATCGAGGACGTCCTGGCGGCCCTGCGGAAGGTCCCCCGCCACGTGCTTGTCGACACGCGCGCGCTGGCGAAGCAGGCGGGCAATGCCCGGGCGGAGAACACCGTGATGCTGGGGGCGGCGACGCCGTTCCTCCCGCTCACGCCCGAGAGCATCCGGGCGGAGATCTGCGAGGCCTTCGCCGGCAAGGGCGAGGCGGTGGTGGCGGTCAACGCGAAGGCGTTCGACCTCGGCCGCGAGGCCGCGCTGGCGAAGTCGTAGGCCGTCGTGACGGCGTGCTCCGCGTGCGGCCGTGAGGTGCCCGACCCGCGGCCTCTCGCCGCGATCTCCGGCTCCGTCATGGGCGACGAGGACTCCGACTGCTGGTATCTCTGCGCGTCGTGCGGCCTCTACACGGTCGTGCAGTGGCACGAGGCGTTCTGCGGCGAGGAGACGTCCTCCGTCCGCGGCCCCGTGGACCGCGCCACGGGCGACGCCCGGGTGGCCCTCATCCGCCGGTGCGACCGCCCCTGGGACAAGCGCTGCCGCTGCCCCGCCCACCGCGAGTACTTCGGCGACTCCCTCGACTGAACTGCTACGTCGCAGCTATACCGTGCTCAGGCGGGTCGCTACCGCGCCGCCCCGGGGGCGGGTGCGCCGCTCGGTGATCGTCTGCCGGTGCCGCAACCCCCCTCCTCTCGTGGAGTACCTCGATGCGATCCCGCTGACCGCCGTCGTTTCGCTGCTCGGAGCGGACAACCCCGCGGGGTCAGAACACCGGATAGAGGAACGGTGCGATGGCCGTGCCCCCGAGGATCACCAGCAGCCCGAAGAGCACGAGCACGAGGATGATCGGCGTCAGCCACCACTTCTTGTTGTGGATCATGAACTGGAGGAGGTCCGTGAGGAAACCCGGCTGCTTCGTCGCCGACTCGCGGGCGAACTCCTCCGCGGCGCTCTCCGGCTTTCCCTCGTCGGCCATCGCTGCGATCCTCTCGGTCAGAACTGGCGGAAGTACCGTCTCACGCTATCCGGCGGCCGGCGCGGCACCCAGTAGGTCCTGGCCGCCGGGTCGATCCGCCGGCCGAGGTGGTCGCGGCCGGAGAGCCGCATCGCAAGCCCGATGGGCGTCAGGATGAGGTAGTAGAGCACCGCGAGCACCGTCGTGGACACGACGAGCCCGATGGGCAGCGCCACGGCCATCATCGCGACGTAGACCGGCCGCACGGCCGCCGGCCGGACGACCCCCGCGGCGAACACCGCGGCTCCCGCCCCCCAGGGCGCCAGCGCCGCCGGCCAGGCGGCCCCGTGGCCGAAGCGGAGCCACGCCCCGAGGAGGCCCGCCGCGACGAGGAACGCCGTCGAGAAGACGCGGAGGTCCTTCGGCGGCGGGTGCCAGTCGATCCTGATCAGTCCCATGCGGGATCGCTCCTAGTCCGGCGGGAACCGCTTCCGGTGGTCCGACGGCACGGCCTCCCGCGCCGCCCGCTGGTCCTTCTTCAGGAGCACGAACCGCTCGAGCACGAGCGCGTCCATGTCCGTGGCCAGGAAACAGCGGTAGGCGTCCTCCGGAGAGCAGACGATCGGCTCCCCGCGCACGTTGAAGGACGTGTTGATGACGACCGGACACCCGGTCCGCCTCTCGAATGCCCTGATCAGCCGGTAGTACCGGCCGTGCCGCCTCTCGTCCACGGTCTGGATCCGCGCCGAGTAGTCCACGTGGGTGATGGCGGGGAGGTCGGACCGGACGACGTTCAGTTTCTCGATGCCGGAGAGCCCGTCCATGCTCTCCGTCGTGCGGCGTTCCTTCCGCACGGCCGCGACGAGCAGCATGTAGGGGCTTTCGCGCTCCGGCGTCGTCTCGAAGACGTCGTGGACGCGCTCGCGCAGGACCGAGGGCGCGAACGGCCGGAACGACTCCCGGAACTTGACCTTCCGGTTCAGCGCCGACTGCATTCCCGTGCTGCGCGCGTCGGCGATGATGCTGCGGCTGCCGAGGGCCCGCGGCCCGAACTCCATGCGGCCCTGCACCCACCCCACGACGTGCTCCGAGGCCACGAGGCCGGCCACCGCGTCGAGCAGCGCCCCCTCGTCTTCGTAGCGCGTGCAGACGGCGCCCTCGCCGTCGAGGAACGCCTTGATCTCCTCTTCGCCGCAGCGCGGCCCGAGGAGCGACCCGTGCTGGCTGTCTCCCGCCTGCACGGTCCGGTGCTTCTCGAGCAACTGGTGCCACACGAACAGCGCGGCCCCCAGCGCCCCGCCGGCGTCGCCGGCCGCGGGCTGGATCCAGATGTCCCGGAACGGCCCCTCGCGCAGCAGACGTCCGTTGGCGACGCAGTTGAGCGCCACGCCCCCGGCGAGGCAGAGGCGGTCCATGTCCGTCTCGCGCCGCACGTGGCGCGCGGCCCGCAGCAGGACCTCCTCGGCGACCTTCTGGATGGAGGCCGCGAGGTCCCAGTCGAGCGGCCGCGGTTCCGTCTCCGGCGTCCTCGGCGGCGCCCCGAACAGCCGGTGGAACTTCCGCGACGTCATCCGCAGGCCCTGGCAGTAGTCGAAATACGACATGTCCATCCGGAATGAGCCGTCCTCTTTCAGGTCGAGGAGCTTCTCGAGGATGAGGCGTTCGTACTTCGGCTCGCCGTAGGGCGCGAGGCCCATGAGCTTGTACTCGCCGGAGTTCACCCGGAACCCCGTGTAGGACGTGAACGCGGAGTAGAGGAGCCCGAGCGAGTGCGGGAAGCGGAGTTCGTGGGTCAGTTCGATGCGGTTCCCCCGACCGGTGCCGTAGGACGCCGTGGCCCACTCCCCGACGCCGTCGAAGGTGAGGATCGCCGCCTGTTCGAAGGGGGAGGGGAAGAAGGCGCTCGCGGCGTGGGATTCGTGGTGCTCCGGGAAGACGATCCGCTTCGCGTACTGCCCGCCGAGGCCCTTCCGGATGAGGCGTGGCAGGTGCAGCTTCTCCCGCACCCAGAGCGGCATGGCCCGGAGGAAGGAGGCGAAGCCCCGCGGGGCGAACGCCAGAAAGGTCTCGAGGAGGCGGTCGAACTTCAGCAGCGGCTTGTCGTAGAACGCGACGTGGTCGAGGTCCCCGGGCGCGAGGCCCCCCTCCGCCAGGCAGTACCGGATGGCGTTCGTCGGGAAGCCGGCATCGTGCTTGCGGCGGGTCCACCGCTCTTCCTGCCCCGCGGCGACGATCTCCCCGTCGACGACGAGGGCGGCGGCGGAGTCGTGGTAGAAGGCCGAGATGCCGAGGATGGCGGTCAGCGTTCGCCCTCCCGCAGCGGCGCGACGGGCATCCTCACAGGCCCGCGTACCGCGGCCCCCCACCGCCCTCCGGCGTCACCCAGTTGATGATCTGGTAGGGGTCCATGATGTCGCACGTCTTGCAGTGCACGCAGTTGCCGGCGTTGATCTTCAGGCGCTTCCCGCCCCGCACGGGGTCGTCCTCCATCTCGTAGACCTCCGCCGGGCAGAAGCGGGTGCAGGGGTTCGCGTACTCGGTGACGCAGCGCGTGCGGCAGACGTCGGTGTCCGCCACGACGAGGTGGACGGGCTGATCCTCCTCGTGCTTCGTTCCGGATTCGTACAGGTCCGTCAGCCGGTCGAAGGTGAGGACGCCGTCGTAGCGATCCCTCACGAACGGCGGCGGGTTCGTGCCGTGGCGCTCGGCGACCATCCGCATCCGTGCGTGGCCGGGGACGAGCGGCATCCGGTCCGCGAAGCCCCGGCCCTTCGTCAGGAGCGACAGGAGGGCGTTGGCGAGGCCCTTCCACATGCCGCCGTCGAAGCCCTGGTGGATGTTGCGACTGGCTCTCAGCTCCTCCGCGATCCACGAGGCCTCCACGCGGTCCCGGAAGGTCGCGAGCGAGGCCTGGCCCGTGTCGCCCGCTTTGAGGGCGGAGAAGACCGTCTCCGCCGCCAGCATCCCCGACTTCATGGCGAGGTGGACGCCCTTCAGGCGGAGCGGGTTCAGGAACCCGGCGGAGTCGCCCACCACCAGCGCGCCGTCCACCGCCGGCGGCAGGAGCGAGTAGTAGCCGCCCTCGGGGATCGCCTTCGCCCCGTAGCCCGCCAGCTTGCCGCCGGCGAGCAGCGCCCGCATCGCCGGGTGGGTCTTCCAGCGCTGGAACAGCCCGTGCGGGTCCGTGTAGGGGTCGCGGTAGTCGAGGCCGACCACGAACCCCACGTCCCACACGTCGTCCCGCATGCCGTAGACGAAACCTCCGCCGAAGGTCTCGCGCGGGAGCGGCCAGCCGAGGGTGTGGTAGACGCGGCCCGCGGGGACGGTGCCCGGCGGCATCTTCCACAGCTCCTTGAGCCCGATGGCGTAGACCTGCGGGTTCGCGGGCGCGAGGTCGAGGCGGCGGGAGAGGTTCTTGGTCAGCGAGCCGCGGGCGCCCTCGCCGAGGATGGTGACCTTCGCCCGGATGTCGATGCCCGGCTCGAACGTCGGCTTGCGGTTCCCGTGGCGGTCGATGCCCTTGTCCCCGGTACGGATGCCGGCGACGCGGTCCCCGTCGTACAGGAGTTCCGCCGCCGGGAACTCGGGGAACACCTGGACACGGCCGGTCTCCTCCACGAGACCCGCGAGCCACCGGACGACCTTGCCGAGAGAGATGACGTGGAGTCCGCGGTTCTCGAGGGGGGCGGGTACGAAGGGCGCCCGGACCTTCCGCTTCCCCGTGAGAAACCACATCTCGTCGTGGTCCACGGTGGCCTCGACCGGGCAGCCCTTCTCCTTCCAGCCGGGCAGCAGCTCATCGAGCGCACGGGGGTCGAGGACGGCGCCGGAGATGGCGTGGAAGCCGACCTCCTTCGCCTTCTCGACGAGGACGACCATCGTCTCGGAGAGGTCGGGGGAGGCGCCGGAGGCCGCGTGGGCGTCGAGGAGCTGCGCGAGGCGGAGGGCGCAGGCCAGGTTCGCGGGCCCGGCGCCCACCAGCGCCACATCGACTTCCAGGGTCTCTCGCTCGGCGGACATGGGCAGTCCCTCCCCGGGCGCCCATTATGCGAAATGGGCCCGCGGCTCCCCATCTCTGCCGGGTACGTCGACCCGTCTCAGCGCAGGCCCACGCCTTCGATCATCTTCTTCAGCCGCGGGACGAGGCAGGTGCCCTCCGAGGCCTCGAGGAGCGCCTCCCAGAGGGCCTTGGCTTCCGCGGGGTCGGCGGCCCCGGCGAGGGCCCTCTCCTCGGTGGCGGGGATCCTCTTCTCGGCCTTGATCGCCTCCTTCAGCGCCTTGTCCGCCTTCCAGTCCTTCAGCGCGTCGGCGACGGCGTCGTCCCCGGGGATGCCCTTCACCGCCTTCGCCGTCTCCTCGAGGAACGCGAGGGCGCGGGACGGGTAGCCGAGGTCGCGGATCTTCGCCGCCCGTTCCGGCGCGGAGGCGACGGCCTTCTCGATCTCCGCGCGGAGTTTCGCGCCGGGCTCGCCCTGCCCCTCCGCCGCGGCGTAGGCGCCGGCGAGGTCCCCCTCCGCCACGAGGTCCGCGGCCTTCCCGAGGTCCTTCCGCGAGCGCAGCGGCGGGACGAGCGGCCGCGACAGCTCCATCCAGAGCGGGATGTAGTGGTTCGGGTCGTACCAGTCCACGAGGCCGGCCTTCACCCCCCGGTAGCCGTAGTTGTGGGTGGTGGCGAACTCGCCCGGGTAGAGCCCGAAGTGCAGGTGGGCGAAGTGGCCGCCATTCTCGATGGAGAACGACATGCCCATCGTGCCGAGGAGCTGACCGCTGACCACCTCGTCGCCACCCTTGACGAACACGGTGTCTCCGCCGTGCATGTACACCGCGTTCACCGTCCGCTTGTCGCCGAGGTGGTGCTGGACCACGATCTCGGTGCCCATGTCGCTGCCGGTGTAGACGAAGCGGACGAAGCCCGGGGCGATGGCGTAGTACCCGGCGCCGTCGAGGCAGGCGCCGACGTCCACGCCGGTGTGGTAGGTCGTGCCGCCCTCCCCGCGCAGGTTGGCGAAGGGCTGCAGGGACATCCCCTGCCGCGCCTCCTCGCCGTAGAGGATGATCGGGGAGGTCCACGGACCGGCCGGCAGTTTCGCCGCCGCGCCGCCGCCGCCCTCGGAGATGCCCTTCTTCACCCAGTTCGGGGCCACCGTGGGCGCGGTGTTCATGCCGGAGAGGAACGGCGTGAAGAGGAGCCCGTCGGGGCGCTTCTCGAGGTGCTCCTCGTAGACCTGCCGCATGTGAAGCTTCCCGGTGATGCGCTGCCTGAGCGCCGCGAGGCACGTCGCCACGTGGGGGTTCGTCTCGCGATCGAGCAGGTCGGCCACGGCGGCCGCCGCGTCGCCCGGGAGGCCCTTGGCGGCGGCCGGGCTCCACACGCGGATGGCGGTGAGGGCGGCCTTCTCGCGGAGCCTCGGCTCCGGGTCTTTCATCGCCTCGAAAGCCAGCGGAAGGGCGCCGGGGTCGGCGTAGTACTCGAGCGCGTAGAAGGCCCGATGCCGCACCTTCCAGTCCTTGTGGGCCGCGAGGGCGCGGAACAGGGGGATCAGCTCCGGGTTGCGGAAGCGCTTCACCGCCTCGATCTGCTCGCCGGCCTTGCCCGCGACGTAGGCGGCGATGAGCGCTCCGCGTTCCGCTTCCGGCGCCGCCACGATCCGCGCGAGCTCGGGGGCGGCGGCCTCGATGAGACGAGGCCCGTCGCCGGGGTTGTTGTCCGCCCCCCAGGGGTCCGCCGCCGCGGCGGGAGCGAGGAGGAGGACCAGGACGAGGGCGGGCCACACGGGAGCCGTTCGCACGTGGACCATGCGGGAAGGATAGCCGCCCCGCCTCCGGACCGCACCCTCTTTGGCCGCCTCAGACGACCGCGCCGAACAGGCGGCCGATGGCCGCCGTGCAGCCCATCGCCACCGCCCCCCAGAACGCGACCCGCAGCGCCCCGCGCCGGATCGGGGCGCCGCCGATGCGGGCCGCGACGCCACCGAGCGCGAGGAGGAGGCCCAGCGTCCCCGCCGCGACGACCGCGGGCAGGATCCTCACCGGCAGCAGGGCGGCGAGGAGCACCGGCGGCGCGGCCCCCGCCGCGAAGGCGGCCGCGGAGGCGAGTGCCGCCTGCACGGGGCGGGCCCGGGTGATCTCGTGGATGCCGAGCTCGTCCCGGGCATGGGCGGCGAGCGCATCGTGGGCCGTGAGTTCGTCGGCGACCTTCAGCGCGGTCTCCCGGCTGACGCCGCGGGCGACATAGATCCCGGCCAGTTCGTTCCGCTCGGCGTCCGGCGAGGCGGCGAGTTCACCCCGCTCGCGGGCGAGGTCGGCCTCCTCCGTGTCCGCCTGGGAACTCACCGACACGTACTCGCCGGCGGCCATGGAGAGGCTGCCGGCGGTGAGCCCGGCGACGGCGGACAGCATGACGGCCCCCGCCTCCGGCCCGGCGGCGGCGACGCCGACGACGAGACTGCTGACGGAGATGAGCCCGTCGTTGGCCCCGAGCACCGCGGCCCGGAGCCACCCGATGCGCGAACTGCGGTGGGATTCCCGATGCATCCGCAGGGCCCCCCGAACCCAGGTGCTCCATGCACCCGTCTCGACCGGATGCAGGGCGCGACTACAGAAAGTCGGGACGCCGCTACCCCTCGCCGGAGAGAACGGAGTCGAGCCGGGCCTTCAGGCGGTCGAGGCCGCCGCCGGGGAACGACTTCACCTTCTGGCCGTCCTTGAAGATGACGTTGAACGGCAGGACGTCCACCTCGGCGATCCACGGGTTTTGCTTCTTGAAGCCGCCGAGCCCGGGGGTGTTCAGGTACATCTTGCCGAAGCGGACCTGCGCGTAGGCCTGGTCCGTGGCGAGGAAGCCCTTCAGCTCCTCCGTCCAGTCGGCGCAGTGCTGGCAGTCCGTCTTCGCCAGCATGAGCACGGTGACGGGCGCCTTGAAGAACGCCTCCCAGTTCTCGCGGTCGAGGATCGTGATCTCGCTCATGGGCCTCCCCCCTGTGTAGCGGGGGGGGGGGGGGGCGCGCCCCCCCCCGCCCCCCCCCCCCCCCGGCCCGCGCCCCCCCCCCCGGGGGCGCCGAGAAGGCCCCTTTTATGGGGTTGTTGTTGTGTCTTGGCGTAATGGCGCCTCCCCCGTTGTGTGGGGGGGGGGGGGGGCTATCCCCGCCGGCCGCCCGCGAAACTCCGGGAACGACTGCGCCGCCTAGTGGACGAACTTCTCGCCCTTCTTCCAGTCCGCGCCGCACAGGCCGCCGCTGCGCAGGGCCTGCACGGTCCGCAGCGTCTCGGCCGGGCTGCGGCCGACGGACAGGTCGTTGACCGCCATGCAGCGGATGACGCCCTGGTCGTCCACGACCACGGTGGCGCGGTAGCCGACGCCGAGGTCCTCCTTGAGGACGCCGAAGGCCTTCGTGACCGAGTGGTTCGTGTCGGCGACCACGGGGTGCGTGATCTCCTTCGGGAAGGTCTTCCGGTCGGCGAACCACGCATTGTGGGAGAAGAAGGAGTCGGTGCTGACGCCGATGACCGACACGCCCTCGTCCTTGAACTCGCCGAGGAGGTCCTGGAACCCCCGGATCTCCGTCGGGCAGACGAAGGTGAAGTCCAGGGGGTACCAGTACAGGATGTACCACTTGCCCGCGTAGTCCTTGCTGGACACGACCTTCTGCTCGCCCTTCACGTACGCCGGGCCCGCCCACTCGGGCGCCTTCTGGCCGACCATGCTCATGGGTGCTCCTCCGTGTGTCTGTTGGTCCCTTGTCGCGAACGTTTCGCGCCGGCGCGCCTCGAATCCGACGCGTCCAGTCGTGACCCGGATTGTAGCCCAGCAACTCGTCCCCGGGACGAAATGCATGCTCTGTCACGGCGGGCCGGGGAGACGGAGCGCCGCAGGGACAGACGTCCGGCCGCCTACCGCGGCCGGCCACCGCGGCCCGCGTCGCGGAGCGCCCGCTCGAGCAGGTCGGAGACCCCCAGAGCGGCGGCCCAGGTCGCAAGCCAGACCTCGTCGAGGCGAGGGCCCTGGACACGCAGGACTCCGACAACGTCCTGGTACTGGCGGTCCGAGACCTCTCCGCCCTGGCGGAACCACTCCAGCTTGTAGAGGACGATGTCCTCCGCCGAGGCGACCCAGAGTTCGCGATGCGACGCCCCTTCTCCCCACTCGTCCCTCCGCCGGCGGGCGAAGGCGGCGCGGTCGAAAGGCCGGTCGCCTGGCAGGAAGACATCGACCTTCACCATCGTCGCCAGGTGGACGAGGTTGAAGCACGACCGCCGGCGGATGGCCTCGAGGATCGCCTGCTCGTCGGCGTAGTAGCCGGTTCCGAGCCCCTCGACGAAGGGGCGTGCGGACTCCACGGGCAGGTCGGCCACCACGTCCACGTCCAGCGTCGCGCGGGCAACCCCGAGCATGGAGCTGGCCACGGATCCTCCGATGTGCCACGGCACGCCCAGGGCCTCGAGGCGGTCGAGAACGGGGCACAGTGCGGTGAAGAGATCTCCTCCCGTCACCGTTCCCTCCCTCGGCGAGCCCTCAGGAGGGCCGCGACCCGGTCCGCCAGATCGTCTCCGTAGTGGACGCGCAGGAACAACAGGTCGATCTCTTCCTCCGTGGCCTCCGGCCGGGCCCGGTGGAGGCCGCGACGGGCGAGCCCGATCACGGTCCTGGACAGATGGAGTACCACCTCGAGGCGGCGCTGCGGACCGGCCGACCGGAGCAGGTCGGTCTGGACCCGCCCAGCCTCGGCACTCGTGTCGCGGGCGCGCGGCTCCATGGCCCGGCCAGTATCCCACGTCCGGGCCCCGGGCGCGACGCGCACCCGCAACTTGTCCCTGGGACAGATTGCATGCTCTGTCACGGCAGGTCGAGGAGGCGGAGGAGACCGGTCGCGTAGCCGGCGACGGCGCGCCTCCCGTCGCGGGAGAGGGCCAGCGCGGTCTGCGGGCGGTGCGCGGTCCCCTCGACGGCGGGGAACGGCGTGACGGTTCCCGTGGCGAGGTCGAGAATCCCGAGGTCGGGGCGCAGGACCCGGGCGAGGTCCCCCGACCACGCCACGGGGGAGTAGCCCTTCTGGGGCTCCACCGCGCGGCTCGCCACCGGCACGCCGTCCGCCGCGTTGAGGGTCACGATGCCGTTGCCGTCGTAGCCGATGAGCGTCGTCCCGTCGGGACCGAAGCGGAACCACGGGTGGCGCCGGGCGAGATCCGGGACGGTGAGCACCACCTTCCCGGTGGCGGAGTCGAGGACGACCGCCGGCGAGTCGCTCCGCCGGAACCACCCCGACAGGACGATGCGGGATCCATCGGGGGACCACTCGACGTGCTCGACGTTCCCGCCCGCCGCGAACCACCGCACGACCTTCCCGGTCCGGGCGTCGCAGACGGCGCGGTCCGTGGCGAGATGTCGCCCGTCGGGCGAGAAGGCGAACGCGCCGTAGTTCGGGTCCACGCTGGGCTCCAGCGGGACCGCCTCCCCGGAGGCGAGGTCGAGCACGCGGCCGGCGCCGTCCGCCCCCGACGTGGCGACGAGGGCGCCGTCCGGCGAGAAGGCCACCGCCCTCACCCGCCCCCCTTGGGCCGGGAACCTCCGGCGGGGCTCGCCGGTCGCGAGGTCCCACAGGAGCACGAGCCCGCTCTCCTCGCCCGACGCGACCGCGTCGCCGGCCGGGGATAGGGCGGCGGCGGTGACGGCCGATTCGTGCCCGCGGAACGCCGCGGGGAGAGCGAAGTCCCGCGAGTCTCGCACATGGAGCACCTGGCCGGCGCCGATGGCGATCCGGGACCCGTCCGGGGACCAGTCGATGCCCTGCACCCAGCCGCGCCACTCGGCGAGCACCGCTCCGTCGGCGACCCGGAACAGCCGGCAGACCTGCGCGCGCCCGCACGCGAGGAGCCGCGTCCCGTCCGGGGACAGGACGATGGCGCTGGTGCCCGTGTCCACGCTCGCGTGCTCGTCCATGCGGAGCGTTCCCGCGGACTCGAGCGTGTCTCCGCGCCACAGGCGGATCTCCGCGTCGAGCCCGGCGCTCGCGAGGAGGCGCCCGTCGCGGGACCACGCGAGGGAGAGGACGGTGCTCTCGTGGCCGGTCAGCACCCGCACCGCGTCCGGCCGCGCGACCTCGCGGACCCGGACCGTCGCGTCGCCGCCGGCGGAGGCGAGCCGGGCGCCGTCCGGGGAGAAGGCGAGGGCCAGGGTCCCGCGCTCCGGCTCGCCGGCCCGGGACCGGGCGGCGAGCGAGAGGGTCGCGACGTCCAGGATCTCGAGTCCCTCCACTCCGGCGGTCCGGGCCAGCAGGCGGCCATCCGGGGACCACGCGAAGGCGCCGCCGCCCGGGGTCTCCCTGCCGGACCCCTGGACGGCCACGACGACCCCCGTCCCGGCATCGACGACGATTCCCGGCCAGGCCCGGCCCCACATGACGAGGCTTCGGCCCGAGGGAGACCAGGCTACACGCGTCCCCCCCATCCCCTCGCCCGTCCAGAGGCGCCTCCCCGTGGAGGCGTCGAGGAGGGCCGCCATGCCCTCGCCGACCACCGCCACCCGCGCGCCGTCCGGGGAGAATGCGACACCGGCGATGGGCCGGTCGCAACGGAACGCCTCCGATCCCAGGACCGGCGGCGCTCCCGGCTCCGCCGGCGCGGCCAGCCACAGCAGCGCCAGGACCGCCACGCGCGCCATCCCCACCTCCTCGCCCGCGCTTGTCGACGGCGCTCCCCCCGCGCCATGACAATCCATGCAATCTGTCCCAGGGACAGATTGCAGGAGCTACGCCATGAGCGTGTGGAGCACGGCCATCTGCGTCCAGAGGCGGTTCTCGGCCTCGTCGAAGATCACCGAGCCCGGGCTGTCGGCGACCTCGTCGGTGACCTCGTCCCCGCGGTGCGCGGGCAGGCAGTGGAGGAAGAGCGCCCCCGGCTTCGCGCGCCGCATGAGGGCGCCGTTGACCTGGTAGGGCATGAAGATCTTCTTCCGCGCCTCCGTCTCGCTCTCCTGGCCCATGGACGCCCAGACGTCGGTGTACACGGCATCGGCGCCGTCCACCGCCCCGAGGTCGGTCGCGACCTCGACCTTCGTCTTCGCCGCCTTCGCCGCCTTCTTCGCGGCGTCCACGACCGACTTCACCGGCGCGTAGCCCTCGGGGTGGACGACGGTCACGTCCATGCCCACCTTCGGGCCGCCCTCGAGCAGGCTCTGGGCCACGTTGTTCCCGTCGCCCACGTAGCACAGCCGCTTCCCCCGCAGGTCGCCGAGGTGCTCCCGCAGCGTCAGGTAGTCCGCCAGCGCCTGGCACGGGTGGAGGTAGTCGGAGAGCGCGTTGATCACGGGGACCTTCGCCCACTTCGCCAGCTCGGTGACCGAGGAGTGCAGGAAGGTCCGGGCGGTGATGCCGTGGAACCAGCGCTCGAGGTTGCGGGCCACGTCGGCCACGGACTCCCGCTTGCCGAGGCCGACCTCGCCGGGCGACAGGTACAGCGAGTGCCCGCCGAGGCGGTGCATGCCGATCTCGAAGGTCGAGCGCGTCCGGAGCGACGGCTTCTCGAACACGAGCGCCAGCGACTTGCCGCGCAGCGCGCCCGCGTACTTGGCGGAGTCCTTCTTCATGTCCGCGGCAAGGTCGAGCAGGCCCTTCACCTCGGCCGCGGTGTAGTCTTCGAGAGTGATGAAGTCCTCGTGCTTCTTCATGACCTGGCTCCCTTGGTGTCGGGGACGATCCGGGTGCCCGCCGTGCCCGCGAGGGCGTCGTTCAGCGCCTCCACGGAGGTGATGAGCACCTCGCCGCCCTTCTGTTTCGCGAACCCGATGCCCGCCTCGATCTTCGGCCCCATGGACCCCGGCGGGAACTGCCCCGCCGCGAGGTGCGCCTCCGCCTCGGAGACCGACATGCGCTCGATGCGGACCTCGTCCGGACGGCCGAAGTTCACGCACACGTGATCGACCGCCGTGAGGATGATGAACAGGTCGGCGTTCACCGCCGCGGAGAGCAGCGCCGCCGTGTAGTCCTTGTCGATGACCGCCTCGATCCCGTGGAGGCGCCCGTCCCGCACCGCCACCGGCACCCCGCCCCCGCCGCCGGCCACGACGACCGCCGCGTGGTCGAGCAGCGCGTCCACGAGGGCCGCGTTGACGATCCGGACCGGCTTCGGCGAGGGAACGACGCGGCGGTAGCCGCGCCCGGCGTCCTCCACGAGGTCCCAGTCGAGGACCCGCACGAGGTAGTCCGCCCGGTAGCCCGTGTAGAACGGGCCCACGGGCTTCGTGGGGTTCTCGATCCGCGGGTCGCTCTCGGAGACCTCCACCGGCGTGAGGACGGTGACGACCTCGCCCCTCCCGCCGAGGCGGTTGCGCAGCGCCAGCTCGAGGAAGTACCCGATGGAGCCCTGGGTCTCCGCCACGCAGGCGTCGAGCGTGAGCGGCGGCACCTTCGCCACCGACTCCTCCATGCGGATGAGCGAGTTGCCGACCTGCGGCCCGTTCCCGTGGACGAGGAGCAGGCGGTAGCCGTGGTCGATGAAACCCGTGAGGACGTTCGCCAGGGCCTCGGCGTGCGCGATCTGGGCGGCCTGGATCCCCGGCTCACCCTCCTGGATCAGGGCGTTGCCGCCGAACGCGATGACGGCGACCTTGCGTGCGGACATCGGGGGATCTCCTCGGCGGCGAAACCGGGATTCTAGCCCGCCCCGCTCACCGCCCGCGCGGTTTTCGCCGGCCCGCCGCACACCGCAAACGGCGCGCGGCGGGCCGCCCGCCGGGTACGATGTGGCCATGGCCCGGGCGATCGTGGCGGCGCTGCGCACGCAGCCGGAAACCGTTCTCGCGGACTACGACCGGCTCTTCTCCCTCGCGGAGGCGGAGCGCCACCTTCCCCCCGGCGTGCCCACGATCCTGAAGGACAACATCTCGTGGCACCTCATGTTCCCGGGCGCCAACACGACGCCGTGGCAGATGGAGGGCACGATCCGGGCGCTCCGGGCGCGGGGCCACACCGACCTCGTCTGCGTCCAGAACGAGACGGTGGTGACCCGGGCCGAGAAGGGCGAGCGCCTCAACAAGCTGACGCCCGTGCTCCGGGCCTATGGGGTCCCCGTCCGCTACAACTTCCGGCCCGCGGACATGACGTGGGTGACGCACGAGCCCCGTCGGCCCCTGCGGATCCTCCACACGATCTACCCGGAAGGCTTCCGGATCCCGGACTTCTTCCCCGGGAAGAACGTCGTCCACCAGCCCACCGTGAAGTGCCACATCTACACGCGCACGACGGGGGCGATGAAGAACGCCTTCGGCGGCCTCCTCAACTCGCGCCGCCACTGGACCCACGACGTCATCCACGACACGCTGGTGGACCTGCTCCAGATCCAGCAGGAGATCCACCCCGGCCTCTTCGCGGTCATGGACGGGACGACGGCGGGCGACGGGCCCGGCCCGCGCACGATGCGGCCGGTGGTGAAGAACGTCATCCTCGGCAGCGGCGACCAGGTCGCCATCGACGCGGTCGCCGCGAAGATGATGGGCTTCGACCCCCTCTCGATCCCCTACATCCGCACCGCCCACGAGGCGGGCCTCGGCGTCGGGGACCCGCGGGAGATCGAGATCCGCGGCGACGACGTGTCCGGAGAATCCTGGGGCTTCACGGTGGGCGCGAACATGGTGGCCCGGTTCGGCCGCGCGGTGTGGTTCGGGCCGCTCCACGCCCTGCAGTACGCGCTGTTCCGCACGCCCGTGGTGCATCTGTTCATCCTCGGTTCCGCGGCGTACCACGACGCGCTGTGGTATCCGCTCGTCGGCCGCGCCCGGGTGCGGAAGTGGCTGGCGACGCCCTGGGGCCGCCTGTTCGCCCGCTACGAGGACGGCCTCGCCGCCCGGGCGGGATGGTCACGGGCAGCCAGCGCTCCGCAGTCGGCCGACGAGGTCCCTCGCGAAGGAGCCTAGCGACTCGCTGGGACACTTCTCGAAGTCGAGGCCCTGGACGATCTCGGGCGCGTACCCGAACCCACCGTAGGACAGTGGGGCGCCGTATCCCTCGACCACAACCCGCCCGAGGGCTTCCTTGGCTTCTTGCTCCGTCCGCGGGGCCGGCCACTCCGCAGGAAGCCGGAAGACAACGCCAGTCCCCGCGGTCAGGCCCTGGGCGAAAGCGGCTGGATCGCAGAGGATCCACGCCTCGATGGATGGCTCGGCGACGGCGATCACAAGCCGCGGATCCTCGGCGAGGTGGGCCCTGAGGCGCCTCTCCTTCCGGCGGTGTGACAACGCCTTCCCCGCGCTCTTCGAGTCTGCTCCCAGGACAATCAAGTCGCAACTCTCCTTCACCTGCTCGTAGTGCTTCTTGAGGCAGCGAGGTCGGCACCCCCCAAGTCGGAGGGAAGGGCCCAGAAGCACGGGAGTGCCCGCTTGGCGCGCAAGGCAGGCCACCAGCGGACGCAGGAACAACTCGAAGCGAATGTCCTCGACGATGAGCCCGATCCGTGGTTTCACGCCTACGCCTCGCGCTTCGGAGCCGGATGGTCGAGAAGTTCCCGCACGGACTGCTCGAAGTACAGAGTGTCCGGGTCGAGGTCGAGCCGTTCGAACCAACTGCCTCGGCCCGCGCCCCACCGACAGACCACGAGGTGTTCCGGGAGGAGACTGCACAGGGAAGCAGAGTGGGTGGTGAGGATGAACTGCATGCCCTGGTCTCGTCCGGCCACGGCGTCCTGAACAACCCGCGCGATCCAATCGAGACGTGCGGGATTGACCCCGTTCTCGGGCTCCTCGTAGATGACGACGGCCGGAGGGGTGGGAGCCACGGAGATCCCTAAGATGCAGAGGAGCCTCAAGGTCCCCTCGGAGAGCAGGCGAGTTGGCCACTCGGCGCCATCCGGCGAGGTGCAGACCACTTCCAGCATGCCCTTCACGGCGTCGACCCGGAGTCCCGCGATACCAGGTACGATCCCGGACAGAGTCCGGCCCAGACTGCGTAGGGTGGCGGGGTATCGGTCCTGCAGATAGTAGAGATAGGGAGCGAGCATCTCCCCCGAGGGGCCGGGGTCCTCCGCCGACTGCAGCGAAACCTCCTGGCGGATGCGGTCCGGCTCCACATAGTACCCGCGCCAGGAGGCGATCTCGCGAGCGGCCGCCACAACGTGGGGGTGGTAGACAGGGTCCGAGAGTTCGGAGAGGAATGTGCGCACGCGCCCGGGCTCGAAGTACCTCGGGTGCGCCTGACGCTCGATCCGTGCCACAAAGCGTTCCCGTCCATCGTGGCTCGTGCGCTCGATGAAGGCCCGGCGCGTGGACTCGGCCTTCGGCTCCAGGTCGGTTCGGAGAGCCCGGAGGGACTCGTCGGCCACGAAAAGCTCGCCACTCCGGGGGTGCAGGGAGATCTCCAGTGTGTATCGGAGCAGTCGCTCCGATACCCGGGTGTACGGTAGTTCCACCTCCACGATGCGTTCGCGCTCTTCGAGCGTGCGGTTCACGTCCTCGACGATGCGCGGATGGAGCTCCAGGTCGCACTCGACCCGAAAGGAGAGCGCCTCCTCCTTCAGCAGCGCCTCGTATGCCTGGGGACCGAACCCGCGCGGGGAGTGGAAAGCCTCGAGCGGCCGACCTCGATGGCCGAGGAAAGCCTCGTTCACGGTCTCGCGGGTGGCGAGCCGGGACAGCAGCGCGATGAGATCGAGGAGGTTGCTCTTGCCGGCTCCGTTGGGGCCCAGGATGACAGATACTCGCGAGAACTCGACGGAGCAGTCCCGGAGTGACTTATAGCCTCTCACGCTCAGGCGTCGGATCATCGATCTGTCCCTCGGTCCCCGGGACCGACCGGGTCCAGTCAATGTATCCGAAATGTGCGGCGATGTCACAGCGCTGACAGACTGGAAGCCGCTGGTTCAAGCGACCGCAGCCTCCAAGAACTCTAGCGTACCGGCGTCGGCATCCACGGCGGCGCGGATCCCGATGGGGAGCGTCCACGCGGGGTTCGTGTGCCCGAACGGGAGCCCCGAGAGGAAGGGCCGGCCGCTCCACCCCGCCGCGTCGTCGAGGACCTCGTCGAGGGAGAGCGAGGGCCGGGTGGGGTCCGCGGGGACGCAGTCGGCGAAGGCGCCCGCCAGCACCGCCGCCGCCCCGCCGAGGACTCCCGCGTTCCGCAGGTGCGCCAGCAGGCGGTCCACCCGGTAGGGCTCCTCGCCCACGTCCTCGACGCACAGGACGGCGCCCGCGAAGTCCGGCGCGTAAGGCGTGCCGAGGAGCGAGGCGAGCAGCGTCAGGTTCCCGCCGAGGAGCGGCCCCTCCGCGCGACCGCCGCGACGCGCCCGCGGCGCCGCGCCCGGCGGGAGGGGCAGGGGGCCGGAAGGGAATCGTCCTTCGAGCAGCTCGAACAGCCGGCCGGCGGCGAACGGGTCGATGCCCGCCGCCATCTCCACCGCGACCATCGGCCCATGGAATGTCGTGAGCCCGCAGCGGGCATGGAGGGCGAGAAGCAACGCGGTCACGTCGCTGTACCCGACGACGATCTTCGGGTGTCGCGCGACCAGTCCATAGTCGAGCAGCGGTAGCAGGCGCGGGCACCCATACCCGCCTCGCAGACAGAAGATCGCCCGCACGGAATCGTCGGCGAACATCGAGTGCAGGTCCGCCGCGCGCTCCTCATCGGTCCCGGCAAGGTAGCCGCGGCCACCGGCCACGCCGGAGCCGAGGACGACGGGGTGGCCGCGAGCGCAGAGGAACTCGACGCCGCGCGCCACGCGCCCCGGGTCCACCGGCGGACTCGCGGGGGCAATCACACCAACGCGGTCGCCGGGTCGCAGGCGTCCGGGCTTGAGGAGCGGGGGGCTCACCGCCGGCAAATGGTAGGCCTTCAGCGACCGAAGCGCCGCATCTCGCGGAGCGCGCGGCTGAACAGCGGCGCCCGCACCTCGAACAGCGGGTCGGCGTCGGGGATCTCCCGGTCGTCGATGGTCGTCAGGCGGGCGTTGCGCCGCAACGACTTCAGCGAGGTCGAGAAGATGGCCTTCACCTCGCCGTCCAGGATGGCAAGGTCCTCCCAGCCCCCGACGACCACGTGGTCGCGGCGGGCGTCGGAGAAGAGGTCGAAGCCGAGGCTGTAGTCCTCGGGCGGGTTGGTGACGCCGAGGAGGGCGAGCACCGTCGGCGCCACGTCGAGGTGGCTGGTCAGGCGGTCCACGACGGCGGGCGGCACACCGGGCGCGCCGATGACGAGCGGCGAGCGCGTCTGCTCCTCGGAGAAGTCGGAGTTGTGCCCCCACCGCCCCTTCTCCATGAACGCCTCGCCGTGGTCGCCGGTGAGGATGACGATCGTGCGGTCGAGGAGTCCCTGCCTCTCGAGGTACTCGAGGACCCGCGCGAACTGGGTGTCGAGGTGCCGGCAGGAATTGACGTAGCGGGCCTCGAGGAGGCCGGCGTCGGCGTCCGCATCGAGGGCCGCGTAGTTGACGTCCTCCATGTACGGCCTCCGGATCGCGGCCTCCGGGGGGAAGTGGTAGGGGGCGTGGGGGGACTCGAAGAACATGAAGGTCATGAACGGACGGTCCGGTTCCCGCCCGTCGAGGAAGCGGAGCATGAGATCCACGTTCCGGCGGTCACGCTCCCAGCCGCGTCCCTCCGCCTCCTCATGGAGGCGCTCGGCGGGCACCCGGGCGAAGATCGTGCGATCGAACTCGGGGTACGTGAACCGCGCGCTGGTGAACATCCCGAACTGGTAGCCACCATCCACGAGGAGGTCCATCAGCACGGGCGGACGGTTCTCGCGGAGGAACGCCCAGTAGTAGTTGGCGTAGAGGCCGTAGAACAGGCCGAACATGCCCATCGTGGTGCCGTGGCCGGTGCTGTAGTGGCGCGTGAACCGCGCGGCCCTCCCGGCGTACGCCCAGGTGGCGGGCATGATCTCGGGGTCGAGCATGTCGTACCGCCAGGACTCGGCCACCAGCCAGACGATGTTGAGATCCGGGGCGCCCTCTCGGCGCGCGATCGGCGTCAGGGGATAGCGAAGGGCCGAGATGTCGCTCCCGCCGAACCCGGGGTCGCGGCCGCGCGTCGGCTCGTAACCGAGCCCGCGGGCGAGGGAGCGGAACGTGAAGCCGTCGTAGAACGGCAGAGCGTCCGCGGCGAGGAGCACCGGCCGGTGCGAGACGAGGTCGCTCCAGCCGAAGATGCCCTGCTGGAGGAGGGCCAGGCCGAGCATGCCCGCCGCCCCCCGCACAACCAGGCGCCGGCGGAGGAGGCGGGCCAGGAGATCGCGCGCCGGCCGGAGACCGGCGGCAAACCAGAGCAGGGCGACCTGCACGAGGAAGAGGGCGGTAACGATGGCGGTCACCGAGACCCACGTGGCCGGGGTGCTGCCCAGCGATTCGATGCCGCCGCGGGTCGCGACGAGGTTCCAGACGAAGCCGTTCAGATGGAAGCCCCAGACCCCGAAGATGAACCGGTCCGCGTAGACCAGCACCTGCACCAGCGAGAAGCCGACGAGGGCGAAGCCCAGGACCACGGCGCTCCCCCACCGGCGGCCGCGGCGGACGAGGAGATCGAGGACCAGGGCGGCCGCGATGACCGGCAGGAGGTAGAGCCAGGTGTGCGTCAGGAACATGGCGACGGTGAAGGTCCCGGCCAGCAGGCCGTGGGAGGCCGCCTCGGGCCAGAATCCGGCGACGTTGACCAGCAGCACCAGCCAGGTGAGGAAGAGGTATCGCCCCAGGTCCGGCGCACGGGGGAACAGAGGTCTCGTGGAGGCGAGCGACGTCACGGATGGCCCATTCTAGCGCGTCCGGCTTCCAGTCGCATTTCCGCGACCTTACGGGTTCGTCAGGCCGGCGCCGGAAGTGGGGCTGGAGGCTCGGGAGTTCGCCGGGGGCAGGCGCCGGGTCTGCTAGCATGGTGCAATTCGCTGCACGTTCGTTCCGCCATGTCCCCCAAACAGAACAAGAACATGGAAAAGCGCATCCTCATCCTCGGCGCCGGTGGTCGTGACTTCCACACGTTCCTCACGATGTACCGGGACGACCCCGCCGTCCGCCTGGTGGCCTTCACCGCCACCCAGATCCCCTTCATCACCAACCGGACCTTCCCGGCCTCGCTCGCGGGAAAGCGGTACCCGCGCGGCATCCCGATCCGCGACGAGAAGGAGTTCCCGAAGATCGTCCGGGAGGAGAAGGTCGACGAGGTCATCCTCGCCTACTCGGACCTCCCCCTCGCGTACGTCGAGGCGAAGCGGAAGGAGGTCGAGGCGACGGGGGCGAAGTTCGCCACGTTCGACGTGGAGAAGACGATGGTGAAGAGCCGCAAGCCCGTCATCGCGGTGACCGCGGTGCGCACGGGGTGCGGCAAGAGCGCGGTGTCCCGCTACGTCCTGAAGAAGGTCCGGGAGTGCGGCCTCCGCTCGGCGGCGATCCGCCACCCGATGCCCTACGGGAATCTCGAGAAGCAGGCCGTCCAGCGCTTCGTCAACTTCGCCGACCTCGACGCGGCGGAGTGCACGATCGAGGAGCGCGAGGAGTACGAGCCCCACATCGCCGCGGGATCCATCGTCTTCGCCGGCGTGGACTACCAGGCGATCCTCCGCCGGGCCGAGGAGGAGGTGGACGTCGTCCTGTGGGACGGCGGCAACAACGACACGCCGTTCTACCGGCCGGACCTCTGGGTCACGCTCGCCGACCCGCTCCGCGCGGGGGACGAGGTCGGGTACTTCCCGAGCCGCGCGAACTTCGAGGGCGCCCACGTCCTCGTCCTCTCCAAGGTGGACAGCGCCACCGAGGAGGGGAAGGCGAAGGTCCGGGCCAACGCGAAGGCGCTGAACCCGAACGCCCGCCTGTTCGAGGCGAGGATGCCCGTCACCCTCCCCCCGGAGGCGGCGGCGAAGGTCAAGGGCGCCCGGGTCCTCGTCGTCGAGGACGGCCCCACGGTCACCCACGGCGGCATGAAGACCGGCGCCGGGACGATCGCGGCGAAGAAGTACGGCGCGAAGGAGATCGTCGATCCGCGGCCGGCCCTGAAGGGCCTGCTGCGGGAGACGTTCAAGGAGTATCCGGGGATCGGCTGCCTCCTGCCCGCGATGGGCTACAGCCCGGGGCAGATCAAGGACCTCGAAGGCACGATCAACGCCTCCGGGGCCGACCTGGTCGTCATCGGCACGCCGATCGACCTCGGTCGCCTCGTGCGGATCGACAAGCCCTCCGTGTGGGCCCGCTACGACGTGGAGTTCGCGGGCAAGCCGGACCTCGGCGACGCCATCGAGGAGATGCTGCGCGAGAAGGGCCTCCGCAAGTCCTGACCCCGGGCCGCCCGGGCGCTCACGGGGGTGACGCGGACGACGTCACCCCCGTGAGCGGTCTGCCCGCGGCATCCGAGATCCGGACCCGGAAGTACGCGTAGTACTCGTGGTTCTCCACCTGCAGGAAGAGCAGGTGCCGCTTCTTCCCCGCGAGGCGCACGGGCACCCGGTAGAAGTCCTCGCCCGAGTGGTCGTGGTGGTGGCCGAAGAGGATCTCCTCGCCGTCGAGCCACACCCGGAGCCCGTCGTCCGACCCGAACCACAGCAGCGCGTCCGCGTCGGTCTCCGTCCGCAAGTAGGTCGCGGCGTAGAAGGAGGACCACGGCGGCTCCCCGATCGTGTCGCGGAACCGGACGGTGTCCTCCGCCGACCGGTGCATCACCCACTTGCGCTTCCCCGCGGGCCCCCCCGCCACCGGCGTGGACCGCCGAGGGTCCACGTCCTGGGCGAAGAGGAAGTCGTCCTCCTCCGCCGTCCCCGCGAACGGCCCCGCGACGAGCCACTCGCGCAGGCTCGATGCCGCCGGGTCCGGCCGCGGCCGGGGCGGGGGCCCGGCGGGCTTCTCCTCCGCGGCTCCCGCCTCCGCGCCGGGGACGCGCGCCTCGGGCTCCGTGAGCGTGGCCCGCCGCAGGAACAGGATGGCGAAGGCGGTGTCCTCGAGCGAGCCCCAGGAACCGTCCGCCGCCTGCCGCCTCAGAAGCTCCTCGGCCCCTTCGCGGTACCAGTCGTGATCCCCGATAGTTTGGAGTCCGAAGAAAACGGCAAAACGCTCGAGGCCGTACATGTAGTAGTAGTAGTGGCCGGGGAACCACCCGCGGCCGTATGGGGCGTTCTCGACGCTATAGTTCGAGAGCAGCCACTTCATCCCCGCCTCGGTGGCCCGGCGGATCTCGCGGACCGGGGCCCTCGGCCCGAGGGCCTCCTCCGCGAACTTCAGGACGAGCAGGGCGGCATGGGTCATCGTCGCCCGGTACATGGTGCCCGGCCGGTAGCGGACCGCGCCGCCCTCCGCCTGCAGGCGCAGGACGGACTCGACCAGCCGCTTCCACAGCTTGTCGGGCGCCCGGTGGCCGTGGCGCTCCCCGGCCTTCAGCGCGAGGACCGCGTACTGCGTATTCGACAGGTCCGGATTTCCCTCCGGGTAGCCCCACAGCCCCTGCCCGTCGTTGAACGTCTCGAGCAGCCAGTCGCAGACCTCCCGGACATGGCGGGCGTGCTCCCTGCCCAGCGCGTTCAGCATCAGGACGAGGCAGGCCGCCTCGTAGGTGCTGCGGGGCTTCTTCCAGCCGGCGTAGTCCCCGGCCACGCCGAGGAACTCGAGGGCGCGGAGCACCGCGGGGTGGTCCCGGGGGAGTCCGGCGTGCAGCAGGGCGAAGGTGCAGAGCGCGGTCCGTCCGAGCGGGTGGACGTTGTCCTCCTTCTGGAACGACCCGTCCGCGGCCTGCCGGGCCACGAGGTTCGCGGCGGAGCGGTCGATGGCCCGGTTGACCCGGGCGGTGAGAGGTGGCTCCTCCGCCGCCAGGGCGGTCCCCAGCGCTAGCGCGGCGAGGAGCGTGATCCTGCGGGTCATGGCCTCCCCTCCAGGCGTGAAGTCAGTCGAGCCGGTCGTACTTGCGGGCGTTGCCCTTCGCCTTCTCCACCGGGTACTTCCGGGCGTTCTTCTCCAGTTTGCGCAGGACGGCGTCGTACAGGTCGATCCCGACGGCGTCGGTCATGGAGAGGAGGAGGATCAGGATGTCGGCCATCTCCTCCCCGACGGCTTCCCGGGCCGCGGGATCGGCCAGCAGGGCCCGCACCTCCCCGGGGTCCTTCCACTGGAAGTGCTCGAGGAGTTCGGCGGCTTCGAGGCAGACCGAGATCGCCAGGTCCTTCGGGTGATGGTAGGGCTTCCAGTCGCGCTCGTCCCGGAACCGGAGCACCCGCCGGAGCAGTACCTCGAAAGGCCTGTCCTCTCCCGATTCGATCGACTGTTCACGATCGTTGTCCACGGACGCCTCTCTCCCGCCAGCCTCGCCGGCCGTTAGTCCAGCGCCCGAGCGGGCTTGGGTCGGACCCGCGCCGGGTCGGCGACCGCGGTACATGCTTTGCGCACCGCTCCCCCAGAGTCTAGCGACCGGAGGTGGCCGATGCTCGGCAAGATCTACGGCCTCGAGGAACTGAACCGGACCCTCCCCCTCGTCCGCTCGATCGTGGGGGACATCATGCGCTGCCACCTCCTCCTCAAGGCCGAGCTGACCCGCCTCGGCATCGACGAGGAGGACGCGAAGGCCGGCGAGGACGCCCTGCTCCGTCGCCTGTCGTGGGATGCCCGGGACCTCCTCGACGAGATCCGGGGCTTCATCCGCGAACTGGCCGAGCTGGGGGTCTTCCTTCGCGATCCGACCACGGGTCTGGTGGAGGCCTACGGCGAGCGCGGGCCGGACATCGTCTACTACACGTGGCGGCTCGGCGAGGACTCCATCCGCTTCTGGCACGGCCTCTTCGGCAGCCACCGGGAGCGCCTCCCCGTCTGCGCGACCGTGTGACCGCCGGTCCGTGCCCGCCGCGGTACCCCCGGTGGGAAGCGCCTCCCCCTCCGCGCGACCGTGCGACGGCCGGTCCGTGCCCGCCGCGGTGGGCCCGGTGGGAAGCGCCTCCCCCTCCGCGCGACCGTGTGACGGGCGGTCGTCCCGGGCATCCGCGGCGGGTGCGGGAATTCCCTCTCCTGCCGAGAACGATTCGGCGAATCCACCCCCTTGACAACCTCCGTTCGGGGCCTTATAAAGCCCCCTTCACGTCGAGTCCCTGGCGTACACCCCGCAGGAAATGATGGTTTTCACCCAGGTCCCCGTCTCCCGTCCCCCCATACGGTACGCGCCTTGCTTGAACGCGCGCTCCCGGCCACAGGGGGGCTCCTGCGGATCCGGGATCCGCAGTCGGGTTCGACGGCGCCCCCTGGGTCCTGGGGCAGGCTAACCGGAGGAAAGATGGTCACTCTGACTGACGAGCGAGTCAGCACGAGCAAGGTCCTCGATACCGCCGTCGAATGGAAAACGCTGACGGCCCACTACTACGAGTTCCTGTCGAAAGTCGTGGTGGACCCGATCATGAAGCAGCGTTTCCGGCTGATGGGGACGGAGGAGAGGGATCACCGCAAGATCCTTCGCAAGTACCGCCGCGACCTCTGCGGCTCGTCGTCCTGCCCGCTCCCCGAGCGTGAGGCGCTGGCCCTGCGCGACCGCTTCGTCTTCGACGAGGTCAACAACCGCCCCGCGCTCGAGCGCGCGGTGGAAGCGATGGTCAGCGCCGAGGAGCGGTCCTTCACGTTCTTCACGAACGCGTCGAAGTGCATCGAGAGCCGGGAGGGCCGGATCTTCCTGCGCCTTCTCGCCGAGGAAGGGCTGGTCCACAAGTCGATGGTCGAGCAGCTGATGGAGTATGCGGCCCACAAGGAGATCCGCTTCTCCAAGAACAGCGCGGCCATCGCGGCGGCCGCCCGGCGCTGATCCTCCCCGCGCGGCGGTTCAGGGCCGCGCGGCCCTCACGCTCTTCCCCGTGAACTCCGCCGCCGGAAACCGGCGTCCGGGGCAGTCCGTGTCCCGGATGTCCCGGTGCAGGACGATGTTCTCCTTCGGGATCCGGCACCAGGCCGAGAGGAAGTCCACGAGCTCGTGGAGAGACCGCTTCTGGGCCGCGGACGGCGGCCCGCGGTTGAAGTCCCCCACCAGGCAGATGCCGATGCCCGTCTCGTTCATCGTGTTGCTGCCATCGGGCGGCCGGCCGGCGTGGGCGCCGTGCATCTGCTTCGGCCACCGGAAGCCCACCTCGACCTTCCCGTCCCCCGACCCGCGGCCGTTGCCGATCACGAAGTGATACCCGAGGCCGTCCCAGCCCTTCACCTCCCGATGGTACTTGTGGAAGGCGGCGGCGCTCCCCTCGCTCGTTCCGCTGTGATGGATGACGATGTAGCGCCAGGTCCGCTTCAGCGGGACCTTCACCCCGGGGACGGAGATCTCCGGCCCCGCCGGCACGACGGCACGGGGTGCCGCCGCCCTCGCCACGGGCTCCGGGGCCTTCGCCCGCAGGGCCTGGCGGAGCGCCGCCGCATCGGCGGGGCGGAGGATCGCGTCGCCGCCCACACCGGCGACGATCGTGCCGAGACCCGGCACGCGGCGGCCATCCACGGAAGCGACGCTGGTCCCGGCGAACAGGAGCACCCGATGGCCGCGGCCGGTCAGCGTGAAGCGCCCGCGGGCACCGTCGTGGGCGCAGTCGAGACCTTCGCTCTTCGCGAACGACCTTACGCTGACCCCGGGGGCCCGGGGGGCGGGCGCGGGAGGCTCGGCGGGAGGCGCGGAGGCGCAGGCCGCGAGGAGAGCGCAGAGTAGCGCCATGGCGGAACGAGCGGCCATGCGGGCGGGCCCTCCACGAGGGCCCGTTCCCCGGTGTCCGGGGGACGGGGTAGGGAAGATAGCGGAAGGGCGGCCCTCAGAGTCCCCGCCTTTTCGGAGACGTCCTATCCGCTATCTTGGGCTCCAAACGGATATTGCCACAAATTATAGCATCGATTCGGCCCCGATCCAGCAGGAAACGGCGTTTTTCGCCCCGACTCGTCCACGCCTGTGGATAAGCCCGTCCGGCGAACTTTTTTTTCGCGCCCGGAGGCTGGTGCGCGCCGACCGGGCCACACCCAACCCCTTTCCTGGAAGAGACCTCGGAGGCCGGAGCGGCCCCCGGGCCAGCACTCGGGCGGCTTGCGCCGCCGGGCCCGACGCAAGTCCTCTCCGCGGGAGGGCTTGCGTTTCCACAGGTTTTCAAGAACTTCTTAACATATTGGAGGATAACGGTTTGTGGAGAAAAATGGGGTTGCGCGCGGGCCGTTTCCGGCTATACTTTCCCGCGGTGGGCGAGGGAGCGATCCCGGAAACGGCACCGTAAGGGCCTGCCCGCTCGAGGCGTCTCTTTGACAACGTGGTGTGAGGAGAACAGATCGCCCGGGGGTTCACGCCCTCGGGTCCTCTAGAGGTGTGCTGGCGGAGGAGGCCTTCGGGTCTCCCCCGGTTCCTCTCCCGGAGGTTCCGGGCCGACCGGCCTTGTGCCGCGAGGGCCGTCCGTGCAGGTCTTCTCACTTCCGGTCGGATCATTCCGACAGGACGCCACTGTCGTCGGGAGAAACCGAGGACAGGTCCTGGTGGAAAACCTCAAGAGAGTCGGCGGGGGTCGCGAGAGCCCCGCCTGCCCGCGTGCGCGCCGAATCCCTGGAGCGCCGCCCGGCTGGCCTCCCCGAGGCCAGTCGCGGGAAAGCGCAGGAGGGACAGGTACGGGAAGCCGGACCTGCACCGCGCGGGGACCGCTCTGGAGAGGCGAAAAGCCCATGAGAGCATCGGCTCGTCCGGGCCGCGGCCTGCGACGTGTACGGACCTCCGTGGGGAGCAAAGCCCTGGAGCTGCGGGGCATCGTGAACTTCTGGTCCTCAGAGCAGTAGTACGCGATGCCAGAAACGGCAAGAGGGCAGGGGCGCCGAAAGGCGCACGGCTCCACGGTGGGGAAACGCTCTGAAGGGCGAACCCCATGAGCGGCACCGGTCTCCGGGACCGGAGGCGCGGGGGGGAGCAAACCGTCAGGAGGGTGCGAAACCCTGAAGGCGGACCATACCGGGGCTGGATGCCCCGGGTCAGTGGATCCCCCGTGCTCATGTCGCTGTAGGGGCGCAAAACCCCATGAAGGTCGTCCGGGGCCTCACGGCTCCGGCGGGGTCGGTTCGGTCGTACCCTGGAGGGAGATCCAAGTCCATGGAAGCCGCCGGCGCTCCGGCGTCGGCTGGCAGGCCCGCGGAACACCGCGAAGCCGTCGAGACGGCATGGCGGGGCACCGCGAACCGAATAGCGGTTACGCTGGTCTGCGAACGCTTCGAAGGACGGGACAAGCCCATGAGGGTCGTCGGGCGGCGGAAACGCCTCCCGGCTGCCGTTCCGGCTCGAGGCACCTTGGAGGGGCCACCGGGTCCGAAGGACTCTCTGCTTCGCCCACCATCTCGAGAACGAAACGCGGCGGTCTCCGGACCGCCGCGTTTTCGTTTTCCCGCCGACCGATCTCCTCTGCCGCAGGTCGCCCCGCACCTGAAACTTGTCGCCGCCGCCCGCGGCGGCGCATACTGCCGGACTTCATGGAACTCAAGGACCTCATCCACCCGGGATCGGTGAGCCTCTTCCTCCGCGAGGGGTCGAAAGAGGACATCATCCGCCAACTGGTCGATTCCCTTCCCCTCGCCGGCGATGCCGAACGGCGCCGGACCGTGCTCGAGGCCGTCCTCGAGCGGGAGAAGGTCATGTCCACCGGCATCGGCCGCGGCGTGGCCCTCCCGCACGCGAAGTGCGACGCCGTCTCCGGCCTCATGGCCGCGGTGGGGATAACGAAGCATGGCGTTCCCTTCGACGCGATCGACGGCAAGCCGGTCCGGATCTTCGTGCTCCTCGTGAGCAACCCGCGCACCACCACCCCGCACATCCAGGCTCTGGCCCAGCTCTCGCGCCTTCTCAACGACAAGGCCCGCAAGGATGCGCTGGAGAAAGCGACGAGCGTGGACGAGGTCATCGCCGCCCTCGACACGCCGAAGCCCCAGTCCTGACCTCCGCATCACCGAGGCGGACGCAGCACCGGCGAGATGCCGAGGCGCGAGATACCGAGGCGGGCTCGATTTTTCGCGGAGGCGACCATGCGACTCCTCCTCGTGGCGCTCCTGACCCTCTCCGCCTGCGGCGGCCCCGCCGAGTGGACGGAGGTTGACCCGTCCGCCCTGGCCCCCGACGAAGCGGCCCGCCTCGGCCGGGCGAAGGAGGCGGCCGGGAAACTCGGAGAACGCCTCCTCGGCCGGCTGGCGGAGGAGGTGTCCTCGCGAGGCCTCGCCGCGGCGGTGGACGTCTGCCGCACGGCGGCGCCGGAGATCGCGGCGGCGGTCGAGGGGGAGACCGGCCTGCTCCTCGGGCGGACGTCCCACCGGCTGCGGAATCCCGCGAACCGGGCGCCCGCCTGGGCGGCACCCGTGCTCGCCGGGAACCTCGAGGACGCGGGGCGCCCGCGAGTCTTCCTCTCCCCGGAGGGCCGCATGGGCGTGACGCTGCCGATCCGCCTCAAGGCCATGTGCGCGTCATGCCACGGGGCGCCGGACCGGCTGGATCCCGCGGTCCGGGAGCGGCTCGCCGCCCTCTACCCCGAGGACGCCGCCACCGGCTTCGCGGAGGGGGACGTCCGCGGCGTCTTCTGGGTCGAACTCCCCGCGGACCGCTGAGGAAGCGGTGAAGGGCGCCCCACGAGCCGCGCCGGGACGAGGCGCGGGCCCCGCAACGGGTGAGGAGGAGTCGACCTCACGGGGTCGACGGGCGACGCGGCGACGCGAGGCGCATCGGGTCTGGCCCGGAGGGTTGCCGGGCCCCGGGCGCGGAGCGGGTTCGGTGTCCCGGTGACACGCCGGAGCACCGAGGCCGGCAGCGGAGCCGTGCGGGGTCTCTTCACCGCCTCCTTGACGCGAACGCCCCGCCGGCCGGACCGGGGTCCGACCCGCGGGGCGTCGCCTGGAGTGGGGCGCGTTACTTGCCGCCCGCCTCGCTTTCGAGTTTCGCGAGCCGGGCCTGCTGTGCGTCGAAGAAGCCCTTTGCCCGCGGGTTCTCGCCGAACCGCTCGGTGAGCTTCCCGAGCGCGGTCCGGAAGAGATCGACGTCCTTCGTCTCCTCCGCGTAGTCCAGCATGAGGATGAAGAACGGCTGGAACGATTCATCGTCCTTCGGGATCCGCCCCGCCTTGAACATCCCGGCGTAGGTCTTGCCCGCCGCGAGGATCGCCTCGCGAGGGGCGTTGCGCCCCTGCGGCAGGTGCTTCTGCACCTCCAGCGGAAGGAGGGCGTCGTCGAGTCTCGCCCGGAGCGCATCGTCGAGGTCCTTCAGCGCGTCGGCCCGGGCCTTCGCCGCGTCGTAGTCCACGAGGCCGAGCCCGATCTCGAGCGCCAGGAGGTCCACCTGCTCGGCGACCGAGGGGTCCTTCTTCGCCTTGAGATCGACGTACCGCTTGCCGTCCGCGGCCGCGGCCGCGAAACCCGCGACGTCCCGGGAGCCGGGCCTGGCCACGACGTTGCCGTCCGCGTCGAGGATCGCGAGGTAGGGGAAGCCCCGCCCGCCCTTCTCGTTGAGGAGGTCCTGATATTTGTCACCCTCGACGCTCGAGGTGATGTGGGCGAAGAGGACCACGGTCTTCGCGAACGCTGCGAACTCGCCTGAGGAGAGCGCCGCGCCCTCCAGAGTGCCGCAGTGGGGTCAGTTGAAGTAGGAGGGCAGGAAATAGGCGAGGATGAGCTTGCCTTCCTTCTTCGCCGTCTCACGGGCCTGGTCGTAGTCGGCGGTCCAGGCGTTCGCCTTGAACCACGCCGCCTCGTACTTGGCGTCGCGGCTGGCCTTCAACTCCTCCTGGCTCGGCGGCGGTCCCCGCTGGGCAACCGCCGTAGCCGAGGCCGCGAGGAGCAGCGCCGCGACCACCATCGTCGCTCGGCTCTTCATGGAGCCTCCTTTCTTACGGCGCAACGATACTACCGGACCGGGGGAGCGGAGTCCCGGAACGCGAGGCGGGAGGCGGTTCCCACCCCGGAGGGCACAGCCACCCAACTCTTGGCCGGGGAGGACACCCGCCGTAACGTGCCCCTTCGAGGACAGGAGGAGGCGCCATGCAGAGACTCGTGGACGGGCTGCGGAAGTTCCAGACCGAGGTGTTCCCGGCAAAGCGGGACCTCTTCGAGCGCCTCGCCGAGGGCCAGAAGCCGAGCACGCTGTTCATCACGTGCGCGGATTCGCGCGTCGTCCCGGAACTCTTCACCCAGGCCGAGCCGGGCGAGCTGTTCGTCATCCGGAACGCCGGGAACATCGTGCCGCCGTTCGCCCGTCAGCCGGGCGGCGTCACCGCGACCATCGAGTTCGCCGTCGTGGCGCTCGACGTGCGCCACGTCATCGTCTGCGGCCACACGGACTGCGGGGCGATGCACGGCCTGCTCCACCCGCAGAGCCTCGCCGGGATGCCCACGGTGGCCGCCTGGCTCGAGCAGGCGGACGCCGCGCGGCGCCTCGTGCTCGAGAACTACCCCCCTGCCGGAGAGGACGTCCTCGTGGACGCCCTCGTCCGCGAGAACGTCCTCGTGCAGCTCCACAACCTCGCCACCCACCCCTCGGTGGTGTCCCGCGTCGCGCGCGGCGAACTCAGCCTCTACGGCTGGATCTACGACATCCGCACCGGCGAGGTGGACTCCTTCGACGCCGAGCAGCAGCGTTACGTCCGGCTCGACGGCACCTCGCTCCCCCACGCGACGCCCGTCCCGCGCCTCCGCGGGGACCGCGGCGGATAGCACGCGGAGGACGGAACTGCGGTCGTCGTCCCAGGGGGCGAACCCGGGGCGCGGCCGAAGACGGCGCCAGGCGGATCCGGGCTCGCCGGGACGAAGGCGCGCGAGCGCCCGGCGGTCGCCGGCCAGCACGACCCACGTCGAGGCCTGCCGGTCCTCCCCGAGCCCGGTCTCCGGGCTTCCCGGCCGGTCCTCCCGGATGGCGCCGGAGAGACCGAGGCGTTCCGCCAGCCCGGCCACGACGGGCCGCAGGTCGAGGCAACGGCTGGAGAGGTGGAAGGCGATGAGACCGTCCGCGGCGACCTTGCGCCGGTAGAGGGCGCCGGCCTCCACCGTCAGCAGGTGCACGGGCACCGCGTCGCTCCCGAAGGCGTCGAGGACGAGGAGGTCGAAGGCACCGTCCGGGACCGTCGCGAGGCCGAGCCGCCCGTCGCCGAGGAGGACGCCGACGCCGGCGCCCCTCGCCCTCGCCGCGGAGAGGTACGTGAACAGCGTTCCGTCCTCCGCGATACGGGCCACGACGGGGTCGATTTCGAAGCAGGTGTACCGGTCCCCCGGGCGGGCGTAGGCGAGGAGGGTCCCGGCGCCCAGCCCGACGACGCCCACGCGCGGGAAGCCGGCGGGTGAGGTCAGGACCTCCCCGATCGGTCCGTCGCGGTGGTAGTAGGCGAGCGGGACCTCCGGATCGACGGGCCGGCCGGTGGCGGGGTCGAGGCGCTGCTTCCCGTGCACGGTCGTGCCGTGGAACAGCAGGTGCCAGGCGCTCCCGGATCGGGAGAGCCGCGTCACCCGGTGGACGCCGAAGAAGGACCGCTCGGCCCGGAGAGGGGGACCCCCGGGGCCATCTCCGAGGCTCCCCGCGAGGAACGCCGCCGCCACGCAGGCGCCGAACCGCACCGGGTGCCGGGAGGCCAGGAAGCAGAGCACCGCGGGCGCGGCGGCGACGAGGGCCAGGCGGTGCGTCTCGGAGGGGAGCGGGACGCGGTTCGCGAGCATCTACCGCGGCTTGACGCTCGCCGCGGTGCCGACGAGGCCGTCCACTTCGGGCTGACCGCCGTAGCGCACGGCGGCGGCGCCGGTGGCGCTCGCATGCAGGCTCTCGTCGACGTCGAGGTCGACCCGGGTCGCGCCGGAGACGATCACCTTCGCCGTCCGCGAGGAGGTCCCGGAGACCTTCGCCGAGCCCTCGGCGTTGATCTCCACCTCGTCGCAGCGGACCCGGGCCTCCACGACGGAGGCGTCGGAGGCCTTTACGGCGAAGCGGGGCAGGCCCTCGGCTCCGGCGACCCTGACTCGGGCGGCGCCGGCGGCGGCGACCGATGTGAGGCTCGGCGCGGCGATCCGGACGGTGTAGGTGGTCTTCGAGGTCCACGGCCCTTCCGTCCACACGCGCAGAACGCCGCCCGCCACTTCGGCGCGAAGGAGGGGGAGCAGGTTGTCGTCGGCTTCCGCGGCAAGGGTGGCAGCCGGCCCCGGCGAGACTTCGACCACCAGCGCGCCCTCGACGGCGAGGCCCGTGAACTCCCCGGCGACGGGCAGGGCCGTCCTCGCGATCCTCCCCGACCCCTCCATGGGCCCGGCGAGCGCGCCGCAGGCGGCGAGAAACGACCCGGCGAGGACGGCGAGGACGCGGACAGGCATGGGTGACCTCCATCGGAGCGCGACATTCTGCCATCGACCGGCCGTGACTCCGAAGTGACCGGGCGGCGCGATGCTCGCGACGAAGGGAGGTTCCCGTGCTCCGCGTGACATCGCTCGGCCTCGTGCTGCTCCTCGTCGCCCCGCTCGCGGCGGCGCCTCCGGCCCACGACCCCGCGGTGGCGTGCTTCCTCGGCGACGAGGTGGCCGAACCCGCCCAGGACACGCTCTTCGTCACCGCAGACGTCTACGCCGGCGGCCGGTGGTCCGGGGCGAACTCCCGGCTCCTGCGCGGTCCCCTGTCCGGCCCGCTGCGCACGGAGATGAGCCTCGGGGAGAACGCCCTCCGCATCGTCGTCCGGATCGATGGCGATCGCCTCTCCTACGAGGTCGAAGCCGTGGGGCCGGCGCTCCCGGCCGAGGAGGGCGCGCCGGACGGCGACCTCCGGGTGGTGCTCCGCGGGACCCGCGCCGGGACCGGGCCGCTGGCGACCCTGCCGCTCGCCCGCGCGGAAGGCCCCGCCGAGGTCCGCGTGAGGGTCACCGCCACGCCGGTCGAGGGCGCCGACATCCCCCTGGAGACCGGAGTGAGGATCGCCCTCGTCTCCCGGCCCCCCGGCGCGACGGAGGACCAGGTCCTGCGCTCCCACACGCTCCACCTCGCGCCCGACGCGGTCGGGGAGGTGGAGTCCCGCGTCGAGCGCAACTACCTCCTCGACTACGACGTGGAGATCTGCCAGTCCCCCTTGGTGCCGGTCTTCGACCCGGTCCCCGGCGCGGTGCCCGCGGGGCTTGCGGCAACGCTCCTCCCCGCCGGGAACGACCTCGAGGTCCTGTGGTCGTACTCCGCCGTCCTGCGGACGGAGGAGTGGGAGGGGGAGGTGTTCGGCATCTCCCCCGCCGTGCGCATCTGCCTGCCCGTCCTCGGCGAGACGCGAGGGTGCGCGACGCACCGCGGGGAGGTCACACGGCGGCCGATCGCCGCCCTCGCCGACGGCGGCACGCTCTTCCTCGAAGTGCGCTGATCAGCGCTCGACGCGGAACTGGCCGGGCACGCGGCGCACGACGCGGACGACCTTGCCCGCCTCGTCGACGCCGACGCGGAGCGAGTCCCCGTCCTTCCTGAACTTCACGTGGAACGCCTCGCCGCCGATCGCCTCCGGTCCCCACACGCGCTCGACGCGCTCGAGGGTCGCGCCGGGGACGGCGGCCTGCGCGGCGGCCACGGCCGCCTTCGGCCACCTCGCCTCGGCCAGGACCTCCTCGCCGCCCACGACCGTGCCGTCGGGCCGGACGAGGAGCTCGAAGCCTTGACCGTCGATCTCCTTCGCGACGAGCCAGAGGTGCTGGCCGCCGGCGATGACCTTTTCGGCGCCGACCTGCCGGCCGCCGGGGAACGCCTGGTCCGCCCCGGCCCGCACGGCCTCCGGGACCGTGGCGAGGTCCACCTCGCCGCCCGCGGACTGGAGCATCCCGTCCGGTCCGAACTCGATGTGGAACGCCCCCGCCGGCTTCGTCCCCTGCGCGAGGTCGAGGACCTCCGGCGACAGCGGTCCGCTGACGCAGCCCGCGAGAACCGCCAGACCGACGAACACGATGGATCGCATGGCTCCCTCCCGGCGACCTGGCCCTTTACCCATGTCCGGGCGCAATTCTTCCGAACGCTGGTCTCAGAGCAAGTTCTCCGGGTCCGGCTTCCGTCCACGCGAACGCTGGTCTCCGCGAACGCTGGTCTCCGAACGCTGGTCTCAGAGCAAGTTCGCCGGGTGCGGCTTCCGTCCGCGCGAACGGGCCAGCGTCAAGGCCGCCATCCCCCCGGCGACCGCGCCGCACAGATGGCCGTCCCACGACACGCCCGGTCCGGCCGTGGGCAGGATCCCCGACAGCAGCGTCCCGCCATACAGGAGCACGACGACGATGGAGATCAGGAGGGGCACCGGGCGCCTCTCCAGGAAGCCGGCGATCACGAGGAACGCGGCCAGCCCGAAGACGAGCCCGCTCGCCCCGATGTGGTTGGCCGACCGGCCGAAGAGCCAGAGGAGCCCGCCGCCCAGCAGTACGACGCCCGCCACGACGCCCCACGAGTTCGCCCGTGACCCGGACAGCAGCGCGAGCAGGATGAACAGCGGGACCGTGTTGCCGAGCAGGTGCTCGAGGCTGCCGTGCAGGAACGGCGCGGCGGGGATTCCCACCAGGCCCGCCGCGGTGCGCGGCCAGACCCCCAGCGACCGGAAGTCGAACGGGAGGAGGAGATCGACGGCGAAGACGACCCAGATCGCCGCCACGAACACCGCCACTGCCCGGATCTCGTCCCGCACGGAGCGCTTCACGGACAGGTTCTCCTCCCCCGGACGGTCGCGCGTCCCGCGCCCCCGGAGGGTCGCCATCCTATCGGATCCGGCGGCCGCCCGCACGTCCGGCGGACCGGCCGCGTCCCCCGGGGAAACGGACGCGGCAAAACCGGTTCGGTTATGTTCACCCGACCTCCGGAGGAGGACACGTCGACATGGACCAGTGCCGAGTCTCCCGCCACCCTCTCGTCGCCCGCTTCCTCACACGGTTGCGCGACCGCAATTCGGACGCGGAGGAGTTCCGGGCCGCGCTGCACGCGCTGTCGGCGCTCCTGGCCTGCGAGGCCTGCGCGGATCTCCCGCTGCGGGAAGTCCCCGTGACGACGCCGCTGCGGGAGGCGCGAGGCAAGGACCTCTCGGTGCGGGTAGGCCTCGTACCGGTCCTCCGAGCCGGCCTCGGCATGGTGGAAGGAGCGCTCGGGTTCCTCCCCGACGCGGAGGTCCGGCACCTCGGTCTGCGGCGCGACGAGGAGACCCTGCAGCCGCTGGAGTACTACAATCGCCTCCCGGACCGCTGCACCGTGGACGTCTGCCTCGTCCTCGATCCCATGCTCGCCACCGGCGGTTCGGCTGCCGCCGCCCTCGACGTCCTGAAGCGGTGGGGCGTGCGCGACATCCGGTTCGTCGGCATCCTCGCCACGCCCGAGGGCCTCGCGGTCATGCGCGACCGGCACCCCGATGTGCCGCTGTTCGTCGCCGCGGTGGACGAGGGCCTCGACGGCCGCGGGTTCATCGTCCCCGGCCTCGGGGACGCCGGCGATCGCCAGTTCGGCACGCTCTGACACGGCGCTACAGGCGGCGGAGCGCGTACGGGAGCACGCGCTCGAGGCGATCCGCATGACGGCCGGACAGGAGGCGCAGGGCGGCCTTCGGCCCCACCCACCGTTGCCGCCGGATCTCCCGCGTGCGGCCGCGCAGCGCGCCCTTCGTCTTGCGCTTCGGGAGCACGAAGAGGAAGGCCCTTCCCCGCCGGTGGCGGACGCGGGTGGCCAGGGCGGCGCGCCGGGCGGAGAGCCCGGTCTCCTCCTCCACTTCCCGCAGCGCGGCACGGCGCGGCGACTCTCCCCGCTCGATCCAGCCGCCGGGCAGCACCCACCGTCCGTCATGCTTCTGCACCACGAGCACGCGGGGCGCCCGGCTCACGATGACGGCGAACGCGGAGTCGGCACGCGCGGTTCTCGGCAAGCGGCCTCCCGGACAGGTTCCTTCCCCTCATATCGGCAGAAGCGGCGTTCTTCTGCGGTCCATGCCGCGAGGAGACCCGACGACGGTCGCCCGCAGGGCGGCCCAGGTCGGTCACTCGTCGAGCACGGCGTCGGAGAAGGCGATCTGCATCTTGCCCTTGAACGGCAGTCCGGCGTTCGGGCCGTCGAGGACCGTGCCCGAGTACGAGAACTTGAACTTGCCGTCGCAGAGCCCGCCCGCGGGCTTCGACTTCCCGGAGGCCGACACGTCGAGCACCTGGACGTTTCCGCCGAACGGCAGGACCGGCTTCGACTTCCAGGTCTGCCGCTTCGTGGCATTGCCGCGGTACCCGTAGTCCAGGTCGACGAGGCACTGGGACAGGCTCTGGCAGAAGTCCGCCGCCGCAGGCGGGTCGTCCTTCCGGCAGGAGAACTTGTAGGAGCCGCCCTTCACCGGGCACCACTTCGAGCCCCCGCCAGCGGGGAAGTACAGGCTGACGGCGAACGGCGAGTCGGTTCCCTCGGGACAGACGAGATCTCCGATCCACAGGACCATGTCGGGGTCCGTGAAGCAGCGGACCGCGTCGTGCGCCATGTACTCCGCCTCGAAAGTGCCGGCCGTCCCGATGCTGGCCCTCGTGTAGAGGTAGGGGTCGCCCGACGAGCCGTTCGCCATCCAGCTCGTGCCGACGGGCTGGGACCACGCGAGGTGAAGGGAAGCGCCGATGACGGCCACGGCGCAGAGGGCGAGGAGTGTCTGGCGCATGGGGCCCCCCGGAGTGGATCGGAAGCGGGATGATATCACACTGGAGGCTGGCGCGGCGCCGGCGGTATCCTCTGCGGTCGCCGCCCCCGCGCGGAGCGCAAGTACCGGAGGACGCCCCATGGGTCGCCAGTGGCTGCAGAAGCACCGCGATATCAATGCCGCGAAGCGGGGCCGGGTCTTCACCAAGATGGTCCGGGAGATCGGCATGGCCGCCCGGACCGGGACGCCCGACCCCGCATTCAACCCGCGGCTCGCCGCGGCCGTCGAGGCCGCGCGCAAACAGTCGGTCCCCAACGACATGATCACCCGGGCGATCAAGAAGGGCGCCGGCCTCCTCGGCGAGCGTCTGGAACTGGAGCACGTCTTCTTCGAGGGGTTCGCGCCCCACCGCGTCCCGGTCATCGTCGACTGCCTGACCGACAACCGGAACCGGACCGCGCCCGACATCCGCGTCCTCTTCCGCAAGGGCCAGCTCGGGGCGCGGGTGATGTTCCTGTTCCACCACGTGGGGATCGTCGAGGCGACGCACGCCGACGGGAGCCTCGACCGTGAGACGGCGGCCATCGAGGCGGGGGCGCAGAACGTGGAGCCGCTCGAGGAGCAGCCGGAAACCGGCACCGGGGCCCGCTTCCTGACCGAACCCGCCGACCTCGACTCCGTCACGAAGGCGCTCGTCCAGAGCGGCTGGACGGTGACGACCTCCGAGATGGGCTACGTGCCGAAGGACCCGGTGGACCTGCCGGAGGAGGCGCGCCGGGAGGTGGAGGAGTTCCTCGAGGCGCTCGACGACTACGACGACGTTCACCGGATCTACGCCGCGCTCCGCTGACGGACGGGCCGGTCCCCCGGGGGCGGCGCGCCCGCGGGGAGCATCCAGTGGCTCCCGGGAGGTGCATCCTTGCCGGAAGGCGACCGAACGGGCAGTGCAGGGACCTCCGAGCGCCCCGCGCCGGTCCGCCGGCGTGGCCTTCCCGGCCGACTGCTCCGCGGGGGCGGGCCGTTCCTCGTCGCCCTCCTCGCCCTCCAGTTCCTGCTGTTCTGGCCCTCGCTCACCGGACGCCGGATACTCCTGCCCACCGACATCCTCGCCGCCTCGCCGGGCTGGCCGGGAGGCGAGCGGGCGCCCCCGCCGCGAGCGGTGCTGCTGTCCGATCTGGTCCTTCAGCACGAGCCGTTCCGGGCGTTCGCTGCGGCGGAGGTGCGCGCCGGCCGCTTCCCCCTGTGGAACCCGCTCGCCTACTGCGGCAGCCCCCTGCTGGCCGCCGGCCAGGCGGGCGTCCTGTCGCCGTTCATGGCGGTGAGGTACCTGTTCCCGAGCCCACGCGCCATCGCGTGGATCCACCTGCTTCTCGCGGTGTTCGCCGGGATGGGGGCGTACCTCTTCTTCCGACGCGGCCTCGGCGTCGCGCCGTGGCCGGCGCAGTTCGGAGGGGTGGTCTACCCGTTCACCGGCTTCCTCGTGCTCTGGGACGGGTTCCCCCTCGCCGAGGCGGTGGCGTGGCTGCCGTGGCTCTGCCTCGCGGCGGACCGCGCCGTCCGCCGGCCCGGCGGCGTCGCGGGGGTCGGCCTGGCAGCCTGCGTCGCCGGCGTCCTGCTCGCGGGACACCCGGGGATGTCCGCGTCCGTTCTCCTCGTGGCGGGGGCCTACGGGGTCTTCCGCCTCCTCGCGCGGCCGGTGCGGAGCCTCCCCCGCTCGCTCGCCGCCGCCGCCGCCGGCACGGCGCTCGGCCTGCTCCTCTCGATGCCCGCCACGCTCCCGGCCATGGAGTACCTGTTCCGGCACAGTGCGCGGGCGCCGGCGCGCGCCGCCGGGGGCGCCGAGAACCCGCCCGTGGGTCTGACCGCGCTCACCCTCGTCGTGGCGCCGGACACCCACGGTACGCTCGCCCCCGAAGCCCCGTGGGTCCTCGAGGGGGTGAACAAGCTCGAGAGCCCGGCGGGGGGGTACGCGGGCCTCCTGACGGCCCTCGCCCTCGCGCCGCTCGCGCTCCTCGCACGCCGCCGGCGGGGACTCGTCGCGTTCCTCCTCCTCCTCGCGCTGTCCTGCCTCTCCCCGGGGCTCGGCGTGCCGCTCCTCAGCGAGGTGTTCCGGCTCCCGCCCTTCTCGCTCCTCCAGAACAACCGCCTCGTCTTCGGCACCGGTTTCGCGCTGCTCACGCTCGCGGTGGTGGGCCTCGAGGCGCTCCGGCGCCGCTCGGTCGGGCGCGTCCACCGCGTCCTCTTCGCCGTGCCGGCCGCGGCCCTGCTCGCGCTCGCCGCGCACTCCCTCCTCGCCGCGCAGAGCCCTCCGGCCAGCCTCCGGGCGAAAGCGGAGTCGCTCGAGCGGGCGCGGGCCGCGGGGGCCTACGTCGACCCCGATGCCGCCCGCCTCACGGGTGGGTACGCGGGGCGCTTCGCCGCGATCAACCTGCGGACCGCGGGGCTGTCCGCCGCGGCGCTCCTGTTCCTCGGCGCGGTGCTCGCCGGACGCGGGCGCCGCTTCGGCGCGGCGGCGGCCGTCCTCGCCGCGGCGGAGGTCGCATTCACGGCGTGGGGCGTGACACCCCAGTCGCCCCCGGAGACCTACTACCCTCGCGTGCGGCTGCTCGGCGCCCTGCGGCAGGAGGGCGAAGGCCGCATCCTGCCGGTGCGCACGCTGCTCCCGAACCTGCCGATGGCCTACGGCCTCAGGGATGTCCGAGGCTACGACGCGCTCGACCCCGATCGGTACGTGGAGCTGCTCGACGCCTGCCGCCATCCCGACAGCCCGCGCGTGATCTGCGCCGCCCTCTACGACTACTTCCCGGAGAACGCGCTCGAGCCCGCGCGCGTCTCCTCCGTGATCCACATGCTCGACGTGCGCTGGTTCGTGTTCGGCGGTGCGCCGCCGCCAGGGGTCCGACCGGACGCGGAGGGCGCGGGGGCCTACGCCCTCCGGAACCCGCGCGCGCTGGGCCGGGTCTTCGTCCCCCGGCACGTCGCCTCCGCACCCGACCGGGCGGAGCGTCTGGCCCGGCTCGGCTCACCCGCCTTCGACGCCGCCGCGGAGAGCCTCCTCGAGGAGACGGTACCTCCGGAGATCGCCGGGCTCGACGCCCGCGGCAGCGGCCGGGTCGTCACCGAGGCGCCGAGCCGGCTGGAGGTGGCTCTCGACATGCAGACCCCCGGCCTCGTGGTCATTTCGGACCTTTGGTATCCGGGATGGGTCGCCCGGCTCGACGGCCGGGACGTCCCGATCCTGCGGGTGAACCACGCCCTGAAGGGGATCGTGGCGCCGGTGGGCCGCCACGAGCTCGTCCTGTCCTTCGCGCCGGCCAGCCTCGCGTGGGGCCTCGGGTTCGCCGCGGCCGCGCTGCCGCTCCTCGTCCTGTGGTGGCTCCGCGCCCGTCGCCGGGGGCCGCGGGCCACCTGAGGCAGGGGCGCCCGGAAGGCCCGGCGTCGTCGGCTCCCGGATGCGACGTGTGGGGGATCGAAACCGGACGTGACCGGGAGTAGAATCGCCCACCGGCAAAGGGAGGCCCACATGAAGCCCGCGCTCTTCGTCGCCCTCTCCTCGATCGCCCTCCTCGTCCCGGCCGGCCCTTCGGGCGCGTGGTCCGGGAGCACGCACATCTGCACCGCGAGCCTCGTCCGCGACGACGTCGTCGACGACGGCGCGATCGAGATCCGCGAGGTCGTGCGCGCCGCCGACGGAACCGTGAGCCACGTCCGCCTCGGCTCCGTGAAGGTCCCCGAGGCGCTCGTGGCGGCGATCCGGGATTGCCCGCGCGAGTTCCACGCCGGGTCGTGCTCCGCGGACGCCTATCCGGACATGTACATCGGCCAGAGCGTGATCCACCCGTACGTCCCGGGACAGCCCTGGCGCGCCACGGACTGGGCGCGGCACGTGCTGCGCTGCGCGAAGGAGTACGGCGAGTCGGGCAGCGCGGAGCGGAAGAAGGCGCTGGCCTTCGCGGCCGGCTGGCTCGTGCACTACGCGGGGGACGCCTTCGGCCACACCCACGTGAACCACTACGCGGGGGGCGCGTGGGACTGGGGCGAGATGGACATCGTGCTGAAGCACGTGGCGTACGAGTCCTACATCAACACGAAGATCCCCGGCGCCGCGGACGAGACGCTGCGCCGCCTCGACATGGACCCCGTCTTCATCCGCGACGTGCTCATGATGCACGAGGACGTGTGGCCGTCGCTCGTGGACGTCTCCTACATGGCCGCCCTCCTGCGCTACCACGACGCCTTCGCGGCCGCCGTGGAGAAGATCGAGGACATCGAGGACGACATGTCCGGTGGCTGGCTCGGCGACGCCCTCGGCGACGTGGCCGAGGACTTCGTGGGCTGCGTGACCGGCCTCGACGTCGTGAAGGAGGCCTGCAAGACCCAGATGGAGCAGGCGAGCCGCGCGCTCATGGAGTGGGGCGAGACGAGCACCCGCGTCATCCGCGACATCACCGAGGGGGAGCCGATCCGCGCCCTCTCCGCCGTCAACGAGTGGGTCGGCGAGTGGCTGCCGAACCTCTGCCTGCTGATACCTCCCGCCGCGGAGGAGATCGCCAGCATCCTCGGCACGCCGCTGTCGTGGATCACCGACCCGCTGAAGGACCTCCTCGAGCAGACACTCACGTGGATCTGGGAGCACGTCATCCGATCCACGTTCGAGCGCATCGTGAATCCCGAGGCCTTCATGCTGGAGATGCACGGCGAGGAGGTCCGCGCCGAGGTGGACGCTCTCATGGGCGTGACGCCGGCCCACCCGGGCCTCGACCCCGAGACCTTCGCCCCGTTCCACGACACGCTCGTGCTCGGCAGACTGGCGCTCCTCGACGGCGAGGGGCTCGCGGCGCTCTCCGCCCTTCTCGGCGTGAGCATCCCGGTACAGGGCCCCGACGACAACATCCTGTGGGACTGCATCGAGAGCCTCGACGCCAGCAACCAGCTGTATCTGTACCCGAAGTTCCGGCTCCTGGAACGCCAGGACCTCACGGACCGCGCGTTCCGCCGGCTCTTCCTCACCCCGCCCTGGGAGCAGCCGCGCTCGGCGATCGACCCCGCCCACATCCTGCTGTGGCCGGTGAATGGACTCGCGTTCGGCACTCCGGTGCCGGACCCTCCGGACGGGGAGTCGCGCGTGGTCGGCTACATCCTGCAGCAGGCGCAGGGCCAGGGCGCGACGCCGCGCGTCCCCATCTACGCGGCGGGGATCCCCCGCTCCGGTGTGGCGGGATCGTGGACGGCGCCGGTGTGGGGGCGCTGGGAGAGCCCGATCGAGGGCCTGACCTTCTTCCACCTCGCCGTGGCGCGGCGCGTGGCCGGCAGCGCGGACCTCGTGGAGGACGCCGGCGTCGGCATCCGCCTCCTCGTCGCGCCCGGCTGGCAGCCGCCCGCGGGCAGCCCGGGCGAGGCCGGCGAGGCGAAGGAGGCGGCCATCGCCGCGCTGCGCGCCCAGATCGAGATGCTCACGCAGGCGCTGGCGTCGGCGGGGCTGCCCTCCGAGGCGCGGGCGCAACTCGAGGCCCGGCTCGAGGAGATGCGGCAGAAGCTGGCCCAGATGGAGAGCGGCGCCGCGGGTCCGGGCGCGGGGGCGCCTGCCGGCCTCGAGGACCCCTACGTCTTCCCCCCGGCGCTCTTCACCGCCATGGAGGCCGCCTGGGCGGATCTCGCGGAGGACGGGGAGCCGGACGCCTCCGAGGGCGAGGTGGACGGGCGACCCGCGACCGGGACAGTGCTCGACGCCGACGGTCAGCCCGTCGGCGGCGCCTCGGTGACGATGCTCACACGCGCCCGGTTCGACCAGCTGCGGCAGACGAGCGGCGTCCCCATGCTGCGCCTCGACGACTGGATGCTGGACGGTTCCTACGTGATGGGCCGCACGAACTCCGCGGGGCAGTACCTCCTGAACTTCGTCCGCGAGGGCGAGCACGTCCTCATCGCCAGCGCCGCGGGCCACCCGAAGACGGAGGTCCCGGTCAACGTGACCCATGGTCCGGTGTTCGGCATCCATCTGCCACCGGTGAACCTCACCGGGACGCTCGACGGGGTCACGGCATCGGCCGCCGCCGCCGCCGCCGCGCCCGCCGCGCCGGCGGACTTCGGCCAGCACGCCGCGACGCCGGGGCTGTTCCTGCGGACCGACACGACCTTCGTCTCGCAGGATGTCCTGCGGGCCGACGGCGCCGCGGCGGTGAAGATCACGCTGCGGCCGCGCGGCGCCCTGGCGGGGCCCGTGCGGCTCGCCGTGGACGGCCTGCCGGAGAGCCTCGAGGCGACGTTCTCGGAGAACCCCGTGACTCTGGCCGCCGAGAAGGTCGTCACCCTGTCGCTGCGCGGGACCACCGAGGGACCGGTGGCCGCCCGCCTCGTGGCGACGGCGGGGGGTGTCGAGAAGGAGGTGCCGCTGATCGTGAGCCTCACGGCCGGGACCTTCGCGGCGGACGTGGAGACCGTCACGGTCCGACCGGGCGGGGAGGCGCCCCTGCGTCTCTCGTTCCGCACGGCCTCGGGCACGGGGCTCGGGGCGCTGGTGAAGCTCGGCGCGGCTCCTCAGGGCCTCTCGCTCGCGGTCCGCCGCCTCCGCCCGCACCGCTTCGCGGCGGACCTCGACCTCTCGGCCTTCACCCCCGACTCCCTCGACGAGCACCGCGAGGCGCTGCGGGAGCGGCTCGAGCTTCCGCGCCCGACCGTCCTCCGCAAGGCTCCGATCCCCGCCGCGGCTCTGCCCCGCCTGCCGGCGCTGGTGGCGCGGGGCGGCTTCCTGCTGGGCCCTGACGGCGAAGCGGAGGTCGTCCTCTCGGCCGCCCCGGACGCCACACCGGGGAGTCATGCGATCGAGATCCGGTGGCGTCGAGGCGCGGAGTCCGGCGTGCTCGGGGTGAAGGTCGTCGTCGAGTAGTCCGGCGTCGCGGTCCCGGAGGGGCGCCCCGTCAGGCGGCCCGGCGGCGCAGGCGGAGCGCCACGGCGGCGCTGAGGACAAGCCCGATCGCGAAGAGCGGGATCGCCTGGTGCAGCAGTTCTCCGGCCGACGCGCCGCGGACGACGACGCCTCGCAGGATCTCGATGAAGTACGTCGCCGGGATCGCGAAGGTGATCCCGTAGATCGGCGCGGGCATGGCCTGCCGCGGGAACATGAAGCCCGAGAGGAGCACGGACGGGAGCAGGATCGCGAAGGTGACCATCATCGCCTGCATCTGGGTCCGCGCGATCGTGGAGATGAGGAGTCCGAGCGCGAGGCTCGTGAACAGGAACAGCGCGGTGAACGCGGCGAGCAGAGAGACGCTCCCCGCGATCGGCACGCCGAACACGAACACCATCGCGAGCAGGACGAGGACCGTCTCTCCTGCGCCGATGACGACCGCGGGCAGGATCTTCCCGAGCGTCATGCCGAGGCCGGAGACCGGCGTGACGAGGAGCTGCTCCAGCGTCCCGCGCTCCCGCTCCCGCACGATGGCGAACGCCGTGAGCACCATCGTCACGAGTTGCAGGATGATGCCGGCGAGGCCGGGCACGAAGAACCGCTCACTGCGACCGTCGGGGTTGTAGAGGAAGCGCGGCCGGACGTCGAAGACCGGCGCGAGGGCACCGCTCCCCGCCGCCGCGCGCCGCGCGTGCTCGATGGCGAGCCCGAGCGCGGCGGCCTGCGCCTGGTTCGCGAGGTTGCTGTCGGAGCCGTCGATGAGGACCTGCACCGGCGCGGGCGCGCCGGAGAGGAGGCTCTCCGCCAGGTCCGGCGGGAACAGGACGGCGACGCGCGCCCGCCCGGCGCGCAGCAGGGAGAGCGCCTCGTCGCGGTCCGCCGCCTCGGAGAGGAGTCGGAACGTCCCCGTCGACCGCAGCGCCTCCGCGAAGGCCCGGCTCTCCCTCGTCCGCGACCGGTCCACGACGACCGTGGGGATGTCCCTGACCTCCGTGTCGATGGCATAGCCGAAGATCGTCAGCTGCACCACGGGGATGAGGAGCGCGAGGAACAGCGTCGCCGGGTCGCGCCGGACCTGCCGGAGCTCCTTGTAGACGACCGCCCCGAGGCCTCGCGCGATCCCGCTACCCACGCTGCGCCTCCCTCGTCATCGTGACGAAGACGTCCTCGAGGGACGGCGTGATCGGACGGGTGCGCACGGCGGACCGGAGCCCCTCGGGCAGCGCGGCGAGCACCGTGCCCGCCGCGGCGCCCGGCGCGAGCAGGAGGTGGACGGACTCGCCGAAGATCGTCGCCTCGGACACTCCGGGGACGCCCTGCACGGCACGGAAGACCTCGGTCACGCGGCCGCCCAGCAGCTCGATCCGCGAACTCCCCGGCGGGGTGACGCTCGGCAACGCCTTCAGTTCGTCGGGAGTGCCCTTGACGAGGAGCCGGCTCAGGTAGATGTAGGCCAGCGTGTCGCAGCGCTCCGCCTCGTCCATGTAGTGCGTGGTGACGAAGAGCGTCTTGCCGCGCGCCGCGAGCGTGAAGAGGAGGTTCCAGAGGGAGCGGCGCGCCACCGGGTCGATCCCCGCCGTCGGTTCGTCGAGGAAGAGGATCTCCGGCTCGTGGAGGAGGGTGCCCGCGAGCGCGAGGCGCTGCTTCCAGCCGCCGGACAGGTTCCCGGCGCGCTGCCGCTCGTAGCCGCGCAGCCCGGTGAGTTCGAGGACTTCGTCCCGCCGCCGGCGCAGCGCCTCGCCCGTGAGCCCGTAGGCGCGCCCGAAGAACGTCAGGTTCTCGTGGCCGGTCAGATCCTCGTAGAGGCTGAACCGCTGCGACATGTAGCCGATCCGCCGCCGGACCGGGAGCGAGTCGCGGGTGACGTCGAGGCCGAGCACTTCGGCGGTGCCTTCCGTCGGCCTCAGGAGGCCGGTCAGCATGCGGATGATCGTCGTCTTCCCGGATCCATTCGGCCCGAGAAGGCCGAAGATCGAGCCGCGGCGCACCGCGAGGTCCACGCGGTCCACGGCCGTGAACCGCCTGAAGCGGCGCGTGAGCGACACGGTGCGGATCGCGTCGTCGTTCACCGGAGCGCCACGTCCGCCCACATCCCGTCCTTCAGGCGGGAGGCGTCCCCGGCGATCGTGACCTTCACCGCGAACACCTGCGTCACGCGTTCGCCCCGCGTCTGGACGTTGCGGGGCGTGTACTCGGCGCGGCGGGAGATCCACGTGACGCGGCCCGGCAGGCTCCCGCCGCCGTCCGGGAACACGTCGGCCGCCTGGCCCGGCGACACGCGGGCGAGGTCGCCCTCCGGCACGTAGACCACGATCCACGGCTGCTCCGTGAGGAGGAGCACGGCGACCGGCTCGCCGGGCTTCAGGAGGTCCCCGGGCCGCACGTCGAGGGTCTGCAGGAAGGCGTCCGCCGGCGCGGCGATCGTCAGCTCCGCGAGGCGCTTCTCCGCCGCCCGGATCCGGGCCCGCGCGGCCTCGATCGTCGCGCGCTTCGCGAGGATCTCCTCCGGGCGCGCTCCCGCCTCCAGGGCGTTCAGGCGCTCGACCTGCGCGAGCCACGCCTGGCGGCCGGCCTCGATCTCCTCCGGGCGAAGGCCGCGCTCGAGAAGGAGCAGCCTCTGCGCGGCCGCGGACCGCCTCGCCAGCGCGGCGTCGCGCTCCGCGACGGCCCGGTCCCGGGCGGCCGGCGGCTCCACGGTCCGCGCGACGAGGTCCTCGACCCGCTTCACCTCGCGCTCGGCCTCCACCGCCTTCGCCTCGGCGGCCTTCAGCTCTTCACGGGCGCCCTCGACCTCCTCCGGGCGGGAACCCTGCGCCATGACGTTCCACAGGAGTTCGAGGCGCTTCGCCTCCGCGCGCGCCTGCGCGATCTCCTCCGGCCGCGGGCCGGCCTCGAGCAGGGCGAGCTCCTTCGCGCCCGCCTCCGCGAGCGCGGTCGCCTCGTCGAGGGCGCTCTGCCACTCTGCCGGGTCCAGACGGAGGATCACCTCCCCGGCGGCGACGGCATCCCCCTCGGCCCGCAGCACCTCGAGCACACGACCGCCGACGAGGGAGCCGATCTGCACGTCGGGGAACTCCACGGTGCCGGACCAGGTGAGTTCGACCGGCGCTCGCCCGCAGGCGAGTGCCAGCGCGGCAGCGGCGCAGAACAGGGCCGTGCGGATCCCGTGCGTGGACAAGGCCGTGGCTCCTCTCCTCACGCGTCTGCGTGCGATCCGTGTATACCGCTTCGTCGACCCCGTGGGTCGATTTCAGGGGTCGGGCGCTGGACGTCCGTCAAGCGCGCCGCGGAAGGACGGCCGGGCGCCGGGCGCGCGCGGGCGGGCCGGGGGAACGGGTCGCGAACGCCGGGGGGACGGGCCGCGCGGGCCGGTCTACGCGAGTTTCTGCCGGGCCTCGATCCAGCGGCGCTGGGCGAGGAGGGCGGCGTAGGAGTCGTCGCTCTCCGGGCGCTGCAGTCTCGCGAGGGTTTCCTCGAGTTCCTTCTGGAGCGCGTGCGCGTCGGTCTGCTCGGGGCCGACGGCCTCCGCCACCAGCAGCGTCACGGAGTTCTCCACGACCTGGAGGAAACCGCCGCGCACCGCGAACTTCACGTCGCGGCCGTCGGCGGCCGTCACGCGCAGCAGCCCGGTACCCAGCCGCGAGATGAGCGGCGTGTGCGAGGGGAGGACGCCGACCTCGCCGTCCGAGGCCGGGGCGGCGACGAAGCTCGCCTCGCCCTTCCACAGGGCGCCCTCCGGCGTCACCACCTTCACCGCGAGATTGCCCGCGGCCATCGGCACCGGTGCGTGGGACACGGTCCCCTCCTACCCCTGCGCCTTCATCTTCTCGGCCTTCTCCACCGCCTCCTCGATCGCCCCCACCATGTAGAAGGCCTGCTCCGGAAGGTGGTCGAACTCCCCGTTCACCACGGCCTTGAACGACCGGATGGTGTCCGCGAGCTTCACGTACCGGCCCGGCGTTCCCGTGAACTGCTCGGCCACGAAGAACGGCTGGCTGAGGAACTTCTGGATCTTGCGCGCCCGGTTCACCGCGATCTTGTCCTCCTCGGAGAGCTCGTCCATCCCGAGGATCGCGATGATGTCCTGCAGGTCCTTGTACCGCTGCAGGATCGCCTGCACCGACCGCGCCACCTGGTAGTGCTCCTCCCCGACGTACTGCGGGTCGAGCACGCGGGAGGTGGAGTCCAGCGGGTCCACCGCCGGGTAGATGCCGAGTTCGGCGATCTGCCGCGAGAGCACCGTCTTCGCGTCGAGGTGGGTGAACGCGGTCGCCGGCGCCGGGTCCGTCAGGTCGTCGGCCGGCACGTAGATCGCCTGCACCGAGGTCACCGACCCGTGCTCCGTCGAGGTGATCCGCTCCTGCAGTTCCCCCATCTCCGTCGACAGCGTCGGCTGGTAGCCGACGGCGGACGGCATGCGGCCGAGCAGCGCCGACACCTCGGACCCCGCCTGGGAGAACCGGAAGATGTTGTCGATGAACAGCAGCACGTCGGTCCCGGTCTGATCACGGAACCACTCGGCCATCGTGAGCCCCGAGAGTCCGACGCGGAGGCGCGCGCCCGGCGGCTCCTGCATCTGGCCGTAGCACAGCACCGTCTTCTCGATGACCCCCGACTCCTTCATCTCGAGCCAGAGGTCGTTGCCCTCGCGGGTCCGCTCCCCCACGCCGCAGAACACGGAGAAGCCGCCGTGCTCCTTCGCGATGTTGTGGATGAGCTCCATGATGACGACGGTCTTGCCGACGCCGGCGCCGCCGAACAGGCCGGTCTTGCCGCCCTTGGCGTACGGCGCCAGCAGGTCCACGACCTTGATGCCGGTCTCGAAGACCTCGGTCTTCACCGCCAGGTTCTTGAACTCCGGCGGCGACTGGTGGATCGGGCGCCGCTCCATCTCCGGCAGCGCCGGACCGTGGTCCACGGGCTCGCCGAGCAGGTTGAACACGCGGCCCAGCGTCCCCATGCCCACCGGGACGGAGATCGGGGCGCCGGTGTTCTTCACCTTCGTCCCCCGGACCACGCCGTCCGTGCTCGACATGCTGACGGCGCGGACCTGGTTGCGGCCGAGGTGCTGCTGCACCTCCGCCGTCAACCGGATCTCCGTGTCGCCGATCTTCTCGTCGAGGACGAGGGCGTCGTAGATCTCCGGGAGCCCCTCTTCGGGGAACTCCACGTCGATCACCGGCCCGATGACCTGGACGACCTTGCCCCAGGATTCCTTCGCCATCGCTTCTCTCCGCCTACTTCAGGGCCTCGGAACCGCCGAGGATGTCCGCCAGTTCCGTCGTGATCTGCGCCTGCCGCGCCTTGTTGAACTTCAGCGTCAGGTTCTTCACGAGCTTGTCCGCGTTGTCGGTGGCCAGCTTCATCGCGGTCCGCCGCGCGATGAGCTCGCCGACCACGCTCTCCGCCAGCACCCGGAACAACATGTTCTCCACGTAGAGCGGCAGGAGCTCCTCGAGGATCTCCTCCGGGCTCGGCTCGAAGAGGAACGGGACCTCGCCCGCCCCCTCCTTCGCCTCCGGCCGGGGGATCGGCAGAAGCTGCATCTCCGTCGGGGGCTGCCGCCCGAGCGACACGAACTTCGGCCAGACGACGAGGACGCGGTCGACCTCGCCCGCGAGGTAGGGCTCGGTCAGCCCCTTCGCCGCCTTGCGGGCCTCGGCGAAGGTGGGCCGGTCCGTCAGCCCGGTGAGCGCCTTCTCCGTGGGGATCTCCCGGAACCTGAACGCCGCCACTCCCTTGCGCCCGCACATCCACACGCGGACGTCGCGGCCGGCGGCCTTCTCCCGCTCCAGCACCTCGCGCCCGAGCCGGATGAGGTTCACGTTGAACGCGCCGCACAGGCCGCGGTCGGCGGTCATGATCACGAGGAGGACCCGCTTCGGCTCCCGCTCCGAGAGCAGCGGGTAGCGCGCGGGGTCGAAGGCCATCCCCGTGAGCCGGCTCATGATCTCGCGCAGCGTGTCGAGGTACGGGCCGGACGCCACCACGCGCGCCTGCGCGCGCTTGAGCTTGCTGGTGGCGACCATCTCCATCGTCCGCGTGATCTTCGCCGTGTTGCGGACGGAGGTGATGCGCCGGCGGATGACCCTCGACTTCTCCGGCATGCGCTACCCCGCCTTCCGCTTCGACCAGACCGTCTCGATGTAGTCGGCGACGAGCTTCTTGAGCTTCGCCGCCGTGTCGTCGGACAGGACCTTCTCCTTGCGGATGGCCGCGAGGGCCTCGGTGCCCGCCGCCCGCAGGTGCTCGACGAGGCCGGCCTCGAAGACCTGGATCTCCTCCACCGGCACCTTGTCCATGAGGCCCTGCGTGACGGCGTAGATCACCGCCACCTGCTCCTCCACCGGCCACGTCTTGAGGATGCCCTGCTTCAGGATCTCCACCGTCCGCTCGCCGCGGGCGAGCTGGGCCTGGGTGGACTTGTCGAGGTCCGCGGCGAACTGGGCGAACGCCTCGAGCTCACGGTACTGCGCGAGGTCGAGCCGCAGCATGCCGGCGACCTTCTTCATCGCCTTGATCTGGGCGTTGCCGCCGACGCGGCTGACCGAGATGCCCACGTTCACCGCCGGCCGCACGCCGGCGTAGAACAGGTCGGGCTCGAGGTAGATCTGTCCGTCGGTGATGGAGATCACGTTCGTCGGGATGTAGGCCGACACGTCGCCGGCCTGCGTCTCGATGACCGGCAGCGCGGTCAGCGAGCCGCCGCCCATGGCGTCGGACAGCTTCGCCGCGCGCTCGAGGAGCCGGGAGTGGTTGTAGAACACGTCGCCGGGGAACGCCTCGCGGCCCGGCGGCCGCCGGAGGAGCAGCGACACCTGCCGGTAGGCGACGGCCTGCTTGCTGAGGTCGTCGTACACCACCAGCGTGTCGAGGCCGCGCCCGTCCTTCTTCCGCGCGAACCGCCCGTCCGCGCCGCGCTTCGGGAGCGCGAAGGGCTCGCGGTCCCAGCGGTTGTACATGAAGTACTCGGCCATGGCGCAGCCGGCGTAAGGCGCGACGTACTGCAGCGGCGCCGGGTCGTCCGCGCTGGCCACGACGACGATCGTGTAGTCCATCGCGCCGTGCTTGCGCAGCCGCTCCACGACGCCCGCCACCGTGGAGGCCTTCTGGCCGATGGCGACGTACACGCAGATGACGCCCTGGCCCTTCTGGTTCACGATGGCGTCCACGGCGATGGCGGTCTTGCCCGTCTCGCGGTCGCCGATGATGAGCTCTCGCTGGCCTCGGCCGATGGGGATCATCGCGTCGATGGCCTTGATGCCCGTCTGCAGCGGCTCCTTCACGGGCTGCCGGTCAGCGATGCCGGGGGCCCGGTTCTCGAGCGGCATGTACTCGATGACCTCGATGGGGCCCTTTCCGTCCAGCGGTTCGCCGAGCGGAGTCACGACGCGGCCGACGATCGTCTCGCCGGACGGCACGGAGAGCACGCGGCCCGTGCGCTTCACGGTCTGGCCCTCCTTGATCCCGAGGTAGTCGCCGAGGACGGTGACGCCCACGGAGTCCTCCTCGAGGTTGAAGGCGAGGCCGTAGACCCCGTTCTCGAACTGCACCATCTCGCTGGCCATGCAGCGCTCGAGGCCGTAGACGCGGGCGATGCCGTCGCCCACCTCGAGGACGGTGCCGACCTCGTCCAGGTGCAGCGCGTCGTCGAAGCCCTCGATCTCCTTCTTCAGGACCGAGGCGATCTCTTCCGGTCGGATCTGCATCGTATGCTCTCCCGCCGGCTCGCGCCGGGGCACATCTCGGTCGTGCGACTCAGTCGAACAGCCGCTCCTTGGCCAGCAGGTTCTTGCGCAGCGCCTTCAGCCGGCGCCGGATCGAACCGTCGAGCACGAAGTCGTTCACGCGGACGACCACGCCGCCGATGAGGGACGGATCGAGGATCTCGTGCATCACGACCGTGCGGCCGCTCCGCTCGGCGATGCGGGAGCGGAACGCCTCGACGTCGGAGGCCGGCAACGGCTTCGCCGAGCGCAGCCAGACGTGGACGCGACCCTCCGCCTCGTCGCGGAAGCGGACGAACTCGTCGTGGATGTTGTCGAGCACCGTCTCCCGGCCCTTGCGGACGAGGAGGAGCAGGAGCCCGAGCACGGGCGCGCAGATCCGGCCCTGGAACACCGTGCGCACGATCCGGGCTTTGGTCTCCCGGTCGATGCGCGGCGAGGTGAAGAACGAGCGGAACTTCGCGTCCTCGTCGTACAGGACCGCGAGGTCCTTCAGGTCGTCGTGGATGCCCTCGATGGCGCCCTGCTCGCGACCGATCGCGAGCATGGCCTCGGCGTACACCCGCGCGACGCGAACGCTCGTCTCCATCATCGCGTCAGTCCTTCTTCCGCCGGGCGGCGGCCCGGTCGATCTCGGCGAGGACGTCGTGCGTCATCCGCCGGTGGTCCTCGTCGGTGACGGAGCGCTCGAGGACCTTCGAGGCCGCGAGCAGGGTCAGGTCCACGGTCTGGCCGCGGATCTCCTCGACGGCCTTCTTCGTCTCGAGCTCGATCTCGCGCTTCGCCCGGTCGCGGAGGATCTGGGCCTCCTCCTGCGCGGCGGCGGCGGCTTCCTTCTTCGCCGCCTCCGCGGCGAGCCGGCCCTGGTTGATGATCTCCTGGGCGTCGGCCTTGGCGCGGTCCATGAGTTCGCGGTGCTTGTCGAGGAGCGCCTCGGCCTCGGACTTGACCTGGTCGGCCTTGTCCACGGTGTCCCTGATGCGCTTCTCCCGGGCCTCCAGCTGGTCGCGGATCGGCCGGAAAGCGAACTTCCACAGGACCAGGAAGACGAGCGCGAAGACGATCCACGTCCAGAGCCAGTGGGAGAGGAGCGGGTCGGCGAGGCTGGGCTGCGCCGACGCATGCTCTCCCCCCGCGGCCAGAACGCGCATCGCCGGCGCGAGGAAACCGAGATAACCCATACCGTGTCCCCCATGGGCCGGCGCCCCCGCAGGGGGTCCGGCCGCGGACGCGCGAAACGGGTGCTAGGAGCCGACCTTGTCGGCCAGTTCCTTGATCAGGCCCGGCAGGCCGATGAAGCCGACCAGGAGGCAGATCACGACCGCGAACAGGCACACGCCCTCGATGAAGGCGGAGGTGATGATGGTCACGCCGCGGATGTCGCCCGCCGCTTCGGGCTGGCGCGCCACGGACTCGACCGCCGCGCTGGCGATCCGCGAGATGCCGAGACCGGCGGCGATCGCGGCCACGGCGGCCCCGATGGCCGCGCCGAACATCCCGAGGGCGATGCCCCATTCCACGTTCAAGGCGATAAGGAGATCCATCGTCGTCAGTCCTCCTGAAGGGGCCCGCGGGCCCCGGCCGTAACGGTACTCCCTAGTGCTCCTCCGCGAGCGACAGTCCGATGTAGATCGCGGAGAGGGTGGTGAAGATGTACGCCTGCACGAGCGCGATGAAGATCTCGAAGAGGATCATCGCCACGGACCCCCCGGCCTGCATCGCGCGGATCGGCAGGAGGAGCGGAGCGATGCTCGTCCACATGGCCAGCACGGCGAGGATGGCGTGCCCCGCCGTCATGTTGGCGAAGAGACGGATCATCAGGGCCACGTGGCGCGCGACGAGCCCGATGAGTTCGAGGACGAAGATGAAGAGCTTCAGGACGAAGCCGTTCACCCCCGGCGGGATGAGGCCGAGCCAGTAGCCCGCGGCGCCCTTCTTCACCATCCCCCCCACGACGCCCACCGTCAGGGTCATCACCGCGAGCGCGCCCGTCACGTTGAAGTTGCCGGTGGCGGTGATCCCGAACGGCGCGGGCAGGAGCCCGACGAGGTTGCAGGTGAGGATGAAGAAGAAGAGCGTCCAGAAGTAGGGCAGGTAGCGGCGCCCGTCGTGCTCGCCGAGCCACGGGTAGACCATCTGGTCCCGGATGAACAGCAGGACCGGCTCGAAGAAGTTGCGCAGGCCGGTGGGCACCAGGAGGTAGCGGCGCGCGGTCATGATGAGGAGCAGCGAGCAGAACAGGGCCGAGCACCACAGCATGACGATGTGGGTCGTCACGTCGGGGTTGAGCCCGACGTTCGACTCGAACCAGCGGTTCAGCGCTCCGAGGTCGACGGTGAACCCGGAGTGGGCGCCGGGCTCGTGGACCGCGCCGCCGCCCGGCCAGTGCCATTCGTAGCGAGGCTCGAGGTGGTCGAGGATCGAGCCGGCCGCGAGCAGAGACAGGCCGTTCATCGGGTTCCGCCCCCCGCCTTGTTCTGGATCTTCGTCACCGCCCACACCTGCAGCACGAGGAACGCCAGGAACGACGCCACGTACGCGAGCGCGAACGCCACCGCGCTCACCGTCCTCGACTTCGCGAACACGATCGTCAGCACGCTGACCAGGACGAGGCGGACCCCGAAGCCGCCGAGCGACACGAACATCGTCGCCGAGGGCCGCTTCCGGAGCGCCCACGTGAGGGAGAGGGACTCCACGAACAGGTTGAGCCCACCCAGCCCGAGCCCGAGGAAGAGCCCGATCCACTGCCTGGCCGGACTCCCGGCGGACAGCATGAAAAGACCGATCGCCAGCACCGCGAGGAGCAACAGAAGGAGGATACCGGTCGTCGCGGCCCTGGCGGTCATCGCTTCCGCCCGAACAACTCCTGGTAGAGCGTGTAGAAGCCCCCCGCGAAGCCGAGGAAGGTGAGGAGGACGAGCAGGAGCGGGGAGAGCCCCGTCTTTTCGTCCAGCCACCAGCCGAGCAGCGCGCCCAGTCCGCCGGAGACGAAGAACTGCATGCCGGCTGCCGAGAACCGGAGGTACTCCGCCATCTTCCGGTTCGCTTTCCGGCGCGGATCCTCGCCCGCGTCGTCGGGGGTCACGTCCGCCCGCCTCTCGCCGTCCCGGGACGGCTCCACGTCACAAACCCGGGACGATATCGGCGCCCCGCACACGGGCACAGGAATTTCCCCAACCCCCGCCTTGGCGGAATCCGCTTGGGCGGGCGCGGGGGGCGGAGGAACAATCGGCAGCGGCATGCGTGCGGACGTCATCGAGCGTCTGAGTTTCGTCTGCCCCGTCTGCTCCTTCCGGGGAGACGAGGAGGCACGGCTCGTCCCGTCGGTGGAGGCGGCCACCGGCCAGGAGATCCTCTCCGGCCACTTCTCCTGCCCGGAGTGCCCGCGGCGCTATCCGGTGCTCGAGGGCGTCGGCGTATTCGACCCCGAGCCCCTGCGATCCTCCTACGACCGCTCGGACCTGCTGCAGTCCTACCTCTGGACGCACTACGCGGACCTGTCCCCGGCGGCGCTCGATTCGCCGCCTCCCCCCCCGGGCGACTACTTCCGGATCCTCGCGGCCCAGCCGGTGTCGGGCCTCGTCCTCGACCTCGGCTCGAGCGTGGGCCGCATCGCGTTCGACCTCGCGGCGCGAGCGGAGTTCGTGCTCGGCGTCGAGCGATCCTACGAGGCGGTGAAGCGCGCCCGCGAGATCCTCCGCACGCGGCGGGTCGCCTTCCACCTGAAGGACGAGGGCAACCGCGGCCGCTACGTGGACCTCGACGCCTCCCGGGTCGTCCGCGGGAACGTCGAGTTCATCTGCGGCGACGCCGCCGCGATGCCCCTGCCCCGGCGGGTCGCCGACGTCGTGGTGGCGGCCAACCTCGTGGACCGCCTGCGCGACCCCGGCCACTTCCTCTCCCGGGCCGACGCGGCGCTGCGTCCCGGCGGCCGGATCGTGCTCACGGCGCCCTTCACGTGGCTCGAGGAGCTCACCGAACCCGGCCGGTGGCTCGGCGACGAGGGCCGAACGGGCGAGGAGGTCCTCCTCGAGTGGTTCTCCGACCACGGCTACGAGGTCGAGGAGCAGGCCGAGACCAGCCTCACCATCCGCAACCACCGGCGGTTCTTCGAGCTTCTCCGGCCGGTGCTCATCCGCGCCCGGAAGGGGTGAGCCGTGGCCGTCCGCTACCTCGACCACGCCTCGGAGGTGGGCGTGCAGGCCACCGGCCCCACCATGGTGGAGGCGGTCGCCGAGGCCGCCCGCGGCCTCTTCGGGATCCAGGTGGATCGAGCCCGCCTGCGCCCGGAGCGGTACGTCGACGTCGCCGGCTCCGGCCCCGACCTCCCGGCGTGCCTCGTGGACTTCCTCAACGCCTGCCTCGCCCGGCAGGACATCGAGGGGCTCCTGTTCACCGACGTGCGGGACGTGGGGCTCCGGCCGGACGGCGGCGGGCTCGCGCTCACCGCCCGAGCGGGCGGGGTGCCCGCGGAGCGGGCCGCGGAGCACCGGCTCACCGAGGTCAAGGCCGTCACGTACCAGGGCCTGCTCGCGGGGCCGATGGGCGAGGAGTTCCGGATCCGCTTCGTGGCGGACGTCTGACCACGGCGGGAGGCGGCACATGGCGGACGAACGCAAGGTCCTGTCGGCGGGCGGTTTCTCCCTGGCGGAAGCCTCCCCGTGCTGCTGGCGCCTCGAGCCGACGGGCGACATGCGCGTCCCGGGGGAGGTCTACGGGGACGAGACCATCGTCGGCGCCCTCCTGGAGGACGTCCATGCGGCGAAGGAGTGGAACGCCCTCGTCCAGATCCGGAACGTGGCGTCCCTGCCGGGCATCGTCGGCGCGTCCCTCGCCATGGCCGACGTCCACCCGGGGTACGGCTTCCCCATCGGGGGCGTCGGCGCGTTCGATCCCGAGGCCGGGGGAGTCGTCACCGTCGCGGGGGTCGGCTTCGACTGCAACTGCGGCGTCCGCACCCTGACGACGCCGCTGCGCTCGGCAGACCTCGAAGGCCGGGTCGCGGACCTCGCGGACGCCCTGTTCCGCATCGTCCCGGCGGGGGTCGGGTCCACGGGGGAGGTGTCACTGACCCTCGCCGAGGTGGACGACGTGCTCGTCCGCGGCGCGGAGGCCGCGCTCGAGCGCGGCTACGGCCTGCCTCGCGACCTCGAGTACACCGAGGAGCGCGGGCGGATGGTCGGCGCGGACCCGGAGGCCGTGTCGAAGACGGCCCGGGAGCGCCAGCACCGGCAGGTCGGGACCCTCGGCTCCGGCAACCACTATCTCGAGGTGCAGGTGGTGGACGCGATCCTCGACGAGTCCGCGGCGGCCGCCTACGGGCTCTTCGCGGACCAGGTCGTCGTCTCCATCCACACGGGTTCCCGCGCCCTCGGACACCAGATCGGCACCGACTACCTGAAGATCCTCGAGGCCGCCTCGCGCAAGTACCGCATCCCGGTCCGCGAGCGCGAGCTGGTCGGCGCCCCCATCGACAGCGCGGAGGGCCGGCGCTACCTGGCCGCGGTGGCGGCGGGCATGAACTGCGCGTTCGCGAACCGGCAGGTCCTCGGCGCCCTCGCGCGCCGGGCGTTTCGCGAGGTGTTCGACCTCCCGCCGGAGAGGATCCCCGTCCTGTACGAGGTCGCCCACAACAACGTGAAGTTCGAGACGCACGAGGTGGACGGCAGGCCCCGGCGCCTGCTCGTCCACCGGAAGGGCGCCACGCGCGCCTTCGGCCCCGGCCATCCGGAGATCCCCGCGGCCTATCGCGACGCCGGACAGCCGGTCCTCGTCGGCGGGACGATGGGCACCGCGTCGTGGGTGCTCGCGGGCACGGAGACCGGCATGCGCCGGACGTTCGGCTCCGCCTGCCACGGAGCGGGCCGCAGCCTCTCCCGCCAGGCCGCGCTGAAGGCGTACCGGGGAGACAAGGTCGTGCGCGAACTCGAGCACCGGGGCGTCTTCGTGCGGTCCCGATCCCTGAGGGGTGTCGCCGAGGAGGCTCCCGGCGCCTACAAGGACGTCGACCTCGTCGTCGACGCCATGGCGCGCGCCGGGGTCAGCCGGAAGGTGGCCCGCCTCCGGCCGGTCGCCTGCGTGAAGGGTTGACCCGCCGGGAGCCGGGGGTCAGAATGCCCGCCGGCCCGTTCCGAAAGGACATGAGGACAACATGGTGAACTCCCTCCGCCCCGCCGCCGTCGCGCTCGCCGTCCTCCTCGCGGCGGCGGCGCCGGGCTGCCACGGCGGCCACTCCTCCTGGGACACGTCGCTGGGCCCGTTCCTCACGATCGTGGACGTCTCCCCGACGTCGATCACGCTCTCGTGGAGCAACGAGCTGTGGCCGGACGCCGTGCTCATCGAGGTCCATCGGTACGAGGAGTTCGACAAGAAGTTCCGCGTCGTCGCCTCGCTGCCGCCCGGCACGACCCTGTATGCCGACCCCACGCTGGACCCCGAACTCGGCTACACCTACCGTCTCTACGCGTACTTCGAGAAGGGCCCGAAGAAGGACTCGGTGGACCTCTCCGTGACCTCGGAGGACCGCGAGGACGAGGCGCCCGTCGCCGCCCACGCGGCCCCGGACTTCGGCGAGGCGCCCTGGCTCGGGAAGGTCGAGGCGCCGCGTCTGGCGCCGGACGGTGAGTCGCTGGCCTTCGTCTCGGACGGCCTCGTCCGGGTCCTCTCGCTCGCCACGGGCGAGACCCGGCCGGCCGCGGCCGCGCTCCCGTCGTCGCAGACCGGAGCCGTCTTCGCTCCGGACGGCGAGTCCCTCGTCGTCGCCGCCGCCGGGGGGCTGTGGCGGGTGCCGCGGGCCGGCGGACCGGCCGTCCCGCTGATCGCCGGCGGCCACGATCCGGACCTGTCGCCGGACGGCCGGCTCCTCGCGTTCGCCGCGCCGGAAGGCGTCGTCGTGCTGGACCTCGGGACCGGCGAACGCCGCCTCGTCGCGGCGGCCCCGGCGCGCGCCCCGCGGTTCTCCCCGGACGGAGGCCGCCTCGCGTACCTCGACGGCGCCGGCGTCCGGATCGCGGACCTCGCGGGCGGGGACCGGCCCGCCGGCGCCGGTGCCGCGGGCACTCTCCCCCTCGTGTTCTCCCCCGACGGCCGGAGCCTCGCGTTCCTGTCCCTCTCCGGCCGGGTGGCGGTCGTCCCCGTGCCGAGGTGACCCGTGAAGATCGCCCTGATCACCGCTCCGCTCGACGAGGCGAAGGGCCTCGCGCACCGCGCCGTGGGAGAGTCCGTGGCCGCGTGCGTCAATATCCTGTACGGGATCACGAGCATCTACCGCTGGCAGGATGAAGTCCACACCGACGGCGAAGCGATGCTCATCGCGAAAGTCCCCGACGACAAGGTCGACGAGTTCGTGGCGAAGATCCGCGGCTGGCACCCGTACCAGTGCCCCGAGATCATCCTCCTCGATCCGGTGGGAGGGAATCCGGATTACTTCGCGTGGGCGGACTCCGGGGGCCGTGTCTCGCCTCGGAAGGCTTGATTCTCCGGCCCTGCGGGGCTTTCGGCTTCTCCTTTGCTATTCCACACGGCGTGCCCGAGTGGAGAATTTCCGGTCAACCGCCGATATAGTGAGCAGAAGTCCGGTCTGGATACCGGCTTCGCTTTCCACATGACCCGGAGGTGAGACGATGGCGTGCAAGAAGACCCCGTGCACCAAGAAGCCGGCGGCGAAGAAGCCGGCGGCGAAGAAGCCCGCGGCGAAGAAGGTCGCGAAGAAGAAGTAGCCTCACGCGGCGATGACCCGGGCCCGCGCCTGCGGGCCCGGCCGCATCCGACCGCCGGATGCCGTGGCTCTCCGGCGGACCATCGGCTCGTCCCTCCCGCTCCTGCGCGGGCCGCCCCTGCTCTCCCTTCGGCGGGGCCATTTGTTGACTCCCCCCCGGGATCGGCCTAACCTCATCGGTTTCGCGCCCTTAGCGCGCGCGGTCCCCCTCGGGAGTGTCTATGCGGCTCGTACTCACGAACAACGGCTCCTATCCCCGGATCGGAGATCGTCCCCAGGAGCTGAAACTGCGCCGTACCATCGGCCGGTTCGAGAAGGGCAAGGCCTCGGAGAAGGAACTCCGCGACGTCGAGAACTGGGTGACCACCGAGGTCATCCGCGAGCAGATCGCCGCCGGCGTGGAACTCGTCACCGACGGCATGATCCGGTGGCACGACCCCGTCTCGCACATCCCCGCCAGCCTCGGGAACGTGCGTACCGGCGGGCTCCTGCGGTACTTCGACACGAACTTCCTCATCCGCCAGCCCATCGTGGACGGCGAGCCGAAGTGGCAGAAGCCGCTCCTCGGGCCGGACATGAAGCTCGCCTGCGCCTGCTCGACCCGGTTCGTGAAGGGGATGCTCACGGGCCCGTACACGGCGGCCTGCATGTCCATCGTCAACGACGACGCGCTGAAAGGCGACATCGCCCGCCTGACGATGCTCTACGCGGAAGCGTTCGCCAACGAGGTCGAGGCGATGGCTGCCGCCGGCGCGAAGGTCATCCAGGTGGACGAACCCATGGTGCTGCAGCACCCGAAGGACGTGGGCCTCGTGCGGCAGGCGCTCGCCGTGCTCGCGAAGCGCAAGGGCAAGGCGATGCTCTCGCTGACCACCTACTTCGGCGACGCGGCGAAGCTGTACGGCGACTTCCAGGACATGCCCGTGGAGATCCTCGGGCTCGACTTCACCTACAGCGAGGACCTCGTCAGCAACATCGAGATGGTGGGCTCTTCGAAGATCCTCGCGCTCGGACTGCTCGACGGCCGGAACACCCGCATGGACGACCAGGAATCGGTGTTCCGCGTCCTCGACCGGGTCCTCCCCCGCGTGAAGGCCGATTTCTGCTACCTGACGCCGACGTGCGGGCTCGAGTTCCTCCCCCGGGATCGCGCCCGCCGCAAACTCGAACTCATGACCAGCCTGCGGTTCCGTTACATGCAGGCCGGAGGCCGCTGAGATGTCGCGCAAAGTGCTGCGGTCCCTGGGGCTCGAACTGCCCCTGTTCCCCGTCACCTCGGTCGGATCCTGGCCCAAGCCGGCGTACCTGAAAAAGGCCCGCACGGACTACACCCAGCGGAAGGTGGACCAGGAGTACCTGGAGCAGGAGGAGGAGAAGGCGACCCGGTTCTGGGTGGAGTGGCAGGACCAGGCCGGCCTGGACGTCATCGTCGACGGCGAGATGTACCGCGGCGACATGGTGACGTTCTTCGCCGAGACGATGAAGGGCTTCGAGATCGGTGGGCACGTCCGGTCCTACGGCAACCGCTTCTACCACAAGCCGATCCTCACCGGCGAGGTGGAGTGGGTGCAGCCCATCACCGTGGAGTGGTTCCGGTTCGCGCAGAGCCTGACGAAGAAGCCGGTGAAGGGGATGCTGACGGGCCCCTACACGATCATGGACTGGTCGTTCAACGAGTTCTACGACTCGCGCCGGGAAGCGACACTCGCGCTCGCCCGGCAGGTCCGCCGGGAGGTGGAGGCGCTCGTGGCGGCCGGCTGCCGCATCATCCAGATCGACGAGCCGGCGATCTCCGTCCGGCCCGACGAGCTGCCGCTGGCCATCGAGGCCCTCGGCGTCTGCACCCAGGGCGTCGACGCCTACTTCATCACGCACATCTGCTACGGCACCTTCGAGAAGATCTACCCGGCGCTGCTCGACCTGCCGGTGCACAACATCGACCTCGAGATGTCGAACTCCGGGCTCGACCTCCTGCCGCTGCTCGTCGCCCACCGGCCGACGAAGGACATCTCCTTCGGCCTCGTGGACGTCCATTCGCACGTCGTGGAGTCGAAGGAGGCGGTGCTGGCGCGCGTGGGGAAGGCCCTCGAGGTCATCCCGGCCGACAACCTCTGGCTGGACCCGGACTGCGGGCTCAAGACCCGCAGCACGGAGGAGGCCCAGGCCAAGATCGCGGTCATCGTCGAGGCGGCGAAGGAGGCCCGGGCGCAGAGGGAGAGGAAGTGAGCCGGACCCGCCCCGTCGCGGCCGGTCGTTCGCGCCTCGCTCCCTCCGCCGTCCTCGTCCTCGCGCTGGCCCTCGCGCTCCCCGCCTGCTCCCTCCTCCGCCCGGAGGAGCCCTCCGTCGCCGTCCCCTCGATCGAGGGCGGATCGCCGGGCGGCCCTCACGCCCTCGCCGCCGCCTCCGTCTCCGTGTGGAGCCTGCCGGAGGCGCTCGCCGGCGCGGGCCTCGGCCTCCGCGTGGCGGAGGGCGAGCGCGGCGACCTGCGCCTGCGCTACGCGGCGGTCCCCGCGGCGGACGGCGAGGACTTCGACCGCCGACTCGGAGTGGCCCCGTGGGCGTACTCGCCGCGCGCGCCGTTCGGCGGCCGCGGGGACCTGACGGTGTCCGCCATGCGGGGAACGCCGCCCCGGGGGTTCTCGCTGACGGTGCGTCCGCGGGAGGACGGCGGCGGCCTCGCCGCGCTCGACATCGTCGCGCTGTCCCGTCCCGAGGACGGCTCGCTCCTGCCGGCGATCCGCGGGCGCGTGCCGGTGGCCGGACCCGGGCGCATCCTCGTCGTGGGCGAGAGCCGGGAAGCGCTCGTCTTCGCCGCGGTCCTCGACGTCGCGACGCCGGGGGCGTCCCCCGCCCCGGCCGCCGGCCACGCGCTCTCGCTCTCGGTCTGGCAGACGGACACGGAGGACCTCGCGCGCGTGCTCCGTAACGCGGGGATCCTCGACACCGCGGGACCGGGGGGCTTCGCCGCACGGCCGGTGACGGCGGCCGAGGCGGCCGGTCTCGGCGCGGCGCTCGACGAAACGGGCACGGCGCTCGACGGCGCGCGCGTGTCCTTCACGCCCGGCCGCCCGCTGGCGCTGTCGGCGGGCCCGGTGCGGCTCGAGGTGGTGCCCGGGTTCCGCCTCGCGGACTACCGCTACGAGCACCGGATCGCCGTGCTGAACCGCGAGGGCGTGCCTCCGCTGGCGGCCCCGCAGCCGGAGCGCGATTCCGTGCTCGTCCTCGCCTTCGACGCCCTCGCCCCCGGCCTCAGCCTCGCCGCGCTCCTCGCCGCCACCCCCGGCCGCTGATCTGCGACTCCGCGGAAGTCGCGTTCGGTGCGCGGAACCGGGCGGCGAGGAGGGGGAGCCGGGACACGGAGCGCACCGCCGGCGCGGGGGAGGTTCTGCCGCCCCCGCAGACGGGAAGCAGCGCGGAGCGCGCCCGGCATCCCCCGTCATGGGTTGCGGGCGCGGACCGCGCCGAGAGGCGGTGGAGGATCCCCCCCGCGAGCCACGCCGGGACGAGGCGCGAGCGACGAGGCGATGCGAAGCGCACCGCGGCCGGACCGCACCATCGTGGCGATGAGAAGGGCGGGCCTAGTCGGCGAGTTCGACCAGGAGGGCGCCCTTGGCGACCCGGAGGCCGCGCTCCACGTGGACCGCCTTCACGCGGCCGTCGCGGGGGGCGAGGATCGAGTTCTCCATCTTCATCGCCTCGAGGACGACGAGGCCCTGGCCGCGGCGCACGGCCTGGCCCGGCGAGACCAGCGCCGACACGATGACGCCGGGCACGGCGGCCCGGACCCGGTCCGGCTCCACCCGCGCGGCGGACTTCCGCTGACGGTACTTCGGCGAGTGGAGGGTCCGGTAGAGCGTGTCGTCGATCCGGAACTCCTGGAACTCCTGCTCCTGGCTCATGGCTCCCCCTCCTACACCGGCGGGACGCCGTGCTTGCGCGACGGGCGGACCGCGCTCTTCTGCCGGGACACGTTCAAGGCGTGGACGAGGTAGTCGCGGGTCATGGCCGGGTCGATGACCGCGTCCACGTGGCCGGAGGCGGCCGCGATGTAGGGGTTGCCGAACTTTTCGGCGTACTCCCGGATCTTCTGCTTGCGCATCTCCTCGGGGTTGGGGGCCGAGGCGATCTCGCCCCGGAAGATGATGTTCGCCGCGCCCTCGCTGCCCATGACCGCGATCTCCGCGATCGGCCAGGCGAAGACGAAGTCGGCCCCGAGATGCCGGGAGCACATCGCGATGTACGCCCCGCCGTAGGCCTTGCGGAGGATCACGGTCGTCTTCGGCACCGTCGCCTCGCTGTAGGCGTACAGGATCTTCGCCCCGTGGCGGATGACTCCCATGTGCTCCTGGTCCACGCCGGGCAGGTAGCCGGGAGTGTCCACGAACGTCACGAGAGGGATGTTGAAGGAGTCGCAGAACCGGATGAAGCGGCTGGCCTTGTCCGCGGCGTCCACGTCGAGGACGCCGGCGAGCACCAGCGGCTGATTGCCGATGACGCCCACCGTCGCCCCTCCGAGGCGGGCGAAGCCCACGACGATGTTGGGAGCGAAGTGCTCGTGGACCTCGAAGAAGTCCGCCCCGTCGCACACGCCGCGGATGACGTCCCGCACGTCGAAGGGCAGCCGCGGGTCGTCGGGGACGATGTCCTCCAGCGGCCGGGAGAGCACGGCGGGCTTCGGCGGGAAGGGATCCGCCTGCTTGGCGTTGTTCCACGGGATGAAGGTGACGAGGCGCTTCACCTGCGCGAAGCACGCCTGCTCGCTCTCGGCGTAGAAGTGCGCGTTGCCCGACACGGACGCCTGCACGCGCGCGCCGCCGAGGTCCTCCATGCTGATCTCCTCGTTCAGCACGGTCTTGATGACCTCCGGCCCGGTGATGAACATCTTGCTGATCTTGTCCACCACGAACACGAAGTCGGTGAGGGCCGGGGAGTACACCGCGCCCCCGGCGCACGGCCCGAGGACGATGGAGATCTGCGGGATGACCCCCGAGGCCATGGAGTTCCGGTAGAAGATCTCGCCGTACCCCGCCAGCGAATTGACCCCTTCCTGGATGCGCGCCCCGCCCGAGTCGTTGATGCCGATGAGCGGCACCCGCAGGTTCATGGCGTGGTCCATGATCTTCGTGATCTTTCGCGCGTGGCGGAGGCCCAGGGAGCCGCCCGCCACCGTGAAGTCCTGCGCGAAGATGCAGACCGGGAAGCCCTCGATGGTGCCGGTGCCCGTGAGGACCCCGTCGCCGGGCAGGTTCTTCCCCGCCATGCCGAAGTCCCGGCACTCGTGCTCCACGAAGAGGTCGTACTCGTGGAACGAGTCGGGGTCGAGGAGGGCCACGATCCGGTCGCGAGCGAGCAGCTTGCCGCTGGCCGCCTGCTTGGCGGCGGCGGCCTCGCCGCCCCCCTTCTGGAGCCGGGCGGCGCGCTCGCGGAATTCCGAGATCTTCTCATTGCGCATGGGGAGAGGTCCTTCCGTCTTTGTGCGGGGACGGGCATTTTCCGGGGCGGCGCCGCTTCCCGCGCACGGAATCCGAGGGTCCGCCGGGCGGGGCGGGCGCGAACGCGTGGGCCGGACGGCCGGATCGTGTATCCTTGGCGCGGGGCAGGCGGAACCCGATGGGAGATCCCTCGTTGCGACCGGTCCACATCCTCGGCTTCAACAGCACCCACGACGCCAGCGCCGCTCTCGTGCGCGACGGCGAGATCGTCTGCGCCATCGAGGAAGAGCGCCTGACCCGGCAGAAGCACCACTACGGCTTCCCGGAGAAGGCCGTGGCGGCCTGCCTGTCCTCTGCCGGCATCGGCATGGCCGACCTCGACCACGTCGCGTTCTACTGGAACGCCCGCGAGGGCCGCCTGCCGTTCCTGTTCCACGTCCTGCGACGGTTCCCGAAGTCGCTGGCCTACTTCGACCACCAGCCCGGGATCTACAGGCGGTTCCGGGGACTTCCCAAGTTGCTGCGGGAAATGGGTTTCCGTGGACGCTTCCACTTCCTCTCGCACCACCGCAACCACATCGCCTCCTCGTTCTTCCCCTCCGGCTTCTCCGAGGCGGCGGCCATCTCCGTGGACGGGACCGGCGAGTGGGCGACGACCGTCCTCGCGCACGTCCACCCCGGCGGGCGGACGGAGGTCCTCCAGCGGTCCTGCTACCCCCACTCCATCGGAAAGCTGTGGGAGGCGCTGACGCAGCACCTCGGGTTCAAGCCCAACTCCGGCGAGGGCAAGGTCATGGGGCTCGCCCCCTACGGCCGGCCCCGGTACGTCGAGGACTTCCGCGAACTCCTCACCCTCCGCCCGGACGGGCGCATCCGGCTCGATCTCCGGTACTTCGACTTCCACTACGGGCGCAAGCGCAAGTACTCGGACCGTTTCCTCGCCCGGTTCGGCCCCCCCCGCGAACCGGAATCGAGGATCGAGGAGCGCCACGAGGACCTGGCCTACGCGCTCCAGGCAGTGACCGAGGAGATGATGCTCGGCCTCGCCCGGTTCCTGCACGGACGGACGGGGCTCACGCGCCTGGTCCTCTCCGGCGGGGTGGCGCTGAACAGCGTGGCGAACGGCCGCCTCGTCCGCGAGACCCCGTTCCGGGACGTCTTCGTCCAGCCGGGCGCCAGCGACGCCGGCGCGGCGCTCGGCGCGGCCCTCCGCGTGTGGCACGAGGTCCTCGGACACGGCGAGGAGGGCCGCCACCGGATGGACCACTGCTACCTCGGCCCGGAGTTCGCCGAGGCGGACGCCGAGGCGGCGATCCGGGCTTCGGGGCTCGCGTTCCGCCGCTCCGCGGACGCACCGGCGGAGGCGGCGGAGCGTCTCGCGCGCGGGGAGATCGTCGGCTGGTGCCGCGGACGCATGGAGTACGGCCCCCGGTCGCTCGGGAACCGCTCGATCCTCGCCGACCCGCGGCCGGCGGACGTCAAGGACCGGCTGAACGCCCGCGTGAAGCACCGTGAGGGGTTCCGTCCGTTCGCGCCCTCCGTCCCCCTCGAGGACGCGCAGACGTACTTCGAGACGGGCGGGATCGAATCCCCCTACATGCTCCTCGTGTTCCCGGTGCGGGAGGCGAAGCGCGCCCTGCTCCCCGGCATCACCCACGTGGACGGCACGGCGCGCCTCCAGACGGTCCGCCGCGAGCAGAATCCGGCCTACTACGACCTGCTGAAGCGGTTCGGGGAGCGGACCGGCGTCCCCGTGCTCCTCAACACGTCCTTCAACGTGCGCGGCGAGCCGATCGTCATGACCCCCTCGGACGCCCTCGCGTGCTACCTCGGGACCGAACTCGACGCCCTCTTCCTCGGAGACCTCGTCGTCGCCAAGCGCTCGTGACCGCCCCGCGCGACCGGTATGTTTTGGGTGTATCGCCGCGGTCCCCGCCTAGAATGTCCCGTTTCCGAGGAGGCGCTCATGTCCGACCTTCTGCTCACGAAGGAGAACCTGCACTGGCGCGACATCGCCCGGCAGGTGGCCGAGACCCACATCCGCCCCATCACCGCGGAGTACGACCGGCGCCAGGAGTACCCGTGGTCGGCGGCCCGGGCCATCGCCGAGGCGGGCCTCCTCAAGTGCTGGATCCCGAAGCAGTATGGCGGCGAGGCCGGCGAGACGCCGGTCCTCGACCTGTGCCTCGTGGTGGAGGAGATCTCCCGCGTCTGCGGCGGCATGGGCGTCGGCTTCGCGGTGAACGCGCTCGGCTCGTTCCCGATCCTCCTCGCGGGCACCGAGGAGCAGAAGCAGCGGTTCCTCCCGGACATCGCGGCGGGAAAGCGGCTCATCGCGTTCTGCCTGTCCGAGAAGACGGCCGGCTCCGACGCGGGCTCCATGAAGGCCCGCGCGGTGAAGGACGGCGACAAGTACGTCATCACCGGCGAGAAGAAGTGGACGACGAACGGCGGCGTCGCCGAGATCTACACGGTCTTCGCGGTGACCGACCCGGAATCCCGTTCCCGGCGCATCTCCGCCTTCGTCGTGGAGAAGGGCTACCCCGGCTTCTCCATCGGCAAGATCGAGGACAAGATGGGGATCCGCTGCATCCCCGTCGTGGAGACGCTCTTCGACCACGTCCCCGTGCCGGCGGCGAACCTCCTCGGCGGGCGCGAGGGCATGGGTTTCAAGCACGCCCTCGAGACGCTCGACCATGCCCGGCCGGGCGTGGCGGCGCAGGCCGTGGGCCTCGCGCAGGGCGCGCTGGACTTCGCCTTGAACTGGGTCTGCCGGCGTGTGCAGTTCGACGCGCCGCTGTCCGCGCAGGGCCAGGTCCAGGGCCGGCTGGCCGACATGCAGGCGAAGGTCTCCGCCGCGCGCTACCTCGTGTACGCGGCGGCCCGGAACATCGACGCCCACGCCGACAACATCAGCATGCTGGCGGCGCAGGCGAAGCTGTTCGCCACGAACGTGGCCATGGAGGTCACGACCGAGGCCGTCCAGCTGTTCGGCGGCTACGGGTTCATGAAGGACTATCCCGTCGAGAAGTTCATGCGGGACGCGAAGATCACCCAGATCTACGAGGGCACGAACGAGGTCCAGCGGATGGTCGTCTCCCGGCACCTCATCAAGTCCGCCGGCCACTTCGACCACCTCACGCCCTACAGCCCCATGCCGTGGGCCATGGGCGCACCGGCGGAGAAGAAAGCCTAGTCAGTTTCTCTGCAAGTACTTATCTAGCAAGGACTTATGTCTATGTCGAAGCCGCTTCCCGAAGACATCGAACAGGTTCGCGCTCCCATCTGGGACCACCTGGAAGAGCACAAGAAGACCATCGTCGGCGTCGGCGCCATCGTCCTCCTGGTGGTGATCGGAGCCGTCCTGTACCTGACGTTCCGGTCGCGCACCCAGGACGAGCGGTGGTCGGAGATGCTCTCCGCCACGCTGTTCAACCCCTTCGGCGCGAGCCAGGTCATGGACCGTCTGGAGAAACGGGCGGCCACCGAGATGGCCCCGCACGTCCTGTTCCAGCAGGCGCGGGACGCCCAGGGCTCCCGGGAGTACGAGCGCGCGGTGGAGATCCTCCGGAAGCTCGAGACCGAGTATCCGGACGCCTACCTCCTCAGCCTGCCCTCGCCCGACAACCGCTACTCCCTCGTCAACCAGGTGCGCCGCTGGGTCGAGTCGGAGCAGAACTGGAAGGCGACCCACGCCTACACCTCCCCCACCGTGAACACTGACCGGGTCGCGCTCGTCGAGACCAGCCGGGGTGCCTTCTGGGTCGGCTTCTTCCCCGAGCACTCCCCGAAGCACGTGGAGCACTTCGTCGCCCAGGCCAAGGCGGGCGCCTACAACGGCACCTCGGTCACGCGGATCACCCGGACCCGCTTCGACTTCGGCGGGGCGGCCTCGAAGGACGATGATCCGAAGAACGACGACAGCCCCGAATCGGGCGACGTCCTCGAGCCGGAGGACGGGCGCATCCGCATCCAGCCCGAGCGAGGCACCGTGTCCTCGCTCGAGGTGGACGGCGGCGAGTCCCTCACCCGGCTCACGGTGGCCACCGGCGAGGCCCGCGAGCTCGACAAGCGGCAGACGATCTTCGGCCGCGTCCTCACCGACCGGTACCCGAACCTCACGACCCTCGACGAGATCGCCAAGGTCGTCACTTACGGCTCGTCGGAGGACGAGCAGTATCGCGACGAGAAGTACGCCGATCTCGCGGACCATCCTGTCGAGACGGTGCGGATCGAGCGGGTCTCCATCTGGTCCGGCGGCCAGATCGAAGCCGGTCACACCTGGGATACCGCGACCGTCGTGAAGCCCGAGGAGAAGGCGGCCGCCGAGAAGCCTTCGGAGCCGGGTTCCGGGAAGGAGCAGCCCGGAGAGACGCCGAAGGACCCCGCGGAGCAGCCGTCGGGGCCGGGCGCGACGGAAGGCCAGCCCGGCGAGACGCCGGGGCAGCCCGGGGAAGCGCCGAAGGAGCCCGTGGAGACGCCGAAGGAGACTCCCGGCGACGGGAAGTAGGGCGCCGCGGTTCCGAGGCCCCGGTGGGGGAGGCGTTCCCCCGCCGGGGCCTTTCGATTCCCGGGGCGATCAGGACGCGAGGGTCTCGCCGAGCAGCGATTCGAGGAGGCGTGTCAGCTCGTCGAGCGAGTAGTACTCCAGCGTGATCCGGCCACGCTCCTTGCCTCCGTCGATCCGGGCCTTCGTGGCGAAGCGCTCGCGCAGCCGGCGCTCGAGGTCCACGAAGTACGCCGATTTCTCGGGTCGCGCCGGCGGCGTCGGGCGTTCCAGAGCGGGGGCCGCCTCCCGGACCAGGCGCTCCGTCTCCCGGACCGACAGGCCTTCCTGCACGATCTTGCGGGCGAGGGCGAGGCGCGCACGCTCATCCTCCAGACCCAGCAGCGCCCGGGCGTGGCCCATCGCCAATGTTCCACGTGAAACAAGTCCCTGGATCTCCGCCGGCAGGTCCAGTAGGCGGATCTGGTTCGTCACGCTGCTCCGGTCCATCCCGAGCCGGGCCGCGGCGTCCTCGTGGGTGAGCCCCAGGGCCTCGACGTAGCGGTGGTAGGCCCGCGCCTTCTCCATGGGGTTCAGGTCCTCGCGCTGGAGGTTCTCGACGAGCGCCAGTTCCAGCATCCGGTCCTCGGGCACCTCGCGCACCGTGGCCGGAATCCGGGTGAGGCCGGCCTCCCGGGCCGCACGCCAGCGGCGCTCCCCGGCCACCAGCTGGAAGCCGCTCCCCGCCGGGCGCACGAGGATGGGCTGCAGGATCCCGTGCTCCCGGATCGAGGCGGCCAGGGCGGCGATCTCCTCCGCCGGGATGTTCTCGCGGGGCTGGTGCGGGTTGGGCTGTATCGACTCCACGTCGACGGAGATGACCTCCTCCACCGCGCCCGAGCGCGCCGTCCCCTCGATCAGACTGTCCAGCCCCCGCCCGAGTTTCCGCATGACGCCCTCCGAAGTGACCTCGCCGCCCTGTTTACCCGCCGGGGGACGGGAAGTCGACTTCCACTCGACAGCGACCACCCGAAGAGATAAGGTATCTGTCCGCAGAGGACCGAAATGAGTTCGTTTTATGTTCGTATTCTCCTGGTCGGGCGGCTCGAGTGGCGCGGCATCCTGCGGTCGCACCCGTTCCGTCTCTTCCTTCCCGCCGCCGCGCTCGTGGTCGTCGGCGCCCCCTCCTTCGTCCTCTTCGCGTTCGAGCAGAGCGCGGCCATCTCCGTGCAGGTCGGCCTCTCCACGGCGGTCTTCGTCGCGCTCCTCCTCGGCCTCATGGGCGGAGCGGCCTCCCTCCCTCGGGACCGGGAGCGGGGGGTAGAGGATCTCCTGCTCTCCCGGTCGCTGCCGCCCGGCAGCCTCGTGCTCGGGAAATGGCTCGGGATCACGTCCGCCACGGCCCTGGCGGTGCTCGCGCTCGGCGCGACGCACGTTGTCGCGACCTTCTTCCGCGGGGGGCCGCCGCGCGGGTACGCCCCGATCCTCGCCGCCCTGTTCCTGGCCCTGGTCCAGGGCGGACTCGGCGCGGCGGCCGCGCTGGCGTTCTCCGCCCGCCTGCGGCCTGCCCCCGCGCTGGCCGCGGGACTCCTGCTCGTCCTTGCCGGCCACGTGGCATCGATGCTCGCGGGCACCCCGGCCGCGGACGCCCTCCGCCACGCGCTGCCCCTCTCCACGGCCCTGAACCTCTCCTCCGAGGCGGCCTTCGGACCCCTGACGCCCGCCCTCTGGCTCCTGCCGGCGCTCCACGCGGCCCTGTACACGGCCGCCTTGCTCGCCATGGCGGCCGCTCTGGTCGGTCTGCGACGCGCCGGAACGTGATTTCTATTCCTTGACCCTTTGCTGAAGCCCACTTAGCATCGGCCCACGACCCGCCTGAGGGAACCCCCCGTGCGTTTCGGGATCATCGGAGACATCCACTCCAACCTGGAGGCTCTCGAGGCTTCGATCTCCGCGCTCGCCGAGCGCGGCGTGGACCGCTACCTCTGCACGGGCGACATCGTGGGCTACGGCGCCGATCCCGCCGCCTGCCTCGCCCGGCTTCGCGAACTCGATGCCACCGTCGTCGCCGGCAACCACGACTGGGCGGCCGCCAACCGCCTCTCCCTCGAGTACTTCAACGAGTACGCCCGGGCGGCGATCTTCTGGACCCAGGACCAGCTCTCGCCCGCCGACCTGCGCTTCCTCGCGGACCTGCCGCCGACCGCCGTCGTCGAGGACGTCACCATCGTCCACGGCACGCTGTTCGATCCCCCGAGCTTCGACTACCTCCTCACCGCCTACGACGCCCACCTCTCGTTCCAGGTCCAGCAGACCCGCCTCTGCCTCGTGGGGCACTCCCACGTCCCCATGGCCTTCCTCTTCGACGGGACGGTCAACTACTCCTTCGACAACCGCGTCGAACTCACCCCGCTGCGCAAGGCGATCGTGAACCCCGGCAGCGTGGGACAGCCGCGCGACGAGAACTGGAAAGCCGCCTACGCGTTCTACGATTCCGAGACCGGCGTGCTTCGCCTCGAGAGGACCGAGTACGACATCGAGAAGGCCACATCGAAGATCCTCCGCGCCGGCCTCCCCGACGTCCTGGCGGAGCGCCTCTGGCTCGGGAAGTGACGGAGCGGGCTCCCGCCGCACATCCGCGACCGCGCGTCGCGCCATTTATTTCGGACTCCTAATTATCTTCGCCGCCTCGTGCGGGTTTCCCGCCGACGACGTCGCGATCACCGTCGCTCTGGACGCCGAACCACAGACTCTCGACCCGGCGCTCATGACCGGCATCTCCGAGGTCCGCCTGGCCAACTCGCTGTTCCAGGGCCTGACGAACCTCGACCCGGCGGACCTCACTCCGCTGCCGGCGGCCGCGGAGGAGTTCGCCGTGTCTCCGGACGGACTCACCTGGACGTTCACCCTGCGCCCGGGCCTGTGCTTCTCGGACGGCACGCCGCTGACCGCGGAGGACTTCCGCTGGTCCTGGCTGCGCGTCCTGTCGCCGGGGACGGCGGCTCCGTACGCCTCGCTCCTCTATCCCGTGACCGGGGCCGAGGAGTACCATCGCGGACAGGCCGCGGAGTCCGACGTCGGCCTGCGCGCCGACGACGACCGGACGTTCGTCGTCGCCCTGAGAAGACCCGTCCCCTACTTCCCTTCGCTCGCCGCCTACGTCACCCTGTTCCCCGTCCCACGCCGCGTCATAGAGTGCCACGGCGCCCGCTGGACCCGCCCCGGGTGCTTCGTGGGGAACGGCCCCTTCCTCCTCGAGGACCACGCCTTCTACCGGCACCTGACGCTCGCCCGAAACCCCCGCTTCCGCGCGGGACAGCGCCCGGGCGTGGACCGCATCCGCTTCTTCCCCGTGCCGGATCCCGTGACCCAGTTCAACCTGTACGCCACCGGCGCCGTGGACATCGTCTTCTCCGTCCCGTCGCCCATCCTGCACCGCCTCGCGTCACGGCCCGACTTCCGCTCCGGCCCCCGCCTCGCCACGGCCTTCCTCCGCGTGAACGTGACGCGCCGCGCCCTCGCCGACCCCCGCGTCCGGCGCGCCCTCTCCCTCGCCATCGACCGGGACACCCTCGCCGCCCGCATCCTGCGCGGCGGGGAACCCGCCGCCCGCTCCCTCGTGCCTCCGGTCCTGCCCGGCTACCACCCGCCGGACGAGGCCCGCTTCGACCCGACCGCCGCCGCCACCCTCCTCGCCGACGCCGGGCATCCCGGTGGACGCGGCTTGCCGCCCCTCTCCCTCCTCTACCCCGAGAACCCCGAGTACGCGGCCGTCGCCACGGTCCTGCAGCACGACCTCGCCGAGCGCCTGGGCATCGCCGTCCACCTCGATCCCCGCGAATTCAAGGTCAGCCTCGCCGCCCAGCGCGCCCTCGACTACGATCTGGCTCTGGGCCAGTGGATCGGCGACTACCCCGACCCCTCCACCTTCCTCTCCTGCTTCACCTCCGACAGCGGGAACAACCGGACCGGATGGCGGAGCGCCGCGTACGACGATGCCCTGCGCATCGCCGAGACCCCCCGCCCCGGCGAGACCGCCGGCGATTACTCCGCCCGCCGCCTGGCAGATTATTCGGAGTCCGAATTACTGTTGCTGCGCGATGCACCGATCATCCCGCTCTGGCATCCCACGTCGCGCTCCATGGTCTCCCCGCGGATCGGCGGATTCGCGCCCAGCGTCATGGGCCTGCTGTCTTTCGCGTCGCTGACGGCGGGGGACCGCTGATGGCTCTCTTCGTCCTGCGGCGCGCCGGGGGCCTCCTCCTCACGCTGTTCGCCATCGTCAGCGTCTCCTTCTTCCTCCTCCGCGCCGCCCCCGGAGGCCCGTTCGACGACGAACGGGAGGTCGATTCCGTGGTCCGGCGGGCGCAGGAAGCCCGCTACCGCCTCGACCGGTCGCTCGCCGAGCAGTACACCGCCTACCTCGGGGACCTCCTGCTCCGCGGGGATCTCGGTCCCTCCTCCTGCTACCCGGGGATGACGGTCAACGACGTCCTGGGCGCGTCCCTGCCCCCGTCGCTCGCCCTCGGCGGCCTCGCGCTGGCGGTGGCTCTCGTCGCCGGCCTCGGCGCCGGAGCGCTGGCGGGGGCGCGGCCGGGCGGCCCGGCCGACCGCGTCATCTCGGCGCTGGCGCTGATCGGGCTCTCCCTCCCGAACTTCGTGCTCGGGGCGGTCCTGCTCGCGGTGTTCGCGCTCCGCTTCCCGATCCTCCCCGCGGGACTCCTCGGTGGCCCGGGGAGCCTCGTGCTGCCGGCCCTGACCCTCGGACTCCCGATGGCGGCGGTCGTCGCGAGGCTCGCCCGGGCCGGGATCGTGGAGACGATGGGGGAGGACTACATCCGCACGGCCCGCTCGAAGGGCCTGCGGGAGAGCCGCATCGTGCTGGTCCACGGCCTGCGGACGGCGGTCCTCCCCGTGGTGTCCTTCCTCGGGCCCGCCGCCGCCGGCGTCCTCACGGGCTCCGTGGTGGTGGAGCGGATCTTCGCCCTGCCCGGACTCGGAACCCACTTCGTGAACAGCGCCCTGAACCGCGACTACTCGCTCGTTCTGGGCACCGTCCTGCTCTATTCGGCTCTTCTCGTCGTCCTGAACTTCCTCTCCGATCTCGTGCTCGCGGCCCTCGACCCGCGCGTGAGGACGCGATGAAAAGGCGCCTGCCCTTCGCGACCGGCGTGGCGGTCCTCGCGGCCATGGGCGCGCTCTCCGTCCTCGCGCCGTGGGTCGCCACCCACCACTACGCGGCGCAGGACCTCACGGCGCAGTACCTGCCCCCCGGAGAGCAGGGGCACCTCCTCGGGACGGACCTCGCCGGCCGCGACCTCTTCTCGCGCCTCCTGTTCGGCTCCCGCCTGTCGCTCCTCGTCGCGCTGCTCGCGACGGTGGTGTCCGTGGTCATCGGCGTCGCCTACGGCATCGTCTCGGGCTACTCCGGCGGCCGAACGGACGCGCTGATGATGCGGTTCGTCGACATCCTCTACTCGCTGCCCTTCCTGTTCCTCGTGATCCTCGTGACGACGCTCTTCCTCGGGCCGGCGGCCGGTCCCGAGAGCCGGGTGGCGGCGCTCCTCGTGGTCCTCGGGGCGGTGCAGTGGCTGACCATGGCGAGGATCGTCAGGGGCCAGGTCCTCTCCCTCCGGCACCGCGACTTCGTGCTGGCGGCCCGTGCCCTCGGCGCGAGCCCCCTGCGGATCCTCGTCCGCCACGTCCTGCCGAACCTCCGGGGCGTGGTGGCCGCCTACGCCGCGCTGACGGTGCCCCGCGTCATCCTGCAGGAGGCGTTCCTCTCGTTCCTCGGCCTCGGCATCCCCGAACCCTATCCGTCCTGGGGCCGCCTCGCCGCCGAGGGCGTGCGCGGCATCACCGCCGTCGAATCGCACTGGTGGCTCGTGGCGTTCCCGTCGGCGGCCATCGCCCTGACGCTCTTCGCCCTGCAGACGGTGGGGGACGCGCTGGCGGCGCCGTCCCCGAACGACGGTCAGGACTTGCGGAGGTAGGGCAGCAGACCCGAGAGCCGGGAATGCTCGTGGTCCCGGAGCCCGTGTTCGAACAGGACCTTCAGGTCCTCCAGGGGTCGCGTGTCGCCCTTGAAGACGACTTCCTTGGCCTCGGGGTTGGACCCCGCGAGGAAGATGACCTCGGTGACGGACTCGGCGTCGCACTCGTTGCCGCCCATGCGCATCTTCACCGGCGTGCCGTGGTGCCCGACGATGGCCGCGATCAGGGCTGCCGGGCGGATGTGCAGGCGGATGTCGTCGGGGATCGTGAACGAGACCTCCCGGATGGACGTATAGGCCGGGATCAGGCGCTCGCAGATGGCGCGGCCTTCGGCAAGGAACCACCCCGCGCCGCGGAACGAGAAGTTGACCGCCCGGTCGAGCACCCCCGCCTTGTCCACGACGGCCGCGAGCCGCTCCTTGGCCTCCGCCGAGCGGATGTCGTTCTCGTGGCGCTCGTAGAAGTGCACGAGATGCGTGGTGATCTCGAGGAGGTGGAGCGATAGCGAGATGATGCCCCGGAGCCGTTTGAGGTCGGGGTCCGCGGCCTCGCTCTTGGTGTACTGGATGTATGTGTCGTATTTCGACTGGATCGCGTGCATCTGGGATTCCAGCCGGCGGGCCCGCTCCTCGTCGAGCCGCCCGAGGACGAACTCGCGGAGCTCGGCGAGGCCCTCGATGCGGCGCGGGCGGAAGGACTCGTAGAACTCGACGCAGCGGAGGAAGCCGGCGGCCACCTGGGCGACCTTCTCGCCCTCCCCGCCGATCTCCTCCTCGTCGAGGTTGTGGGGGAGGTGCTGGCGGATCGAGAGGGGAGCGGGGCCGTTCACCTTGTCGCTCGGCTCGACTTCCGGCAGACGGATCCCGAGGCGGCCGCACTCCTCCGTCAGCGCGGCGAACAGGCTCCTGAGCGTGGAGCCGCAGAAGTGCAGGGTGGCCTGCGTCTCGGCGCAGAACTCCGCCTCGAAACCGAGGGAGCCCTTCAGCGGCGAGCGGACGAAGCGCTCCTTCAGGTGCTTCAGGATGTAGACCACCGTCCCGAACCCGCGGATGCCCGCCACCAGTTCCGTGAAGTACCCGAACAGGCGGTTCTCCTGCGCCTCGTAGTCGTTGAGGACGCTCCGCAGGTGGTGGACCTCTTTCAGGAGACGCGAGACGAAGCGCCGCTGCCACTCACGGCTCTCGCCGTGCCGGACCTCCTCGCGGAGCGCGAGCAACCCGGCGGCGGCTTCCTCCACGAGGGGGAGGAAGGCCACTTCCGAGATGACCTTCTCGCGGGAACCGGCGAACGCTGCTTCCTGGGTCGGCATGATCGCTCCTGACCGGGCGGTCCATTCTAGCCCCGTGCACGGGGGCGGCATCAAATCGGTCGACGCCGCGCCCGGCGCCCGCCGGGGCGGACTTGCGCTTTGGGCTCCCGCCCCGGAAGATCCTGTCGTGCTGCGCCGCTGCTCCCAGACCCGCGTGGTGCTGTTCCTCGGCGCCGACCTCGTCTCCACCGGGGTGGCGCTCGTCGCGGCCTACCTGGCGCGGTTCGCCTCCGGGCTCTTCGCGGTGACGGAGCGCTACATACCGTCCCGCTACCTGGAGGCGCTTCCGCCGGCCGTGCTGCTATGCCTCGCCACCTATGCGGCGGTGGGGGCCTACCGCCCGCCCCGCGGCCGGGCGGCGCCGGGCCCCGAACTCCGGGGCACCATCGGCGCGGTCCTGTCGGCCGCCCTCCTGCTCGCGGCGGGGGCGCTCTTCTACCGGGACCGCTACCAGTTCAGCCGCGGCGTCGTCTTCCTGTTCCCGGTCGCGGCGGTGCCCCTCCTCCACGCCGGCCGGGTTCTCGCGTGGCGCATGCTCACCGGACTCCTCCGGCGGGGGGTCGGCGTGAGCCGGTGCATCCTCGTCGGCGAGGGCCCCCCGGCGGAGCGACTGCGGGACGAACTCGAGGCGAACCCGTGGCACGGGGTCCGGATCGTGGCGCGGACGGCCTCGCTCGACGATCTTCCCGGCCTTCTCTCGGAGCACCGCCCGGACCAGGTCTTCGTCGCGTTCCCCGCGGACCGCCCGGACCTCCTTCGCCAGGCCACCGGGTGCCTGGGGGAGGAGATGGCCGACCTGCGGGTGGTGCCCGATCTCCCGGATCTTCCGCACGCCGGGGTCGACCTGCTCGGCACGCTGCCCGTGATCACGGTCCAGGAGACGCCGTTCTTCGGACTCAACCGCCTCCGGAAGCGGGCGTTCGACCTCGCGGCCGGGGGGGTGCTCGCGTTGCTCCTGCTGCCCCTGGCGGTTCTCGTCGGACTCGCCGTGCTCCTGACGTCCGGCCGGCCGGTCTTCTACCGCCAGGAGCGGATGGGCCTCGACGGGCGGCGGTTCTCGATCCTCAAGTTCCGCACCATGCGCGTCGACGCGGAAGCGGAGACGGGCGCGGTGTGGGCGCGGCGAGGCGACCCCCGGTGCACGCGGATCGGGGCGTGGCTGCGCCGGTTCTCCCTCGACGAGCTGCCCCAGATCCTCAACGTCCTCCGGGGCGACATGAGCCTCGTGGGCCCGAGACCCGAGCGCCCGGTCCTCATCGAGGACTTCCGGAGACTCCTGCCGCGGTACATGCTCCGCCACCGGATCCCCGCCGGCCTCACGGGCTGGGCGCAGGTCCACGGTCTCCGCGGCGAGTCCGACCTCGCCGAGCGACTGCGCCTCGACCTCGACTACCTCGCCCGCTGGTCCCTGCTGCTCGACGTGGAAGTCCTCCTGCGCACGGTCTGGCAGGTCCTCGTCGGCCGCAACGCCGTGTGATCCCCATGGCTCCGTCCGCGGCGCGCTGCCCGGGGCAGGGCCGGAACAGGGCTTGCCGAAATGGCTTGACCCCTCGAACGGGGTGGGCCTATAAGGACCGGGGGAAAGATCGGCTTCTCTCGGCATCCGTGGCGGCTCCCGTGACGCGACAGCGCGAACCGGCTCTCGAGACCTATCTCCGCGACATCAACAGAGTGCCGCTGCTCACGGCAGCCGAGGAGAAGGCGCTGGCGGCGCTCGTCCGGGACGGCGACCCCGAGGCCCGCGAGCGCATGATCCGGGCGAACCTCCGCCTGGTCGTCTCCATCGCCAAGAACTACATGAACCGCGGCCTCTCCCTCATGGACCTCATCGAGGAGGGCAACATCGGCCTCCTCAAGGCCGTCGAGAGGTTCAACCCCGACGAGGAGTGCCGCTTCTCCACCTACGCGACGTGGTGGATCAAGCAGTCGATCCGGCGGGCGCTGGTCAACACGAGCAAGACCGTGCGCATCCCCTCCTACATGGTGGAGATCGTCACGCACTGGAAGCGGGCCGCCTTCGACCTCCTGCGCGAACTCGGGCGCGAGCCGACGCCCGGCGAGGTGGCGGAGAAGCTCGACATGCCGGCGGGCAACGAGGACCTGATCCGGAGAGTGGTGCGGGCCGGTCGGACGTCCGGGCCCGCCGTCAGCCTCGACAGCCTCATCGACGGTCAGGACGCCATCGAGGACCCGCGGGCCCGCCAGCCGGAGGAGGACGTCCTCGATTCCTCGGAAGTCCACCAGCTGCACGACCTCCTCGGGATGCTCAGCGAGCGGGACGCGCAGATCCTCCGCCTGCGCTTCGGCTTCTACAACCGCGAGCCGCTGACGCTGAAGCAGATCGGCGACCGGTTCGGCCTGACCCGGGAACGCGTTCGCCAGATCGAGAGCGAGGCGATCGCCCGGCTCCGCAAGATGAAGGACCGCGAGAACCGCCGCTGATCAGCCCGCCAGCACTTCGCGGTACAGGTTCTCGTACTCGCTAACTATTTCGGACTCCGAATAACACTTCGAGGCCGTCCGCCGGGCGGCCTCGCGGAAGGCCCGGTGCGCGACCGGATCGGAGAGCAGCCGCACGAGGAAGTTCGCCATGGCCCGGACGTCCCCCACGCCGCACAGCCGGCCGTCGCGACCGTCCCGCACCAGTTCCCGCAGACCCCCCTGGTCGGTGCCCACGACGGGGGTGCCGGAGGCCATGGCCTCGAGCGCCGCCAGCCCGAAGGACTCGAACTCGCTCGGGAGCAGGAAGGCGTCGGCGCACCGCAGGAGGTCCTCGATCGCCTCCTGCTGCCCGGCGAAGATCACGTCCTTCCGGACCCCCAGTTCCGCGGCCAGTTCCGCGGCCCGCGGCAGTTCCGGGCCGTCGCCCACCAGCACGAGCCGCGCCGGGAGCCTCTCGCGGACGAGCGCGAAGCAGCGCACGACGTCGGCCACCCGCTTCACGGGCCGGAAGTTCGACGCGTGGACGAGCAGGCGCTCCCCGGGCTCGGCGAACCGCGCCCGGTAGGCGGGGTCCACGCCGGGCGTGAACCGCTCGACGTCGACGAAGTTGGGGATGACGCGGATCTCCCGCGTGGGGGAGAAGATCCGCTGCGTCTCCTCCCGGAGCCACCGCGAGACGGCGGTCACGGCATCGGACTGCTCGATGCCGAACCGGGTGATGTCGGAGTAGGACTTCTCCGCACCCACCAGCGTGATGTCCGTCCCGTGCAGCGTCGTCACCACGCGGATGCGGCGGTCCGGAGGGAGCATCTGACGCGCGAGATAGGCGGAGATGGCGTGCGGGATCGCGTAGTGCGCGTGGACGAGGTCGAGCCCGGTCTCCGCCACGACCTGCATGATCTTGCTCGCCAGGGCGAGGTCGTAGGGCGGGTAGCGGAACAGGGGGTACGAGGAGACCTCCACCGCGTGGTAGTGCAGGTTCAGCCGGAACTCCCGCAGGCGGAAGGGGGGAGCGTAGGAGATGACGTGTACCTCGTGGTCGCGGCGCGCCAGCGCCTGTCCGAGCTCGGTGGCGATGGCCCCCGAGCCGCCGAAGGTCGGGTAGCAGACGATGCCGATCTTCACCGCGACCTCCCGTAGAGCGCGAGCGGGTCCACGACCGGCACCGGACCGCGCGTGAAGTAGGGCTCGCCGTAGGTGGCGCCGATGAGGGAGCCGTAGTGCCGGAATCGCGCGGCCAGCCGGTCGAAGAAGTCCGGCGCGCTGATCCTCGTGGCCGGCTCCGTCGAGGCCGGGTCGAAGAACTGGGACCGGTAGCAGCGCACCGCCGCCATCCGGCGCTCCCAGACGTCGGTGATGTCCAGGACGAAGGTCGGCGCGAACTCGGTGTGGTTCATGTAGTGGAGGACCGCTCGCGGCCGGTGGGGGGGAGAGGCGGTCGGGACCTTCGGGAAGGCCGAGGGGTAGAAGGCGGCGTCCACGAGGCGCCCCACCACGGCGTGGTCGGGGTGGAGGTCCTGCGGGAAGGGCGCGGCGACGAGCGACGGCCGGTGCTTCCGGATCGCCTCGATGGCGAGGAGACGGCCCGCCATGCTCTCTTCGAGGCGGCCGTCCGGCTGGCCGAGGTTCTCCCGGCAGGCGATGGAGAGGACCTCGTCCGCCGCCGCGGCCTCCGCGGCCCGCTTCTCGGGGGTTCCCCGCGTGCCGGCCTCTCCGCGGGTGAAATCCACGATGCCCACGCGGTATCCGAGCCCGACGCACCGTGCGATGAGCCCGCCGGCGGCCAGCTCGGCATCGTCCGGGTGCGCGGCGAACACGAGGAGATCTACGGCCATGGATCAGACCCTCCGACCGGACAGGAACACGGCGAGCCGCCCGTCGGGCCGGCCCTCCACGACCTTCGCGAGGTCCCGGACGAGGCCCGGCCCGTGCCGCGCCAGGAAGGTGAGCGGGCCGAGCGTCCTCTCCTGCGGCGCGCCGAGCGGCCGCAGGTGCCGCAGGGCCCGGCGCCGGCGGTCGTGGTCCCGCCCCTCGGCGCGGTCGAGCGCCCGGCGCGCGTGGTCCCGCAGGCGGTCGATCGCCTCCATCAGCCGCTGCTCGGCGCCCGCGGCCTTCCGCACGAGGACTTCGTCGGCGCGGCCCGCGGCCTCGCGGACCGCCGGCAGGGTCTCCGCGAGGGCGGCCTCCACTTTCGTCAGCGCCCGCTCGAAGTCCTCCGGGACGGACCCCGGGGCCCGGAGCGCGTCCTCGCCCTGCGCCAGCACCGCCGGCACATCGGTGCCGAACGCTTCGAGCGCCCGCTCCACCCGCCCCTCCACCAGCGTCAGGCTCGCCCGGGGCAGCAGGGGCGGCGCGGGGATCCCGAGAAGCGCGTGGGCCGGCGCCAGCTGCCGGCAGTACGCCTCCTCCGAGGGACCCACGACGTGGCCGGACACCGGCAGGGCCAGGTCCTGCGCGAGCACGCGAGTGGCCACGTCGAAGGAGACTCCCGCCGGGTCCCCGGGGATCTCCGCCGCGGCGGCGGGGCGGCGGCGCCGGCCGGTGCCGTCGACGAGGAACAGCGGCAGGTCCGGGATGGCCAGCGGGCCCGGCCCGCACGCGGCGCGGACGGCTCCCGGCCGCCGGCGCACCAGGTCCACGACCGGGGCCGCGGCTCCGCGGAACAGGGAGGGGTCCACCACGACGAGCCCCTCCTCGCCGAGCCAGGCCGAGAAGAGGCGGGCGAACCACTCCGACAGCGACGGCGCCAGCGCGGCCCGGACGGCCGCCAGCGCCGCATCGGCGTGCTGTGCCTCCGCGAGCACGCGGGCCGCGTCCTCGAGCAGCGCGGGGGCCCCCGGCGTCGGATCCACCGCGGAGAGCATCCGGCCGTCCGCGACCACGGGCAGACGGAGGACGCGCGGTTCGTCCTCGCGATCGAGGAGCACGGCGCGGTTCACCTCGTCGAGGTCGTGGTCCTCGGAGGCCACCCAGAACACCGGCACGACGGGCGTCCGCGTCTCCCTCGCGAGGCGCCGGGCCTGAGCGACGGCGGAGAGCGCCTTGGCGACGCAGTAGATCGGTCCGCCGAGAAGCCCCGGCTGCTGCCCCGTCACGATGACCGTCGCCCCGGGATCGGCGAGGCGCATGGCCGCCCGCGCCGCCGCCTCCGGGGCGCCGATCCGGCGCTGGAAGGCGACGATCGCGTCCACCGGCGCCCGGCGCCCGGCCCCCGCGGCGGGGGACGGGCGCACGGCGCCCGCGGGGCTCCCGATGTCGGTGGTCCTCAGCACGTCCGTCTCCTCGCCACGGCCACGAACCGCGGCGACGTCGGCCCGAAGGGGGATCCCGACAGGTCGCCGTAGCGGGCTTCCGGCGCGAACCCCGCCCCGGCCAGCATCGCCTCTATCTCGGCCGGAGCATAGAGTCTCACGGATTCCAGGTAGTCGGCGAGGACCCGCCCCGCGCCGTCGGTCATCCGTACGTGCTTCTCCACGCGGAAGCCGTCCGGGGTGATGCGCCGCTCCTGGAGCACGTGGTTCCCGCCGCGGCGCTCCTCGCTCCGCGGCACCAGCGTCGCGACGACGCGGTCGCGGTGAGCGGCGTCCAGGAGCAGACCTCCGCGCGGCGCCAGCACCCGGGCCGCCTCGCCGAGGACGCGGCGGTCCTCCGCGGGATCGTCGAAGTACCCGAAGGAGGTGAAGAACAGGCAGACGGCGTCGAACGCGGACGGGAACGGCAGGCGACGCATGTCGCCGCGGACGAGACGCGGGCCGCCGCCCCGGGCCGCCGCCGCGTCGAGGAGATCCGCCGACAGGTCGAGCCCCGCGACGCGGCAACCGGCGGCGTCGAAGGCCCGGGCGTGCCGGCCGGCGCCGCAGGCGAGGTCCAGCACGCGCGCGCCGCGGCCGAGGCGAAGCGCCCGCCGGGCGAACTCCACCTCGGCCGTCGCCGCGGCGTCGTCCCGGTGGGCATAGACCTCGAGGTAGTGGCGCCCGAAGGCCTCGACGAACCAGGCCCCGCCGCTCATCGCCCCGGGGCGGCCCACGTCGCGTCCGGCAGGACGCGCGCGAGGTCCTCCCGCATGGCCACGGTGGCCTTGCGGACCGCCTCCTCCCACCGTTCCTCGCCGCAGTCCGTCGCGTAGGCCGGTTCGGCGTGCGCGAAGATGATGCCGCGCGACGAGTTCACGATCGCGCCCTCGCCGCGGGCACCGAAGGCCCGGCGGAGCGACTCCGCCTTGCCGCCCTGCGCGCCGTAGCCGGGCAGGAGAAACGGCGTCTTCGGCATGGCTTCCCTCAGCGCGGCGGCCTGCTCGGGATAGGTCGCGCCGACGACCGCGCCCACGGACGACCAGCCCCGCGCGCCGATGTGGGGCTCACCCCACGCCGTCACGAGGCGCGCCACCGCGTCGTAGACTGCCCCCGTCGGCATCGCCTGGTCCTGCAGGTCCTTCCCGCCGGGGTTGCTCGTCTTGACGAGAAGGAAGCAGCCGCGGCCCTTCGGGAGCCAGGAGAAGAACGGCGACAGGCTGTCCGCCCCGAGGTAGGGGCTCAGCGTGACCGCGTCGGCCTGCGCCACGCCGAAGACGGACTGGGCGTAGGCCTCCGCGGTGGGCCCGATGTCGCCGCGCTTCGCGTCGGCGATGACGATGAGGCCGCGCTCCCGCGCATGGGCCGCCGTCTCCTCGAAGGCGCGGTACCCCTGCCACCCGAACGCCTCGTAGAAGGCGAGGTTGATCTTCACGCAGGGCACGAGCGGGGCCACGACGTCCACGACCCGCCGCGAGAACTCCGATAGCGCCGCGGCGGCCGCCTCCCGGTCGCCGGGAGAGGCGCGGCGGAGCGCGGCGGGCAGGTTCTCGTAGCGGGGGTCGAGACCCACGACCGCGGGGCTGCCCTTTGACTCGATGGCGTCGAGAAGCCGGTCGGCGAAGTTCATGCCGGGATAGTACGCCCCGCCGCCCCCGTAGGGAAGCGAGGTCCCACCGTCAGGCGCGCGCGGCGGGGGTGTCGGCGGAGTCGCGGGCGCCTTCCGCCCGGGGGGCCCCCGGCCGCTCGGGCGCGGGGCCCGCGGGGGCGGGCAGCGGGAACACCATGGTGAACCGGCAGCCGAAGCCCGGCGAACTCTCGACCCAGATCCGGCCGCCGTGAGCCTCGGCGATCATGCGGCAGAGCGGAAGCCCGAGGCCCACGCCCGCCGGCTTCCCGGTCAGCGGGTCTCCCAGCTGCTTGAAGCGCTCGAAGACCACGCGCTGCAGCGCAGCGGGGATCCCCGGGCCCTCGTCCTCCACGCACAGGTGCACCTCGCGCCCGACGGGCCGCACCTCGACCTCCACGCGCGTGCCGCGTCCGCTGAACTTCAGAGCGTTGCCGAGGAGCGCCCCGACCGCTCGGCCGACCCACGCCCGGTCTCCCACGATGCCCGGCACCGCGGGCGGGGAGACGATGACCGTCTCGACCCCCTTGGCCCGGAACTCCTCGGCGAGGATGTCGAGGCCTTCCGACGCGACCTCCTTCAGGTCCACGCTCTCGCGGGCGAACGACGCCTTGCCGGCCTCGATCCGCGACACGTCGAGCAGCAACCCCAGGCGGTCGGTCAGGCGCAGCGCCTCGCGGTGGATGATGGACAGGAACTCCGGCAGCGGCTCGGGGAGGCTCGTGCCCCGGGTGGCGATGAGGATCTCGCTGAAGGAACGGATCGACGTGAGGGGGGTGAGGAGTTCGTGCGAGACGGACGAGAGGAACTCGTCCTTCAGGCGGTCGACCTCGCGGAGTTCGGCCAGGGCCTGCCCCAGCTTGTCCGTCCGCTCGCGCACACGCTGCTCGAGGGCCTCGTTGAACGCCTCGATGCGCTCCACCAGTCGCGCGTTCTGGAGGGCCACGGCGGCCGCGCCGCAGAGCGCGGACAGGAACTGCATGTGTTCCGTCGCCAGCGCGCGGTCCCCCGTCAGCGAGTAGGCGACCAGGAGCCCGAGCAGGCGTTCCCCGGCGACGAGGGGAGCGGCGAGAAGCGACTCCACGGCCGGTTCCAGCGCCCGCACCCGCTGCAGCGCCGCGGCGTCGTCGTCCGGCGCGGCGCGCAGGTTCCTCCCTTGCATCAGGGCCAGGAGCACGGGCTCGCCGCCGGGCCCGAGCACCGCTTCCGCGAGGGGGTCGCGCAGGAAGCCCCGCACGACCTTCTCCACGAAGCGGCTGCCGTCGGGGTGCACGAGCAGGACCGAGCCCCGACCGAGGCCGAGCGACCGGAGCGCGGTGGACAGGGTCTCGGAGAGCAGGCGGTCCTCGTCGAGGATGCCGCCCGCGGCGCGGCCGAATTCGTTGAGCGCGGTCAGTTCGCGGACGCGCTCCTGGAGGCGGTTCTTCACCTCGTTCGCGTCCGAGAAGAGCCGCGCGACCTCGATGTTCGAGTTCACGGCCTGCCGCAGGAGCTCCTCGCTGCTCGGCAGCGCCTCGCTGTCCGCATCGAGCTTCACCCGCGCGGCGTCGGCCTCCCGCTTCGGCTCCTCGGGGCTCCGCACGGGCGCCGCGGGCGGCGCGGCCGAGGGCGCGACGTGGCGGCAGAGGCAGGCCTCGAGCACCTCGCCCATGGACGTCCGGTCACCCTCGATGCGGTACTGCCCGCAGATGTGGTCCATCATCGAGCGTGCCACCGTGACGAACGTCTCGAAGACCCCGGGACCCTCGGTGGCGACCGTCTCGAAGGCCGGGACCCCGCGGTCGTTGAGCGTCCGCTCCAGTTCCTCCACCGGCAGGGCGTCCGGCAGGTCGCGCTTGTTGTACTGCAGGACGAGGGGGATGGTGCGGTAGTCGATGCTGTTGGCGGCGAGGTTCTCCTTCAGGTTCTCCAGGGCCGCGATGTTGTTCTCGCGCTGGCTCGCCCGGGAGTCCACCACGAGGATCACGGCGTCCGCGCCGGTGAGGACGTACTTGCGGGTCAGGTTGTACTTCACCTGGCCGGGCACCGTGAAGCCCTGGAGGCGGACCGTGAAGTTCCCGATCCGTCCGAGGTTGATCGGGATGAAGTCGAAGAACAGGGTCCGGTCCTTCTCGGTGTTGAGCGAGACCAGTTCGACCTTCTGCTCCGGATCGACGACGCGATGGACGTACTTGAGGCTCGTGGTCTTGCCGCCGAGCGCGGTCCCGTAGTAGACGATCTTCGCGTTGATCGTCCGTTCCTTGAGGTTGATCTGACTCATGGCGCTCCCGGCGGGCCGACGAAGGACCGCCGTCCCGATATCGGTAAGCGGCCGGCCTCTCCCTGAGGAGGAAAGGGTAGGATGCGGGGATGCCGTACTTCGACCACAACGCCACGAGCCCCCTGGACCCCCGGGTCGAGGAGGCGATGCGGGCCGTCGCCCGGGGCGCCCCGGGGAATCCGGACAGCCCGCACGCCGCGGGGCGGGCCGCGCGGGCCCGCCTCGAGGACGCCAGAGAGGTGGTGGCGGCGGTCCTCGGCGCGCGTCCCGCGGAGCTGACCTTCACCTCCGGGGGGACGGAGTCCAACCACCTCGCGATCCTCGGCGCGCTGGCGCGGAGGCCGGAGGGCGCGCTGCTCCTGTCCGCCGTGGAGCATGCATCGGTCCGGGAGATCCCGTCACTCCTCGCGTCCTCACGGGCATGGGGAGTCATTCCTGTGGACTCCGAAGGACTCCCGGTTGTCTCCGAATTCCGGCGGCTGCTCGCCGCGCCCACGGCACTGGTCTCCGTGATGCTCGCCAACAACGAGACCGGCGCGCTCCTGCCGGTGGCCGCGCTCGCGCGCGAGGCGAAGCGCCGCGGCGCCCTGTTCCACACGGACGCCGTGCAGGCGTTGGGCCGGGTTCCGGTGCGCGTCGCGGACCTCGGCGTGGACCTGCTGTCCGGCTCCGCCCACAAGGCCGGCGGTCCGGCGGGCATCGGCTTCCTCTGGCGCCGGGCCGGCATCGAGGTCGCTCCCCTCTTCGCCGGCGGGCACCAGGAGCGATCGATGCGTCCCGGGACGACCCCCGTGGCGCTGGCGTGCGGGCTGGCGGCGGCCCTCGCGCTGTCGGCCGAGGAGATGGAGGCGCGCGCCTCGCGCCTTCGCGGCCTCACCGGGCGCCTCTTCGCCCGCCTCGCGGCCCTGCTCCCCGGCGTCGTCCGCAACGGGCCCTGCGACGCCCGCCTGCCGAACACCCTGAACTTCTCCGTTCCCGGAGTGTCCGGCGAGGCCCTGGCCATCGCGCTGGACACGGCGGGGTTCTGCGTCTCCACGGGCGCGGCCTGCGCATCGGGCGCGGCGGAGCCATCGCGGGTGCTGCGCGCCATGGGCCGGCCGGAAGCGGTCGTCGCGGGCGCCCTGCGCGTAAGCCTCGGCCCGGACGCGCGGGACGACGACGTGGAGGCGTTTCCGGAGGCGGTGGCCGCCGCCGCGGCGCGTCTTCGCGGGTCGGCCTGAGATCGGTTCCTGACAGGTTATCCACGGCGGTGGAGAAGATTTTTCGCGACCTCCCGGACCCGCCGGGAGACACGAATCCGCCGTGGCTTACGGCCGTCCCGAACGACGTCCGAAGGGTGTGGACAGGAATCACCCCGGGTTTCCGGGTTGACACGGGGCGGTGCCCCTCTTAATCTCTCCGACGTTCCTGCGTCGGGCCTCTCCTGGTTGGGGAAGGCGACCGCAAGTTTCAAAGGGCGAAGCATTTACGACGATCTTCCGGGACGAGGAAACTCTGTCCGCGGAGGCCGCCGATACGAGGACAGGGATGCAAGGGGCGATTCCGGATGCTCCCCGCTGGGGTGAGATCCTGGAGGTCTTCCGCAGCCGCGTCAACCAGCAGCAGTTCAACACCTGGTTCAGCCGTCTCACGCCGTTGAGCATCACGGAGGAGTTGGCCCGGCTCGCGGTTCCTAACATCTTCTCGCGGGACTGGCTGAACAACTACTACCTGCCGGTGATTCGCGAGGGCATCAAGGCCGTCCTCGGCACGGAGCCGGCGGTGGAGATCGCCGTCGTGGAGTCCGCGGAAGTCGTGCCCACCACGCCCGATCGCGCCGGGGAGCCGCCCCCTCCCGCACCTCCCGCCACGGCTTCGTTCGCGCCGGACCAGTCCGGACTGCGCCGGAACCCGCGCTATCCGAACTTCGTGTCCGACGTGGTGCTCAACGACCACTACGTCTTCGACGCCTTCGTCGTCGGGCCCTCGAACAAGCTCCCCCACGCCGCGTCGCTGGCGGTCGCCGAGCAGCCGGCGCTGGCCTACAACCCGCTGTTCCTCCACGGCTCCGTGGGCCTCGGCAAGACGCACCTGCTGCAAGCCATCTGCCGCACGCTCCTCGAACGCCGCAAGGACATGAAGATCCTGTATCTGTCCTGCGAGTTCTTCGTGAACCACTTCATCTCCGCGGTGAAGGGCGGCGACCTCCGGGAGTTCCGGAACCGCTACCGGCGCGCGGACATGCTCCTCATCGACGACATCAACTTCCTCGCACGGAAGGAGCAGACCCAGGAGGAGTTCTTCCACACGTTCAACGCCCTGTACTCGTCGGGCAAGCAGATCGTCCTCTCCAGCGACAGCCCGCCGAAGGACATCCCCACGCTCGAGGAGCGGCTCGTCTCCCGCTTCCGCTGGGGCCTCGTGGCCGAGATCGAGCCTCCGGACTTCGAAACGCGCATTCTCATCGTCAAGAGGAAGTCGCGGCTGCGCGGGCACGAGTTCGCCGACGACATCTGCGAGTTCGTGGCCGAGCGCTTCACGGGCAACATCCGCGAACTCGAGGGCGCGGTGCTGAAGATCTTCTCCGTCGCCGATCTGCTGAAGAAGGCGCCGGACCTCGGAGTGGCGCGGGACGCCCTCCGTCCCCTGCTCAGCGCCGGGCGGAGGAAGATCACCGTCGACCGCATCATCGCCGAGGTCACGCGGTACTACGAGGTCCGACAGGCCGACCTCCAGTCGCGCCGCCGCTCCAAGTCCATCGCGTTCCCCCGACAGGTGGGCATGTATCTCGCCCGGCGGCTCACGGACCACTCCCTGGAGGAGATCGGCGGCTACTTCGGCGGACGCGACCACACGACCGTCATCTACGCCACGGAGAAGATCAACCGCCTGTGGAACCGCGACCGCAAGTTCAAGGAGGAGCTGGAAGCCCTGATCCGCGAGATCGAAGGCTGATCTCCCGCTCCTGTTCTCCGCGCACCGCAAAGACCCCGCTCCCGCGGGGTCTCGTGTTTATAAGGCATGATTTGGTAACGACTTACGAACACATCACTCACTTCGTAAGTTGTGGAATTCCCCTTCGGCAGGGGGGGAGTGGTTGGTAGAATCCCATGGGCTTCGGGGCTCACGGGCCGGCATACTGACGAAGCATCGACAGATCCCGCACCCCGGACACCCGGTTCTCCACCTCCCGACGGGAAGGACAGTCGACGGAACCAGTGAAGAGACCGACGGTTGGATCTGCGACGGGACGTTTTTCCACACCATCCACGGTCCCTGATACGACGACGGTTAGTTCATAAGAGAATCCGTAGTCACAGGAGGCGACGGGAGCCATGAGGTTCACCTGCACGAGAGACCGCCTGGTGGCCGCGCTGCAGATCGTGGGGAACGTGGTGTCCGGCCGCGCCATGAAGCCGGTCTACGAGAGCGTACTCATCCGGAGTCGGGAGAACGGGCTCGAGCTCCAGGCCACGGACCTCGAGGTCGCCATCCGCTTCACACTGACGGACGAGAAGCTCCGCCTCGACACACCGGGGGCCCTGGTGGTGCCCGCCGCTCGGCTGTCATCCATCCTGCGCGAGATCGACGACGAGGTCGTCGACTTCTCCTGGGAGCAGGAGAAGCTGTCCGTGGAGGGCAAGCGCGCCCACTTCCTCATCATGGGGCTTCCGGAGGCGGAGTTCCCCGAGATCCCCGACTTCCCTGCGGAAGGTGGCGTCGTCCTGCCCGCTCGCCTCTTCCGCCGGATGGTGGACCGCAGCGCCTTCGCCGCCGCGAAGGAGAAGATGCGCTATGCCCTCAACGGAGTGCTCCTCTCGCTGGAGGAGGGCCGGCTGCAGATGGTCGGCACCGACGGCCGTCGCCTGGCGCACAACCTCGGACGGGTGGAGAACCCCTCGGGAGCGAAGCTCCGCGTCATCGTCCCCACGAAGGGCGTCCAGCAGATGGCGAAGGTCCTCGGCGAGGAGGAGGAGAAGATGGAACTCGCCCTCCTCGACAACCAGCTCGTCGCGCGTTCCGCGAACGCCGTCGTGATCTCCCGGCTCGTGGAAGGCAGTTTCCCGAACTACGAGGAGGTCATCCCCGTCAACTGCGAGCGGAAGGTCCGGGTGCGCACCGAGGACTTCAAGTCCGCCATCCGCAAGGCGGCGCTGCTCACGGTGCGCGAGGCACAGAGCGTCCGGTTCTCGTTCGGCGAGGGACGGCTCACGCTCAGCGCCCGCGCGGCGGACGTCGGCGAGGCGAACGTGGAGACGGACATCGAGTACGAGGGCGCCCCGGCCGACGTCGCGTTCAACCCGGTCTACCTCCTCGACGGACTGAGCGTCATGGACGCCGAGTACGTCCGGTTCGAGTTCCGCAACCCGACCAGCCCGGCGAAACTGACGGATGGAGAAGACTTCACCTACGTCGTGATGCCGATCTCCCTCGACTGACCATGACCGCGCCGCGTGGAGGAGACCCGGAGACGCTCGGCGAGATCCTGGCGAAGGTCCTGAAGGACGCCCGGCGTCGCGGAGCCCGCCTGCCGGCGAACGTCGAGGCGGCCTGGCGCGAGATCGCCGGCGAGACGGTGGCGAGGAACACGCGGATCTCGTCCGTGCGGCACGGTACGGTGACGGTGGAGGTGTTCTCTGCGGCGCTGAAACAGGAACTGGAGGTCTATCGGAGGGAGGCGCTCCTGGCCGCCCTCCGGGCCCGCCTTCCCGACGTGGCCCTGGACCGGCTCTCTTTCCGGCTGGTCTGACGCGGCCGGTTCTCCCCTCAGGTGGCAACCTTGACCGAAGCGACAGCCTCGAACAACGACTACAACGCGGACAAGATCCAGGTCCTCGAGGGACTGGAGGCGGTCCGCAAGCGGCCGGCCATGTACATCGGCGACGTGTCGTCGGCCGGCCTGCACCACCTCGTGTACGAGGTCGTCGACAACTCGATCGACGAGGCCATGATCGGCGAGTGCCGGAACATCGGCATCCGCATCCACCCCGACAACTCCGTGTCCGTGATCGACGACGGGCGGGGGATCCCCGTCGACATGCACAAGACGGAGAAGGTCCCGGCGGTGCAGGTCATCATGACCGTCCTCCACTCCGGGGGGAAGTTCGACCGCCAGACGTACAAGGTGTCCGGCGGGCTCCACGGCGTCGGCGTCTCCGTCGTCAATGCCCTGTCGGAGTGGCTGGAGGTCGAGGTCTTCCGCGACGGGCGCATCTACGTCCAGGACTACGAGCGTGGCCGGCCGACCTCCGAACTCTCCGTGCGGGGCACGACCGACCGGCGCGGGACGCGCGTCCACTTCAAGCCCGACCCGACCATTTTCGAGACCACGGTCTTCTCCTACGACGTGCTCGTCGGTCGCGTCCGGGACCTCGCCTACCTGAACCCGGGCGTCACGCTGACGCTCGAGGACATGCGCCCCGGACAGGAGCAGAAGGGGGTCTTCTTCTTCGCCGACGGCCTGCGGGAGTTCGTGCGCCACCTGAACGAGAACAAGGAGGCGATCCACCCCGAGATCGCCTACGTCCAGAAGGAGGAGCAGGGGTACATCGTCGAGGTGGCGTTCCAGTACAACGACGGGTTCAGCGAGACGCTGTACTGCTTCGCGAACAACATCCACACGACCGAGGGCGGCACCCACCTCTCCGGCTTCAAGGCCGGGCTGACGCGCAGCCTGAACAACTACGCGAAGCGTCACGCGCTCGTGAAGAAGGAGGAGGAGATCCCCGCCGGGGACGACTTCCGCGAGGGCCTGACGGCCATCGTGTCGGTGAAGGTGCCCGAGCCCCAGTTCGAGGGGCAGACCAAGACGAAGCTCGGCAACCGCGACGTCCATGGCGTCGTGGAGCAGGTCGTGGGGGAGGCGGTGGCGGTGTTCCTCGAGGAGCACCCGAAGAGCGCGCGGATGATCATCGACAAGGCGGTCACCGCGAAGCGCGCCCGCGAGGCGGCCCGCAAGGCCCGCGAACTCGTCCAGCGGAAGAGCGCGCTGCTCTCGGGAGGCCTCCCGGGGAAGCTGGCGGACTGCAGCAGCCGCGACGCGGAGCGCACCGAGTTGTTCATCGTGGAGGGGGACTCCGCCGGCGGGACCGCCAAGCAGGGCCGGGACCGCAGCTTCCAGGCCATCCTCCCGATCCGCGGCAAGATCCTGAACGTCGAGAAGGCCCGCGTCGACAAGATGCTCCAGCACCAGGAGATCCAGACGATCATCCAGGCGCTGGGCACGGGGATCGGCGCCGATGTGTTCGACCTGACGAAGCTGCGCTACGGGAAGGTCATCATCATGACGGACGCGGACGTGGACGGCTCCCACATCCGCACGCTCCTCCTGACCTTCTTCTTCCGGCACATGACCCCGCTCATCGAGAAGGGCGCCATCTACATCGCCCAGCCTCCGCTGTTCAAGGTCGCCAAGCGCGGCCGCGAGCGCTACATCCACAGCGAGCGGGAGATGAAGGAGGCCCAGCTCTCCTACGGCATCGAGGGCGCCCGCCTCGTGCGCGCCTCCGACGGACGGCACTTCGAGGGGGAGGCGCTCACGGAACTGCTACGCCTCGCCAGCCGGCTCGAGGAGCAGGCCTCCATCGTCGAGCACCTCGGCCTGCGGTTCCGCTCGTACCTCGCCCGGCGGGATCCGCGCACCGGCGACTACCCGTTCCTGCGCGTGCGCCGCAAGGGGGAGGAGCCGCGCTACTTCTACACGCACGAAGAGTTCGAGGCCTTCCGCCGGCTGCTGGTGACGGAACTGGGCCGCGAGGTCAGCGTGGCCGCCGCGGGTGACGAGGAGGAGCAGGCCGCGGAGCTCGTCGTGGAGGAGTACCGCGAGAGCCGGGCGATCCGCGAGACGGTGGAGCGTCTCGGGGCCCTGGGGTTCCGGGGAGAGGACTTCTTCCCGATCCGCGGGGAGGCCGCGCCGCCGCCCATCGGGAGCCTCGAGTACAACGGGACCTCCGAGCAGGTGCTCGGACTGCGGCAGGTCCTCGAGGGGATCCGTCGCGCGGGGCAGAAGGGGATCGACGTCCAGCGCTACAAGGGGCTCGGCGAGATGAACGCCGACCAGCTCCGCACGACGACGATGGACCCCGGCAGCCGCAAGCTGATCCAGGTCGCCATCGAGGACGTCGTCGAGTCGGACCGGATCTTCTCGATCCTCATGGGTCCGGACGTGGAGCCCCGTCGCGAATTCATCGAGCGGCACGCGCTCGACGTCCGCGAACTGGACGTGTGACGCCCCGGGCTTTCCGGAGTTCGCCTCAACTCGCCGTCCGCGCGTTCCGATAGGGGAGAGGCCGGCGGTGGAGCGGGCCGGACAGGCACATGGACCATCTCGAGAAGCTGACACGGAAGCGCCTCGGCGAGATCCTCGTGGCGGAGGGCCTCGTCTCGAAGGAGATGCTCGAAGAGGCCGAGCGGGAGCAGAGCCGCACCGGTGAGCCGCTGGGCGCGATCCTCGTCGACTCCGGCCACCTGACCGACACGGACCTCGCCCGCACCGTCGCCGTTCAGCTCCAGCTGCCCTTCCTCGACCTCACGAAAGTCAGCATCAGCCCCGATCTCGCCGGCCTGTTCGACCGGGAGGAGATCGTCCGCTACCGCGTCGTGCCCGTCGACCGCCTGGGCAAGGTCGTGACGCTCGCCGTCGCGGAGATCCCCGACATCGCCTTCCTCCGGGCGGTCCGCAAGAAGACGGGGCTCACGCCGTACCTGTTCGTCACCACGCTCACCGACATCAACAGCCGTTACCAGGTGGACCTTGCGAGGGAGGCCGCGGACGAGGGGGGGGCCGAGGGCCCGGTCCACAACCTCGACCTCGAGATGGTCGGCGCACCCGAGGGGGAGTGGAACATCCCCGTGGCGGAGCTCAAGGCGAGCGACTGGGACGAGGTCTTCGACACGGCCAACGAGTCCGTGCTCAAGGACATCGATCGGGAGGCGTAGCGCCCTTGTCCTCATCGGGGCCGGTGGGGGGCTCCTCCGGGCCGGGCAGGCCCTTGAGGCCGCGCCGGAACTCCGAGAGGCCGCGCCCGAGCGACCGGCCCACCTGGGGCAGGCGCCCTCCGAAGACCAGCAGGGCGACGACGAGCACGACGAGTATCTCGCCCATCCCGAGGTTGAACGGCATCCGGCACCTCGTCACCGCGGCTCACCGCGCGCGCGCGCGGACCAGTTCCGACCACTCGTCCTTCTGGTAATCGTACACCGCCCGCTCGACGATCTGGTCGGGTGTTCCACGACGGGTCACCCGTGCCGGCTTGCCCGCCACCACCGTGCGATGGGTCAGGAAGTCCACCGAGAACTCGTCGCAGAGGACCTGCCAGCCGTCGCCGGAGCCGACGACCCGTCCGCGCCCCTCGGCCCGGGTCAGCATGGGCTTCCCGTCCGCGCCGACGGCGCGGGAGGCCTCGATCGCCTCGCCCTGGAACCGCGCCACCCGCGTGAACGACGTCCCCGTGCCGAGCGCCTGCTCGATCCAGGCGTTGCCCGTCATGCGCGCCGTGCGGGAGTCGTAGGTCATGGCGCCCGTGCACGACCCGGTGAACTGCTCGACCTTGCCCGCGTCCCGGGAACGGCGGGAGGCGCCCGCCGGCAGGACCGCCGGCGCGCCGGCACCCATGGGCCGGTGCAGCGTGAACGTGCCCCCCGTGGGCGCCTCGAAGCCGGCGATCTCCCGATCGCGCAGGCGGAGCCGGAAGGAGGGGCTGCGGAACGCGTCGGTGTAGTCGGCCTCGTGGATCCGCACGGTCTGCGTGACGAGCGCCGGCGACCCGGAGAGCGAGATCTCCTGTTTCGTCTCGCCCTCGTAGCGCAGGCGGTCGCCCCGGGCCTGCCGGTCGCGGCCGGAGAGCACGACGTCCCCGTCGGCGGCGAGCAGGGCGATGCGCGCGTCGGGCGCCCTGTCCCCGCCGCCCTCCGCGGGCCGTGACGTCGTCACCTCCACCGCCCCGGCGGCGAGCGAGTAGGGCTCGGGCGGACCGCCGTCCGCGCCCTGCAGGAACACGACGGCGCGGACGCGACCCTCCCCGGCGGAGAAGGACCCCTTCCCGGTGGCGAACACGAGGACCGGCGCCTCCACGTGGCTCGCGCGCTCGCCGCCCTTCTCGTCCTTCTCCACCAGACGGACCGCCGCGGGCGCCCCCCGAAGGACCCCGGTCCTGTCCGGTCCCGTGTACCGGAAGGCGTCTCCCGTCGCGAACCACCGTCCCGGCCGGGCGCCCTCGAGGAGGCCCTCGGCTTCCACCCGGCCCGCCGCATCGAGCGCCTCGAGGTCCCGGCCCGCGATGGTGGCGTTGAGGGAATCCGCCGCCACCCTGGATACCTCCGCATCCCGGACCTGCTTCACCGCCACCGAGCGGCCGGAGGCCGCGAAGAGCCGGCGGTCGCCCTGTGTCACGAGCGACAGCGCCCGTTCGGAGGAGAGCGTGACGGAACCCCCGTCGGAGGCGGCGGGCGGAGCGAAGGGATCGAACCCGGAGGCCCCCAGGGCGGTGACCTTCGGGTTCCCCGTCAAGTCGATCTCCTCGCGACGGCCGGGGTCCCGCGTCCAGGTCAGGCGGTCCGCGGACCCGGTGACGCTCGGCGTCGAGAACGACGCCTGGCCCTCGGCCTCCATCGATTCGCCGGCCCCCGGATCGCTGGCGATGGCCAGCGCGTCGGCCGCCAGGCTGAAGATGACGGAGCCGTCCCGCGCCGCGCGACCGGCCCGCACGGCGCCGGCGAACTCCGCCCGGGCGGCGCCGGTTGCCCGGTCGCGCGAGAGGATGGCCGTCTTCGCGGCGTCGACCGTGAGGATCGAGTCCTCGGGCGGCGCCCCGTCCCTCGCCTCCGGGCCCGGCGCCCCCGGCAGTACGCCCTCGTGGCGGATCCGGACCGGCCCTCCGAGCGTCAGCGCCTCGCCCCGGTCGTCCCGCGTGGCGACGAGGGTAAAGGCGCGCACCTCGGAGCCGGCGCTGCGCCGCAGCACGATGTCGCCCTCCGCGCGGAGGTCGCGGACCTCCACCGGGGGGAGGTCGGTCCGGCCCGAGCCGGGAGGCGACAGGAGGAGGTGGAACACGAGGAACCCCGCCTCGAGGCGGTCCCCGGCCCCGGATTCGACGACGGCGACCTCGCTGTTGAAGGTCACCCGCGAGAGGATCCGGTCCCCCTCCTCGAGGCGCTCCACGAGCAGCGGGCCGCGGCAGGTGATGACCGTCTCCGCCGGCGCGTCGGCGGGGGCCTCCCCCAGCACCGCGGCGGTGGGCAGGACCACGCGGATGTCCTCCCGGAGGAGGAACGTGCCGAGAGCCGCGTCACCGGAGAGGCCCTTGCCCGAGATGCGGTACTCCGCCGCCTCGATCCCCACCGGCCCCTCGGCCTCCACGCGCCGTTCGGTGGCGAGGCAGGTCAGGTACTCCGCCGTGAGCACCGCGACCTGGTCGGCGCGCCGGGATTCCACGCGCACGCCCTCGGCCAGGCTGACCTCCCACTCCTCCTCCTCGCCCGCGCCGCCCGGCGTGGGCCGGTAGAACTTCCGCACCCGGGCCCGGCCGGCCCGGATCTCCGCGACGGGAGGCGGAGGCTCCTTCTCGAAGGCCTGCGCCTGCTCCACGGAATTCGGCGTCGGATACAGCCGGAAGGAGACATCCTCCGCCGTCTCCTGGGCGAGGTCGATGCGGCGGGAGGAGAGCCTCCAGGCGAGGCTGTCCACCGTCGTCCGCGCGCCGGCGGTTCCACCCACCTCCACCTTGCGGTACCTCGCCTGCGTCAGGCCCTCCGCCGAGAGCCGGCTCGGGGCCCCCACGGCGATCGGCGTCGCCGGCGGTCCCCCCGTGCCGTCGACGATCTCCACGCGCATCCCCCGGCGGGTGGGGCGGTTCTCCGCGGACGACGCCGCGTAGAGGATCCCGAGCCCCAGCGCGAGGGACCCGAGGAAGATCCCGAGAGGCCGGAGGAGGCGCGGCGGGGCTCTCACCGGGGCTCCGTGTAGCGGGCCACCGCGGCCTCGTAGCGGCCGCGCGCGCGGAGCAGGCGTTCCGCCACCTCCCGCACGGCGCCGCCGCCACCCGGTGCCGTGGAGACGAGGTCCGCCCGCGCGAGGACCTCGGGACAGGCGTCCGCGGGGGCCGCGGCGACCCCCGCCAGGGCCATCGCCGGGAGGTCCGGCAGGTCGTCCCCCATGAAGAGGACCTCCGCGAGCGGGACCCCGGCCGTCTCCGCCAGCCGCCGGAGGTCCTCCGCCTTGTCCCTCGAGCCGCGCACGAGGTGGGAGATGCCGAGGAGAGCGGCGCGCTTCTCCAGCGCGTCCGAGGACCGTCCGCTGATCACCGCCGCGACGACTCCCTCGGCCATGAGGAGCTGGAGCCCGAGCCCGTCGCGCGTGGAGAACGACATGCCGTCCCGGCCGTCGGCGAGGAGGATGAACCGGCCGTCCGTGAGCACGCCGTCGGCGTCGAACGCCGCGAGGCGGACGCGGGCGAGGCGGCGGTCGAGGTCGTCGGGGCTACAGCGCAAAGCCGACCTCCAGCAGGTCCTGCACGTCGAGCACCCCGACGGGGCGTCCGGAACCGTCCACCACCGGCACCTCGTCGATCTTGTGGCGCTTCATGAGCGACTGCGCCTCGGCCACCAGCATGTCGAGACCCACCGTCTTGGGGTGCCGGGTCATGACGGCGTCCACGGGCCCGTCGAGGAACCCGACGCCCTCCTGCAGGTGGCGCCGCAGATCGCCATCCGTGAAGATGCCGAGGAGGCGGCCGTCTCCGTCGACCACCAGGGCGGCCCCGGCGTTCCGGCCGCCGGGGCCGGAGATCGTCGCCAGCGCCTCGCGCACCGACACGCCCTCCCGCACCGCCGGCAGGCGGTCGCCGGTGCGCATGATCTCCCGCACCCGGAGCAGCTTCCGGCCCAGCGCCCCGCCCCGGTGGAAGAGCGCGTACTCCTCCACCGTGAACCGCCGCCGCCGGGAGGCCGAGAGGGCCAGCGCGTCGCCGATGGCGAGCGTGGCCGTCGTGGAGGACGTGGGGGCGAGCCCATGGGGGTCCGCCTCGGAGAGCCGGCCGAGGGCGAGGACGACATCGGCGTCGCGGCCGAGGCGGCTGGCCGGGTCCGCGGTGACCGCGATGTAGGGGACCCCCAGGCGGCGGAGGAGGGGGACGAGGCGGACCACTTCCTCCGTCTCGCCGCTGTGGGAGAGCGCCAGCACGACGTCGTGCTCCCGGATGCGCCCGAGGTCCCCGTGGAAGGCCTCCGCGGAGTACAGGAAGAACGACGGCGTGCCCGTGGAGGCCAGGGTGGCGGAGATCTTCTGCCCCACGATGCCCGACTTGCCGACCCCGGTGACGACGACCTGCCCCCGGCAGCGTTCGAGGAGGTCCAGCGCCGCGAGGAAGGACGGGCCCAGGCGGTCCCGCACCGCCTCGATGGCGGCGGCCTCGAGGCTCAGGATCTCCCGGGCGTAGGAGAGGTCGTCGGCCTTGTCCCGATGCTCTTCTGTCACAAGCCCCTGCCTTTGAATGACTTAGGGAACCACCGAAGCCTAGCCGCCGCGCCTGCCCGCCACAAGAACAAACCCCGGCGTGGTCAGGGGGTTTCCCCGTACTCCGCCAACTTGTTGTACAGCGTCCGGAGGGAGATGCCGAGGACCGCCGCCGCCCGGGTCTTGTTGCCCCCCGACGCCGCCAGGACGGCGAGGATGTGCCGTCGCTCCACTTCCGACAGGGGCAGACCGGCGTCGGCGGCGGCTCCCGGGGGCGGCGACGGCGACGCGCCCCGGACCTCCGCCGGCACGGAATCGAGGGCCAGGCGGTGCCCCTCCGCGAGGATCATCATCCGCTCCACGGTGTTGCGGAGCTCGCGGACGTTCCCGGGCCACCGGTACCGTGCCAGCGCGTCCAGCGCGTCCTCGGTGATCGTGAACGGCCCCTTGCCGGGCGCCGGGATCGCCGCGAGGAAGTGGAGCGTCAGGTCACGCACGTCCTCGGGCCGCTCCCGGAGCGGCGGGACGTGGAGGGGGAACACGTTGAGGCGGTAGAAGAGGTCCTCGCGGAAACGCCCCGAGGAGACGGCTTCCTTCAGGTCCGTGTTGGTGGCGGCGAGGACTCGCACGTCCACCTCCATGCTGCGGTTCGAGCCGAGCCGCCGGATCTCTCCCGACTCCAGCGCCCGGAGCAGCTTCACCTGGAGCGCCGGGGGCATCTCGCCGACTTCGTCGAGGAACAGGGTTCCCCCGTCCGCGACCTCGAAGAGCCCCTCCTTCGCCCGGTTCGCTCCCGTGAACGCACCGCGCTCGTGCCCGAACAGCTCGGATTCGAGGAGGTTCTGCTGCAGCGTCCCGCAGTTCACCGCCACGAAGGTGTCGGCGGCGCGCAGGCTGGCGTTGTGGATCGCGGTGGCCACCAGCTCCTTGCCGGTCCCCGATTCGCCGGAGATGAGGACCGAGCTCTCCGTCGGAGCCACCTTCGCGACGAGTGCGAGGACCTGCTGGATCGCCGGGCTCCGGCCCACGATCCCGGCGTCCGCGATCCGGGCCTGCACCAGGCGCGACAACTGCCGGCTGCGGCGCTCGAGGCGGGCCCGCTCCTGGGCTTTGCGGACGTGGAGTTCGAGGTCCCGGAGCTTGAAGGGCTTCGTGACGTAGTGGTAGGCACCCAGACGCATGGCCTCGATCGCCGTGTCGATCGTCCCGTGCGCGGTGAGGATGATGATCTCCGGCGGGGGATCGGCCGTCCGGAGTTTCGCGAGCGCTTCGAGGCCGTTCATCCCCGGGAGGCGCAGGTCGAGCAGCACGACGTGGAAGTCCTTCTGCTCGGCCCGGCGCAGGGCGTCCTCGGCGGAGGCCACCCCCTCCACGTCGAACTTCAGCCGGGCGAGCTCCTTCTCGAGGAACAGCCGCATCCGTTCCTCGTCGTCCACCACCAGGAGCCTCGGGCGGGGGTTAGCCGGCATGGCGCACCGCCCCGGGAGCACGCCGAGGGTCAGACATGGTCGGCCTCCAGGGGGAGGCGGAACGTGAACGTGGCGCCGCGGCCCGGCCCGGGGCTCTCCGCCCGCAGGTCCCCGCCGTGGAGTTCCGCGATGCGGTGGCAGATGGTGAGCCCGAGGCCCACCCCGTTGGCCCGGTCGGTGAAGAACGGCTCGAAGATCCGCGAGAGGAGGTGCCGCGGGATGCCCCGCCCGTCGTCCGACACGACGAACAGCAGGGAATCCTGCGCCCGGGACACGCGGAGGAGGATCCGGCCCGAGGGCGCCACGGCCTCCACGCTGTTCCGCAGGAGGTTCTCGAGGAGCTGCCGGAGCTTCCCCCGGTCGGCGCTGACGAGGGGCAGCCCCTCGGCCAGTTCCGTCCCCAGGGTGATCCCCGCCGGCAGGCCCCGGGACACGCTCTGCGCGGCCTCCCGGGCCACCTCCGCCGCGTCCACCGGCTCCCGGTCGAGGCTCGAACCCCGCGCCAGGTCCGACAGGTTGGCCACGATGGCCTGGCACCGCGCGGCGTCCTTCGCGATCGACTCCGCCAGTTCCGCCGCCTCCGGGTCGGCGGCCAGGCGCTCTTCCAGCGCCTCGGCGGACATGGCGATCGTGCCGAGGGGGTTGTTCAGTTCGTGGGAGACGCCGGCGGCCAGCGTGGCCAGCGCGGACAGCTTCTCCGAGCGGTTGAGGCGGTCCACGAGGGCACGCCGCTCGCGGCCGAGCCGTGCGTAGAGGCCCACGAAGACCGCCGATCCCGCGGCGGCGATGAGCACGGCGGCGACGAGGAGGCGCACCGCGCGACGGTGCGCCGGCACCTCCGCCGCCCGCAGGTCCTCGCCCGCGCGGGAGAGGATCGACTGCCGGAGGTCGGACACGAGCGCCCGGAGCTCCAGGGCCCGCGCGTCGGATCCGCCGCCGCAGGCCTCCCGGCACACCTGAAGCAGGCGGGCGAGGGTCGCGCGGTCGTCGGCCGCCCAGTCCCGGACCGACAGCGTCGCCGCGGCCGCGCGCGCCCGCTCGCAGAGCGTCGGGTCGCCGCCGCCGCCGAGCCCCCCGCAGCAGCGCTCGAGGCGCTCCAGGAGGTCGAGTTTGGCGAGCTCCTCCCGTGCGTCCTCCGCCTCGCCGGCCGCCGAGAGGAGGGACAGCGACGATGCGGTGGCGAGGAACAGGAACAGGAGAAGGACCGCGACGGCGAAGAGGATCAGCCGGGACCGGAGCGGCATGGCGTCATTCTCGACCGGATCGCCGCGGGCTCAAGCATTCTCCTCCGCCGGGCCCGACGCGGATCCGTATACTCCGGCCCGGTGAACCTCGGCCGCGACCACCGCGTGGAACTGGAGCCCTACTCCGGCCCCCTCGACCTCCTCCTCTGGCTCATCCGCGAGGAGGAGGTGGACATCCACGACATCCCGATCTCGCGCATCCTCGAGCGCTACCTCGAGACGCTGCAGACGCTCACCGTCCTCAACCTCGACGACGCCGGCGAGTTCCTCGTCATGGCCTCGACGCTCATGGAGATCAAGTCCCGTTCGCTCATGCCGCGCGAGGAGGCGTTCGAGGACGAGGAGTTCGACCCGCGGTTCGAGCTCGTGCAGAAGCTCCTGGAGTACAAGCGGTTCAAGGAGGTCTCCGAGGAGCTGCGGCGGCGCGCGGACCACTGGGCCCAGCGGCACCCGCCGGGGATGGGGCCCGACGTGCCGGAGATCCCGGCGGACGAAGTGCCCCTCGCGGAGGTCTCGATCCTCGACCTCGCCCTGGCGTTCCAGCGCGTGCTCGCCGAGGTGGGGGGGGGCCGGACGCGGTCGATCGTGTTCGAGGACGTGCCCATCGAGGAGGACATCTCCTCGATCATGACGACCCTGACGGACCGCGGCCGTACCCCGTTCCGGGCCCTGTTCCCGCCCGAGGCCGGGCGGGGCCGCGTCACCGGGCTGTTCCTGGCCCTGCTCGAGCTCCTGAAGCGGCGCAGGGTCCGGGCCCTCCAGACGGAGCCGTTCGGCCCGATCGTCGTGGAGCCGCGCGAGGGGGAGCCGGAACCGGCTCCGGCGGCCCCGCCACCCGAACCGCCGCCCCCGCCGGCCGCCCCCGCCCGGCCGCCCGTGCCGCCGCTGCTCTTCGGCGCGTTCCGGCTCGAGGCGCTCCCCTCCGGTTTCGCCCGCGGTTTCTCGCAGGACGAGGGCTACATCGTCGCCTTCGACGCGGCGACGGGCGTGGAGCTATGGACGAGCCGGATCTACGACCAGGAGTACGACGAGGAGACCGCGGAGGAAGTGCCGGAGGCCCGGATCGTCTCCCTCGCCGCGGCGGGCGACCGGGTCGCGGTCACCGACGAGCGCGGCCGCCGGTTCCTCCTGAACCCCGCCACCCGGCGGGTCTCGCCGGCCCGGGACTGAACTCCGGCCTCCCCGGCCTTGCAGGGCCCCGGGACGGATGGTAGCGTTGTCCCGGAGGCGCACGTCCTCCCGCATACTCCCGGAGGTCCGCATGAAGCGCTGCTCGCTGTTCCTCGCCGCCCTCGCCATCCTCGCGCTGCCCGCGTTGGCCGCCGACACGATCAAGTGGTGCAAGTCCCTCGAGGATGCCCAGAAGGAGGCCAAGGACCGCGGCGCCCTGATCCTCATCTGCATGACCGTGAACGGGGAGCCGGCGAACGAGGCCCAGATGGGTGTCTACAACGACCCGGCGCTGGTCAAGGCGACGCGGGACTTCGTCTGCGTGTTCGCGAACCCCCACACGGACGGCGGCGAGATCGAGATGGACGTGGACGGCCAGAAGGTCAAGTGCTCCCGCATCGCGCCCGGCATCACCATCCGGGACCACCTGAAGGCCTGGAATGACGTCCAGAAGTCCTATGCCGATCTCAACACGGGCGCCGACGGCAACGTCCGCATCCCCTTCCAGTTCGTCATCGACGGCGACGGGAAGGTCGTCGCCACGATCGCCAACGGCACGAAGGACGGGGGTTTCGACGTCGTCGCCGCCGACCAGTTCGTGGCGGCCCTCAACACCCTGGTCGGCAAGTTCGGAAAGCCCCTGACCGCGGAGGACCTCGCCGCCTGCCAGAAGGCCCTCGAGGCGGCGGGGAAGGCGATGGAAGAGGGCAACCTGAAGGAGGCCCTGAAGCAGACGGTCATCGTCATCGCCCGCAATCCCCGGTCCCGGCTCGCGGATGAAGCGCGGAAGATCCAGGAGCGGGCCTCGGCCGGGGGCGAGGAAGCGCTGAAGGCGGCCGAGGGTCTCGTGGCGAGCGATCCCGTCGGCGCGCTCCTGGGATACGAGCAGGTGGCCGAGGACTACGCGGGCACGCCTCTCGGGGAGAAGGCCCGGGCGGCCCTCGCCGAACTGAAGAAGCGACCGGAGGTGAAGAAGTCCCTCGCCGAGGTGGCCGCGCGCAAGGAGGCCGAGAAGAACCTCGCGAAGGCCGAGGAGGAGTTCACGGCGAAGCGCTACTCGTCCGGGCTCAAGATCCTCGACGACGTGGCCAAGAAGTACGCCGGCACCCCGCTCGGCGACAAGGCGAAGGCGCGCGCCGAGGAGATCCGCGCCGACGAGGCCATCGCGAAGGAGGTCCGGGAGCAGGAGGCGGCCAAGAACTGCAAGGGCTGGCTCTCCATGGCCAAGTCGTACGTGAAGAACGGGATGATCGACAAGGCGAAGGAGCTCTGGCAGAAGATCATCGACCAGTACCCCGGGACGTCCTTCGCCGCCGAGGCGGAAGCGGAGCTCGGGAAGGTCCGTTGAGCGGTCTATCCCTCGTCTTCCTCGGGACGCCGGACCCGGCGGTGAAGGTGCTGCACGCCGCGCTCGCCGCGGGGTTCTCCGTCCCCCTCGCGGTGACCCAGCCCGACCGGCCCCGCGGCCGTGGACGCGGGCTCGCCCCCAGCCCCGTGAAAGCCGCGGCGCTGGCCGCGGGGATCCCGGTCCACGAGCCGGCGGACGTGAACGCGCCGGAGAGCGTCGAGCGCATCCGGGCCGCGGGGGCCGACGTCCTGCTGATCGTGGCCTATGGCAGCATCCTCCGGAAGGCCGTCCGCCAGGCCTGCCGCCTGCTCCCGCTGAACGTGCACTTCTCCCTCCTGCCCGCCTACCGGGGCGCCGCGCCGGTGACGTGGGCCATCGCCGACGGGGCGGCGGTCACCGGCGTCACCATCCAGCGGATCGTCGCCCGGCTGGACGCCGGTCCCGTGCTGGCGGCCGCGGAGGTCCCGATCGGCCCCGAGGAGACGGCGGGCGAACTCATGGACCGCCTGGCGGACGTCGGGGCGGACCTGGCCGTGCGGACTCTCCTCGCCGTGGTGCGGGGGGAGGCGCGGGAGACGCCGCAGGACGAGACCCGGGCGACGCTGGCCCGCATGCTGACCAAGGAGGACGGCCTCGTGGACTGGCGCCTCGACGCCGCCTCGCTGTGCCGTCGCGTCCGGGCCATGACCCCCTGGCCGGGGGCGCGGACGGCGTTCCGCTCCCGCGCCCGGCCGGAGGCGGTCCCGGCGACGCTCCTCCGGTGCCGGCCGGAGCCGGACGCGGCGGGGGACGGCCCGCCGGGCACGGTGCTCGCCGTGGAAGCGGGCGGCCTTCGGGTGCAGGCCGGGAGCGGGCACGTCCTCGTCCTCTCCCTGAAGCCTGCCGGCAAGCAGGCCCTCTCGCCGAAGGAGTTCGCGAACGGCTACCGGGCCGCCCCCGGGGACTCGTTCGAGAGCCTTTCGTAGGCCGAGCGCAGCCGCCGGAACTTTTTCTCCGCCAGCGCCCGGATCTCCGGGTCGAGGTCCGCGACCCGGTCCGGATGGCAGGTCCGCGCCAGTCTCCGGTACTGCCTGCGGATGTCCTCCGCCGAAGCCGTCAGCGGGAGGCCGAGGATCTCGTAGGCCTCGATGATCTCCCGGACCTCGCCGGTGGCGGCCGCGGGCGGAGGCTCCCCGGGCGGTGGCGGCACCGCATCGGCGGGCGACAGGGCGGGTTCCTCCGCGTCCGCCGGCGGGAGGGCCCCCACCTCGGGCCGCCGGCGGAGGAGGAAGTCGCGCCTCGCGTCGCGGTGGGCGGCCTCCCACGCGCGCGCCGCGGCCGCGGCGGCGCCCCGCAGGTCCGGCGGGCGGTGATCGCGGACCGAGGGGGGGGAGAGCAGGACCTCGCCGGCCCCGTTCCGCTCCACGGCGTTCGTCTGGCCGCAGGACGGGCAGAGAAGGAGCAGGACGGGCCCGCCCTTCGCCGCCGTTCTCGGCAGGAGGAACGCCTCGAAAGCGAGGGTCGCCTCCGGAACGTCCTCGGCGCAGCGCCAGCAACCGGGCATCGCCACATGATAGCGGCCGGCATCTCCCGGTCCCGATTCGAGAATCGGGATGTAAAGGTCCGCAATCATGCTGCGCTCTCCCGGCGACACCGCCTCGAACACCCCTCGCGCCATCTCTGTCCCCCGCCGCGCCAATCCTCTGGCGCACCGTCACTTGCGCCCGGCAGCGCGTGAGCATGACATTTCCGTGGCGGATGGCACGCCCATTGCTGAGAGGGTGGTGACGGGTGTGCGGAAGCCTGGATGGCCCGCGAGGCCCGGAGGTGCGCGATGACCGGTCCGAGCAACATGTACTGCGCGCGGTGCCTGAGCACCCGGAGGTTCTACGAGGTGGACGACCACTACGAGTGCGAGCGTTGCCGCAAGGCGCTCCACAAGGTCGTCCACCCCGAGGGGATACGAAAGTCGTAGATCGACGCGCGTCCGGCTCGAAGGCCCGGGGACTCTGAGCCCCGGGCCTTCATGTTTTCCTGCTATGATCGTCGGGGCCGGCCGGAGGTCATCGGCTCTCGGTCAGCGACTCCTTGCTGAGCAGGAGCGCCCGGAGGTTGCGGCGCAGGACCGCGGCCTGGGCCCGCGACAGGCCACCGGAGGTCTGGCGGCGGGGCCTCGGACGGATCAGCGAGCGGATGCGGGAGATGAAGCGGCTCATGGGAATACCCCAGATCTCAGGTACTAATCCCATAGATACCCAATTCCTTGGGTCTGGCAGGATGATACCCCGCTCACCGGAAACCGCAAGCCCTTTCCCTCGCCGGCCCCTCTTCGCTCACCACCTCGCAGTCCTGCTCCTCGCGGCGCTCGCCGCCTCCTCCGCGTCGGCCGCGGAGGACGGCGTCGTGGCCTTCGATCAGGCGCTCCGCGACCTGGCGTCCGACCACGCCGCGCTGTGCGTCGTCGCGCATCCCGACGACGTGGACTTCGAGGTCCTCGCCCTTCTCCGGCACCGATTCGGAGTCCGAACGATCATCGCCTGCGTCGTGGATCACGATCGCGAGGCGGCGGGGCTCGAGGAGATGCTGGGGGTGCGGCCCGGTGGTCTCCAGGCGGCCGCGGCACACGTCGGCGCCGAGGTCCGCACTCTCGGCTTCCCGTACCCCGGCTTCACGCGGGACGAGGCCTCCGCGCAGGAGACCTGGGACCGGGCGGCGCTCGTGGCGAGCCTCGTGCGTGCGCTCCGCGAGGCGCGGCCGGCGCTCGTGCTCTCCGGGCCGTGCGAAGCCGATGCCGGCGAGGACGGCCAGCACGCCCTGCTCCTCTCGGCGCTCACCGAGGCGTTCGATGCCGCCGGGGACGCCGCGGCGCATCCCGGCGCCGGCCCCGCGCACGCCGCCGCCAAACTCCTCCTGCCCTGTCGGCCCGAAGAGGCCGAGGCCCGGCCGGACACCGGGAAGGCGGACCTCGTCCGTGGCGGGACCTACGCCGAGGCCGGGGCGGCGGCGGGCCGCCGCTGCCTGCACCCCGCCATCCGGCCGGTGGCCGATCCCGCCCCCGGCCCGCGTCTCCGGCCCTACCGGGCGGTGAGGTCACGGGTCCCGCCGGGCGACCTCCTCGCGGGCCTCGCCATCCCCCGGCCGGAGTGGCTGTCCGCCGAGGAGTGGGGAGGTCGGGCGGCCATCGCCGCGGAACTCGTGCGACTGGCGCTGGCCCCGGCGGGAGACCGGCCCGAGGACCCCCGCCTCGGACGCGCCGCCGCCCTCGCGTTCGGGCTGGCCTTCGAGACCTCGGTGACACCGGACCCGATCGTGGCCGGCGAGCCGGGTCGCCTGCGCGTCCTGCTGCGGAACGGCGGGTTCGGCGCCATCCGGATCGAGGGCCTCGCGGTGTCTCCGGGCGACGGCGTGACCGTCGCCGCGCTGCCGCCGCCGCCCCCGCGGCTCGGCCCGGGAGAGGTCTTCGCCGCGGAGGCGGCCGTCGCCTTCGCGCCCCTTCCCGAGGCCGTCTCCGCCGTCCGCTCCGTCTCGCTCGTGCTGTCGTTCGGGCCGGCGGAGGAAGGGGTGCTCTTCCGCCTCGCCCGCGGGCATCGGGTGGTGGAGGAGCCGGCCGTGCTCGCCTCCTTCCGCCGCCCCGGGCTCCTGTTCCGGCCCGCCGTCGGCCGGGGCACGGTGTTCGTGGAGATCGAGAACCGCGGAGCGGAGGGGCTCCGGGCCCCGCTGCTCCTGTCGCTCGCCGGCACCGATCGGCTGGCCCTCTCCGCGCCGGGCGACGTCGAGGTGCCGGCGCGGTCCACGGCGGTGCTGCCCGTCCTGCTCGAGGGTCGCGAGGGGCTGTCCCCCGGAGCGTACGAGGTCTCGTGCACCGCGGGTCCGGCCGTGGCCCGCGCCACGATCCGCGTGTTCGACGCGGAGGTGCCCGCGGAACTGAACCTCGCCGTGGTAGGGGGGGACGACGGTCCCGTGGGCCGGGCGCTGGAGGCCATGGGCCTCCGGCCGGCGTTCCTGCGCGACGAGGACCTCCTGACCGGCGACCTCGGCCCCTTCGACGCCATCGTGCTGGGCCCGCGGTCGCTCTTCGGCCGGCCCGTCCTGCGTCAGGCCTGGCCGCGGCTCCTGCGCTACGTCGCGGAGGGCGGCGTCCTGGTGACGGCGGCCTGTCGTCCCGGGGAGTGGTCTCCCGAACTCTCACCGCGGCCGTTCCCTCTCGACCGGGAGAGGGTGACGCGACCCGACGCGCCGCTCGTCTTCCCCGACCCCGGCCACCGCATCGTGAGGTTCCCCAACGCGATCGCCCCGGAGGACTTCGCGGGGTTCCGCCTGGACCGCGGCGCCTTCTTCCCGGTGCTGACCGACGCCGACGCGTTCGAGGTCCCGATCCTCGTCGGGGAGCCGGGCGGGGAGCCCCACCCGGCGGTGGCCCTCACGGCCCACGGCCAGGGAGTCTTCGTCTACACCGCCCTCTCCTGGCCCCGACACCTCGACGACCTGAACCCCGGGTGCCTGCGGCTGCTCGGCAATCTGGTCTCGTACCTCTGGCGGCGATGAGCGCCCGGCCGTACCCTGTCCGAGTCCGTCCCCCCGCGGAGCCCGCGTGACCGAGAAGAACCGCTACTTCGGCCTGCTGTCGCCGACCCGGCCCGAGCACGGGACGCTCCGGCACGGAGCCGAGGAGGCGCCCACCGCCCCGGCCGAGGCCGGCTTCCTCGCGCGCGTGGCGACGGAGGTCGGGGGGCGGCGCTCCGCGCTGACCCCGCTCCGGCTCCGGAGCGGGCGGCGCCGCCTCCGCCTCGCGCTCGATCGCGACCTCGCCCGGTGGCGGCGCGGCGGCGGCGCGGCGGTGTTCGAACTCCTGGCCCGGCTCCTGGCCCGGGACAAGGCCGGCGCCGCCCTCGCCCGGTTGTTCGGGCCGGGGGCTCCCCTGCCGATCGTCGTCCTGGAGCGGTCGCGGCACCTCGTCACCGTGGAGGCGGGCGGCCGGCTCCTCGGGCTCAACCGGGCGGCGCTCTCCTCCGCCGGCCTCTCGGCGCGGTCGGTCCTCGTGGCCTGCGCCCTCGCGCACGGCCTGCGCGCCGCCGCTCGCCTCCGCGCCCGGGAGGACTACGACGCGGGCAAGGAGCGCGCCCGCGACGTGCAGAACTCGCTCCTCATGCTGGTCGGCGTTCTCGGGACGGAGTGGGACCCGACGGAGGTGGGGCAGGAGTTCACGGGGCTCCTGGACCGGTCGGACCCGTTCCTCGACGCGTTCTCCGAGTACGCGTCGCGGCTGCGGCAGACCCTGACCCGGCGGCAGACCACCGTGCTGGACGACCGCGTGTTCCGCGACGGAGCGCTCTTCGATCGCCTCCCGGGGGAGGAGAAGATGCGCGTCATCTTCGCCGGGACGCTTGCATGGTACGGCGTGCTGACCCTCGGCCTGCTGCGCCTGCCCCGGCGGCTCTTCGCGCGGAAGAACCCGTACTACGAGACGGCGTGGTGGCTCTTCCGCGCCCGCCCGGGCGCCCGCAGCATCCTGAAGACCGCCCTGATGGCGCGGGCGTTCAAGCGCCTGTTCCGTGGCCGGGTCCTCGCGGCGTTCGAGCTCTTCTGGTCCTCCTGGAACAGCACGCTCGCCGTCACGTGCCTGCGGCCGGTGTACCGCGCGGCGGGCGGCAACCGCCGGCCGTTCCGCGCGACGATGGCCACCTTCGCCTACACCGCCCTCGTCGTGCATCCGCTGTGGGCCACGCTCGCCTTCACCGGCGGCGCCGCCCTGCTCGGGCTCGTGTGGCCCGCGGTGTACACCGACACCCGGATCGCCAGCCGCGAGAACCTCCTGCTGCACGGCCTCGTGATCGGGTTCTGGCTCGGCGTCGGTCTCCTGGTGGCGACCGCCAAGGCCCTGCGGAGCCTCCTCAGCGCTTCCGCAGCGCGGAGATGAGGAAGTTGGCGATGAGCCGCTGGGCGGAGAAAGCCCCCTTCAGGTTGCCTTCCTTCTGCCAGAAGTGGCCGAGCATGTGGAGGACCCGGCCCTGGCCGCAGCGGAAGGTGGCGGCCACCGGGGACGTCCCGTACTCCCGCTCCAGGTCGTTCGACTCGATGAGCGAGGTCACGGCCGAGGGGTTCACGATCCGGAACGGGTAGGACGACTCCTCCAGCCACCAGCGGGCGTCCCGGCGCCCGAGCGCCGTGCCCTCGAGCAGGAAGTGGCCGAGGCCCCCCTCGCCGGCGTGGATGGCGATGACCTCGTTCGGGGTGATGACGTTGCGGCCGCGGTGCTCGAGGGGAACCACGAACTCGGAGAAACCGCGCCGCATCACGTTCTCCACCGCCCAGTCCGAACCGAGGAGGTAGCCGCCCCGCTCCACGAACTCCCGCAGGCGCTTCACGCCCGCCGCCGACGGCGCCTCGTTCCCGCAGTTCACGAACACCACCCGGCGGCCTTCGAACCGGGTCCGCTCGATCGCCCGGACGAAGACCTTCTCGTAGGAGACGTCGAGCAGGTCGAGGAACTCCTCGACCCGGTCGTACTGGCCCTCCACGACGACCACTTCGCCCGGCGACAGGCGGCGGAGGATGCCGAGCGGGCCGCCTTCGCCGCTGCGGAAGGACCGGCGCAGGAGCGCCGCCGCCCGGCGGTTCGCCTCGTCCGCGCTGCCCTGCCCGAACGCCGCGTCGGGCACCTCCACCGCCGACGCCAGGTCCACCGCCTTCTCGCGCGCCGAGAAATCGGACTGAGAGGGACCTATTTTCAGGATGTCCGCCGTCTCCTCGTCCGTGTAGGGGGCGGGCTCGTCCGCGGGGTCCTCCATCGCGTCGTCGAGGTCGGGGAACACCGGCTCGGGTTCGAGGGCGTCCGCGAAGGCGGAGTCGTCCGGCCCCGGCAGGTTCTCGACGAAGGAGGACAGGTCGTCGTCCAGCGTCCCGGCGAGGGTGCCGATGCCGTCCTCCGGCGCCGGTTCGGGGAACGGAAACAGGCAGAACACGTACACGACGACCACGTGCAGCAGCAGCGAGGCGGCCCAGAACGGCGTGCGGCCCAGGTGCCGGTAAAGCCGCTGCGAGAAGGTGATCTCGTACTCCGCGGAGATGAGGTCCTTCTTCGCCCTCGCCGGCGGTCCCGGCGAGGAGGGGGGCGGCGCGGGCGCCGCGGAGGAGGGGGCCAGACCCGGGTATCCCACGCGAAGGCGGGCCTCCCCCAGCCAGATCTCGTCGCCCTCCACGAGCGGCGACCGCTCCACGGACCGGCCGTTGACGACCGTTCCGTGCCGGCTGTTCAGGTCGAGGACCTCGAGGCCCCCGTCGGCGGCGACCCGGATCATGCAGTGTTTGCGGGAGACCGCCGGGTCGTCCACCGCCACGTCGTTGGCGTCCAGCCTGCCGACGAAGGCCTTCTCCCCGGGCAGGGCGAAGGTCTGCACGATGCTGCCTTGGCGCAAGGTCAGCCGGATCATCCCCGGTGATTTTACCGCCGGGCTCATCGCATCCCTCTCATCGGCACCGCGACGCATCCCCATGAATGCCGGACGCTTCCTCGGGGGCGCGCCGGAGGGGGGTAGGATGCCGGGGTGAAGTTCCTCGTCCTGCTGCTCCTGCCGCTACTGATGCCGGACGAGCCCCGCGTCCGGGTGGAGGGTCCCGCCTCGGAGACCGCCTTCCTCGCGGAGCGGGCGCCGGCGCTGCTGGCCCAGGTGGAGGCCCGGCTCGGCGTGCGCTTCCCGGCGCCCGTCACGCTGCGGCTCGCGGGCAGCGACGCCGAGTTCGCCCGGCTTGCCGGCGACGTCCCCGTCTGGGCCGCCGCCGTGGCGGTGCCCGCGGACTTCTCCGTCGCCGTGCGCCTCTCCGCCGTCGGGCCGCCGCAGCCGAACGACATCTCCTCGGTCCTCCGCCACGAGTTCGTCCACCTCGTGCTGCCGGTGCGCCTCCGCGGCGCCCCGGTCCCGAAGTGGTTCGAGGAGGGGCTGGCGGAGATGATCGGCGGCCGGGTCTTCTCACGCGCCGAGGACCTGCTGTCCCCGGCCGCGGCGACGGACCGCCTGATCCCGCTCGCGGACCTCGCCCGGGCCTTCCCCGAGGACGGCTCGGCCGCGGCGCTGGCCTACGCGCAGGGCGAGAGCGCGGTCCGGTTCCTGTCGCGGGAGCACGGGCTCCAGCCGCTGCTCGACGCGGTGGCCGAGCGCGGCTCGCTCGATTCCGCGCTGGCGATGTTCTCCGATTCCCTCGGAGCGTTCGAGGAGCGCTGGCGCGGGAGCCTCGTGAAGAAGGGCTGGTGGCTCCTGCCGCTCGCGGGGGCGCTCGTGCCCCTGCTCCTCTTCGTCGCCGCGCTTCTGGTGTTCGCGGGCTATCTCCGCGTCCGCCGGCGGGCCCGGCGGATCTACGAGGAGCTGCCGGAGTAGACGGGCGGGACCCTGCGCGGCTCGCCGAACGACGACAGCGCCTCCGCGATGCGCGCTTCGTCGCGCGGGCTCGCCACCCGGAACGGCGGGCCGAACCGCACGCTGACCCTGGCGCGGCGGGGCAGGACACGGCCTTTCGGCAGGACCTCGATGGAGCCCTCGATCCGCGCGGGCACGACCGGCGCCCCGCTCTTCGCGGCGAGGAACGCGGCCCCCGGTTCGAGCGCGCCGATGGCGCCGGTCGTGGAGAGCCGGCCCTCGGGGAAGACCCCGACGATCTCGCCGGCGCGAAGGAGCCCCAGCGTGGTCCGGAGCGTGTCGAGATTCGGCGCCCCCTCCCGGATCCGCAGCGCCCCCGCGAGGCGGAAGAAGGGCTGCGCGGCACGGACGTCGTAGAAGTCGGCCGTCATCAGGTACCGCACCGGCCGCACCGTGCCCATCTGCAGGAACACGGGGTCGAGATACCCCTGGTGGTTCGAGACGATGAGGGCCGGCCCGCGGCGGGGCAGGTGCGAGGAGCCGCGCACGGTGAGGTCGAGGAGCAGGCGGCTCACCGACGCGACGACGGGGTGCAGGAGGATCCGGACGAAGGCGCCGGCGGCGCCCGCCATCACTTCCCGCGGACGTTCGGCAGGGCCTCGGCCGCCATCTTGCCCCAGGAGGTGCCGCCGTACTTCTGGATGCACTTCCGGTACTGGGCCCGGGCCCGGTTCGGGTTGTCCTGCCCGATGTTGGCGCCGGTCATGAACTCGAAGCACTTCCCCGAGTAGTAGAGCGCCATGGCCGTCTTGTCGGAATCGCTGTTGTACAGGACCTCGACGCGGAGGAAGGCCAGCATGGCCTCCTTCCACTTCTCGGTGCGGAAGTAGCAGAGGCCGAGACCGTTGAACACGCCCGCCAGCATGAGGGGGTCCTCGGTGGAGTCGGCGATGCCCTGGAAGTACGTGAGCGCCTCCCCGAACTTCGAGAGGCCGATGAGGCACTCGCCGATGCCCAGCTTCGCGAGGGAGGCCACGTCCTTCAGTTCGGCGACCTTCTCCGTCTCCGCGAGGAGCTTCTTGAACTCCTCGAGGGCCTGCCCGATCAGGGTGGCGTTCTTCGACGCCTCGCCCTGCTTCTGGATGATCTTGGCGAGGTAGTAGCGGGCCTTCATCTTCTCGGCGTCCGGCAGGCCGGCGAGGCCCTGCAGGCGCTGGAAGCGCTTCTTCGCCTCCTCGGCGTTGCCCATGTCGAGGGCGGCGTTCCCGCTCTGCACGAGGGCCGTGGGGGCGTACCGGCTCTTCGGGAAGGAGCCGAGGAGCTTGTCCCACGCCTGGATGGCCTGCTGGAAGCGGTAGGTCCCCTGGTAGATCGTGGCGATGTTGGCGAGGGAGTACTCGCGGAGCCAGCGGCGCATGCTCGTGTTGTCCGCCACGCTCTGGAAACCGGAGATGGCGCCGTCCAGGTCCCCGCTCTCCATGGCCGTCACCGCGTCGAGGTACACCTCGGGCGCCGTGGAGTAGTACACCTTGTCGACGGCGGACGTGTCGATCTCCTGCTTCGTGCTGCGGTCGCCGACTTTCACGGAGTACACGATCTTGTCGTAGTTCTCCTCCATCACGACGATGACCGTGCCTTCCTCGTTCTCGAAGTCGCTCGCGGCCGGGGGATCGGAATCCGGCTTCGCCACCAGCCACTGCCCGTTCTTCTGTTTGATGAAGTCCCCGGCCAGCGCCGGCAGCGACGCTCCAGCGATGACGGCGACGGCCACGAGGACGAGCACGCTACGCTTCATGGGTCACGCTCCTCGGGGGTCGATGCCCCCGAATCGCCCGGTTCGCACCCGGTAGAAGACCTGCATCGTACCGGAGGCGGGAATCCGGTCAATTTCATTCGGCGTCCCGCGCCGGGGAGGAAGAGGCAGCACCCCCATCCTACACCCTGTTGCCCGGCTCCCGGGAGGGAAGCGGACGGAGGAAATCGCGCACCGAGGTGAGCAGGACCCGGAGCGGCGGACCGTCGGGTCCGGTGAGCGCGAGGAGGCGGCGGAAGACCTCCGCGCCGGCCTCCCGGCGGGCCCGGCCGTCCGCCTTGGACAGGATGAGCGTCCGGCGGGGGAGGTCGGCCCGCTCGGCGAGCAGGCCCCCGGGCGCGAGCAGGCGGCGGGCGAAGGCCTCCGCGTCGAGGTCCGACGAGAGCGCGTCGAGCCCCGCCACCGCGCACAGGCAGGTGGCGCAGGGCGGAACCGGCCGTGGCGAGGCGGGCGGGAGGGGGAGGCTCGCGCCCGCCGCGTCCTCCGCCTCCACGAGCACGTAGTCCGCCAGGCCCGCCAGGCCGGCGATCTCCTCCGGCGCGAACCCCCGGGCCCGGCCGTCGGGAAGCGTCCCCGGGGCCACGGTCAGCGCACCGTGCTCGCCGAGGTTCGGTGCGAGCGGCCGCTCGTCGAGGAGGAACAGCGGAGGGTCCTCGCCGGCCCGCGGCGCGAAGGGGCGCGTCGCCGCGAGGAGGACCTTCCGGCCCTCCCGCGCCAGGCGCGCGGCGAGGGCGGACAGGAGCGTGCTCTTCCCCCCGCCGCCCACGAACGCCACGACGTCGCCCCCCCGCAACGAGAGCATCTCCTCCGTGCGGCTCATGCGAGGGCCTCGAGGAGGAAGATCTTGCCGTCCCCGATCCGCCCCGTGCGGGCGGCGGCCCGGATCGCCTCGACGACCCTCTCGGCGTCCGGCCGGGGGCACACGCACTCCAGCCGGACCTTCGGGAGGAAGGTGATGGAGTACTCCGTCCCCTGGTACAGCTCGAGGTGGCCCTTCTGGCGTCCGTAGCCGCGGACCTCCTCGTGGGTCAGCGCGGACACCGGAAGCCCGGCGAGCGCCATGAGGACGGCGTCCAGCCGGAACGGCTTCACGAAGGCCAGGATCCTTACGAGGTCCCCGCTCACGCGGGCATTATGACAGGGCGATGCAGATCGGCCCCGAACACCTCCGGGCGGCGTGCGCCCTCGCGCCCTTCGACGAGGAGTCGGCGCGGGCGCTGCTCATGCCCGCCCACCGGTACGACCACCCCGAGCCCCCGCGCTACCGGGACAGCGCCGTCCTCGTCGCGTTCTGGCCCGCCGAGGGCGGCCCCTTGCTCCTCCTCACCCGCCGGACGGACCGGGGCGATCCCCACGGCGGCCAGATCTCCTTCCCCGGCGGGGCCCGGGAGGACGGCGAGAGCCTCCTCGACGCCGCGCTGCGGGAGGCGTCCGAGGAGGTGGGCCTCCGGCGGGAGACGGCGGAGATCCTCGGGGCGCTCCCGCCCCTGCGCATCCCCGTGAGCGGGTTCGTGGTCCACCCCTTCGTGGCGTTCCTGCCCGGCCGCCCGGACTGCGTCCTCGACCCGCACGAGGTGTCGGGCGTGCTGGAGGCGCCCCTGCCGCTCCTCCTCGACCCGGCGCGGCGCGCCCTGAAGGTCATCCCCGTCGGGGCGGTGCGCCGCGCGGTCCCGATCTTCGACGTGCCGGGGGCCGGCGATCCCCCGCTGTGGGGCGCCACGGCGATGATCCTGTCGGGGCTCCTCGAGCGCCTGCGGGCCGTGCTTCACTCGACGCGGAGCGGGATCGCCGGGGCGGCGCCGACGACCTCGCCGCCGTAGCCCGGCCGCAGCACCGCCGGGCCGACCGGCCATTCCCCGGGCGCCGCCGCCCGCAGGAGGAGGCGGACCACGAGGAGGCGTGGCAGCGGGCGCGACCCCTCGGGCAGCGGGGGCGCGTCGAAGGAGACCATGTCCCCGTCCTGTTCCGGCCGCAGGTCCGGTGGCTCCGACGGGCGCACGATGGCCGGGAAGGCCTCCGCGGGAAGGAGCGTGAGCCCCGGCGGCAGGCGGCAGGAGAGGCGGGCCGGTCCGGGGTCCGACCACCGCGCCGTGAGCGTGACGAGGACGAGGTCGCCCGGGCGCCGGCCGCGCGCCGTGTCCTCGCCCGGCGCGAAGAGCGGGTCGTCCCGCAGCACGACCTGCGCGGCACCCGCCGGCGGGGGGAGGAGGCCCGGTGTGGCGAGCACGCGGAGCAGGGCGCGGGCGTTCCCGGCGCATTCGAGGACGATCGCCTCGGGCCCCGGCGTGAACCGGGAGGCGGGGAGGTCGATCGTCGCCGAGGCCGTCCTCGCGGAGCCGGGGACGAGGCGCACGGAACCCGCGACGCCCGCGGAGGTTCGCACCCGGACCGTGAAGGTGCCCGCCGGGGGCGGCCCCAGGGCGGTCGCCGCGGCCGTGAGCGCCGGCACCGCCAGGGCCCGTTCGAGGAGGTTCCGGCCCGGCGGGCCGAAGGGGTCCGGCACGAGGACGGACAGGAGCGACCGCAGGGACTCCCGCGGCGGGGGATCGCGGCCGGCGAGGTCGGCGATGGCCAGCGCCGCGGCGGCCAGGGGGCCGCTCCCGCCGAAGGCGTCCGCGGGGGAGACCAGGGCGGGCCTTCCGAACGCCGCCGGGTCGACCGGCACCCCCGCCTCGCGGGCGGCGGCGAGGGCGAGGAGGACGGCGGCGGTGGTCTGCCCGTCACCGTAGCCGCCGTCCGCGCGCCGCCAGAGCGGAAGCGCCTCCGCGAGGTCGCGGCGCGGATCCCCGGCGGCGACGGACGCGGCGAGCAGCGCCGCCGCCTCGGGGAGGGTCCGCGGCGGAGGCAGCCCCGCGAGCGCGTCCCGCACGGCCGCGAGCGGGTCCGCGGCGGGGTCGAGGCGGAAGCGAAGGGAGAGCGCGGCGCCCGTCGGCGGGCGCGCGCCGGCCGGCACGGCGAAGGCGGACCGGCCGGGGGCGAGGACGAGATCGGCGGCGGGCACGAGGTCGTCTCCGCCGGAGGTCGTGGGCGCGGGGGCCGGCGGGCCCGCGGGGCCCGGGGGGCGGAGCAGCACGGCGGCGCCTGTCCCGAAGCGGAAGTCCGGCGCCACGGCCACGGCGAGGAGGTCGACCCGGCCGGGTTCCTCCGGCGGCGGCAGGTCCCACTCCGCCCGGGTCGTCCAGGGGCCGAGGAGGACGGGCGGCGGACCGCGGGGCGGGGCGACCTCGAGCGACCCGTCGGGGGCGGCGCAGAACGGCGGCTCCGGTGGCTCGCTCGACGCGGAGGCGAGGAGCAGCACCGCCGCCTCCACGGACTCCCCGGCGGTCCCGCGGACTTCCGCGCGGACGCGCGCGGCGCCGTCGGCGCCGGTATCCGCGGAGAGGCGGACCGCGAGCCCACCGGGCCGCGGCGACACCCTCACCTCCGCCCACGCGCCGTACTCCCGGCCGTCCCTCGCCGCCGCCGCGGAGAGCGCGACGCGGCGGCCGAGGGCCTCGGGCAGCGAGAGTGTCACGAGCATGACCGGCGCCGCCTCCTCGACGACGTGCGGGGCGAGGACGTCGCCCTCCGCGGCGAGGAGCGCCGAGGCCCCCGCGGCCGCCGGGGGCAGGAGGAGGAGGACCCGCGCCGGTTCGCCGGGCGCGTACTCGCTCTTCTCGGGGATGAGCCGCGCCTCCGTGGGGATCGTCTCGAGATCCGAGGCGGGGAGGACGAACACTTCGGTCTCCGCGGAGGCCGTCCGGCCGTCCGCCGCCTGCGCGGTGACGCGGATGCGGCAGGGGCCGGGCGTCGTGGGGAGCCGCAGGGGAGCGGCGAACGCGCCGCCGTCGGGCGCGAGCCGGAACTCCCGGCGGTCCGCCCCGGTGTCGACGGTTCCCGCGACCTCTGCCGGCGGGCCGCCGGTGAAGGCCGGACGGACCACGACGACGGGCCGCTCGCCGGGGGCGCAGAAGTTGAGGCCGCTGGCGACCTTCACGGCGAAGGCCGCGGTGGTGGCGGCCGCAGCGGCCTCCGCGCGGGCCCGGTTCCCGCCGGCGTCGGAGGCCTCCGCGACGATCGTGTAGGGCGGGTCCACGGCGGGCAGGTCCAGGACGAGCGGGCCCTGAAGACGGCGCTCCCCGGAGGCGAGGATTCGCCTGCCCTCGGGCCGGCGCACGTCCTCCTGCTCGATGCGCCAGACGAGGAGGCCGCCCGCCAGCCACGCGAGGCTCTCGTGCCCAACGACGACGCGGGGCAGGCCGGACTCGGGGCCGGGGAGACCGATCCGGAGGGAGAGGCCGGCGTCGCCGCCGGAGGAGAGCGGCAGCGGGAACTCGGCGTACCGGTCGGGGGGGAAGCGCAGGCGCAGGCGGCCCTCGCCCCGGGCCGCCCAGGGCGGCGCCCGGAACGACCCCGCGAAGAGCCCCGGCGCGGGGGCTTCGAGCCGACCCTCGCCGGCACGGGCCCCCCCGGCGTCCTCCGCGGCGAACGTGCCGCCGCCGGCGGGCGTGGCCGGCCGGCAGAAGCCGGCGAATGCCACGGTGTCGCCCGGGGCGTGCGCCGGGGCGCAGAAGGCGATCCACGACGTCCGGCGGTCGCGTGCCGCCGGGAGGGCGGCCCGTTCGGCGAGGCCGAAGCTCCCGCCGCGCCGGACGACGGCGCAGACGGCCCCGTCGAGCGGGGCGCGCGTGCGGAACACGCCGCGCGCGTCGGTGAGGCCGGCGGCCCGACCGGCGGCCGTCCCCACGGCCACCTCCGCGCCGGCCGCGGGGGTGCCGGTGACGGCATCGACGGCGAAGACGAGGACCTCGTCGCCGCCGCCGCGCACGACGACCGAGAGGTCCGCGAGGACGAGGGGGGCGGTCTCCTCCCGGCCGTCGCGGTCCGCCGTCACCCGGTACTCGCCCCCGGGGAGAACGGGGAGGTCGAGGCGGCGGTCGCGGATGACGGCCTCGGCGGCAATCTCCCGCGGGGAGCCCGAGGGGTCCGTGCGGGCGGCCACGGGGTCGAGCACCCGCTCGACGACGATCCGGACGCCCTCGGCCCCCCCGGCGACGCGGACCGGCGGCGGCCGGTCCGGTGGAGCGCGGGCGGGCACGAGGAGGCGGAACGCGCCCGGCGGGGCGGCCACCGCCGCGGCCGGTGCCGCGGGGGCGGGGCGAGGCTCATCCCCGCCGCCGCAGGCGGAGAGCCCGATCGCGCCGCCGAGGAGGAGGAGTGCCGTCACCCGCACGGGGGCGCATTCTACCGGCCGCGGAGGCGGGGGAGGAGCGCGCGGGCCTCCGGGAAGCGGAAGAGGATCGCGAGGCCGGCGTAGAGGGCGATCCCGGCGACGAGCGGCGGCAGCACCCACAGCGCCTTGTGGAGGAGCAGCGTCCGCACGGGAAAGGCCGCGCGGCAGGCGAGGTAGAGCCCGAAGACGGCGCCGCCCATGGCCGCCGAGAGCGCGAAGGACCGCGCGATCCCCCCGAGCACGCCGCGGAGGCCCCGGATCCGGTGCCTGCGGCGGGCGATCGTGGCGAGGACGAGCAGGTTCGCCAGCGCCGAGAGCGTCGTGGCGAGGGCGAGACCCCCGGCCCCGAGGAACCACACGAGGGTCAGGTTCAGGGCGAGGTTCAGAAGGACCATGAAGGCGCCGACCCGTACCGGCGTCATCGGGTCCTCGAGGGAGTAGAAGAGCCGCGTGAGGATCTGCAGGCCGCAGAATGCCGGCACGCCCAGCGAGTACATGGCCAGGACGAAGGCCGTGGAGGCCGTGTCCGCGGCGCCGAACTTCCCCCACTCGTAGATGAGCGCGGTGGCCGGCACGCAGAGAGCCACGAGCCCCGCCCCCGCCGGCGTGGCGAGGAAGAACGTCGTGCCGAGCGCGTCGGAGAGCGTCTTGCCGAGGGCCGCGCGATCGCCGGCCTTGGCCTGCCGGGCGAACACCGGGAAGACGACGACGCCCAGGGCGATCCCGATGAGCGCGAGCGGGAACTGCATGAGGCGGTTCCCGTAGAAGAGGAACGAGTTCGCCCCGTCGCCCGGCACGCAGATCTCCGCGATGAGCGAATCGAGGAAGATGTTCACCTGCACCGGAGCGAGGCCGAGGACCATGGGGATGAGCAGCGCGAGCATCCGCCGCACGGGCGGCGCGCCGAGGCCGCCCCTCGGCGCGAGCGGCACGCCGCGGGCCCGCAGGTAGGGCACCTGCATGAGCGTCTGCACGATGCCCCCGGCGAGGATGGCCACGCAGACGACGACCATCCTCGACTCGGGGGTGGCGGCGACGTGAGGGGCCGCGAGGATCCCTCCGAGCCAGAACACGTTGAGGACCGCCGGCGCGATGGCGGGGGCGAAGAAGTGGCCGAGCGTGTTCAGGACGGCCATGAACAGCGCCATCACGTTGATGAGGAACACGTGGGGGAACAGCAGGGCGGTCAGGCGCAGCGTGAGTTCCGCCTTGGCGCGGGCGTCGCCCGCCCCGAACCACTCCGGGGGCAGGAGCAGCGCCGCCGCCGTGCCGAGGACCGTGACGACGGCGAGGAGGAGGGAGAGCAGGGTGAGCACCCGCTGGAAGAACGCGAACGCCGCGGCGCGGCCGCCCGCCCGCTCCTCCCCGGAGAAGACGGGGATGAAGGCGTTGCTGAGGGCCCCCTCGCCGAACAGGTGGCGGAAGAGGTTCGGGATGCGGAACGCCACGACGAAGGAGTCGAACACGGCGCCGGCGCCGAAGACGGCCGCGAAAGCCACGTCGCGGGCCATGCCCAGCACGCGGGAGGCGAGGGTGGAGGCCGACACGACTCCCGCGGAGCGGAGCACGGCCCGCCGTTCGGTGTTCGTCTCGTCCACGGGGTCGCCCCTGAGGGGGGGAGGTTCGGCGCCGCTCGTTCGTATCATTAGAATCGTCGCCAGTATCCCGAAAGGAGCCCCGACATGACCGTGCGGTGCGCCGTCCTCGCCCTGGCGCTCGTCGCCGTCCCGGCCGCCCTCGCCCAGTCGCCGGCGGATCCTGCCCGCCGCACGCCCGTGGTGGTCGCCGTGGAGAAGGCCTCACCGGCCGTCGTGAACGTCTCCACCACGAAACTGGTGGAGGTCCGCGACCCCTTCTTCCGGATGTACGAGGGAACCCGGCCGGCGGAGAGCATGGGCTCCGGGGCGATCATCCACCCCGACGGCTACGTGGTCACGAACAGCCACGTGGTGCGGATGGCCGTGGAGGACGTCCTCGTCAGCATCGAGGTGGACGGGGCGGAGCGGCAGTGGAAGTCCATCGTCCTCGCGGAGGACCCCCGGAACGACCTCGCCCTGCTGAAGATCGTCGGAGACGGGCCGTTCCCGGCGCTGCCTCTCGGGCGTTCCGACGACCTGCTCATCGGTGAGCCGGTCATCGCCGTGGGCAACCCGTTCGGCGTGGGGAAGACCGTGACGACGGGCGTCGTCGGCGGCCTGAAGCGCACGGTGAAGATGGACAACGGCGAGTCCTTCGAGGACTTCATCCAGACGGACGCCGCCATCAACCCGGGCAACTCCGGCGGCCCGCTCATCAACGTTCACGGCGAGATGATCGGCGTGAACACCGCGATCATCCGCGGCGGCGAGGGCATCGGGTTCGCCATCCCCGTGGACCGGGTCAAGGACATCGTGGAGCGGCTCATCGAGGCCGCCGTGCAGCGCGCGAACCTGGGTTTCCGGCCGGTGCCCGAGAACGGCGCGGTGGTCGTGCGCAGCGTGGAGGCGGACGGGGCGACGAAGGACCTGCTGACCGGCGACGTGGTCGAGAGCGTCGACGGGCGGCCCGTGCGGACGGTCTTCGACTTCGCCACGCCCATCGTCGGGAAGAACCCCGGCGACCGGCTCGCCCTCGTCGTCCGGCGGGGCGCGGAGCGGCGGACCCTGGACATCCTCGTGCCGCTGCGGGCCGAGGAGCAGTATGTGGCGCGGCGCCTCGGCATCGTGGCCACCGAACTGCCCCCGGAGGCGCGCGCCCGCGGCTACACCGGGGTCGTCGTCGGACAGCTGCTCGCGGACGGTCCGGCGGAGCGGGTGAAGATGGAGGTCGGCGACGTGATCTTCGCCGTCGACCGCTACGAGGTCGGGGACGTGAAGACGCTGGCCCAGGTGCTCCAGCGCATGCGCCCCGGCGACTCCGTGGAGATCCGCGTCCTCCGCCGCGACCGCCGCATGGCCGGCTCGGTGACCCTCCGCTAGCAGCCCGTCGCCGTAACGGACAGACGAAGCGATGGGCCGTCGCTCCGGGCTGCCAGCAAGAGAGCCGAGAGCCTTCGACCCGAGAGACCACTCGGTCGGGTGCGGACTGCCGAGGCGAGTCGAGGATGGCGAAAGTCGATCCTGTGGCCGTAGGCGCGGTTTCAAGACGGCGCGGGCGATCCGGGATCAGACCTTGGCCGGCATGGCCCCGCGCACGGCGAGGAGTTTGAGCAGATTGTGGGTGCTGCACAGCAGGGACCAGTCGGTCGCCACCTTTCGGAGCCCCCGGTGGAGGAGCTGCCGGAATCCGCGGGCCTGCTTGATCTGGCAGATCGTGCTGTGGTCCGGCTTCTCCATCCCCGTCAGGACCATGAGATCCACCCGCTCCTCGCACGCCTGCTCGAGGCGGCGCGAGGAGTAGATCCCCCGGCAGTAGCCATAGGCAGCAGGGCCGTCATCATCCCGGGGTTGTACGGCGGGTATCCCCGCAACTCCTCTTAGCGGGCGCAGACCGCCGAGAGGTCGAGTTCCTCGCGGACGACCTCCCGGATGAAGTGCGCCAGATGCCGGGCCGGCAACAGATCCCTCGGGGCCGGCGGGAACAAGCGGCCCTGGTCCACGTCCCAGGGGCGGAAGGTCTCTCCCATGCCCCTCGAAAAGGAGAACCGCCTTCGTGGTCGCATGCCGTGAAGGCCGTTCCCTTGGCAGCCTGTCGGGACCACGGCTCCCGCGAGTCCTGCACCGTTCGCCCGACAGGCTGCTAGATGTACTCCACCGTCGCCGGCGGCTTCGGGGTCAGGTCGTAGAGGCAGCGGTTCACGCCGGGGATCGACGTGATCCGGCGGCAGAGCGCTTCGAGCTTCTCCCACGGCAGGCGGGTGGCCGTGGCCTCCCGCGCGTCGCGGCTCTCGATGCAGCGGACGACCACGATCTCGCCGAACTCCCGCTGCCCGGAGCGGATGCCGGTGGCGCGGTCCGCGAGCAGCACGGCGAGGTACTGGAACGCCCCGGTGTCCGCCAGCTCCTCCTCCACGATCCGCGTGGCCGCGCGCACCGTGGCGAGGCGCCTCTCGGTGACCTCGCCCACCACGCGCGTGGCGAGGGCCGGGCCGGGGAACGGCATGCGGTCGGCGACCGCGGCCGGCAGCCCCACGGCCTTCGCCAGCCCCCGGACGCCGTCCTTCCGCAGGGTCACGAGCGGCTCGAGGACCCGGTAGCCGTACTCCTTCACCGGGTCGATGCCGAGCTGGGCGAGGATGTTGTGCTGGCGCTTGATCCCCGCCACCGTCTCCTCCACGTCGGTGAGGATGGTGCCGTGGATGAGGTAGCGCGCGCCGGTCTCGCGCACGAGACGGGAGAAGACCTTCGCGTAGAAGGTGTCCGTGATCGCCTGCCGCTTCTGCTCCGGGTCGGTGAGGCCCGCGAGCGCGCCGAGAAACTCCCGCCGCGCGTCCACGAGCGTCACGGAAATGCCCAGGTCGGCGAAGGTCCTCACGACCTGCTCGGGTTCCCCCTCGCGCATGAGCGCGTTGTCCACGAAGAACGTCTTCATCCGCTCGCCGAGCGCCCGGTGGCCGAGCACCGTGCAGACCGACGAGTCCACGCCCCCGGACAGCGCGTTGATCGCCGTGCCGGTGCCCACGACGTCCCGGATCGCCTTCACCTGATCGTCCGCGAACCGCCCGTAGTCCATGCCCGTGCCCCCCCTGTGTGAAGACTGTGCAAAGCCCATGATAACTGTCCGGAGCGGGCGGACGCCCTTTGACCGCACCGGGGCTTTCCGGTATCCCTTCATCCGGCGTCCAGCACCTCTTCAAGGGAAGGAGTCCCGCATGTTCCGCCCCGCTCTCCTCGTCGGACTCGTCGGCCTCGCCGGCCTCGTCGCCTGCGGCGGCCGATCCGAGTCGCGCACCATGATCCAGAACAAGGGCTCGGACACGCTCGTCAACGTGGCCCAGTCCTGGGCCGAGGCCTACAAGAACGTGGACCCCGGCGTCACGGTGGCGGTCATGGGCGGCGGTTCCGGGACCGGCATCTCGGCCCTCATCAACGGCACGGTGGACATCGCGAACTCCAGCCGGAAGCTGAAGCCCGAGGAGTTCGCGGAGGCGAGGAAGCGCGGCATCGAGCCCGTGGAGTTCATCGTCGGCTACGACGCCCTGGCGATCTACGTACACAAGACGAACCCGCTCGAGTTCGTCACGATCGCCCAGCTCGCGGACATCTACGGCGTCGGTGGCGCGGCGGAGACGTGGGACGCCCTCGGCGTGACGATCCCCGGGGCGAAGGACGGGAAGATCGTCCGCGTCAGCCGGCAGAACAACTCCGGCACCTACGAGTACTTCAAGGAAGCCGTGCTCGGCCACGGCCGCGACTACAAGCTCGGCTCCCTCGACATGCACGGCAGCAAGGACGTCGTGGATCTCGTGGCGAAGACCCCCGGCGCCATCGGCTACAGCGGCCTCGCCTACCACACGGACGAGGTGAAGATGCTGAAGGTGGCCAAGGAGGCCGGCGCGACGCCCGTGGCCCCCTCGGAGCAGACCGCCGTGGAGGGTTCCTACCCGATCGCCCGCCCGCTCTTCATGTACACTCGGGGCCAGCCGACGGGGGCGACGAAGGCCTACCTCGACTGGATCCTCTCGGACGCCGGCCAGAGGATCATCGCGGACAAGGGCTACGCCCCGGTCCGGGCGGTGCCGGCGAAGTGACGGCGGGGGGCGGCATGACGCACTACGAGGAGCGCCTGCAGCACGACCTCACGGCGATCCGCGCGCAGGTCGTGGAGCTCGGGGAGCGGTTGGACGGCGCCATCGGGTCCGCGGTGCGGGCGCTCCTCGCGCGCGACCGCCAGCTCGCCGCCCGCACGATCCTCGGGGACATGCCGATCAACCGGGCGAGCCGGGCCATCGACGCCCTGTGCCACAAGTTCGTGGCGAGGCACCTTCCGAGCGCCGGCATCCTCCGCTTCGTCTCCGCCGTGCTGCGGATCAGCACGGCGCTCGAGCGCATCGGCGACTACGCGGTGTCGATCTGCCGGGAGGCGGTTCAGTTCCGGCGGGACGAGCCGGAGATCGTGGCCTCGGACCTCCGGGTGTTCTCGGAGGCGGCCCGCGGGATGCTGGCCCAGGCGATCCGGGCCTTCCGGGAGCAGAGCGCGGACCTCGCCCGTGGCACGATGGCCATGGAGACGCAGGCGGACGCCGTGTACCGGAAGGTCTACGGCGACCTCCTCTCGGAGGGGGAGAAGCACGACCTCACCGTCCGCGAGCTCTTCGGGCTCCTCGTCGCGTTCAACCGCCTCGAGCGCATCACCGACCAGGCCAAGAACATCTGCGAGGAGACGATCTTCGCGGTGACCGGCGAGGTGAAGGCGCCGAAGATCTACCGCATCCTGTTCATCGACGAGCGCAACGCCGGCGGGAGCCTCATGGCTCAGGCCATCGCCCGCAAGGCGTTCCCGGAGAGCGGCCGGTACTCCTCCGCCGGATGGGGGCCGGCGGAGGCGCTGGACCCCGGCTTCGTCGCGTTCATGGACCGCCACGGCCACGACGTCCGGGAGATGCGCCCGCAGCGTCTCGACGCGTCCTACGATGCCCTGCGTAACTACCACGTGATCGTCTCGCTCTCGCCGGGCGCCGAGGACCACGTTCCGGACATCCCCTACTCCACCGTCCTCCTCGACTGGTCCGCCGACGTGCGCGAGTCGGGGCCCCTCGGGGATTACGAGGACCCGCACCGCGAAGAGCTGTACCGGCGCCTCGCGGTGAAGGTCCGCGAGCTCATGGAGACGCTGCGCGGCGAGGGCGCGGCCTGACATGGAGCCCGCCCCGCCCCGTCCCCCGGCCGCCGCGCCCGACCGCCGCGATGTCGCGTGGCTCACGGACAAGGTCGTGCAGGGGCTCATGTTCGCGGGCGGGGTCTCCGCGATCGTCTTCATCCTCGGCATCTTCGTGTTCGTGACGAAGGAGGGGTTCGGGTTCGTCACGGACCGCCTCGACCCCGGCGAGTTCTTCGGCTCGACGGCGTGGCGGCCCACCTCGGACCGGCCCACCTACGGCATCCTCGCGCTCGTCGTCGGCACGGCCAGCGTCACCGGCCTGGCCATGCTGATCGCCGTCCCGTTCTCGCTCGGCGCGGCGATCTTCATCGCGGAGTTCGCGAAGGGCAAGGTGCGGGAGGTGCTGAAGGTCCTCGTGGAGCTCCTCGCGGCGATCCCCTCGGTGGTGTGGGGCTTCATCGGGCTCAAGATGATGAACCCGCTCATCATCGACGTCTTCGACGTGCCGGTGGGCCTCGGCGTGCTGAACTCCGGCATCATCCTCGGGCTCATGGCGGCGCCGATCATGACGACGATCGCCGAGGACGCGCTGAAGGCCGTGCCCGACGGCTTCCGTGAGGCCGCCGAGGCCATGGGGGCCACGAAGGCGCAGGTCGTGTTCCGGGTCGTCCTGCCCGCGGCGAAGAACGGGCTCGTGGCGGCCATCCTGCTCGGCGTGGGCCGCGGGTTCGGCGAGACGATGGCGGTCCTCATGGCGAGCGGCCACTCGGTGAACCTGCCCACGAGCGTGTTCGACTCCGTGCGGGCCCTGACCGCCACGATCGCCGCCGAGCTCGGCGAGACCGCCTCCGGAAGCGAGCACTACCGGGCGCTGTTCACGCTGGGGATCCTGCTGTTCGCCGTCACCTTCTGCATCAACCTCGTCGCCGACCTCGTGGTCCGCGGCGTGAGGAAGAGGTAGGGGATGTTCGAGACCACCGCCCTCGACCACCGGAACCGGCGCCGGCAGGCCGTCGTCGCGGCGATCTTCCTCGTGATGACGCTCCTCCTCATCCTGCCGGTCCTCCTCATCCTCGGCGTCCTCGTCGTGAAGGGGGCGCCGGTGATCTCCTTCGAGTTCCTGTTCTCCATGCCGAAGGACGGGATGACCGCCGGCGGCATCTTCCCCGCGCTCGTGGGGACCATCTGGCTCGTCACCGTGGCGCTGCTGGCCTCGGTCCCGGTCGGCGTCGCGGCGGCGGTCTACCTCTCGGAGTACGCGCCGGACAACTTCCTCACCCGGGCGATCAACCTCGCGATCATCAACCTCGCCGGCGTGCCCTCGATCGTCCACGCGCTGTTCGGCGTGGGGGCGTTCGTCATCTTCTTCCGGCTCGGCACGAGCATCCTCGCGGCGAGCCTGACGCTCGCCGTCATGACTCTGCCGGTCGTCATCGTCTCCACGCGGGAGGCGCTGCAGTCCGTCCCCCGGGCCTTCCGCGAGGCCTGCTGGAACATGGGCGCCACGCGATGGCAGACGATCCGCAAGGTCGTCCTGCCGAACTCGGTCAGCGGCATGCTCACCGGCGTGATCCTCGAGGTGTCGCGGACGGCGGGGGAGACCGCGCCGATCATGTTCACCGGGGCGGCCTTCTTCCTGCCGTTCCTGCCGGAGGGCGTCCTCGACCAGACGATGGCGATGTCCCTTCACCTGTTCGTCATCTCGACGCAGGTGCCGGGGGTGCCGGAGGGCTTCCCCTACGGCGTGGCGCTCGTACTCGTCTCCCTCGTCCTGGTCATGAACGCCACGTCCATCGCGTTCCGGACGTGGCTCCGGGGGAAGAAGAAGTGGTAAGCGCGACGCCCCACGACCCGGCCGCGAAGGTGTCCGTGCGGGAGCTCTCCGTCCGCTACGGGGCGAAGGTCGCGCTCTCGGGAGTGAACCTCGAGATCCGCGAGCACGAGATCTTCGGCATCATCGGGCCGGCGGGGAGCGGGAAGACGTCGTTCCTGCGGGCGCTGAACCGCATGGACGCGTTCGTCACGGGCATGAAGGTGCACGGGGAGATCGTGTTCGACGGCACCGACGTGCACCGCTGGCGCAACCTCTACGCGCTGCGCCGGCGGATCGGCGTGGTGTTCCCGCTGCCCGTGGGCCTCCCGCTCTCCGTCTACGACAACGTGGCGTTCGCGCCGCGGCTGCGCGGGATCCGCCGGCGCGCGGACCTCGACGAGGTCGTCGAGCGCTGCCTGCGCCGCGCCGCCCTGTGGGACGAGGTGAAGGACCGGCTGAAGGCGCTGGGCAGCCTCCTCTCCGGCGGCCAGCAGCAGCGGCTGACCATCGCCCGCGCCCTCTCGCAGGATCCCGAGCTGCTGCTCCTCGACGAATTCTCCATCGCCGTGGACCCCGTGACGACGATGCGCATCGAGGACGTGCTGAAGGACCTGAAGCGCGAGGTGACCATCGTCCTGGTGACGAACCTCGTGCAGCAGGCGCGACGGCTCGCGGACCGCACGGCGTTCTTCCTGACGGGGGAGTGCGTCGAAGTCCGCGAGACCGAGACCCTCTTCGAGGAGGGCGGCCGCGACCAGCGGACGCGCGACTACCTGGAGGGGAAGTTTGGATAGTCCCCCGGCCATCCGCACGCAGGCGCTGAGCCTCTACTACGGCCAGTTCCAGGCCCTGCGGAACGTGAGCCTCGAGATCGGGGCGGGCATCATCACCGCCCTCATCGGGCCGTCGGGCTGCGGCAAGACCACGTTCCTGCGCTGCGTGAACCGCATCAACGAGCGCCTGGGCTACGTCCGCACGACGGGCAGGATCGAGGTCTTCGGCCACGACATCTACGCCGCCGGCGTGGGCCTCGCGCCGATCCGCCGGCAGGTGGGGATGGTCTTCCAGCGCCCGAACCCGCTGCCGCTCTCGGTGTTCGAGAACGTCCTCTTCGGCCACCGCCTGCACCGGGAGAAGGGCACGAAGGTGTCGCGGCGCGAGGAGGAGGCGATCGCGGAGGAGGCCCTCCGGCAGGTCCTGCTCTGGGATACCGTGAAGGACCGCCTCTCTCGGCGCGCCACGGGGCTTTCCCTCGAAGAGCAGCAGAAGCTGTGCATCGCGCGCCTCCTGCCGCTGAAGCCGCGCGTCCTCCTCATGGACGAGCCCTGCTCGGCGCTCGATCCGCGCGCCACGGCGGCGGTCGAGGAGCTGATTCTCGACCTGCGGGGCGAGTACACGATCCTCATCGTGACCCACAACATGGCGCAGGCGCGGCGCACCAGCGACGAGAGCGTGTTCATGCTCCTCGGAGAAGTCGTCGAGAAGGGGCCGACGGAGGATATGTTCGTCACCCCGCGGGACCCCCGCACGGCGGACTACATCGAGGGCCGCTATGGCTAGCCGCGCGCCGAAGGCGAAGACGAAGGACAAGGCCCGGGAGAAGGACAAGGGGCGCCTCATCGTAGTGGACAGCGCCGACGGCACGCGCGTGCCCTTCCTGCGCGGCATACTCACCCACTCGCTGCAGGAAGCGGGGCTGACTTTCACCAAGGCCTACGCGATCGCGTCGAAGGTGCGGGCGGACCTCGGGGACCAGCGCGAGATCGCCTCGGCGGACCTCCGCAAGGCGGCGCTCGCCCGCCTCAAGGGGTTCGCCGACGACGTGCGGCGGCGGTACGCCTCGCCGCGGCCGACGACGACGCCGATCCACATCCGCTACCCCGGCGGGAACACGGTCCCCTTCTCCCGGGGCACGCACCGGCTGCACCTCGAGTGCACCGGACTGCCCACGGACTACGCGACGATCGTCGCCGCGAAGGTCCACGACGAGCTCGTGCGCGAGGGCAGGACGGTCGTCCCGGACAAGGAGCTGCGCCGGCGCACGCATCGCCGGCTGCTCGCCGATCGGGGCGAGGAAGCCGCGCACGCCTACCTCGTGTGGGAGGAGTTCCGCGCCAGCGGTCGACCGCTCGTCATCCTCCTCGGCGGGGCGCCCGGCACGGGCAAGAGCACGATCTCCACGATGCTCGCCCACATCCTCGAGATCTCGCGGACCCAGCCCACGGACCTGCTGCGGGAGGTCATGCGGGTGATGGTCTCCGAACGCCTGCTGCCGGTCCTGCACCGCTCGTCGTTCCTCAGCGCGGAGGCGCTCGCCGGTCCGCAGCGGCCCGAGGACCCCGATGCGGCCCTCATCGAGGGCTTCACCGCGCAGAGCAGCCTCGTCGGCGTGGCCTGCGAGGCGGCGGTGCGCCGGGCCCTCGACGAGCGCCTCTCGCTCATCATCGAGGGCGTGCACGTGCATCCCGGGCTCGTGGACCGCCTGCCGAAGGACGGGGACGGGATCCTCGTGGCGGTCATGCTCGCCGTGTTCAAGCCCGAGCAGCTTCGCCGCCGTCTGCGCGGCCGCGGCCGCGCCGCGCCAAGCCGCCGGCCGAAGCGGTTCCTCGACCACTTCGACGCGCTGGTGAAGATGCAGAACTGGCTGGTCGGCGAGGCCGACCGGTCCGGCATGCCCATCGTGGTGAACGACGACCGCGAGCGCGCGCTGCGGGAGATCGCCGGCATCGTCACGCGGACGCTCTCCGAGCGCTTCCGCGGCCGGCTCTGAGGCTCACGTCCTCTCGGCGAGCATCCGCTGGATCGCGCGGAGCAGGAAGTAGCGCCGCTCGTCGCGAAGCGTCACCCCGAGGGCGATGCGTCGGGCCCCCTTGAGGACGATCTCGTGGCGCACGGGCGTGTGCCCCCACGCGACCTCCTCCGATGCGGATTCGACGTCCGGCCAGCGGAAGCGCCGCCGCCGGCCGATGCCGCCGACGCCGCTCACGACCTCCGCGATGCCTCTCTCCACGCGGATCTCGACACGACCCACGGTGAGGTGCACGCAGAGGGCGACCAACCCCAGCGAGGCGATGGCGAAGGGGACCATGATCGCGAAGAAGAACCACGGAGGCTCCGCCCGCTCGGCCGCGGCCGCCAGGCCGCCGAGGCCGACCGAGGACCAGACCGCGGTGTAGATCACGGTGACCGGCACGAGGTAGCAGGTGATGAGGTTCCGGGCCGTCGCGCCGGCCGTGAAGCCGTCCGGAGTCCGGCGGAACCACGCGCCGGGGACGGGCCGCACGTCCGCCTCCTGCGGCGAAGGACGCAGCAGCGCCGACAAGGCGAACGCCTCGCCGCACGGCCGGCAGAACGCGAGGTCGCGGCCCGGGTTCACGTCGCCGGCGGGCACCTCGCTCCGGCACCGGGGGCAGGTCACCTTCACGCGCGCATCTTCCACCGGGCCCGGGCCGGGCGCAAGGGGATTGACCGCACCTGCGCCGCGAGCGAGAATCAGTCACGGCACCTGCGAGGGATACACCCATGAAGCGCGCACTCCTCGCCACACTGGCCACCCTCCTGCCGCTCGCGCTCGCCCGGACTGTCCACGGTGACGGCATCGGCGAAGTCGGGGATCTGTTCTGGGACTGTCGTGACGCCATGGTCCGCGCGGCGGTCTGCTGCGAGGACGCCGACAGCGCGGGGGCGCTCGCCTGCCTCGACGAGGTCGAGGCGAACCTCGACGCGGCCGAGGCGCTCCTGTCGCCGCCGGGCAAGACCATGGACGGTCCGGCCGTGCTCAAGACCATCATGGCGCGGCGGAAGAAGCTGCCGAAGGTCCGGGTCACGCTCGGCGCCGCCGCGATGATCCCGCAGAAGGCGTTCAAGGCCGCCGCGTCCGAAGCGAAGGCCTGGGAGAAAGCGGGCTCCTCGATCGAGCCGCCGCCGCTCGGGCCCACCGGCTCCAAGGGCGGGGGGATCTTCAAGCCGCAGACGCTCCAGTTCCACTTCCACGCGCCGGCGTCCTGCACGGGGCCGTTCCAGGTCTACCTGGTCGAGAGGGAATCGGAGAACGTCGTGGCGACCTGGGAGACGGACGTCGGCTACGACGGGGTGTTCAACGTCACGCTGGGGCCGGACCGGGGCACTGCCCTGTTCCAGGTCTCGGGGTGCGGGCAGCCGCTGGCCAGCTACCGTCTCTTCAACATGGGCGGCAATGTCCCGAAGCCGCCGCCGCTGCCGCCGGGAGTGCCCGCCGACTTCCCCGCGAACCTGCCGAAGGGGACGTACGGTCTCTCGTACACGCACACGCTCGTGTGCAGCGACGGGACGAACTTCAGCGATGGGCCGACGTCCGCGGGCGCGATACCCCACGGCGGCAACACCAAGCAGTTCTACGACCTGCTGAAGATGGTCTTCGACGCGGCCGTGGCCGGGGCGCAGCAGCCGGGGTGCGTGACGACCGTCGTCTACTCCCCGGTCGTCAACGACTCGTTCACCGCGACGATCGAGGTGTTCTGCGAGACGTGCGTGCCCGGCGAGGGGTGCGCAAGCTGCACCAGCACCATCACGTTCACCATCGCGAAGCAGTGATCAGCCGCCGTAGGTCTCCGCGGGGAGCCCGACCTCCGCGGTGACGCGGGCGGCGATGGCCCGGAGGGCGGGAAGCGGGAGCGCCGAGACGGACGGCTCCGCGGGCGGGCGGGCGACCGTGTAGACCTGCACGAGCGAGATCCGGCCCCCCGCAGCGAGGATCTCCCGCAGGCGCGCGAGCCAGGCGTCGATCTCCGCCGGAAGCGGCGGCTCGCCGTCGAGCGCGAGGAACAGCGCCTGGATCACGACCGGCCGCGGGCGCGCCGCCGCCGTGATGTTGGCGACGACCTTCGCGAGCGTCGTGTCGCAGCGGGCCACGCGCCGGAAGTGCTCTTCCGTGCCGGCGTCGAGTTTCGCCCACACCTCGCCCCCGTGCGCGTCGAGGAAGCGGAGGCCCTCGACGACTTCCTCCCGGTCGAGGTCGATGGCGTTCGTGATGATCCGCACCGGGAGGTCCGGGACGCCGCTGGCCTCCTTGGCGGCCACCGCCCGGCGGCAGGCTTCGGCGAAGCCACGGAACGAGGTCGGCTCGCCGTCGCCGGAGAACGCGATGTCCGCCAGCCGCAGCAGCGCGGGGGGCGCGGACCGGAACGGCTCCTGCGCGAGGAGCTCGCCGGAGACCGCCCGCGGCAGGAGGTCGCGCAGCTCGGCCTCCAGGCGGTCGAGGTCCACGCGGCGCACCGCGGGCGGGACCGCGCGGTCCACCTGACAGTACACGCAGTCCATGTTGCAGGCCTTGTGGGGCGAGAGGTTCACCCCCACGGAGAGCCCACGTGCCCGCCGCGACAGCACGGGATAGACGTAGAGGTTCCGCTCCCACGCGCGCGGGTGCGACCGGAACGCCGGAATGTCCGTCTCCTCGTCCACGCCGTAATTCTACGACCTCCACGCCTGCGGACCGGCGATCCGTCCGCGGGCCGTGCGCTTTGACACATGAAAGAAAAAGCGTAAGATAATAGGCATGAAGTCCCTGCCGGAGCAGGTGCGTTCGGTCCGTCGCGCGCTGGGCCTCTCCCAGGTGGCCCTCGCGGCGGCGGCGGGGGTCAGCCTCGCCACCGTGCAGAACGTCGAGGCCGGGCGCTCCAACCCGGCGCTCGGCACGCTGAGGAGCCTCCTGCTGCCGCTGGGCCTCGACCTCGAGGTCGTCCCCGCAGCGGCCGACTGGGATGCCCTCGCGGACCACGGCCTGCCGCTGGCGGCGCGCCGCCGGCCGCGGGTGATACCGGTGGAGGCGACGCTCCCCGGCCTCGTGCGGCGGGCCGCGGCGGAGGTCTCCCGGACGCCGGCGGTGGACGGCGAGCGCCGCCGCGATGCCCTCATGGCGCTGCTGCTGGCCCTCCGGATCCACTACCCGCGCCTCTATCAGAGATGGTTCGGCCGCTCCGCCTGGCTGCGCGCGCTCACGCCCGATGAGCCGTCCGGGAGGATCATCAAGCTGGCGCGCATCGCGCGGGCGGCGCTGGCGGAGTATCTGTGATGGCGATCGACGCGGGAACCGTGCGGCGTTTCGTCCGCCTGGCGGGGGAGCGCCTGCGGGGCGAGTGGGTGATCCTCGGGGGAGCGGTGCTCCCGCTGCTCGGCGCGGGCGTGCGCGTCACCGTCGACATCGACGTCGCCGGTCCCGACGGCGGCGGGAACGACCAGACCCTGGCGCTGCTCGACCTGGCGGAGTCCGTGGGACTGGCCCCGGAAGCGGTCAATCAGGCGGCGGCTCACTTCCTCCGGAAGGTGCGGGGGTGGAGGAGCGACCTGGTGGAAGTGCACCGCGGCCCCCGGGCGACGATCTTCCGGCCGGGGGCCACCCTGTTCGTGCTGCTGAAGATCCCCCGGCTCTCGGACGCCGATCTCGAGGACTGCCGCGCGATGCTCGGGTACGCGGCGAGGACCGGCGAGAAGGTCGATGGCGCCCGACTCCGGCGGGCCATCCGCAACGCCCTGAGGTCCGCGATCCCTGATGGCCGGAGGCAGAGGCTCACGGTGCTGCTGCACTCGCTCTGATGGCCCGGCTCAGGCGTGCTCCGCTCCGCCCCACACGACCTCCCCCGCGAACGCGGTGAGAACGGGTCGCAGGGCCGGCAGGTCCTCGATCGGCACGTCGCCCGGGTCGCGGGCGTAGGCCACGAGGTCCGCGGGGGCGCCGGGGGCGAGGGCGGGGAAGGAGAAGTAGAGCGACAGCGCCGTCCCGGCGGGGATCGCCTCGTCGCCGGGCAGCGGGTCGCCCGCGAGCGTGCGGCGGGCGGCGGCGGCGAACACGCCCGGCATCGGATCCGGGTCCTCCACCGGCGTGTCGGAGCCGAGGCGCACCCGCGCCCCGGAAGCGAGCAGCGAGCGAACGGGGAACGCCCGCCCGGCGCGCCGGAGTCCCCACAGCCGCTTGAGCCCCGGCGTGTCGGAGAGCAGGTGGCAGGTCTGCATGGAGGCCAGGACGCCCTGGGCCGCGAAGCGCGGCAGGTCGTCCTCGTGGATGAGCTGCGCGTGCTCCACGCGGTGGTGGGGGCCCGGGCAGAGCGCCGCCAGGTCGAGCGCCTCGCGCACCGCGGCATCCCCGATGGCGTGAAAGAAGGTCGGGTAGCCGCGCTCGGCGGCGAACCGGACCCGGTCGAGCGCCTCGGATCGGGAGTGGGCGCGGTGTCCGGTGTCGCCGCCGCCCTCGTAGGGCTCGAGAGTCCACGCGGTGCGGGAGGTCATGGCGCCGTCGAGGAACATCTTCTGGCCGTTGACGTTGACGAGGCCGGGGAACGTGGGCAACGCATGCGAGGTCTCGAGGTACGCCGCCAGCTCGTGGTCCCGGACGGAGAACGCGACCCGCATGCGGAGCCCGCCCTCGCCGGCGAGGCGCAGCGTCGCGCGCAGGTCCGCGAGGAAGCCGTGGTCCTGCACCGCGGTGATGCCGAGGGAATGGAACAGCGACTGGGCCTCCCGGGCGGCGGCGACCCGCTCTTCGGGGCCCTCGCGGCCGGCGGCGTCGAGGAACCGGCGGACCTCGTCCTCCACGAGGTAGGCGGGGGCGTCGGGGGCCCGCCCCGCCGCCAGCAGCGCCCGGCGGTTCAGCCAGAGCGCGTGCAGGTCGTGGGAGGCGATCCGCACGGGATGGTCCGGCGCCACGTCGTCGAGATCCGCGGCCGCCGGCTCGCGGGCGGCGCCGAGCGCGGCGAGCGAGAACCCGCGCCCGAGGATCCACTGCCCTCTCGGGACCGACCGGGCGCGTGCCGCCACCGCCGCCCGCACCTGCGCGAGGGTGAGCCCCCGGACATCGAGGCGCAGGCGCGCGAGGCCCGTGGGCACCAGGTGCGCGTGGGAGTCGCGCAGCCCCGGGAAGATCCGCGCGGACCCGAGGTCGGCGACCCGCGTCTCCGGTCCCGCCAGGGCCGAGATCGCTTCTCTCGGGCCCGTGGCGAGGATCCGGCCGGCGAGCGTCGCGACGGAGGGCTCGCCGAGGAAAACCGCGTCCGCTTGCACCGAGGCCTCAGTCCTTGTCGATGCGGACCGCGTAGGACTCGAGGATCTCCTTCACCTCCCGCTCCTTGCGGTTGATGCCCACGATGTTCTCGAGGATGAACGCGCGGTCCTCGGATTCGGGGTGGACGACGATGGTGCCGGAGCGCAGCAGGATGAACTCGAGGACGTCCGGGATCTCCTTGTTGATCTTGATGTTCTGCGCGTTGTAGCGCTTCACGTCCCCGAGGAACCCGTGCTTGTGCAGGAGTTCGTTCCGCCGCACGACCCAGTAGTTGAAGCGGGTCTGGATGAAGACGAAGACGTAGATCACGGTGAAGACCACGAAGATCGTGAAGAAGAACTTGTGGTCTGCAGACGGCTGGATGTGGGTGAGGAAGGAGAACATCTTGCCGAGGATCTTGAGCCAGGCGCCGAGGAAGACGAGCGCGAGCACGAAGAAGACGACGGCCACGGAGAGCATCCGGCCGAACTCGAACGACATGACGAGCAGGTTGAAGGTGAAGACGAGGACCCAGACGTAGGTCCAGGTCTGGTGCACCTCGGGCGAGTCGGACATCGCCGTGACGATCCCGCACACGAGCGAGGCGATCCACGTCAGGTACAGGAAGACGACCTTCGGATAGGGGCGGAGGATCGTCTGCTCGATCTCCTCCTTCTCGGGCGCGGGGGGAGGCGGCGCGGGCTGGGGGGCGCTCGACGGCGGGACGGCCTCGTTCGACATGGGGACCCTCCTTCTGGCCGGCGGGCGGCCGGCGGAACCGCGATCCTATCAGCGGCCCGCGGCGGGTGTCCATACCTCCCCGGCGCGGCGAGTCTGTGCGCATTCCGCCGCCCGCCGGTACGATGGGCGGCGATGGAGACGGGGCCGGACTATTCGCTCTGCCGGAACCTCCTCTGGGAGGTGTCCGTCCGCGACCGCCGCCGGGTGCCCGGGCGCTACTGCGTCACCTCCCTCGGCGTCATCAGCGCGCTCGACTGCCCCGTGTTCCAGGGCCTTCGCTGCTGCCTCTACGATCCGCGGGCCGAGGGTGAGGAACCGAGGGTCCCCTCGGAGGACGAGATCGAGGCCATCCGCGATCGCCTGGTGGAGGACCACCTCCGCTGGCCCTACTGGCGCCGCGTGCACACTCTCCGCGGCGCGGTGGCGCCCCCGCCGCCGGCCCCTCCCCCTCCGCCGGACCCGGAGGACATGGACCGGGAGGAGGACGAGCTCGGCGAGATCGCCGCGGCTCCGCTCCTCGCGCCGGCGGACGAGGCGCCTCCGGAGAAGTACCCCGGGCAGCGGCGGTCCGAGGACCGCCACCGCTCGCGCCATGGCGGCGCGGGGGACGAGGAGGACGAAGAGGGGGAGGACGAGGAGCCCGCGGACTCCGGGGTGCCGCCGGACGCGGGGGCCCCGGCCGCGCCGCCCCCGGCCGGCCCGCCGGCAGGGGGAGAGCCGCCGCCCGTGGCCGACCCGCCGCAGGGGGCCGATCCGCCGGCAAGGGCCGACCCGCCGTCCGTGGCCGACCCGCCGGCGGAGGGGGCTTCCGCTTCGCAGGGCCCTCCGCCACGGGAGCGCCGCCGGGGCCGCCGGCGGCGACGGCGGAGGGGAGGAGACCGGCCCCCCGCCCCGGGGGGCGCCCCGCCCCCGAAGGAGGAGTGACATGGCTCGCCTGCTCGACCCCGCGGACCCGTTCCTCTTCGTCATCGACGTGCAGGGCAAGCTCGCGGAGATCGTCCACGAATCGAACCTCGTCCGCCGGAACGTCTGCCGGCTGATCGAGGGGGCGAGGATCTTCCGGTATCCGGTGGTGGCCACCGAGCAGGTCCCGGAGGCGATCGGCGCCACGGTGCCCGAGGTCGTGGCGGCGCTCGGGGCGCGGCCGACCCTCACGAAGACGGCGTTCTCCTGCTGGCGGGAACCCGCGATCCGCGAGGCCGTGGAGGCCGCGGGGCGGCGCACGGCCCTCCTCTGCGGCATCGAGGCCCACGTCTGCGTCTACCAGACGGCGATGGACCTGCTCGCGGCGGGCTACGCGGTGTACGTCGCGAAGGACGCCGTCTCCTCCCGCACGCGCGAGAACCGCGACAACGCCTGCGACCGTCTGGCGGCCCAGGGCGCGCAGATCGTGAGCACCGAGATGGTGCTGTTCGAACTGATGAAGGACTGCGCCGCCCCCGATTTCCGCCGCCTGGTCAAGCTCGTGAAGTGATACGGAGTCGGGCCCGGGGTCCCTACGGCCCGGCGCGCCGCCGCCGGAGCGTCTCGAAGTGCAGGGCGGCGATGACCAGGGAGTGGGTGATCTCCCCCTCCGTCACCATGCGCGCCGCGTCCCTCCACGGACGGAGCACGAGCGCGCACTCCTCGGTGGCGTCGAAGGACGGCGTGCCGGCCCGACGCGCGGACAGGGCGAGGAACGTGTGGCAGCCGTTCATCTGGATGGCCGGGTTGGGATCGACCCGCCCGATCGGCCGCCAGTCGTCGGAGCGGTAGCCGGTCTCCTCGAACAGCTCGCGCTCCGCCGCCTCGCGCGGCGTCTCGCCGTCGTCGACGAGGCCCCCGGGGATCTCGAGCGTGACCCGGCGCACGCCGTGCCGCCACTGCCGCACGAGGACGAGGTCATCCTCCGGCGTCAGCGCGACCACGTTCACCCACTCGTTGGTTCGGAGTACGAAGAAGTCGCCGCTGACCTCCGGCCCGGGACCGGCGCGCCGCATCCTCCGTCGCTCGACGGCGAACACCCGGCAATCCGCCATGTCCTCGACGGCGACCTGTTCCCACGGCGCGACTTCGTCCCGGTGCATGGCGCCAGAGGGTACCATGCCGGGCGATGGAAGAGCCGCTCCGGTTCCCGCCCCGCATCGACCTCGCCCGTCTGCCGACCCCTGTCGAGCCCCTCCCGCGGCTCTCGGCCCTGCTCGGCGTCGACCTGTTCGTGAAGCGGGACGACCTCACGGGGACGCCGCTGTCCGGCAACAAGGTCCGCAAACTGGAGTTCTCCCTCGCCGCCGCGAAGGCCGCCGGCGCGGCCGCCGTCTTCACCTGCGGCGGCGTGCAGAGCAACCACGCGCGGGCCACGGCGCTGTCGGCGGCACGCCTCGGGCTGCGCTGCCGCCTGTTCCTGCGAGGGACCCGGCCCGCCGTGCCGGAGGGCAACTACCTCCTCGACCTCCTCGCGGGCGCCGAGGTGGAGTTCGTGACCGCGGAGGAGTACCTCCACATCGACGCGCGGATGGCGGAGCGGGCGGCCCGCGGGACGCCGCCGGCGTTCGTCATCCCCGAGGGGGCCAGCGACGCGCTGGGCTGCCTCGGCCTCGCGCGGGCGGTCCCCGAGGTGCTGGCGGCGGAGCGGGACCTCGGTGTCCGCTTCGACGCCGTCGTCCACGCCTCCTCCTCCGGCGGGACGAGCGCGGGGCTGGCCCTCGGGGCCGCGGCGTTCGGCCTCGCCGCGCCGGTCCACGGGGTCGTCGTCTGCTACGAGCCGGAGGAGACGGAGGCACGCATCCGCCGCATTCTCGGAGAGGCCGTCCGGCGCTACGCTCCCGGCCTCGATGCGGCGGCGATCCCCGTGCGGCTCCTCGACGGCCACCGGGGCCCGGCGTACGCGGTGAGCGAGCCGGAGGACCTCGAGGCCGTCCGCCTCGCGGCGCGGGAGGAGGGGCTCGTGCTCGACCCGGTCTACACCGGGAAGGCGCTGAAGGGCCTGCTGCGGGAGGTGCGCGGCGGGCGGCTCCGCGGGTGCCGCCGGATCCTCTTCTGGCACACGGGCGGCGTCTACGGCCTCATGCCGCGCGGGGCGGAGCTCTTCCCGGGATAGCCCCCGTCAGGACCGCCGCAGCCCGTCGAGGACCGCGAACAGGCGGTCGCGGATCTCCTCGACCCGCCCGACCCCGGACACGCGGACGTGGCGCGGGGCGCGCGGGTCGCCCTCGGCGGCCCACGCCCGGTACCACTCGACGAGCGGCTCGGTCTGGGCGTGGTAGACGGCGAGGCGGCGGCGCACCGTCTCCTCGCGGTCGTCCTCCCGCTGCACGAGGGGCTCGCCGGTGGCGTCGTCGAGGCCCTCGCGCTTCGGCGGGTTGAACGCGACGTGGTAGGTGCGCCCGCTCGCGAGGTGGACCCGGCGCCCGCTCATCCGACGGACGATCTCCTCGTCGGGGACGTCGATCTCCGCCACCGCGTCCACGTCGACGCCGCCCGATCGCATCGCCGCCGCCTGCGGCAGGGTGCGCGGGAAACCGTCGAAGAGGAACCCCCGGGCGCAGTCCGGGGCGGCGAGGCGCTCCTTCACGAGCCCGATGATGAGGCCGTCGGGCACGAGCCCCCCGGCGTCCATGTAGCCCTTCGCCTCGAGGCCGAGTCGCGTTCCCGCCCGCACCGCGGCGCGGAGCATGTCGCCCGTGGAGATCTGCGGGATGCCGTAGCGTTCCTTCAGGAACCCGGCCTGGGTGCCCTTGCCGGCCCCCGGGCCACCGAGCAGGATGAGGCGCATCGTTCCCTCCGACAGGTGCCGGGGGAATCCTACCGGGGGGCCTCGCGGCGGGGGGTCAATAACGGGCCCGCCGGCCGGGCCAGCCGTGATATCGTCGGCCCATCCGGAGGTGACCATGTCCGCGTTCGACGGGCTCTCCCCCGCCGCCGTGTGGCGGCACTTCGAGGCGTTGTGCCGGATCCCCCGCGGGTCGGGCAACGAGGCGGAGGCGGCCGCCCATGTGCTCTCGGTGGCGGAGCGCGCGGGGCTCCCCGCCCGCCGGGACGCGGTGGGCAACATCGTCGTCTCCCGTCCGGCCTCGCCGGGGCGGGAGGGGCGGCCCGGCGTCGTCCTGCAGGGCCACCTCGACATGGTCTGCGAGCAGAACGCCGGCGGCACGCACGACTTCCGGCGCGACCCGATCCGCGTCGTGCGGCGCGGGGAGTGGCTCGGGGCGGACGGGACGACGCTGGGCGCCGACAACGGGATCGGCGTGGCGATGGCCCTCGCGGTCATGGAGGAGCAGGGCCGCCCGCTGCCTCCGCTGGAGTTCCTGTTCACGGTGGACGAGGAGACCGGCCTCGGCGGCGCGAACGGCGTGGCCGAGGACTTCGTGCGCGGGCGCCGCCTCCTGAACCTCGATTCCGAGGAGGAGGGCGTGGTCTACATCGGCTGCGCGGGGGGCCAGACGACGACGCTGCGCGGGACCGTGGACTTCCGGCCGGCGCCGCCCGCGCACGCCGCCTTCCGCGTCGGCGTGGCGGGGCTCCGCGGCGGCCACTCCGGCCTCGACATCCACCTCGGGCGGGGCAACGCGATCCGGCTGCTCGCGCGGTTCCTGTCGCAGGTCGCCGGGTCGGCGGACCTCCGCCTCGCCGGCTTCTCCGGCGGCAGCAAGCACAACGCGATCCCGCGCGAGGCGGAAGCCGTGGTGCTCCTGCCGGCGCGGACCGCCCGGCGGCTCCTCGCGCGGGCCGCGGAAGCCGTGGCCGTGTTCCGCGAGGAGCTCGCGGGCGAGGACGACGGCGTGCGCGTCCTCGTCGCGGAGGCCGCGCGGCCCGCGGCGGCGCTCTCACGCGCCGCGTCGCGCCGGCTCCTCGGCTTCCTGTTCGGGCTGCCGCACGGGGTGGCGGGCATGTGCCGGGCCATCCCGGGCCTCGTCGAGACCTCCACGAATCTCGCCGTCGTCGGCCTCACCGAGGCGGGGCTCACGATCCTCACGAGCCAGCGGTCCTCCGTCACGAGCCGGCTTTCGGAGATGGTCGGGCGGATCCACGCGCTCGCCGGGGTGGCGGGCCTCGCGGCGGAGTCCTCGACCGGCTACCCGGCGTGGACGCCCCGCCCGGATTCCCCGCTGCTCGCGGCGGCGAAGCAGGTCCACGTCGCGCTCCGCGGGGCCGAGCCGCACGTGAAGGCGATCCACGCCGGCCTCGAGTGTGGCGTGCTGCTCCGGAAGTTCCCGGGCACGGATGCGATCTCCTTCGGCCCCGACATCCGCGGCGCCCACAGCCCCGACGAGGCGGTGCGGATCGACAGCGTGGCGCGGGTCCACGACCTCCTCCTCGCCCTCCTCACCGCTCTGTGACAATGTACGCAATCTGTCCCAGGGACAGATTGCAGGGGTCACTTCAGCGCGTCGGTGAGGTGCTTGCGGGCGGCGTCGGGGAGCCACTTGTGGGCGAGGGCCTTCTCGCGGAGGTCCTCGGGCTTCGCGCCGAGGGCGGTGAGGACCGTCTTCAGCCAGGCGAAGAACTGGTTCCGGTAGCCGTCGGGATGGGGGAGTGAGAGGGCCGCCGCCAGCACACCGAGCGCGGGCGCCTTGTCCTTGCCCACCTCGCTGTCGGCGTGCGCGGCCAGCGCGGCCGCGTACTCCGTGGCGAAGACCGAGAGCAGCCGCGCGGCCTCCGGCGACGCCGCGCCGGCCTCGATCGTCTTCACGATCGCCACCGGCGGCTCGCCCGCCGCGAGGGCGGCCTTCTTCGCGTAGAGCCGCCCGTCCTCCTTCGCCCGCCGCAGCATCGCCACCCACACGCGGACGAGCTCCCGCTGCACGGCCGCGGCCTCCGCGGCGTCCTTCCCCACCTTCAGCTTCGACCAGCCCTTGACCTCGGCGTCGAGGTCGGCGTCCGCGAAGAGGAGCGGCAGCGACAGCCGCGCGACCGCGTGGTGGGCGCGGCCCGCGTCGTCCTTCGGCTTCAGTTTGCCGAAGTCCTTCAGCGCCGCGGCGTACCCCGCCGCCGGCGGCTCCGGCGGCACCCGGGGGGCGGCCGGGGCGAGGCGGCACATCGGGTCGCCGAAGTACGCGAGCTTCCACGGCCCGGACATGTTGAACTCGACGATCTTGTCCGCGGGCCCGCCCGGCAGCGGCTGGCGGATCGCCATGCGCGGCTCGTAGAGCAGGCGCATGGCCGCCCCGAACGGCACGCCCTCCGCCGCGCGGCGGCAGATCTCGACGGGGGGAACGAACGACCCGAGATACGGCTCGGCGTAGGACCCGAAGTACACGTAGGCGCCGCCCGCCATCCACCGTCCGGCGATCGTGTCCACGTTGAAGGGCGCCCCCGCCGACCCGGAGTGCGTGTAGTGGACAATGGTGGGGACCGTGTCCGGCACGTCGAAGTGCGTCGCCTCGCCCCCCGACGTGGACCACGAGGTCGCCCCGCCCGACGAGTTCACGTGGACGAAGCCGAAACGGTTGCCGGCCGGCCACATGACCTCGCGCCAGCGCGCCAGCGTGGCGTCGGGGTGGCGGATCGTCTCGGCGGGGAAGTGCTTCGCCACGAGGTCCACGGCGGGCAGCGGGTCGAACTGGCCGAAGCCGCCGCGGTCGTTGGGGTCGTAGCGGGAGAAGAACATGCCCTTCTCCGGCCGCAGGAAGAGCGAGCCCATCGCCGCGTACAGCGCGCGCTCCGGCCCGCCCGCGAGGCGCCCCACCCAGCCCCAGCGCACGAGGTCGTCGCGGCGTGCGATCGCGTCGTCCACCGTGTAGCCGCCGGGGTGCTTCGCCGGATCCACCTGCGTGTACCCGAACGGCATCGCGTTGGCGACGGTGACGAAGTCGAGATCGTCGAAGGGCGTGTCGAAGGCGATGGACAGGCCGCGCAGCGCGTCCATCAGGGACTTGCGGTAGTCCGCGACCACGTCGGAGGTCACGACCTTCCCGTGCCCGCCCTCTGCGGGGAACGGCAGGGGGAGGGCGAACCGGCCGGCGACGAGGGCGATCCCGCCGAGCGTCTCCGGGGCCCCCTCCGCGAGCAGGACGGCCATGAGCGGCGCGCGGCCGCGGTCCCGGAGCGCCGCGAGGAAGCCCGCGGGCTCCGTCGCGCCGGCCGGCAGGCCCCAGGCGTCCGCGGCGGCGGCCAGGGCCGCGTCCAGCGAGACCTTGCCCTCCCCCGGCGGGGCCAGCAGCGTCTGGGCAGGCCTGAACGCGCGGGCGAACTTCGGCACGAGATCGGAGTCCCACAGCAGGACGGGCCAGAACTTCCCCTCGTCCCAGAGCGCGATCTCGCGCAGGACCGCCGCCTCGTCGAAGCACACCACGAGGCGGTCCACGACCTGCCGCGTCTCCGCCATCCGCGCCGTCCACTTCTCGACCTCCGGGAAACCGTCGAGCGCCCGGGCGGGAAGCGCCGCGAGGAGGAGGAGCAGGAGCGCGAGGGTGACGGCAATCGTGCGCATGGGCGCATCCTACCGGCCCCCCGCCGCCCCGCCCCCGGTAGAATGCGGCCCGAAGGAGACCCATGGTCAGCCCCGTCCGTCAGACCGCGCTCTCCGTGCTGTGCTTCCTCGCCGCCTGCACCGGCCCCTGGGTGCGCGTCCCGCCGCCGCCGGAGCCACCGCGCCCCGCGCTGACGGGGGACGTGCTCGACGCCCGCGCCCGCGCAGTCGCCGAGGCGATCGGCCCCGCGCCGCGCTGGGCACCGGACCTCTTTGGCGCGTCGTTCCGGGCCAACGTCTCCGATGACGCGCTGCGGCAGCTCTTCGCCGGCGTCTCCGCGGCGGAAGGGGAGGTCCGGGAAGTTCGCCGTGTCCGGCTCGCCCCGCCCGAGGGCGCCCGGTACGAGCTCGTCCTCTCCCGCGGGGGCGTCCAGCACTTCGACCTGCGGCTCGAGCCCGAACCGCCCCACGCGGTCCGCTACCTGTGGATCTTCCCGTCCGTGCCCGGCTTCCCGGACCTCGCTGCGGCAGAGGCGGCGTTCGCCGCGCTGCCCGGGCGGTTCTCGCTCTGCGTCACGCGGCTCGACCCCGACGGGCCGCGGCGGCTTGCCGCGGTGAACCCCGACACGCCGATGGATGTCGCCTCGGCGGCGAAGCTCTACGTCCTCGGCGCGCTCTGCGCGGACATCCGCGTCGGCGGCCGCTCGTGGTGGGACACGGTGCCGCTGTGCGCCGACCGCCGCTCCATCCCCTCCGGCCTGCTCCACCGCTGGCCGGATGGCTCGCCCGTGACCCTCCACACGCTCGCCACCATGATGATCGGGCAGAGCGACAACACGGCCACCGACACCCTCCTCGCCCGGCTCGGCCGGGAGCGAGTGGAGAGGATGCAGGAGGAAATGGGACACATGGAAACCGAATTGAACGTCCCGTTCCTCCTCACCGGGGAGGTGTTCCGCCTGAAGTACGCGGGTGGCGGCGCGCGCGCCACGGAGTACCTGGCGCTCCCACCGGAAGGCCGCCGGTGGTTCCTCGACGGGACCGTCTCGCGCATCCCGATCGGCGAGATCGACACGCCCGCGGAGGCCGCGCCGCGGTTCGTGGACACGATCGGGTGGTTCGCCTCCACCGCCGACCTCTGCCGCGCGATGGACTGGCTCCGGCGCACGGCGGAGGACGGCGGCGACCGGAGCGCGCTCGAGATCCTCGCCGTCGAGCCTGGCACGTCGGACCCGCCGGACCTGTTCCCCTACCAGGGGTACAAGGGCGGGCGAATGCCGGGGATCGCGAACGGGACGTGGCTGCTCCGCAACGCCGGCGGGACGTGGTACGCGGTCGCCGCCACGTGGAACGACACCGGCACAGACGTGGACTACCCGCGGTTCCGGAGGATGATGACCCGCGTCCTGATGCTGCTCGCGGAGGAGGACTGACCATGGAGCCACGCGACTTCGCCCGGGAGTGCCGTGACCTCTACACCGCCACGCGGAAGGTGAAGGAGGTCGTCGCCGGGCCGGGCGTGTTCCTCGCCGCCGAGGGGCAGGGGACGCCCGGGGGGGAGGCGTTCGTCGCGGCGATCTCGGCGCTCTATCCGGTCATCTACACGCTGAAGTACGCCCGGCGGGAAGCCGGCCGGGCCGACTACCGGGTGGGGAAGATGGAGTGCGTGTACCTTTCGGACCCCCACGCGGCGCCGATGGAAGAGTGGCGGTGGCGCCTGCTGTTCCGGGTGCCGGAGGACGTCACGGAGGAGGAGGTCGCCGGCGTACGCGCGGTCCTGCGAGAGAGGAAGGGGATCGACGTTTCGTGCGTCCGCGTCCGGCCGTGGGAGGAGGGGCGCGCCCTGCAGGTCCTGCACGTCGGGCCGTACACGAGGCTCGGGGAGTCCTACGCGCTGCTCGGGGAGCACGCCCGGTCCGTCGGCCTCGCGGTGAAGGGACCCGCGCACGAGATCTACTTGAGCGACCCGCGGCGGACCGCACCGGAGCGCCTGAAGACGATCGTCCGCCTCTCCGTCGCCCCGGTGTAACCTCGGCGGTGGAGAACCGACCGTGCGCCAGACCAGCGTCGCCATCCTCGTCCTCGCGGCCCTCGCGGCCCTGGCCTTCGTCGCGTGGCGGAGCCTCGGGGGCCCGGAGGCCCCGGAGACCGCGGCGGGGGCGCCGGATAATATGGATCCGAAAAGTCCGGATATGCCCCTCCGCCCGTCCGGACCGCCGGAGGCGCCCGCCGTCCCCGCCACGGGCACTGGCGGCGCCGCCGCGATCCCCCCCCCGCCGCCGCCGGTCGCCGCCCCGGCCGGCCGCACGTTGACGGGTCGCATCCTGAAGGTGAACGGCGATCCCGCGGAGGGGTACGTGGTCGTCGGCCTCGACGCGAACCTGCGGATCATCGAAGGCCGCTGGACGGCCCCGCTGGGCCCGGACGGCCGCTTCACGCTCGAGGGGCCGTGGGAGCGGGGCTCCCGACTCGCCGTCGTCGGCGGGTCCGCGGGCGCCGACCGCAGCCTCTACGAACGGCCCGCCGAGGTGCTCCCACTCTTCCTGGCGAACCCGCAGGGGGAGGGCCTCGAACTGGCCGACCTCAGGATGAACCCGCCGGTCGTCGTGGAGGGCACCGTCCACGGTGTCGACGGCTCCCCGCTCGAGGGCGTACGCGTCGAGTTCGAACTCTGGCCGAGCGGCTTGGGCCGGCGGGCGACGACGAGCGGACCGGGAGGCGTGTTCCGTTTCTTCGAGGTGGGAGGAGGCCCCTGCCGGCTCAGGGCGGAACGCGCATCGGATGACGGGGTGCCCCTGGTGGCGTTCGCGGAGGACGATTGGGCCGGCGGGCCGCCCGTCGTCCTCGAACTCCGCCCCGCGACGGGCCTGCGACTCATCTTCCGCGACCCCTCCGGCGCCGAGCAGGTGGTCCGCCCGGAGCGCGTCCGCCTCCTCGAGGGGAAGGAGCGGACGCCCACGGAATTCCGCGGTCCGCGCCGGAAGGCGCTTCTCGCCGGGTTCCCGCCCGGGCGCCGCCGCCTCGCGGTGGAAGCGACCGGCTACGAGCCCGTGGACCTCGGCGAGGTGGAGATCCCCGAGTCCGGCCTCGCCGAGCGCGACGTCGTGCTGATCCCGGAGTAGGCCGACGTCAGAGCCCGAGCCGGCCGGGGTTCAGGATGCCGTGCGGGTCCACGGCCGCCTTCACGCGGCGCATCAGGTCGACGAAGCCCGGGTCGAGCCGCGGCAGGACCTCGTCGTGCAGCACCTCGGGGCACTTGTACGGCACGTAGCCCAGGTCCACGAGGGTGCGCGCGAGCTCCACGTTCACGTGGCGGACTCGCTCGACCTGCGCGGGGTCCCTCCGGTCGAAGCGCTCGATGAGCCGGAGCACCGCGAAGTGGCCGCCCTTCATCGGCCGGACGACGACGAGGGGCGGGAAGTTGTGCCGCGCGAACACCGCCATGCCCGCCCGGGCCCCCTCCTCGAGGCGGTCGAGCGGCCCGTAGGTGCCGACCCACGACAGCCCGCCGCCGGGGTGGTCGAGGAGGAAGGGCAGGCGCACCGGCAGGTCCGCGAACGGCGCGAGCTCCGGACAGAGCCGCATGAGGTCCTCGATGGGCACGGGCGGCGCGGGTGCGAGGGCGGCGAGGCGGCGGCGCTTCGCCGCGATCTCGGCCTTCGACTCCGCGCCGTAGTCGGCGACGACGAAAATCTCCGGCTCCGCCGGGTCGCGTTCGCCGAGATCGTCCTGGCCGAGGGCCCACTTGCCCGCGGGCCAGCCGAGGCCGCCGAGGTCGTCGAAGAGCCCGGTGCGGGCGCCGGCGCGGAGGAGGACGGCGGCCTCCTCCACGGTGCGGCAGGGCACGACCTCGCGGCGGCGCAGCGGACGCTCCGGCCACAGCGTGAAGCCGAGCCGCGTCACGATCCCCGTCGCCCCGAACCACCCGACGAAGAGCCCCGTGAGGTCCGGCAGCGGGCCGCGGGACAGCGGCCGCCCGGAGAGCGCCGCGGACCCCGTGACGACCTTCGTGCCGTCGGCGAGGTACGCCTCGACGCCCGTGATCCAGTCGCCGTAGGAGCCGTGGACGAGGGACCGGGTGCCGAGGCCGTCCATGAGCGCGCCGGCGAGAACCGAGGAGTCGGGCGGCGCCAGCGGGAAGCCGAGCGTGAGCCCGTGCGGCGCCGCGGCCCGCTTGAGGCCCTCCCACGTCACGCCCGGCTCGATCCACGCGATGCCGTGCGCGGCATCGATGTCGCAGGCCGTAAGCCCCCGGAGATCGAGGACGATGCCGCCTTCGGCGGGGATGGCGAGTCCGCCCACGTTCATGCCGGCGACCTTCGGCGTGACCGGGACCCGCCGCTCGCTCGCGAGGCGGAGGAGGGCGCCGACCTGCTCCGCCCGCGTGGCGGCGACGACGAAGGCCGGGCGGCGGGGCGGGTTCTCCGTCAGGTCGCCGGCGTGTTCGTCCACGGCCTCCGACACGGTCCCGAAGATGGCCGCGAGCGCGTCCTTCATGGGGCGGGCCTCATGGGGCAAGCTCCCGCATCGCCCGCAGGGCGAAGACGCGGCTGCCGCGGACCTGCAGGCGCAGGAGCGCGCGGAGGCGGCGGTGCGCGAGGGCGTCGACGAGGTTGGCGAGGGAGCCGGTCACCTCCGTGCGGACGGCCTCCTCGCGGCGGGTGATCCGCGCGCCGTCGGCATCGAAGACGATCGTGGCGCGCATGCCGCCCGCGTCCACGCGCAGGGCGCCGCGGAGTCGGCCCGGGCCGGGGCGGGCCGCGAAGGTGCGGCGGAGCGCCGCGGCCATCACGAGGCCGAGCACGTTCATCCGCGGGGGATCGTCGATGCGGACTTCCGCCACACGGATAGCATAGCGGGCGCATGCCGGACCTGCTCACGAGGTTCCCCGGGCTCGCGACCCTGCCGCGCGTCGATCTCGGCGTCCGGCCGACGCCGCTCGAGGAGCGGCGGATCGCCGGGTGCCCCGTCCTCGTGAAGCGCGACGACCTCACGAGCCCCGTGCACGGCGGCAACAAGACGCGGCCGCTCGAGTTCATCCTGGCCCGCCCGTCGAAGCGCGTCGTGACCGTCTCGACCCTGAGCGCGCATCACGCGCTGGCCACCGCCGTGTTCGCCCGCCACCTCGGGCGGGAGGCCGCGGCGGTCCTCGTGCGGCGCGGCCGGCGGGGGCCGGCGGCGGAACAACTCGCGGCGATGGGGGTCCCCGTGCGGGAGGCGCGGACCGCCTTCGGGGCGGCCCTCGCGCTGCTCCGCCTCTGGCGGCCGGGCACGCTCCTCGTTCCGCCGGGCGGGATGGGGGCGCGCGGGGCGGTCGGCTACCTGGCTGCGGCGTTCGAATTCGAGCCGCCGCCCGCCCGGATCTACCTCCCGCTCGGCACGGGCACGACGGCCGCCGGCCTGCTGGCGGGCCTCGCGCTGCGGGGGGCCGACACGGAGGTCGTGGCCGTGGACGTCGTCGGCTCGCGGTTCGCGCGCCCGGCCGCGCTATGGCGGCGGGCGGCGGGAGCGGTCCGGTGGCTGCAACGGTTCGACCCGGCGGTGCCGCCCCTGTCGCCGGGGTCCGTGCGGCTGCGGGTGGCCCCCTGGGGCGCGCCCTACGGCGAGCCGACGGAGGCGGCGCTGGCGGCTCTCGAGGCGGCCACCCCGCTCCCGCTCGATCCGACCTACTCCGGGCCGACATTGGCGGTCCTCCTCCGCGAGCGCGCCGCCGGTGCCGTGTTCCTCCTCACCTCCCCCGCGTGAGCAGGCGGTGCGGCGGCCTCCGGCCCGGCCGGGACCCGCCGCCGCGAGCCGGTCTCCGGCCCGCTCGGGACCCGCCGCGAGCCGGTCTTCCGCCTGGTCGGGGCTCGCCACCGAGAGCCGGCCTCCCGACGGGCAGGGGGCTGCCGTGCAGCGGTCTCCTCGTCGGCCGGGACCTGTCGCGGTGCGGCTCCCTCTTCGCCGGCGGGGACCTGCCGTCGCCCGGCGGTCTCCTCCTCGACGGGGACCCGCCGCTGTGCGGCGGCCTCCTCGTCGGCGGGAACCCGCCGCGAGCCGCCCTCCTCCGTCCACTCCCACGTCTCCGGCTCCTCGAAACAGCGGAACTCGAAGACGACCTTCCCGTCCGCGCGGCCGTGGACGCGGATGAGCCCGGCGTGGATGGCCCGGTGGCAATGGGCGCAGACGGCGATGCGGTTGACGATCTCGTCCGACCCGCCGTGGCTCCGGTACTTGATGTGGTGCTCGTGGTCCGCGCCGTTGGTGCACCCCGGCACGCAGCAGATCCCGTCCGTCCGCGCGAACACCGCCCGCCGCAGCGGCCGCCTCCGGTGCCGCTTGCGGTGCTCGTCCCACACCGCGAGGAAGTAGACTCCCGTCAGCGCCAGGGCCTGCCCCGGCGCGATGGGCTTCTGCTCCGCCTCGGACCAGGCCTGCGCCGAGAGGATCGACCGCCGGACGGTCTCCATCACCTCCTTCGGCCCCCAGATCCGGCGGACTCCGTGTGCAAGATCCCGCCGCTGCTCTTCCGCCGTCACCTCCTCCTCGAGTTCCGCGCAGGGCCGGGCGGCGGCGGCGGCGATCCGCTCCGCCACGTCGGTCTCCGTCGCCTGTCGGGCGATGAGGATCGCCTGGGCCAGGCTGAGCCGCCCGGACCGCAGCGCCTCCGCCAGGTCCGGCAGCCGGAGGAGCCGCCGGCTGAGCCAGATCCGCTCGCGGACCGTGCGCGGCGAGAGTCCCAGACGCTCCCGGGCGTACTCGGCGAAGGAGCGGTACGACAGCCACCACCACATGGCGGCGTCGTGGAAGGCGAGGAGCAGCCGCCCGAACGGTTCGTCGAGGGTCTGCCTCGCCCTTGACAGCCGGCGGGCCCGAGCGTCCAGCGCCTTCGCGGACGTGCAGAGGTCCGCATCCCCGAGCTCGATGGCCCGGTGGGCCTCCTCGAGCACCCGGAGCTGTCGCTCGACTCCCTCCCGCGCGCGGGCCCAGAGCGCGGGATCCGCCGCCGGAGCGGTCTTCGCCGGGTCGGCGCCCCGCGCCGCCGCCCCGCTGTCCGCCTCCGGCGGGTCCCACTCTCCGTGCCCCCCGAGCCACTCGTCGGCGACGGCCTCCTGCTGCTGCCACCGGGGCGACCCGAGGCCGACGATCTCCCGGGCCGCCCGGAGGGCCTCTTCGTACACCATCTGCTCCTCCGCGGTCATGGCGAGGACGAGGCTCTCGGCCTCGAACTCCGCTTCCGCCGGCGGCGCCCCGCCGGCTTTCACCCGCTCCGCGAGTTCCGAGAGGGGCAGCGACATGGCCTGCCCGACCCAGTACGCCTCCGCGTCGCCCCGGGCGAGGGGCGCGACGAGGACGGCGGCGTTGGGGGTCACCGCGCCGCACAGGACGGCGCGGCGGAGGAGCGGGCGGTCCCTCGTCTCGCGGGCGAGGCGGAGGACGACGTACATCGTGCGGGGCGGGAGGCCGAGCCGCTCCCGGGCGTAGTCGTTCTTCCGGGCGATCCCGAGCGCTCCGAGGCGGTCGCCGTCGAACAGCCGCAGCAGTGTCTCGCCGAGGGCGAGGTCGAGCGCCCCCTGCCCGCGCGCCATCCGGACGAGGTCCGCGTCCGCGCGTCGCGCCGTTGCCCGCAGCCGTCTCAGCACCCGGCTCTCCTTCCGAGTCATAACACAATACTAACACAGGGGAGTGACACGGACCGTGAAATGGTCTTAAGTGTTTTTAATGAAATCGTTTGCGACTTCTCCTCCCGCCGGCCGATCGTGCGCCCACTCATGCATACGCAAGTCTAACATCGGGGGGTGACACGTCATCCCGGCGACAGATTGCCACGCGCGGAGCCGCTGGCGTATCCTCTCCGCCGGCATGGACCCGTGCTACCGCAGCGAGATCAACCGGGACGTGAGGCCGGCCGCGCCGGGGGAGTTCCGGCCGCTTGCGCTGGGCCCGCTCTCCGTGTGGCCGCCGGTGGTCCTCGCGCCCATGGCGGGCGTCACGAACTACCCCTTCCGGGCGCTGTGCCGGCAGTGGGGGGCGGGGCTCTACGTCAGCGAGATGATCACCGCCCGCGGCTTCGTGGAGGGGAACCGGAACACCCTCGAGATCTCCGGCTTCGGCCCCGGCGAATCGCCGCGGTCCATCCAGCTCTACGGAGTGGAGCCCGTCTCCCTCGGGGAGGCCACCCGGCGGCTCGCGGGCGAGGGGCACGTCGACCACCTCGACCTCAACTTCGGCTGCCCGGTGCGGAAGATCACGAGCAAGGGCGGCGGCTCGGCGATCCCCCTGAAGCCGCGGCTCCTCGCCCGCCTCGTGCGGGCCGTGGTCGCGAACGCCGGCCGTGTGCCGGTGACGATGAAGTTCCGGCTGGGGATCGACGAGGACCACTTCACCTTCCGCGATGCCGGGCGGATCGGCGAGGCGGAGGGCTGCGCGGCCGTGGGCCTCCACGCCCGCACCGCCGAGATGCTGTACTCCGGCGACGCCCGCTGGGAGTACATCGGCGAGCTCAAGCGTCTGGTCCGCATCCCGGTGCTCGGCAACGGCGACATCTGGGAGGGCGAGGACGCGCTCCGGATGATGCAGCAGACGGGTTGCGACGGCGTCATCGTGGGCCGCGGCTGCCTCGGGCGGCCGTGGCTCTTCGGCGACCTCGCCGCGCTCTTCGACGGCCGCGAGCCCCCCGACCCCCCGAACTACGGCCAGGTCTTCGACACGATGATCGCCCACGCCCGCCTGCTGGCCGGGTACTTCGGCGAGCCGCGGGGCATGGTGAAGATGCGGAAGTTCACCGCGTGGTACACGAAGAGCTTCTTCGGGGGCGCCGCGCTGCGCCAGCGCCTGACCCGGCTCTCGACGCTCGACGAGCTCCTCGCCGCCGCCGCGGAGATCGACCGCCACCTTCCGTTCCCCCCGCAGGGGATGCGCGTCCGCCGGGGCAAGAGCGCCTCCGTCCAGAAGGTCCGCCTCCCGCACGGCTACCTCGAGCACCTCGACGACGACACCCCGCCGGGGCGGGAGGCGGAGACGCTGGAAGACGGCGGGTGAGAAGAACGGCCCCGCCTCGGTATTCTCAGTCGCGGCGACTCGCCAGCATGAGCAGGTAGGCGAGGTGCACGACCGCCGTCAGCGCCGCCGCCACGTAGGTCAGGGCCGCCGCGTTCAGGACCTTCGCCACGCCGCGCTCCTCGTCCACGCTCGTCACGATGCCGGAGGAGGCGAGGACGGCCCGCGCCCGCGAACTCGCGTTGAACTCCGTGGGCAGGGTCACCATCTGGAACAGCACCATGAGGGCGAACATCACGATGCCCGCCGCGATGAGGCCCGTGGAGTTCACGAAAAGCCCGATGAAGAAGGGCAGCGGCCACAGGTTGTTGCCGATGTTCGCCGCCGGCACGAGCTTGCTGCGCAGCGCCAGCGGCGCGTAACCGGTGGCGTCCTGGATGGCGTGGCCCGCCTCGTGGGCCGCGATGGCGACCGCGGAGACGGAGCGGCCGGCGAAGACCTCGGGCGACAGGCGCAGGGCCTTCGCGCGGGGGTCGTAGTGGTCGGACAGGAGCCCCTGGTGGGGCTCGATGCGGACGTGGGAGAGCCCGGCGGACCGGAGGATCATCGCGGCGGCCTCGGCGCCCGTGACGCCGGAGCGCACGCCCACCCGCGAGTACTTCGCGAACAGGCTCTTCACGCGCAGCGCGGCGAGCAGGGAGGGCACCGCCAGGATGAGCGTCAGGATCCAGTAGGTGGTGTCCATCATGTACAGGAAGCCGATCGCGTTCATGGCCCGCACCCTAGCACGACGCGTGCCGACCCGAAAGCCGTTCCGCCAAGCCCCGCCGCCTGACAGGCTGGCAGGTTTGCGCCCAAAACGACGATGCCCGGCGCAGTGTTCGGCGCCGGGCATCAGGGCCTGCTCGATGGTCCGGAATCAGACGGAGCTGCGACGCCGCCGGCGGAGGCTGCGGACAACCCCCAGCCCTCCGAGCATCCCGAGCCCGATGAAGGCCGCCGCCGGGAGGGGGACAAGGGTCGCGGAGTCCTTGAAGTTGAAGTTCCACGAGGGGCGTTCCTGGCTCGTCCCCGAGGTCAGGAACGTCAGGTCGCCGACGATGGTGATCGTACCGAGGGGATTGCCGGACGAGTCCCTGTAGAACTGCTCCAGGAAGGTGCCGCCCGGTTGGAGGTCCGGCAGCGCAGCGCCGTTGATCGTGAGGTTCTCCAGAATGGAGCGCCCGGTGCTGCCGCCCTCGTTCCCGGAGATCGAGAGGTAGTCGAAACCGTATCCCACGTAGCTCGTCGTGGGCGGGGCCACGAACACGCTCTTCGAACAGTACTCCTGGTTGTCACCAAAGTCCCCGTCGCGGTTGAAGTCGATGCTCAGATCGAGGACGCCGGTAATGGAAGAGAAGGTCACCTGGAATGCGTAGGCGTTGCCGACGCCCCACACGGGTGTACCGCCGGGGTTGAGCGTCGGGTCCTGCTTGAAGGGGTTGTTGTCCCAGACCGAAGCTTCAAACCCCGTTGCGCCCCACCGGATCCTGGCCCCGATCTCCGTCGTCGTGCCTCCGGGATTGCTCGTCGTCACGACCGTCCCTGCCTGGGCCACAGCCGCCGCCCCGACCAGCACGACTAGCACCACCACCAGCCAACCAAGACGCATGCCCAACCCTCCTCAGGCCAACGAGAACACCCGACAACGACCGGTGAGAGCCCGGCACTCTGAATCGGATGGATCGGGCGAAACTTTCCCCAAAACGACTGCGCGCCTCCGTTTCTCCCGACGGGAGAATTCCCGGCGCCCCCGCCACCCTGCCCGCTAACCTGTCCCGGCGGATGCCGCGGCGCGACGACCTACACAAGATCCTCGTCATCGGGGCCGGTCCGATCGTCATCGGACAGGCCTGCGAGTTCGACTATTCGGGCTCCCAGGCGGTGAAGGCGCTGCGCGAGGAGGGCTACGAGGTCGTCCTCGTCAACAGCAACCCCGCCACGATCATGACGGACCCCGGCCTCGCGCACCGGACGTACGTGGAGCCGGTGACGCCGGAGGCGGTGGCGAAGGTCATCGAGCGGGAGCGGCCCGACGCCCTCCTGCCCACGCTCGGCGGCCAGACCGGGCTCAACACGGCGGTGAAACTGGCCGAGGCCGGCGTGCTGTCCCGCTTCGGCGTCGAGCTCCTCGGGGCCAGCCTGGAGGCCATCCACAAGGCCGAGGACCGGGACCTGTTCAAGCAGGCGATGCTCCGGATCGGCCTCGACCTCCCGCAGTCGCGGGCGGTCCACACGCTCGAGGAGGCCCGGGAGGCGCTCGCCCTCGTCGGGCTCCCCGCCATCATCCGCCCGGCCTTCACGCTCGGCGGGAGCGGCGGCGGCATCGCCTACAACGCCGAGGAGTTCGAGGCCATCGTCGCCCGCGGTCTCGACCTCAGCATGATCCACGAGGTCCTCGTCGAGGAGTCGGTCATCGGCTGGAAGGAGTTCGAGCTCGAGGTGATGCGTGACCGCAAGGACAACGTGGTCATCGTCTGCTCGATCGAGAACCTCGACCCGATGGGCGTCCACACGGGCGACTCCATCACCGTGGCGCCGGTGCAGACGCTCACCGACAAGGAGTACCAGCGGATGCGCGACGCGGCGATCGCGGTCATCCGCGAGATCGGCGTCGAGACCGGCGGCAGCAACATCCAGTTCGCGGTGAACCCCGACGACGGCCGCATGGTCGTCATCGAGATGAACCCGCGCGTGTCCCGCTCCTCGGCCCTCGCCAGCAAGGCCACCGGCTTCCCCATCGCCAAGTTCGCGGCGAAGCTGGCCGTGGGCTACACGCTCGACGAGATCCCGAACGACATCACGAAGGAGACGCCCGCATCATTCGAGCCGGCCATCGACTACTGCGTCGTGAAGATCCCGCGGTTCACGTTCGAGAAGTTCCCCGACGCGGACGCGACGCTGACCACCGCCATGAAGTCGGTGGGGGAGGCGATGGCCATCGGGCGGACGTTCAAGGAGGCGCTGCAGAAGGCGCTGCGGTCCCTCGAGACGGGGAAGGCCGGCCTCGGCCTCGACCGCAAGGACCCCTACCTCAAGGCCGGCGGCGGGGTGCCGATCGAGAAGGTCCGGTTCCTTCTCTCCACGCCGTGCGCCGAGCGGATCCACGCCATCCGGTGGGCGTTCCTCGCCGGCATGTCGGTGGAGGAGATCCACGAGATCACCGCCATCGACCCGTGGTTCCTCTCGAACATCCGCGAGATCGTGGACTTCGAGGGCGAGCTGTGGGGCTACCCGCGGATCGAGGACCTCCCGCCGGAAGTGCTGCGGGAGGCGAAGCGCTACGGGTTCTCCGACGTGCAACTCGCGAACCTGTACGGGCAGGACGAGTTGCATGTCCGCCGGCACCGGCTGTCGCTCGGCATCCGGGCGGTCTTCAAACTCGTGGACACCTGCGCCGCCGAGTTCGAGGCGCGGACGCCCTACTACTACTCGACGTACGAGGAGGAGTGCGAGGCCCGGGTCTCCGACCGCCGCCGGATCATGATCCTCGGCGGCGGCCCGAACCGCATCGGCCAGGGGATCGAGTTCGACTACTGCTGCTGCCACGCCGCCTTCGCGCTGTCCGCCGCGGGCTACGAGACGGTGATGGTGAACAGCAACCCCGAGACGGTCTCCACGGATTACGACACTTCGGACCTGCTGTTCTTCGAGCCGCTGACCCGCGAGGACGTGCTGAACATCGTGGACGTCCTGAAGCCGGAGGGCGTCATCGTGCAGTTCGGCGGGCAGACGCCGCTGAACCTCGCGCGGCCGCTGGAGGAGGCGGGGGTGCCGATCATCGGCACATCGCCCGCGTCGATCGACCTCGCGGAGGACCGCGAGCTGTTCCAGCAGCTGGTCATCCGCGAGGGCCTGCGGCAGCCGGAGAACGGCACGGCCACGAGCGTGGACGAGGCCGTGGCGGTGGCGGAGCGGATCGGCTACCCGGTGGTCGTGCGGCCGTCCTTCGTGCTGGGCGGCCGGGCGATGGAGATCGTGTACGACCGTGACACGCTCCTCCGGTACATGGCGAACGCCGTGGAGGCCTCGCCGGAGCGCCCGATCCTCCTCGACCGGTTCCTCGAGAGCGCCATCGAGGTGGACGTGGACGCGGTGGCGGACCGCGAGCAGGTCGTCCTCGGCGGGATCATGGAGCACGTGGAGGAGGCGGGCGTGCACTCCGGCGACTCCGCCTGCTGCCTGCCCCCGCTGACGCTCTCGGAGGCGATGCGGGGGGAGATCCGCGCGGCCACCGTGGCGCTGGCGAAGGCGCTGTCGGTGCGCGGGCTCATGAACGTGCAGTACGCGATCCAGCGGGACACGCTCTACGTCCTCGAGGTGAACCCGCGGGCGTCGCGGACGGTGCCCTACGTGTCGAAGGCGACCGGGGTGCCGCTGGCGAAGGTGGCGTCGCTGGTGATGGCGGGGAAGTCGCTCGGTGACGCCGGGTTCACGCGGGAGGCGCTCGTCACCCACATGGCGGTGAAGGAGCCGGTGTTCCCGTTCCAGAGGTTCCCCGGCTCGGACATCATCCTCGGCCCGGAGATGCGCTCGACGGGCGAGGTCATGGGGATGGACTTCGACTTCGGCCGGGCGTTCGCGAAGGCCAAGATGGCGGCGAGCCAGGGCCTGCCGAAGGAGGGAACGGTGTTCGTGTCGGTGAAGGACGCCGACAAGGATGCCGCGGCGTGGATCGCGCGCCGGCTCACGGACCTCGGTTTCACGGTGCTGTCCACGCGGGGCACGGCGCGGACGCTCACGGAGGCGGGCGTCCTGGTGACGACGGTGAAGAAGATCGCCGAGGGCCGTCCGAACCTGCTCGACTACCTGAAGGACGGGAAGATCGCGCTCGTCATCAACACGCCGTCGGGCAAGGGCCCGAAGACCGACGAGGCGAAGATCCGCCGCGAGGCCGTCCTGCGCAACGTCCCGGTCATCACGACGCTCTCCGGCGCCTCCGCCGCGATCCGCGGCATCGAGGCGATCCTCTCCGGCGACTGGGAAGTCCGCGCCCTGCAGGACTACTGGCCGTAACCCTCGCCGCCGCCGGCCCGCCTCCTCCGCCGGCCCCGGAATCACGCGGGCCGGAGCCCGCCGGCCCCGGCCCGCGTCCGACCCGCTGGACCGTTCGCGTGCCTATCCCCGCCGCCGCCACCGCCGGACGAGCGCCAGTCCTCCCAGCATCCCGAGTCCCGCCAGCGAGGCGAGGGGGAGGGGGACGATGGTCACCGTCAGCTCGGTGGTGCACCACTCGTCGTTCGCGCTTTCGCGGATGCGTACGTAGCCCGTGGCGAAGGTCTGGTACTGGAAGACCTGGTCGCGCAACGCGTCGATGTCCGCCTCATCCACCTCGTCGTAGGCATTGCCGCCGGTGTTGAGTGGCAGCGCGTCATTGTCTACCGACCACCAGGCGAAGCCGAGGCTACCGATAACTCCACTTTCGTAGTTCTCCCATTTATCGGTACTCGGCTGGGACCAGCCGATCTCCGCCCCGTCCTGCGCCCAGGCGCCGTTCACCCACGTCCAGGCCTCGCCGCCCCAGTCGATGACCCACTTCACCTCGAAGTTGCCGGCGAGGCTCGTGGTCGTCGCGTTGGGTACCCAGTAGATCCAGTGCAGGCGTTTGCCCAGGTCGCCGGTGCTGTAGACGATCTCGTCGTAGGGGTCGATAGTGAGTGTTCCCGTATAGGTTCCGGTGCGCATATCGGTGAACTTGTCCGCCACGACGTCAATCTTGGCCTGGGTCCACCACCCGGCCCAGTCCGAGGACCCGTACACGTTCGGCGCGGAGTCCACCCGCAACGTCACACAATCGGCGAGGACGGGCGACAGGTTCGCCCCGAGAACGAACACGCAGAGGACAGACAGAAGCCCAACCAGGATCCTCATTCGCACACCCCCCTTGAGCCTGTGGCTGGTGAGGGCGCCCCTGCCACCTTCGCCGGAGCACCCCCTAACCCTCACTCATTGCGGCGCAGACAGAGAACTTTGCGCGATTCCCGCCAAGTTCCGTCAGCCGTGCCAGATAACGATGTACAGGGAACCCGACATCGGGGGGCGGCCCTCGTTTGCGGAGGCCAGCATGGCTCGCCACGCGCTCCCCGTCCTCTCCGCGCTCGCCCTTCTCGCGCTGTCCACCCCCCTCCTCGCCGACGAAGTCTCGGTCAAGCTCGACACCGACGTCGGGACCCTCGGCAACGCTGACATCGACGGCCATGGCGCCTGCTACGCCACGTCGGTCATCAACTCCTTCTGGTACCTCGAACAGAAGTACTCCTCGGTCTACGGGACGGAGCTGACCGGGGGGACAGAAGCGGGCGCGACATCGGCACGCGACTCCCTCCACAAGCTCATCTGGGACGACGAGGGCTACCAGGACAGGGAGGGGAACCAGGTCTACTGGACCTGGGAGGAGGCCTGGGAGGAGAAGGTCAACTGGATCGAGGATCGGGTGGAAGGAGTCACCGAGTACAAGGGGATGTTCGCCTACAGCGTTTCCGGGTGGAGCAACGCCGAGAATCTCATCGGCAACAAGGCCCCCACCTGGGACTTCCTCTGGCAGGAGATCGACGAGGACGAGGACGTGGAGATCTTCTTCGAGTGGAAGATCGGCCAGACCACCTATGCCCACGCGGTCACGCTGACCAGCCTCGAATTCGAGGACACATACGCTGACGGCGTGTGGAACCCCAGCGCGAGGGGCGAGTGGGCGGAGACGGCGTACTTCGACTTCCGCGATCCCAACAACGCCGGCGAGACGACATACGCCCAAGTCACGAAGGACGAGGCAGGCAATCTCGTCCTCTACTACGAGTACGGCAAGGACGCGGACGGGAACCCCGTCTACTACGAGGCCACCGTCTACGGCGCCTTCTCCGAGAGCTATGTCCCGCTCCCGGGCGCCTTCCTCGCAGGCTCTGCCCTTCTCGCCCTGATGGCGATCGCCCGCCGCCGGAGAAAGTAGATCCCCCGTCAGCGGCAGTGCCGCAGGATGGCCTCCGCCGCACAAGGGAAGTCCGGCGTGGTGCAGGATCCCGTGAATGCGGGCTCCGGTCCGATGAGCATGGCTCGGCACCCCGCGGCGGTCCCGGCGAGAGCGTCACTCACGCGGTCGCCCACCACGATTGACCCCGCCAGGTCGATGGAATGCTCCTGCGCGGCGGTGAGCAGCATCCCGGGCGCGGGCTTGCGGCACGGGCATCCGGCATCCGGCAGGTGGGGGCAGAAGTAGGCGGCGTCGAACAAGACTCCCGTCGCCCGTTCGATGGTCTCATTCACGCAGAGGAAGTCCGCCTCATTGTGGTAGCCCCGCGCGATCCCCGATTGGTTCGACACGATGACAAGCAGGAAACCCGCCCTCCGGAGGCGGAGGAGCGCCGGCCCTGTGCCGGGGAGCACGCGAACCTGCTCCGGCTTGGACGGATACCCCACGTCCTCGATGAGGGTCCCGTCACGGTCGAGGAAGATCGCGCGCCACCTCATCGCGGCCCGGCCCCCGAAGGCGGGATCGCCCGGTACTCGATGAGCTTCGGCCGGCGCCCGGTCATTCGGTTCACGAGGAACCTCATGATCCCGATGACGTGAGCGAACTTCCCGAGCACGCAGAAGACGGCGTAGAGCCGCGCATCCCTCGCGCTCCAGCGCCGGCCCGCTCGCAGGGCGATCCGCGCCGTCAGCAGCCCGAGAAGGACGGCGAGGCCGGCAAGACTCCACCCGCGGGTCCAGTAGGCGAGCGCGACCCCGGCGAGGGGAAGCAGCCCCCCCCAGACCAGGGCGGAAGCCACCGATCGGAGGTCATCCCGCTCCCGGTGGAGTGCCGCCCGCTCGGCATACGCATGTCCCGCCCGCACCGCCCGGCGGAACCACTGCAAAAGCCTTGTCATCTCCGCATCGTGGGTGGCCATGGCCGCCTCGGACCGCCAGATCCGGTACCCGGCCTTCCGCAGCCGGATGCAGAGCTCCGGCTCCTCGCCGGCGATGAGGTCCTCACGGAATCCCCCGACGGCGAGGAGAGTGGCCGGCCGTGCGAGGAAGATCCCGCCGCAGGTCCTGACCTCCCCCGCCGGCCGGTCGAACTCGAGGTGGCACAGCCGGTTGTAGACGGTCCGATCCGGATTCCGTTCAGACAGCCGGCCGCAGACGACGGCCACGTCTGGTCGGGCACGCATCTCCTCGACCGCCCCATCCGTCCACCGCTCCGCCAGTTCGCAGTCCCCGTCGAGGAACTGGACGAACTCGATCTCCGGGTGGCTGGCCGTGAGCCGCTTCAATCCCTCGTTTCGCGCCCGTGCCGCCGTGAACGGCCGCGCCGGATCGAGTTCCACGACCTCCACTCCGAACTCCCGCGCCACCCGCACGCTCCCGTCCATGGACCCGGAGTCGACGTAGACCGTGAAGTCGAAGCAGGATAGCCCGCTCCCGAGGCATCTCCGGAGTCGCTCTCCCTCGTTTCGGCCGATGATGACGAGTCCGATCACCGGGTCACCTGACTCGCTGCATTCACGGCGACCGCTGCTGCGTATCCCTGCGGGCAGGATGCGGAGACGAAGCCGATGCACTGCGGGAGCTTCACGAACCCTCCTGCAGCCTCAAGACCTGGCAAGGAGAAGGACTCCATCGGGATGCGGAGTCCGGCCCCCAAGGCCTTGAGAACGGCCTCTTTTCGGGTCCACACACGGTAGAGCTGTTCTGCCCGCAGTGACGGAGGAATGGTGCGGAAGGTCTCCTTCTCCTCCAGGGACAGTACCCGATCAGCGACCTCGAGGATCCGTTCGGGATCCTCCATGCACTCCACATCGACGCCCACCTCCGCCTCCCGGCAGACGGCGAGCACGACGAGATCCCCGGAGTGCGCGAGGTTGTAGTGGATCCCGGAATCGGCGTGCTTGCCGGCCAGCCGGGGCTTCCCATCAGCGGTGACTTCGAAGCACAGTTCCTCGGGTGTCGCCCCCAGGAGCCCGGACAGCACCACGCGGGTCATCCCGGCACCAAAGACGAAGTGCCGGCGCGCCCGCTCCACGAGGAAGGCGTCGGCCCTTTCGATCTCCCCCGGGGACAGAGTCTGCCGCAGGATGCCGTACTCCCCGGACGAGTCCCGGAGATCGACCCACCAGAGCTGGACCGTCACCGGCGACCTCTCGCCAAGCGAGAGACACTCTCGCCGCCAGTGCTGACCGACGCTCGTGTTAGCGGGAGTCCCGATCATGGGGTGATCCCCCCGTCGAGGAGACTCTCGAGTCCGTCCAGGTGCTCCTGCAGGTCCGCCGCAAGCTCCTGCACATGGGGTTCGTGCATGAACTCCCGGTGTCCGACGCTCAGCTGATGGAACACCACGCCGCCGCGGGCGATGCCCCGCCACCGCTCGTAGGGATCGCCGCGGATGAAGTCCACCCACTCCGGGTCGATCCGGGTGCGGAGGAGGACGATCCGCCCCGAGTACTCCCGTACGGTGTACTCGTCGAGGGCCCGGCGGAGAGCCCGCAGCTCCCGCGACTGCCGAGCCACCCACTTGCGCTCCTCGACACTCCCGGGCCGCTCCCGGCGTTCGGATCGCGCGCGACTCCCGAGCCGGCCAACGACGCGGCCCAGGCGCTGCCCGAGGTACCGGAGCCTCCCGAGGAACGGGAGCTGTCGATACCGTCGCCAGTGGAGCGCCACCCGCGCGAGGAGGGGTTTCTGCGTGACCCGGCCCGGAAACGCGTCGAGGATCGCCAGCAGCTCCACCTCTTCCCCGGCCCGCGACAGCTGCTGCGCGATCTCGAACGCCACCATTCCGCCGAGGGAGTAGCCGGCGATGCGGAACGGGCCCCGGGGCTGGACGCTCCGGATCCGCCCCAGCAGGACCCTTGCGATCTCCTCCATCGGGGGCGGGGGAGCTCCGTCGTCCGGACACTCCGGGAAGGCGAGGCCGATCACGGTGCCTGCCGTACGGAGACGGCGGGCCAACGGGAGCAGGTCCCGCGGACGGCCGCCGAGTCCCGGCAGGAGGAACAGCGGCCGGCAGGAGTCTCCCGTACGGAGCACCTGGACCGCATCGTTACCGTTCGACGGAGTCGCCTCCCGGAGCAGGGCCGCCATCCGCTGCAGGGAGGATTCGTGGTAGATGACACCGAAGGGCAGATCCACCCCGAAGGCCTCGTTGACCCGGCCCACGAGCCGGATGCCCAGCAACGAGTGGCCCCCCAGGGCGAAGAAGTCGTCGTCCCGGCCGATCGGCCGGTGCTCGAGCAGTTCCTCCCAGATCGCGCGGAGCCGCTGTTCGACCTCCTCGTCGGCGATCCCGCTCCGATCGCCGCGGGCCGGGTCGGGCAGCGCCGTCACGTCGATCTTCCCGGTCTCGCGCCGCGGGAGAGCGTCGATCGACACGAAGGCGGCCGGGACCATGAACGACGGCAGGATGTCCCCAAGCTCGCGCCGCAAGGCCACCCCGTCGATGGCCGTCCCTGCTTCCGGCACGACCCACGCGATGAGCCGGCGCTGTGCGCACTCGCCGCGGGCGGCCACGGCGCACTGGCGCACGCCCGGCAGCCGGCCTAGGGCGGCTTCGACCTCTGCGGGCTCGATCCGATGCCCGCGGATCTTCAACTGCTCGTCGAGGCGACCGAGGAACTCGAGGAGGCCGTCGGGCTGCCACCGGACGCGGTCCCCGGTGCGGTAGAAGCGGGCGGTCGGGGCCTCCGGGGACGGCTCCGCCACGAAACGCTGCGCCGTCAGGTCGGGGTCGTTCACGTAGCCGAGGGCCACTCCGTCGCCGCCCGTGACGAGCTCCCCGGGCACGCCAATCGGGACCACTCGCCCGGAGCGATCCACGACCCGCACGGTCGTGTTGGCGATGGGTCGCCCGATGGGGATCGAGCGGGCATCCCTCCCGACATCCTCTGGCCGGATGCTTTGGCAGCACGTGAAGGTCGTGTTCTCCGTCGGTCCGTAGCCGTTGATGAGGCGGACGCCCGGCAGGATCTCCATGGCCCGGCGGACGTGCGGCGGCGACAACGTCTCCCCACCCACCAGGATCTGCCGCAGGCCCCGCAGGCACTCCGGGGCCTCGTCGACGAGGGTGTTGAAGAGCGTGGCGGTGAGCCAGGCGGAGTCCGCGCTGCCGTCCCGGATGGCACGGGCGATGGTGTCGGGTCCGGGGCTCTCCGGCCCGACGACGACGCATCGGCCGCCGTTGAGGAGCGGGGTCCAGATCTCGAGGGTCGAGGCGTCGAAGGAGGTCGGCGACAGGTGCAGCCAGGCCGTGTCCGCCCCCATCCGGGCATAGTCCTGCCCCCGCACGAGCCGGACGATCCCGCGGTGGGGGACCTCCACGCCGTTGGGCTGGCCGGTGGACCCGGAGGTGAACATGACATAGGCCGGGTCCGTGGAGGGAACCTCGGAGAAGGGGGGGCTCAAGTCACACTCCCGGTCCGCGACGGCGGCGTCGATCCACCGGACCCCTTCCCAGACCTCCGGCGCACCGGCCTCCCGCAGCCCCACGGACACCGCCACGGCGGCGAGCATCTGGCGCAGGCGGCCGGCGGGATGGACGGGGTCGAGTGGCACGAAGGCCGCCCCGCACTTCAGCACGCCGAGCGCGCACGCCACGAACCGTGCCCCGCGCGGCAGGAGCAGACCCACGCGAGAACCCCGCCCGACTCCGTGTTCCCGCAGCGCCTCGGCCACGGCATTCGAGCGGCGGTCCAGCGAGCGGTAGGAGACGGAGGTCCCGCCGGCCACGAGCGCCGTCGCCTCGCCTCTTTCGCGTGCCGCCTCGGCGAACAGGTCGTGCACCGTGCGGTCGCGGGGATAGGGTGTCGTGCGTCCCCCCCAGTTCCGCAGCGTGGCGGCCTCCTCGTCATCGATGAGCGGCAGGTCCTCGACGACCCACTCGGGGTTCCCGGTCGCATGGCGGAGCAGAGTCTCGAGGTGCCGCAGGAGGCGCGCGGCCATCTCCGGGTCGAGGGCGTCCCGCCGGCACTCGAGTTCGAGCGTGGCGCCGCCCTCGCGCTGGCGCAGCGCCACGTAGAGACCGAACTTCGCCCGTTGCGGCGGCAGGGCCTCGACGGTCACCGGACGACCCTCGAGCTGGACGGCATCCCACGGGTCCTCGACGAGCGAGAAGAACACCTGCACCGGGGAGCCCGCCCCCCGGCGGGAGGCTGGCCCTGCGGCCCGCAGGACGGCGTCCAGCGGCAGCCGGCCGTTCGCCCGTGTCTCTTGCCAGCTTCGGGCCCCGTCAAGCACCGTCTCCCGGAACGTCCTGCGGCCCTCCACGCGCAATCTCACCGGCAGCGGGTTCAGCGCGTAGCCCACGACCTCCTGCGACACCGCGGAGTCCCGCAGGGAGAGCGGCGAGCCGATGACGAGGTCCTCGCGGCCCGCGTAGGTCCGCAGGAGCGTTGCGAAGGCCGCGAGGTGCAGGACGAAGGGCGTCACACCCCACTCCGCCGCAAGCTCCCGCACTCTCCGGTCGAGGTCCGAGCCGATGTCCCGGCGGATCGCGACGCACGTGTCCGCCTCGCTCGGAGGACAGGGCACGCACGGTGGTGGCAGATCGAGGGACAGGTCCGCCCCGGCGAGGTTCTTCGCCCAGTGGGCCTCCAGGGCCTGTCGTCCGACCTCAAGCCGCCGGCACTCCTCCGCCGCGAAGTCAGCGAAGTCATACTCCCGCGTGGGCAGGGACTCGTCCGGTCGCTCGTAGGCCCGGAGAAGGTCCCGCACGAGGATCTCCTGCGACGCGGCGTCCACGATGAGGTGGTGGACGACGAGGAGGATCGTCGAACCGCCGTCCGGCTCGCGGCGGAGCAGCGTCCGCCACAGGGGGCCGCAGGCGAGATCGAACGGCCGGCGGGCGAAGGCCGCGGGATCCTGCTCCCCCTCCTCGAACTCGAGGGCCTCCGCCGGGAGGTCGATGGCCATCCGTGGCTCCCCGTCCACCGCCACGATCCGCGATCGGAGGACCTCGTGGGCTTCCGCCAGACGGGTGAGCGCCCTCCGCAGTCGCTCCGGCTCCAGTGGCGACTCCGTCCGAAGGACCAGCGATTCGTTGTAGAGGTCCTCTCGCCCGCCAAGCGTCAGATCCAGCCAGAGCGCCCGCTGGGCGGGGGACAGATCGATCGGCCCGGCCCGGGAGACGCGCCTCGTGTGCGCGACGACGGTCCGGGCCGGTTCGCCGCGCGCCAGCCAGGCCGCCAGTCCGGCGACCGTGGGGTTCTCGAAAACGGCCGACCCGGGGATGTACCGGCCGAGGCGCTTCTGGCACTCCGAGGCCAGGCGGATGGCGAGGAGCGAGTGACCACCCAGGGCGAAGAAGTTGTCGCTCGAGTGACGGGGGCGCACTCCCAGCACCGCCACCCAGGCCTCGCTCACGGCCTGCCCGGTGCTGTCTCCCGCAGGGCCGGGCGCATCGGGCGTGGCCTCGGTTGGCGCACGAGGCTCCGGTGGGGAAGCCCGTGACGCCCCGGACGGTTCTCCCGGCCGCAGAGCGTCAAGGTCTGCCCCGGGGTGCTGGACGACTCCGCGCAGCAGGGCGTCAAGATCGAGAAGTAGTCCCCTCGCCGATCCCGGGTCGATGGTGTCCCGCCGGCCTTCGAGCACAAGGCTCGCGCTCTCCCCCTGTTCCACCACCGTGAGCAGGAGGCCGAACTTGGCCTGCTCCGGCGGGAGAGCCCGGACGGTGACGGGACGGCCTTCGATCCGCAGGTCTTCCCAGTCCTGCCGCATCAGCGTGAGGAAGGCCTGCACCGGGGATCCCGCCCGCGGGCCCGCCGCGGGGCCCGCGGCGCGGAGGACGGCATCGAGGGGGAGCCGGCCGTGCGTCCACGCGTCCCGCCATCGGCGGGCGATGTCCAGCACGGTGTCGCGGAAGGTCCTCGCGCCCTCGACGCGCAGTCTCACCACCACCGGGCTCAGCGCGTAGCCCACGACCCGCTCCGCGACCGGGGTGTCGCGCAGGGAAGCCGGCGTGCCCACGACGAGGTCTTCGCGACGGGCGCGGCTCCCCAGCACCGCGGCGAAGGCCGCGAGGTGGACGTGGAACCGGGTGACCCCCCAGTTCGCCGCGAGGTCCCTGATCTGCCGGCTGAGCTCCGGACCGAGTTCCCGGCGGTCGGCGACGCAGGCCGGTTCCTCGCCGGCGGGGCACGGGGAGAGTGGGGGGGGAAGCCCGTGCGACAGATCCGCCCCGGAGAGGACCTGCGCCCAGAAGTCCCTGAGTCGATCGCCCTCCACGGCGAGCCGCCGGCACTCCTGCGCCGCGAAGTCCCCGAAGTCATACTCCCGCGCGGGCAAGGACTCGTCCGGCCGCTCATAGGCCCGGAGAAGGTCCCGCACCAGGATCTCCTGCGACGCCGCGTCCACGACGAGGTGGTGCACGACGAGGAGCAGTACCGAACGCCCGTCAGGCTCGCGATGCAGCAGCGTCCGCCACAGGGGGCCGCGGGCAAGGTCGAAGGGCCGGCGGGCGAAAGCCGCGGGATCCCGATCTCCCTCCTCGAACTCGAGGGCTTCCGCCGGGAGGTCGACGGCCATCCGCGGCTCCCCGTCGACCTCCACGATCCGCGATCGGAGGACCTCGTGGGCCTCCGCCAGACGGGCCAGCGCCGCTCGGAGCCGCCCAGGATCCGCCGCGGTCTCGATGCGGATCTCGAGCCGCTCATGGTAGGCATCCCCTGTCGGTCGGAGCTGCAGTTCGAGCAGCAGCGCCCGCTGCGCCGGGGAGAGGTCCACCGGTGACGCGCGGGAGAGGCGCGGCGCGGTCTCTTCCGTGCGATGCTCCGTCTGTGCCCTCCGCACGTGGTCCGCGAGGCCAACCACCGTGCGGGCCCGAAACAGGACATCGCCGGAGACGGGCACCGCGAACCGCCGCTGGCACTCGACCGCCAATCGGAGCGCCAGCAGGGAGTGGCCGCCCAGGCGGAAGAAGTCCGCCTCACGGTCAGCGACGGCCACGCCCAGAATCTCGGCGAAGAGGCGGGCGATCTCCCGTTCCACCTCGTCCACCGGTGCCCCGCCGGAGGCCGACTGCGGGAAGTCGTCCACGCAGGGTGCCGGCAGCGCCCGGCGGTCGACCTTGTCGTTGATCGTCCGGGGCACCCGGTCTAGCCTCACATGGGCGGCGGGCACCATGTACGAAGGGAGAGAGCTCGAGAGGCGTTCCCGCAGTGCGGTCCGGTCGAGGGGCTCTTTCGACACCACGTAGGCCACGAGCCGCGGACCTGCCTGCGCGTCCTCCTGCAGCGCTACGACGGCATCCACGATGCCCGGGACCGTCCGCAGCGCCGATTCCACTTCCCCCAGCTCCACGCGGTAGCCGCGGATCTTCACCTGCTGGTCCGCTCGCCCCAGGTACTCGAGTTCATCGTCCGGAAGGCGCCGGGCCAGGTCGCCCGATCGGTAAAGCCGCGCGCCCGGTGTGCCTGACCCCGGGTCGGGCAGGAACCGGCGGGCGGTGAGTTCCGGCCGGCCGATGTACCCCTGGGCCACACCCGCTCCACCGACCCAGATCTCGCCAACCTCGCCGTCCGCGACTGGACTCCCTTCGGCATCCCGCAGCTCGATCCGTAGGTCGGGGAGCGGCTGTCCGATGAGGCTGCGTCCATCGCCGCGCGCATCCTCGATCCTCATCCGCCGCCACGTGACGTGCACGGTCGTCTCGGTGATGCCGTACATGTTCGACAGACACGGACGCTCGTCGCCGTGCGCGGCGAACCAGCCGGCGAGCGTGCGAGGGTCGAGCGACTCGCCGGCGAACACGACGTGACGCAAGTGGTTTGTGGGTCGCCCGGCCAGCTCGTCCGCCGCATCGAAGGCGCGGAACGCACTGGGTGTCTGGCACAGCACGGTAACCGCATTGCGCAGCACAAGTCCGTGGAACAGGTCTGCCGAGCGCGCGGTCTCGGTGGGGACTACGAGCAACCGCCCTCCGTAGAGCAGGGAGCCCCAGAGCTCCCACACGGAGACATCGAAGGAGATGGAGTGGAACAGGGCCCACACGTCGTCCGGTCCGAACCCGTACAACGCCTCCGTGCTAGTGAAGAGCCGCGAGAGGTTGTGCTGCGTGACGGCCACTCCGTTCGGCACGCCGGTAGACCCGGACGTATAGATGACATAGCAGACATCGTCGGGATTGGGGTGCGGTCGGGAGACACGCTGTGACGAAGGCCCGAAGGGCCCAACTATGCTCTCGGTGCCGATCGGCAGGCCAGGGCGGTGATCGCTGTCTGTGATCACCAGGCGGACGGCCGCGTCATCGAGAACGCGGGAGCAGCGATCCGGTGGGTGGTGTGCGTCCACCGGCACATAGGCTGCGCCGGACCGCGCGACTCCCACCACGGCCACGACCAATTCCGTGGACCGTGGCAGCAGGATGCCCACCCGGGCCGACGGTCCGATGCCCCGACGATTGATCTCCGCCGCGAGGGCGTCGGCCCGATCGAGCAGTTCGCCGTAGGTGAGCCGCCGGTCGCCGTCGACGACGGCGATGGAATCCCTGCGTTCGGACGCCACGCGGCCGAACCACTCCCCGACGGGAAGCGGACTAGTCGGCTGTGGTTGACGCTCGAAGTTCAGAGCCTCTCCCCTCCTCAGACCGACCGGCGATCGAAGTGAAGCCGCCGACTCTCTATCGGAGAAAGCCGGGGACAGAGTCTAGGATGAAGGTCGTCTTCGCCACGGATGGAGATCTGCGGCGGGGCAGGAAGGAGCGATGACGGTGCGCTGGCCCAAGGTGTCCGTCGTCATCCCGGTGCACGATCGCGTCGCCTTCCTCGGGGCGGCCATCGACTCCATTCTCGCGCAGACCTACGCCGGCCCGATCGAGATCGTGGTGGTGGACGACGGTTCCCGCGAGGACGTCACGCGTCCCTTCCGCGACCGCTACCCGCAGGTGCGCTGGATCCGGCAGGAGAACCTCGGAGTCTGCGCGGCCCGGGAACGAGGAGCCCGCGAATCCGACGGCGAGCTCGTCGCCTACCTCGACGACGACGACCTCTGGATGCCCGCCAAGCTCGACCGGCAGGTGCGTCTGCTGCAGGAGCGCCCCGACGTCGGGCTCGTGGGCAGCGACGTCGACTTCTTTCTCGACGAGTCTGTCCAGGGACCGGGCTGGATCCACCAGCACCCGATCCTGCTCTCGGTCAAGAGCACGCCCATCCACCCGGACCCTCTCACTCTGGTCTTCGAACGTCTGGCCCCTGCGGAGGCCTTCCTGGACGGTCTTCCGATCGGAACGCAGACGATCCTGATCCGGCGGTCCGCCCTCGAGCGGATGTGGCCGCGTCCTCGATACTTGCGGGACTACGGGGACTGGCACGACTTCGCGCTCCGCGCGACGCTGTCGGAGAGGATCGCCTACCAGCACACCGTGTTTGTCAGGATCCGCCGTGGCCACGGCGAGCATTCGACCCGCGACAACTTGCGCGCATGGAGAATGGAAGCGGATGCGCTCTGGCGCTGTCACTCCTCCTACCCCCGGACTCTCCAGAAGGCCATCCGTCCGGCGCTGGCCCGCTTCCTCGCCCGCATCGCCGGGAAGTGCAGCAGGGCCGGATGCTACTCTCACGCGGCGATCTTGAATCTCAAGGCGGCGAGAGCCACGAAGTTCACACCTCGCCGAACCGCCCGCTGGGCTCTCTCGCTGTGTCGAGTCGTCCTTCACTCCTGAGTCCGGCGATCGGATGGGGACACCGAGGCCCCCTCACGGGCCCTGCTCAGTTTCCGACGATCAGCGCTCGCCTCACGGCGCGGTTGAGGACGGCGACCAGCGCCTCGGCCGTCCTCCGGTTCCCCTGTTGGTTGGGGTGGCTGTCTCGTCCGCTCTTGCTCGCGTAGCAGGACAGGTTCGAGCGGCCCTCTTTCGTGAGCAGGTCGTAGTAGTCGAAGACGACCACGTTCTTCGCGGGGTAGTCCTTGAGCCAACCCTTCGGGTTCCGCAGCCAGTCGTTGAGCCCCCTCGCCCGCTCGCCGGAGCCCGCGAGTTCATTCCCGGCGTTCCGTCCGGCAAGTTGACGGACCAGGTACTTCCAGAGCGGGACCGGATCGAGGTGGGGCGCCAGCGGCGGGGGCGTCATCAGGACGAAGAGGGTCTCGGGCTCCTCCACGAAGAATGGCAGGAGCGCGGTGTAGGCCGCCTTCGCGTTCCAGACGGTGAGATCCGGTCCCGCCGGCTTCCCCGGCGGTTCGCCGTCCCCGAGCAGCCGGTTGTTCGGGAAGCAGGACTTGAACAGGACGACTCGATTACGTCGCCCCTGAGGGAGGGACTCGTCCTGCGTCGCGCAAGTCAGGATGGCCTCCATGTCCTCCGCGAACTTCCGTGGCCAGTCGACGATGCCCGTCCGCTCCCCGACTCGACTGCCGTAAGTGGCTTCGTTCACCCGATAGCCGTCAGCCGTGAGGAGCGCGCGCAGTCCGCCGCCGTTCGGGTGCGCCAGGAGGATCGCCCCCCGACTCGCCTCCGGCCCCGGCTCCGCGAGGAGCTGGGCCCCACAGGAGTGGTGGATGAAGAGCAGGTTGATCGGAGTCCCGGGGGGGGCTGGTGAGTAAGTCTCGAGATCGAGCGGCGCCGAGCGTGGCCGCACGGGGTTCTCGCTCACGGCGCCGCCGCCAACACGCACTTGCAGCGCGGCGGCGAGCAGGCAGAGTACGAGGAGGAGCAGGCCCCATCTCCTGCCCGGCAGGGTCATTGCCCCTTGCTCGGCAGCAGGTCGGCCGCCCCGAGCCGCCGGGCGACCTCCCGGATCACTTCCCCTCGACCGGCCCCGCTCGTCCGCTGCAGCCCCTCCTCCCGTGACAGGGCGCCCTCACGGACGAGGCCGGAGATCTCCGCCGCGTAGGGGTGGTAGCCGTGGCGGGCGAGGTGGACGTGGTTCGCAAAGGCGTTCAGCCGGCAGTTCGTGGAGTTCGCGTCGGTGTCGGTCGGTGGCATCCACCCCGCGCGCCGGATCCGGGCGAAGATCTCCGCCTCCTCGTACTTCAGGAACGCGAGCGGGTTCACGCTGACCGGCAGGGCCGTCGCCGTCTCGATCTGGCTCCGTGTCGGGAGGTGGTCGGCCAGCGTGTCATCCGAGAGGGCCAGCACGGGAGCGATCGTGGACTCGAACATCAGCCGGACGATGCGGGAGTTCAGGCGGAACACCGCGGCGCTCAGCGGGGCCTGCCCGGGCGACCACCCGTAGGCCAGGATGGGGATCGCCCTCTCCAGGGCGATCCGGAGCAGCGTCCCCTTCACGAGCGCCATGCAGGCGTTGCACACACCGCTGGCCCGCTCCAGGGCCTTGGGGGGGAACACGGAATCGTCCCGGGCCGCGCGCGCGAAGACCGATCGCAGCGCGGAGAAGCGCGGCTTGACCAGCAGGTGATCCGCGTCGGCCGCCTCCACGACGCGATGGGCGTTGAGGAGCGCCTCATGGCTCATGAAGCCGTTGTCGAAGGTGACGGCGATTACGCGGAGGCCGAACTGCTCCCGGAGGGTGAGAAGCGTGTAGCTGCTGTCCTTCCCCCCGCTCAGGGCGAGGAGGCAGTGGGGGCCGGGGAGGTTGCGGACCGAGTCCGCCACTTGCGTGAACTTCGCCAGCGCCTCGCGACGGTGGTCCTCCTGCGCTTCCGGCGCCGGAGTCTGCCGGCAGAACGAGCAGACCCCCGCGGTGTCGAACCCGATGCCCGGGAAAGTCGACGGCAGGACGCACCGTGAGCACGTCTGCACGGCAGTGGCCGCGGCCTTCCCGGCGGGCGGGGGGCGCACCTTCCCGCTATCCGTGCGGGGCAGGGCCTCCCGGAACTCGATGCGGCTCGGCAGGAGGTAGTTCTCGAGTCGACCTGCGAGATGACGCAGGATGTCTTTCGCCGTGAGAGGCGATCCGGGGACGAGCACGACGTAGGCCACCACGGCCTGGCCGAGGATAGGGTCGGGCTCGCCGGCCACCGCCGTCTCCTTGACGTCCGGCAGCTCGTAGATCACCGCCTCGACCTCCCGGGGGCTGACCTTCTCGCCGCGGCTCTTGATGGTGTCATCGGTGCGGGAGAAGAAGTAGAGGTAGCCCTCCTCGTCCATCCGGAACAGGTCCCCGGTGTAAAGCACCTTCTCCCAGGGATGCCGCCCTGGCCGGAGCGCCTTCGCCGTCTCCTCCGGGAGCCCCCAGTACCCCTGCATGACGTTCGCGCCGCGGACTACGAGCTCGCCGACCTGACCGGGGCCGAGGGGGATTCCCTTTTCGTCGGCGATCCACACCTCCTCGTTCGGCATCCCGCGTCCCACGCTCTCCGGGCGCCGGTCGAGCTCATCCGGGGTGAGGTAGGAGACGCGCTTGCATTCGGTCACGCCGTACATGGAGTAGAGGCGCGCCCGCCGGAAGAGGCGGCGGAGGGCCGTGATGTGGGCCGGGGGAAGGGCGGCCGCGGTGTTGGTGACGTAACGGACGGTGTCGAAGAGCGCCGGGTCGAGATCGGCCATCCTCAGGAGCGTCGCGAAGATCGTCGGCACGCCGGGGAACCCCGTGACGCGCTCCTCCTGGACCCGCCGTACGACCTGGAACGGGTAGGCGAAGGACTTCTCGAGGACGAGGGTCGCGCCCACCTTCGCGGCCATCAGCGCCTGGTAGAGCCCGTAGTCGAACGAGAGCGGCAGGACGCTGAGGATGACGTCCTCCGGAACGTTCTCCAAGTATGTGGTGATCGAGTCGGCCGCGGAGAGGACGTTGCGGTGGGTGACGACGACGCCCTTCGGCCGGCCCGTGGACCCGGAGGTGTAGATGATCCCCGCGAGGTCGATGTCGATGGCCTGCCGGCACGGAGGATCGCCGGAGAACGACGCAATCCACTCCTCCATCCGGAGCTCGCGAACGCCAGGTCCGGCGGGCGGATCCGGACCCTCTCCGCAGGTGACGAGCGCGCGGAGCCCGGGTGTGTGCACGGCCGCGGAAACCCCCTCCACCCACTCCCGGGGCACGATCGCCGCCCGCGCACCACAGTCCGCGAGGAGGAAGGAGAACTTCTTCTCGCGCGTGGTGGGGTTCAGCACGACGAAGGCGGCGTCCGCCCTGAGCGAAGCGAAGATGGAGACGACCGCGTCCAGGGAGTTTGGAAGGCAGATGACCACCCGGTCCTCCCGCCCCACGCCGGCGTCCCGGAGGGCGCGGGCCAGGCGGTTGACTCGCCGGTCGAGCTCCCCGTAGGACCACCGCCGGCCATCCACGACGAGGGCCGGGCGGTCCGCACGGAGCCGTGCGGAGGTGGACAGGAAGTCATCGACGAGCATGCTAGCTCCCCATACCGCCGCAGGGTTGCGGGGCCGCGCCCTTGCGGGCGAGATACCGGCAGATCCGGTCGATGGAATCGAGGTTCTCGGGGAGGAGATCGGCGTCGGCCACCTTGATCCCGAACTGCCGCTCGAGGAACACCACGAGCTCCATGACTCCCGTGGAATCGAGGACGCCCGTCTCCATGAGCGAGGCGTCGTCTCTGAGCCGGCGGGCGCTCGCCCCGAACAGGAAGTTCTCGCAGAGGTACTGCCGCACGATCTGGCTGGCCGCCAACTCGAACTCCGAGCTCATCACGCCCCTCCGCCGTCGTCCAGCAGGTTCGGTGGACCCGCCCGCAGGTGCCATGTGGTGTTCGACTTGGAGTCGAGGTCGCGCAGGACCCGGTGGACCTGCCCATCGTCGAGCCCAAGAAGCCACGTCATCGTCGGGGCCGGTGTGCCGCATGCCCGGAGGTGCAGGAACGCATCGAGGAGCCTCACGGGCAGGCGGTAGTGGAACTCCTCGTCGTCCACGCCGGCCGACCAGGTATCCGGGCTGGGCGCCCGGGTCAGGATCTCGGGCAGAACTCCGAGGTGTGTCGCCAGCGCGAAGACCTGGGTCTTGTAGAGGTGCACCACGGGCTCTATATCGACGCCGCCGTCGCCGTGCTTGACGATAAGTCCCTGCAGGTACTCCGTCCGGTTCGTGGTCCCGCCCACGAGGTAGTGCGTCTCTTCGGCGTGGCGGTAGAGCTGGATCATCCGGCTGCGCTGCTTCATGTTCTGCGCCGCCATGAGCCCGAGGAACGCGGGCGGGTCCAGCCGGGACCTCCGCACTTCTCCGGAGAACCGCTGCACCGTGAGGTAGTAGACGCCGTAACCGCCTTCGTCGAGCAGGCTGCCGGACAGTCCCATCTTGGTGCGGTCGCGGGCCGGATCGAAGTCCGGGCAGATCCCGGCGATGATGGCCTCCTTCCGCCGGTAGACACCCAGCGTCTCGAGGATGGGCGTCAGGTCGATCCGCTCGAACCGGATGCCGAGCGCCTCGGCCTGATTCCGGGCCAACCGCTCGCTCTCCGGGTCCGACTCCCGCTCCGGGAGCGCGAGTCCGAAGACCCGACCGGCGCCAAGGGCCGTAACCGCGAGGGCCGCGACCAGCGCCGAATCGACTCCACCGCTCAGGCCGATGACCAAACCCTTTCGTCGGAAGCGCTCGAACACCTGCGTCCGCAGGAAGGCCCCGATCCGCTCGGTCTCACGGGCGGGGTCGATCCTCGGCAGGAGGGCCGCAAGGCGCTCCGTATCTCCAGGGGACGAGGAAGAGAATGCCATTGCCCACCTCTGTGAACGAGCATCATCTGTGGTTCGCCGGGACGTCCGGACCCCGACTACCCCATTGCACAATGCGGCGCTTCCGCGGAGAATACACTGGGTAGCACGCGCGCCGGTGACCCGCGCGCGTCGAGGGCAGGACGATGCCAGGGGAACCGGCCGGGCCCGTGTTGTGGAAGAATGTGGCGCTGCTGCGCGGAGTCGCCATCCTCGCCGTTGTCGTCAACCACTCCACCGTCGCCTCGTTTACCTTGGCCCGTGAGAGCGGCACGGAGATCACCCCCTCCGGGACCCCGGTGGCGTTCTGGACCATGATGGTCCTTAGGACCCTCACCCTGTTCTGCGTCCCGGCCTTCTTCTTTGCCGCGGGCTTCATGATCGCCCGGTTTCCCCCGACGCCCCGGGTGGCGGTGAAGTCCGCCGCACGGATCCTCGCGAAGTACGTGTGCTGGGGTGCGCTCGGGATGACGGCGGTCGGCGTAGCCACTGGGGAGTTCGATCTCGCGGAGGCCGGCACGAGACTCCTCACTGGCCACCCCCTGCCGACCTATTGGTTCCTCATGGTCATCGCCGAGTTCTACCTGCTCGCGCCCCTGCTCCTCCGCTTGGCGTCGCGTGCTCCCCGCCTCGCAGTGCTCATTGCCATCGCCGCGGAGGTCACCGATTGGGTCCTGTTCTACGGCGGGGCAAGCCAGGCGGTGTGGGCCCCCTTAGCGAAGGTCGCCTATCCGCTTGCCTTGCACCTTCCCTTCTTCTTGGCGGGCTTGATCGTCTCCAAGCACGCCGAGGTGCTGTCGCCGTGCCTGAGTCGCCGCCGACGACACTGCACCGTTTTCCTGGGCGTCGGCTGCATTCTCGCCGTGGCGGAGACGTACCTCGTTGCTCCCGCGAACCTCAAGACGCCGTCGCCCTTCCCGGGGGGGGGCTTCTCTGCCGAGCGTGTGTCATCGACTCTGTTGGCGCTGGCAACCGTCCTGTGGTTCGCGACTAGACCCTCCCGCCAGTCGAGCACTTCAGATCGACTCCGCGCTGTGGGTCTCCAGTCTCTGCCAATCCTCCTGTTCACAGACCTGTTCCGCATTGCCCTCTACGCCGCTCTATGGCACCTACCCTTCGATCACATCCTGCCCGAACAGATCAGCTGGATCCTACTCATCCCCCTGACACTGCCAGCGTTCATCATTGTATGTCTAGGAGGCCCCCTGCTGGTCGCTCGAGCGATGGAAGAGGCGACAAAGGGCCGCGCAAGACTGCTCTGGTGAACACCTCTACGCACTGAGTTCCCGCGCGCCGCCCAAGAGCAATTAGGCGCTAGTGTCCCGTCAAGTGGTGTAGTTCCTCTCCGCGGGAGAGGGCCTCCCCCCATGGCGGCAGCGTCGTCTCCTGCGCCGTCTTCAGCGCCATCGGCATCGACACCGAGGACCGCCGCGCCATCCTCGGCACCAGCGTCAGCCTCTCCGAGGCCGAGGTCAGCTGGCGCGACCTCCTGGCCACGCTTCAGGCCCGCGGACTCCACGGCGTCGTCCTCATCGTCAGCGACGAGCACGCCGGGCCCCGGGCCGCCATCGCCGCCCGGTTCCCCGGCGTCCCCTGGCAGCGTTGCCATTTCCACCTTGAGCAGAATGCCCAGGCCTTCGTCCCCCGGATCGCCATGCGCCGGGAGGTCGCTGAGGCCCTGCGCTCCGTCTTCCAGGCGCCCGACCGTGTCGAGGCCGATCGTCTCCTCCGACTGGCCATCGACCGCTTCCAGGACCGCGCTCCCGATCTCGCCCGCAGGATGGAGGCCAGTGTCCCCGAAGGCCTGACCGTGATCTCCCTGCCCCTCTCCCGGCGCCGTCGGCTCCGAACCGTCAACCTCCTCGAGGTCCTCAGCAGAGAACTCCGCCGACGCACCCGCGTCGCCACTCTGTTCCCCAACGAAGCATCACTCCTCCATCTTGTGAGCGCCGTGCTCATCGAGCACAGCGAAGAGTGAAAGACCGGCAGAATCTACCTGCCTCGAGTCGGCCAGTGACAGCCATCTCCCCGAACCCAATTCCAGACAGGCCGTTGCTTACCCTCCGCCTCCTGCCCCTGGCGGCGCGCATCGCGGCGCCGGAGTTCGCCGCGCCACCACGTCAGCGTCCCGACCGGGATCCCCCGCTCGGCGCCGATGCGCCCGTAGGTCTTCCAGCTGCGCTCCCGTTCAGCCAGGACCGCGCGACAAGAAAACGCCTCCCGCTCCGACGGCCCGACACGCTTCGACTTCGGCTTCGACATGGAAGCCCTCCCGAAGGAACGCGCCACCGTCGCAGGACAACATCACTCGCGAAAGATGGGGTTTGGCGAACGGTAACGGTAGGCCCGCCACAGTGAACCCCGCGCCGACAGACACATCTGTTGGAGCAACCGGCACACGAAGCCCCGGCTGAATGAAATGCCAAACTGGTCCCGGATGACCACGCCAATCATCTGGCCCGTCAGCAGTGCAAAGCGGAACCGATAATGCCGCGGATCTCCCTGCGCCACCGTCCCGCAGATCCAGGCCATCTACCTCGCCGAGAGCTTCGGCTTCCGCCCGCCGCGCTTCCGGGCGTCCAAGGCGACCCACCCGCACTGCCGATAGAGCGACAGCCAGTGGCACATCGTCGCCCGCCCGATCCCGAGGGCGCGAAAGACGGTCTCGGGCGATCCGCCCTGCTGCACTGCGACCACGCCACGCCGGAGCAACTCTAGAAGGTAGTCATGCGTCAGCAGGCGTGAATCAGTCCTCATCATGGCGCGCATCCGAACCGACGCATGAGGTACGCCACGACTACTCCCAGATTGCTAGCATATGAGCCGAGACAAGGAAGGAACCGCGGGTAGTTTTCGGGCGCTCGGTTGAATGCCGGCTTCGCAGTCCAGTAAAGGAGTGTGGCAAGGCGTCATGTGATCGAGAGATGGTTCATGAGGCGCTCGAGGTGCTGGCGCAGGCCCGAGCCAAGCGCGTACGTGCGAACGAGTTCGAATGCGTTTCGCGTCACGCGCTGGCGGAGCGCAGGGTCGGCAGCACATTCGGCACAGCGTTCTGCAAGTCCGCGAAGGTCCCAAGGCAGGGGAATGTAAGTGTCTCCGGGCACGTAGAGGTCGGGTTCGGTCTCGACATGCGCCATGTCGGGCTTGAGCAGCAGGCTCCCCGTCGCCGCGGCTTCAAAATCACGCCAACAAACCTCCCCATAGCCAAAGGGGCTGAAGCACATCTTCGAGCGTCGAAGTTCGTCGATATACTGGCGGTAGCTGATCTTGCCTCCTGCAACGACGTTCAGACCAGTGATGCAATCAACGGCTTCCTGCGCTTCGATGCGCATGTGCGTGTACCACGGAACTCCCTTTGTGGCGATTCGAGCGTGTAGATCAACTGGGCGCTCCGCGTCCAGAGCGCAGTTCCGGCGCGCGAGCCTAAGGATGCTTGGTGTGCAGCAGAAGTTCGGACCGAGCAGAAGCTTATGGTGGAAAGTTTTGGGCACGGCAAAGCACTGTTGAGGCGCGGCAAGTCCAAAACGCCGGCAGTAGTGGTCCGTGAGTTTTGTGTCTCCAATCGTGGGCATGCCGTACTGGCTCCGATCTCTCAGCAGGTGTTTCTTGAGGTATAGATCCACCCGAGTGCATAGGACTTCGGCATAGCGCAAGTCTGTGGGGGCGAACCAGTCTAGGTAGACTAGTTTGGCGCCCGGATAGAGTGCGCGCAGCCGTTCGCACAAGTCTTCGAGCGCCTTGTTTTCCAAGTCGAATCCGGTTTGGAAGAAGACGGCGTAGATGCCGTCCTCTGGGTCGGTCTGTGCCTGGAAACTCGCCATCGGTCGCTCGCGCAGCTCCACGTTCCAACGCTCGCGAAGCAGTTTTGAGGCGAAGAAGTAGGGAAAGAACTGGGTGCGACTGATGTGGTTTCCGTGGCAGAGAAAGAGTAGGCGCTTGGATCCATCTCGTGAGAAGGGGTGCGCCCACCGCGGCAGACCCACAAGCAGTGTGTGTAGCTTCCATTTCATCAATCGCTCGGTAACCCGAACTCGGTATTGTAGCATGTTCTCCCCAAGGGGACGTCCTCTGTAACGGAGAGTGTGGTGTTCGACGGCCGGTGTATCCGTTGCACAGGCGAGCCGAGATGGTCGGTCTTATGCCTCAGCCGAGATTTCCGTGGGTAGACGGGTGGAGCTGAAGTCCACCGCAGTGGAAGAAGTTGGCCGCCCGGAAGTGCTCGAAGTTTTTGCAGCGGTGGGCTATCCACTTGACTCTCTGGATCTTCCCGTCCATCCCTTCGGCCGCGGCGTTGGTTGTTGTTGTGGTGTGTAGGGAAAGTACTTCCGGTTTGACGGAGGCCTGAAGGGGGGAGGGGAGCCGCCTCTTTTCGACG
>JADHED010000030.1_pt1 | contig 184257 bp, 142 predicted proteins | sample 8952041 | NCBI WGS metagenome assembly JADHED01 (sample SAMN16124423, study PRJNA663239) | bioreactor sludge metagenome | isolation source: sludge (control) | place: India:Bengaluru | collected 2018-09-08
CGATGGACGACACGCCCGGATGCGCGGCGATGGCCGAGGTGGTGACGCCGATGCCGAAGCCGATGACCAGGACGTCGCGGGCGTCGTGCCCGAGGAAGAACGGGTAGTGGCCGATCATCTTGACGGCCTTCACGGCGTCGTAGGACGACCCGATCACCGCCGCGTTGTTCACGTAGCTATACATCGCCTCCGACCGCGTGCCGCGATCCTGGCCCACGATGAGCGTGCCCTCGGTCGATTCGCGGTAGAACAGGATCTCGCGCCCGAAGCGGCTGAATGACGGCGGCACGATGCGCAGGGAGGGCCGCGCCATCGCCGTCCCGATCACCAGCACCAGCAAGGCGATCATGACCGCGCGCTCCGCCGTCACCTGGCGCGGGGCCGGCAGCCGCCGCATGATGACGACGGCCGCGGCGACGAGCAGCGCCACCATCACCAGCACCGTCCACGCCACGCCCAGCAGCGGAATCAGCCCGAACGCCACCAGCAAGGGTCCGACCACCGAACCGGCGGTGTTGACCAGCAGCACCACGCCGACGTCGCGGCTCACCGTCGTGGTCCCCGTGGTCGCCAGCCGGCAGGCCAGCGGGAACGCGTAGCCCGAGCACACCGCCGGCGGCGCCACGATCAGCAGCGCGGCCAGCAGCGGCAGCAGCAGCACGCGCGCAAGTGGATCGCTCACCGCCGACGTGAAGGGGAACATCAGCGCCGACGGCAGGTTGACCAGCAGCACCAGCCCGGCCGTCGTGGTCGCCGCGAGCAGCAGCAACACGCGCAGCAGCGCGCGCCGCGGGTCGTCCCCGCGCGGGGGACGCCGGTGGAACAGCGCGCTGCCCGCGAACAACCCCAGGATCGCCAGGGACGACACCAGCGCGAACGTGTAGCTGGTGTTGGTCAGGTAGACGCGAAAGGCGCGCAGCCAGGCGACCTGCAGGCCGACCATCGCCAGGCCGCAGACGCCCGTGCCCACCAGCGCCGCCCACCGCAACGCCGCCGCGTCGAGCAGCGGTTCGCGACGACGGGGCGTCGGGGTCGCGGCCGTGTCGGGCGCGCCGGCGACGACGTCGTCCCGGTGCCGCAGAAGCAGCCACGCCGCGAGCAGCAGGTTGATGGCGACCGCGAGCGCCACCGTCTTCGCCTGGCCGAGTGCGCCGAGGAACACGAAGCCGGCGGCGAGCCCGCCGAGGCTGCTGCCGAGCGTCTCGAGGGCGTAGAGGCGGCTGATCGCGGGGGCGATGGCGTCGTCCCGGCGGATCGCGAGGCGGCTTACCAGCGGGAACACGCCGCCCATCAGGAACGACGGCACGAAGAGCAGCAGCAGGCTCAAGCTGAAGACCAGGCCGTCCCCCGGCACGCCGGGCAACACCCGCGTGAAGAGCAGATGGTCGAGGGCGCTGATGACGCCGATGCCCGCGAGCAGGAGCCCGAGCAACGCTGCGAGGCGGCCGCGGCCCACCGCGTGGCGACCCCAGAAGTACGCACCCACGCCGAGGCCGCCCATGAACGCCGCCAGCACCAGGGTGGAAGCGGCGACGGTGGCGCCGAGCACCAGCGCCAGCAGCCGGTTCCAGGCCACCTCGTAGACCAGGAAGGTGAAGCCCGCCAGGAAGATGACGACATCGAGGCGGCGGTCGTCGAGACTCGGTTTCATCGGTGCTCCTGGCCCGGGAAGGTCCTCGCGCAGAGCAATATTGGTGTCCCGGCGCGCCGTTGTCTATCGTGGCTCTCGCGTGGCGACGCAGGACCGCGCGGCGCCGCGAGAGATTCACGAAAGGACAGGACGCCATGCCCCTGGTCGAGGTCGATTTTCCCGGCGGCAAGCAGGTCGACGCCCGCATCCGCGGTCGGCTCATCGCCACCGATCAGTCCCTGGAGAACGGCGGCGCCGGCCTCGCCCCCGAGCCGTTCCAGCTCTTCCTGGCGTCCATCGCGACCTGCGCCGGCATCTACGCCAAGTCGTTCTGCGACGAGCGCAACCTCGCCGCCCCGCGAGGCCTGGATCTCGACATCGCGCGCGGCGAGAGCGGTCTGATCGACCGTCTCGACTTGGTCCTGCGCGTGGACCCGGGTTTCCCCGCCAGGTACGACGACGCCATCACGCGTACCATGAACCTGTGCGCGGTGAAGAAGCAACTGCGCGCCGAGATCGCGACGACGATCCGCATCGCGCGCGAAGGCGGCGCCGCGGCCGGCTGAGACCGCGGCTGGCGGCGCCTCACAACTCCAGCATCAACAGGAACCGCCAAGGACGGTCGCTTTCGCCGTTGAAGACCGGCTTGGCGGCGTAGAGGCGCAGGTGGCCGCCGAGGCCGGGGGCGCCGAGGAGACGGCCGAGGCCGAGGCCGGCGTCGGCGCGCCAGCCCTCGTTCGCGCCGTCGCCCTTGGCGCGGCCCCAGTCGGCGAAGGCGATCGGCTGCAGGCCCAGCCGCGAGAGCAGCGGGACGTGCAGCGCGCGCAGGGGATCGAAGCCGCCGCGCAGGTCGAGGGTCGCCAGGGCGGCGTCGTCCCCTTCGAGTTCGCGCACCGGATAGCCCCGCAACGACCCCGCGCCGCCGAGCCAGTGACGGCTCTGCAGGGGCGCGGCGCGGTCGTTGCGCTGCCAGTCGCCCCTCAACGACACCTCGTGGCCTTGCGGCGTGATCCAGTTTGCCTGCAGTCCAGCATGCAATCGCCAGAGCGCACCGTCAGGAATGGACGACGCGGGATCGGCGAGATCGAGGTCATGCCGCGCGACGCCGAGGGTCAACCGGTGGCGCCGCCAGTCGACGGTGGCGCCAAACGTCGCCGCGCGCGTGACCAGGCGGTCGGCGGCCCAGTTCTCCGGCACCGTGTCGGCGTTGCCCAGCAAGGTCCAGTGCGTGACCACGGGCAGCGGGTACTGCTCCCCGTACAGCCAGCCGCCGCGCAGCGTCACGTTCGAGACCGGCCGCCACGCCAGGTCGGCGCCGCCGCCGCGCGCGCCGTGATACATCAACGGATCGGTGCCGTCGAGGAGCGTCTCGATGCGCTGCACGATGTCCCGCTCGCCGGTGAAACCGACCACCTGGTCGCCGCCGCGCAGTTCGAGGGACAGCGCGGGCCAGGAGCGCGCCGTGGGCCGGCCGGCGTCGTTCATCGGCGCGGCGATCGCCAGCGGCAGGTCGGCCCGGACGTCCCAGACGAAGCGCTCGCGGGCGATGCCGTAGCCGAGTCCCGCCTCGAGCGTGGCGCCGTGGCGCACCAGATGGCGGCGGGTCACCGCGAAGCCCGGCCGCACGCCCTCGCAACGGTTGAAGGCGGTGCGGGCCACCGGCGCGATCGAGGTGCGCCAGCGGCGGCCGGCCAGCAACTCCGCCATCTCCCGGTCGCCGGCCGCGGCGAGGGAGTCGAGCGGCCCGATCGCGGGCCAGTCGGCGCGCAGCGTGGGGGAGAGCGGCGCTTCGAACCGCGCGTCGAGATCGCGCCAGAAGGCGTCGCGCTCGCGGGCGGACGTCGTGTCGGCCGGGGTCGGGGCGGGCTGGGCGAGGCCGACCCGGCTCGCGAGCAGGCAGAGCATCACGACGACGATCTTCATCGGTCATCCTCGCACGGCACGCCGTCGAGGGTGTAGTCGAGCAGCCGGGTGTGCAGCTCGACCGAGGCGGGGATGCCCGGCCAGGCCTTCTGGAGTTCGATGCGCGCCATCACGTCCTGCACGAACCAGGTGTCGCCGCACTGGACGCGGCGCAGGCGGAACCAGGGGATCGCGCGCAGGAAGAGCGGCAACGGAACGGCGTCGCGATACTCGGCCTCGACGCGGCGGATCACGAAGTCGGACCAGTCGAGCCACACCGTCCCCGACGGCAGGGCCGCGAAGCGGCTCTTGGGGGTGAAGCGCACCTCGTAGATCAGGTGCTCGCCGAGCAGATGTCGTCCCGCGAGCTCGTAGTTGTAGGCGTCGCTCTCGAGTGCGAAGGGAATGGCCTCGGTGGAGCCGGTGATCTCGTCCCAGTCGGACTCGATCTCGTCGTCCGTCTTCTCCTTGTCGAGTACGCCGTCCTTGAAGGTCCGCTCGACGCTGCGCACCTGCACGCGTTGCACCGACCCGTCACGACCGATGCGCATCCGCTCGACCGTCTCGTACTCGGTGCGGTTGCGCTCGCCGTCGTCACCGTCGCTGGGCCTCGCCACGGCGCGCGTGACCTGGGTCCAGGCCCGGTCGCCACGGCGCTCCTCGTCGGCCGCCATCCGCTCGCCGATGCGTCGCACCACCTCCTCGATGGTCACCCCCGGCTCCTCGACGAAGACGGTGTCCGACCAGGCCTTCGCCAGCGGCACGGAATCCTCCCCGGCGAGGCCGGACGGCGACGCTGGCCTTTCTTCCGCGCGGGCAGGCAGGAATGCCGCCATGATCACGGCCGCCGCGATCACGACGAGTACCGTCCGGTGTCTCATCCCGTCCTCCCAGGGTTGGTCCCGATGCGCCGATCGCGCAGGAACCACGCGGCGACGACATTGTTCCTGTCCGGCGCCACCCTGTCCCGAACCGAGGAGTACGCTCATGTTCCGTCGCTCCAGCCTGGCCCTGCTCCTGATCCTCTGCGCCTTGCCCGCCGCCGCCGACGAGTTCACGACCCAGCATATCACCGTCTACGGCACGGCGACGCTGGAAGTCGCGCCCGACCAGATGACGTGGTTGCTCACCGTTCGCACCACCGACCCGCAGAGCGAGCGCGCCGCCCTCGCCCATGGCAGCGACGTCGCGGCGGTCCTCTCCTTCCTGCGCGCGCGCGGCATCGCCGAGACGGCCATCCAGACCTCGCGCATGCAACTCGGCGAGAACTGGACCCACGGCCAGGGTCCGAGCGTGCGGGACGGCTTCTTCGCCTCGACCGACGTGAGCTTCACCCTCGCCGCCCTCGACGCCTATCCCGCCGTGTGGACCGGGCTCTCCGGGCTGGCGGGCGTCACCGTGCACGGCGTCGACCTCGGCGTGGCCGACCGCACCGTCCACCAGAGCGACGCGCGCCTCGCCGCGGTGAAGGCCGCGCGCGCCAAGGCGCAGGCGATCGCCGACGCTCTCGGCGCGCGTCTCGGCGAGCCCCTGTTCGTGGAGGAGGAACTGCTCGAGAACTCCGGGATGCCCATTCAGGCCCAGTTCAGCAACCTCGCCATGTCCGCCGGCGGCGCGGGCGACGCCGGCGAGTCCGTCGCCCCCGGCACCATCCCGATCAAGGCGCGGGTGCGGGCCTCCTTCCGGCTGCTGGCCGGCAGCTAGCAGCAATTGAACACGGGCACTCGGGATGGTAGACTCGAGGCCAACGGGGGAAAGCACGTCGGATCCATGACCCGCACATTGGCATTGTCGCTCATCATCCTCATCGCCCCGTGTGCCGGGCTATGCCAGACGATTGCCCGGAGCGATCTCGTGCCGCTTCGGGCGCGCCTGCGTTCCCAGTTCTGTCCCTATGTCCTGTCGGTCTGGGAGGCCGCGGGCGAGAGTATCCGACTCAGCGTCGTTGGCAGCATGGCGCGAGTGGGTGATCCGGCCGGCGGCTTGTCGCTGAGCGAACCGCGTGCAGCGGCCACCGGAGCGTACCTGGTATTCACGGAGAGCATGTGTGGAGACACCGACCTCAAGTGGGGACCTCCTCCAGGTGATTCGCCGCGAGACCGACGCGGTTCAAGATGCGACGGTCGGCTGGCGGACATACACCGTGAGCGCGGAGACCATCTACGTGGAAGTCGAGGCGCTGGCCGGACATCCATAGGGACGCCTGACGCCGGCGTCGGGCGGATGTGCGGACGGTCCGAAGGGGAAACCATGGTCCTGAACGCGCACAAGATCCTGGCTGCGATCACGCTCTGCGCCTTCGCGTCGGGTTGCTCATCGTATCGGTCTGCTTCGTTGCCTGGAACTGAACCGATGGACATGGCGGCGGCGCCGGTCGTCGAGACGAAGACCGGGCAGTCTGCGCGGATCACCCTGGTGTCGGGCGAGGTGATCACCGGCGAGGTCACCGCCGTCACCACGGACTCGATCACGGTCGGCCGTCCTGGTAACTACGGGATGAAGAAACGTACCGCCGCGGCAAGCGAGATCGCGCGCATCGAGGTCGAGCAATCAACGAGGACGACGAACATCGTGGCGATCACCGTGGCTGGCGTCCTGGCCGTCGGAGCGTTCGTCGCCGCGAGTTACGGCGCAGGCATGGGCGCCGGCCTGGCCGGGTCCAACTGAATCCGGGAGCGTGACCAGGCGAGCGCGAGCCAAGCGGGTGTCAAGGCGGATGCTCTTGAGCTACCGGTAGCACGACGGAAGAAAAGCGCGGGGGCCTCCCAGGCCCCCGTCGTCGTCACGTCATTCATGGTCGCGACTACTTCGTCAGCACCACCTCCAGGTACTCGCTCGGGATGACGAGTCCGGCGCCGGTGCTGCGGTCCCAGCGCTCCAGGAAGTGCACGAGGTCGGCATGCAGCGCCTGCTGGCCCTTCTCGTCGAGGGCGGCGAAGGCCTTGTGGGTCGGGCCGTAGTAGGCGCGGAAGACCTCGATCCAGTGCTCGGCGGAGCGGAAGCGGAAGGCGTACATCCGGCGCGTCGTCTCGATGGCGGTGACGTGCGGCCCGAAGAGCTCGACCAGGCGGGTCTCCGTGCCCCAGTCCATCGGCGAGCGGAGGCCGGCCGGCGGCGGCACGTGGGTGCTCATCAGCTTGAAGAGCTGCCCGATGAACCCCTCGGGCGTCCAGTTCGCGAGGCCGATCCTGCCGCCCGGCACGACGACGCGGTGGATCTCGCTCGCGGCCCGTTCCTGGTCGGGCGCGAACATGACGCCGAAGGTCGAGAGGACGACGTCGAACGACGCGTCGTCGAACGGGAGGGCCTCGGCGTCGGCCGCCTGGAAGGTCACCGCCAGGCCATCCGCCTCCGCGCGCCGCTTGCCCTGCGCGAGGAGCGCCGGCACGTAGTCGGTCGAGGTGACGTGCGCGAAGTGGCGCGCGGCCGCGAGCGTCGCGTTGCCGTTGCCGGCCGCGACGTCGAGGACCTGGTCGGTCGCGCGGAGGTCGACGGCCTCGGCGAGCAACTCGCCGACGATCTGCAGGCGGACGCCGATCTGGCCGAAGTCGCCCGAAGCCCAGGTGGCCTGCTGGCGGGCCTTGATGGCGGCGAGGTCGGGGCGGGGATTCGCGAGGGTGACGGTATTCATGGGACATCTCCTTGTATCGTCCAGAGGTCTCTGCGGCCTCAGCGTGTGTTGCCGCGTTCACCCCGTCATGATGCCCACGTCCGCGAGTTGCCGGTATCGCCGCGCGTCGCTATAACTTGATCGAACGTCCGATTCGCGACGCCAACCTTGCCGAACGTCCGCCGGCCCTTGCCGAACGTCCGCCGCCGGACCGGCAGCCTTCCCAGGAGGCAACGTGAGCGCCGACGTCCTGTCCGACCTCCTGCGCGCCGTCCGGTTCCGGGGCGCGCTCTTCTACTACATCGAGGGCGCCTCGCCCTGGGTGGCCGAGGCGCCGCCCGCGCGCGAGATCATTCCCGCGATCCTGCCGGACGTGGAGCACATGATCGAGTTCCACGGGATCGTAGACGGCGCCTGCTGGGCGGCGATCGTGGGGGAAACGCCGGTCCGGCTCCAGGCCGGCGACGTGGTCCTCTTTCCGCAGGGCGACGCGCACGTGATGTCCAGTGCGCCTGGCCTGCGCGCGCCGAGCGCCGACACGGCGTTCTTCTTCTCGCCGCGGCCGCCGCAGCTCCCGTACTCGCTCAGCCTGCAGGACGCCAAGATCACGACGGCCCGCCTCGACGGCGGCGGCCGCGATCGCACCACGGTGGTTTGCGGCTTCCTGGGGCTCGACGCGAGACCCTTCAATCCCCTGCTCGCCGCGCTGCCCCGGGTGCTGCACGTGCGCGGCGACACGCTCGGCGCCGATTCGTGGGTGACGACGTTCCTGCGCGCGGTGGTCGCCGAGTCCAACCAGAAGCGGCCGGGCGGCGAGGCGGTGCTGGAGCGGATGAGCGAGATGCTCTTCGTCGAGGTCCTGCGTCGGCACATCGATTCGCTGCCGCCCGAGCAGACCGGCTGGCTGGCGGGGATGCGCGACGCGGCCGTCGGGCGGGCGCTGGCGCTCCTGCACGAACGGCCGGCGGAACCGTGGACGGTGGAGAGGCTTTCGGAGGACGCGGGGCTCTCGCGGTCGTCGCTGCACGAGCGCTTCGTGCACCTCATCGGCCAGCCGCCCATGCAGTACTTGACCCGCTGGCGGATGCAGGTGGCCTCCGGCCTCCTGCGCGACACCAACGCGACGGTGCTGGGCGTGTCGCTCGACGTGGGTTACGAGAGCGAGGCGGCCTTCTCGCGCGCGTTCAAGCGCGAGGTCGGGGTGTCGCCGGGGGCGTGGCGATCGAAGAGGCGGGAGGCGAGTGCATGAGCGAGAACAAGCGCACGGTCCAGACGTACATGGATGCCTTCGGCAGGTCGGACCACGCGGCCATCCTGTCGTGCCTGACCGACGACGTCGAGTGGATCATGCCCGGTGCCTTTCACCTGCACGGCCGGGACCAGTTCGACGCGGAGATCGAGAACGAGGCGTTCGTGGGTCGTCCGGAAATCACGGTGACGCGCCTGACGGAGGAGGACGACGTGGTGGTCGCGGAGGGAAAGGTGCGCGCCGCCAGGAAGGACGGCGGCACCCTCGAGGCGGAATTCTGCGATGTCTTCGAGATGCGGGCGGGGAAGGTGAGGCGCCTGACGTCGTTCGTGGTCGCCCTGCCCGAGTAGGCGCCGGCCGCCGCCGCGAGATCCCCGCGATCCCGCGGCGGCGAGTGACGTCAGCGGTGGAGGGCCTTGACGGTGCTCCACGTCGTCGTGAGGACCGGCGACTGGCCGCCGCAGATGCCGTACCACTCGCAGAGCCAGGTCTCCATCTGGACGATCTCCTCCAATTGCATGTCGTGCATGCCGGCGCAGAGATCGGCGAGCTCCTCGTGGTCGGCGCGCTCGCTGCAAGGTACGACGACCTTCACGGCGCCGTGGTGGTGCGCGATCATCATGGTCATGAACATGATCTCGAAATCCTCGCCGGTCGCGCCGTCGAGCATCTCGAGCTGATGCATGCCCTCGTCGTCCATCACCGGATCGTGTTGCAGGCCGTACCACTGGTCGAGCCACACCTGCATCTGCGCGACCTCCGCGTTCTGGTCGGCGGCCATCTGGGTGCACAGCGCCTGGAGTTCGGCGTGCACCGCGCGGCCGTCGCAGAGTTCGGCCATCGCGACCGCCATCGCGTGGTGGTCGATCATGTGGGTCAGGAAGTTGGCGTCGAAGTACTCGGCGGCGCGGAACGGATCGTCAAAGCCCTGGTCCGGCTGGGCCGTCGCCGGCGCACAGACCAGGAGAAAGGCCAGAGCGCTGCCCGGCAGGATCGCGGCGGCGCGGCGGCACGTCATCGCAAGCGTCATGTCGACTCGCTTCGTGGTTGAGGTGGTGGGGTCGGGCGTCGGGGACCCTGCTGCCGATTGGACGCTCCCGCACCTCGTCGAGGTACAGGGGCAACCCGGATCTACATTGGGGAGTCTGCGAACGGCAGGCAATAAAGAAATTCCGCAGCATTGCGGCCCGCGTATTTGATCGACCAGGTTCACACGGAGGCTGACGCGGACCGCCGCCGAGAAGAGAGCCCCCGGCCAGTTGGCCGGAGGCCCGTGGAGCGGACGGATGTCGGGTGATCAGGGCCAGTCGCAGTCGTGCCCCACCGTCCCGGGCACGTAGTCGCCGTGCGCCAGGTGGGCCGGCAGCGCGTTCAGGCTGATGGTCCGGCACTCGAAGGTGCCGTTGGCCTTTCGGTGGGCGATCCGCACCTGCTCCGGCAGGATGTCGCCGCCGTGGTTGGCCCACTGGGTATGGGAATAGCCGAGGAGGGTGGCCGCGCCGGTCCCCGTATCGATACGCATGACAGGGGAGCCGTCGGGGTGGTTGAAGTAGACGGTCAAGCCGGTGCCATAGAGCACATTGTGCTTGTCGAAGGCGATCGACATGACCTCCATCATGTTCGGCGGACCAGCATCGGGAACGCCGGTGATGTCCGTGACGAGGGTCGAGGCGCCGGTCTCGGTGTCGATGACGTAGAGCTGATTGTCGAAGGTGCCCCAGAGCACGCCGTTACGGTCGAACGCCAGATCCATCCAGTTGGTATGGCCGGTGGGTCCGATCTCCGTGAACTCGCCGGTCTCCTTGTCGACGCGCCAGAGCGAGTCGTTGCCCCAGATGTAGCCGAGGTGGTTGACCTGGAAGCCGCACACGTAGAAGTTGCCGCAGGCGTCGATGTCGCCCCCGGCCGTGTTGAACTCCATGATGGGACCGTAGAGCGTCGCGACGCCGGTCGCGCTGTCGATGCGGCCGAACTGCGAGCGCACCAGGCCGGGGTCGGTGCTGATCATGTTGAAGGTCGAGTACATGGTGCCGTCGACGTCGAAGGCGAAGCCGAACGTGAACCAGCCTTGCCACCAGGTCACGTCGTCGCCGCCCATCTCGAGCGGGCAATCCAGTACCCAGAGTTGACTGGCCTGGCCGTTGTGGCGGCTGATGCGCGAGAAGTCGCCGTACCCGGTTTCGTTGGCGAACATCGAGTAATATTCACCGGGCTTGAGGGCGACCGTGCCGGGGGGACACTTCGCCGCATCGTCGTCGATCGTCGTCGACGACCCGACCTGCAGCGGCTGGTCGTCGCTGCAACCGAAGACGACGAGTCCCGCGGCCACGAGAAGCGAGCAGAATAGAATTCTCTTCATTGTCGTGCCTCCAATACTTGGTAGAGAAAGTGATCTTCCGCATACGCCCACGATCATGCCCGGCCCGCGCGAAGCGGGCCGGGCATCTCCAGGATGTCGATCAGTGCGGATAATTCGGGTCCCCGACGGTCCCCGGCACGTAGTCGCCGTGCGCGAGATGGGCGGGCAGGGCCTCGATGCTGATCTTGATCATCTGGTAGCCGCCGCCCTTGCGGTGAGCGACGGTCACGTCGGTCGGGTACGTGTCGCCGCCGTGGTTGTAGACCTGGTGCGTGTAGCCGATGAGCGTGGCCTGACCGGTCGTCGTGTCGATCTTCATGACCGGCGCGCCACCCTCCTCGGTCTCCCACTCGACGTTGATCGCCGTCCCCCAGAGGACGTTATGCTTGTCGAAGGCGATGGTCATGACTTCCTGCATGAGCGTGTACGGCGGCGGCGGCGGGTCGCCAGGCACGCCGTAGATCTCGGTGACGAACGTCCCCGCGCCGGTCTCTCGGTCCAGCGTCCAGAGCTGGTTCTGGGTGGTCGCCCACAGCCGGCCCTGCGCGTCGCAGGCGAGGTCCATCCAGTCGGTCATGCCGGTGTATTCAGGCAAGCGCGTCCAGGCGCCCGTGGCCTTGTTGAACTTGTAGAGATATCCGTCGCCGTGGATGTAGCCGAGGTGCGGCACGTCCATGCCGCAGGTGTAGAAGTTGCCCTCGAGGTCGATCTCGGGGCCGCAGGTGTTCATGCCGAGGATCGGCCCGAAGGCCGTCACGGCGCCGGTCAGCGGATCGACCTTCGCAAACTGCGAGGTGCAGAGCGCCGGATCATAATCCATGTAGTTCAACGTCGTGTACATGGAGCCGTCCAGATCGAAGGCGAGGCCGAGCGGAGTCAGCCACGACGCGGGATCCAGTCCGATCTCCCACTTGATGTCCGCAGCTCCGGTCTTGTAACTGATCAGCTCGAAGCCCGAGTACGCGAACGTTCCATAGGCGAGCGAGTAGAGTCCTCCGGGCACGAGGCCGGGCCTCGCCTTGGCCGCGTCGTCGTCGCCGGCGCCGACCTGCAGCGGCTGGTCGTCGCTGCAGCCGAAGACGAGGAACGACAGGGCAAGCAAAGAGAGCAGGGCGAGCGGTCGTCTCATGGGGCACCTCCGGGATGTGTAGGCTCTGCGATATCGGAGAGTCGCGTTCGACGGTGCGATGCCATCCGCGCCGGCACCCGGAAGGATTCTACCGGGTGACCTCGAATGCGATCTCCCCAGAGGACGCGAGAATACCACCGTCGGCAGTGGGAGTATATGAATTAAGGTAACGCCGACCGAATATCTTGGTTCTACAATTGGGGTTGAATCCCATGTTCGTTCTGCGGGTATTGTCTTCCAGACACGAACGCCCCATAATCGACGGACGACGCCAACCCTCACTCCCTGGAGGAGCCATGTCTCGCCTCGGCAGCTGCCTGTTCGTGCTCTTGCTCGTCGTCGTCCTGGCCGCGAGTTGCGGCGATGACGATCCGGCCGCGCCCGGCGGCGGCGGCGCGCAGTACCTCGCCGGCGGCGGCCGTCAGGCCAGCAACGACGAGTTCTCCGGCGGCCCCGAGGGCTCGGGCCCCGGCCAGCCGGACTTCGAGCCGCCGGCTGCCGACCTCTACCCGGCCTTCTACGCCGACCAGGATTGCCGCGACGAAGCGGGCACGTTCCTCATCACGGACGCCGAGGGCTGGCAAGCCTGGTGGACGCAGGCCATCGCGTGCCTCGGCTACGACGGCGAGGTGCCGCCCGGCGGCGGCAAGGCCGACCCCGACAGCGGCGTCGCCGACCCCGACACCATCTTCAACCCATATCTCGACGAGGCGCCGCTGGTCGACTTCGCGAACGCCACGGTCTACGTGGTCGCCCTCGAATCCGACGACGACTTCGGCCGCAGCGTCTGGATCCAGGACGTGACGGACGGCGAGGTCCACTACGTCGTCTCCCGACTCGCGGACGACTGTTTCGAGATGCGCGAGATGGACGCCTGGCCCACCTCGCCAACGATCGCCGTCGTCGGGCCGCTGGTCGCGGATCCGGCCGTGATCACGTGGGCGCGCGACGAAGTGGTCTACGACTGCTCGTGGGAGCCCGACCCGAACGAGCCGCTCGCCCTCTACTACACGGACGCGGCCTGCGACCTCGGGCCCGACCACGCGGTCATCACCGATGCCGAGGCGTTCGACGCGTGGCTCGCCGCCGCCTTCGCCTGCGACCAGGCCCGCTGGGCCGGCCCCGACGGCGTCCCGGTCCCCGAGGACTCGACGGTGACGCAGCCGCCGATGCCGTCGCCGGAGTGGCTCGGTTTGCAGGTCGATTTCACCACCCACGCCGTGATCGTCCTGCGCGGCGACGAGCAGGAGCGCTGGGGCGGCGGCGTCTGGCTCGCCGCCATCACCGCCGAGAACGGCGGCACCACCATCGATTACGCGGTGATGGCCGCGGGCGAGGACTGCCCGCTGGTCGAGGACGGCACCACGGTGCGCCCCACCGTCGCCATCCGCGTCCCGCTGCCGCTGGCCGCGCCGATCACCTGGAACCGCACGACGCAGACCATCGACTGCGACTGGGACGGCAGCGAGCCGGGCGGCGGCGTGGATTCGACCAACGTGGAGCCGCCGCGGCGCTGATCGCGGGCCGGTGTGCGGAGAAAGAGGGGGAGACCATGTTCAGACGGCTTCTGGTCCTCGGCTTCTGCCTGTTCGCCGCGGCGCCGGGACTCGCGACGGAATTCGACTACTCGCCGTACCTGGCGCACCTCTCGGACATCGAGTGCCTCCATTTCACCTATGACTGCGGCGGCTACTACGACCTCGGGGTGAAGGGGACCTTCGCCTACGCCCTCTCGGAGAACAACGGCTTGCAGGTGATCGACGTCAGCGATCCGCTGGCGCCGGTGAACCGCGGCTACCTGGGTTTCGGACACTCGGCGTGGGCGAATCACCTGGCCTTGCAGGATCACTACGCGTTCGTGGCGCGCCAGGCGCCCAGCGCGATCGCCATCGTCGACGTGGACGACGCCGACGCCCCCGTGGTCCACAGCCTGCTGCCGCTGGCCTCGATCCCGCTGGACGTGGCCATGATCGGCCGCAAGATGTGCGTGTCCACCGTCGACGGCCAGCTGAGCATCTTCGACACCAACGTGCCCACCCAGCCGCAGTTCGTGACGTCCGTCGCTTCGCCCATCGGCCCGTGCCGGGAGCTCATCCTCGACGGGAGCCGGCTCGTGGCGGCCGGAGACGCAGGACTCGCGGTCTACGACGTGTCGTCCCCGGCGGCGCCGCTGCTGCTGGGATCGCTGCCCATGAGTGGCGGCGTGCTCCACGCCATGTCGGCGCAGAACAACCTCGTGCTTGCCGCGCAGGGCTCGCAGACCCGTATCCTCGACGTGTCAAACCCGCAGCTCATCGACGTGATCGGCGCGATCCCCGGCTGGGCATACGGTCTGTTGCTCGTCGACGGCGAGGCCTGGATCGGCACCGAGAATTGCTGGGGCAACTCCAACCTGGACATCTACGACCTCACGGATCCCGCGCAGCCCGAGCTCCGATACCAGGACGGCTACGACCTGCGCGGCGGCCTGCGCGCGATGGTCGCCTCCCAGGGGCTGGTCTACGCCGGGGAGTACATATGCTGGTGTGCCGGCGAGTGGCCCGGCTTCCACGTCTACCAGCGCGGCGAGATGCCGCTGCCCCAGCCGTTGATCACCTTCAACCCGGGGAGCGCACGCTGCGTCCTCGGCCGCGGCAACGTGCTCTACGTCGGCATGGCCGGGTCGATCAGCGCCTACGACCTCGCCGCTCCCGCAGCCCCGGCGCTCCTCGGTAGCGTCGCCGGCGCTCCTGCCACCGTGCGTTTACAGTCCGCGGGTGACCGGTTGCTGGCCCTCGGCTTCGTCGACTGGGGCCAGCCGCGTCGTCTGTCGCTGCACGACCTCGGCACCGGCTGGGCGCCCGTGCCCCGTGGCAGCGTCGACGTGAGCTGGGATGCCCGGGCCATGGCGCCGACGGGCGCCCACATCCTGGTGGCCGGCGGCGCCGCTCGCGGCCTCGACGTGGTCGACGCCAGCGACCCGGACGCGCCCGCTGTGGTCGCGACCCACTATCCCGGCCAGACCATCACGGGCGTGACCACCGCGGACGGATTCGCCGCCGTGGCCGCCGGCGCCGAGATCCGCTTGCTGGACGTGAGCGATCCGCTGGCGCCGGTGCTGCTCGGCGTCATCCCCGCGGATCCGGACCACTTCCGCGAGGAGTTGCAACTCCTCGATCTCGGCGGTCGCCGCTATCTACTCGGCGCGCACAATCACAACCAGGAGTGGTACGAGTACATCGACGCCGCGGAGATCTGGGATATCACGGATCCCGCGCAACCGGTGCGCGCGCTGAGGGTTCAACTCCTGGCCACCGACACTTGCGAGGGGCTGGTCTGGCGGGACGGCGTCCTCTACATCCACGGCTCCACGCACCTCACGGTGTATCGCTGGTCCGGCGTCGGCCAGCCTCACGGGTTGATCGGACGCGCCAACCACGGCGATTACCAGTCCACCTCTTTCGGATCCGCGTCGTCCACGGAAGGGGCGGTCGTGGGCATCGCGGGGGACAGCCGCGTCATCGTCTGGCCGCTACAAGCCCGACCCCTCACCGCCGTCTCGCCCGATCCAGTCCCCGCGCCGACGGCGATGTCCCTCCAGGTGTCGCCCAATCCCTTCAACCCCCGCACGCGCCTCGTCTTCACGCTGGCAGCGGCGGGCCGCGCCGACCTGGCCGTGTACGACCTCGCGGGCCGGATGGTGCGTCGACTCGAGAACGGCGAGCTGCCGGCGGGAGAGCACGTCCGCATCTGGAGCGGTGACGACGACGCCGGCCGGTCGTTGCCCTCGGGCACCTACGTCGCCCGGCTGGCCACGGCCGCGGGCGTCGAGACCCGCAAGCTCGTCCTGGTGAGGTGACATGCGGCGCGTGGACGCGATCATGGCCGAGTTGCGGTCCCTGGGCAGCGAGCACAACCGCGCCGGCATGGCCCGCTACGGCATCAACGTCGAGAACGCGTTCGGGGTCTCGGTCTACGCGCTGCGCAAGATCGCGAAGCGCATCGGCACCGACCATGCGCTGGCGCTCGCGTTGTGGGACACGGCCAACCACGAGGCGCGGCTGCTCGCCTGCTTCGTCGACGATCCGGCCGCGGTGACCGAGGCGCAGATGGAGGCCTGGGCGCTCGACTTCGACTCCTGGGACCTCTGCGACCAGGCCACCACCAGCCTCTTCGACCGGACGCCGCACGCCTGGGCCAAGGCCCGCGCGTGGGCGCAGCGCGAGGAGGAATGGGTGCGGCGCGGCGGCTTCGCGCTCATGGCGGGCCTCGCGGTGCATGACAAGGCGGCCGGCGACCGGGACTTCCTGACGCTGCTGCCGCTCATCGAACGGGGCGCCTTCGACGAGCGGAACTTCGTGAAGAAGGCCGTCAACTGGGCGTTGCGGAACCTCGGCAAGCGCAACGGCGCGTTGAATGCCGCCGCGATCGCGTGCGCCGAGACGATCCGCGCCGCGGCCAACGAACGCGCCGGCGGCGAGCGGGGCGGCGACCCCGCGGCCCGCGCCGCCCGCTGGGTCGCCGCCGACGCTCTACGCGAACTCACGTCGTCGAAGGTTCAAGCGCGGCTGCGCGCCTGACCTCCGCCGCGCCGCGCTTCACTGCACCAGCACCACCTTCTTCACGTCCCGCGCGGCGCCGGCGACCAGCCGCACCATGTAGACGCCGCTCGCCACGCGGCGACCGGTGTCGTCGGTGCCGTCCCATACCACGTCGTGCCGGCCCGCGGGACGCGTCTCGTTCAGGAGGAGACGCACGCGCGCCCCGGCGAGGTCGTGGACGGCGAGCTGCATGGGTCCGGGGGCGGCCAGCTCGCAGGCCACCGTCGTGCGCGGGTTGAAGGGATTGGGGTAGCAGCCCGCCAGACAGGTGCGCGCGGGGAGGTCGCCCGCGGCCACCGACGTGAGGACGTCTTCGATCCGCAGCGTGTATTGCCCCGCCAGCGGCAGATCGGCGGTGGCCGACTTCCAGACGGCGAGCAGGTAGTAGCCGTCCTCGGCGATCTGGACCGTGAACTCCTCGGGCTGGCCGGCGCCGGCGAGCCAGGCCGCGCCGTCGGGCACCACCCGAGATTTCTTCAGGTACGGCACGTCGTTCGGGTGCAGGCAGAGGCCCCAGTTCACACCGCCCGCCACGTTGCCGAGGCGGATCCGGTACGACCCCGGCGCGAGGCGCATCTCGTGCAGGCGCAGGATGGCCCCGGCGGGCATGGTGAAGGGTCCGTAGTCGCCGGAGGGGTAGCTGCCCAGGAAGGCCTCGCGGACGCACTCCGCCGTGTAGCCCTGCGCGCCGCTGACCCGGATCGCGCCGGCGTCGTAGGACCGTCGCGCGACGAGATTGAAGTTCACCAGCACGTACTCGGAGGCGCCGGCCGCCCAGTTCGAGGCGGCGAGGTTGGCGGCGAAGCCCTGCTTCGCGCCGACCAGGGTCTGGTGCAGGCGCAGGTCGACGTTGCTGGTGTCGCCCGGCATCGCCGCCATCGCGGCCCACCAGCCGGTGAGGCCGGCGAGCCGCAGGCCGTCGCAGTCGTACCAGCGAGTCTCGCCGCTGGTGATGTAAGGCCAGCCGCCCATCATCTCGGGCGGCGCCGAACGGTTGACCACGGCGCCCTGATTGACGTTCAGCGGCGACCACACGTACTGCTCGCCGTAGACGTTGTTGGTCTCGTCCAGTTCCTCGATCCGGTTCAGGGCATCGAGGTTGAGGGACAGCGTGTGGCGTCCGCCGCGGATGGTGTAGGGGAAGGTGTAGTTGTAACGGGCGATGCCTCCGCCCGGGAAGACCGGCCACATCACGCCGGCGTGAGACTGACCATCGAGCCACACGTAGGCCCGCACGGTCTCCGCGTCAGCCGGGCTGAGATTGGTGAGCGCCAGGTTGTGCCAGGTGAGGTTGGCGTTGCCGTGCAACGTGTCGGGCAGGGCCACGCTGCTCGGCGTGCCGTCGGCCGCGGGCCGCGGCACCAGCGGCGCGTGCCAGCCCGCCGCCCAGTAGGGGGCCAGGTCCGGCGGCGTGCGGCGGATCTCGAAGGTGATCGCCGTGTCCGTGTCGCCGTCCTTGGGGTCGCGGAAGAAGCAGACCGAGTTGTAGCCCGTCTCCGGCACCTCGAACTGCAGGACCACCGCGCCGCCGGCGCCGGTGACCACCTCGGCGTCGCAGTCGCTCAGCCGGCCGGTTGTGAAGTCCTCGCCGCGCCACTGCACGTGGACGTTCGCGGTCGGCGGATCGGTGGTCACGACGACGCTCACCGGTCCCACCTGATCGGCCCCGACCGGGAACTCGTAGATCTCCAGCCAGCGATCCGGACCGAGGGTGCGGGTCACGGGCGTGTCGAAGATGGCGCTGCGGTTCGCCAGGTGGACGGCATCGAAGCCGAGGTCGTTGTAGACGCCATAGAAGATTACGCCGACGTCGAACGCGGCGGTGGTGACGGTGTTCGCGTTGACGATGGCCGCATCGAGGCAGCCGGGGCCGCGCGACGAGTAGGCGAGGTAGCTGGCGAATCCGTTCTGCGCGCCCGTGGAGACGTTGTGCAGCCGGAGGTCGTAGTTCTGGTCGCTCTCGTGCGGCCACACCACCGCCGCGTTCCACCAGCCGCTGTTGTCGAAGCGCAGGCCGCGACAGTTGTAGTAGAGGCTCGAGCCGTCATGCACGTTCTCCCAGCCGGCCAGCATGTGCTCCATCGTGGGCTGGCTCTCGATGACGCCCGGCGCGAGTTCCAGGGGCGTCCAGACGAACTGGTGGCCCATGGTGTTGTCCGTCTCGTCGGTCTCGGGCACCGCGTCGAGGGCGTCGAACCGGTAGTGAAGCGTGTGCCGGCCGCCGCGCACGGTGATCGGGCCGCTGTTGTTGCGCGCGAAGTTCGTGTGGGCGTTGACGACGCCCAGCGAGTTGGTCCCGACATTCACGGCGTCGAGGTAGAGGCTGCCCGAGACCGCCGCGGAGGTCGCCGACTCGCCGTCGTTCTGGCCGGAGACGTTCCAGTAGGTGCCGGTCGCGCCGCCGGGCAGGGTGGTCGACACGTGCGTGCTGCCGATGGTGTTCGTGTTGACCGAGCTGGGCACCAGCGTGAAGTCCCACCCCGCGCGCGCGTACTCGGTGAGGTTGCACGGTTCGGGCTCGCGGATCACGAGGGGGCCCCAGCTGCCGTACCCGCTGCTCCACCGGCCGGAGCGGTCGCGGGCGCGGATGCAGAACCAGTAGGATCCCGGCGCGAGGGTGCCGGAGGTGCAGGCATTGGCGTCGACGACCTCCGGATTCGTGTCCGGCAAGCCGGGCGAACCCAGGCGGAAGAGATAGGAGTAGGCGTTGGCGCCCGAGGCGTCGTCCGTGGGCGTCACCCAGGTCATGTCCACCGTGGGATCGGGTGACGCGACGCCGGCCGTGTGGCTGCCGGAGTAGATGGCCGACGGCGCCGCCGGATTCGCCAGGTCGATGTTGAAGCCGCAGTTGGCCGCCGTCTCCCAGAGCGGTTGCACGACGTACGGATTGCGGTCCTTGAAGGCGAGCAGGAACTCCATGGCCGTCGCCGGGACGTCGTCGTCGACGCAGGCGAGGATCTCCTCCGGGCCCATGTGCAGGCGGTCTTCCCACGGCGCGTACTCGGGATGGGCGTCGCCCGTATCGCCGTCGTGGATGTCGACCAGCGCGGCGGCGACGTAGCCTTCGGTGACCAGCGGGCCGTGGTACGTGGCGTCCTCGCTGCAGGTCGCGAGGTCCTGGACGTCGGAAAGGTCGGCGGCCTCGACGCCGTAGCGGTCGAGGTATTCCGCCGGGATCACGTAGCCGAGGTAGTTCGGGAAGCCCTCACTCCAGGCGATCTCGACATCCTCCTCGCACCACATGCAATGGCCGCATTCGAACGGCCAGCCGGGGTAGTCGTCGCAGATGCTGTTGCAGTAATCCGGGATGGCCGTGGGCGCGTAGTTGTGCAGGAAATGGTGGCCGTACTCGTGCGTCGGAGCCCGGTCGCTCCACTCGCGCTCGCTGCTGATGTGGATCTCCTCGCTGTAGTTCGCGTACCAGGCGCCCTCGTCGCCGTCCGGCCACTCGACCTCGACGTAGCTCGGGTTGTAGCCGTAGTCCTGGCACCAGCGCCAGGTGCGGGTGACGGCGGTCAGCAGGTGCAGGGCGGGCTCGAGGTCCTCGTCGGTCGAGAAGAGCACGCCGAGGTTCAACTCGCTCGCGACATCGTCGTAGACGCCGGTCTCCCAGGCGTAGATCGCGCCCGAGGTCGGGTGCTCGATCTCCACCTCCGTGTTCGCGCAGTCGAAGTGGACATAGAGGTCGGGATAATCCTCGTAGTCGTCGTTGAAATTGAAGGTGATGTCGAAGCGACCGTCGGTGCCGGTGACCGTGTCGGCCAGATGATCGTCGGGACCGGCGTCGTGGTCGTAGATGTGGACCGACATGCCGTCGACGCCGATGAGGACGTCGTCGGGGCGCGTGTAGACGAAGCGGCCGCGCACCCGGATCACGCGACGACCGTCGCCCGCCGCGCCCGCGAGTTCCCTGACCTCCACCGGTCCGCGCGTGGCGGGCGCGGGGTCGGGACGGGCGACGGCGGGGTCGGGCGGCGGAGCGAAGGGGTCGTCGCCACGCCTGGCGACAGCCGTGCGAGTGGTCGCGAGGCGCTCGGCCCGAGGGGAGAGGTCGAGCACCTCGCGTATGCGCTGGCCGTTCCAGCGCAGGGTGACCGTGAGCGGCCGGTCGGCGTCCTGGCACGCGGCCGAGAAGCCTATCTCCACCACCTGGTCTTTCGCGACCGCGGCGGCGGGTAGCGCGTCCGCAGTGCCGTTGCTCCAGCCGGGGCCGCCGATCTCGAGGTCGGTGAGCGACGCCGCGAGGCCGCTGACGATCCGCAATCTGCCGGTGAAGACCTCGCCGAGGCGCGCGACGTGCGGCCCGCCGGCCAGCTCGACGTTGACAGGGGGGTGGACGTCGGCAAGGGCGGCGGCTGCCGCCGCCAGCATGAGCGTGACCGCCAGCAAGGCGGTCCCGTGACGCGTGGTCATGGCCGCCTCCTTCTAGCGCTGGCCGTCGTCAGGCAACTGCCGCGCGACGGGAATGCCGCGCGGGCGAGGCGTCGTCATCTCCGCCACCGCGGCCTCGATCTCGGCGGCGACGTCGAGACGCCCTTCCTGGCGCGCGTAGCGGGCCTGGATGGTGAGGATCTGCACCTCCACCTGGGCGCGCAGGTCCTCGATCTGGCGCTGGAGCGCAAGGGCGGCCACGGGATCCGTGCTGGCGGCCGCCTGCGTCTCGAGGGCCTCGACCGCGACCGCCTGGGCGTCCCAGGCCGCGACGATCTCGCGCATCATCGGCGACAGCTCCCGGGGCGCGGGAGGCGCGTCGGCCGGCGGCGGGACGGCCTCATCTGTTTGTGGGGCAATCTGTTGCGGCGTACCTGCCGCCAGTGGCCAGGCCAGGAGCAGCGCCGCGAGCGCGGCGTACACGGATGTCTTCACGGGGGCGGACATGGCGGGTTCTCCTCGACGCGAGACTCGACGCTGAGACCGCCGGGAATACCGGTCCGCCGGCGGCCACGGATGACACCTCCTTGGACGCGGCCGGGCCGGCGCTGACACAGACGACATCGAATATCGTGGTCGGGAACCAGGTGTGGGGTCTCAGGCGTCCGCCAGGTCTCCCGCGATCTCCTCCAGCACCGCCGCGTCGGCCAGTTGCACGCGTCCGCGACCCAGGGTGACGGCGCCCCGGCCCTGCAGCGCCTGCAGGATGCGGCTGACGATCTCGCGCACGCTGCCCACCTGGTCGGCCAGGTCCTGGTGCGTGGCCTCGATCTCGCTCGCGCCGGTCGCGGCGAAGCGGCGCAGGAGCAACGCGGCGATCCGGGCGTCGAGCCGGTGGAAGGCGACCTCGTCGACCAGCTGCATGAGGTCCGTGACGCGGGCCGCGAACAGTTCGAACACGAAGGCGCGGAACGCGGGCGATTCGGTGACCAGCAGGTCGAAGAGTCCCGCCGGCAAGGTGACTCCGGTCACGTCGGTCTCCACGATCCCGCGCGCCGTGTAGGCCGACCGGCCGAGCAGGCAGCACACCGAGAGGATGCAGCTCTCGCCCGGCTCGACCCGGTAGAGCAGGATCTCGCGGCCCTCCGCGCTGCCTCGAACCACACGGATGGAGCCGCTCGTCGGCAGCGTCAGGCCGTCGCAGGGGGACTGCTCGTCGAAGGCGATGGTGCCGGCCGGCACCGCCACCGCCCGGCCATGCGCGGCGAGTTGCCCGGCCAGAACGGGCGGCAGGGTCCCCAGCACCGGGTAGTGCTTCACGAGGTCCGCGCGCCACGCCGGCGCGATGGGCCCTCGCCCGGACGACTCGATTCTCGACATCGCGGCAACCTCGGGGTCGGGGCGGTTCTGTCACGCGGTACGGTTTAATCACATATCATTCTACTGTGGAATATGGCCGCTCACAATCAGCAATCCGCGATCCGGCTCGCGGGCGAGACATATGATCTCGTGTACTCTATGCGCATGAACGACCACGACCTCCTGGGCCGCGAGAGCAGGCTGCCGTCACGACGACGACGACCGGTGCCATGGTGGCCGTTCGCCCTGGCGGTCATGATCGTCGTCGCCGTCCTCGCCGCCTGGCGCTGGGCGGCGCAGCCGCGCTACGAGTGGCGCCTCGTCGACGTCGTGGCGCCTGCGGGCATCCTGGCGGCCACGGGCGACTTGCAGGTCGGCGCCGTGCAGCGCGGCGGGTTCCTGCGGACGGGCGAGCAGAGCGAGATCGAATTGCAGCTCGGCGAACAGCTCCGTCTCCGCCTGCTCGGAGGCAGCGCGATCGAGTTGCCGCCGCCACCGCCACGGTGGTACTCGGGCGAGATCCTCCTCACGGTGCGGGAGGGCGAGGTCTACGGCACCACCGGCGCCAGCGCGCTCGACCTGCCCCTGCGCGTGGTCACCAGCGACGCCGAGGTCGAGATCCTCGGCACGACCTTCGCGGTCCTCCAGGCGACCTCGTTCACCACCATCTGTCTGTGGCAGGGATCGGTGAGGGCGGCCTCGCGCGTCGAGGGATCGACCCACAGCGTGCCATTGGCCGCCGAGAGCAAGATCCTGTTCTACCCGGACGGCACCGTCAGCGAAAGCCTGCCGCTGGAGTCCGCGGAACGGTCGCGGCTGCGGATGATGGCCGACGCGGGCGTGCCGCCGGCCATCGGTGGTCAGAAGTAGTAGCCGGCACGCAGCGTCGTCCAGGCGTCGGCGCCCGCGTTGACGTGCCGCACCGTGAACTCCAGCTGCTCGAACCGCAGGCCCATGCTCGGCACCCAGCCCCAGTTGTCGACCTCGCTGAGGTAGCCCGTCTCGCCGCCCATGAAGAAGACCCCGAGGACGAAGCGCAGGCCGAAGATCAGGTTGAAGATGTCGACGCTCTCGCGGTCTCCCGCGCCCGGGAAGTGATTCCAGCCGAGGTCGGCGGATCCGTTGAGGAGGGGCCAGAGCGGCTTGTCGACGATCGCGTACAGGCCGTAGCCGGTGTTGAAGTCGTCGCCGAAATCCGTGTAGGGAAACGACGTCGAGACCCCGGCGCCGAGCCAGCGGTAGCTGTCGACCCACGCCTGGCGCGCATCGGCGGCGGGGGCGGGCTGGTCCTGCGCGAGAGCCGGGATCGACAGCAGGAGCAGACCGATCAGCAGACATTGACGACGTAGCGGCATGAGCGATGTCCTTTCGCGGGTGACGGCCCGCATTGTACGATGTTCCGCGTCCAGACGGAACAGGAGAAGCTGCCTCATGGATCAGCTCGAGACCGAACTCCGCCGGCGGTTCGCGACGCGGGAGGAGACCTTCGCGCACGCGGACTGCCGCCTCGACGTGCTCATGCCCGCGGCGACGGACGACCTGCTCGACGAGGCGGAGTTCGCCCGCGATGAGCGCATCCCCTACTGGGCCGAACTGTGGCCGTCCGCCCGCGCCCTGGCGCGGCATCTTCTGGAGGCGCCAGTGCCGCGCGGTCGCGTGCTGGAACTCGGCTGCGGGCTGGCCTTGCCATCGCTGGCGTTGCTCGGCCGCGGCGTCGACGTGCTGGCCACCGACTACTACGACGATGCCCTGCTCTTCGCGCGCGTCAACGCGCGGCGCAACGGCCTGCCGGACCTCACGACGTCGCTGCTGGACTGGCGCACGCCGCCGGCCGACCTCGGGCGTTTCGCGGCCGTGGTGGCGGCCGACGTGCTCTACGAGGAGCGCAACCTGGCGCCGCTGGGCGCGGCGCTTGCGGCTCTGCTCGCGGACGGGGGCGAGGCGCTCCTGGCGGACCCCGATCGCCGGCACCTGCCGGCGTTCGTCGCCGCGATGCGCGCCGCGGGCTGGCAGGTGAGCGAATGCGCGCGGACCGCCAGCCTGCAGGCGGGCGCCGCGCGCCCGACCACCGTCGTCGTGCTGCGCCTGACGCGCTAGCCGCGAGCCTCGGCGGCCGCGGCGGTTTGCGTGCGCCGCGCCAGCGCCGCGGCGATGAGCTCGGGCACCGCGGACCCGAGGCGTTCGAGGTTGAGCACCAGGTCATAGTGGCGCGGGTCGTCCACGTCGGCGCGGAAGAGCCGCCGCACGAAGGCCGCGCGCTGCGCCTCGAGGTCGCGCACCTTGACCCGGGCCTCGTCCTCGGTGAGCATGTGGCGCACCGCGAGGCTCCGCACGCGCCAATCCTCGCTCGCGACCAGGCGCACGCTCAGGTCGGCGCTGTCGGCGAGGATGAAGTTCGCGCCGCGCCCGACGAGGATCACGCCGCCGTGCGCCGCGAGGGTGCGCACGGTGCGCACCAGCGCCAGGTGGTAGTCGTCCTGCAGGAAGAAGCGGCGGTCCAGCATCCCGCGCACCCACTGCTCGATCCGGGAGGCGATGCGCTCGTCGAGGGCGGACACCACCTCGTGGGTCAGGTCCCGGTCGCGCGCGATGTGGTCGACGATCTCCCGCCCGAAGACCTGCAGACCGAGGCGCTCGCCGACGGCCTCGGCCTGCTCGCGGGTGCCGCAGCCGGCTTGCCGGCTGATCGTCACCACGGGCAGCGGTTGGTGCTGCGCCGGATCCTCGCCCGGACGCAGGACCGTGCGAATGCGGCTCCAGTGGCTGAGTTGTCGCTGGATGAGCTTCTCGTGAATCCGGTCCGGCATGGCGAACCTCCTTCACATGGCGGGACTGTCATGATCATAGACCAGATCGCTCCGGTGCGAAAGGGGGTCGATCGACGGCGCGCCGCGGGGTGATCCGGCTTGAGGCGGGGCGGGCTGCGTGCGATCATGCCGTCCGTCACCCCACTCCCCGGAGGTCCGTCGTGCCCAGCTGCCGAGTCCTGGTCGTCCTGTGTATCCTGGCCGCGTCCGCCGCGTCCGCCGTCACCTTGCCGCCACCGCGCACCGACGGCGAGATGTCGGTCGAGCAGGCGCTAGCCTCGCGCCGCTCCGTGCGCGGCATGGCCGCGCGGCCGCTCACGCTCGCCGAGGTGGGCCAGCTCTGCTGGTCGGCGCAGGGCGTCACCGACGAGAAGGGCCATCGCACCGCGCCGTCGGCCATGGCGACCTATCCGCTCGAGGTCTACGTCATCGCCGACGCGGTGGCCGAACTGGCGCCGGGAATCTACCGCTACCTGCCGGCCGACCACGCGTTGGCGCCACACGCCGGCGCGGCGGCGGCCAAGCCGCCCCTGCGCGACGCCCTCGTCGCGAAGGCGATCGGCCAGGACTGGATCGCCACCGCTCCGGCGATCCTCGTGATCACCGGCACCGCCGCGCGCATGGGCGAGCGCTTCGTCGAGCGACGTCGCGACTTCATGTGCGTGGAGGCGGGACTCGCCGCGCAAGGGTTCTTCCTGCAGGCCACGGCGCTCGGGCTGTGCAGCACGTACGTCGGGGGTTTCGACCCCGACGAAGCGCGGGCGTTCCTGGGGCTGCCGGCCGGCGAGGACGTGCTGGCGGTGTTGCCCGTGGGGGCACGGCCGTAGCTTCTAGACCACGGGCGAGGCGCCGCTTGCGCCGGCGCAACTCGCGCCGATTCGACCCGGTGGACGACACGGAAATCCTTTGACAGGCGTCTCGCCACTTGTTAGATATGTCTAATAGGAGGCGGCCAGAATGGCGGCAATGGCAGACACCTCGATTCTCACCTCGGCCCTCGAGGATTATCTCGAGACCATCTACCGGCTGGTCAGCGCGCACGGGTTCGCGCGGGTGCGGGACATCGCCAAGGCCCGCAGCGTCCGCTCCGCCTCCGTCTCGCCGGCCATGCGGCGGCTCGACGAGCTGGGCCTCATCCGCTATGAACGCCGCGAGTACGTCGCCCTCACGCCGGCAGGAGAGGACGCGGCGCGCAAGGTCTACGCGCGCCACCAGTTGCTCACGCGGTTCTTCCAGCAGGTCCTGGGCATGTCGGCCGAGACCGCGGACGCCGAAGCTTGCGCCATGGAGCACGGCATGTCGCCCGAGGCCGTGGACAAGCTGGCCTGGTTCTTCGAGTACCTGCAGATCTGCCCCACCGCAGGACAGCTCATCTCGCGCTTCCAGAGCTGTTCGGTGGTCAACGAAGGTATGCCGCCGTGCCCGCACTCGTGCGCGGCAATGCGATCCAAGCAGTTGAAAGGAAAGACGATGAGTCTCGCGGACCTGCAACCGGGCCAGACGGGCCGGGTCACTCGGATCGGCGGCCGTGGCGCGGTGCGCCAACGCCTTCTCGACATGGGGATCTTGCCGGACAGCAAGGTGGAACTCGCGCGCATCGCGCCGGCTGGCGATCCGATCTGGATCAAGCTCGCCGGGTTCGAGATCGCCCTGCGCAAGGAAGAGGCTGCGGATGTCGTCGTCGAGGCGGAGTGACTCCGCCCTTTTTTTTGGCGACGGAAGTAGATGCGTCTACATAATGAATACAGGGCTACAAGCTGTTGCGAGCATGGAGCGCCACACCCAGGCGACTCGTGGGATTGAAGCCGTCGCCGACCTGACGGCCATGGTGGTGTACAACGCCGGCCGCTGGCTGGCTTGAGCAATAGGAGGCAGGTCATGTGTTCCCCGCTGCAAATCTCCGTGGTCCCGGTCCTCCTGCTGGCGACCGTCGTCCAGGCTGCCGATACCGTCGAGACCTGGGACAAGGGCGCCGGCGACCTCGACGTGTACATGCTGATGGAAGGCGTCGGGTCGGACCAGGTCTCCCAGGCGGTGGCCGGGGACATCATGGTCGGCTGGGGCCTCGCCGATCGCTTCTCCGCCTACCTGGGCACCACCATGCAGGCCGACGGCTACCTGATGAACGGCGGCACCGAGCTGGGACTCGGCGTCTTCGGCACGCCCGTCGAGACCGACCACCTCGATCTCGACCTCTTCCTAGATCTGCGCTCGGCGGGCGATGGCCTGAGCACGCTGCAGATCGAGCCGGCGTTCGAGCTGAACTGGGACCGGGCGCCGGACATGTCGACCTGGGGCCTGTATCTGCGCGGCGGCCTGGCGATCGCGGGGCGCGAGTCGCCCGAAAAGGCGGCGGGCGCCGAACGTTACGCGGACCTGGGGATGACGATCGGCGGGTACTGGTCGCTCGACGCGAGCCGCCAGTTGCTGGTCGAGTTCGATGCGACGGTGCACGACCATCCCGCCGGTGCGGGCTCCGGCTTCGAGACCGGCGGCGTCGCCGTCGGCTACAACGTCTTCCTGCACGACACGCTCGAGCTGATCAACCAGGTGCGCGTGGATCTGCCGCAACGTGACGAGCGCGCGGGCGTGGGTTTCATGGTCGGTCTGATCGCGACGCTCCCGGGCGGGGGGCGCTAGCGCCGCGGCGTCAGAGGATCCCTTCGAGCACTGCAATGAACCGCTCGATCTCGGCGACCGTGTTGTAGTGCACGAAGCTCGCGCGCACGACGCCGTCGTCCGGGTCGAGGCCGAGCGCCTGGCAGAGCCGGTAGGCGTACATGTGGCCATGACGGATGGCGACCTCGGTGCGGTCGACGGCGGCGGCGATCTCGCGGGACGACAGCCGCTCGTGCACGAAGCTCACCGTGCCGACCCGGTTCGCGTCGCTGATCGCCGGACCGATCACGCGCACGCGTGGCTTGCTCTGCAGGTACTCGAGCAGGCGGGCGGTGAGCGGTTGCTCGAGGGCCGCGGCGGCGGCGAAGGCCGTGGTGACCACCTCGCGGTCGCACGGGGCCGCCGGGTCCACGCCCGCGAGCCGCTTCAGGTACTCGCCGAGGGCGAGCAACCCCGCGCAGCTCTCGTGGTTGGCGCCGCCCGGCTCGAACTGGTAGGGCACGTCGTCGCGGGGGATGAAGAAGTGGTTGGGCCCGGGTAGCTCGGCAAGCGCGTCGTCGCGTCCGTAGAGCACGGCCAGGTGGGGGCCGTAGACCTTGTAGGCGGAGTAGACGTACCAGTCCACGTCCCAGGCGTCGACGTCGATCGCGCGGTGCGGCGCGTAGGCCACGCCGTCGGCGACCACGCGGGCGCCCACCGCATGCGCCGCCGCGACCACCGCCGGCAAGTCCACGATGCCGCCGAGCAGGTTCGACACGTGCGGCAGCGCGACGAGGGCCGTCCGTTCGTTCAACAGCTCGCGCATGGCGTCGAGCGAGCAGGTGAACGTGGCGGGATCCAGGCGCCACCAGCGCACCTTCACGCCGAGCCGCTCCAGGCGCGTCCACGGCCCGAGATTGGCCTCGTGCCCCGACTCCGCCAGGATCACTTCTTGCCCCGGCCGCAGCACCTGCGCATAGCACGACGCCAGCAGGTTCAGCAGCACGGTCGAGGACGACCCGAGGATGGCCTGGCCCCGGCGCGCGTGGACGAAGGTGCGCGCGAAGTCGTGCGCCGCCTCGACGATCGCCGTGCAGCGGCGCGAGAGCGGATGTCCTGCCCCGAGCTGCACGTACGTTTCGCGCAGATAGCGGTGCATGGCGTCCGCCACGCATGCCGGAACCTGCGAACCGCCGGCGTTCTCCAGGAAGACCACGCCGGAAGCGAGGGCGGGGAACCCGCGGCGCAGGCGCTGAGGGTCGAGATGTTCGACGTTGTCGATCATGCGCGTCGTCCTGGTTGGAGGATGCTCAAGCGAGCCAGCGGATCAGCAAGGCGGCGGCCGCCGCGACCAGGCCGAGGCTCATGGCGTAGGTGAACTGGCGGTACAGCGAGCCTGGATGGCCATGCTCGGCGGTCGTCACGTCCTTGTAGCGGTTGACCCAGCGGATCATCTGGAGCCGCATCAGGAACCAGTTCACCCTTTCGCCGCGGCGCTGCAGCTCGCTGCCCATGCGGGCCGCGGCGATCGAACCCCAGACCACGCTGGCGCCGGCGAGCACGGTAAGGGCAACGCCGATGGTCATCTCACGCCTCCTGTCGTTGCACGTACAGGGTCTGCGTCGGGTAGGCGAAGGCGATGCCCTCGGCGGCGAAGCGCCGGAAGATCGCCAGGTTGACGGCCTGCTGCACGTCCATGAACGTCGCGTAGTCGGGTTGCAGCACGAAGTAGACCACCTCGAAGTCCAGCGACGACGGGCCGTAACTCCGGAAATGCGCGCGGTCGAATCGCGTGTCCGGTTGCGCCTCGATGATCTCCCGCACCATCGCCGGGATCGCCGCCAGCTTGTCGGCGGGCGTCTGGTAGACGACGCTCAGGACGAAGAGCGACCGCCGCTCGGTCATGCGCTTGAAGTTGCGGATGCGGCTGGCGAGCAGGTCGTTGTTCGAGAAGATCAGCTGCTCGCCCGAGATGCTGCGCAGGCGCGTGGTCTTGAGGCCGATCTGCTCGACGGTGCCGGTGAAGGTGTCCAGGGTGATGACGTCGCCGATGACGAAGGGCTTGTCGAGCGCGATCGAGAGCGAGGCGAGCAGGTCGCCCAGCACGTTCTGCAGCGCGAGAGCGACGGCGATGCCGCCGACGCCGAGGCCCGCGATGAGTGTCGTGATATCCAGGCCGGGGATGTTGTCCAGCGCCATCAGGAGCACCACGCTGAACAACACCAGCCGCACCATGAAGCCTGCCGCGCGCATGGTGGTCACGCGGCCCGCGTCCGCGTTCTTCTCCTGGTACGATAGCAGGAGCAACTGGACCAGCCGGTCCGCCCAGATGCCGGCCTGGAAGAGCAGGGCGAACACGGCGATGGTGCTGAGCCAGGCGCCGAGGCGCGCCGGCAACTGGAGGCTCGACGTGCCGGCGTAGAGGGCGAGCACCGCCAGCAGCGGCAGCTTGGTCTTCTCGAGCACGCCGATGATCAGGTCGTCCACCTGGGTGGCGGTGCGCTCGGCGAACTTGCGCAACCGGCGGATGACGACGTAGACGACGAGCTTGGCGAGCAGCGTCAGGGCGACGGCGATCGCGAGCGCGGTGAGCCACGCCCGCAGGGAGTTGCCGAGGTAGGTCCAGGGTTCGGGAGTCATGCGCGTGGGGTCTCCTTCTCGCGCGGGTTCACGCTCGGTGGCCAAGGGATGTTAGCAAACAGAGGGGTAAAAGGCGAGGCTGCCGAGCAGCGGGCGTCCGACGACGACTAGGCGTCGGCGCTTAGCAGCATCTCGTGGTGCGCGTCCAGCCGCCGCCGGATCTCCTCGCGTGCGACGCGAAAGCGCGCAAGCAGCTCGTCGGGGGTCAACGCGGGGTCGTCGCTGGCGGGGTCGGGGATGGGCCAGTGCAGGCGCGACGCCCGGCCGAGGAACACCGGGCAGACCTCTTCCGCGCAGAGCGTGATCACCACGTCGACCGTGGCGGGATCGATGTCCTGCGCCGATTTCGAGGCGTGGCCGACGATGTCGATGCCGACCTCGCGCAGTGCGGCGATCGCGTGCGGGTTCACGCGCGAGGGCTGGCTGCCCGCGCTCTGGACGCGCACGCGGTCGCCGAACATGGCGCGGGCGAGGCCCTCGGCCATCTGGCTGCGGGCGGAGTTGGCGACGCACAGGAAGAGCAGGCCTCGGGTGGTCATGACGTCCTCCGGCTCACGGTTTGCGGGAAGAACCGCCGCCCGATCCACAGCGACACCCCCACGAGGCCGACCAGCACCGGCACCTCCACCAGCGGGCCGATGACCGCCGCGAAGGCGGCGCCGCTCTCGATGCCGAAGGTGGCCACGGCCACGGCGATCGCGAGCTCGAAGTTGTTCGAGGCCGCCGTGAAGGAGAGCGTCGCCGACTGCGGGTAGTTCGCGCCCACGCGCCTGCTCATGACGAACGACACCAGGAACATCACCACGAAATAGATGAGCAGGGGCACGGCGATGCGCACCACGTCGAGCGGCAACTCGACGATGGTCTCCCCCTTGAGGGAGAACATCACGATGATGGTCGCCAGCAGCGCGACCAGCGTGATGGGGCTGATGCGCGGCACGAACACGCGCTCGTACCACTCGCGGCCGCGGGCGCGCACCAGGGTCAGGCGCGTGAGGAAGCCGGCGGCGAACGGGATGCCGAGGTAGATCGCGACGCTGACGGCGATCTCGCCGATGGTGATGTCCACCACCGTGCCCTCGAGCCCCAGCCAGGTCGGCAGCAGCGTGGCGAAGACGTACGCGTAGATCGGGAAGAACAGCACCTGGAACAGCGAGTTGAGCGCGACCAGGCCGGCGCAGTACTCGCGGTCTCCGCCGGCGAGGTCGTTCCAGACGATGACCATGGCAATGCAGCGCGCGAGGCCGATGAGGATGAGGCCCAGCATGTACTCGGGGTATTCGCGCAGGAAGATGGTGGCGAGGGCGAACATCAGCAGCGGCCCGACCACCCAGTTCTGCACCAGCGAGAGCGCCAGCACGCGGCGATTGCGCAGCACCTTGCCGAGTTCCTCGTAGCGCACCTTCGCCAGCGGCGGGTACATCATGAGGATCAGGCCGATGGCGATGGGGATGCTGGTGGTGCCGACGCTGGCACGTTCCAGCCCCGCGACCACCGCCGGCGCCGCGTAGCCCAGGGCCACGCCAGCGGCCATGGCGGCGAAGATCCACAGCGTGAGGTAGCGGTCGAGGAAGGAGAGCTGGCTGGTGATCTTCATCGTGACCTGCCGATGGATTAGAGGCCGCCAACGAGGGCCTTGAGCCGCCGCAGGGTGCGGGGTTCGAGGCCATAGCACGTCTGTGGGCCGTGGACCTCGCCCTGGATGAGACCTGCGTCCTTCAGGGCCTTAATGTGTTGCGAGACAGTGGATTGTGCCAGGCCTACCTCGTCGACCAGCTCGCCGCAGACGCAGGTGGGCCGTCGAGCCAGCATGCGCAGGATGGCGACCCGCGCCGGGTGGCCGAGGGCGCGCGCCAGCTTCGCCAGGTCGGCGTCGGCCTCGGGTCCCTCCACGGGACGCAGGTCGCGCCGGGAGTCGATGGGCAGGATGCATGGTTTCATCGTAATAATACGATAATAGAGAACCTGGCGCCTGTCGACGCGAGATTCTGTCGGCGCCGGTGAAAGTGACCTTTCGACAACGGGGCGGTCGAGGTCGTATCATCGGGCGCGGCCACGGCCGGGAGGTGCGAGATGACCAGACGCGGATACCGTTCGATGGACAGCCGGTGGGATCTCAGACGGCGGGAGTTCCTCAAGCTCGGCGCGATCGCCGGCGCGGGCATCGTGCTCGGACGGCCGTCGTTCGCGGAAGAGCAGACGCCGCCGCCGCGCACGAAGACCAACATCGACGAGGTGAAGGACCTGCCGCGGACGGCGACGTCGTTGCCTGGCGCGCGGCCCGGCCGCGTGGTCGCGGTGCGCGACGACAAGGCGGTTGTCGACGGAACGACCGACGCCCGGGTGGTCGCCGACATGTTCGGCCGCGGCCTTCACGGCCTGACGGGCCTCGACGCGCAGGGCAGCTTCGATCTGCTCTTTTCGCGGGACGACGTCGTCGGCCTCAAAGTCAATCCCGTCGGCCCCGGCGTGATCAGCACGCACCACGAGTTGGTCGACGCGGTGATCGCCTGGCTCACGGCCTGCGGGCTGCCGCGCGGCAACATCGTGATCTGGGACCGCTTCGCGTCGATGCTCGCCGACGCCGGCTTCACCGCCGAGCGCTACCCCGGCGTCCAGCTCGAGGCGCTGCAGGTCATCGACGAGGCCGCCTTCGCGGAGGGCAACACCGACACCAGCGGCTACCTCGACGCGCAGGGCCGGCACCTCAGCCGCGACCGCTTCGACGAGAGCGTCGTCTACTGGGCCGACTGCGACGCGCCCCAGGACGGGAACTACCTCAACCAGCACGTCTACAACGACAAGCGCTCGCCCTTCGGCAAGCTGGTCACCCAGCGCCTGACCAAGATCATCAACCTGCCCGTGTTCAAGAACACCGGCAACGGCATCAGCATGGCGACCAAGAACCTGGGCTACGGCGCGATCGCCAACACGGGACGACTCCACAAGCCCCTGTTCTTCGACGTTTGCACCGAGGTCCTGGCCTTCCCGGCCGTGCGCGACAAGCTGGTCCTGAACGTCACCGACGGCCTGCGCGGCCAGTACGACGGCGGCCCCGACGGCAACGCCAACTTCGTCTACGACCACCAGACCCTCTACCTGGCGACCGACCCCTTCGCCCTGGACCTGACCTGCCACAACGCGCTGCTCGCCAAGCGCAAGGAGATGGGCGTGCAGGTCAACGAGCATCCGCGCTTCACGGAGTACCTGCGCTACGCCGAGCGCCTCGGTCTCGGCATCGCGGACCCGGCGCGGATCGAGGTCGTGACGGCATGATCCTCGCGATGATGCTCGCGGTCGCGCTCGGCGGCGCCGCCGAGCCGGTGCGCCACTTCGAGCCGCAGGCGCTCTACGGCCACATCAATGGCGGCGCCGAGCTGTTCCTGGAGTTCGGCTTCCGCGGCCTCGACGTGCAGGGCGACGTGGAGTCATACCGTATGACGGACGCGACGGCGGCGCTCGGCGTGTACCTCGCCAAGTGCGGCGTCGAGTCGCCGTGGACCGAGGTGCAGGCGCGCAACACCGGCGGCGACTACCAGCTGATGGCCGTCAAGGGCACGCTGTTCCTGGTGGTGCGCAACCCCGCCGGCGACCCGGCCTCGCGTCCGGCGATGATCGCGACGGCCAACGCGCTGCTCGCCGGCGAGACGGATGCGGCCCCGCCGGAGATCTGGACCCACCTGCCGGCCGCCGGCCGCGTCCCGGGCAGCGAGTTCCTCTTCCGCGGCCGCTTCGCCCTCGATCCGGTCTTCACCTTCGGCGAGGGCGACGTGCTGCAGATCGAGGGCCGCGCCCTCGGCGCCGGCGCGCGGTACCTCGATGCGAGCGGCGCGCCCTACCGGCGGCTGGTGGTGGCGTACGCGGACGACGCGGCGATGCGGGCGGCGTTCGCCCATCTCGCGGCAAACCTCGACCCGTACCTCGCGGTCGTCGAGCATGGCGCGGACCGGCTGGTGTTGCGGGATCACGCCGGGCGATTCGCCGTGGTGACGACGGCCGGACCGCGGCTCGAAATCGTTCTGGATCTCGCGGAGTCGCCGTGATTTCCGAAACCTGATCCCGCGTCCCTGCGTTGCACTCCGGGTAGGGAAGGAGACGCCATGCAGACGCGGTCCGAACTGACTACAGAAACCAAGTACAAGCTGCTCCTGCAGATCTCGCACAGGATCCGCGACACGCTGGACCTCGACGAGATCCTCGACCACATGCTCGACGCGGTCCACTCCGCCGTCGACTACGACGCCGCCGGCATCTTCGTGCTCTGCGAGGACCTCATCCCGGCGCCGCACCGCCGGCCCCGCGAGCTGATCGCCGGCGTCGCGCGCCGCGGCTTCGATCCCGGCCCGCCCGAGGACGACCCGATGCTGAGCCTCGGCCTCGGCATCGTCGGCGACGTGATCAAGACCGGCGTTCCCGCGGTGATCCCGGACGTGCAACTCGACCCCCGCTACGTCGCCGGGCGGGCCGGGACGCGGTCGGAGATCGCCGTCCCCATCTCGCGCAACGCCCGGACCATCGGCGCCCTCAATCTCGAGAGCGACCGGCTGCATGCCTTCGACCACGGCAACATCGAGATCCTGCGCTTCTTCGCCGATGCGGCGGCGATCGTGATCCAGCGCGCGATCCTGCACCGCCAGCTGCTCGACCGGCGCCGGCTCGACGACCAGCTGCGACTCGCCCAGGACGTGCAGGCCGGCCTGTTGCCGGCCCGCGCGCCCCGGTTGCCCGGCTACGCCATGGCCGGCCGGTGCATCCCGACCTTCGAGATCGGCGGCGACTGCTTCGACTACGTCCCCCTGCCCGACGGCCGCCTGGGCATGATGGTCGCGGACGTCTCGGGCAAGGGCATCCCGGCGGCTCTGATCATGGCGTCGTTCCGCACGCTGGTGCGCGCCCATGCGCGCAGCGATCCCCATCCCGCGGCCCTCGCCGAGGCGACCAACCGTCGGCTGCCGGACTACATCTCCGGCGCCTCCTTCGTGACCGCCTTCTACGGCGTGCTCGATCCGGCGGACGGGTCCTTCACCTACGTCAACTGCGGCCACAACCCGCCGCTGCTGGTGCGCCACGACGGCCGCACGGAGGAACTCGTCTGCGGCGGCCTGCCGCTCGGCGCCTTCGAAGACGCGGGCTACGACCAGGCCACGGTCCGGCTCGACCCCGGCGACGTCATCGCGATCTACACCGACGGCGTCGTGGAGAACGACGACGACGAGCGCGGCGACTTCGGCGCCGCCCGCCTGGCCGAACTCCTCGTCAAGCACCGCCGACGCTCACCCCAGGACATCGTCGAGGTGGTGGTTGCCGAGACCCGGCAATACCACGGCATCTCGATCTACCCCGACGACTTCACCTTGCTGGTCCTCAAGCGCGACGCCGCACGTGCCTGAAGCGGTGGCACCGCGCGCACAACGTCACGAGGTTCTCGGCGCGATTCGAGCCACCGTCGCCACGCGGCGTGAGGTGATGGATCTCCAGGAACCGTGTCGCGCCGCACCCCGGCGTGGCGCAGCGGTGCCCGTCGCGCGCGAGGACCTTCGCGCGCACCGCTGGCGGAATGGTGGCGCGGTTGGGGCCGTCGTCCCCGCGCACCACCGCATCGCACGCCAACGCCTCCGCCGTGACGGGATCGAGCACCCTGTCGCCCCGACTCGTGACGACCGCCACCCGCTCGCAGACAGGGCAACGTTTGACAATGATCTGCGCGCCGGACAACGACTTGCGCGAGTTGCGCCGGCGCAACTCGCCACCGCCCTTCGCGCCCTCCTCACCTTCCTCCACCAACGCGGCTAGCCCCGCGAGCACCACCTCCTCGCGGCTCGCGCCGGCCGGCACCAGCCCGAGCTTGTGCGCGCGCTCGAGCAGCGCCTCCCAGCGCGCGAGTTGCACGCCGTCGAGGCGCAGAGTGAGGGTGGTCGGGGGATCGGCCGCCGGCGCATCGACCGTCGTCGGCGCGAAGGCGAGTCGCGGCGCCACCGTGCTCGCCCGCCGTTGTTTCGCCTTCGCCCGCGCCACCTTGACCTCACCTTCCAACTCTCGCCGGCTTACAGTCGCCGCCTTCGCCACCCAGCGGCCCTCGCTCGCGGGTGTCGCGACGCGCGCGACCTGCTGCGCCTTGGTCCAGCCCAGTTCGCCGCTGACCACCGCCTCGCGTAGCCGGGGCAGGCGGTCGAGGTCCTCCGCAAGCCGCGCGAACTGGAAGTAGCGGTTGCGCGAGAAGCCCAGGCCCTCGGTCGCGTACAGTTCGAGGCTGGCGAAGCCCAGTTCGCGGAACAGCGAGCGGCGGGCGACCTCGGCGAACCAGAGGACCGCGCACTCCTGGGCGCGATCGGCGGCGGCGATGGCGAGGCGCAGGGACTGATCGACGCGGACCGCGGCAAGGCCGGGGGTGAACCCGGGCAGGGCGGTGATGGCGGCCATGGCGGGCGCGCACTTTCCGGGAGGAGGGGGCGCGGAGTCGGCGATGGCGAAAAGATAGCGATAAATACGCGCAAACGCAAGGGGTGATTTAGGTTATTTTCTATCAATCTATGTGTGTACTGTATACAGCGACGGTTCGGCGTTTACCCGAGGCCAACAGGCCGACGCCTCACCCCCGCGGCCGCGGCGGCCGCTGAAAGCCCGTTTCCCGCTGCAGGGTGGCGAGGCGGCCGGCGAGGTCCCGCGCGGTCGCCGCGTGGGCCGGATCGGCGGCGAGATTGACCAGCTCGCCGGGGTCGGACCGGAGGTCGTACAGTTCGGGGATGTAGCGCGGGTCGTCGGGATAGGTGACGAACTTCCAGTCGCGGGTGCGCACCGCGAGGCAGGTGGGGACGTTGCCGAGCTCGTGAAAATACTCGTAGAGGAACTCGTCGCGGCCGGGACGACCCTCGAGTACGGGCACCATGCTCGCGCCCTGCACCGAGGGCGGCACCGGCACGCCGGCGAGTTCGAGCAGCGTGGGGGCGAGGTCGAGGTTCAGGACCATCTCGGCGCAGGTGGTGCCCGCGTCGAGGCGGCGCGGGTAGCGCATGAGCAGCGGGATGCGGATGGACGGCTCGTAGGCCGCGCGCTTGTCCCACAGGCCGCCGTGCTCGCCGAGGAGGGCGCCATTGTCGCTGGCGTAGACCACGATGGTGTCGTCCTCGATGCCTTGCCGTTTCAGCTCGTCGAGGACGCGCGTCACGCTCTCGTCCAGGGCGAGCACGCAGCGATGGTAGTTGCGGATCTCGGTCACCGGGTCGGCCATGGCCTCGCGGCCGCCCCAGTCGGGCTTGAGGTCGAGGCGGTCGCGGGGGTCGTCCAGGGGACGGAAGTCGGTGTTCGCGTAACGATCCACGTGGCGCGGGGCGGGCACCAGCGGGGCGTGGACGGCCTTGTGGCTGAGGATCAGCAGGAACGGCTTGTCGTGCGGGCGCGCGAGCCAGGCGAGGGCGCGGTCGGTGAGCTCGTCGGTGACGTAGGTCTCGGTGAGCGACCACTTGCCGTCCTCGTTCCAGGTGTTGCGGAAGTACTCGCCCTGGCCGTTGAAGCTCAGCCAGTGGTCGAAGCCGCGGCGCGGCGTCGCGCGGCGCAGCATGTGCCACTTGCCGATGTAGGCCGTCTCGTAGCCCGCCCGCTGGAGCAGCTCGGGGAACATGGGCAGCGTGGGATAGGGGTCGCGCATCTCGTTGTGGTAGACGCCGTGGGTGTGGGCGTAGGTGCCGGTGAGGAAGCTCGCGCGCGAGGGGCTGCACAGGCCGGTGGTCACGAAGGCGTTGGTGAAACGGACGCCACTCGCGGCGAGACGGTCGAGGCCGGGCGTCTCGAGGCGCGGATCGCCGGCGCAGCGCATGGCGTCGTGGCGGTGGTCGTCGGACATGATGACGACGATGTTCGGCTGGGGCGCGCGGCGCGGTCCGCACCCGAGCGCGAGGGCGGCGGCGCCGACGCCGAGGAGCTTGAGAGCCTGTCTGCGGGTCCAGCGAATCACGTGAGCCTCACCTTCGCGGCTGCGAGCGCGCCAGGCGCATGCCGATCCACTTCTGCCGCGCGGCCGGCCGGGTCAACTCGCGACACGCCGCCCGGCAATCCCGCGCGAAATCGCGGAAGCTGCCGCCCTTGACGACGCGGAGGGCGCCGGTGGCCGCCCCCGCGGGATCGACGGCCGGACCGCCGCCATGGTAGCCGTGCCGGTCCCAGCACAGCTCCGAGACGTTGCCGTGCATGTCGTACAGCTCCCAGGGGTTGGGCGGGAAGCTGCGGACCTCGAGAGACTGGTCACGCCACAGGCCCTGGGGGCAGTCCGGCATGGGGCCGTAGCCGCAGTAGTTGGCCTGGTCGGTGGTCAGGCAGGGGCCGGTGCTGAAGGGCGTGGAGGTGCCGGCGCGGCAGGCGTACTCCCACTCGGCCTCGGTCGGCAGGCGGAAGCCGTCGGACGCGCGGTTCCAGGTCACCACCGTGTCCTCGATGGTGTAGGCGGGAGCCAGCCCCAGCTGCGCGGAGAAGGCGTTGCAGAAGGCGACCGCGGCGAGCCAGGTGATGCCCTCGACGGGGCAGTCCGGGCAGTCGTACAGGTAGCTGGGGTTGGAACCGGCGAGCGCCCGCCACTGTCGTTGCGTGACCTCGGTGGTGGCGAGGTAGAACGGCTCGGTGATGGTGACCAGGTGCTGCTTCTCGTCGACGCGCGCGCCCCACTCGTCCTGGGGGCTGCCCATCAGGAACGACCCCGCGGACAGGTACACGAACTCCACGTCGAGGTCCGCGGCGCCGTCGTCGGCGGGCTGGGCGACGGCGGCGATCGCGAGGGCCACCACCGCGACCGCGATCCATGTCGACACTGGCACGGGTCGGAGCATGCTCAGCCCTCGGCAAGGGAAGCGCCGCCGGGCGGCGCGAAGGTGGCGCTGGGCGGGAGTGTAGCTGCTGGCCGAGAGTTGCGGCAAGCAACGTGTTGGTAGGCAAAAGTCGCCGATCCACGCCCTCCCGGGTCCGCCGGCCAGCGGCGGCCTCCAGGAGGTAAATGGCGAAACGACAAGGTCCTGCGAGGAATCTCCCGGCCGTCGGCGGGACTGGCGCCGACCTGGAACGATCATTGCCACGGCGTCGTTGCCACAGCCCTCGGGCTAGGTCTGCCGCCAACCAGAGGAGTCGCTCCATGGACTGGGAAAATCGCTCCGCCTTCGTGTTCATCAAGGCCTACCCCGGCATGGCCGAGGAGCTGTACGAGAAGATCCAGCGCGCCTCGAACCTCTTCTGCGTCTTCATGACCACCGGCGCCTACGACATGGTGGCCTGGATCGACACGGCGGGAATCGGCGACGCCTACAACTGGATCTGCGAGGTGCGCAGCTGGCCCCAGGTGGAACGCACCAGCTGCTGCCCCACGTACCACGGGCACTGGAACGAGGAGTCGTTCCGCAACGCGAACTACCACGCGTGGATGAAGATCCGCTCGACCGATCTCAACTCGCCGTTCGAGTACACCACCACTCGCGAGACCGCGGCCTTCGCCGCGAGCATCCCCGGCGAGTTCGACTGCATCGCCATGTTCTGCTGCGAAGACCTCGTCGGCATCTACGACGAGGTGCGGCGCCTGCGCGAGAACGGCTACGAGATCGAGTACTACACCGCCTTCAAGACCTTCTGGAGCCGCGGCTGCGAGCACATCTGGGAGTCCTACGGACGTTCCTCGGCCGTCCAGGCCGCCGGCTAGCGGCGGCCCCCGACGCCTGGTCCCTACCCGCGCCGGCGCCCGTGGCCGGCGCGTGCGCTTGCGGACACTTGTCGTTTCCTTGTCCCGGTCGCCACCGACGGTCCGTTTGCCAAGGAGACGTTCGCATGAAGATCCCCGCCATCCTCGCCCTCGCCTGTCTGGCCGTCACGCCGCCGATCGCCCACGCGAAGGTGGTGACCAGGTCCGTCGAGTACACGCACGACGGCGTCGTGCTCGAGGGCTATCTCGCTTACGACGACGCGACTGCCGGCAAGCGGCCGGGCGTGCTGGTGGTCCACCAGTGGCTGGGGCTCACGGACAACGAGCGCATGCGCGCCCAGATGCTCGCCGAACTCGGCTACGTCGCCTTCGCCGTCGACGTGTACGGCAAGGGCGTGCGGCCGGCGAGCGCCGCCGAGGCGCCGCAGCAGGCCGGCAAGTACTACGGCGACCGCGCGCTCTTCCGCGCGCGGCTCGCCGCGGGGCTCGCGCAGCTGAAGGCGAACAGCCTGGTCGACCCCGCGCGCTGCGCCGCCATCGGCTACTGCTTCGGCGGCGGCGGCGTGCTCGAGCTGGCGCGCGCGGGCGCCGATCTCGCCGGCGTCGTCAGCTTTCACGGGTCGCTCGACACGCCGCTGCCGGCGGTCGCGGGCGCCGTGAAGGCGAAGGTGCTGGTCTGTCACGGCGCCGTCGACCCGTACGTGAAGCCGGAAGCGGTGCACGGCTTCCTCGAGGAGATGGAGGCCGCGAAGGTCGACTACCAGTTCATCATGTACAGCGGCGCCGTGCACGCCTTCACCCAGAAGGCCGCCGGGGACGACCCCGCCAAGGGCGCCGCGTACGACGCCGACGCCGACCGGCGGTCGTGGCGGCACATGCAGGACTTCTTCGCGGAGATCTTCCGGTAGCGGCGTCGTCCCCGGGCATCTTGATGGTTTCTTGATGTCCGGCGGCCTCATCCTGACCCCGGTCTGAGATCGTCCTCCCTATGCTGGTGGCGGCAAGGGAGGACCTCGCATGACCACGACCGGCTGGATTCAGATCCTGGTGTTCAGCGCCGTCATCCTGGCGGCGAGCAGGCCGCTGGGCACGTTCCTGTTTCGCGTGCTCGAAGGAGAGCGTCACGGACTCGCGCGGCCGCTCGGCTGGCTCGAGCGGTTGATCTACCGCTGTGGTCGCGTGGACCGCCGCGAGCAACGCTGGTCGGAGTACGCGGCGTCGTTGCTCATCTTCAGCGGCGTCACGTTGCTGGTGACCTTTGCGATCCAGCGCCTGCAGCACGTGCTGCCGTGGAATCCGCAGGGACTCGGGCCCGTCGCGGTCGACTCGGCGCTCAACACCGCCGTCTCCTTCACCACCAACACGAACTGGCAGGGTTACGCCGGCGAGACCACGCTGAGCTACGCCACGCAGATGGCCGGTCTCGCCTGGCACAACTTCCTCTCGGCGGCGGCGGGAATCGCCGCGGCGATGGCGCTGGTGCGGGGCCTCACGCGGGCGGGCCGGGGCGACGGGCCCGAGACCATCGGCAACTTCTGGGTCGACCTCACGCGATCGATCGTCTACGTGCTGTTGCCGCTGAGCCTGGTGGTCGCGCTCGTCCTCGTCTCGCAGGGGGTGATCCAGAATCTCGCGCCCTATCGTGAGGTCACGACGCTCGAGGGTGTGACGCAGACCATCGCCATGGGGCCCGTCGCCTCGCAGGAAGCGATCAAGCAGCTCGGGACCAACGGCGGCGGCTTCTTCAACGCCAACGCGGCGCATCCGTTCGAGAATCCCACGCCCCTGACCAACCTCCTGTCCATGCTGCTCATCTTCCTCATTCCCGCGGGCCTGACCAGCGCGTTCGGCGTGGCGGCCCGCGATCCGCGCCAGGGCCAGGCGCTGCTCGCGGCGATGTTCGTCCTGTTCCTCGCCGGCGCGGGGGTCGCATCCCTGGCGGAGTCGGCGGACAATCCCGCGACGCGCGTCGCGGGCGTGGCGGCGGGCGCCGGCAATCTGGAAGGCAAGGAGACGCGCTTCGGCGTCGCCGGTTCGGCGCTCTACGCGACGGTGACCACGGACGCCTCGTGCGGCGCGGTCAACGCGATGCACGACAGCTTCACGCCCCTCGGCGGCCTGGTGACGCTGTTCAACATCCAGCTCGGCGAGGTGGTCTTCGGCGGCGTCGGCGCCGGCCTGTACGGCATGCTGGTGATGGCGATCCTCGCGGTGTTCATCGCCGGGCTCATGGTCGGCCGCACGCCGGAGTACCTCGGCAAGAAGATCGAGACGTGCGAGGTCCGGCTCGCGATGGCCTACGTGCTGATCTTCCCGCTGACCGTCCTCGGCTTCGCGGCCTGGGCGGCGGTCACGCCGGCGGCGCTGTCGTCCCTGAACGACGCCGGGCCGCACGGCCTCACCGAGATCCTCTATGCCTTCAGCAGCGCTGCCGGGAACAACGGCTCGGCCTTCGCGGGGCTGAACGCGAACACGCCCTGGTACAACCTCACGCTGGCCGTCGCCATGCTCGCCGGGCGCTTTCTGATGATGGTGCCCGTGCTGGCGATCGCGGGGCGGCTGGCCGGCAAGAAGCGGGTCGCGGCCGGACCGGGGACGCTGCCCACCACGGGTCCGCTGTTCGTCACGCTGCTGATCGGCGTGGTGGTCATCGTCGGCGCCCTCACCTTCTTCCCGGCGCTCGGTCTCGGACCGATCGCCGAGCACTACCTGGCGCGGGCCGGAAAGGTGTTCTGACCATGAGCGACGGCAAGGTCGGGGGCGTCTCCGCCTGGGAGGGCCGGATCCTGCGCGCGGCGGCGCGCGACGGGCTGCGCAAGCTCGACCCGCGGCAGATGATTCGCAACCCGGTGATGTTCGTGGTCGAGGTCGGCAGCGTCGTGACCACGGCCGTCTGGGTCCGCGACCTGCTGGCCGCGGGACCTGCCGTGCAACCGGAGTGGTTCACCGGCGGCGTGGCGCTGTGGCTGTGGTTCACCGTGCTCTTCGCCAACTTCGCCGAGGCCGTCGCCGAGGGCCGCGGCAAGGCCCAGGCGGCGGCCCTGCGCGGATTGCGCGAGGAGACGGTGGCGCGGCGGTGGCGCGACGGCCGCGAGGAACGCGTGCCGGCGGCGGCGTTGCGCCGCGGCGACACCGTCGTGGTCGCGGCGGGCGAGATGATCCCGCGCGACGGCGAGGTGATCGAGGGCATCGCCAGCGTGGACGAGTCGGCGATCACTGGCGAATCGGCCCCCGTGATCCGCGAGAGCGGCGGCGACCGCTCGGCCGTGACCGGGGGCACCACGGTCCTGTCGGACCGCATCCTGGTGCGGGTGGTCGCCGAGCCCGGCGAGTCGTTCCTCGACCGCATGATCTCGCTGGTGGAAGGGGCGAAACGACAGAAGACGCCGAACGAGATCGCGTTGCAGGCGCTGCTGATCGGCATGACCATCATCTTCTTCACCGCCTGCGTGACGCTGGTGCCGCTGGCGGCATACACGGGTCTCGCGCTCACCGTGCCGGTGGTGGTGGCGCTGCTGGTATGCCTCATCCCGACGACGATCGGCGGCCTGCTGTCGGCCATCGGCATTGCCGGCATGGACCGGCTGATCCGCAAGAACGTGGTGCCGCTGAGCGGCCGCGCGGTCGAAGCGGCAGGAGACGTGGACACCATCCTGCTGGACAAGACCGGCACCATCACGCTCGGCAATCGCATGGCCACGGAGTTCCTGCCGGCCGCGGGCGTGCGCGTCGAGGACCTCGCCGATGCGGCACAGCTCGCGAGCCTCGCCGACGAGACGCCGGAGGGCCGCTCGATCGTGGTCCTGGCCAAGGAACGGCACGGCCTGCGCGGGCGCGACCTCGCGCAGACCGCCGCGCGCTTCATCCCGTTCTCGGCCGAGACCCGCATGAGCGGCTGCGATCTGGACGGGCGGGTGGTCCGCAAGGGAGCGATCGACGCGATCACGCGGCACGTGGTGTCCCTCGGCGGCGCCGTGCCGCCGGAGGTCACGGCGTCGGTCGCCGAGGTCGCGCAAGGGGGCGGCACGCCGCTGGCGGTGGCCGTCGGCGCCCGGGTGCTCGGCGTGGTCCGGCTGAAAGACGTCGTCAAGGGTGGGCTGCCCGAGCGCTTCGCCCGCCTGCGCGCGATGGGCCTGCGCACGGTGATGATCACCGGCGACAATCCCCTCACCGCCGCGGCCATCGCCGCCGAGGCCGGCGTCGACGACTTCCTCGCGGAGGCCAGCCCGGAGATGAAGCTGAACCTGATCCGGCAGGAGCAGGCACGCGGCAAGCTGGTCGCGATGACCGGCGACGGAACCAACGACGCGCCGGCGCTCGCCCAGGCCGACGTCGCCATCGCCATGAACACGGGCACGCAGGCCGCGCGCGAGGCCGGCAACATGGTCGACCTCGACAGCAATCCGACCAAGCTGCTCGAGGTGGTCGAGGTCGGCAAGCAGCTCCTGATGACTCGCGGCTGCCTGACCACCTTCTCGCTGACCAACGACGTCGCCAAATACTTCGCGATCCTGCCGGCGCTGTTCGTTCCGGTGTTCCCCGAGCTCGCGGCGCTCGACGTGATGCGGCTCACGTCGCCGCTGAGCGCGGTGCTGGCCGCGGTGATCTTCAATGCGCTGATCATTGTCGTCCTGATCCCCCTGGCGCTGCGCGGCGTGCGGTACCGGCCCCTGGGCGCCGCGGCGTTGCTGCGTCGCGCGCTGCTGGTCTATGGGCTCGGCGGGGTGGTGGCGCCATTCGCGGGAATCAAGCTCATCGACATGGTGCTGGCCGCGGCCGGGCTGGCGTGAAAGGAGAGACCGTGAGGACGCACGTGGTGACCTCGCTGCGCATGGCGCTGGCGACCATCGTCCTGACCGGGCTGGCGTATCCGTTGCTGACCACGGGTGTCTCGCGGGTCGTCTTCCCGCACCAGGCGGGCGGGAGCCTGGTGACGCGCGACGGGCGGGCCGTGGGCTCGGCGCTGATCGGGCAGGCGTTCACGCGGCCGGCTTACCTGCAAGGCCGTCCCTCGGCCTCGGGATACGACGCCACGGCCTCGGGCGGGGCGAACCTGGGGCCGACCTCGAGCCGGCTGCGCGAGCGCGTGGCGGCGGCGGTCGCCCGCCTGCAGGCGGAGAATCCGCGGGCCGTCGGCCCGGTGCCGGTCGAACTGGTGACGACGTCGGCCAGCGGGCTGGACCCGCACCTGAGCCCTCGTGCCGCGCTGTGGCAGGCGCCGCGGATCGCGGCGGCGCGGCGGCGGCCGGTCGCCGAGGTCGAGGCGGTCATCCGGCGGCATGTCGAGTCGCGGACTCTCGGCTTCCTCGGCGAACCACGGGTCAACGTGCTGGCGGTGAACCTGGCGCTGGACGGCGGCGAGGCGAAATGGACGCGGTAATCTAGACGTCCCGCAGGCGGTAACCCACGCCGGACTCGGTGACGATGAGGCGCGGGCGGGCGGGGTCGTCCTCGATCTTGCGTCGCAACTGGGCCATGAAGACGCGCAAGGTGTGGGTCTGACCGGCGTGGGAGGGGCCCCAGACCTCCTTGAGGATCTGACGGTGGGTGAGCACCTTGCCGGCATTGCGCGCCATCAGGACCAGGAGACGGTACTCGATCGGGGTGAGACGGACCTCGCGCCCGTCGACCGAGACCTCGCGGCGCGGCTGGTCGATGCGCACGGGGCCGTGGACGAGGACCTCGCCGGCGTCCTCCCCGCCGACCTGGGCCGCGTGGCGCAGCGCGACGCGCACGCGGGCCAGGAGTTCGTTCACGCTGAAGGGCTTGGTGAGATAGTCGTCGGCGCCGGCGTCGAGGGCCGCGACCTTGTCGTCCTCGCGGCCGCGCGCCGAGATGACGATGATGGGCACGCGGCTCCACTCGCGGATCTCGCGCGTCAGATCGATGCCGTCGGCGTCGGGCAGGCCGAGGTCGAGGAGGATCACCTCGGGATTGTGGGCGGTGGCCAGGCCGAGGGCCTCCCGTCCCGTCGCGGCCTCGATGACGCGGTAGTCCCGGGCCGAGAGCGCGGTGCGCAGGAATCGGCGCATCGGCGTCTCGTCCTCGACGACGAGGACGATGGCTCCCGTGCCGTTCATGCGTCGTCCCCCTCGGGTTCGATCACGGGGGGCGCCTCGCCCGCGGGCAGCCGGACGATGAACCGTGCGCCGCCTCCCTCGCGATTCTCGGCGGCGATGGTCCCGCCGTGGGCCTCGACGACGGCGCGGCAGATGGCGAGACCCAGACCCGCGCCGACGCCCTGGCTCCGCGCGCCGCGGTAGAACTTCTCGAAGACCCGATCCGTCTCGCCTGCCGCGAGGCCGGGTCCGCGGTCGACGACCTCGAAGGCCACGGCGCCGTCGCTCGCCCACCCGCGCACCTCGAGCGGCCCGCCGCCCGCGCCGTGTCGGGCGGCGTTGTCGACGAGGTTCACCAGCACCTGTTCGAGCAGGATGGGATCGGCCGAGACGAGCGGCAGGCTCGCCGGCAGGTCCACCACCACTTCGAGGCCGCGCAGCCGCTTCTCGAGGCGGCCGAGCGCCGAGCCGACGACCTCCTCGAGCGGCACCCACTCGCGCCGCGGCGCGATGCCGCCGGATTCCACGCGGACCATGTCCAGGATGTTGACGATGAGGCGCTCCATGCGGTCGGCTTCGGCGCAGATCGTGTCCTCCAGTTCCGCGCGCTGCGTCGGCGTGAGCTGGCCGCGGTCGTCGCGCAGGGCCGTGCCGGCGCCGGTGATCACGGCGAGCGGGGTGCGCAGATCGTGCGACACCGCGCTAAGGAGGGAGCTGCGCATCTCCTCGGTCCGCACCCGCAGGGCGGCGGCCCGGGCGTCCGTCACGAGTCGCGCCCGCTCGACGGCCAGCGCCGCCTGGCCGGCGAACGCCTCGAGGAAGCGACGCTGTTCGACCTCGAGCACTTCGCGCGAGGAGGGGATCACCGCCAGTGCCCCGAGGGGCCGGCCGCCGCTGCGCAGGGGCACGCAGGTGACCCGGGCGCCCGGCAGCGTGCCGGTGCCGTGGCCCGCGGGCTGGCCGTGGTCGCTCGCCCAGCGGGCGACCGCGAGCTCCTGCTCGCTCAGGTCGGCCGACGCGGGATGGCGTCCCCGGACCACGAACCCGCCGTCGTCGTCGCTCAGCAGGACGAACGCCTCACCGCCGAAGACGCCGGTGGCGTGCAGCGCCGCGGCCTGCGCGGCCTCCTGCTCGCCCGCCGCGGACGCCAGGTCGCGGGCGAGCGCGTAAAGCGCGGCCGTGCGCGCCTCGCGTCCGCGCGCGTCGCGTTCCTGGCGGCGCAGGCGCGCGGTGAGACCGCTGATCACCAGACCCACGCCGAACATCATGGCGAAGGTGAGGATGTGCCGGGTGTGCTCGACGCTGAGGGTGTAGAACGGCGGCACGAAGAAGACGTCGTAGGCGATGACCGCGAGCGCCGAGGCGATGAGGGTCGCGGCGCGGCCGAAGCGGAAGGCCACCAGCATGATCGCCAGCAGGAACGCCGTGACCATGTCCGGCTGCGAGAGCTGCGCGCGGGCGGCCGCGCCCAGCGCGGTCACGCCGGCCACCAGGGCCAGCGCCACGCCGGCGCCGGGCCAGTCGAACCGCCGTCGCGGCGGCGCGGCGGCGGACGCGCGGTCCGGGGTGGCCGTCTCGCCGCCGATGAAGTGGACCTCGATGTCGCCGCTGCCGCGGACGATGCGGCTGACCAGCGAGCCGCGCACGACATCCCACCGGCGCGCGTGAGTCGGCTTGCCGATCACGATCCGCGTGACGTTGTGCTCGCGGGCGTAGCGCAGGATCTCGTCCGCGACCCGGTGGCCGGCGAGGCGGACCACCGACCCGCCGAGCGACTCGGCGAGGCGCAGGTTGGCCTGCAGGCGCTCGCGGTCCTGCGCCGTCATGGGAAAGGCGTCCGGCGCCTCGGCGTACACGGCAACCCAGGCCGCCCGCAGCCCGGCGGCCATCCGCCGCGCGCCACGGATCAGCTGCGCGGACGACGGGCTGGGGCCGACGCAGACCAGGATGCGCTCGGCTGCGGGCCACGTGGCGGCGATCTCGTACGCGCGGCGATAGGCGCGGACGTCCTCGTCGACGTGCTGCGCCGCCTGTCGCAGGGCCAGCTCGCGCAGGGCCAGCAGATTGCCGCGGCGGAAGAAGTTGCCGACCGCCGCGCGGGCCCGTTCGGGGACGTAGACCTTGCCGTCGCGCAGCCGCCCGAGCAATTCCTCGGCCGGCAGATCGACCAGCTCGACCTCGTCCGCGCGCTCGAGGATCGAGTCGGGCACGGTCTCGCGCACGCGCACCGTCGTGATCTGGGCGACGACGTCGTTCAGGCTCTCGACGTGCTGGACGTTGAGGGTGGTGTGGACGGCGATTCCGGCCTCGAGCAGTTCGAGCGCATCCTGCCACCGCTTCTGGTGGCGACTCTCCGGTGCGTTGGTGTGGGCCAGCTCATCCAGGAGCAGGAGCTGGGGACGACGCGCGAGGGCGCCGTCGAGGTCGAACTCGGAGAGCGTCGCGCCGCGGTGGTCGACCACCCGCCGCGGCAGGACCTCGAGATCCGCCAGCAAGGCCTCGGTCTCGGTGCGGCCGTGGGTTTCCACGCAACCGACCACCACGTCGACGCCCTGCGCGCGCAGCCGCCGCGCAGCCTCGAGCATGGTGTAGGTCTTGCCGACCCCGGGCGCGTAGCCGAAGAAGACCTTCAGCGCAGCGTGGTCGTCCCGCGGTTCCTCGGCTTGCACCCGCCGCAGGAGGGCGTCCGGGTCCGGCCGTTGTTCTCGCTCCGTCATGCCTGCTCCTCGCGATCGCCGCGGCCATTGTCCACCCATGACGCCGCGCTTCGCAAGGCCGTTCGCGACGGAGACTGGGCGCGGCCGCAGAATCTGGTACCATGGGCCGTGGAGGTGACAGCGGGCATGAGCATCCTCAGGGACCTGGTGGTGATCTTCGCCGGGGCGCTGCTGGTGGTGGCACCGCTGCGTCGCCTGCGCCTGCCCGCGATCGCCGGCTTCATCCTGGCCGGCGTGCTCGTCGGGCCGCATGCGCTCGGGCTTGTGGGGGACGCGCATCACATCGACGTGCTGGCCGAGGTCGGCGTCGTGCTGCTGCTCTTCGGCATCGGGCTCGAGCTATCGCTCGACAAGCTGCGCCGCTTCTGGCGGCCGGCCCTCGCGGGGGGCGCGCTGCAGGTCGGTCTCACGTTGGCGGTCACCATGGCGCTGGCGCGCGCCGCGGGCCTGGGTTCGGGGACGGCGGTCTTCCTGGGCTGCCTGATCGCCCTTTCCAGCACCGCGGTTGTGCTCCGCGGTTTGGCGGCGCGCGGCGAACTCGACGCGCCGCACGGCCGGTTCACTCTCGGCATCCTGATCTTCCAGGATCTCGCCGTGGTTCCGATGATGCTCGCGATCCCCCTGCTGACCGGCCAGACGACGGCGGGCGGGCCGTCGCCGGCGCTCGCCCTTCTCAAGGGGTTCGTCGTGCTCGCCGGCGTGCTGATCCTCGCCCGCCTGGTGGTGCCGCGCCTGCTGGGGTTCGTCGCGCGCACGCGCCAGCGCGACCTCTTCGTGCTCGCCGTCTTCCTGGTCTGCTTCGGCACCGCCTGGGCGGTGGCGAGCGCGGGCATCTCGCTGGCGCTCGGCGCCTTCCTCGGCGGCCTGGTGGTCGCCGGCAGCGAGTACCGCCACCAGGCCCTCGCCGACCTGGTGCCGCTGCGCGAGGTGCTCGCGAGCGTGTTCTTCGTCTCGGTGGGCATGCTGCTCGACCTCGGCCTGGTGGTCCGGGAGGCCGGGCCCATCCTGCTGCTGTTCGTGGCGATCGTGGCCGGCAAGTTCCTGGTGGTGGCGCTGACGGGCATGATCCTGCGCATCCCGCCGCGCACGGCGGTGCTCACCGGCGCGGCCCTGGCGCAGGTCGGCGAGTTCGCCTTCGTGCTGCTGCGCGCCGCCGAGGGGACGACCCTGGTCCCGGCCGGCCTCGCGGACCCGCTGCTGGTGGCGATCATCCTCTCGATGGCCATCACGCCGCTGGTGCTCGCCGCCGGACCGCACCTCGCCGCGGGGGCCGACCGCTTCGTCTGGATGGAGAACGCGTTGCGCGTGCGGGCGCCGGAGGAGGCCGCCGCGGCGGTGGAGCTGTCCGGTCACGTCATCATCGCCGGCTACGGCCCGACCGGCCGGGAGATCGCCGTCGCGCTGCGCGAACGCGGCCTGACCGGCGTGGTGCTCGATCTCAATCCGGTGAACATCGACCGCGCCCTCGCCGACGGCATCAACGCCTGCTACGGCGACGTCGCCAGCGCGCGGGTGCTCGACAAGCTCGGCGTCGCGCGGGCGCGGCTGCTGGTGGTCACCGTGAACGACCCCGACGCCGCCATCCGCGCCGTGGTGGCGGCGCGCCGCCTGGCGCCGGGCCTGCGCATCGTCGGCCGGACGTCGTACCTGGTCGACGTCGCGCGCCTGCGCGCGCACGGCGCCGACGAGGTGGTCGCCGCCGAAGCGGAGGCGATACGAGGCCTGCGCGAGATGGTGCTCGGGTTGTGCGAGGCGTCTCCGGTCCGGAGCTGAGTTCCGCGACGCGAGAAAGGACTCCCGGTGGACGAGGGCACCCCGCTTGCCGACGACGCGACGTGGCCCGGCCACGACGCCAGGAGCCCGCTGCGCATCCCGCTCGCGGGCTGGCGGCAGATCGCGGTGCGCGTCTGGCGCGCGACTGGCGACGACCACGTCACCCTGATGGCAGCGGGCCTCGCCTTCTACGGCATGCTCGCCGTCGTCCCCGCCCTGATCGCCGCCATCACCATATACGGCCTGGTGGCGGATCCCCAGGAGGTCCAGGACCTGGTGGGCCCGGCGACCCGGCAGGTGTCGGGCGGGGCCGCGCAGATCCTCCAGGATCAGCTCACGCAGATCGTCAGCACCTCGAGCCGGACCCTGACCCTCGGTCTGGCGGTCTCGGTGATCGCCGCGTTGTGGAGCGCCTCGGCCGGGATCGGCAATCTGCTGCGGGCCGTGAACGTGGCCTACGACGAGGTGGAGACGCGCAGCTACGTCCGCCGGCGCGCGACGGCGCTCGCGTTCACCATCGGAGGCATCCTCTTCGTCCTGACGGCCGTGGCCCTCATCGCGATCCTGCCCGCGGTGTTCGGGCTGGTCGGCCTCGGCGCCGCCGCGGCGCAGCTGGTGAACTGGCTGCGCTGGCCGGTGCTGCTGGCGAGCGGGATGAGCGCCCTGATGGTGATCTACATCATCGGCCCCGACCGCCGCGCCCCGCGGGTGGCCTGGGTCACCTGGGGCTCGGCCGTGGCGCTGGCGATCTGGCTCGCCGGCAGCTGGGGCTTCTCGCTGTACGTCGAGAACTTCGCGAGTTACAACGAGACCTACGGCAGCCTCGGCGGCGTCGTCGTGCTGCTGATGTGGTTCTTCCTGACGGCGCTCGCCATCCTGCTCGGCGCCGAGATCAACGCCGAGATCGAGCTGCAGACCGGCGTCGACACCACCGTGGGACCCCCGCAGCCCCGTGGCCGGCGCGGCGCCATGGTCGCCGACCACACACCCCTGGACGACCCCCGCCGCCAGTTCACGCAGCAACGACGAGCCGCCCTGGCGAGCGACAGGGCTCAGGCCGGCAACACCACGCGCAGGAACAGCAGATAGACCCACCCCGCCCCGAGCAGCGAGTCCAGCCGGTCCAGCACGCCCCCCATGCGCCCGAGCGCGCCGCCGAAATCCTTGGCCCCGTGACGACGCTTGATGCCCGAGGCGAGCAGGTCGCCCGCGACGCCCGCGCCCGCGAGCAGGAGCGCCCCGGCGACCACCTCCGCCGCGCCGCACTCCGGCACCGCGTACCACAGGATGAAGCCCACCGCGACCGCCGCCGCCGCGCCGCCGAGGGTGCCGAAGAGGGTCTTGTGCGGACTGAGCCGCGGGAAGATGTAGACGCGCGGCTTCACCCTGCCGGCGACGTAGGCAAGGATGTCCGCGACCGTGACCACCGAGAACGCGATGAGCACGAAGCGGTAACCCACCGGCAGGTCCAGCAGCCACGGCCACGCCGCGAGCGCCGCGCCGAGATAGGCGCCGGCGGCCATCACCCGCGCCGCCGCCGCCCGCCGCGGCAGCAGGAAGTAGACGACCGGCGCGAGCGCCCACGCAGCTGCCGTCGCAATCTGCGGCAGCCAGCCGCCGCCCGCCGCCAGCGGACCGCCGGCGGTCAACGCGGCCGCGAGAATCAGGGGCAGAGACCTACGACCCGGCGCGCCCTCGAGCCGCGCGACCTCGCGCAACGCCGCCAGCCCGGCCGTCGCGAGAAGCACGGCGAAGGGCCAGCGCCCGAAGTACGCGGAGACCAGGAAGACCGGGATGATCGCCAGCCAGACGAAGATGCGGTCGAGGAAGCCGCGGTCGCCGCGCCGGGCCATGAGCAGGCTCACCGGCAGGCCTATCGCGGGGAACAGGAGCCACCACAGGGCGGCCCGGACGGCGATGGCGCCCGCGTCCATCATCGCGGACCGCGGGTCGCCGCGTCTGCCTCCGCGCACAGCCGCAGGGCGTGGCGGAAACGGTGGACCAGGCCGCTCAGGGCGCCGAGGGCCAGCGCCACGAAGAGGATGTCGGCCGGGGCGAGGCCGTGCTCGCCGAGGGGGAGGCGTCGTCCTCCCAGCAGGGCGAGCACCACGGACCCGACGATCAGCCCCACGAAGAGCTCGGCCTTGCCGAGGCCGCCGTAGTAGCGCACCCCGAAGGTCGCCTCGATCTGGGTGCCCAGGTAGCTGTTGAGCTGGGTGACGATCAGGCTGCCGAGCCCGATGACCGGCGTCGCCCCCGGCGAGAACGCCAACCCCGTGAAAATGAACACGTTGACGACGCGGTCGCCGAAGTGGTCGAGGAAGTCGCCGGTCCGGCTGGTGCGGCCGGACAGCCGCGCGACCAGGCCGTCGAGGCTGTCGCAGGTGCCGGACACGGCCACCAGCGCGCCGCCCACGAGGTACCATCCCGCCCCGTACCGGGCGGCCGCGAAGGCCGCGCCGGCCAGGCAACCGGTGGCCAGGGACACCGCGGTGATGGCGTTGGGCGCGACATTTGCTAAAATCCGCGCAAGTGGCGAGAACAGCCTGCCGAAGAAATCCCTGATCTGAGGCCTCCCGGCCGGTTCCGCGGGCGGGAACGTGGTCTGCGAACGATCGGTGACACCGGTCCAGACTATGGTATTCTCGGCCACAATGGAACCAGACCTTGACGGCGCGGAGAGACATCGCCCCACGCCGAGGTCATCATCCAACGGCCCCCGTCGCGCGGGGCGAGGAAGGTTCGATCATGAAGCGCATGCGTGATGTCCTTTACTTCGCGGCGTTCCTGCTGGCGCTCGGCGCGTTCGCCGGGTGCGAGAGCGATTCCACGACGCCCCAGGACGAGGTGCCGCCGCTGTCCGAGGACAACGCCGTGTTCGCCGCCGGCTACCTCGCCTCCTACATCGCCGACGCCTACGACATCTACCAGGACGCCCTCGCCAAGGCCGGCGACAAGGAAGTCTCCACGGAGACCTTCCTCGAGGGCGGCATCTCCGGCACCTACACGCTGGACTTCCGCGCCGCCGACGGCACCACCCAGGCCCCGAGCGGCAGCGCCGCGTGGGTCCGCGCCTTCACCTCCGAGGGCCAGGGCATCGAGGTCCGTGACGACCCCTCCGACGAGGTCCCCCTCGCGACCTGCACCTTCGACGCGATCGCCTTCCCGTACGACAGCACCCCGGGCAACGAGTCCGGCACCGTCAACGGCGGCGGCTCGCTCCACGCCGGCCTCTACACCACCGAGTTCACGGTCGAGGACCTCGAGCTGACCATCGCCGACTACCCGCCCGACGGCGCCCTGACCTACACCGCCGGCGAGCACCACGTGATGGTGATGTTCGACGGCACCCGCTACGCCGCCATGACGGTGGGCGAGAACAACTACACGGTGGACCTGGACACGGGCACGGTCGTCCTGAACGACTGAGCGGCGCGCCGCCAGGAGATGAGATGAAGACACGGGCCCCGGCGGTTCTGCCGGGGCCCGCAGCTTTGCCGGTTCACCGTGCCATCGCCCGCTTGCGAGTTCCCGAAGCGCGGGTTCGGCCGTCGTGCGGCCAGGAATGAAAAGCCCCGGCCGCTGTCGGCCGGGGCTCTCGTGCGGATCGTCGTGGTTCGACGAGCCGGTCGATATCACTTCACGAGCATCATCTTCCGCGTCAGCACCTCGCCGTTCGCCTGGAGGCGGTAGACGTAGGTGCCGCTGGACATGCGGCGGCCGGTGTCATCCTGGCCGAGCCAGGTGACGGTGTGGTGGCCGGCGGGCAGCTGGTCGTTGACCAGAGTGGCCACCTTGCGGCCGGCGAGGTCGAAGACCGACAGGTCGACGCGGCCGGATTGCGGCAGGTCGAAGCGGACGGTCGTCTTGGGGTTGAAGGGGTTGGGGTAGGCCTCGCCCAGGACCAGGCGCGCGGGCAGCAGGACGGGCTCCTCGACCGGCGTCGAGGCGTCGCGCACCACGTCCAGGAAGACGTCGTCGACAGCGGCCTCGACCACGGAGCCGGGCGCGGTGTCGTCGGCGACGAAGCGCACCTGCACGTGGTCGGTGAGCGTGACGTAGTCCTCGAGGTCGAAGGTGAACTGCGTCCAGACGATCGACGACGCTTGCGTGTGCTCCAGCTGGACCCAGGTCACGCCGTCGCTGGTGACCTCGACGTTCCACCAGTCGACGCCGGGGTTGTTGCCGAGGTTGTTCGTGTACACGCGCCAGTAGCTGAAGGTGGCCGACACGGCGCCGGCCAGGTCGAAGACCGGCGACAGCAGGGTGGTCTTGCCGCCGTCGACGTCGCTGTCGGCCGCCGCGCCGCCGGCGGTGTCGGTGGCCCAGCAGAGGGTGCCGGGGGCCGCGGTGTGGTCGTCCTCGCCCTGGGGATGCGCGCCGCCGGTGGTGGTGGTCAGGCCCGGATCGCCGCGCTCCCAGACGCCGCCGGTGGCGGTGTCGCCGGGGACGCCGCCGGTCCAGCCGCGGTCCGTTTCGAAGTCGTCGAACCAGCCGCCGACGGTCATGGTGAAGCCGCCGTCGGCCGCGCCGCCCGCCTCGTTGGTCACCGTGGCGGTGAAGGCCAGGTTCAGGGGCACGGGGCAGTCCGTCGCGATCTGGACCCGGAAGCCGACGAGGTCGCCCTCGCCGCCGGCGGCGATCGCCGCGCCGGCGCCGGCCGGGTTGACCAGGATGGCGTACGGGCTCACGGACGCGATGAGGCCTGCGAGGTCGCCGGTCGCGGCGTGGCCGGTGTTGGCGACGCGCAGGGTCACGTCGACGGTCTCGCCGGGGTCGGCGTAGCCGTCGTGATCGCCGGAGTTGTCGGTGACGGTGGCGTCCTGGAGCACCAGCACGGGAGCCTGGATGGCGGCCGGGAACGTCACGGTCCACACGCCGTTGGCCGCGGTGACGGCGAGGCTGAACTGGGCCACGTGCCCGTCGGGGACGTTGCCCGCGATCTGCACGCTGCAGGCGCCGAGGCTGGTGCCCGTGCCGCCGGCCGCGATGTTCGGGAAGGCGAGCGCGCCGCTGGCGATGCTCACGTAGGGGTCGGCCGACGAGAGCACGGCCGTGACGCCGGTCGCCGCCTCGACGCCCACGTTCTCGAGGGCGATGGTCAGGCCGGCGGTCTCCGCGTAGTCGAGCTGGCCGTCGTCGTCGCCGAGGGGATCGGCCACGGCGACCGCGTCGAAGACCAGGTACGGTCCGTCGGGCGGCAGCACGGGGATGCTGGTGACGACGGTGGCCTTGTTGTAAGCCGTGACGGTGAGTGAAAGGGTCATGGGCGCGGCGGGCGGCGAGGCCATGGCGATCACCGCGTGCCCCGCGGCATCGGTGGTCGCCTTGCCATAGAGGACGCCGTCGCCGTACAGCGCGCAGAGGGCGTCGGGCACGCCGGGCACGTCGACCACGTACTCGTTCATGCCGATGAGCAGCACGCCGGCGTGGTTGGCGGCCATGGCGGTCGCCGTCTTGGTGCGTACCGCGAGCGACGGGTCGCCGAAGATCATCCAGTTGCGGAACTCGGCGACGCCCGCCGTGCCGGTGGCGTCGATCATCTCGCAGGAGCCGTTGAACCACAGGCCGCCGGTGGTGCGCTTCTCGTCGGCGATGAGTAGGTCGACGGCCTCGTCCTCGGCGTACATCGGCGGATTCCAGGACTGGCTGATGTACGACATGTAGGTGGCGACGGCGCCCGTCGGCTGGCCGTTGTGCTGCGCGCGCAGCCAGGCCTCGGCGTAGCAGGTGGCGCCGGTGAAGGTGCCGTTGTTGCAGGCCACGCTGGTGATGAACGGCAACAGGCCGTCGTTCGTCAGGGCGTTGACGTGCGAGTTGCTGAAGCCCGTGGAGCCCCAGGACGTCTGGCTGCCGTGGCCGCAGTAGTTGATGAAGCTGCGGCCGGAGTTGAGGGCCGTGGAGACCATGGCCGCCGTGCCGGTGGGGTCGTAGATCTGGTCGACGGTGGAGTAGCCGTAGCCCAGCAGGTCGGTGCGGATGAGGTCCATGTGCTGGTTGTCGTACTCGCCGAAGTGGCCCGGGCCCTGGTTGGAGGCGACGCCCATGGCGGTCTGCAACCAACGCGACGCATCGCCCGCGGGGGTGTCGCGCTCGTAGGTGATGGTGCGCAGGACCTGGGTCTGCACGTGCTCGGGCGCCTCGGCGGAGAAGCGGCCGACGAACAGGTCGGGGTAGCTGTCGCTGCCGGCGACCAGCGCGTAGACGGGGTCGGAGTCGGTGCCGTACTTCGGCACGTGCTGGCCGTCGCCGACCAGCAGCACGTAGGCGATGCCCTCGGTCAGGTACGCGTTCTGGATGTAGGTGGCGATCTGCGTGTAGGTCGAGCCGACCTCGGACAGGTTGACCAGCCGCGTCGGGATGCCCTTCTGGTTCTTCCACTCGACCAGGGGCTGCATGAACGACGCGTAGGCGTCATAGGCGATGATCAGCATGCCGCCGTCTTCCTCGACCGGCGTGTAACGGGTGCCGGAGGCCGCGTTCACGAAGTGGCTGCGGTACAGGCCGGCGAACTGCGGGTCGACGGACGTCAGCGGCGCGCGGCGGTCGAGCACGTTGACCTGGCTCTTGCCGGCCGGGCTGACCTCGATGACCAGGCGCGTGTAGACGCGCAGCGACTGCCGGGCGTCGTCGTACTGGAAGACGTTGGCGTCGACCACCATGCCGCGATGGTCGCGCAGGATGTAGGGGTCGTCATGCTCGACGACGGTGGCGGGGTAGGTGCCCCGGCTGCCATAGAAGGACGACAGCGCGTACGGCACGGTCGCCGGGTCCACGGTGCGCAGGATGTGGCCCTTGGAGGGCGCGACCGGCATGTCCGCGACGTCGACGAACTCGGACTCGAGCACGGTGACCAGCATGTCGCGGTCGTCCGGGATGATGAGGCTGCGGCGGACGTTGGGCAACTCGGGCAGGCCCGGCTCCATGGCGCGGCCCTCCCGCGGCAGACCGATGACGTAGTACGTGGCGCCGTCGATGACGACGGGCTCTGCGTCGAAGCCGCCGACGGTGATCTCCAGGACGGTGTGACGCGCGTCGTCCTGCAAGACCTGCACGGCGACCTGGTCGCCGCCGCCCAGGTCGATCCACTCGGCCAGCGCGAGACCGGGCGTCAGCGCCAGCGCGAGCAGGAGACCCGTGACGGTGAGCTTGGACCAACGAATCATGACCAACCCCTTCCGGTTTCCACGACCAGACATGCCTGTCCCGTTTACCCCGAAGGTATAACTCTAGCACATCGGTGAGGTCGGGAGAACCGCGAGTTGGGCTGAATATTCCCACCTTCCTACGGGACAAGGAGGTCATCGAGCGCATCCTGCGCCACCGCGTCAGGTTGGGGGAGAATTCGTGGCCAGTTGACAAAATATAGATTGATAAGATAGAAATAGATTGCTACATTTTGGCTCGCCGAAAAAGGCACGTATAACCTGATAAGATAGGGATAGATCTCTCAAATCTGGCCGATGGAGGTACGACGCCATGGACCCCCTACGGAACCCGTTTTCACCCGGTGCCGGAGCCCCACCGCCAGAGCTTGCTGGCCGCGACGAGGTTCTCGAGGCGGCCAGAATCGCCTTGCATAGGATCCGTGCGGGCCGTCCAGAGAAGAGCCAGATGCTTCTTGGACTTCGGGGCGTCGGCAAGACGGTGCTGCTGAACAGGATCGGGGAGATGGCGGAAGAGATCGAGTACCAGGTCGTCAGGCTAGAAGCCCCTGAAGGACAACGTCTTGCTGAGTTTCTGGCGCCGGCGCTCAAAGGCACGTTACTGCGGCTTGATCGGGTGGAGAAGGCCAAGGCGAGCGTATCTCGTGCGGTTGGCGCACTGCGTGGTTTCGCGAGCGCTTTCAAGGTCTCGATTGGAGACGTCAGCATCGCCGTGGGCGAGCCGACCCTGGCCGATAGCGGGAATTTGGAAGTCGATCTCCCCGCGCTGTTCCTGACGGTTGGCCAAGCCGCCAAGGCCGCCGATTCGAGCGTCGCCATCCTGGTCGATGAGGTGCAGTATCTCAACGAGGCGGACTTGAGGGCGCTGATCGTGGCTTTCCATGCCATGGCCCAGAGGGGATTGCCCGTCGTGTTGTTTGGAGCCGGCCTACCTCAGGTTGCCGCGTTGTCGGGAGAGGCGAAATCGTATGCCGAGCGCCTCTTTGATTTCCCCTCCGTGGGACCGCTCGATTCGAGCGCAGCAAGCCAGGCCATTCGGCAGCCTGTTCGCGGTGAAGGAGCGGAGATCGGCTCAGACGCGTTGGCGAGAATCGTCTCCGTAACTAAGGGGTATCCCTACTTCCTCCAGGAGTGGGGGAAGCATACCTGGAATGCGGCTAAGCAATCCCCAATCACCGAATTCGATGTGGCGGCAGCCAGCCAGTCAGCAACCGATGCCCTTGACAAGAGCTTCTTCAGGGTGCGGTTCGACAGGCTCACCCCACGGGAGCAGGACTATCTACGTGCGATGGCGGAACTCGGGGCCGGCCCTCACCGATCCGGCGCCATTGCCGAGGCGCTCGGACGAACCGTCGAGAGCACCGGCCCTTTGCGCAGCGGATTGATCAGAAAAGGGATGATCTGGAGTCCGGCCCACGGTGAAACGGCATTCACCGTTCCCCTCTTCGATGAGTTCATGCGCCGGGCCATGCCTGCCTGGCAATCGCCACCGCGACTGTAGTCGAGGTCCGCCGCTATCTCGATTTCAGCAGCTTGCCGGTGTAGTCGTCCGCGCCGATCTGCGCCCGGTACAGATACACCCCCGACGGGACCTCCTGGCCGCCGTCGTCGCGACCATTCCACCCCAAGGTACGCGTCCCTGCCGCCATCGAGCCGTCCTGCAGGCGGGCCACCCGCCGGCCGCGGGCGTCGAAGATCTCCACGCGCACGTCCGTAGCCCGCGACAGGGCGAACCTCAATCCGGTCTCCTGTCCGAAGGGGTTCGCGGTCGGGCGAATGGCCGCGACGACGGCGTCGTCGGGCGTCGCCGTCAGGTCGCCGACGTGCAGGTGGACGGTGACGGCGTCGTTGGCGGTATTGGCGTCATTGGCCGTGTGCGCGACGGCGGTGAGCACGTAGCTGCCCGACTGCGCCGGGACCCAGCCGTCGTCGACGGTGATGGTGTCCATGGCGGCGAAGGGCAGGTCGTGGACGTAGGACGCGTCGCCCCAGCCGCCCGACAGCGTGATCGACACGCCGGTCTGGTCGGCGAGGCCGAAGTTGGTGGCGAGGATGCGCACCGGGATCGGCTGGCCGACCTCGAACACGTCGCCATCGTCGAGGCCGACGAAGCGCAGCACGCCGGCGTCGTCCTGGGCAGGGGTGCCGATGAGGCGGTCGAGGCAGAACTTCGCGAGGTACGACGTCACCCAGCACATGTCCTCGCTGGCGAGGTCGATGGACTCGGCGGTGATGCCGCCGTCGTCGTCGGTGTCGAGGGAGAGGAGGGCGTCGGTGACCAGCACGCCGTTCGCATACCAGGGATCGGCGCCGGCGAGGTCGCTCATCGCGAACTGGGCGTTCGCGTTGGCGACGTTCCAGGAGCTGTCCCAGACGTAGCCCGGGACCACGTACCAGTCCTGCCAGACGTCGACGTAGGCGCCGTTGGCCGCGATCCAGGCGGCGCCGGCCACGGGGTCGGCGCGGAAGACCGAGTTGCACACGCCCCAGACGCAGGTGCCGGAACTCATCGCCCAGTACTCGTAGGCGAGGCGGGCCGCGGGCGAGGCGTTGAGCCACGACAGCACGTTCTGGCCCTGGGTGAGCGCCGCCGAGAGCAGGGTCGCGTCGCCGACGGCCTCGGCGTAGAGGTACAGGTTGCCGGCCGCCCAGCCCTTGCAGAAGGCGTTCAAGCGTTGCGACCACTGGTTGGCGACGTTCAGGTTGAGCGAGTGCGAGCGGATGTAGGATCCGCACGACAGCGCATGGCTCGCGTAGGTCAGGTCGCCGGTGACGGCCTGGTACTGCATCACGGCGGTGAGGCCCCAGGCGCAGTTGTGGACGCGGTAATAGTCGTCGCCGACGGAGCCTTCCTCGAGCCAGGCGGGGTAGCGCAGGGCGTACACCCAGGCGGCGGCGACGTTGGCGTCGTAGGTGGTGCGGCCGGTCAGCTCGCGGTAGCGCGACCAGACCCAGATCGCCTCGAGGGTGTTGTCGGTCTGGATCACGCCGGCCAGATCGCCGGACTCCGCCTCGATCATGCCGCCGTAGTTCGGCGACGAGGGGTTGCTCACCTGCCAGACGGCGAGGAAGGCCGCGATCTGGTCCAGCTCGCGCAGGTAGTTGAACGGGCCCAGCGGCGCCGGCATGGTGCGCATGCCGACGGGACCGCCGAAATCGGCCGGCAGGCGCAGGTCCGCCTCGTCGAGCGGGGGCGCGGGCACGGTGGCGAGGGCGGGAGCGGCGAGGGCGACGACCAGCGCCACCAGGAGCAACCGACGAGCGAACATGGGACCACCTCCGGTGCGAGTTCGCCCCGATTGTAGCACGCCGCGCCCATCGTCACGCAGATTCGAACGGATGGTCGCGCGCGAAATCGGGCCGGTAGTGGTCGGAGCTGTCCAGCTCCTGGACCCAGCCGTGGCGCAGGCCGAGCCAGTGCAGCTCGGCGACCACCTCGGCGTACTCCGCCGGCAGCAGGCAGCGGCCGAGGTCGGGGTCGGCGGCGACGGCGGCGGTCGGGTGATACTGCGACAGCAACGACACGTGGACCGCCGGCGACAGCGCCTCGGCGATGAAGCGCAGGCAGCGCTTGCTGTTCTCGACCTGACCCGGCAGCACCAGGTGGCGGATGACCAGGCCGCTGGTCGCGGCGTCGTCGTCGTCCCGGAAGAGGTACGACCCCTTCTGCCGGTGCATCTCCTGTAGCGCCCGGGCCGCGACCTCGGGATAGTCCGGCGCGCCGGAGAGCCGGCCGGCCAGGCTGCCGTCCATGTACTTGAGGTCCGGCAGGTAGACGTCCACCAGATCGGCGAGTGCGGCGAGGGTCTCCACGCGGTCGTAACCGCCGCTGTTGTAGACGACGGTCGGACGCAGGCCGCGCGCGCGCACCCCCGCGACGATGGCGCGCATCTGCTCGATCGCGTGCGACGGCGACACGAAGCCGAGGCGGTCCACGCCCCCGGCGAGGATCGCGACCACCTGCTCGACGGCCTCGTCGAGGCCGAGCGGCGCCTCCTCGACGGCGCCGCGATTGCGGCTGATCTGGAAATTCTGGCAGTAGACGCACTGCAGGTTGCAGTGCGTGAAGAACACGTTGCAGATGCCGCGGGGGCCGCCGATCGCCGGCTCCTCGCCGCGGTGCAGGCACACCGACCCGACGTGGATGCGGTCGTCGGTGCGGCACCAGCCGAGCTCGCCGCGCGTGCGGTCGGCGCCACACAAACGGGGGCAGCAGTCGCAGCGCGCGAGGGTCATGGCGCCGGCACCTCCGCGGCCAGGTCGGCGGCCCGGGCCAGGATGGACGCGAGCACGTCGTCGAGGTGGTGGCCGGCGCCGAGGGGGTCGGGGCCGAGGGGATCGTCGACCGGCCGTTCGCCGAGCAGGGCGCGCGCGAGGTCGGCGACGCCGGCCGCCACCACGGCGAGGTCGTAGCCGCCCTCGAGCACCGCCACCACGCGCCCACCGCAGAGTTCGTCGGCGAGGCCGATCAGTTCGCGCGTGAGCCGGGCGTATCCCTCGAGCGACATCAGGTGGCCTGCGAGGGGGTCGCGCCAGTGGCCATCGAAGCCGGCGCTGATCAGCAGCATCTGCGGCCGGAAGCGGCGCAGCGCGGGGGCGATCACGCGCTCGCAGGCCGCGAGCAGGCCGTCGTCGCCGGTGCCGGGCGGCAGCGGGACGTTGATGGTGGCGGTCCCGCCCATCTCGAGCAGGCCGCCGGTGCCGGGGTAGAGGGGGTGCTGGTGCGTGGAGATGAAGAGGACGCCGGGGTCGTCCCGGAAGATGTCCTGCGTGCCGTTGCCGTGGTGGACGTCGAAGTCGACGATGGCGACGCGCGCGGCGGCGCCGGCGGCCTGCAGGGCGCGCGCCGCGACGGCCACGTTGTTGAAGATGCAGAACCCCATGGCCTGGTCGCGCGTGGCGTGATGGCCGGGCGGGCGCGGCAGGGAGAGGCCGCGGGCCAGCTCGCCGCGCGCCACCGCCAGGGCGAGGTCGAGCGTGCCGCCGGCCGCGTCGCGTACGTGGTCGAGGTAGGGCGAGGTGTGGGCGCGCGCGAGCTCCTCGCGCGAGGCCGGCCGGGCCGCGACCGGCAGGAGCCGCGCGAACAGTCCCGAACGGTCGAGCTCGGCGACGGCGGCGGCCAGCCGTTCGGGCCGCTCAGGGTGGCCGGGCGCCTCGTGCTCGAGGAAGACGGGGTCGTAGACCAGGCCGACGGGCAGGGACATTGGCGCCTCCGGTGCGGGTGTCGTCCCCAATGTACACCTTCGGCCGCCGCGGCGGATAGTGCCAGGCCCGGCCGGGGCGCCGCGTTGCAAGTTGCAACCCACCGTGGCGCGGCGCGGCGTTCCATGGCGCGGTGCAGCCGGGAATGGTGCGTCGATCCGCATCCTGTCGCGTCGCGGCGGAAGTGGCATTCAGCTTGCAACACCGTCCGGAACTCGTAATGGGAGGATTCTCGCCATGCTCCTGACGACCGCTCCCGTCTGCCTCAACCCCCAGGGCCCCCTGGTCGCCGACACGGTCGCCTCGTTCGCCGCCGCCGCGCGCGACGCCCTCGCGGCCGGCGCCGAGACCCTGGTGGTCGATCTGCAGCGGGTCACCACCCTGGACCGCCGGGCCCTCGACGTCCTGCTCGACATCGCGGGCGAGTTGCAGCGAGGCGGCCGTTCGCTCGCCCTCGCGGCGCCCAATGGCCTGTGCGCGGACATCCTGCGCATCTCGCGGGTGGATCAGACCATCGCGGTGGTGCCCTGCGTCGAGGACCTGGCCTAGCCGCGGTTGTGGAACACGCCGGCGATGCCGGCGACCACCAGCGCGGCGCCGCCGAGGGTGTAGATGGTCACGGGTTCCCGCAGGATGAGCCAGCCGAGGAAGACCGCGATCACCGGATTCGCGTACGCGTACGTCGCCACGATGCGGTAGGGCAGCCGCTGCAACGTCGCCATGTACGACATCATCGCGATCACGGAGCCGAAGATCACCAGGTAGCCCCAAGCCAGCCAGGCCTCGCCGGTCGGCGCGGGCATGGGCTCGCCGCGCGCGAGGGCCACGGCGAGGAGGCCCGCCCCGCCGAACACCTGCTGCCAGCCGGCGAGCGCGCGCACGCCGAGGTCGGGCTTCTGGCGCTGGATCATGATCGAGCCCAGGGCCCAGAACAGCGGCGCGAGCAGCAGGCCGACCACGGCGAGGATGTCCCCCCGCGACCCCTCTCGCAGCACCGGCCACGACAGGACGCCCACGCCGGCGAACCCGATCGCGATGGAGGCTGCCGCCTTCCAGCTGGGCGGCTTGCGGTCGAGTCCCAGCTCGATCAGCGCCGCCCAGATCGGCATCGCCGCCACCAGCAGCGCGGCGAGACCGGAATCGGCCCGCATCTCGGACCAGGACACCAGGCCGTTGCCGCCGACCCAGAGCAGGAGGCCGCTGGCGACGAGCAGTCGCAACTCGCGCCGCGTCAGCCGCACGCGTTCGTTGCGCAGCCTGGCCCAGACCAGCAGCGCCGTGGAGGCCACCATCACCCGCATGAACGCCATCGCGAAGGGCGGAAAGCCTGATCCCTCACGCACCGCCAGGCGGATGCCGAGGTAGGTGCTGCCCCAAACCACGTACACGACGAAGAGATGCATCAAACCGCGGCGGTCAAGTTCGGTGCGCGCGGACGTGGCGGACACGGTCATGGCGGCCTCGCGAGGTTCGAGGGAGGAGCTGTGGCCGCAATGTAGGGGCGATCGACCGGCGCGCCAAGGCGCGGCCGATGGCGAGGTCCGGAATCGTCCGCGCTAGTACTTCTGCGGCACGAACGTCTGCTCGCTCAGCGGCGGCCGCACGTAACTGTGCCGGTCCTGCCGCGGCGGCAGCTCCATGGGGGCGGGGGTGAGGTCCTCGTAGGGGAAGAGGCTCAGGAGGTGGCTGATGCAGTTCAGCCGCGCGCGCTTCTTGTCGTCCGCGTCGACCACGTACCAGGGGGCCTGCTTGATGTCCGTGTAGCGGAACATCTCGTCCTTGGCCATCGAGTATTCGACCCAGTGCTTGCGCGACTCGAGGTCCATCGGGCTCAGCTTCCAGCGCTTGCGGGGGTCGTGGATGCGGTCCTGGAAGCGGTGCTCCTGCTCCTCGTCGCTGACCGAGAACCAGTACTTCACCAGCGTGAGGTCCGACCGCACCAGGATGCGCTCGAACTCCGGGCACGACCGCAGGAACTCCGCGTACTCCTCCTCGGTGCAGAACCCCATCACGTGCTCCACGCCGGCGCGGTTGTACCAGCTGCGGTCGAAGAGCACCATCTCGCCGGCGGCCGGCAGGTGCGCGGCGTAGCGCTGGAAGTACCACTGGCCCTTCTCGCGGTCCGTCGGCGTGCCGAGCGCGACCACCCGGCAGATGCGCGGGTTGAGGCACTCGGTGATGCGCTTGATCACGCCGCCCTTGCCCGCCGCGTCACGACCCTCGAAGAGCACCACCACGCGCAATCCGCGCTCCTTGATCCAGTACTGCAGCTTCACCAGTTCGGCCTGGAGCCGCTGCAGTTCCTTCTCGTAGGTCCTGCCGCCGAGCTTCTCGCGGGTTTCGGTCTCGGTCGCGCTCATGGGGGCCACCTCGGGAAGACGTTGAGTGTCGTTTGCGTTGGTGATCGGCCCGAAGGCAGGCGGCTGGAGAGGATTCTCTCGCGGCAAACGAAAACCAAGATTCAGATGGAAATCCGACCTGGCCGACACTCCCATATATAGGATAGAATAAATCCGAAATAGGTGGACTCGCCCACCTCTCACCACCGATCCCCTCCGAGGAGGACGACATGCGTCAGCTTCGTCCCTTTGTCATCCTGGCGTTCGCGGCCATCCTGGCGGCGCCGGGCCTGCCGGCCCTCGCCGGCCCCGACGAACCCCTCTATTTCGGCGGCCAGGGCGCCCGCCACTTCGAGATCGCCACCTCCTCCGCCGAGGCCCAGCGCTGGTTCGACCAGGGCCTCACGCTGTGCTACGGCTTCAACCACGCCGAGGCCATCCGCTCCTTCGAGCAAGCCGCCCAGGCCGATCCCGGCTGCGCGATGGCGGACTGGGGCATCGCCTACGCCTGGGGCCCTCACATCAACAACCCCGAGATGAGCGCCGAGGCGAACGAGAAGGCACATGCCGCCCTCACCTCGGCGCTCACCAAGCTCGACCACGCCACGCCGCTCGAGCGCCAGCTCGTCGAGGCCTTGCGGCACCGCTATGCCATGCCCGCGCCCGCCGACCGCAAGCCGCTGAACGAGGCCTATGCGAAGGCGATGCGGGAGATCTGGCAGGCGAACCGGACCAACCCGGACGTCGGCGCGTTGTTCGCGGAGTCGATGCTGAACCTGCGGCCGTGGGATCTGTGGACGGCCGACGGCAAGCCGCAACCGGGCACCAGCGAGATCACCGCCACGCTCGCGACGGTGCTGCAACTCGATCCCGACCATCCCGCCGCCCTGCACTTCACCATCCACGCCTGGGAAGCCTCGCCAACCCCCGACAAGGCGTTGCCCGCGGCCGACCGCCTGCGCAACCTGGTGCCCTGGGCCGGGCATCTGGTGCACATGCCCGGCCACATCGACATCCGTCTCGGCCGCTATGCCGACGCCGCGACGGCCAACCAGAAAGCGATCGCCGTCGACCTGGACTACGTCGGCAAGGTCGGCCGCGGCGGCTTCTACACCATCTACCGCGCGCACAACTACCACTTCCTGGCCTACGCGGCGATGTTCGACGGCCGCCGCGCCGTGGCCATGCAGGCGGCGCGCGACATGGTCGACGAGGTGCCGCTGGAGGTGGTGCGCGCGTTCCCCGACCACCTCGACGGCTTCCACGCCGTGCCCTACCACGTGATGGTGCGCTTCGGCATGTGGCAGGAGATGCTCGACGAGCCGCGGCCGCCGGTCGATCTGCCGGTGATGCAGGCCATGTGGCACTACGGCCGCACCATGGCCTTCTCCGCGCTCGGCAACGTCGACGACGGCGTGCGGGAGTTCGCGGCGTTCTCGAAGGCCTGCGCCGTCGTGCCGGAGTCCCGGAATCTCGGCAACAACTCGGCCCGCACCATCCTCGCGGTCGGGCTCGCGCTCGCCGAGGGCGAGCTGACCTACCGCCGCGGCAACCACGACCGCGCCTTCGAACTGATGCGCGAAGCGGCGAGCTTGGACGACCAGCTGCGGTACGACGAGCCCTGGGGCTGGATGCAGCCGGTCCGGCACGCGCTCGGCGCGCTGTTGCTCGAGCAGGGCCGGATCGACGAGGCCGAGGTGGTCTATCGCGACGACCTCGCCCGACATCCGGGCAACGGCTGGGCGCTTTCGGGCCTCGCCGAATGTCTCGAGCGCGACGGCCGGCGGGCCGAGGCCGCCGAGGTCCGCGGCAAGCGGCAGGCGGCCTGGGCGCGGGCCGACACGGCGACCGACGTGTCCTGCTTCTGCCGGCGCGGGGAGGTCGCCGCCGCCGGCCACCACTGACGCGCGAAATCGAGCTTGAGCCCGGCGCGGTCCTGAGCTTCTCTTGAAGCCGACGAAAGGGCCGCGCCATCGAAAACGCCGTTCAAGAGAAGAAACGCGCCGCTCTGGGCTCGGTCCTCGCGGCCGTCTTCCTCACCGTTCTCAAGGCCGTCGTCGGCGCGATGACGGGCAGCCTCGGCCTGATCGCCGAGGCCGCGCACTCGGGGCTCGACCTGGTCGCCGCCTCGGTGACCTGGTTCGCGGTGCGTCTGTCCGACCAGCCGGCCGACCGTGGGCACCACTTCGGCCACGGCAAGGTCGAGAACCTCTCGGCGCTATTCGAGACCTTCCTGTTGCTGGTGACCTGCGCCTGGATCGTCTGGGAGGCGTTCCACCGCCTGGTGCACCGGCACGTCGAGATCGAGACCAGCATCTGGGCTTTTCTCGTGGTCGCGATCTCCATCGTGGTCGACATCCACCGCTCCCGCATGCTCTACGCCGCCGCCCGCAAGCACCACAGCCAGGCGCTGGAGGCCGACGCGCTGCACTTCTCCACCGACATCTGGAGCTCGGCCGTGGTGTTCGTCGGCCTGGCGGCGGTCGCGGCCAGCAAGGTCCTGGGGCCTACCTGGTCCTGGCTCGCGCGCGCCGACGCGGTCGCCGCGCTCGGGGTGGCGTGCATCGTGGTCCTGATCAGCCTGCGGCTCGGCTGGCGCTCCGTCGCGGCGCTCCTTGACGCGGCGCCGGCCGGCCTCAGCGAGCGGATCGGCGAGGTGGTGGCGGCGCTGCCGGGCGTGCGGGGCGCCACGCGGCCGCGCGTCCGGCAGAGCGGCGCCGCGGTCTTCGTCGATCTCACCGTCGCCGTGGACCGGTCCGCGTCCCTGGAGGAGGCGCACCGGATCGCCACCGACACCCAGGAAGCCATCGAGCGCCTGGTGCCGCGGGCCGACGTCGTGGTGCACGTGGATCCCGTGCGGCCGCAGGGCGAGATCCTGCCCGACACGGTGAACGCCATCGCCGCGCGCCTGGGCCTGCGCGCCCATTCGATCGTGCTGCGCGAGGTGCGCGACCACGTGGTCCTGGATCTGCACGTCGAGGTGGCGCCGCACATCACCCTGCGCGAGGCGCACGACGACGTCACCCACCTCGAGCAGGCGATCCGCGTCGAGCTGCCGCACATCCAGACCATCCACACCCACATCGAGCCGCTGGCCCGGCCCGTGATGCAGGCGCAACCGCTCGACTCCGAGGCGGCGGGCACACTGCGCACGCGGATCATCGATCTCGCGACGGCGGTGGCCGGCGTGCGCGGCTGCACGGATTGCCGTCTGCGCGCGAGCCGGTCCGGCATCGACGTCGTCCTCCACTGCCAGGCGGATCCCGGTCTCTCGGTCGAGGCCGCCCATCAGCTCGCGCACACCGTCGAGGAACACGTCCGTCTGGTCGTGCTCGACGTCGAACGCATGCTCGTGCACATCGAACCCTGCGAGGAGTCCAGTTCATGAACGTCATCGTGCTCGGCGCCGGCCTGGTCGGCGGCCCCATGGCCCGCGATCTCGCCGCCGATCCCCGTTTCACGGTCACCGTCGCCGACCGGGACGAGCGGGTGCTCGCGCGCCTCGCCGGGCCGCGCCTCGCCACCGTCCGGCGCGACCTCGCCGACCCCGGGGTGGTCACCGAACTGGTGCGGGACTTCGACTGGGTGGTGGGGGCGGTGCCGGGCTTCCTCGGCTTCCAGACCTTGCGCGCGGTGATCGAGGCCGGCCGCAACGTGGTGGACATCGCCTTCTTCCCGGAAGACGCGATGCAGCTGGACCACCTCGCCCGCGCGCGCGGCGTCACGGCGATCGTGGATTGCGGCGTCATGCCCGGCATGGGGGGCATCCTGGTGGCGCATGCCGCGACGCGCCTCGACGTCGTCGACGCGGCCCTGATCCAGGTGGGCGGCCTGCCCGAGGTGCGGACCTGGCCGTGGGAGTATCGCGCCGTCTTCTCGCCGATCGACGTCATCGAGGAGTACACGCGGCCGGCGCGCTACCGCGAGAACGGCGCGGTGGTGGTGCGTCCGGCGCTCTCGAATCCCGAGCTGGTGGACTTTCCCGGCATCGGCACCCTCGAGGCCTTCGACACCGATGGCCTGCGCACCCTCCTCGACACCATCGACGCGCCCAACCTGCGGGAGCGCACGCTGCGTTACCCGGGCCACATCGAGAAGATCCGCGTGCTGCGGGAGTGCGGCTTCTTCGGTGACAAGGAGATCGATATCGCCGGGCAGAAGGTCCGGCCGATCGACCTCACGGCCCGCCTGCTCTTCCCGATGTGGCACCTGCCCGAGGGCGAGGGCGATCTGACGGTGATGCAAGTGGTGGTCGACGGCCGGAAGGACGGCCGGCCGGTGCGCCTCACCTGGGATCTCCTCGACCGGTTCGACCACGCCACCGGCGTCCACAGCATGGCCCGCACCACCGGCTACACGGCGACCGTCGCCCTGAGGTTGCTGGCGGAGGGGAAGTTCACGCAGCACGGCATCATCCCGTCGGAATTCCTCGGCCGCGAGCCGGGGTGCGTGTCGTCCCTGCTCGCGGGACTCGCGCAGCGCGGCGTGCACTACCGGGAGACGACCGGCCCGGCGAGTATCGGTTGAGACCGCCTCCGATCTGCCGATAACTAGCGATCGTCCCGGCAAGGAGGGGAGGTCGCGCATGGACAGCCAGGGCATCCGGGTGGTTGCAGCCTGTGCGGGCATCAACCTTGCGGTGGGCGTGCTCCACAGCTGGCACGTCGCCAAGGTCGCACTGCTAGATGTGGCGGTTCGCGGCGGGGCGGCGGCGACCCTCGCCTCCCTCGGCGACGTGTACTGGGTGGCCTGCCTCGTCTACGCGTTCGCGATGGTCCTCGCCGGACGCCTTCTGGACGACCTCGGCCCGCGCACGGTCGCGTTTCTTGGCGGCGTCCTCGTCGGTCTGGGGTTCCTGCTGGTCGGCCTCGCGACCACGCCCGCGGCCTGGTTCGCCGGCTTCGGCGTGATCGGCGGCCTCGGGCTCGGCTTCTGCCACGCCACCACGCTGCCCACCGCGCTCAGGTGGTTCTCGCGGACGCAGGCCGGCCTGATCTCGGGCCTCGTCCTCGCGGGCTCCGGACTCGCCGCGCTGTACGTCACGCCGCTGACGACCTGGCTCCTGGCCGGCCACGGCGCGCAGAACGCGATGCTGATCCTCGGCACCGGGTTCATCGTCGTGGTGTCCTTGCTCTCGCAGTGCCTCGCCGTGCCGCACGTCAGGCCCACGCTCTTCGCCGCCGCCGCGGACGACCCCGGGATCTCCGCCCGGCTGCGTTCCTCGACGATCTGGTGGCTCTGGACCACGCTCTTCGTGGGCGCCGGCGCCGGCCTCCTGGTAGGTGACGTCCTGGGCGGCGTGGCGTCGGCGATGCTGGGCGACACGACCTTCGTCGTCGTGGTGGCGATCGCCGGCACGGCGGGGAGGATCGCGGTCGGGGCCCTCTCCGATCGCTGGGGCCGCACGCGCCTGCTCACCGCCTCGCTGGCGGCGCAGGCTGCGACCACGCTGGCGGCGGCCATGGTCGCCGGGCTGGCGGCGCCGCCTGCCGCCGTCGTCCTGATTCTCGTCGGTCTCGTCGCTTTCAACGCCGGCGGCACCCTCGCGCTCTTTCCCGCCTTCGTCAGGGATCGCTTCGGTCTGCGCCGTTTCGGCCTGAACTACGGGGTGGTCTTCACGGCCTGGGGTCTGGGCGGGGTGATGATGAGCAAGGGCGCCGAGGCGCTCGCCACCGCGACCGGGAGCCACCGGCCAGCTTGTCTTCTGGCCTGCGTGATGCTCCTGGGCGGCGCCGCCCTCTCGCGACGACTACGCACCCGGCCGCCCGCGACGGCCGGCCAGGACCTGGCCGCCGCCCCATCCGTACGGTCGGCGGGCTAGCCGGCGCCTGTTGCCAGGACATTCTTCTTCGCGCCTGTGATTCGGACCCGCGCGCATCGTCTATGCAGGTACCGGCGCGCGTTCTCGAATCTATCGGGAACATCCATATCCAGGGGTCAGGTCGCCCCAATCGAAAACGCTATGCGCGAGGACGACGCGCCGGCCCCCATCTCATCCGCCGCAGAACGGTGCTTCTTCCGGTCCCGCCGTCGCCAGTTCCGAGATCCGCGACGCGGCGAGCGCCGACTCGATGTGCGCCATGGCGTCGTCCAGTTTGCGGTGCAGCGGGCACAGCTGGTCGCCGTGCTCCTCGAGTCCCAGCGGACAGCCGGTGAGGCGGCGGATGGGGTCGATCGCGTTGACCACCTCGAGAGGCGTGATCGCCGACGGGTCCCGCGCGAGCGTGAAGCCGCCGTGCAGGCCGCGCTGGGAATTCACCAGGCCGCCGCGGCCGAGGCTCTGCAGCACCTTGGCCAGGTAGCCCGGCGGGATCTGCGTGGCCTCCGCGATCTCCCGGGTGGTGCGGGGCTCCGGGTGCCGGCTCGCGAGCCAGACGACGATGCGCAGGGCGTATTCGGCGGTCTGCGAGATCACGGATAAATTCTCCCCGAAAAGGATATGTGGACCTTGACGTCCACAATATCCGCGCCTATTTTGTCTGTCAAGTGGACAAATGGGTCCAGATATTATGAAAAGGTCAAGCCGATGACGAACAAAGAGTTGCAGGAATCGGTCCGCCGCCCGCGCATGGCCCGTCGCCGCACCCGGCCGCGGCCGCCCTTCCCGCGCCGGCTCGCCGTCCAGCTCCTCACCCTGACCGTGATCCTCGGCATCGGGTTCCAGTTCGCGAACTGGGTGGCGCACCTCGAGGCGGGGCGGATCGCCGGCGTGCGGCCGCCCGGCGTCGAGGGCTTCCTGCCCATCGCGGCGCTGATCTCCCTGAAGCACTGGCTGGTGTCGGGCGAGTTCTCGCTGATCCACCCGGCCGGGCTGGTCATCCTGCTGCTGGCCCTCGCGACGGGCCTGCTGTTGAAGAAAGCGTTCTGCTCGTGGCTGTGCCCGGTCGGGACGGCCAGCGAGGGGCTCGCGCGCCTTTCGCACCGCATCTTCGGCCGCAAGCTGCGCCTGCCGCGCTGGCTCGACCTGCCGCTGATGAGCCTCAAGTACCTGCTGCTCGCCTTCTTCCTGCACGCGATCTTCGTGCGCATGTCGGGGCCGATCCTCGCGGAGTTCCTCGCCTCGCCCTACAACCGCGTCGCCGACATCAAGATGCTCTACTTCTTCACGCACATGTCGGTACTCACCATGCAGGTGCTTGCCGGCCTGGTGGTGCTGTCGTTCGTGCTGCCCTACTTCTGGTGCCGCTACCTGTGCCCCTACGGCGGGCTGCTCGGCGTGATCTCCTGGCTCTCGCCGCTGAAGGTGCGCCGCTCGGCGCCCGACTGCATCGACTGCGGCCGCTGCGCCGCCGTCTGCCCGTCCTTCCTGCCGGTCGACCGCCTCGGCACCGTGACGTCGCCGGAGTGCACCGGCTGCCTCGAGTGCGTCGTCCACTGTCCGCAGCCGGGGGCGATCGCCCTCGAGACGCCGCGCTGGTGGCGCCGGCCGGTGCGCCCGGCGGTGTTCGCGGTCCTGGTGGTCACGGTGTTCTTCGGCGGCATCGGCGTGGCGAAGCTGGCGGGCCGCTGGGAATCGGAGATCAGTCACGAGGAACTGCGGGACCGCGTGCAGCGCGGCCTCGACGGTCCCGAATACGGCCACTTCGGCCGCTAGCGAAAGGTCCTCTGCATGAGCGAACTCATCGACAACAGCCGCGGGCGCGTGGAGCTGCTCAAGGAGATCATCAAGGAGCTGCACGACGGCGTGGACCCGCAGCTGGTCAAGACCAAGCTGACCACCCTGGTTCAGGCGACCTCCAGCGAGGAGATCGTCGCCATGGAGCAGCAGCTCATCGCCGACGGCATGAGCATCGAGGAGATCAAGGGCATGTGCGACCTGCACCAGCAGGTCACCACCGACCTGATGATCGAGCCGGCGCACGCTCCCATGACGCCCGGGCACCCCGTCCACACCTTCCGGCTCGAGAACGAGGCGATCGGCAAGGTCGCCTCCGAGATGCGCGTGTTGCTGGCTGGCGAGATCGACGTCCCCCGCTGGCGCGCCCTGCACGAGCAACTGCTCGAGGTCGAGAAGCACTATGCGCGCAAGGAGAACATCCTCTTCCCGCACCTCGAACGCCACGGCGTGATGGGGCCCTCGAAGGTCATGTGGGGCAAGGACGACGACATCCGCGCCATGCTGCGCGCCCTGCGCGAGGCTCTCGCGGTAGAGGACGCTGGCCCGCAGGAGTGGCGCGTGGTGGCCGACCAGATCGCGGCGCCCATGCTCGACCAGATCGAGGGCATGATCGTCAAGGAGGAGACCATCCTCTTCCCCCTCGCCCTCGGCAAGCTGACGCCCGCGGAATGGGCCGCCATCTGGGACGACTCCCGTCGCTTCGGCACCTGCCTCGTCGAGCCCGGTACACTGTATACACCCGTCGCGGGGGTCGCCGAAACCGACGTGACCGCAATCGGTTCCGTCCGCGTCGGCGCCGGCAGCCTCACCCTCGCGCAGCTCACCGCCGTCTTCGAGACCCTGCCGGTGGACCTCACCCTCGTGGACGCGGACGACCGCGTCGTCTTCTTCTCCGAGGGCAAGAAGCGGGTCTTCGACCGCTCGCAGGCGATCATCGGCCGCAAGGTGCAGATGTGCCACCCGCCGCAGAGCGTCGAGATCGTCGAGCGGATCATCGGCGACTTCCGGTCGGGCGCGCAGGACCTCGCCGAGTTCTGGATCGAGATGCGCGGCCGCTTCGTGCACATCCAGTACTTCGCGTTGCGCGGCGCCCGGGGCGAGTACCTCGGCACGCTCGAGGTGACCCAGGACGCGACGCGCCTGCGCGCGCTCACCGGCGAACGACGGTTGCTGCAGTACGAAGGAGCCACGCCATGAGTCTACCCATCACGCCCCAGACCAAGGTCGGCGACTTGCTCGAGGCCTACCCCGCCCTCGAGGAGATCCTCATCGCCCAGTCGCCGCACTTCGCCAAGCTGCGCAACCCCATCCTGCGGCGCACGGTGGGAAAGGTCGCGACGTTGCAGGCCGCGGCCCTGACCGGAGGCGTCGAGGTCGCGCAGCTGATTCGCACGCTGAGGGAGGCGGTGGGGCAGGACACGGCGGACGTGACCGAATCCGCCGCGGTGGTTGCAGACGGACCGCGGCCGGCCTGGATCGACGACGGGCGCGTCGTCGCGGTGTTCGACGTCGACGAGATACTGAACGGCGGCGAGCATCCGCTCGCGAGGGTCTCGACGGCGCTGCGCGGGGCCGCCGCCGGCGAGGTCGTACGCCTGACCGGTTCGTTCCGGCCCGAGCCGCTGCTGGAGAAGCTCGCGGCCGACGGCTGCCGCGCCTACCCCGAGCCGACCGCGGGAGGGTGGTTGGTCCATATCACCAACCCGCAGGTCTGACCCCCGGCGTATGCCGGCAGCGGCGCGTTCCGGATAGCGTTACCGTGGGTTCCATCGTCACCCCTGACCGACGCACCCACGGAGCCCATCGTGCCCAGACTCGTCGCCGTCGCCACGGCCTCGCCCGCGCACCGCATCGGCCAGGAAGAGGCGGCCGCCTTCGCCGCGACGTTGTTCCGCGGCAGGCTCGACCGTCTCGACTCGCTCCTGTCGGTCTTCAGCAACGCCGGCATCGAGACGCGGTACTTTGCCAAGCCGCCGGAGTGGTTCCGCGAGCCGCACGACCTCGCGCAGAAGAACCGCGATTACATCGAGGCGGCCACCGCGCTGAGCGCGCAGGCCACCCGCGACCTTCTCGCGCGCACTGGCCTCGGTCCGCACGACATCGACTACGTCCTCTACGTCAACACCACCGGCCTCGCGACGCCGTCGATCGACGCGCGCCTGATCAACGTGCTCGGGCTGCGTCACGACATCCGCCGCACGCCCATCTGGGGCCTCGGCTGCGCCGGCGGGACGGCCGGCCTCTCGCACGCCTACCACCACGCGCTCGGCCATCCGCGCGCCCGCATCCTGGTGGTCGCCTGCGAGCTCTGCGGCCTGACTTTCCTCGCGGACGACTTCACCACCAGCAACTTCGTCGCCACCGCCCTCTTCGCCGACGGCGCCGCCGCGGCGCTGGTGGTCGGGGACGACGCCGAGCCGCCCGGCGGCCTCGACCTCCTCGACACCCAGTCGCGCTTCTACCCCGACTCGCTCGAGGTCATGGGCTGGAACGTCCTGGACCGCGGCCTGCAGGTGGTGTTCGACAAGCGTATCCCGGACATCGTCGCGCGCCACGCGGCCGGGGAACTGGAGGGATTCCTCGCGCGAAACGGCCTGGTCCGCGAGGACGTCGTCGAGTTCCTCTATCATCCGGGAGGCATCAAGGTCCTGGAGGCGTACCAGGCGGCCTACGGGACGGAGCCGGAACGGCTGCGCCATTCGCGCGAGATCCTGCGGGACTTCGGCAACATGTCGTCGGTGACGGTACTCTTCGTGGTCGCGCGGTACCTCGCCGAACACGCGCCGGGGCGCGGCGGGCACGGGGTCATCTCCGCTCTGGGCCCCGGGTTCTCGTCGGAGTCGATCCTGGTCGCGCTCTAGGCCGGAGCCGGAAATGCGGCAGCCCCGCCCTCGAGAGAGCGGGGCTGCGTCGATCGCGGGTGCCGAGGTCCTAGGACCTCGCCGTCGGTCTTACCAACGGGAACCGCTACGCGGCTCGCGCGGGCGCGCCTCGTTGACGTTCAGGGCCCGGCCATCGAGATCCTTGGCATTGGTGCCCTGGATCGCCTTCATGGCCGCGTTGTCGTCCGACATCTCGACGAAGCCGAAGCCGCGGGAGCGGCCGGTATCGCGATCCATGACGACGGTGGCGCTGGTGACCGTGCCGAACGGGGCGAAGAACGCGCGCAGTTCGTCATCGGTCGTGTTGAAACTGAGGTTACCCACGTAGATCTTCTTCACTTGACACTTCCTTGGACCTGACGAGATCCGGCAGCGTATCCAGACATTGGCTCGGACGCCGGACCTCACAAAACAGGACTGGCACGGTTGCCAGTCCGCCCTGGACGATAGACGATTTTACGGATAAAGCAAGGAAGCCAGGGCCGATTTTCAGGTTTTCATCCCCGCCGGGGTCCGAATCGTCGCCAAAAGTAAATTAAACTATACGCCGCGTCGTCGTCAGATCGTCTCTTTTCCCGGGATCTCCGGCGGCGGCAGGTCGCCGCGAAACACCCGCAAGGCCTTCGGAGTGACGAAGAAGCGGCCTCCCACGGCGATGCCGAGGGCATGGTAGAGATCCTGCGAGATCTCGGCCGAGAAGGTCTCCTCGCCGCCCGTCACCAGGGTGAGCCGCACGGCGGGGCCGGCCGCGTTCACCGCCGTGACCACGGCCTCGAGGCTGCCCTTGCGCGGGAGCGCGTGGATCGCGAGGTCGTGCGGCCGGATGAAGACGCGGGCGGGGCCGCCGGGCACGTCGGCGGCGGCGGGGTGGTCGAGCTGCACCGAGGCGAAGGCCAGCTTGCCGTCCTCCACGCGGGCGTGGAAGACGTTCACCGACCCGAGGAAGTTCATCACGAACTCCGTGGCGGGGCGATGGAACACCTCCTCGGGGGTGCCTTCCTGCTCGATGCGACCCTCGTTCATGACGACGACCCGGTCGGCCACCTCGAGCGCCTCGTCCTGGTCGTGGGTGACGAAGACGCTGGTGACGTGGATCTCCTCGTGCAGGCGCCGTAGCCATGCGCGTAGCTGCTTGCGCACCTGGGCGTCGAGCGCGCCGAAGGGCTCGTCGAGCAGGAGCACCCGCGGCTCCACGGCGAGGGCGCGGGCCAGCGCGACGCGTTGACGCTGGCCGCCGGACAGTTGATTCGGATAGCGGTGGGCCATGCCGTCGAGCTGCACCAGCTTCAGCAGGTCATGGACCTTGCGATCGATGACGTCGCGCGGCGGCCGGATGCGCCGCGGCTTCACGCGCAGGCCGAAGGCGACGTTCTCGAAGACGGTCATGTGGCGGAACAGCGCGTAGTGCTGGAACACGAAGCCGACGCGGCGCTCCTGCACCCGTCGTCCGGCCACGTCCTCTGCCTGGAACCGGATCGGGCCGCTGCCGGCATCCGGGCGCTCCAGGCCGGCGATGATCCGCAGGAGCGTCGTCTTGCCGGAGCCGCTCGGGCCGAGCAGCGCCGTGAGCTGGCCGTCGGGAATCTCGAGGCTCACGTCGCGCAATGCCGCGAAGGTCCCGTAGGTCTTGCTGATGTGCTCGACGGTGATGCTCACGTCAGTTTCCGCTCCAGGATCGTCTTGACCGCGAGGGTCACCAGGGCCAGCATCGCCAGCAGCGAGGCCACGGCGAAGGCCGCCACGAAATTGTACTCGTTGTAGAGGATCTCCACCTGCAGCGGGATGGTGTTGGTCTTGCCGCGGATGTGGCCCGAGACCACGGAGACCGCGCCGAACTCGCCCATCGCGCGCGCGTTGCAGAGGATCACGCCGTAGAGCAGCGCCCAGCGCACGTTGGGCAGGGTGACGCGCCGGAAGGTCTGCCAGCCGGACGCGCCCAGCGTGAGGGCCGACTCCTCGTCTTCCGTGCCCTGTTCCTGCATCAACGGGATCAGTTCGCGCGCGACGAAGGGCAGGGTCACGAACACCGTCGCCAGCACGATGCCCGGCACCGCGAAGATCACCTGCAAATCGTGCGCGGCGAGCCAGGGTCCAAACCAGCCATGCAGGCCGAAGACCAGCACGTAGATCACCCCGGAGATGACCGGCGACACGGCCAGGGGCAGGTCGATGAGGGTCGTCAGCACGCTCTTGCCGGGGAATTCGAACTTGGCCACGGCCCAGGCGGCCGCCAGTCCGAACACCAGGTTCAGCGGCACCGCGATGGCCGCGGTGAGCAGCGTGAGCTTGATCGCCGACAGGACGGCCGGATCGCGGAAGCTCTCGAAGTAGGCGCCGACGCCCTTGCGAAAGGCCTCGAGGAAGACGGCGAGCAGCGGCGTCAGGAGAAACGCCGCGAGGAACAGCAACGTGACCGCCAGGAGCAGCGAGCGCACCCACGGCGGCTCGGCCGTCGCGGAGCGAGGCCCTCTCAGGGTGGCGCGCGGAGCGCTCCTGCCTCCGGCAGACGTCACGTCAGATCCCCCTCATGTGCCGCCGGCCGGACCAGCGCTGCAGCAGGTTGATCAGCAGCAGGAGCACGAACGACGCCACCAGCAGGACCACCGCGATCGCCGTGGCGCCGGCGTAGTCGTACTGTTCGAGCTTGGTCACGATCAACAGCGGCGCGATCTCCGTCTTCAGCGGCAGATTGCCCGAGATGAACACCACCGAACCGTACTCGCCGAGCGCCCGCGCGAAGGCCATCGCGAATCCCGTGAGCAGCGCCGGCAGCAACGCCGGGAAGATGACGCGGCGCAGAGTCTGGCGGCGGGACGCGCCGAGGCTCGCGGCGGCCTCCTCGACGTCGGCCTCGAGGTCTTCGAGCGCCGGCTGCAACGTGCGGACCACGAAGGGCAGCCCGATGAAGGTGAGCGCGATCACCACGCCGAGCGGCGAGAAGGCGGCCTGGATGCCGAGGGGGGCGAGCGCGCGGCCGAACCAGCCGTTCGGCGCGTAGATGGTGGTCAGGGCGATGCCCGACACGGCCGTCGGCAGGGCGAAGGGCAGGTCGATCATGGCGTCGATGAGCCGCTGGCCGAAGAAGCGGTAGCGCACCAGCGTCCAGGCCACCACGAAGCCGAAGACCGCGTTGAGCAAGGCGCCGATCAACGCGGCGCCGAAGCTGAGCTTGCAGGCGGCCAGCACGCGGGCCGAGGTGATGGTCTCCCAGAACCCCGGCCAGCCCAGCGACGACGTGCGGAAGAACAGGGCCGACATGGGGATGAGCGCCACCAGCGACAGGTAGAGCACGGCGGTGCCCAGCGTCAGGCCGAAGCCGGGCAGGACCGAATGCCGTCGTGTCGGCCAGCGCATGCGCTCTCCCACCGCTCAGGGCGCGTAGATCTGGTCGAAGACTCCGCCGTCATCGAAGTGCTCGCGCTGGGCCTGCTGCCAGCCGCCGAACACGTCGTCGATGTTCACCAGTTGCAGCCTCGGAAACCGCGCCATGTCGGCCGGGTCGGCGTGCTCCGGCGACACGGGCCGGTAGTAGTGCTTCGCCGCCAGGCGTTGTCCCGTCGGCGAGTACAGCCACTGCAGGTAGGCCTCGGCGACCTTGCGCGTGCCGTGCTTGTCGGCGAAGACGTCCACCAGCGTGACCGGCGGCTCGGCCAGGATGCTGAGCGAGGGGACGACGATGTCGACCTTCTCGGGGCCCAGCTCGTTGACGGCCAGGAAGGCCTCGTTCTCCCAGGCGAGCAGCACGTCGCCGAGGCCGCGCTGCACGAAGGTGTTGGTCGCCCCGCGCGCGCCGGAGTCGAGCACCGGCACCCGCTTGATCATCTCGGTGACGAAGGCGCGGGCCTTGACCTGCGCGGCGGCCACGGCCTTCGCCTGCACCGGGTCGTGCAGCTTCGCCAGGTCGCCGAGTTCGCGCTGCAGGGCCCAGGCCCACGCCGCGAGGTAGTTCCAGCGGGCACCGCCCGAGGTCTTGGGATTCGGCGTGATCACCTGGACGCCCGGCTTGAGCAGGTCGCCCCAGTCGCGGATCCCCTTGGGGTTTCCCTCGCGCACGAGGAAAACGATGGTCGACGTGTAGGGCGAACTGTTGTGCGGCAGGCGCGTTTGCCAGTCGGCCGGCAGGAGCTTGCCCTTGTCCGCGATGGCGCCGATGTCGTAGGCGAGCGCGAGGGTCACCACATCGGCCTCGAGCCCGTCGATCACCGCGCGGGCCTGCTTGCCCGCGCCGCCGTGCGACATGTCGATGCGCACCGTCTCGCCGGTCGTCTGCTTCCAGTGCGCGGCGAAGGCCTCGTTGTAATCGCGGTAGAACTCGCGGGTGGGATCGTACGAGACGTTCAGCAGGGTGATCTCGCCGGCGGCGGTGCCGGCGGCGGTGAGCAGGAACGCGAGGGCCAGAGATCGAACGACCATGTCCAGACCTTTCGTGGCAGGTGATTCCCTGCTCATCGCAAGTCTTGCGCCATCACGAAAATTCAGTCAAGTGGTTTATTTTCAACGCCCAACAGATGTCGTCATATATAACCGTGAAATATGATGGACGAAAAACGATGGGTACCAGACCATTCCATCAAATACCACGGGAGGTTGACGGAATGATCTGGCGGGAAGCGTGCCTCAATCTGGACATCGCCGACTTCACCGCGCGGGCGACCGAATCCCTGGCCGTCGCGATGCCCTTGCGGCTGCTCCTGGTGCGACGGCTCAAGCGGGACGGCCGCACGGTCACCACCGTCGGCGTGGGTCCGCAGACGGCGGCGAAGGACTGGCTCGGTGCCCGCGTAGAGCTGGATGCGGGCGAAGTGGCCGCGTTCCAGGCTTGGCTGCGCGGCAACGCGGTTGCGGTTCCGTCAGAGTCCGGGTCCGCCGCGGTGGTGCCGCCGCAACTCGCGGACGACGTTCTCGCGCTGCCCTTGCACGGGGAGCGTGGCGCCCAGGGGGCGCTCCTGCTCCAGTTCACGCCCGGCACCAGGCTGGACGCCGACTTGCTGGCCCGCTGCGCCGAGCTGCGCGAGCCCTTCGCCGCCGCGCTGGAGAACGACCGCCGGCTGCGCGAGTTGAACGCCCTGCAGCGTTCCGCCGAGGAGGATCGCCAGTCGTTGCTGGTGCGACTCGGTCGCGACCAATTGCTCGAGACCGTGGTCGGCGCCGAGTCGGGATTGCGCGGCGTGATGCAGCGCGTGGAGATGGTGGCGGGCTCGGATCTCCCCGTGCTGCTGCTGGGAGAGACCGGATCGGGCAAGGAGGTGATCGCCCGCGCCGTGCACGTGCGTTCGCGCCGCGCCAAGGGTCCGTTCACGCGGGTGAACTGCGGCGCGATCCCGCCCGAGCTGGTCGACTCCGAGCTGTTCGGCCATGAGAAGGGGAGCTTCACCGGCGCCACCGGGCGGCGCCGCGGCTGGTTCGAGCGTTCGGACCGCGGCACGCTGCTGCTCGACGAGATCGGCGAGTTGCCGAAGGCGGCGCAGGTGCGGCTGCTGCGGGTCCTGCAGGACGGGCTGGTATCTCGGGTGGGCGGCGAGGAGCCGGTGCCGGTGGATGTCCGCGTGATCGCGGCCACGCACGCCGACCTCGCGGCGATGGTGCAGCGCGGCGAGTTCCGCGAGGACCTCTGGTATCGTCTCGCCGTGTTTCCCGTGGTCCTGCCGCCGCTACGCGAACGCACGGAGGACATCGCGGCCATGGTCGAGATGCTGGTGCAGCGCGCCTCGCGCCACTTCGGCTTGCGGCCGCAGCCGGCCACCGCCGCGGACCTCGCGCTGCTCGCGGCCTATCCCTGGCCCGGCAACGTGCGCGAACTCGGCTCGGTGATCGATCGCGCCGTCATCCTCGGCGGCGGCAAGACCCTGGAGGTGGCCAAGGCGCTGGGCTTCGCGACCTCCGCCGCGCGGACACCGCCGACGCGGGATTCGGCGGCCGGGGTTCCCGGCGCCGACGGTCCGACCGGGGTGGTGACGCTGGACGAGGCGGTCGCGCGCCACATCCGCGCGGCGCTGGCCGCGAGCGGGGGACGCATCGAGGGGTCGCGAGGGGCGGCGGCGTTGCTGCGGGTCAATCCGCATACGTTGCGGGCGCGCATGCGCAAGCTCGGCATCGACTGGTCGGCCTACCGGTCGGCGCGGTGACCCATCGCGCTCACTCGAGCAGCGCCATCTTGCGCGTCACCACCGTGTCGCCCTGCTGCAGGCGGCAGAGGTAGACGCCGGCCGGGGCGGGGCGTCCGGCGTCGTCCGCGCCGTCCCACACAGCCGTGTCGCGGCCGGCGGGCCGGGCCTCGTCTACGAGCACGCGGACGCGACGGCCGGCGAGGTCGTACACCTCGAGAAGGACCCGAGCGCCGTCCGTGGGGGTGGTGTAGGTGATCTCCGTGCGCGGATTGAACGGGTTGGGCACGTTCTGCGCGAGGGTCGGCACGGGCGGCAGATCGATGACCGCCGTCCCGGTGTCGACGATGCTGTACACCGCGTTCGCATCCTGATCCACCACGTAGAGCTCGCCGAGGCCGTCCTCGCCGATGCTCACGATGGACTGGTACCCTCCGGCGGGGCGCAACTGCGCGGACCGGTCCGTGACCACGACGCTGCCGCTGTCGCGGCTCAACGACCAGATCTGCCGGCTGCAGTAGTCGGCGAACAGGTAATGGCCTTGCAGATCGGGCACCAGTTCGCCGCGGTAGACCGCGCCGCCGGAGATGGAGCAGCGGAAGGGGCTGCCGCCGTGCGTGTACACGTGGATCGGCAGCGTCAGGGAGCCGTCGTTGCAGTCCGCGGGCGGGTTGTAGCACTCCGCGCCTTCCATCAGCCGCCAGCCGTAGTTCTCGCCGCCCGGGGAGTCGGCGGGCTGGACGTCGATTTCCTCGAACTCGCTCTGGCCGACGTCGGCGATCCACAACTCGCCCGTGAGCGCGTCGAAGGTGTACGTCCACGGGTTGCGCAGTCCCTTGGCCCAGATCTCGTCGCGCGGTGGCAGAGCCACGAAGGGATTGTCGGGCGGGATGGCGTAGGCGCCCGGGCCGGACACGTCAAGGCGCAGCATCTTGCCGAGGAGGGTCTGGTCGTTCTGCGCGCGGTTCTGCGGGTCGCCGCCGTCGCCGCCGTCGCCGAGGCCGATGTAGAGCATACCGTCGGGACCGAAGGCCAGGTGCCCGCCGTTGTGGTTCGAATACGGCTGATCGACGGACAGGAGGATCTGCCCGCTGCCCGGATCGGCGCGATCCGGGTCGCTGCCGACGAGGTAGCGCGCCACTTGCGTGTCGCCCGTGAGGTCGGTGTAGTTGACGTAGAACCGTCCGCTGGTCGCGTAGTCGGGCGCGAAGGCGAGGCCGAGCAGGCCGCGTTCGCTGACGCCGTTGGTGAGTGCGGTCAGGTCCAGGAACACGCCTCGCGACGTGCCGTCGCGATCGAAGACCTTGATGAGGCCGTCCTGCTCGACGACGAACACGCGGTCGTCGCCGGCGGGGGCCGCGACGCGCACCGGCATGACGACCGCGTCGGTGAAGGTCCTCACGGAGGGACCGGCCAGCGCCGGCGCGGCGATCGCCGCGGACAGTGACAGGATTCCCATGGTCAGCCAGAAGGTTCGTCCAGAATCGCGCATCGATCTCCGCCTCCGAGGTCCTTCACCACGCAACGGGCCCACGATGACCGGCAGAGACTAGATAGAATTTATCCCGTAGGTTGCCAGGCGAAAACTCGATCACGTTTCTATCATGGCGGGGTCGCTCTCAGTACCGTCAGCCGCGAGGAGGCACTGCACGATGGCCGAGACCATGGGGAACGCCGAACGCACGTTGAGGTTCAGCTACGGTTCGGGGGCAACGGCGTACTTCTGCCTGCCCGAGGTCACGCTGGCCGGCGCCGTGTCCTTCGCCGTCGTGGCGATCGTGCTGCTGGTCACCACCATCACCGGCTTGCCGGGCATGCGCGCGCGCGTCGTTTCGTCCCCCGCCGACGCTGTCGATTCGTTCACAGCCTGACGAATCCGGGCTTTCCGGGCGGGTCTGGTCGCGAATAGCGTTTTTCAACTGATATTGACAATCGCCGAATTTCGCCCATTTGGGGGCCGTTCTGCGCAGAATTTGAGACTCGGGATATCCCCCAGCAAAAACGCTTGATATCACTTGCGGATCGGCCGAACGTCGCTCCCGTCAGTTTGACATGCGCCAGCCCGTGCGCGTCGAAATCGGGCGGACTCAATGCGCTCAGCGCGATCTCAGGGAGGACAGTCTATGCGAGCCAGCACGATCCTCAGGAAGTTGCCTTTTTTCCTGATGCTCGTCGTTCCGCTCATCCTCGCCGGCTGCGAGGGGGATCCGGGACCGGCGGGACCTCAGGGACCGGCGGGGCCGGAGGGCCCTCCGGGAGATGATGGCGTCGTCTCCGAGTACACCTACGTCGGCACGGCGGGAACGCCTTGCAATCACTGCCACGCCACGGTCGTCGACAACGTACTGCACACCAAGCACACGCAGGCGTATGCGGACCTCTCGGCCGAGGATCAGGACAATCCCTACTGCGTGCAGTGCCACACCACGGGCTGGGACTCTCCGATCGCCTACGGTCAGACCGAGATCACCGAGTACGGCCCGGACGTCAACGGGTTCGACGACTACTGGGGCGTCGACACCGAGGACGCCGCCGCGCGTCGCGAAGAGCTCGCGGGCGTCCAGTGCGAGGCGTGCCACGGCCCCATGGGCCCGACCTTCAACGACCACGCGCCGCCGACCCTGACCATGGCCACGGTCGTGGGCAACGAGTTCCCCGAAGACATCGTCTCGCCGTGCTATCCGTGCCACAGCTCTCAGTTCTCGGAAGACGAGTACCTGGTCTCCGGCCACGGCACGGTGCTCGACGGCGACCTCGAGGCGTTCCGGGACGAGTTCTCGGGCGGCAGCTGCAGCACCTGCCATACGTCCGAGGGCTTCGTGAAGATGACGGATGCCGACTACGCGACCTGGACTCCCTCGGAGTACAACTTCATCGGTTGCGTGACCTGCCACGACCCGCACCAGGGTGCCGAGGGCGGCGGCAACGAGGCGCAGCTGCGCTACGTCGGCGCGCAGGAAGTCGTCTACACGTTCCCGTACGATCCCGGTGACCCCGAGGTCGCGCGGATGGACGATGGCGAGTACGGTCCGGGCAACCTCTGCGCGAAGTGCCACCATGGCCGTCGCAACACCGCGAACGTCCAGGGCCAGATCGCCAACGGCACGGCTCACTTCGGTCCGCACGAGAGCCCGCAGATGGACATGTTCCTGGGCGCCGGCTGTTACGAGATCGTGGGCGAGTCCTATGACCGCACGCACTCGCACCAGAACGTCGAGACCGCGTGCGTGCAGTGCCATATGCGACGCGAGGTGGTCCTCCACGGCGAACTGCAGGAGCACTCGTTCCACAGCTTCGCGCCGGATCCGGGCAACTGCGCCGGTTGCCACGGGGAGATCGAGGACTTCGACCTGAACGGTGTTCAGACTGAGGTCGAGGAACTGATGAACGATCTCGCGTCCCGCTTCGGCTACGCCGATGTCGCGGCCATGATGGACGAAACGACGGGTTGGGTCAGCACCGCCGTGGGCGTCACGACCTGGCAGCGCGAGGCCGCCTACGCGCTGTACTTCGTGCACGCCGACGGCAGCCGGGGCGTCCACAACCCCGACTACGCCATCGACCTGCTCGAGAACGCGATCGAGTACTACGACGACAACACTCCGGTCAACTGACAGTCTGTCCGCGTCGTATCGACAAGGCCCCCGCGATCTTCGGATCGCGGGGGCTTCTGCTTGCTTCCACCCGTTGCCGGTCTCTCGTGATCGACCAGCGCCAGGCGCCGAACAATACCGTATTAGTATTGTCTACATTTTGCAAATGGATTTGCAATGGGAATGCGGGGACTTTACTTTCGACCGGGTAGGGGACTCCAACCGTCCACGAAGGTGATCTCCATGCACCATAGATTCAAGTCAGTCACGGTCTTGTTCGTCCTCGGGCTGTGTGTCGCGGCTTCGCTCGCCACGGCGCAGACGGACAACGAGACCTGCCTCATGTGCCACAGTGACGCGGACCTCAAGACGGCCGGCGGCCAGAAGGTCACGGTCGACCCGCAACACTTCGGCGCCAGCGTCCACGCGGGCCTCGGGTGCGTGGACTGCCATACGCAGGCCGGCAACTACGACGATGCGCCGCACTACCAGCGTTACACGCCGGTGAACTGCGCCGAGTGCCACGAGGACGCGGTCAAGAGCCACGCCGAGAACTTCCACCATCGCGCGCGCGTCGCCGGCAACAGCAAGGCGCCCACGTGCGCGAGCTGCCACGGCGTGGGCGGCGACCCGCACCGGCTGCACCCGCTCGATTCGCGCACGGCCGAGGAGTCGTGTCGCACCTGTCACGCGGCCGAAGCGAAGATCTACGACACCGGCGTGCATGCGGAGAAGGTGGCCGGCGGCCGCGAGCGCGCGGGCTGCATCACCTGCCACCAGTCGCACGGCCCGGGCCTGCCGCCGGCGGCGGGCGCGGTGAACCAGCTCTGCGAGAAGTGCCACGCCGGCGCGATGGCGGCGGTGCAACGCGGCGGGCACATGGCTCTCGGCGAGCAGATGACCCAGGCGCTGAACTGCGCCTCGTGTCACGACTCGCACGGCACCCACAAGCCGCACCTGTCGCCGCGGGTGGCTCAGGCCTGCGTCACCTGTCACGCCAAGGAGCACCAGGCTTTCGCCGGGTCGGTGCACGAGAAGCTGCTCGCCAGCGGCGAGATGCACTGCCTGTCGTGCCACAGCACCCACAAGGAGGCGGAAGAGGTCGCGAACTTCGATGGCGGTTGCGGTACCTGCCACGCCGAGGTCGAGGAGATCTACCGCAGCAGCGTCCACCGCTTCGGACGCCTGCGCGGCAGCGAGGGTGCCGCGACCTGCGCCGATTGCCACCGCGGCCACGACGTGCTCGCCTCGGCGAACGAGGCGTCGCCGACGCACCCGAAGAACATCCCCGGGATGTGCGGCACCTGCCACGGCAAGGACGCGGTCATCACCAGCGACTTCGTCCGTTTGCCGATCACGTTGCCCAACTACCTGAATTCCGTGCACGGCCACGGCTGGGAGAACGGCAAGAAGACTGCCGTCTGTACCGACTGCCACGGCACCCACGATCTGCAGACGGCCCAGGATCCCGAGTCGCACATCAACCGGTTCAAGATCGCCCAGACCTGCGGCCAGTGTCACACGAAGGTCGCCGAGGAGTACGCGAACTCGATCCACGGCAAGGCCGTGCAGGTCGGTATCGCCGAATCGCCGACCTGCACCGACTGCCACGACGAGCACCTGGTCTCCGCGGTCCACGGCGCCGACGCCAGGACGCGCCCCGAGAACATCGCCCGCAAGCTGTGCGGCACCTGCCACCTCAACCCCGACATGGTGTCAAAGTTCGGTATCACGGCCGGCGTGGTGGAGAGCTACCTCGACAGCTATCACGGCTGGGCGATCGGCCGCGAAGGCTCGCTCGTCGCGAGTTGCATCGACTGCCACAACACCCACGAGATCCGCGCGCCGCAGGATCCCCTCTCCTCCGTCAATCCGGACCGGGTCACGGTCACCTGCGCCCGGTGCCACACCCGCGCCAACGAGACCTTCGCGCGCAGCTACACGCACGCGAGCGCACTCGGCGCGCGGGGACCGCACGGGTGGGCGAAGCTGATCTACATCGTCCTGCTGGCGGTGGTGCTCGGGGGCATGGCGCTGCATAACCTGATCATCGCGCGCTTCGAGCTGATCAAGCACCGCGTGAAGCGGCGCCGCGAGCCGTACATCCAGCGCTGGCAGCGCGTGGAGCGCGTGCAGCATCTGTTCCTCCTGACCAGCTTCTTCGGCCTGGCGATCACGGGCTTCGCCCTGCGTGCCCACAATGTCTGGTGGGTGGATCTCATCGGACTCGGCGACGAGGGCCTGCGCGCGAACCTCCACCGCGCGCTGGCGGTGATCATGACCGGCGCCGCGATGTTCCATCTCGGCTGGCTGATCGTGACCCGCCGCGGCCGCGGCGCCATCGCGGCCATGGCCCCCGGGCTGCACGACTTCGCTCATTTCGGGCGGAACATGGCGTTTCATCTGGGGTTCACGGCGGAGCGGCCCGCCTTCCGACGCTTCGATTACACGCAGAAGGCCGAGTACTGGGCCGTGATCTGGGGTACGATCGTCATGGCTCTGACGGGTCTCGTGCTGTGGTTCCCAGAACTCGCCACCAACTGGGCGCCCGCGTGGGTGGTCCGGGTGGCCGAGGTGGTCCATTTCTACGAGGCCATCCTCGCCGTCGCCGCGATTTTTATCTGGCATTTCTTCTACGTGATCTTCATGCCGGCGGAGTATCCTGTGAGCACGGTATGGCTGGACGGGCGTATGCCCGCGCACGACTGGAAAGAGTTCCACAAGGGTGAGTTCGAGGCGGAGGGTGAGACGGCGATCCAGGATCCCGGACCTAGCACGGATCCTGCTGGGATCGCAGTGTTCATCCCCAAGGCGCTGCGCAAGCGGGACGCCGGCGATGGCGCCCCGCACAAGTGAACCAAAGGAGTTGAGAACGATGAACGCTTCCAAGACCCTGCGCATCATCGCGGCCGCGATGCTGGTGACCACCTTCGCGATCGGCAGCGCCGTGGCCGCTGACCACGCTTTCACGGGCGCGGCCAAGTGCAAGACCTGCCACAACAAGCCGGCCGACGGCGCGCAGTACGACCAGTGGATGTCCACGAGCCATAGCAAGGCCTTCACGACGCTGGCGAGCGACGCTTCCAAGGCCATCGCCAAGGAGAAGGGCATCGCCGATCCGCAGACGGCGGACGCCTGCCTGAAGTGCCACGTCACCGGCCACGGCGCCGCGGCCGCGTTGCTCGGCGAGAAGTACGCCAAGACCGAGGGCGTCACCTGTGAGACCTGCCACGGCGCGGGCGGCGACTACTACAAGATGACGGTCATGAAGGACATCTCTGCGGGCAAGATCGACGGCGCCACCGTCGGCCTCATCAAGCCGAGCAAGGAACTCTGCGTGAAGTGCCACAACGCCGAGAGCCCGACGTTCAAGGGCTTCAACTACGACGAGGCGATCAAGAAGGTCGCCCACCCGAAGCCGGCCGCCAAGTAGCCAGCCCGGATGAAGTGTCCTGATTATTGGCCCCGGAGACCTCTTCCGGGGCCATTCGCTTCTGGTGGTTGATCGTGATACTGCGTATTCCTATATGTTGACTATCTGAGGCCTAACTTAACGTATGGCAACGAATTAAACCCCAACAAGCACGCCAATAGACTTGTGCTCCGTTAAACACGAGTAGTATGCTCGTGATTATTGGAGCAGGCTCGCCCCTGGACCCCCGTCACTCCATGCAAGCCGACCTCCCGCAATCGTCCCCTGAACCATCGAGGTAGGCCATGGCACGCCGCAATCGCTCCCTCCTTTCCTTACTGGTGCTGGCAATCCTGGCGGGCGTCGTGAACGTCACTGCCCAGGGCGCCGAACCGCAGCGCGATCGCAGCGGCGGTCCGCTGATCTTCGACAAGGGCCTCACCCGCGAGGAGGCTCGGTCGGTGAACCACGTCATCAGCGCGCGCACCGCCCTGGCTGCCTGGGAGGCTGCGCTGACCGACGCGGACGACGCCTCGCTGCTCGTCAGCCGCGATCTGCCTGAGGGTGCGCTCGCAGTCCGCTACGCCGGCGCGGCCGAGTGGACCAACGAGATCGAGCTTCGCTACCGCGGCGCCGGCACGGTGGTGGTCGATCTCCTGAAGCCGCACGACCAGTGGCTGCGCGGCGTGACCAACCTTGCCCTGGCCCCGTCCGACGACTGGACCACGGTGCTGATTCCCGTCGCGCCGGCCATGTACCAGGGATTCTCGCTGACCTTCATCGAGTCCCCGGATCGCCTGCCCCCGGAGGTGTCCGAACTGGGCGCCTACTGGTTCGAGGAGGAACTCACCCGCGACGCCGCCGAGGTGGGGGACGAGTGGTGTGAGGATTATCCAGGCTCGGGCAACGATCTGACCTCCCCCAACGAGACTGCACAACGCTTCGGCGATTACCTGCGCGATCACGGCTGGACCTGGGTCTTCGACTACGGCAACGCCAACGCCTGGGAAGAGGACTTCAAGCGCAACGACCTTGGCGGCACCAACAACAGCTACATCGACGCCGTGGATGCCTTCATCTATTGCGGCCACGGCAGCACCAACTCGCTATCGATCGCCAACCCGAGTCACGACGATGCCACCGTGTCCTCGGGCGACGTCCACAACGCCTGGGGCGACACGGACCTCGAATGGGCCTATTTCCACTGCTGCCTGAACCTCAGCACCACCGCCTGGGCCTCGGCGCTGGCCGGCACCCACACCATCGCCGGGGCGATCAACGTCATCAACGGCTCCAGCAACTGGGGCAAGACCATCACCCAGAAGTTGATCGACAATGGCATCTTCGACTCGGCGTGGTCGATCTACTCCTCCTGGTGGCACGCCAACGACACCAATCAGCCGGCCGGCAACCAGTTCCGTCTCCTGGCCGAGGACCAGGGCCACTACGACGAGCGGATCTGGGGCCAGGGCACCGTCTTTGACGACAGCAACGACAGCCAGCACTGGACCATCTCGCACACGGTCAGCAAGTCCGCCGGCGGCAGCGGCGTCTTCGACCCCGCCGCCGTGCAGCGCACCAGCGAGCCCGTCCTGTGGCAGGCGCCGCCTAACCTCGGCGATCCGGGCAAGCCGGCGCTCGAGGTCCGCGTCCACCCCGAGGTCCTGCAGAAGAACCTCCCGCAGGCCGCATGGATTCTCGACGTGCCCCCGTCGGGACTCAACGACGTCGAGACCCTGCAGTTCTTCGAGCGGCTCTGCGGCAGCCTCCACCTCGACTGCACCGATCCCGCGGTCGGCCGCGAAAGCGCCGATGGGTATGCTGCCGCTGCCGGGCTCGCGTCTCTCACCGGCGACATCGCGTCGGGCGGCTGGCAGTTCACCAATCTGGAAACCCACCTGGTGCCTGAGCGCGAGCAGGACATCCAGGTTGGTCCCGGCCAGGCCGCCGAGCTCGCGCGGGACTTCCTTCAGTCGCTCGACCTCATCGGCGAGGGAGCGTTCCTGGGCGACGTCCACGTCTATGAGGCTTCGGAGATCGACGAGAACGGCAACGTATTGCAGACGTTCCCCTTCGCCTACGACGTGGTGATGGGCCAGACGCGCGGTCCCGGCGGCGAGAGCTATCCCGTGGTCGGCAACGGTGGGCGCACGCACGTGGCCGTCGGCGTCGACGGATCGATCCAGGCGTTCAATCAGGTCAGCCGCGAAGTCCAGCCCCGGACCATCGTGGAATTGATCAGCATCCCGGCCGCCCTCGACCAGCTCGCCTCGTTCGGCTACGCCACGCTGCAGGGAGCACCGGAGTTCCTGGCGACCGCGGTCGAGGTCCGCGACGTCAACGTCGGCTACTACGAGCAGGGGATCGCGAGCGCGCAGACCCGCATGGGGCCCGTGTACTACATCGACGTGGATCTCATCGGCCCGGATCCCGAGCGGGACGGACAGGTGGTCAACGTCCCCGGCCGGATCTTCCTGGCCTCCGACACCCTGCCCGTGCGGTCGCAGATCCTCGCCCCGGACGACGGCCAGAGCTTCGAGCGGGGCCAGACCATCTCCTTCCGCGGGGGCGCCGACAACGGCACGCCACCCTACGCGTTCCGCTGGACCTCGGATCTGCACGGGGTGCTCTCGAACGCGCAGAACTTCAGCACCAACGAGCTCCTGCCGGCCTTCCGCGAGGACGGCACGGCGTCGCCGATCACCATCGAGCTGCGGGTCACCGACGCCAACGGTTACACGTCGACCGACCAGATCGCGATCATCATCACCGGCGTGGTCGGCGTCGAGGACGTGCCGACGGTGTTCGCCCTGGCGCCGAACAGCCCGAACCCGTTCAACCCCCGCACCACCATCTCGTTCGCGGTGCCGAGCGCAGGGCACGCGAACCTGCGGATCATGGACGTGCGCGGTCGTCTCGTGCACACGCTGGTCGATGAGTCCGTCGCTGTCGGCCACCATGCCCGCATCTGGGACGGCACCGACACGACGGGACGGCCCGTCGCCGCCGGTGTCTACCTGTACCGCCTCGACGTGCGCGGCGAGGACGGCACCACCTTCACTGACACGAAGCGGATGGTGCTGGTCAGGTAGAGCCGATCACGACGCGCTCTTCAACGCCGCCGGCCCCCCGTGGGCCGGCGGTTTCTCGTCGCGGACCTTGACCCGCGGGGTCCCGGCGTCGTACCATCCTTCGCGATGGACCATTGCTAACGCCCTGAGCATCACCCCGTGTAATGCATCGCCGGACCAGCGGTCCCCTCCGTCACGGCGCATTGCGTTCACCCGTGCCTGGAGGCGTGACCATGGTCCGTTCCCTGCTCGTCCTGCTCTTCTGTCTTCTCGCCGGTTGGCGAGCCTCCGCCCAGACAGACCCCGCGTTTGAAGTCCCGGAGTCCGCGCGACCGCCGGCGTCCTCCCGCCCGCAGGAATTCGCCACGGAGTTCGAGATCACGGCCGGAGCACAGACCCTCGGTTCGGGCGACATCAGCGACACGTACGGGTTGTTGCCCTGCGGCGGCATCGGCCTGAGCTGGCAGCTGGGCGACCGTACGCGCCTGGCCCTCTCCGCCCGTTACTGCCGGTCGGAGGGCGATCCCTACTACGACATACCCGAGTTCCAGTCGGACCAGTCGTCGCGGTTGACGTCGGTACCGCTGATCTTCGCCGTGCGGGAGAATCTGGTGCCGGGCGGGCGCACGAGGTTCATGGCCGGGGTCGGACTGCAGATCGCCTGGATCCAGGAGAAGCTGCCCACGGGCACGAACCCCGAGGGGCGGGATACCAAATCGGGCTACGGCATCGGCCTGCTGCTGACCCTGGGCCCGGAGTGGCGCACGCGGGATGAGCGACGCGCGGTCGGTATCGAGTTCGCCCTCGGGGGTTGCAGCGCGGACCTCGGACCCGACGAAGGGTCGCACGAGGTCGACCTCACGGGGTTCCACGCCCGCGCGTACGTAACGATGCGGCTCGGCGGCAATTCGACCACGGAGGTGCAGCCATGAACGCGATGCAGTCTATCGCCTTGCGATGTGCCGTCGTCCTGGCGGCCCTGGTGCCGGTGCTGGCGCGCGCGGACGGCGGCTTCTTTCCCCGCTGGGGATACTCCCTGACCGAGTATGAACAGCTGGCGTTTCTCGAGTGGGACGAAGGGGCCGGCGCCGAGACACTGGTCATCATGCCCGGCTTCCAGGGCGACGCGCGGGAATTCGCCTGGGTGGTTCCGGTCCCGGCCGCGCCTCAGGTCGCCGTCTCGCACCGCGCGCTCTTCGACAATCTCATCGCATTCACGGCGCCTGAGTATCGCCGGCGCGAGAGCAGCTGGGATTGCGAAGACGAGTATACCTACGACGCCGGGGACGCCGAATCGCCCGGGGTCGACGTGATCCGGCACGAGGTGATCGGCGCCTACGACGTGATGGTCGTGCAGGCCGACGATGGCGCGGCGCTCACGGACTCGCTCACGGCCTGGGGCTTCCTCCATGTCGGCAACGCTGAACAGGCCGAGGTCCTGCTGGCGGACTACGTGGCGCGCGGGTGGTCCTTCGTGACGATGACCGTCGACAGCGCGGCTTTCGCGCAGACCTATCCGCCCGACTATTACGGCTACCACGTCCATGGCGGCCTGCAGCCGATCCAGTTGACGTTCGCGGCGTCGGCGCCGGTCTATCCGATGCGCCTGTCGTCGCTCAGCGCGTCGTGGACCACGCGGGTCGTGGTGTTCGCGTGCGCGGAGCATCGCCTCGAGTTCGCCGGAGCGACGGTGACCTATGCCAACCGGTTCGGCGAGGACGAACTCGCGGCCGTCAACCGTTCCTGGCCGACCGCCGCGGCCCGCCTGCGTCCGGGGCGCTTTCTCACCCGCCTGGAAAGGACCATGGATCCGACGACCATGAGCGCGGACCTCGTGCTCACCCGCGCGCCGGACGACGACGAGTTCCAGCAGATTCGGTACAGCGAATTCCCGACCTTCGGCGTGTTCCTGGCGGGGTCGATCCTGATCTGGGTGTTCTGGAAGGCGAGATGTCTCTCTACCCGGCGGCGGCCTGTTGCAGATCGTGTGACGCCGCGCGAGATCGCGCCTGCTAGCGATCGGGCTGGGCAAGGCGCCGGCTGCGCGCCAGCAACGCGATGCCGATGACGACGAAGGCCCCGCCGCCGGGGACGACGGTGGCAGGTCCGCTGGCCGCGAGTGCACCGACCGAGGTCACGACGCCGGCGAGGATGAATGTCAGGCCAGCGAACTTGAGGCGGCGGGCTTTCGAAGTGTCGGTGGTCACGGCAGTATCTCCTGGGCTGGGGACGATGGTCGTGTGCGCGATCAGCGTACACCCTCGTCCCCGTTATCCCTACCGAGTACACGCGGGTGGGCGCGACGTCCCTGGTGGCACGGACCTTCTTTGCCCGGCGGCATTGACACGAGGTCGTCAGATCCCTAACGTCACGCAAGACGGATGAAGACGCGTAAGGCTATATCAAATATAGAATTACGCGATCAGAGAGGGCCCCGCGCGTCCATGCCGGGTGCACAGTTGACCAGCGAGGAGCCGGGCATGCGAGGTCCCTGACCGTCGACGACCCCACGAGCCGAGGAGGGTTGTCATGAGAACCGCCCTGACGCGAGCCATCTTCATCACCCACGCCCTGATCTTGAGCATGCTCGCCTGGCAGCTCATCGGTTGCCATGGGTTCGACGACGTGGTGGCGCCGGATCCCGAATCCAGCAACTACCCCTTCCCCGAGACTCCCGACCAGCTGATGGCCAACTTCGCGTCCGCCTATGCGTCGCGCGATCTCGCCGGCTATGCGGCCACCTTGCATCCCGACTTCGTGTTCGTGCCCGCCGGCGCGGAGGCGAACGCCAAGGCGCACTACTCGCGCGAGAAGGAACTCCGCGTCGCCGCCAACATGTTCAGCGGCGAGGATCGCGAGAAGAACGGCGTCGTCATCGCCGGCATCAGCCGCATCATCTTCGAGCGTTGCGAACCCCTGGGCGCGTGGAACGCCGACGGTGACGCGCTCCGTCGCACCTACGCCGTGCGCGTGCGCTTTCAGCGTGACCGTGGCTCCGAACTGATGGTCGTCGGCGAGTGTGACTTCACCGTCGCGACGGCCGAGTTGCCGTCCTCCGGGGGCGGCACGCGTCGCGGCTACCTGATCCTGCGTCAGGTGGACCGGACCGACTAGGCGGCATCACCGGGGTCGTTCCCGCGAGGAACGGCCCCGGGCCTCGTGGTGCTGCTGCAGCCCCCGCACCTTGAGCTCCCAGCCCCGCAACGCCTTGATCCCCGACACCGCTGCCTGCGCGGCGCTGGTGGTGGTGAGCAGCGGCACGCGGTGACGGACCGCCGCCGCGTACATGGCCGACTGATCTGCGTGGGCCCGCTGCCCGAGGGGGGTGTTGATGATGAGGTCGACGGCGCCCTGCTCGATGAGCTGGACGGTGGTGCGGCCGGGCTGGCCGGCCTTGGCGGCCACCGTGGCCGGCAGGCCGACCCGCAGCAGGGCGGCGGCCGTGCCCTCGGTCGCGAAGAGCGCGAATCCCATGCGGTGCAGGTCGCGGGCCATCTTGAGGGCGGCGGACTTGTCGTAGTCGTTCACGGTGAGGAGCACGGCGCCCGTCTTGGGCAGCTTCACGCCGGCGGCGAGCTGGGCCTTGGCCAGCGCATGGCCGAAGCGGGAGGCGTGGCCCATGACCTCGCCCGTCGAGCGCATCTCGGGACCGAGGCGCACATCGGCCCCCGGGAGCTTGTCGAACGGCAGCACGGCGACCTTCACGAAGAAACCGTCGATGGGCGGCGTCTCGACGAAGCCGAGGTCGGCCAGGGTGCACCCGGCCTGCACCTGGGCGGCGAGGCGCGCGACCGGCACGCCGGTGGCCTTGCTCACGAACGGCACGGTGCGGCTGGCGCGGGGGTTGACCTCGAGAACGTGGACGACGTCGTCCTTGATCGCGTACTGCACGTTCATCAGCCCGCGCACGCCGAGGGCGCGGCCGAGGCGCTCGGTGAAGTCGCGCATGATGCTCAGATGGAACTGCGAGATCTTGTAGGGCGGCAGCACGCAGGCGCTGTCGCCCGAGTGCACGCCGGCTTCCTCGATGTGCTGCATCACGCCCGCGATGACCACGCGGGTGTCGTCGGCCACGGCATCGACGTCGACCTCGTAGGCGTCCTCGAGGTACTGGTCGATGAGCACCGGCGCGCCGTCGGCGACGCGCGCGGCCTCGGCGAGGAAGCGGGCGAGTTGCTCGTCGTCGTAGGCGATGGCCATGGCGCGGCCGCCGAGCACGAAGGAGGGCCGCACCAGGACCGGATAGCCGATGCGGCCGGCGATCTCGCGGGCCTCGTCGAGGGAGCGCGCGAGGCCCCAGGCGGGGTGGTCGATGTCCAGTTCGCGCAGCAGGGCGCCGAAGCGGCCGCGGTCCTCGGCCAGGGCGATGGCATCGGGCGGCGTGCCCCAGATCGGCACGCCGGCGGCGGCGAGGCCGGCCGCCAGGTTGATCGGCGTCTGGCCGCCGAACTGCACGATCACGCCCTCGGGCCTCTCCAGCTCGACGATGTTCAGCACGTCTTCGAGCGTCAGCGGTTCGAAGTAGAGGCGGTCAGCGGTGTCGTAGTCGGTGGAGACGGTCTCGGGGTTGCAGTTGACCATGATGGTCTCGAAGCCCAGGTCGCGCAGGGCCCAGCAGGCCTGCACGCAGCAGTAGTCGAACTCGATGCCCTGGCCGATGCGGTTGGGGCCGCCGCCGAGGATCATCACCTTGCGTCGCCGCGTGGGCATCGCCTCGCAGTCGCGCTCGTAGCAGGAGTAGAGGTACGGCGTCCGCGCGGCGAACTCGGCCGCGCAGGTGTCGACCCGGTAGTACGACGGCACCACCCCTTCCGCGACCCGCTGGCGCCGGATCTCGGACTCGCTCCGTTCGCGGCAGCGGCCGACGGCGCGGTCGGAGAAGCCCAGCTGCTTGGCGGCGCGCAGCAGTTCGGGGGTGAGTTCCGGCGCGGCGACCAGATCCTGCTCGAGATCGAGGATGCGGACGAGCTGCGCGGTGAACCAGGGGTCGTAGCCGGCCGCGGCGGCGGCGGCCCGTCCGGCGGCGCGGTCGCGCGCGAGCAGGGCGGCGAGCTGGAAGAGGCGCTGGGCCGTGGGCAGGCAAGCCTGCGTCGCGTCGGCGTCATGGCGCCGGGCGAGGTCGGCGCCGAAGCCGTCGAGGCCGATCTCCAGCCCGCGGATGGCCTTGTTCAGCGCCTCGGGGAAGGTGCGACCGATGGCCATCACCTCGCCGACGCTCTTCATCTGCGGCCCGAGTGTCGCGTCGGCGCCGGGGAACTTCTCGAAGTTCCAGCGCGGGATCTTGACCACGCAGTAGTCGAGGCTGGGCTCGAAGCTCGCCGGGGTCTCGCCGGTGATGTCGTTGCGGATCTCGTCGAGGGTGTAGCCGACGGCGACCAGGGCGGCGAGCTTCGCGATCGGGAATCCCGTCGCCTTGCTCGCGAGCGCGGACGACCGCGACACCCGCGGGTTCATCTCGATGATCTGCACGTCGCCGGTGCGCGGATCGACGGCGAACTGCACGTTGGCGCCGCCGGTCTTCACGCCGACGGCGCGCACCACGCGGCGGGCGAGGTCGCGCAGGTGCTGCAACTCGCGGTCGGTGAGGGTCTGCGCCGGCGCCACGGTGATGCTGTCGCCGGTGTGCACGCCCATGGCGTCGACGTTCTCGATGGTGCAGACGACCACGAAGTTGTCCGCGCCGTCGCGCATCACCTCGAGCTCGAACTCCTTCCAGCCCAGCAACGACCGCTCCAGCAGCACCTCGCCCACGGGACTCTGCCGCAGGCCATGCGCCACGACGCGTTCCAGATCGTCCGGGGTATTCACGATGCCGCCGCCCGCGCCGCCTAGAGTGCGCGACGCGCGCACCAGGGCGGGGTAGCCGATGTCGTCGACGGCCGCGCGCGCCTCTTCCAGCGAGTGCACGAACGCGCTCGACGGCACCGGCAGGCCGGCGGCGAGCATCGCCGCCTTGAAGCGCGAGCGGTCCTCGGCGATGCGGATGGCCTCGAGGTCGGCCCCGATCAGCTCGACGCCGTGCTGCGCGAGGACACCGCTCTCGGCGAGGGCCACGGCCAGGTTGAGGCCGGTCTGGCCACCAACCGTGGGCAGGATGGCGTCGGGCCGCTCGGCCTCGATGATGCGCGTGACCAGGCCGTCGGTGAGCGGCTCGACGTAGGTGGCGTCGGCGAGGTCGGGGTCGGTCATGATGGTGGCGGGGTTCGAGTTCACCAGCACCACGCGGTAGCCCTCGCGGCGCAGCGCCTTGCACGCCTGCACGCCGCTGTAGTCGAACTCGCAGCCCTGGCCGATGGTGATGGGGCCGGAGCCGAGGATCAGGATGGTGTGCAGGTCGTCACGCCTGGGCATGTCCGGCCTCCTGACGCGCGGCGGTCATCATCGCCAGGAAGGCGTCGAAGTGGTGGGCGGAGTCGTGGGGGCCCGGCGCGCTCTCGGGGTGGTACTGCACCGCGAAGGCGCGCAGGGCGGGCGCCGCGAGACCCTCGCAGCAGCCGTCGCTCAGGTTGATCAGCGTGGCCTCCGTCCCGGGCGGCAGGCTCGCGGCGTCCACCGCGAAGCCGTGGTTGTGCGCCGAGATCTCGACCCGGCCGCCCTGCGGCGCGCGCACGGGCTGGTTCCCGCCGCGGTGGCCGAACCTGAGCTTGTAGGTCCGGGCGCCGAGCGCCAGGGCGAGGATCTGGTGGCCGAGGCAGATGCCGAAGACCGGCACCTTGCCGAGCAGATCGCGCACGGCGTCGATCGCGTAGGTCACGGCCGCCGGATCGCCCGGGCCGTTGCTCAGGAAGACGCCGTCGGGCGCGAGCGCGAGCACGTCGCGCGCGGGAGTGTGGGCGGGCACCACCGTGAGGCGGCACCCGCGTTCGGCGAGCAGGCGAAGGATGTTGTACTTGATGCCGAAGTCGTAGGCGACGACGTGACGGTCGCCGGCGTCGTTCCAGGCGTGGGGCGCGGCGCAGGTGACCTCGCGGGCGAGGTCGAGGCCGCTCATGTCGCGCGCAGCGCGGGCGAGGGCCAGCAGCCGCGCGGGGTCCGGGTCGGCGGTGGACAGCGCCGCGCGCATGGCGCCGTGATCGCGGAGGTGGCGCACCAGGGCGCGCGTCTCCACGCCGGTGATGCCCGGGACGTCGTGCTCGCGCAGCCAGCCGTCGAGGTCGCGCGTCGCGCGCCAGTTGCTGACCACGGGACTCAGGTCGCGCACCAGCAGGCCGGCGGCCCAGACGCGGGCGCTCTCGTCGTCCTGGTCGTTGATGCCGGTGTTGCCGACGTGCGTGGCCGTGAGGGTGACCAGCTGACCGTGGTACGACGGATCGGTGAGGATCTCCTGGTACCCTGTCAGACTGGTGTTGAAAACGGCTTCGCCGGTGGCGTCACGACGGGCGCCGAACGCGGATCCGGGCCAGAAGGTGCCGTCCTCGAGCACGAGGAGGGCCGCAGGGCTTTTGGGCATCGGTGTTCCATTCGGGCTGGGGGAGGGACATACCGCCCGAAGGGAGATTTATACTGGACCGCTCGGATTTGCGCCAGGGAAAAGTGGGTGGTTTGCGGCGCGGGCCAGCCGTGATACCGTCAGGTCATGATGCGCAAGGTCGTTCAAAGGCACAAACTCGGGGATCCTGACGCGGCACGAAGGGACCTCGACTACTGGCTGAGCCGGCCGCCCGCGGAGCGCTTGGCGGCGGTCGAGGCACTGAGGGTGCTGAATCATGGACCTGCAGTCCGACTTCAGAGAGTTGCTCGAGTCATTCAACGCTCACGAGGTTGAATTTCTCGTGGTGGGCGGCTTCGCGCTGGCCTTCCATGGGGCGCCACGCTTCACGGGCGATCTGGACCTGTTCGTGCGTCCCGATGCTGCCAATGCGACGACAGCGTCGTCCAGCTCGGCGTGCCGCCGGTGCGTGTCGACCTTCTCACTTCGCTTTCTGGCCTGACCTGGGAGGAGGCGTTCCGCAACCGCATGCCCGGCGTCCTTGGCGGCGTGGCCGTTTCCTTTCTCGGGCGCGACCAGTTCGTCCGGAACAAGCGATCGACGGGGCGCGCCAAGGATCTCGCCGACCTCGAGGCGCTGGGCGAGTAGCGGGGAGAATTGCGCCGGCGCCACTGCGCCGGCGCCCGGGCGGGGCGGGCCGGCGACATGCGCGGGTTGACCATCACCCTAGACATGATCTCCATTCCGCCCCTGGGGCTGGGGGCCCCACTGGCGGCCCCCCCCGGGGGGGGGGGGGGGGTGTGGGGGTTTTTTGGGGCGGGCCCCCGGCCGGCCGGCGCACGGGCGGGACGGGCAGGCTACTTGCGCGTGTAGACCATCTCCATCGACTTGATCTCCTTGCCGCCCTTGAGGCTGAACATCTCGTACTTGATGGTGTTGTCGTCCACCCAGGTGGTGACGGTCTTGAACGAGGCCTCGGCGCCCACCATGGGGTCGAAGGCCGTCCCCTTCATGGTGACCACCTTGCCGTCGGCGGACGCGGTGCCGCGCATGGCCATCATGCCGGTGCCCATGTTGTCGTACCAGTAGCTGAAGTACTCCTTGGCGTAGCGGTCGAAGCCGTCGACGGAGCGGCCCTCGAAGGGCATGCCCATCCAGTTGCCCAGGTAGGTGCCCTGGAAGTAACGGCCGTCCAGGGTGGCGGTGTACTCCATGGTGCCCTGGCTCTCGACGGGCGGCGCCGACGGGTCCATCCACATCTTGCCGACGGCGTTCCACTTGCCGACCATCCTGGTCAACATCTTGTGCTCGGGACCCGGCTGGGTCATCTCCATCATCTTCTGCATGTCGGCGTCGTTCTGGCCGCCCTGGGCGAGGGCGGCGCCGGCGGTGGCGAGCGCGAGCAGCGCGCAGGTGGCCAGGATCACTCGCAATGTCTTCATGGGTTCACCTCGGCGAGAGTTGAGCGGCCGCCGGGATGGCGCGCCGCGGGCGACTTCCAGAGCGTCAGACTAATAGCGACAACCGGCGCGGGCCAGCGAATCCCGCCTGTCAATTGACGACGGCCTCGTCGCCCAGGATCACCCCCTCTCGTGGATCGTCCTCAGAGTTCCTCTTTCTCGCCGAACGTCTTCTCGATCTCGAATGCCGTCTCGAGGTCCCGCGGCTCGCCGCGTTCGCGCAGGCCCGCGATCATCTTGCGCCGGACGGCGTCGGGCTCGTTGACGCCGAACTTCACCTTGCCCGTCCAGCTGGTCACCGCGACGCGGAACACCCCGACCGTGCGCAGGGCCTTGGTGTAGAGCGGATTGTCGGCGGTGATCGGCGTGTACTGCCCCTCAGGCTGGTACTTCTCCATCAAGGCCTGCAGGCCGCGGGCCTTCTCGACGACGTCGTCGCACGGGGCGCAGGTTCCCCGCGCATCCACCGACTTGAAGTAGTGCGTCGCCGGGCAAGCGTAGCCCTTGGCCAGCCAGTAGGACGGCAGCAGAATGTACGGCAAGGCCATCATGAAGCTGACGCGCGGCGCGGCCTGCAGCAATTCGAACTTCTCCCCCGCGAGGGCGCCATGGAAGTAGATGGTCTGCTCGACCGCGGCGAAGTTCAACGGGACCACCCGCGGCGTGCCGTCGGCCGTAACCAGGCCGAGGTAGCCGACCTCGCAGCGGCGGGCCAGTTCGGCGAAGAGGTCTGGGTCGTGGGATTCCAGTTCGTGGCGACGCATCGGTTTCCTCCTGAGGCGCAGAAGATACCATGGACCGGCCCGCGGTGCGCCGGCACGTTTCTCCAGAATGCGCGACGATTCTTGCGCTCAGGTACGACGGGGCCCTGACGTCAGGGCCCTGGTCCACGGGACATCAACCCGGCAGCCGACCCCGGCCCCGTGGCGAAACCGCCCCGTTCGCGATTAGACTGGCGGCGCCCGCATGACGACTGGACCCGGCTTCGAAAACAGGAGATCACCATGTCCCAGACCATCACGGCCACCATGTCCCAGTGGGCCGCCGGCCTCGAGTACCAGCACATTGGCGCGAAGGCCGTCCACGAGGCCAAGCGCTATCTCCTCGACTCCCTCGGCTGCGCGCTCGGCGGCTACCTGCAGGAGGACGTGAAGCACGCCCTCGCGGTGCTCGACGAGGTGGCGGGCAAGGGCCCGGCGACCGTGATCGGCAGCGGGGCCAAGGTGGACGTGGTCTCGGCGGCGCTGGCCAACGCGCTCATGGTGCGCGTGATGGACTACAACGACATCTACTGGCAGCAAGACCCGTCCCACCCCTCGGATATCCTGCCGGCGGCCCTCGCCGCCGCCGAACGCATGGGCACCGGCGGCCGCGAGATCATCGTCGGCATCATCCTCGGGCACGAGTTCGAGATGCGGCTATGCGAGGCGGCCTTCCCGGGCATCCGCGAGCGCGGCTGGCACCACGCCACCCTCACCGCCTTCGCCTCGCCGATCGTCGCGGGCCGCCTGCTGCGCCTGTCGTGGGAGCAGATCCAGCACGCCATCGGCATCTCGGCCTCGCACCACGCCACGCTCGGCGCCGTCACGGCGGGCAAGCTCACGATGATGAAGAACACCGTCGACCCCATGGCCACCCAGGCCGGTATGTTCGCGGCGCTGCTGGCCGAGAAGGGCTACACCGGTCCCGAGCACGTCATCGACGGCAAGGAGGGCCTGGTCAAGTGCTTCGGCCCCGAGTGGAAGCTGAACGTGCTCACCGACGGCCTCGGCGACACCTGGCGCATCGAGCGCTGCGGCATGAAGGCCTTCCCGACCGAGGCGCTCACGCACACGCCCATCTCGGCGGTGCTGCAGATCGTCCAGGAGCACGACCTCGCCCCCGAGCAGATCGCGAAGGTGCACATCCGCTCCCTCGCCCGCGCGGCCGACATCCTCGCCGACCCCTCCAAGTACGACCCGCGCTCCAAGGAGACCGCCGACCACAGCCTGCCCTACGTGATCGCCGCGGCGATCGTGCACCGGCAGGTCACGCCCCGGCAGTTCGAGATGGACGCCATCATGGACGACCGCCTGCGCGCGCAGCTGCCCAAGGTCGAGGTGGTCGCCGATCCCGCGATCGAGGCGGTGTTCCCCAAGCTTCAGCGCGTGGCGGTCAAGATCACCGCCACCGACGGCCGCAGCTTCGACGCCCAGCTCGACTACCCCAAGGGCGACCCGCGCAACCCGCTCACCGACCAGGAAGTCGAGGCCAAGTTCGACGCCCTGGCCGAGCCGGTCCTGGACGCGGCGACCCGCCGGAGGCTGAAGGACGCGGTGTGGAATCTCGAGGAGGTGGCCAAGGCCGGCGACCTCATGGCCCTGACCCGGGCCGCGCGGTGAGGATCACCAATGCCGTGCCCTGGCACCGCGTCGTCGGCGCCGGCGGCCGCATCTCGCCGCGGGGGGACGGCGCGAGCGAATGGGAGCAGAGGCAGCTTCTGGCGGAGGAGGGGGTGACGTTCGCGGCGAGTGGTCGCATACCCCTGGCACGATTCGGGTGGGGCGGCTGAATCGCCATTTCGTGCCGAACCTTTTTGCCGACGGCTACGTCTAACAGGGCAACCGACGAGATGATCCTGTATCGGAGGTGCCCGCCCATGTTCCGCCACCTGCGTTCGCTTGCTCTCGGCGCGGCCGTCGCCGTCGCCCTGGCCTCTCCCGCCGCCGGCTTCCAGATCGCCGACATCTTCCACCACGGACCTCGCGGCAACGGGGAACTCACGTCCGTGTCTTATGACCTGAAGGCCTGCTCCGAGCTGACCCTGAAGTGCGGGCTCGACATCGACGTCACCTTCGGGCCCCAGCAGAAGATCACGCTCCTGATGGACAAGAACCTGGTGTCGTACTACGAGATCGAGGCGCACGGCGGCGTTCTCGTGGTCGACGCGGACAAGGATCCGCGGCCGAGCCGCGGGGCGTGTCTGGAGGTGACCCTGAGCGCGCTGGACCGCCTGACCGTGGACGGCGCCGGGGACATCACCATCCGCGGGTACGACGGTGACCAGCTCGCGCTGGCGGTCGATGGCGCCGGTGACCTGAAGGTCGATGGCAAGGTGGGCGAGCTGGTGCTGTCGGTGAACGGCGCCGGCGACATCGACGCCCGCCGCCTCGAGTCCCGCACCGCGGACGTGTCGGTGAACGGGGCCGGCGACATCACGGTCTGGGCCAGCGAGCGCGCGAAGGTCGAGATCAACGGTGTCGGCGACGTCGACGTGTACGGCGACCCGACCGACTTCGCGCAGGCGGTCCACGGCATCGGCGACATCAGCCGCCGCTGAGGCGAAACATCGTTCGCCGCCATACGTCTTTCCGGGGTTGCGGGAGATTTGCTAGTATTGGGCGGAACCGCCCCAGGACCCCTCCCCGGAAGGATGAACCGATGCGTGCGCTGCGAACCTGTCTGACCGTTCTCGCCGTGCTGGCCGCCGCCGCCAGCCTCGCCGCCGACAAGGACCCCTACCTCTGGCTGGAGGAGGTGGAGGGGGGAAAGGCCCTGAATTGGGTCAAGGAACGTAGCGCCAAGGACACCGCCGAGATCGAGGCCGTGCCCGAGTTCGCGCCCATCCACGCCGAACTCCTCGAGATCTTCAACTCGCGCGACCGCATCCCGTTCGTCGGCATGCAGGGCGCCTGGCTCTACAACTTCTGGCAGGACGCCGACCACGTGCGCGGCGTCTGGCGTCGCACCTTCCTCGACCAGTACGTCCAGTCGTCGCCCGTCTGGGAGATCGTGCTCGACGTCGATGCCCTGGCCAAGGCGGAGGGCGAGAACTGGGTCTGGCAGGGCGCCCAGGGCCTGCCGCCGGACTACACCCGCTACCTGGTCACCCTCTCGCGCGGCGGCGGCGACGCGGCGGTGGTCCGCGAGTTCGACGCGATCGCCAAGGCCTTCGTCACCGACGGATTCGTGGTGCCCGAGGCCAAGTCGAACGTAAGCTGGAAGGACGCCGACACCGTCTGGATCGGCACCGACTTCGGCGACGGCTCGCTCACCACGTCGGGTTACCCGCGGCTGGTCAAGGAATGGCGGCGCGGCACGCCGCTGGCCTCGGCACGCCTGGTCTACGAGGGCCGGCCCGAGGACATGAGCGTCGGCGCCTATAGCTCGCACACCCCCGAGGGTCGTTACGACGTCGTCTACCGCACGCCGGAATTCTTCCGCGGCGTGAACTACCTGGTCCTCGACGGCCGCCTGGTGAAGATCGACATCCCCGACGACGCCGAGCCGCGCGGCATCTTCAAGAACCAGTTGCTCGTCTCCCTGCGCACCGACTGGACCGTCGGCGGCAAGACGTACCCCCAGGATGCCCTGCTCGCCATCGACCTCGACCGCTTCCTCGCCGGCGAGCGCGACTTCGCGGTGCTCTTCCAGCCCGAGGCGCGCGTGGCCCTCGACGGCATCAGCACCACGCTCAATCACCTCCTGCTGACCACGCTCGACAACGTCCGCGGCCGGCTCTACCGGCTCACCCCCGGCAAGGACGGCTGGGCGCGCGAGGAGATCCCCCTCCCGGGCCTGGGCGTGGTCGGCGTCGGCAGCACCAGCGACGTGGACGACACCTTCTTCTTCACCTACAACGACTTCCTCACACCCTCGAGCCTCTACCTGGTGCGCCCCGGCGCGGCCCCCGAGCGGATCAAGTCGACGCCGGCATACTTCGACGCCACCGGCATGAAGGTCGAGCAGTACGAGGCGACCTCGAAGGACGGCACCAAGATCCCGTACTTCGTCTTCATGCCACAGGGCTTCACCGCCAACGGGCAGAACCCGACCCTGCTCTACGGCTACGGCGGCTTCGAGGTCACCATGAATCCCGCCTACTCGGCCGGGACGGGCAAGGCGTGGGTCGGCCGGGGCGGCGTCTACGTCCTGGCGAACATCCGCGGCGGCGGCGAGTTCGGGCCCAAGTGGCACCAGGCGGCGATGCAGGAGAAGCACCAGAACGCCTTCGACGACTTCATCGCCGTGGCCGAGGATCTGATCGCCCGCAAGATCACCTCGCCCGCGCACCTGGGCATCGTCGGCGGCTCCAACGGAGGCCTCCTGGTCGGCGCCTGCTTCGTGCAGCGGCCGGAACTCTTCGGCGCCGTCGTCTGCCAGGTGCCCCTGCTCGACATGCAGCGCTACAACAAGCTCCTCGCCGGGGCGAGCTGGATGGCCGAGTACGGCAACCCCGACACGGACGACTGGGAGTTCATGAAGACCTGGTCTCCCTACCACAACCTCGACGCGAAGAAGGACTACCCGAAGGTCTTCTTCTACACCTCGACCCGCGACGACCGCGTCCACCCCGGCCACGCGCGCAAGATGGTCGCCAAGATGACCGACATGAAGAAGCCGGTGTACTACTACGAGAACACCGAGGGCGGCCACGGCATGGCCGCGAACCTCGGCCAGCGCGCCTACATGTGGGCGCTGACCTATGCCTACCTGTGGAAGATGCTGCGCTAGTCGCGGTCGTCGACGGCGGGGGCGTCCACGTGGGCGCCTCCGCTTTTTTTTCGGGAATCGTCGCGGCGGCTCCGACTACCCTGCCATCGACTCCACCGGAGACTTGCAGGAGGGACCATCATGACGCGTCTGATTCTGACCCTGATGTTGCTGGGGACCGTCCCGGCGCTGGCGTCCACCCATTTCCCGCTCGACCCGGGCGCCGTCTGGACCTTGCAGGGCGACGTTTCCGACGGCACCTGGACCTACGTCATGGGGGCGACGCAGCTCTGGCACGGAGCGTTCGTCTCGCCGCGGGTCGAGTGGCACACGAGCGGCGCGGGCGGCACCACGTACTGGAGCGAGGATGAGGCGGGCCGCATCCTGCTCCACGGCCTCCAGTACCAGACCACCGCGTTCGGGCCGTTCTACTTCAGTCCGCCCGCCGTCTACTTCGACCCGGCGATGCAGCCCGGCGAAGCCGTGACCTCGACGGTGAACGTCTACGAGGTACTGCAGCACGGCGACCTGTTCCACGGCGAGTTCACGGTGCAGCTCAATTGCCTCGCCCGCGGCCAGGTGACCACGCCCCTGGGCGAGTTCACCACCATCACGGTGAACACCGACTGGCCCGGCAGTCCCGCCTGGCCCTGGTGCTACGGCGCCGACGGGGCCGTGGCCTACGGCTGGGGCGCCGGGCCCGTGCGCGTGGCCAGCCTGGACGACTCCCAGGTCGAGTGGCTGCTGGTCGCGCTGCAGGGGCTCGACCTGACCGCCACGCCGCCGGCGCTGATGGCGTCGTCCCTGGCGGCGGCTCCGAATCCCTTCAATCCCGCCACCACGCTGCGCTTCGTACTCGACGCGGCCGGGCCCGCGCGAGTCGAGGTGTTCGACGTCGCCGGCCGGCGCGTGGCGACCCTCTGCGACGAGGTCCTGGCCGCCGGTCCGCACGCTCTCGCCTGGCGTCCGCAGGACCTCGCCTCGGGACTGTACCTGGCGCGTCTGACGACCGCCGCAGGCACGTCGACCGCGCGGGTGACGCTGCTGGAATAGCTCTCCCGCGATGCCGGGGGCCGTGAGCGGGCGGCCCCCGGCGCGATCCGTCGTCAGCGGCATGCCGCTTGCGCCGCCGCCGCCGTGACCCGCACCGCGTACTCCCCACGACATCGCCGCCTGATCTGGACGACGACGCCGGCCGCGGGCCCGGACGGCGCCCATCGCCTGTCCTTTCCCCGCCTGCGGGCCACCATCCTGCGCACGCGCGGCGCGGGCGCGGTCCGCTCCTCGCTCGCCAATCCCGCCGCAAAGGTGCTGGCGGTCTTCGCCAGGCACGCCCGGATCGCCGTGCGCGACGTGACCTGTCGCAGCGTCCAGGATCTCGCGTTGCTGCTCGGCTACGTCGTGGAACCGGCCTTCCGGCGCGACTGCGACCTGCACATCGAAGCCGACGTCGCGCTCGACGCGCTCGATCCGATTGCGTTCGTCGATCCCGACTGGCGGTACGCCTGGACGCTCGAGAGGCTGCGCTGGCTGGCCGGCCACTACCAGATTCCGGCGGAACGGCCGCGCGCGGCCGGCGCCCACGGCGGCCGACGCCGGTGGCCCTGGATGTCACCGGCGGTGGACACCGTCGGTCGTCTCGACCCCGAACAGTCCGCCGCGGTACGGGCCGGCGACGGCGTCGTCCAGGTGATCGCGCCGGCGGGCAGCGGCAAGACGACGGTCCTGGTCGCGCGGGTCAAGGAACTGATCGCCCGCGGCACGCCGGCCGACCGGATCCTCTGCACCACGTTCAACAAGGACGCCGTGACCGAGATGGGCGCGCGGCTCGCGCGCGAGGGCGTCGAGGGCGTCAACGTCCGCAGCTTCCACGGGCTCGGGTACTGGATCCTGAAGGAAGAACGCGCCATGCGCGCCAGCATCGGCGGTCCCTCCTTCGCGCAGTGGCGGCTCCTGGCCCGGCGGGCCATGGAGGTGGCGCCGGACGGCGTATGGATCGACGCTCCCGACGCGCAGAACGCCGTCAGTGCGTTCAAGCTCGCGCGGATGATCGACCCGGCGGCGGCTCTCGCCGCGGCGGGCGATGCGCGCGACCGGACGGTGGCGCGACTCTACGAATTGCATGAGCGGCTCCTCGTGCACCAGCGGACCCTCGACTTCGACGACCTCATCGCCCACACCGTCGTCCTGCTGCAGACGGACGCCGCGGTGCGGCGCCGCTGGCAGGCGCGCTTCGAGCGCGTGCTCGTCGACGAGTATCAGGACATCGAACCGGCGCAGGCGCTGCTCGTGGGCATCCTCGCCGCGCCGCAGGACTCGCTGTTCTGCGTCGGCGACGAGGACCAGTGCATCTACGCCTGGCGCCGGGCCACGGTGCAGCGCGTGATCGAACTCGACCAGGTCTACCCCGGCCTCGAACGCTACCCCCTCGTGCGCAACTACCGCTGCGGCAAGGCGATCACGACCGCTTCGCGCCGCCTGGTCGAGCACAACCGGCAACGGTTCCGCAAGCCGCTGCGCGCGGGCGCGGCGCACCGGGGCGAGGTGGTGGTGTGGTCGGCGCGCGACCGGGGTGCCGGCGCGGACCTGGTCGCCACGTGGCTGGGCGATGCGGTCCGCGGCGAGGTCGCGGTGCTCGCGCGCACCACGACGCTCCTGCGGGAGGTGGCTCTCGCCTGCGCCGGCCGGGGGATCGGATTCGGCGGGACCGAGAAGCTGGTCGCCTCGTCCGGCGCCCGCGGGACGCTCGAAGCGTACCTGCGGCTCCTGGCCGCGCCGCGCGCCGTCGCCGTCGCGGACCTCGAACTGGTGTTGCGAATCCCCAACCGCTCGTTGCCGCCCGACGCCGCGCCGCAAGTGGCGGCCAGGTTGCGCGAAGGAGCGGGCTTCGTCGAGGCGCTGGCCGGGCTGGGCGCGGAGCCCTGGCGGCGGGCGAAACTGGCGGAGGCGGGAACCATTCTCGACGACATCACCCCGGAATCCGCCGCGGATCTGGTCATCGCTCGCCTGCGCCAGGACGGCGGGCTCGACCGGCACTACGCGCTGCAGGAGCGCATGAACCCGACCGAACGCATCGACGTCGAGGTCCTGGACGCGGTGCATGCCGCCGCCCGGGGCCGGACCGTCGCGCAACTCGCCGGCTTGCTCGGCGCCCAGACGTCGGCGCTGCGCGCGCACCGCCGCGACGACGCCGTGGAGTTGACGACTATCCACGGCGCCAAGGGCCGCGAATGGGATCGTGTCATCCTGTACGGTGCCGACGAGGGGCAGCTTCCCCACGCGCATTCGGTCGCCGATGGTGCGAACGGGCTCGAGGATGAGCGGCGGCTCGCCTACGTGGCCCTGACGCGGGCAAGGCAATGTCTGGACGTCGTCTGCACCGCGGGACGGCCGAGCCGGTTCGTGGCCGAGGCTGGCTTGACGACGGACCCGACCTGAGCGTTCGTCTGACCATGTCCGGACGTGGATTTGCCGCGTCCCTCCGTGTACCTTTGCCGTCGCGAACTGACGCTCCAGGACCCCCAGATGCGGAAGGTGCGAACGCCATGGGCCAGACGATGGTGGAGAAGATCTGTCAACGGCATCTCGCCGAGGGACCCGACCGACCCCTGCGCACGGGCGACGTGATATCGCTGCGGCCGCGGCACGTGATGACGCACGACAACACCGCGCCGGTGATCAAGAAGTTCAAGGGCATCGGCGCGACGAAGGTGAAGGACCCGCGGCAGGTGGTCTTCACCCTCGATCACGAGATCCAGAACACCACCGAGGAGAACCTCGCCAAGTACCGCCAGATCGAGGATTTCGCGAAGCAGCACGGCATCGACTTCCATCCGGCCGGCGCGGGCATCGGGCACCAGATCATGGTGTCGCATGGTTACGTGGTCCCGAACTCGCTGGTGGTGGCGTCGGACTCGCACTCGAACATGTACGGCGCGCTCGGCGCCTGCGGCACGCCGGTGGTGCGCACCGATGCGGCCGCGATCTGGGCCACGGGCGAGTTCTGGTGGCAGATCCCGCGCTCGATCCAGGTCACGCTGACGGGCAAGCTCCAGGGCGGGGCGACGGGCAAGGACCTGATCATCACGCTGTGCGGGCTGTACAACAAGGGCGAGGTCCTCAACGCAGCGGTCGAATTCGTGGGGCCCGGCGTGGCGAACCTGACCATGGACGAACGCATGGCGATCTCGAACATGACCACCGAGTGGGGCGCCCTGGTGGGCTGGTTCCCCGCCGATGACGTCACCGTGAAGTACTTGCGCGCCCGCAAGGTCAAGCTAGGGCTCACGCGCTTCAGCGACGCGGACCTGGACGACTGGCAGCGCAACCCGGTGCTGCCCGACGCCGACGCCGTGTACGCCGGCAAGATCACGCTCGACCTCGGCGACGTGACACCGCACGTCAGCGGTCCCGATACGGTGCAGGTCATGCGCTCGGTGGCGGACATCGCCAAGGAGAAGGTGAAGATCCACAAGGCGTACCTGGTGTCGTGCGTGAACAGTCGTCTCGAGGATCTGGAAGCGGCGGCGCAAGTCATCAAGGGCCAGCAAGTGGCGGCCGGCGTCGAGTTCTACGTCGCCGCGGCGAGCGCCGAAGTGCAGCAGGACGCCGAGGCCAGCGGCGCCTGGGGCACGCTGCTCGCGGCCGGCGCGAAGCCGCTGCCATCGGGTTGCGGCATGTGTATCGGTCTGGGCGTGGGCCTGCTCGAGCCGGGCGAGGTGGGCATCTCCGCCACCAACCGCAACTTCAAGGGTCGCATGGGCTCGCGTGACGCCAAGGCCTACCTGGCCAGCCCGCAGGTGGTGGCCGCGTCGGCCGTCGCCGGCTACATCACGGCGCCCGCCGCAGTGGTCGACAAGCGGCCGGCCTACACCTTCGCCGCGGTGGCCGCCAAGGCGTCGGCGCCGACGGAGAAGGTCGCCATCCTCGACGGCTTCCCCGCGAAGATCGCGGGCCCGCTGGTCTTCCTGCCGGTGGACAACCTGAACACCGACGGCATCTACGGCAAGGACTACACCTACCGCGAGCTGTCGCGCGAGGAGATGGCGAAGGTCGTCATGGAGAACTACGACCCGACGTTCACCACGCGGGTGGGCCCGGGCGCGGTGATCGTCGGCGGGGACAACTTCGGCACCGGCTCGAGCCGCGAGCAGGCCGCCACGGCGCTGCAGGCCGCGGGCATCCCGCTGGTCATCGCCGGCAGCTTCTCGCAGACCTACCTGCGCAACGCGTACAACAACGGCTTCGTGTGCATCGAGTGTCCGGAGCTGGTGGCGGATCTGCGGGCGATGCTCAAGAGCGACGAGCCGACCATCATCCCGGGCGACGAGATCGTGATCGACTTCACGACGGGCACGGCGACCTACGCGGGCAAGACCTACGTCTTCCCGGCACTGGGCTCGGTGCCACAGTCGCTCTACGTCGCAGGCGGCATCGAGAAGCTGGTGCAGAGGAAGCTGGGAATGTAACGGGCCATCGTCAGCGATCGTCGCGTCGAAGCCCCGGTTCCAGCGATGGACCGGGGCTTCGCAACGAATTCCTATCCAGCGATGATACACGAAAACAATCCTATTTCGAGAGAGAAGAGCGCCTCGTTGCGGGCTTGTCCGGTATCTCTTCGATCGGGTAGTATCAGTATTGATTGCGATTGCTATGGGAGGCGCGCCATCGTTCCGCACCGAGAGCATCCGCACGGTCAATCGTTGTCCTTGGCTTCGACCAAGGAACTCCTTGCCGCCGTCCGTGCGGGAGACCAGGCATCGCTCGAGCAACTCCTTCGCGTCTACGGACCGTTGCTTGCCCGCTGGGCGCACGGCAGGCTGCCAGCGTCCGCCCGCGGTCTCTCGGACACCGAAGACCTCGTGCAGATCACGCTCATCCGCGTGTTAGGGAAGTTGGACGGCTTCGAGGCGCAGCACCCCGGAGCATTCCTGGCTTATCTGCGCCGGACGTTGCTCAACAACCTGCGCAACGAGATCCGGCATGAGGCGAGCCGGCCGCGCGGCGCGGCGCCGGACGAGGCCTTGTGCGCACCCGGTCCGTCGCCGCTCGAGCAGACCATTGGGGTCCGCGCCATGGAGGCCTACGAGGCGGCGCTCGAGCGACTCACGGACGACCAGCGCGAGGCCGTGGTCCTGCGGTTGGAACTCGGGTGCAAGCACGAGGAGATCGCGCAATTGCTGGGCAAGGCGTCGGCGAACGCGGCGCGCATGCTCGTGACGCGGGGTCTGGTGCGACTCGCGGAACTGATGGATAGCCACGCGGTGAGTGATGGCACAGGATGACGATCGCTTGATCAGGCTGGCCGAGGCGATCACCGACGAGGTCGCCGTCGATTGGTCTGCGCAGACTCAGCAGGCTCCCGAACTCGCGGGACGGCTGGCCGGCCTGCGGATGCTCGCGCGCATCGCCGATGCGAACCAGGCGGTCGCGGCCGATGCGGCTCGTCAGGAACCCGGCGCGACGGCCTGGGGGCCCCTCCTCATCCGCGAGGTGATCGGCGAGGGCAGTTACGGCACGGTCTACCGCGCCCACGATCCGTGCTTGCAGCGCGACGTCGCCCTCAAGCTGCTGCGGCACGACCGCGTCGGCCGCGACCACGCGCGACGCGTCCTCGCCGAGGCGAGGCTGATGGCGAGCGTCCGTCACCCCAACGTCCTGGTCGTCCATGGTGCGGACGAGCACGACGGCCACGCCGGCTTCTGGACCGATCTGCTCGAGGGCGAGACCCTCGAGCAGCGCCTGGCCGCGGGTGAGGTCCTCGGCGCGGGAGAGGCGATCCTGGTCGGCCGCGAACTCTGCCGCGCGCTCGGCGCGGTGCACCGGGCAGGCCTGGTGCACGGCGATGTGAAGGCCGCCAACGTGATGCGCGACCTGGACGGGCGCATCGTCCTGATGGACTTCGGCTCCGGCAGCAAGGACCACGGCAGCGGCGACGGGGGCCCGATCAGCGGCACGCCGCTGGCGCTTGCCCCGGAATTGCTCGCGGGCGGCACGCCGAGTCCCACGACCGATGTGTACGCGCTGGGCGTGCTGCTCTACCGTCTGGTCTCGGGACAGTACCCGGTGACCGCGAGTTCGCTGGCCGAACTGCGGCAGCGGCACGCGCAGGGGGAGGGTCGTCCCCTTCTCGATCTTCGGCCCGACCTGCCGGTGGCGTTCGTGCACGCAGTCGAGGGTGCGCTGACTGCCGATCCGACCCTCCGCCATCGCACGGCCGGCGCGTTCGAGCGCGCACTCGCCGAGGCGGACCAGACGCCCAAGGCGAACGGGTGGCGCTGGTGGATGACCGTCATCGCCGTCGCGGTCGTCGCCGTGACGGGCGCGGCTCTCCTCCTGAGGGAGGGGCGCGATCCCTCGCGACCGGCGCCGCCGCTCACGGCGACGACCGAGTTCCTGCGCACGGATGGCGGCGTCGACGAGGCGCTCGCGGCCGGCGCGCTGGTCCGTCCCGGCGACGCGATGTGCCTGTCGCTCCAACTCGGCCGGACGGCGCACGTCTACGTCCTGAACGAGGACCGCCGGGGAGACGTGTACGTGCTGTTCCCGCTCGCGCAGTCGGACCTCCGCAATCCGCTGCCGGCGGATCGCCCGCAGCGCTTGCCCGGTACCTGGCAAGGTAGGGCGCTGACCTGGCAAGTGACCGCGGGCCGTGGCGAGGAGCGCTTCCTGGTGGTGGCCGCGCGTGAGCCGGTCGCCTGGCTCGAGGCACAGCTCGCCTCGTTCGCCTCACCCCGCCGCGATCGCGCCGTCGAGGCTCGACCGGCGGCGGGTGCCCCGCCGATTCCGGAGCGGGGGGTAGGCGCCGTCGCGGAATCGGCGCCCGCGGACGCGGCGCCGGCCGCGACTCTGGCCGCCCTGGTCGCGCGCCTCGCGATGATGGAGGACGTGTGGTACAGCGAAATGACGCTCTACAACGGGGGGCGCTGATCGCGTCGTTCTTGCTCCTCGCGGCCGGCCTGGCGGGAGCTGCCGTCGCGGCCGACGACGACACGCGGGCACAGGCCCTCTGCGATTCCCTCCAGGCCGCCGAGGACTTCACCGGCGTGGCGCAGGCGGCGCAGGCCTGGCTCACGACCGTGGACGCGCGGGGCGACAGCGTGTCGGTCGCCGCAGCGGCCGCGGTCTCTTCGCTGGTGCGGGCAGCGATCGGGCGGGGAGGCAAACCCGTTCCGGGCGAGGCGGCCATGGCCGCCCGCCTGCTCGCCGTCACCGGGACGGTGCACGGTACGCGAAGCGCGGCTTACGCGCGCGCGCTGGTGCAGGTGGGCCAGGTCGGTGAACGGGGCGGCGATTTCGCCGGCGCCCGTGAGCGCTATGAAGCGTCCCTCGCGCTGCGCCGCGACCTGCAGATGCCCGAGGACGGCGACCTCGCGACCTGCCTCGTCCTGCTGGCGAATGTCCGCGCTCGGCTCGGGGATCTCGCGGGGCTGGACGCGTCATATACGCAAGCCTTGGCCATCGTCGAGGCCACCGAGGGTCCACAGTCCCTCGCCGCGGCTCGCGTGCTGGTGAATCACGCCATCTACGCGAAGCTCACCGGCGCGTATGCGACCGCGGAGGACTATTACCGGCGCGCCCTCGCGATCCAGATCGCGGCGCACGGCGAGCGGCAACCGGACGTCGCGCGAACTTGCTTCAACCTGGCAAATCTGCAGGTGGAGACGGGATCGCTCGCGGAGGCGCGCGCGAACTACCGTCGTGCGCTCGCCATTCGCGAAGACTTGCTGGGGCCGCAGAGCGCGGAGGTGGCGCGCACGCTGGGCGCCCTTGCCCTCCTCGAGAAGAAGGCGGCCAACCTCCTGCTCGCGCGGGACTACGCCGCGCGCGCGGTCCAGATCCAGCAACGTGGCACACTGCCGCTGCCGACGGCCGACGCGCTGGCGACGCTCGCCGCCGTGCAGTCGGAACTCGGCGACGTCGCGGCGGCGAGAGCGGCGCTGGAGCAGATCCTCGCCATCTTCGAGAAGGCCTACGGACCAGACCACGCCCGCGTCGGGCAGGTGCTCGTGGAACTGGGGCACCTGCATTCACTGCAGGGAGATCACGAAGGCGGCCTGACGCTCATGAGGCGCGGGCGCGCCATCTATGAAACGGTCGACCCCGCGCATGGCCGTGTCGCCGCCGTCCTGGTCCTGGAGGCGCTCCTGCTGGCGGACATGCGGCACGACCAGGAGGCTCGCGCCGCCGCGGCACGTGCCGTGGGCATCCACGAAGCGCTCGGCGCGCCCGCGCAGGCGATGCTCGGGCGTTCGCTGGGCGTGCTCGGCCGCTGCCTCTGGCAGTGCGGTGCGTTCGCCGACGCCGAGGCGACGCTCCGGCGGGCCGACGGCATCCTTGCCGACCGCTGGGGCGCCGATCACCCGCTGCGGCTCGAGGTCATGTTCGACCTGGCCCGCGTACGCGCCGCGCAGGGCGCCGCTGGCGAGGCGCTCGACCTCGCACTCGAGGTCGAGCGAGGCCGCCGCGCGGCCGAACGGTTGACGATCGGCGGACTCTCCGAACGGCTGGCGCTGCAGCAGGCGGACCGCCTGCCCGACGGCGTCGACCTCGCCGCGACGCTTGCCGCCGAGGGCGTGCTTTCGGCCGCGGATGTGAACCGGGTCTGGACCGAGGCGCTGCGGTCGCGGGCCCTGGTGCTGGATGAGATGGCGCAGCGGCGGCAGACCCCGGTGCCCGTCGGCGGCACGGTCGTCGATTCGTTGCAGGCGGCGCTGGCCGTCGCGACGCGCGACCTGGCCGGGTTGCTGGTCGAGAGCTGGCGAGGAGAGGCGCCAGATGATCTCGCGGAACGGACCGGGATCCTGCGCTCCCGTTGCGAGGCGGCCGAGGAGCGGCTCGGACGACTGCGCCCGCGGCCGCAGGGTGCCGCTGCGGCGGAGGCGGCGACGCTCGCCATGGTCGCGGCGGCGCGACGGCCCGGCGAGGCGCTGGTCGCCTATCTGCGCTACGACCGCCAGCGCCGACCGGCGCTGCCGGACTCCACCGCGTCGCTCCGCGAACCGTCGTATCTGGCTTTCGTGCTGCCGGTGGGGGGTCATGATCCCCGCGTGGTGAACCTCGGACCGGCCGCCGAGCTGGAGCGGCTGGTGCGTACCTGGCGTGACGAGGTGGCGCTGGGCAATCGCGTGCCGGGCCGCGATGCCCGCGAGGCGGCGGCAGCGTGCCGCCGAGCCGGCGCGGCGCTGCGCGCGCGAGTGTGGGATCCGATCGCGACCGAGCTGGGGCCGGCGACGCGGGTCGCCGTCGTGCCGGACGGTCCGCTCCACCTGATCAACCTTGCGGCCTTGCCGGTCGGCGCGGATCGGTACCTGGTGGACGACGAACGCCTGGTCGTCGTCCTGGGCACGGAACGCGATCTCCTACGACTGGCGCCGTCGCGGGCGGCGCCTGGCGAGCTGATCGCCTTCGGCGCCCCGGCGATGCCCGAGGCTCTCGGACCGCTGGCCTTCGCGCCGCTGCCTGCGTCGGCGCAGGAGGTCACCGACGTCGCGGCAGTCTGGCGCCGGGCGCATGCCCCCTCCCTCCTTGACGAGGCCGTGGTCACCAGGATCGGCGAAGCAGCCAGCGAGGCGGCGTTCAAGACGCTCTCGCCCGGGTTCGGCACCGTGCACCTCGCCACCCACGGTTTCGTCCTGGACGACGACGCCGTCGCCGCGCTGCCGGGCCAGCGCGGCGTGGGCGGGCTGCAAGCGGAGGAGCGTGCGATGACGACGCTGCCCGACGCGGCCAACCCGATGCTTCGCGCGGGTCTGGTCCTGTCGGCGGGCGACGGCGAGGACGGCATCCTCACGGCCGCCGAGATCGCCTTGCTCGACCTCGACGCGGTCGAGTGGGTGGTGCTCTCCGCTTGCGGAAGCGGCCTCGGGCAGACGCAAGCCGGAGAGGGCGTCTTCGGCCTGCGCCGGGCCTTCCGCCTCGCCGGCGCCCGAGGGCTGGTGGCGAGTCTCTGGCCGCTGGCCGACGACCAGACTCGCGACTGGATGCTCGCCCTCTACGACGCCCGTGCAGGTCTCGGTGACGATCTCGGCGCGGCCGTCTGGCAGGCGAGTCGCGCGAGACTGCAGGCGCGGCGCGGCGCCGGCCTAGACACCCATCCGCAGACCTGGGGCGGGTTCATCGCCTGCGGCGACTGACACCTTCCGCGATTACCTGCCGACCGCGTGCGCTTTCCGGCGCGTGGCGTGTTGTCCCTTCCAGACGGCTAGACAGGACTTCCGGCCTCAACAGAGAGGGCGAACAATGCGATGGCGAGACTGGCAGCTTGCGCCGGCAAGCACGCCGGCAACAGCGCGCCTGGCGACCGCGCTACTGGCGACCGCGTTGCTGGCGACCGCGTTCGGCGGCGTCCGCAGCCCCAATACCGTGGTCAGCTCGGTCGAGGGTTGTGCGGGGGCGGCCGCCAGCGGCGGCGGCGTGATCGCCAACGGCACCGCAGGCCAGCCCGGCGCTGTGGGTGTCGCCTCCGGTGGCGGGCTGGTCCTATACGGCGGGTTCTGGGGACCCTGCACCGGACCAACGACGCCGGTCGATCTCCCCGAGGCGATCCTGCGCACCGAACTACAGGCCAACTACCCCAACCCGTTCAATCCCCAGACCCGGATCGCATTCACGGTGTCGGCGCCGTGCCGCGTGGTGCTCGACGTCTTCGACGCACGGGGCCAGCTCGTCCGCACGCTCGTGGACGAGGTCAGACCGGCAGGTCGCCACGGCGAGATCTGGGACGGAACCGACTTCGGCGGCCGGCGCGTGTCGTCCGGCCTTTACTTCGCACGCCTGCGCGCAGGCGACTACGTCTCCGTCAGGAAGATGACCGTCGTCAAGTAAAGAGGAGGGTTTGGCAATGTACTCGCGCGTGACGCATCTGTTCGTGGTGGCCGCCTGCCTTGCGCTGGCCACGAACGCCTTCGCGGTCGGACCCCAGGTGATCAACTACCAGGGCACGCTCACCGACGACCAGGGGAATCCCCTGGAGGGCACCTATACGCTCGTCTTCAAGATCTACGCGGCCCCGAGCGGCGGCTCGGCGCTGTGGACCCAGACGTCGTCGAACGTCATGGTGACCGACGGGCTGTTCAACGTCGTGCTCGGCACCACCGCCTTCCCGGCGAATCTGTTCACCGGCGCCGACCGCTGGCTCGGTATCGCGGTGGGCAGCGCTACCGAGCTCACCCCGCGGATGCGCTTCACCTCGGTGCCATGGGCCATGCGGGCGACGGTCGCCGACACGGCGCTCGTCGGCGTCTCCAGCACACCGGGCTGGACCATCAGCGGCAGCAACATGTACTCGGCAGTTTCCGGGAACGTCGGCATCGGCAGCACGTCGCCGGGCAAGAAGCTCCAGGTGGGCAACAACACCTCGCTCAACGCCGAGGGCATGATCCGACTCGGCTCCCACTCGGGCACCAACGGTTCGAATCGGCTCTGGGACATCGGCGTTCCCGAGACCGACGGGGTCTCCTCGGGCATCGGCTATTCGTTCATCGTCGACGACACACAGAACGACACCGAGGCCGAGTTCATGGTGAAGTGGGGCACCGGGTACGTCGGCATCGGCACCACCGCGCCGGTCGCGCCGTTGCACGTCTATCGCCCCATCGACTCCGACGCGACGGCCACCCTCGAGGTGCAGACGCAGGCCAGCTACGGCACCTTGACCCGCACCACGACCATGACCATGGACAACGGCAAGATCAACGTCGCGGCGAGCCTCGGCTCGGTTAACCTCCAGCTCAACAACGAGGCGGCCGGCAACGTGCTCATCGCGACCGGCGGCGGCAGCGTCGGCATCGGCACCTCCATGCCGGGCGCCAAGCTGGACGTCGCCGGGACTGCCCGTGTCGACATCCTCGAGATCGCCGGCGCCGACCTGGCCGAGAAGTTCCCCGTGAGCGAGCAGAGCGAACCGGGAACCGTCGTGGCGATCGATCCGCGGCGGCCGGGGTCGCTGCGGCCCTCGAGCGCGGCTTATGACACGCGCGTGGCCGGCGTCGTGAGCGGCGCCGGCGGCCTCAGCGTGGGCGCGGTGCTGGGGCAGTGCACGCCGGAGGCCGACGCGCAGCCGATCGCGATGAGCGGCCGCGTCTGGACCTGGTGTGACGCCGCCAATGGCGCCATCGAGCCGGGCGACCTGCTCACGACGTCGTCGCGGGTCGGCCATGCCATGAAGGCCCTCGACGCGGACCGTTCGCACGGCGCGGTGCTCGGCAAGGCGATGACCGGCCTCGCGCGCGGCGAGACCGGCCTGGTGCTGGTGCTGATCAACCTGCAGTAGCCCGGGGGCTGATCATGAGAATCGCGTGGTGCACAACGCTCGCGATCCCCATCCTGGCGGTGCTGGCCGCGGCCCACGCGGCGGCCGCGTCGCTCGCGGCGGCGCAGGGGCGGCCGGCGGCGTTGGTCGTCCCAACGGCTGGCGGCGGTTATTGTCTGGCGGGCGCCGACGACCGGCTGTTGCCGGTCGCGGTGTATCAGCCGGATGACGAATATGACGAGCGGATACCTGACCTCCGATACATCCTGGACGACTACGCACGCCGGCTCGCCCGCCACGAGTCCTTGACCATCGACCGGCCGATGACCCTCAAGGGCATCGACGCCACCGTGAGGCCACAATCATGAAGGCACACAAGATCATCATGGCCGCCGTCGTGCTCTGCGCCCTCGTGGCAGCCCCCCTGGGCACGGCGGCGGCCGCGCCGCCCACAGTTCCGGTCTGCGTCCTGCTCGCCCCCGGCGCCACCCTCGATTTCGGGCTCGGCCCCCAGGGCCGGACGGGGATCGCCGACTTCGATGCTCGGCTGGCGTCGGCGGGCGCCGTGAGCGTCGAGCCCGCCCTGAAGTCCCCGCCCCGAGGCGACGGCGAGCCCGCGCAACGTCTGCGGCGCTATCTGCGCGTCGACTGCGCGACCAGCCTGGAGCGAGCGGCGCTGGTCCAGTTGCTCGCGGGCTCTCCGGTTGTCGAACTCGTCGAGGTGCTCGACTGGATCCCGCTCGCGTTCATTCCCGATGACTCTCTCTATTTCTCGCAGTGGGCGCACGCCAACACCGGTCAGGCCACCGTGTACGGGAGCGACGACCACGTCGGCACTCCGGACTGCGACACCGACACCGACCTCGCCTGGGACTACTCCGTCGGCGCGACCACGATCACCATCGCGATCGTCGACACCGGCGTTGATTACACGCACCCGGAGTTCGACGGGCGTATCGTCCCCGGCCATGACTTCGTGAACGACGACGCCGATGCCATGGACGACATCGGGCACGGGACCTGCTGCGCCGGCATCGCGGCGGCCAACACCAACGACGACGCGGGCATCGCGGGCGTGGCCTGGCTGCCGCGGATCATGCCGGTCAAGACCTTCAACGCCCAGGGAGGCATGCCGAACTGGTGCGCCGACGGCATCGTCTGGGCCGTCGACCACGGGGCGGACATCCTGTCGTGTAGCTGGGGGTCGCCGACCGACTGGTCCTTGATCCGCGACGCTGTCGCCTACGCGTACGGCGAGGGCGTGCCCCTCTTCTGCGCTGCGGGCAACGCGAATCAGCCTGCTCTCAACTACCCGGCCGCGCTCACGCAGTACACCATCCCGGTCGGCGCCATGTCGCCCTGCAACGAGCGTAAGAGCCCGCAGTCCTGCGACGGCGAGACCTGGTGGGGCTCGAACTACACGAACCTCGCGTTCCTGTGTCCCGGCGTGCGCATGCACGCTCCCGACATCGTGGGGCCGGGCGGTTACGCGCCGGGCGACTACTGGCATGAGATGGGCGGCACGTCGGGCGCGACGCCGCACGCCGCCGGCATCGGCGCGCCGGTCCTCGCGCTCAACCCGGCGCTCACGCCGGCGCAGCTCGAGGGCAGGCTCGCCGCGTCGGCGCAGGACATGGGCCCTGTCGGCTACGACAGCGAACACGGGTACGGTCGCCTCAATGCGCACCTCGCGGTGCTGAGCGCGTTTGTCGTCCCGACCTACGTGAATGCGGCCAACGACGGCGTCGAGAACGGGTCGCTCCACCGGCCGTACCAGACCTTCGCGGCGGGTCTCGCCCATGTGCCCGAGTCAGGCACGCTGGTGGTGTTCGGCGGGGCGTATCCGGACGAAACGCTGATCATCGACGCGCCGGTGACCCTCATCGGCAAGGACGGGATCGCCCGGATCGGCAACTGACGACGCGACCTCGCGCCTCGACGATCGCCATCAACCGCGGCGTTGACCGTAGGAAGGTCGCCCTTTGACCGGCGCCGGCTTTCTGGTACACTCATGATGCGTGTGCTCCGGCTTCCCCAGTCGGAGAGAATCGTGGGGGGTATCCCATGCACAGATCGTCGAGTTGGCTGCCGTGCGCAGCCGCCGTATCCGTCTTGCTCCTGAGCTTCCACATCGTTCCTGGGGCCGGCGCCACTCCCGAGTGGCTCGCCGTGGCGCCGGCGCATTACGCGGGCGAATTCCAGCGGTTGGCCGACCATCGCATGGCGGAGGGTCTGTCGGCCGGAGTCGTCACGCTCGAATCGGTCTGGTCGCGCGATCTGGCCGGGGGCGATCCGCCGGCCCGGTTGCGCGCGTTCCTGCGTGAGGCGCAGGCTGGCGGCACGCGCTACGTGCTGCTCGGCGGGGACGCGAGCGTGGTCCCGGCGCGCGGGACCGTCGACGCGCCGAATTCGTATCCTGGTCTCAGCGACCTCTACCTCGTCTGCTTCGGCGCGGAGTGGGACGCGGACGGGGACGGGGTCTACGACGAGGTGCCCGGTCCCGACGACGTCGTGCCCGCCATGGCAATTGGGCGGGCGCCGGTTTGCGCGGCCTCCCAGGCGCGGGCATTCGTCGACAAGGTGCTCGCGTACGAGACGTCGTCGTCGGAGCCATACCGCCGCCAGGTGTTGCTGGCGGGCGTGGTTCTGACGCCTTACCCCTGGACTCCCGGCCAGCCAGTCCAGCTGGACATGGCGTCCTGGTGCGAGGACCTCCGGACGACATTCGAAGCGCCGCCTTTTGAGCTCGGCGTGCAGCGTCTGTACCAGAATCACGCGCCGTACGCGGGGGCAGAGTTGCTGTCGCCGGAGGAGTGGCTCGCGCGCCTGGCCACGGGCGATTTCGGCCTTGTCCAGGTCGGGTGCCGGGCCGACGCAGGTAGGTGGGAGTTTGGGTACGATGGGCAGGCCGCCGAGTACCTGACCCGCAACGACGCCAAGGAGACCACAACGGCGGGCCGCGGCTTCTTCATGCAGGCGCTCGCGTGGGACGGCGCCTCGCACGGGCCGGTCGAGGGGATGATGACGACGCTCGTGCGCGCACCCGCCGGCGGCTGCGTCGGCGCCGTCGGGTTCGCCGGGGCGCCGTACGTGGCGAGTTCCTACGCCGTCATGGCCAACTTCTGGGGCGCGGCCCTCGGGGATTTCCCGCGGGCCGGCGATGCCTGGGCCGCCGCCATCGACGCCATCCGGCACAATTACCCCGGCCGCAAGGCGGCCATCATCTACACCTGTCTCGGCGATCCGGCGCTGCGCGTCCAGCCAACGTTGCCGAACCGCGCGCGGGTCATGGCGCTGGCGCTGCAGGTCGCGCCCAATCCGTTCAACCCGGCCACGAACCTCGTTTTCGAACTGGATCGAACGACCCGGGTCCGGCTCGACATGTTTGACCTTCTGGGCCATCGCGTGGCGAGCCTGATCGATGAGGAACGGACCGCCGGCCGGCACGAAGTGAGCTGGCAGGGCCGCGACGACACCGGCGACGCCGTCGCCGCGGGCGTGTACCTCGCGCGGTTGAACACGCCCCTGGGAACCGCCACGCGGCGCCTCATCCTCGTCAAGTGATCGGCAGTTGCTCGTCGAGGGATGACCCGCGCGCTCCTGCAGGGCCCCGGCGCTAGTCGGGGCCTTGCGTCACCAGCGTCAGATAACTCGCGACCGCGCAGCGACAAAGTGATAACATCATATCGACGCCGTCAAACAAGGGGGATCTCGATATGCGCCAGGCTCTGCTCGCCGTCGTCACGCTCTGCGTGCTCTCCAGCCAGACCTTCGCCGGGACCTTCGCGGACGAGTACTTCGCGACCGGCCCTGATGGGCCGGTGACCTGCGTCGAGCGATGGCAAGGCGACGTCGTCGTCGCGGGTTCGTTCAAGCACATCGGCAGGACGACAGCGCAGGTGATCGCGCGCCGGGTCGGCGACACCGAATGGGAGCAGCTCGGTTCCACGCTGCCCCTCGATGCCGTGCTCGACCTTTGCGTGCACGACGGCGTCCTGTACGCGCTTGGACAGGTCACCATGGGCGGCCATTCGGTGTGGGGCTTCGACGGCGACACGTGGACGCAACTCGGGGGCGGCGTGAGCGGCCAGAAGCTCGCGAGTTACGGCGGCGATCTGTATGCCGGACCGGAACGCTGGACCGGCACCACGTGGGATAACGTGCTGCAGACCGACGGCTGGATCAATGACTTCGCGGAGATCGACGGGCGCCTGGTCCTGGGCGGGTCCTTCACGACCGCCGGCGGGCTGCCGATCCAGTACGTGGCGGCGTGGGACGGCCACCAGGTGAGCGATGCCTTTCCCGGTCAGGCCCGTACCGTCACCGAGCTCGAGGTCTTCCACGGTGAGCTCTACGCTGCCCGCTATGCCTACATGTCCACCCAGACCTGTCTCGTGCAGACCTGGAACGGCGAGGCCTGGGTCGATCAACCGTCGTTGCGCATGAACGACTTCACGCGAATGGTCACGTTGATGCGCGTGGAGGACGACCGCCTGCTCGTCGGGTACCGGAACCACGAGATCATCATCAGGGACTACGAGTCGTCGTTGCGCAGCTGGGACGGCCAGACGCTCACGACGATCTACCACGACTGGAGCCAGCATATCCTGCACGCGGCGCTACCCGAGGGCGATCGCTGGTTGCTCGCTGGAGATTTCGTCCGTCCCGGCACGAGCCCCTGCTGGAATCTCGCGTACTTCACGGGCGGTTCGCTCACGCCGGTCGCCGAGATCGGCCATGGCGCCAGTGGCGACGTCCTCACCCTCGCCGCAGACGCCAACACCCTGGTGGTGGGCGGGTCATTCGGGGCAATCGCCGGTATCTGGAGCCCTGGTGCCGCGTTCCTCGCGGACGGCATCTGGTCCGCCGCCGCCATGGGCGGACTCTACGATCTGGACTGGCAGGGGGATCGGCTCCTGGCACTGCGTTCGGACGCGCCGTTCGTTCCTTCCATCCACTACGCCTATTACCAGGACGGCGAGTGGCACCAACCGTGGCTCTTCATGGACTTCGGCGATTACGCGACCTCGATCGCCGGCTTCCAGGATCGGGTGTTCGTCGCGAGCGGTCCGACCATCTACGAGATCGTGAGCGACGTATTTGCGCTGCCGCACGCGAGCGTTCCCGCGGGCGAGGTCGCGGTCCTCGAGCGAGTCGGCGACATCCTGGTCGCAGCCGGGAATTTCACGGAGATCGACGGCGTGGCCGCCCGGAACGTCGCCTTCACGGACGGGGAAACCTGGTTTCCCCTGGGTGCAGGCGTGCCGGACGGAGTCTGTTGCGTCGGCGTCTGGCAGTCGCACCTGGTGGTGGTGTCCCGGGCCGCCTTCGAGTCCGCAACCGTTTCGATGTTCGACGGCTCACAGTGGCGGACGATCGGCGAGATCACGGGGAGCCACACCTGGTTCTACGCGCTGCAGGAATTCGAAGGCCGGCTCTACGTCGGCGGGCGGTTCGCGGCCGTCGACGGCGTCCCGGCGATGAACCTCGCCGCCTGGGACGGGACGCAGTGGCATGGCGTGATCTCGACGATGGAGCCGTGGTACGCCTCGATCAGTGCCCTGGCCGACCACGACGGCGCTCTCTGGATCGGCGGGAGCTTCGTCAGGATCGACGGCGTCCTCGACCACAACCTCGCCTGTTATCGGAACGGCGCGACCTCGGCGCCGGACAGCCCGCTCGCAGCCGACGCGCTGACGGTGACGGCGGCGCCGAACCCGTTCAACCCGCGCACCACGCTGCGTTTTTCGCTCAACACGGACGGGCGGGTCGAGGTCGCCTTCTTCGACGTGAAGGGTCGGCGGGTCGCCACGCTCCTCGACGAGCGCCTCGCGGCCGGCGCGCACGAAGTCACCTGGACGGCTGCCGATGACCGCGGTAGGCCGCTGCCCAGCGGCATATACCTGGCGCGGGTGCGGACCGACGGGCAGGTTGCCACGGCGCGCATCTCGCTGGTTCGCTGAGCGGCGGGATCAGCGGATCATGGTCACCCTGGCCGTGGTTTCCGAAGTTGGCGAGGTGATTCGCACCAGGTAGATGCCGACGGGGACGACGCGGCCGTCGTCGTCGTGGCCGTCCCAGCGCAGGTCGTGGCTGCCGGCGCTCATCTGGATTGAGGGCAACTCGCGAATTCGACGCCCCGCCAGGTCGAAGACCGCGGCCTGCACGAGTCCGTCTGTCGGGATGGCGAACCGGATCGACACCGCCCCGAAGCCCGGGTTCGGGAAGGCCCGCGCGCGAGAGGGCATCGTGCTCTGGCCCGGCGCGCAATCGGACGGCATGATCTGCAGGCCAACGCCCCGGTCGGCCACGAAGACGTAGTCGCCTTGCACGACCACCGCCACGGCCTCCTCCGGCACCAGGCCGTAGCCAACCGGGCGCGGGACTGCCGGATCCGCGATGTCGAAGACACCCACGCCCGCGCGACCGTCGGCGACGTACAGGCTCTCGCCGCGGCAGAACAGACGGTGAATGGATCCCGGCGTGGCTGTCCAGCCAACCAGACGAGGCTGGCTGGGGTCCGCGATGTCCACGACCTGCAGGCCATGCGTACCGCAGCCGATGTAGGCATGCGTGGGGGAGAGGACGACGGTCTGCGCGCCTTCCAGGTGGTCCAGCTGTCCGAGGACCACGGGCCGATCGGGGTCGCCGACATCGATCACCTGCAGGCCGCCTCCGACCACGTAGGCCAGGCCGTCTTGCACCGCCACGCCCGCCGCCTCGCGCGCCGTGATGGCCTGGCCGCGCAACCGCGGCGCTCGCGGATCGGCGATGTCGATCACGCGCAGGCCGCCCACCCCATCGGCGACGTAGGCGAAGTCGTCGGCGAGAGCGAGGCCGCGCGCATCGCCGGGCGTGGTCACGCTACCGATGACCTCGAGTTCCGTGGGCTTCGACACGTCGACGATCTGCAGGCCTGCGTGATACGTCTGGCGATGCTTGTGGACCACGTAGGCAAGCGCGTCTTCCACCACTATCTGCCGGACGTCTCCACCGGTGGTCATGATGCCGAGGGACGATGGTTGGCCGACGTCGCCGACATCGAAGACCCGCAGCCAGTATCCGTGGGACACGACGTAGGCCCGCGCACCCTCGACCGCCACGTCGGTGGCCGACTCCATGAAGCCCGGCTCCTGTCCCAGGATCCGCGGGTTGTCGCTGCGGGAGATGTCGAAGAGATGCAGATCACCTTCCCATTCCAGAGCCACCGCCCAGTCGCCGTAGATGGCGGCGTCTTCCAGAAAGCCGGCGACGATACCGCGACCCCGGGCGTCGGGTTGCCACGCATCCGAGAGGTCGACGACCTGGACCGCGTCATTCTCGTCAAGCGCAATGGCCCGCGCGCCCAGGATGGACAGTTGGTCGGTCAGTTCGGCCTGCGTGGAGACCAGGCGCGGTGCGTGGGGGGTCGACACGTCGACCACATGCAGCGCCTGGTCCCCCACCACGTAGGCGGCGGGGCCGGCAATCGACACCGTCCCCAGGATGTCGGCGATCTCCAGACTGCCGGCGACGTACGGCGCCGTCGGCTCGGCGACATCCACCACCACGAAGGTATGAATGCACGTGAGGTAGGCATGGTCTCCGGCGACGGCGATCGCGTAGGCCTGACCAGGGAGGGTCAGGCTGGCGACCAGTCGCGGCTGGTCGAGGTCGGCGATGTCGAAGATCCGGAGAACAGCTTCGCTGGCGAGGGAGAACAGCAGGTCGTGCGTCATCGCGAAGGCGGCGCCGCTGCGCGGCTCGATGTGGCCGCTCAGACGCACGTCCCGCGGGTCTGCGAGGTCGAGCAACTGCAGGCCATCGCCCGAGTTGTATACGCAACCGCGGTCTCCAGCGACGGTGATGTTCGACGCGTCGAAGAGGGTCAACGTATCGACCACCGCGGGGTGAACCGGGTCCGTCAGGTCGACGACATCAAGGCCCTCCCAGCCGGCCACGATGGCGTGCTGACCGCAGATCGCGACATCACGGGCTCTCGGGCGCAGCGTCAGCCCCGCGCTCCAGTGCATGTAGTCCTGGTACTCGACGCACTGGGCGGTTGCCCGTCCCGGCCCCAGGCCACCGAGCCAGGCGACCACGGCGATGACGACGACGTTACGCATGAAGCCCCCGCAGGCCGGTGCTCGAGAGTCGCATGGTAGACGAGCCGTGAGGCACTAGCGTACCAGGGTCACCCGGGTGATCTCCCTCCGCTCACCGGCATGCAGACGCGCAAGGTAGACGCCGCTCGGCAACGCGCGGCCGCCATCGTCGACGCCCGTCCAGCCGATGGCGTGCACGCCGGCGGGCAACACGTCGGCGGCGAGGACCGCGACGCGACGCCCCGCCAGATCGTAGGCCGCCAGTTCAGCCGCCTGCGCGGCCGCCAGCGTGAACGAGAATGTCACGCGGGGGTTGAACGGGTTCGGCGAGGCGAGCAGACAGCCGGCGGGCGGCAACAGCCCCGCCACCTCCGTCGTCGAGCACTCCAGCGGCAAGAATGCCAGGTAAGATCCGAAGTAATAATCGACAGGCAGGACGAGCCGGTCGGCGGCGAGGACGAGGTCCTCGGCCCCGTCGAGGCTGTAGGCGCTGCAGGGCAGCCAGCCGAGGTAGGCCGGCTGCGCCGCGTCGGCGAGGTCGATCGCCCCCGCGCCCTCGTTGCCCCACACATAGGCGACCTGCCCATCCAGAACCAGGCCCCGGATCTTCGCGCCTTCCCCGTAGGGATTCGGATCCGGAATAGCGAGGGCGGCAAGGTGTTGCGGTTGCGCCGGGTCGGCCAGGTCGTAGACGAGGAAGCGCAGGTACGGGTCGGATACGTAGAGGCGGCCGTGGTCGACCGCCAGATCCGAGATGACACCGTCCACGTCGAGTTGCCCGACGACGACGGGAGCCGCCGGATCACGGAAGTCGACAATATCGATGTTGCCCGGTTGTATTCCACTGGCGACGTAGACCCAGCCTGCACCGGCGGCGAGGGGGCCGGCAACGGGATAGCCCGCGAGGATTCCGGCGATGTCGGGCGCCTGCGGGTCCGCCACATCGATCCGCTGGACAGCGGCGACGGGACCTTGCTGGCTGGTCAGGTAGATGGTCTGCGGACCATCCCAGACCATCCTCCGGATGCCCACCACCGCGACGCTGCCGCGCACCACCGGCTGGGCGGGGGAGGCGGCGTCGATGATCACGAGGTCGCCTGAGGTCGCCGCCGCGACCAGGTTCGTGGGCCCGTCGGCCAGGTGAAGCGCCCGGCCGTTGAGCGGTAGCGGAGCGCCAAAGGTCAGGTTGCGAGCGTCGAAGTTGTAGAGACGGCTGGACAGGGTGTCGGCGTCGCAGATGTAGACGTGATCTCCCACGGCCGCCGCCTCGCCGTACCGGGCGTACACCCCGGGCGTCCGTGACACGGGGAGGTCATCCCAGCCGGTCCGCAGGACCTGGAGTCCGGACGTGAACGTCGCGACGAAGCAGATGTCGTCGCCGCGGACGACACCCTTGGGCGACCGGGAAGCGAACAGCGCGCCGCCGCCGGCAACCAGCGCGTACGGGTCCGCGCAGTCGAGCCACCGATATCGATCTGCCTGGCCGTAGCCCTCCACGATGGTCATCACCTCGCCGTCGCGAGAGGCCGTCCTGAAGTTGGCCGAGGAAGACCAGGAATCGGCGATCACCGGCGACGAGGGCGGTTGGTGGACGATGGACGCGACCAGGTAGCCGCCGCTGGTCGCCTCGCCGATCGCCACGAGGCATTGGCTGGTACGGTCGAGGGAGGTGACTGCGCTCAGGCCCGGGATCACCGCCGCCGGAGACGCCAGGATCGGGTCGGAGGGATCGTGCAGATCGACGGGCCAGACCCGATTGTCGTCGAATGTGCCGACGTAGCCCCAGTCGCCGACGATCTCGACGCAATCCGTCGCGACCGAGGTCGTCGTCGAGCCAAGCGCGACCGGCTGGTCGCCGGAGATGTCCCAGAGCACCACGTAGGACCAGTCCAGGTAATTGCGGCTCACCGTGAGGGCGCGATCACCATCCACCGCGATGTCCTGGATCCGCAGTCCGCCGGGCGAGACGGTCGAGCCAAGCAGCACCGGCTGCGCCGGGTCGGCGAGATCGAAGAGCACGAGGCTGGCCACGCTTCCGGCCACCAGGCGATCGCCGGCGACGACGAGATCGGTCGCGCCGGGTTCGGTCAGCGTCGACGTGAGAATCGGATTTGCCGGATCCGAGATGTCGTACGTGCGCAGGTGGGCGTTGGTGGTCGCGCTGAGATAGACGTGATGTCCGTGCAGAGCCACGCTGCTGGTCATGTCGATCTGCGGACTCGCGACGGCGTAGAGGATGGCCGGCGCGTCCCGGTAGTCGTAGCATTGCGCGCTCGTCATGGATGTCCCGGAAAGGACGATGGCCAGCGTGGCGAACCAGGCCGTGGACGACATCATGGATCCCCCCTTGACTGCCTCGCGGCGAACTCCAACACGACGCCGCAACCGCGCGGGCCGCGCCGTGATCCGCCAAACGACAGGGACGCAACACTATAACACGGTTGAAGCCATGGAATCAATGGTTGTCGCGGCATACCCCCGTGACGGCGCTAGTCCCGATCCAGCTCGACCTGATCTCTCAATCGCACATAGCGCGCGTCACCGCGGGCGACCTCGTCGCCGGTCATCTCCGCGGCGACCTGCGCCAGGTGCATCGGCGCCTGGTCGTCGCCGCCCTCGGCGGACAGCTTCAACCAGGCGTAGGCCTCGACAAGGTCCCGCGGTACCGCACGGCCGAGGGCGTAGTCCAGTCCGAGCCTGCACTGGCTCTGAACCTGCCCGTAACGCGCGGCGAAGTCGAAGTGGTAATGGGCCTCGGCGTCATTCTGTTTCACGCCTTTGCCCAGAGCATACGCCACGCCCATATGGGTCGACGCATCGATATCGCCCATCGAGGCGGCCAAGGTGTAACATCGGATCGCCTCGCCGGCGTCGACCTCGACGCCATCGCCGGACTCGTACATCCTGCCCAGGATGACGAGAGCTTCTCTGTCGAGCTGAGAGGCCGCCTTGCGGAGCCACTTGACGGCCTCGGACTCGTCTTTCGGGACGTGCTCCCCTTCGATCATGAGGACTCCCAGGGTCGTCTGCGCCTTCGCCATCCCCTGCTTGGCGAGTTTCTTGACCTCCTTCAATCCCTGTTGCTTCTCCTGGTCGGAGTTGCCGATGATCTGCGCGCAGGCGACGTCCAGGCGCCGCACGTCCGCATCACTCGCGGTGGGCCCTCTCTTTCCCAGGCTCGGCATGGACGGGACTCCGAGCGCCGATCGGGGAGTGTCGGGCGCGGGAAGACCCTGGATCTCCGCGGCGGTCTTCATCGCCCAGGCAAGATCGTCCGCAGACAGGGTGGCTTCGATAGCGTCGCGCCACCTCTCCAGGTCAGCCAGGCCGGAGGTGGCGGCCACGATGGCGCAAGCGCACGCATAGGTGGAGTCGGGACCGTCGCCGATGTCCACGAGGTGAATCCGCGACAGGGCATAGTAACCGAGGAAATGTCCATGGTTGGCGGCTCTCTTCGCCCAGCGGTGGGAGGCGAAGATATCTTGCGGAACGCCTTCGCCCTCGAGGTAGAGGATCGCAATCCCGGCCTCGGCGTCCGGCACCCGCTGCTCGGCGGCCCGCAAGTACCACGTGGCGGCTTCGACCGTGTCGGCCGCCGCGCCGTGGCCGCTGAGCAGACGGAAGCCCAGTTCGAACTGCGCCGCCGCCTCGCCAGCCTCGGCGCGGCTCCTGAGGTCGGCCGCCGGGTCAGCCGCGAACTGCGCGAGTGCGTGGCAAGGGAAGACGAGAAGGCAGGTGACCAGAAGCAGCTGGGCCCGGCGTTCCATCGTGTTGACTCCTCCGCAAGATGCGCCATGGTGATAGAATCGAGGCGGGAGAATCGTCAATGGCGGCCTGGCTGACAAGGTGTATTCGGGTCCGGAACGGGCCGACGAAATCGGTCGACTGGGGAGCGCTCAAGGGTTCCTTCCGCTGAGCGCGTCCTCGGCTCCATGCAACCTCGCGGCGCACGCGTCCCGGACGCATCCCCGCAGCCAGCGGTGCGCGAGGTCGGCGTCGAGCCGCGGGTGCCAGAGCATCGACACCGTGATCTCCGGCGGGGATACCGGCAGGGGAAAGGTCGACATGTCGTCGCGCAGGTTGCCGGTATGCCGTTCGGGGACGGTGGCGATCAGGTCGGAGGCCCGCGCGAGGGCCAGCGCGGCGGCGAAACCGACGACCACCACGACGACGTCTCTGGCCAGCCCGAGCGGCGCCAGGGCGTCGTCGACCGGTCCCCTGTCACGCCCCCCTCGCGAAATGGCGATGTGCTTGCCTGCCGCAAAGCGGGCGGGCGTGATGTCGCCCCTGGTCAACGGGTGCCCCTTCCGTACGACGCCGACGAAGCGATCCCGGAACAAGGCCTGCGCGCGTAATTCCGGTCCGGTCGTCCCTTCCACGACACCCGTTTCCAGATCGACGGTCCCCTCGCGAAGCGGCGTGCTGTCCTTGTCCGACTTCGGGACGAACTGCAGCCGCACGCCGGGGGCATCCTTGCCGACGCGCACGAGGAGATCCGGTCCGAAGTTTTCCACGAACCCGTCGCTGGTCCGTAGGGTGAACGTCCGGACCAGTTTCCCAAGGTCGAGCGCCTCGGCAGGGAGCAGCGCCGTTTCGGCGCCCTGCACGAGTTGACTCACCAGCCCGCGAAGTTCGACCGCACGGGGGGTAGGCACCAGCCCGCGTCCCGCTCTCACCAGCAAGGGATCACCGGTGGTCGCGCGCAGTCTCGCGAGCGCGCGGCTCATCGCCGACGGGCTGAGCCCCAGCCGCCCGGCAGCTCGCGCCACGCTGCCTTCCGCGAGCAGCACCTCCAGGGTGTAGAGCAGGTTGAGATCGGGCCTCGTCATGGCCCGACCATACCACAGCCAAAGCAAGATATGGCGTCAAATGCACGTATGAAGTGCAAGTGGTGCGTCTACCGCCATGTCGTATACGCAGCTACGGTGACGGAAAGCACGAGACGGCGACCAGCAGCAATCGAGGTGCAACTTGAAGTCAAACAACACGTTACGAGGTGAGAACAGCGCCGGCAGGGTGTTGCAGGCCCGGTCGCCGCGGTGGGCGCTCGCCAGCCTTTCGCTTTCCATGCTGCTCTCCTCGCTCGGCACCAGCATCGCCAACGTCAGCCTTCCGACGCTGACCCGGGCGTTCGACGCCTCCTTCCCGGCTGTCCAGTGGGTGGTCCTCGCCTACCTCCTGGGCGTCACGACCATGGTCGTCAGCGCCGGGCGGCTCGGTGACCTCACCGGCCGTCGGCGGCTGCTACTGGTCGGCATCTCGCTGTTCACGGCGGCGTCGGTCCTGAGTGGCGTCGCGTCGACGCTCGGACTGCTCGTCGCGGCCCGGGCGGCGCAGGGCCTCGGTGCCGCGGTCATGATGTCCCTCACCATCGCCTTCGTCGGCGAGACCGTCCCGCGGTCGGAGACCGGACGCGCCATGGGTCTGCTCGGGACCATGTCCGCGTTCGGCACCGCGCTCGGGCCGTCGCTCGGCGGCGTCCTGATCGGCGGGTTCGGGTGGCGGGCGATCTTCCTGGTCAACGTCCCGCTCGGGATCCTGGCCGGCCTGCTCGCCTGTCGTTTCCTGCCCGTCGACCGCCGAAAGGCGCCGACCGAGCGGGTCGGCTTCGACCACGGAGGCTCGCTGTCGCTGGCACTTACGCTGGCGGCCTATGCGCTCGCCATGACGATCGGTCGCGGCCGTCTTGGCCCGGTCAATCTGGCCCTCCTGCTGGCCGCGGCCCTCGGCGTCGCTCTCTTCGTGCGCGCCGAAACAAAAGCCGCCTCGCCGCTGATCCGTCTGGCGATGTTCCGCGATCGAGGGCTGGGCGCGAGCCTTGCCATGAGCGCGATGGTCTCGACGGTGACGATGGCGACGCTGGTGGTCGGACCGTTCTACCTCTCTCTCGCGCTCGGGCTCGACGCGGCTCGGTCGGGACTCATCCTGTCGTTGGGCCCGCTGGCCGCGGCGTTGACCGGACTACCAGCCGGCCGCCTGGCGGACCGCATCGGCGCCCGACGACTGACCATCGCCGGACTTGGCGCGATGGCAGCCGGTTCCTGCGCCCTCGCGCTGTTGCCCGCGTCACTCGGCGTCCCCGGCTACGTCGCCGCCGTCGTCGTCCTCACCGCCGGCTACGCGACGTTCCAGACGGCCAACAACACCTCTGTCATGGCCGACGTCCGCCCGGACCGGCGGGGCGTCGTTTCCGGAATGCTCAACCTCTCTCGCAACCTCGGGCTCATCACCGGCGCCTCCGCCATGGGTGCCGTGTTCAGGTTCGCCTCGGCGTCGGCTGATCTCGCGACGGCGCCTCCCGAGGCCGTTGCCCACGGCATGCGGGTCACGTTCGCGGTCGCCGCGATCCAGGTCGTGGTTGCGTTCGTCGTGGCGCTGCGCAGGCGAGGAAGCGCTGGCGGCGGGATCACGGCAATTCCAGAGCGTGAGTTGCGCGGCATCAGGGCGTCAACGTGAGCTAGTCTGACCAGGGGGCCGCCCTCACGGGGCCCAGTTTCTGACCTCGCTCTCCAGGCGGCGCCGGACCTGGGGCCACGCGACTCCGGAGAGCATCCGTGGCATCGGTTCGGCCTCAGCGTCGTCGAAGTAGACGAGGCTGCGAAGGAGATGCATGGCGTTGAACTCCGTACCTCGGTAACGCTGCTGCACGACCGCCATCAGGTCGCCGAAGGTCGCACCCGTCTCGAAGTACGCGTGCAGGTCGACGAAGTCCTTCTTGCTGCCGCGGCCGGCGACGGCGATGACCTTCATCGCGGCGATGTCACGCACGTCCGCCAGCTGAAGTCCCCGATAAACGACGGTTTCGTACAGGAAAGGCACCTCGGATCGTAAAAAGCTCAGCCGGACTCCTTGCAACATCGCGTGCAAGGTCCCCGCGGACATCGACTGCACGTCCAGGTGGCCGACGTCTGCGAGCGACACTCGCAATGCCGTCTCGTCGAACTCGCCGTGGCGGAAGAGGTCCAGGTCGAGCGAGATGCGATGTCCCAGCTGGAGGGCCAGCGCTGTCCCGCCCGCCAGAACCCAGTCATCCAGGATGCCAGCGCGCGCGAGGCGTCGCACCACGGCCCACGCTCCGGTCGACAGAACCCTCGGGTTCACGGGGTGTCTCCCTTTTCCTGCAGCACCAGGCTCCAGAACCGACTCACGCGAGGGCTCATGCTGCGATGTTGCGCCGCCAAGGCGATGGCCTCGTCGCCGAAATACCGCCGAACCCACCGGTTCTGTTCGAGATCCCCGAACTCCAGGACCCGGCGCAGCACCCATTGCGGATTCTCCACCAGATGGCGCTGCTCCAGCTCCACGTCCCAGAACAGCGCGGCGATCCGGTCGACGAGATCGCGATCATCGCGAGGATCGTCCTTGCCGGCGCGCGGCTCGAGGCGGATCTCGAGCTGGGCGTCCAGGGCCTCGGCGAGACGGCGTAGGGTGCGCACCTCGAACCGATCCCATCCGCTCTCATAGCGGTGAATGGCAGATTCGCTAGTCCCCACAAGGTCGGCCAACTGCTTCAGAGACAGACCTTTGGCTTTGCGGAGCTGCCGGAGAGCGGGCCCGAGCGGCGTGGAAAGTGAGCTCGAATAACTTCTCATATATGATAATTTACATGGACTGGTGCCAAGCGTCAAGCGTCCAGGCCGCGATGACGTGCCAGGCGGTCCATGGGGCGACTGCGATTTTCATTCAACGGCGATTGCCCAAATCTGGTCATTGGCCATGTCCGGTCGGCTCCCCGATGGATTTGCCGGGCGCGGGGGCATACCTTGGGAGAAACCGTCGAGTTTACCCCCGCCCCGGAAGCTGGACCGCCACGTGACCGCTGCCGCCACACCCCTGCTGCCCATGAGCCGCGCCGAGTTGACGGCCCGCGGCTGGGACCGGTGCGACGTCATCCTGGTGACGGGCGACGCGTACGTCGACCATCCTTCCTACGGCGTCGCCCTCATCTCGCGCCTGCTCGAGAGCAAGGGCTGGCGTGTCGGCATCATCGCGCAGCCCGACTGGCGCGAGGTCGAGGACTTCAAGCAACTTGGCGAGCCGCGCCTGTTCTTCGGCGTCACCGGCGGCAACGTCGATTCGCTGGTCGCGAACCTCAGCTCGGGCAAACGCCGCCGCAAGACCGACGAGTACGCTCCCGGGGACCGGGCGGGACTGCGCCCCGACCGCGCCACCATCGTCTACGCGAATCGGCTGCGGGAGGCGTACCCCGAGACGCCGATCGTCCTCGGCGGCCTCGAGGCGAGCCTGCGTCGTCTGGCTCACTACGACTACTGGGACGACAAGGTACGCCGCTCCGTGCTGCTCGACGCGCGGGCGGACATCCTGGTCTACGGCATGGGCGAGCGGCAGGTGGTGGAGATCGCCGAGCGGCTGGATCGCGGCGAGGCCCTCGACGACGTGCGCGGCACGGTGGTGGCGCGTCCGGCCGCCGAGGCGCCGGCGCACGCCGTGGTGCTGCCGGCCTACGAGAAGGTCGCGGACGACAAGGTGGCGTACGGCGAGGCGTTCCGCCTGAGTTACGCGAACATGGATCCGGGCAGCGCGCGGACGCTGGTGCAGGCGCACGGCGACCGCGTGGTGATCCAGCATCCGCCCGCCGCGACGCTGGCCGCCGCCGAGCTCGACGCGTTGCACGGCTTGCCCTTCGCCCGCCGCTGGCACCCCCGGTACGACGCCCTGGGCGGCATCCGCGCCTTCGAGACCGTCCGCCACTCGATCATCTCGCACCGCGGCTGCTGCGGGGAGTGCTCCTTCTGCGCGATCACCTACCATCAGGGGCGCATCGTGCAGTCGCGCAGCGAGGCCTCGGTCCTCGACGAGGTGCGCGTGGTGGCCGCCCAGCCGGAGTTCCGCGGCACCATCACCGACATCGGCGGGCCGACGGCGAACCTGCACGCCGCGCACTGCAAGCGCTGGGACCGCGACCGCACCTGCGCGAACCGTCGTTGCCTGGTCCCGGAGAAGTGCCCGAACCTCGAGCTGGGCTACAACGACTGCATCCAGCTCTACCGCAAGGCGGCGAAGGTGCCCGGCGTGAAGCACGTCTTCCTCGGCAGCGGCCTGCGCCACGATCTGCTCGCCGGGCCGGCAGCCGACGCCTACCTGCGCCAGATCTGCGCGCACCAGGTCAGCGGCCTGCTGAAGGTCGCACCCGAGCACTGCGACGACGGCGTGCTGCGTCTCATGAACAAGCCGCGCTTCGCGGTGTACGAGGAATTCGTCAAGCGCTTCCAGGCGGCGGCGAAAGCCGTCGGCAAGAACATCTACATCGTCAACTACTTCATCACCTCGCACCCCGGCGCGTCGTTGCGCGAGAACCTGAAGCTCGCGCTCTACCTCGCCAAGCGGCGCATCAAGCCCGAGCAGATCCAGGATTTCATCCCGGTGCCGGGCACGCTGGCCACCTGCATGTACCACACGGGACGCGATCCCTTCACCGGCAAGCCGGTGCACGTCGCGCGGGGCGAGAAGGAACGCCGCCAGCAACGGGCGATGATCCAGTACGACCAGCCTCGCAACCACGACCTGCTGGTCGAGGCGCTCACCGAACTGGACAGCCTGCACGTGCTGCACAAGTTCGAGCAGGCGTCGCAGCCGCGGCCGCGGCCGGGCGCGCCGCGGGGACCGCGCGATGTCCGCGAACAGCGTAAGCCCCGAGGCCAGCGCAAGACACAGCGAGGTCGTCGCCGATGAGACCCACGCCGCGCCCCGCGTTGATGCGGACGGTGCTCCTGGACAACCTTTTCGCCCTGTGGAGCAAGCTGGCCGCGGAGCCGGCGCTGCCACACCTGGACCGCTGGCTGGCGCGGGAACTCGGGCCGCAAGGAGACCTGGGCGGCATGCACCGGCCGCAGCGGCTGTGGCTGGGCGAGCAACTCGCCGAGGGCGTGCGTTTCGCGGCCCTGGCGCTGTTCGCGGAGACGGCGGGCGTGGCGATCGCCCGCGCGCTGTCCGCGTGGCAGGCGCCGCCAGAGGACGACGGCCTCTGGCCGCAACTGCGGACGTTGCCGCCGGAGTCCCTGTTCTTCTGGGTGTTCCTGCGCCAGCGCCACGACGGCGCCCGGCGGCCGCGCCTCGCCGAGCCGGGGCCCGACGCGATGAAGGTCTGGTCCGCGCTGCGCGCGCGCTGCGACGGCACAACCGATCCCGCCGCGCGGTTCCTCTGGGCCGGCGTGCCGCCCTGGTTCGTGGCGCCGCTGGCGCGCCGGACCAAGGCGAGCGGATGGACGCCCGACCAGGTGCGCCGGTTCCAGGACCGGCAGGCCTCGCGGTCCCCGCTGTGGTTGCGGATGAACCGTCCCGAGCACGCGGAGAAGATTATCCGGGAGCTGCGGCGGGCACAGTTCACGGTCGCCCAGGAGGACGACGCCCTGGCGGTCGTCGGCGAGCAGGGCATCTACGAGTTGAAGTGCTACCGCGAGGGCCTGCTCGAGGTGCAGGACCTCGCGAGCCAGGCCATCGGCCGCGCCGTCGCGGCGGAGCCCGGCCACTTCGTGTGGGATTGCTGCGCTGGCGGCGGCGGCAAGAGCCTGCAGCTGGCCGCGGGCATGGCTGGCCGCGGCGCCGTCTACGCCACCGACGTCCGCGAGGCGCCGCTGGAGGATCTGCGCCGACGGGCGAAGCGGGCCAGCTTCCGGTCGATCCGCGCCCACCTGTGGGACGGCGAGTCGTTGCCGGATTTCGGTTCCACGGTCGCCAAGCGCGGCGGGTTCGACCGCGTGCTCGTCGATGCACCCTGCTCGGGCAGCGGCACCTGGCGGCGCAATCCGGACGGGCGCCTGCGGCCGCTGGCGAGCGAGTTGCCGGAGCTGCGCGCGCGCCAGCTGCGGCTGTTGCGCCTGGCGGCCGAGGCGGTGCGTCCCGGGGGACGGCTGGTGTACGCCACCTGTTCCTGGCTGTGCGAGGAGAACGAGGACGTCGCCGAAACCCTGCTTGCCGAACGCGGCGACTTGGCACTCCTTTCGCAGGCCGGGCACGGAAATCCGCATGCCGATGCCGACACGGCGTTCACCGCCGTGTTCGGCAAGCAACCCGTCGGAAGGACCTAGGAGTGGCCCTGACCCTCACTGACCTGTCGGGCGTGAGCTACGCCGACCTCGCGGCCGCCTTCAACGCGGCCTTCGCCGACTACACCCTGGCCTCGGAGGCCAAGAGCGAGGACTGGGTCCGCAACCGCCTGGCGAAGAACGCTTACGACCCGGCGTGCAGCGCGGGGGCCTTCGACGGCGACCGGCTGGTCGGCTTCATGCTCCACGGCGTGGCGGACTGGCGCGGCGAGCGCATCGCCTTCGACGCGGCGACCGGCATTCAGCCCGAGTACCGCGGCCAGGGCCTGGCGAGCCGGCTCTTCGAATTCGCCAGGCCGCGCCTGCGCGAGCGCGACGTGACGCGCTGCATCCTGGAAGTGCTCAAGGACAACGAGGCGGCAATCCGGTCCTACCACAAGATGGGGTTCGCGATAACCCGCGAGTTCGCCTGCTTCGAGTTGCTGCTCACCGGCGAGCGGCCGGCGGGCGAGAGCGACCCGGAGATCTTCACCATGGGCAAGGAGGCGCTCGACGCCTTCGAGGACCAGCGCAGCTGGATCCCGTCCTGGGAGAACAGCTTCGCCTCGATCCGCCGCATCCCGGACACCATCTACATCCTGGTCGCCGTCGACCAGGGCCGCCCCGCGGGCCTGCTCGTCTATTACCCGACGTTGAACTGGTTGATGAGCATCATCGTCCGGCAGGAGTCGCGCGGCCGGGGCGTCGGCGGCCGGCTCCTCGACGAACTCCTGCGGCGCCTGCCCTCGTCCCACGAGCGCATCCGCGCCATCAACTGCCTGCGGGACGACCACGGTCTCATCAAGTTCTTCACCCGCAGAGGGTTCGTGGAGTTCGCGGCGCAGTACGAGATGAGTCGTCCCATCTGATTTCAGTCCTGCCGGAGCGCCCGCAGCATGGCGATCTTCGCGAGGAGGGCGTCGCGCTGGTAGGGCTTCCGGATCAGCTCGGTGTAGGGCTGGCGGAGCGTTCCCAGGTGCACCGACTCGGTGCTGTATCCCGTGCTGAAGAGAATCGGCGTGCGCGGCGCGAGGCGGCGGATGTGGTCGTGGACCGCCTGGCCGCTGCGCCGCGGCATCACCAGGTCGAGCATCACCAGGGCGATCCGGTCCGCATGACGGTCGAACAGTTCGGTGGTCTGCTCCCCATCGCGCGCGACGAGGACCTCGTACCCGGCGGCTTCGAGGGTCTGGCGGGCGAGGGCGGCTACGGACTCGTCGTCCTCGGCGATCAGGATGGTGCCGCTGCCGCCGGCGGCTGACCGGTCGCCCGTCGACGGTCGTTCGCCAGAAATCTCCGCCACCACCGGGAAGTAGATGCGGAACGTGGTGCCGCATCCGGGTTCGCTCTCGACCCGCACGATTCCATTGTGCTGGCGCACCACCCCGTAGACCATCGCGAGGCCGAGCCCCGTGCCCTGGCCGACTTCCTTGGTGGTGAAGAAGGGCTCGAACGCCTGCGCCAGCGTTGCGCGGTCCATGCCAACGCCGCTGTCCGCGACCTCGATCATCGCGTAGCGGCCGGGCCGCTCCTCCGTGAGGACGACGTCGCTGGTCCGGATGGCGAGCTGCCCACCCTGTGGCATGGCGTCGCGCGCGTTGATGCACAGGTTCACGACCACCTGCTCCACCTGACCGGTATCTGCGCGCACCGGCCCGAGTCCCTCGCCCGGCGTGAAGGTCAGCACGATGTGCTCGCCGATGACCCTGTCGATCATCTCCAGCAGGCCGCCTGCCAATTCGTTGAGGTCGATGACGCTGGGCTCGAGGATCTGCCGGCGGCTGAAGGCCAGCAGCTGCTTGATCAGTCCTTCGGCCCGGCGCTCGGCCCGCTGGATCGCCGCGAGATAGCCGCCGGCCTCGCTCCCGGCGTCGAGGGTGTCGGAGAGCATCTCGGCGTAGCCGCTGATGATCTGCAGCAGGTTGTTGAAGTCGTGCGCGATGCCGCCGGCCAGCTGGCCGATGGCTTCCATCTTCTGGGATTGCTGGAACTGCGCCCGCAGTTCCTCGCGTTCGGTGATGTCGGAGATGAACCCCTCGAGCCGGAGCAACTCGCCGTCCGCGTCGAAGACGCCCACGCCGCGTTCCCAGACCCAGCGCTCGGCGCCGCCGGCGGTGCGGATGCGGTACTCGAACTCGAAAGGTTCGCGTCGCGCGAGGGCCACCTGGATGGTGGTCCAGATCCGGTCGCGATCATCGGGTACGATGAGGTCGGCATACGCCAGCTTCGCGTTGTGCAGGAGGTCTTCCGGCGGGTGCCCCGTCAGTTCGAAGCAACCCCGGCTCACGAACACCATCGTGTACTGATGATCGTTGCGGCAACGGTAGGCCATGCCGGGGAGATTGCCGAGCAGCGTCGAGAGCGCGCGTTCCGATTCGAGCAGGGCGGATTCCGTGGCCTTGCGCTCGGTGACGTCGCGGATGCGCTCCACGACGTGAGTCACCCGGCCCTCGGCGTCTCGCAGGGGCCGCGAGCTGATCTCGTGGGTGTGTCCCGCGGCGGGGTCGATGATCTCCTTGAGCACGGGCCGGCCCGTCGCGAACACCTGCTCGGCCGGACACTCCGGGCAGGGCGATTCCTGGCTCTTGAAACAGGTGAAGCAGGTCTTGCCGGCGAATTGACCGGCGACATCTGCGTTGGACATCACGACGCGGAAGTCGCGGTCGATGACCAGGATCAGGTCAGGGAGCGCGCGCAGGATGCTCGTGACCATGTCGTCACGCGGCGGCTGGGACATCACCCCATCTCCCTTGCTGCCCGAGGGAACCAGATCCTAGGGCGGCCTGGCGACGTCGTCAATGAAGCAACGGCGACCGTGGCGGCGCCGGCCGCGCCGTCGGTCGGCGTCGGATCCGGTCGCGCACTCGCCGCGCGGCCCCGATGGCCCAATACTGTGGTCGAGGTCAGCGATCGAGAGGGACGGGAACCGGCACGCGGCACCACGGGAGGCGACCTGTGATCACCCTCGCCGAGATCGACGAGATCTGCGCCATCGCCGATCCAGCCCTGCGCAACCTGCGCATCACCGAGTGCTACCACCGCCTGGCGAACGCCTTCGCCGCGACCGGCGTCGAGGGCGCGAACTGGTGCGCCTTCGCCACCTGGGCGTCGCGCCAGGCCGGTAGCACCATCCGCGGGGAGGATCTCCTGGACCGCTTCGCCGCCAGGTCGCGAGCGGGTTCCGTATGGCACCCGGCCCGCGCGATCTGGCGGTGGTTCGTGCGCCGCGGCCTGTTCCGACCCGAGACCCGTCTCGGCCGCGTGGTCCGCGAGGTCCACACCCCGTTCGATGCCTTCGAGCGCGCGAGCGAGGCCGTCGCGCGCGGCAACCTCAAGGTATTCGCCGAGATCGGTCGCGAGTTCGCGCGTTATCTCGCCGTGGCGCCGGGGCCGCTCGACCTCGAGGTCTTCCTGCGCCCGCTACGCGTCGGACCGCCGCAGGACGGCCAGGACGAGCTTCGTCGCGCGTTCACGCACTACCACCAGCACCGGTTGGAGACCGCTGCGGGAACCCGGCGCGCGCTCGTCCTGCTGGCGAACCTCGAAATCGGACGCCACGAGCAGACGCGATTGCAACCGGAGATCGCGGCCGCGCTCGAAGCCGTACCCGCGACGGCGTTCGACCTGGGTTCGCGCGTGCTGCGCATCCTGCTCCCCGGCGTCGCCAGGCACGGAGGCTGGGCGCGTCGTCCCCTCGGCGCGATCCTCGCCGCGATCGCGACCAGGTATCGGCGTCATGCCGACGAGCTGGCGCGGGGGGTGGTCACCGAGGCGCTCATGGTCCTCACCGTGCCGCCCGGTCGCGTGTTGCAACTCGGCTGCCACCTGCCGCTGCCCGTGCCCGCCGAATTCGCCGCGTCCGCCTTTCCCGAGCTCCGGGGTTTCTGGGACGACGTCACCCGCGGGCGCCTTCCCGGCGACTGCGGCGCCGACGACTGGGGTGATCTGCCCCAGCGGATGCACTACATCCTGCACCTCTTCGCCGCCTGCCACGACGCCGCCGATCTCTTCACCAGCCCATTCGCGCCGGCGCAGGTCGCGCGGATCCGTGCCGGCGTGGTGCCGGACGGCTCGCTCTAGCCGCCATCCCTCGAGTTCGCCCCCCCCCTGGACGACGGTCGAAAATTTCCCCTTGCGTGAATTCTGTACATGAACTATTATTCGAATAGTGAATCGTTATTCTAATCAAGCGTCGGCCCCACCTGAGGAGGCCAGAAATGCAAGAGAATCGCAAAGAACGCCGCCGCCAGGAAGACGTCGACGAGATCCTCGACGCCGCGCTGGCCCTCTTTGTCCAGCAGGGGTTCCGCGGCACCAGCATGCACCAGATCGCCGAGCAGGCCGACTTCTCGGTCGGGAAGCTCTACACGTTCTTCCCCTCGAAAGAGGACCTCTTCCGGGGCCTCCAGGCGCGGGGGCTGAACGAGTTCCGGGCCGTCTTCGAGGCCATGGTCGTGGACGACGGCCCGCCCCTTGCGAGCCTGCACGGCGTGCTCCGGTCCGCCTTCGCCTTCGCCGCCGGCAAGCGGGACCTCATCCGCGTCGAGATCGCGGAGCACCTCGGCCGGGTGCTGAATGCGGAACGGCCGATCCACGACCTGATCCGCGATCGCGTGCGACTCCTGCTCGACCGGGCCGTCGCCGTCGGCGACCTGCGTCCCGTCGACACCAACCTCCTGGCGACCATGATCCTGGGCGCCGGTGAGGCGCTGGTGGAGACCCTGGCCACCGACACCGGCGACGACCCCTACGCCGGCATCCCGGACAGCATCATGGACCTGATGGTGTATCCGCACGCGCGCTCCGGCGAGGTGTCCCGATGAGTCGCTTCCCGTATCTCTGGGTCTTCCTGGTCGGCGCCTCGCTCGCGAGCGCCCAGACTCCGGTCAGTTGCGACGAGGCCGTGCGGCTCGCGCTCGCCAGCGACGAGACCGTCGCCAGGGCGCGCGAAGCCGTGGTCGCGGCCGAAGCCCAGGTGATGTCCGCGCAGGCCGGCCAGTTGCCGACGCTGGACGTCGCGGCGCAGTACGCCGCCAACCTGAAGCGGCCGGTGATGTTCCTGCCGCCGGACCTGGCGGCCGGCTTCGGTGGGGTCACCAAGCTCGAGACCGGCGGCGACTTCGAGCTCACCGGGGCCGCGACGGCCCGCTGGAACCTGTGGACGGCGGGACGGGTGTCGTCGTCGATCGGGGTCGCGCGCGGCTATCTCGACGCGGCGCGCTTCCAGGAGGAGGCCGCCCGCGACTACACGCGGTATGCCGCGACCGCCGCCTATTACGACGTGCTGCTCGCGCAGGTCGAGCTCGCCAACGCGGAGATGGCCCTTGCCGAGACCGAGGAGGCGGCACGGATCGCGCGGCTCAATCTCGCCGAAGGCACCACGAGCCGTTTCGACGGCCTGCGCGCCGAGGTGGAGGTCGCGAATCACCGGCCACGACAGGTGCAGGCGAGCAACCGGTTCGACCTGGCGAAGCTGAGCCTGGCCCGCATCTGCGGGACCGCGGTGGTGCCCGCCGATACGCTGGCGCCCGCGGCGCCGCCCGAGTCCGCGGAGGTCCTGGTCGCCCGCATGCGCGCGACCAGCCCCGAGCTGAAGGCCCTCGCCGCCGTGGTCGCCGCGCGGGAGCAGCAGGTCCGCCTGCAGGAGGCGACACGCGGGCCGGTAGTCCAACTGGCCGGCCAGTACGCGGTCCAGGGCCAGTGGGACGACGACCTCCTGCCGGGCGAGGACCAGACCGCGACCAGCGGTCAGGTCGCCCTCGCCGTGCAGGTGCCGATCTTCGACGGCTACCGCGCCAAGGCCGGCATCAACGGCGCCCGGGCCGATCTGCGGGAAGCGCAACTCGCCCACGACGAGGTGCTGCGCGACCGCGAACTGGCCGTGCGGCAGGCGGTCCTCACCGTGGAGAACTCCCTGGTCGCCCTGGAGGGCACGCTGGAGACCCTGCGTCTGGCGCAGGAGACCTACCGCCTGGCGGTGGTGCGCCTGGAAAGCGGCGTCGGCACGCCCCTGGAGCGGCTCGACGCGGAACTGGCTCTGTCGACGGCGCGGGCGCAGCATGCCACCGCGCTGCACGCATCGAATATCGCGCGGGCCGTCCTCGAACTGGCGGTCGGCGCGGGAGGGACGACACCATGAAGACACGCATCATCCTGATCGCCTCGCTGGTGGTCGTGGTGGCGGCATTCGTCGCCCGTTTCCAGGCCCTGGGGCGCAGCGAGGTGCCGGCGAGCGTCGAGTCGGTCCAGGCCGCCGAGGGCAAGCCGGTGGAGGTGGCGAGCGTCGACCGCGGCGACCTCGAGAACTGGATCTCGCTGGCGGGCACCGTCGAGGGTGTGGTGCAGTACGCCGTGACGTCGACCAACGCGCTGCGCATCGTGGCCATCCCCGTGCACGAAGGCGACGCGGTGCGGGCCGGCGACGTGATCGTCAGGCTGGCGCACGAGGCGCCGACGCCCATGGTCCACAGCTTCGCGCGTGCCCAGGCGTCCTACGAGAACACGCTCAAGGACGTGCAGCGTCTGCGGTCGTTGCACGCCGCCGGGGCGATCAGCGACCAGGCCCTCGATCAGGCGGAAACCAGGTTGAGGATGGCCGCAGCCGACCTCCAGGACGTCGAGGGCAGCACCTCGCTGGTGGCGTCCGAGGACGGGGTGGTCGCGAGCATCGTCGTCAACGCCGGCGACACCGCCGAGGCGGGCAAGCCGCTGGTCTGGATCGCGCGGACCGACGACGTGAAGGTGTGCTTCACCGCGGGCAGCCGGCAGGCGCTCGCGCTGACGGTCGGGCAGCGGGCGGTCTGGGACGATCCCGACGGCGCCGGCCGCGAGGGGGTCGTCGCCAAGCTCGACCTGCGCGCCGACCCCAAGACGCATCTGCGCGCTGGCGAAGCCCTGTTCGCCAACGCCGACGGCCGGCTGGTGCCGGGGTTGCTGGTGTCGATCCGTATCCGCACCGACGTGCGCGAGGACGTGGTGCGCGTGCCGGCGCCAGCGCTGGTGGACGGCCCGGCCGTGTTCGTCGTGGGCCAGGATGGCGTGGCGCACAAGCGGCCGGTGACGGTGGGCGCGCGCACGACCGACGTCGTCGAGATCACGGCGGGCCTCGCCGTGGGCGAGCGGGTGGTGCGCTTCGGGCAGGGACGTCTCGCCGACGGCGACCGCGTCAAGACGGTGGAGGGCTGACATGTACCTCCTGCGCGCCTTCGTGCGCCGGCCCGTGCTGACGACCATGCTCGTGGTCACCATGCTCTACCTGGGCATCACCGGCTACCGGTCGCTCAACCTCGAGCTGATGCCGCGCATCGACTTCCCCGTGATCGTCGTCACGACGGTCTATCCGGGCGCCGCGCCGGGCGAGGTCGAGACGCAGATCACCAAGCGCATCGAGGACCAGGTGGCGACCCTGGCGAACATCGAGGAACTCGAATCCACCTCGCGCGAGAGCGTGTCGCAGGTGGTGGTCCAGTTCGCGCTGGAGACGAGCCAGGATCAGGACGCCATCGACGTGAAGGACAAGATCGACCAGATCCGGTCCGAGCTACCGGACGACGCCGAGGATCCGGTCATCGCCAAGTACGAGATCGGCGGCGTGCCGGTCATCAACCTCGCGGTGGCGGCCGACCGGCCGCTCGAGGAGGTCTACCGCACCGTCGACCAGGTCATCAAGGAACGCCTGAGCCGCGTCGACGGCGTCGCGGAGGTGGTGGTGACCGGCGCCCGCGAGCGCGAGGTGCGCGTCGACGTCGATCCGGAGCGGCTGCGCGCCTACGGGCTCACGCTGCTGGACGTGGTGAAGTTGCTGGCCGCGGCCAACCTGAACGTGCCGGCGGGCCACATCACCCGCGGCGCCGACGAGATCAACGTGCGCCTGCGCGGCGAGGTGCGCGACCCGGCCGAGCTGGCCGAGTTCCGCCTGCCGCTGCCGAGCGGCCAGACCATTCCCCTGTCGGAAGTCGCCACCATCCGGGACGCGACGGCGGAGCTGCGCGAACTGACCACCTGGGAGGGCGTGCCGGTGATCGGCATCGGCGTGCAGAAGCGCACGGACGGCAACACGGTGAAGGTGGTCGACGGCGTGCGCGAGGCCGTGGCACAGCTCGCGGCCGAGCTGCCGGCGGACTACCGCCTCGAGCAGGTCTCGGAGAACTCGCAGTTCGTGCGCGATTCCGTGAAGGATCTGCTGTCCAACCTCGGCCTGGGCATCCTGCTCGCCGGCCTCCTGCTGTTCGTCTTCCTGCACGACTGGCGGCAGACGCTCATCGCGGCCCTCGCCATGCCCATCTCGGTGGTGGCGACCTTCATGCTGATGCAATCCTCCGGCTTCACGCTCAACGTGACGTCGTTGATGGCGCTGGGCATCTCGGTGGGCACGCTGGTGACCAACTCGATCGTCGTGCTGGAGAACATCAGCCGCCTGGTGCAGGAGGGCGTCGACCCGTACGAGGCCGCGGAACGGGGCACCGCCGAGGTGACCATCGCCGTGCTGGCCTCGACCCTGACCAACATCGTCGTCTTCACGCCGGTCGCCTTCATGAGCGGCATCATGGGCCGCGTGTTCCTGCAGTTCGGTCTGACCGTGGTCTACGCGACCCTCTTCTCCCTCGTCATCAGCTTCACGCTGGTGCCCATGCTGGCGGCGCGCCTGGTCAAGCCCGGCCGCGGCGTGGGCCACGGCCGCGGTCCGGGCGCCCGGCTCGCGCGCGCCTGGGACGACGCCTACACGCGCCTCGAAGGCGGCTACCGCGCCACCCTGGCCTGGAGCCTGCGCCACAAGTGGGTGCCGCTGGTGACCACCCTGGCGGTGCTGGTGTTCAGCCTGACGCTCTTCCGCTTCGTGGGCGGCGAGTTCATCCCGACCACCGACCAGGGTGTCTGCCAGGTGCTGCTCGAGCTGCCCGAGGGCACCAGCCTCGAACGCACGGGCGAGCTGGCCCAGCGCGTCGCCCGCATCGCCCGCGCGCACGACGAGGTGTCCGGCGTGCAGGTGAAGGTCGGCGGGGAGGACCGCGGCGTCGAGGACGCCGCCGTGCTGGTCAAGTTGCGGCCGGTGGCCGAGCGCGACCTCGGGATCACGGCGTTCATGAACGTGCTGCGGCCGGAACTGGCCGGCATCCCGGACGCCCGCATCTCGGTGCTGTCCGTGGGCGAGGGCCGGGCCGGCGAGACGGACATCGAGATCGAGATCCTCGCGGACGACCCGGCCAGGCTCGCGGCCGCCGCCGCGCAGGTCTACGGCGTCGTCCAGGGTGTTTCCGGGCTCGTGGAGGTGCAGACCAGCAACCAGCCCGGCAAGCCGGAACTGAACGTCGTGCCGCGCCGGTTGCAGCTCGCGCAGCAGGGCCTCACGGCGGCGACGGTGGGCGGCATCCTGCGCGCGGCCTACGAAGGCCAGGAAGCGGGCGTGTTCCGCCAGGACGGCGAGGAGTACGACGTGGTGGTCGCCTACGACCCCGCCAGCCGTACCGACCCCGCCTACCTGGGCGACCTGCCCATCGCCACGCCGACGGGCGCCACGGTGCCGCTCGCGGACGTCGCCGACCTGCGGCCGAGCGTGGGCGACGCGACCATCCTGCACGCCGACAAGCAGCGGAAGGTCGCGATCACGGCCAACATCGCCGAGGGCACGCTCTCGCAGAAGCGCACCCTGATCGACGCGGGCATCGCCGGCCTGGACCTGCCGACGGGCGTGGTGGTGCGGTATGCCGGCACCGCCGAGATCCAGGACGAGGCTTTCGCCTCGATCCTCGGCGCCCTGGTGATGGCCGTGGTGCTGATCTACATCGTGATGGCCGCCATGCTCGAGAGCTTCATCCACCCGATCACGGTGATGGTGACCCTGCCGCTGGGTCTGGTCGGCATGGCCCTGGCGCTGTTCTTCACCGGCGCCACCATCAACATCATGTCGTTGATGGCGCTGGTGATGATGGTGGGCATCGTGGTGAACAACGCGATCCTGATGCTCGACCACACGGCGCAGCTGCGCGCCAAGGGCCTGGACATCGTCGAGGCGCTGCTCGACGGCTGCCCGATCAAGCTGCGGCCGATCATCATGGCCAACCTGGCGATCGTCATCGGCATGGTGCCCCAGGCCATGGGCGGCGCCGGCGCCGAGTTCCGCACGCCGATGGCGGTGGTGCAGATCGGCGGCGTGCTCGTGTCCACCGTCTTCACGCTGTACGTGATCCCGGTGGTCTACGTGCTCTTCGACCGCTTGACCTTCGCCGGGCGGCGGGAGCGCGCGGCTGCAGTGGTGCCAAAGCTGGCGTCTTGACGTAGACTTGCCTCGACGCCAACACGGAGGCGACCTCATGCGGGTGGAAGTCCAGAGCGAAGTCGGCAAGCTGGAAGCGGTGATCCTGCACCGGCCAGGACCGGAAGTGTCGCACATGACGCCGGCCACGGCGGAGCGCGCGCTCTACAGCGACATCCTCAACCAGGGCGTGGCGGTCCAGGAGTACGACCAGCTCCAGGGCGTCCTCGCCGGCCGCGCCCGCACGTACTTCGTGCGCGACCTCCTCGCGGACATCGTGAAGGACCCTCTCGGCCGCGCGACCCTCATCGACCGCATCTGCCGCCAGGAGAACGTGCCGGAACTGACCCACGAGCTGCGCGACCTCGAGCCGGCGGAGATCACCCGCTGCCTGATCGAGGGCGTGCCGCTGGTGCGCGACAACCTCACCCGTTTCCTGAGCGCGGAGCGCTTCGGCCTGCCGCCGCTGCACAACTTCTTCTTCACCCGCGACGCGGCGATGGCCGTCGGCAAGCGCGTGCTGATCGGCAAGATGGCGAGCAAGGTGCGCAGCCGCGAGGCGCTCATCATGGAGGCCATCTTCGAGTTCCACCCGGAGTTGCGCGCGGAGACCGTCAACCCGGCGCGACTCGACGCCGATCGGCCGGAGGTCACCCTCGAGGGCGGCGACGTCCTGGTCGCCCGCCACGACGTCCTGCTGGTGGGCATCGGCGCCCGCACCAGCACGCACGCGGTCGACTTCCTCCTGTCGCACCTCGCCCCGGGCCCGGAGCCGCACCACATCCTGGTGCAGGAGCTGCCGCGGGAACCCGAGTCGTTCATCCACCTCGACATGGCCTTCACGCTGCTCGACCGCGACGCCTGCCTGGTCTACGCGCCGCTGATCCTCGAACCCAACCACTACGAGACTGTCCACATCCGCCTCGAAGGCGGCAAGGTGGCGAAGATCCGCTCGGTGGACAACCTGATGGCCGGCCTGCGCGACGTCGGCCTGGACCTCGAGCCGATCCCCTGCGGCGACCCGGAGGACCAGTGGGTCCAGGAACGCGAGCAGTGGCACAGCGGCACCAACTTCTTCGCCTTCGCCCCCGGCAAGGTGATTGGCTATGCCCGCAACGAGCACACCCTCGCCCAGTTCGACCGCCGCGGTTTCACGGTGATCCCCGCCGCCGACGTCATCGCCGGCCGGGACGACCCCGACGCCCGCGGCCGCTGCGTCGTCACCATCGGCGGCTCGGAACTGGCCCGCGGGGGCGGGGGGTGCCGGTGCATGACGCTGCCGGTCGCGCGGGCGGCCTTGGCGTAGTATCTTGGTCGGCGTTCTGGCCGGCATCTGGAAACCGTGCGAAAGGTCTGGTCATGCAGAAGGTCGTCGATATCGTCAAGCATGCGATCGAGAACGAGGTGAAGGCCAAGGCGTTCTATGCCGAGGCGGCGCAGATCACCACCGACGGCGAATCGCAGATGGTCTTCCTCGAGCTCACAGAGATGGAGAACGGCCACGCCCGGCTGCTCGCGGACCGTTTTGGCGCCCTGCTCCGGCAGGAGGGCCTGGACGCGAAGGCGTTCCTGAACGACCTCGAGGCGAAGGCCCCCGGGGTCAAGGAGACCGAGCTGATCACGCGCGGTGAGATGCGCCCGGTCATCGAGTTCGCGATCGGCATGGAAGCCGCGGCCCGCGACAGCTACAAGGACCTCGGCGCGCGCCTCACCGACGTCGGTCTGAAGGCCGTCTGCGACGACCTCGCCCACGAGGAGCAGAAGCACTTCGACCTGCTGACCGACCTGCGCAAGTCCGTCGACACGCCGATCGACGAGCGGCCGGCGCTGTAGTCGCCGCACGTTCGGGCCTTGCAGATCGGGAAGCGGTTCCCGATCTGCAAGGTCGCTTCGTCAGAATCCCAGATTCACCCCCGCCACCGCGTAGTGGAACAACGAGAAGGTGTAGACCTCGTCGTTGTCGGCGCCGCCCTCGAGCACGCGGTAGCCCACGAAGGCGCGGCGCTGCGGCGTCAACTCGTACAGCAGCGCGAGGCGGACGTCCTCGGCCCGCCCCTGCGGCGCGGCCAGCGCGTCGCCGGCGAGTTGCGCCGTGAAGGGGCCGCCGAGCGGCAGCCGCGCGTCGAACCCGAACAGGGGGACGACGCCGAGGTCGTCCTTGCGGCCGGTGCGGCCGTCGCCGCGCAGCTCGATGTACGCGTCGCGCACCTTGGCGGTGAGGCCGACGGCAAGCGAGAATCCGGGACCCTCGACGGCCTGGTAGAGCCAGGCGAGCCGGTACGAGTTGAAGTGGAACGTCCCCTCGAGGTCGGTGCCCGCGGCGAACGTCTCGCTCTCGAAGCTGATGTCGCGGTCGACGACGCCGGAAGCGTCGACGGTGAGCGGGGCGACCAGCGCCAGGAGGCGCGAGCGCGCGGAGAGCGCATAGCCGACCTGGCCGCGGAAGGCCCACGTCTCGTCCGAGGCGAGGTCGTCCGTGAAGGAGAAGCGGGTGCCCGTCTCGTCGTTGGGGATCTGGACCGTGTTGTACCCGGACCACACGTAGCCGGCCTCGAGCTCGACGGTCCAGCGACTGTCGGGCGGCGCGGCGGCGGCGGTGGCGGCGAGGAACAGGGTCAGGGCCGTCAGGACAGTGCGAAACACCATGGCGTACCTCCTTCGGCCCCACAGGATAGTTGACGGGATGGCTGTCGCAATCGCACCATGGTTCTCCACGTCCAGCCAAGGAGTCCCCGATGAACCGCCTCGCGCTCGCCGCCTGCCTGCTGCTGCTCGCCACCCCTTCCTTCGCCGCCTTCGACGACCACTTCCGCGACGAGACCATGCGCATCGACTACTTCCACACCGGGGCCGCGGGGGAGGAGATCGTCGCGCTCGACCAGATCTGGCGGCAGGGCGCGTACGCGGGCAGCCGCACCCATCTGGTGGACGACCTCGACCTCGGCCGCTACCTCACCAAGCTGTACGACGCCGCGTCGGGCGACGTGATCTGGTCGCGCGGCTTCGACAGCTACTTCGGTGAGTGGCTCACCACCGGGCTGGCGGCCGAGGGCGTGCGCCGCACCTACCACGAGTCGGTGCTCGCGCCGCTGCCGCTCGCGCCGGTGGTCTTCGCGCTCGAGGCGCGGCAGAAGGACGGCGTGATGAGAGAGGTCTTCCGCGCCCCCATCGACCCGGACGACTTCATGATCCGCCGCGATCCCCTCGCCGCCGACCTCGTGGTGGTCGAGACCGCCGTGCATTGCGCTCCCCACCAGGGCGTCGACATCGCCATCCTCGGTGAGGGTTACACGGCCGCCGAGGAAGCCAAATTCCGCGCCGACGCGGCGCGCTTCGCGGCGGTCCTGCTCGGCCACGAGCCGTACAAGGCGCACGCCGCCCACATCAACGTGCGCGGCGTGCTGAAGCCCTCGCAGGAGAGCGGCTGCGACGAGCCCAGCCGCGGCGTGCACCGCAACACGTCGCTCGGCTGCACCTTCGACTCGCTCGGCTCGGAGCGGTACATGCTCACCGAGGCGAACCGCGCCATCCGCGACGTCGCCGCGGCCGTGCCGTACGACATCCTGTACATCATGGTCAACCACGAGCGCTACGGCGGCGGCGGGATCTACAACCTGTTCTGCACCTTCACCAGCGACAACCAGTGGAGCGACTACGTCTTCCTGCACGAGTTCGGCCACGCCTTCGCCGGCCTCGCCGACGAGTACTACAGCTCCAGCACCTCCTACAACGACTTCTACCCCCGCGGCGTCGAGCCGCGCGAGCGCAACATCACCGCCCTGCTCGACCCGAAGCGCGTGAAGTGGGGCGACCTGGTCACGCCGGGCGCCGTCGTCCCCACGCCGTGGGAGAAGGCCGAGCACGACGTCATGGACGCCGCGTACCAGACGCAGCGCACCGCGATCAACGACCGCATCGCCCAGCTCATGCGCGACGGCGCGCCCGCGGCCGAGGTCGAGCGCGCGAAGGCCGAGGGCGAGACCCTGTCCTGGGATCACCAGAAGACAATGGACGCCTGGTTCGCGCGCAGCGCCTTCGCCGGCCAGGTCGGCGCCTTCGAGGGCGCGGGCTACTGCGCCACCGGCATGTACCGCAGCGAGCTGGACTGCATCATGTTCAGCAAGGGCGTCAAGCCGTTCTGCGCGGCGTGCCGGCGCGGGATCGTCGACGTGATCGAGAGGCAGGGGGAGTAGGGGAAGAGGGGCCGCCAGCGCGCGGCCCCTCCCGATCTCGTCGTCAGGGTCAGTTGTACATCGCCTTGATGGTGCCCCAGACCGCCGACTCGCTCGACACCACGCCGTCGCAGGTTCCCTCGACGTTGTCGAAGCCGGCGCGCCAGCCGTTGTTGCCCGCGTCGACCTGCAGGCACAGCTCGAGGACGTGCACGCCGCAGGGCACGGTGAAGGTGGCGGAGTGCCAGCCGCCGTCGGTGGGCGCGAAGGTGGTGGCGACGCCGTCGATGCGGATGAGGACGCGGCCGCTGAAGTTGGATGCGTCGATCTGCTGCAGGAAGTAGTCCAGGGTGATGGTGCAGGTGCCCTCCTCGCCGGGGTCGCCACAGACGAAGGTCTGCATGATGCAGCCGACGCCGCCGGAGTTGCCGAACGGCGACTGGACGGCCCCGTAGCCGCCGGGATTGCCGCCCGCGGCGGGGAAGGCGGTCTGCCAGTTCGCGGGGACGTTGGTCTGCCAGCCGTTGGCGCCGTTCTCGAAGTCGCCGTTCAGCACGTCGGCGCTGGCGGCGGCCGCGCAAAGGAGCAACGCGGCGACAAAGAGCTTGCTGATGGGCCTTAACGTGGTCATGCGCTATCCTCCAGGTTCGAATTCGTGAGGTTGGACGCCGGCCGGAGCGCGACGCGAATCGAAAGTCTACCACAACTATCTGCTATGCGCGGCTTGCGATTGTCGCGTATTGACACCAAAGAAAACCCATAGCCGCCGAGGTGTGCCCGTGAGTTCTGGACTCTTCGCTCCGCTGGTCATGCGCGATCTCACCCTGCGCAACCGCGTCGTCGTCTCGCCGATGTGCCAGTACTCGTGCATCGATGGCCTCGCCAACGACTGGCACCTGGTTCACCTCGGCGCCCTCGCGCGCGGCGGCGCCGGCGCGGTGATCGCCGAGGCCAGCGCCGTGGTGCCCGAGGGCCGCATCAGCCCCGACGACGTCGGCCTCTGGGACGACCGCCACGTCGCGCCCCTCGCGCGCGTCTTCCGCTTCGTGCGCGCGCAGGGCGCCGTGCCCGGCATCCAGCTCGCCCACGCGGGGCGCAAGGCGTCGATGGCCTCGCCCTGGAAGGGCGGCAAGCTGGTCCTGCCCGCCGATGGCGGCTGGGACGACGTCGTCGCCCCCAGCGCCCTCGCCTTCGCCGACGACTACGCCACGCCGCACGCCCTGAACGCGGCCGGCATCTCCCGCGTGGTCGACGCGTTTGCCGCCGCCGCGCGGCGGGCGCTGGCCGCCGGGGCCGAGATCGTCGAGATCCACGCCGCCCACGGCTACTTGCTGCACCAGTTCCTCTCGCCCCTGTCCAACCGGCGCGAAGATGGTTATGGTGGGGGCTGGGAGAATCGCACGCGCCTGGTGCGCGAGGTCGTGACCTCCGTGCGCGGCGTGTGGCCCGAGCGGCTGCCGCTCTGGGTGCGCATCTCGGCGACCGACTGGGCCGACGGAGGCTGGACCGAGGACGACGCGGTGCGCCTCGCGTCCGCGCTCGCGCCGCTGGGCGTCGACCTGATCGATTGTTCTTCGGGCGGTCTGGTCCCCGGCGCGCGCATCCCGCTGGGTCCGGGCTACCAGGTGCCCTTCGCCGCGCGCATCCGCGCCGAGGCGAGGATCGCCACCGGCGCGGTGGGTATGATCACCGAGCCGCGCCAAGCCGACGACATCATCCGCGCGGGCCAGGCCGACCTGGTCCTGCTCGCCCGCGAACTCCTGCGCCGGCCGCACTGGCCGCTGCACGCCGCGAAGGACCTGGGTCAGCCGGCCCCCGTGCCGCCCCAGTACGCCCGAGCTTTCTGAACCGAACGGAACGACATGACCGAGATCGCGACCGGCCTCTTCGAATCCCTGCCGCGCGGCGGCGGCTTCCTGCGCAACCCCGCCCGTTCCTTCCAGCCCACCGCCGCCGACTGCTTCGTGCCGCAAGCGCTGGTGAACGCGAACGCGCTGGTCAACGGCGCCGTCGTCGTCGGCCCGAGCGAGCCCGGCCAGAAGGGCCCGCAGCTGAGATCCGTGACGACGATCTGCGGCCTCGACCCCGCGGCATTCCGCGCCCGCACGCCGCTCCAGCAACTGCTCGCCATCAACCCCGAGCGACGCTTCCGGCTCGGCGACGGCGGCAACCCCACCATGCGCATCATGGACCTCTTCGCGCCCATCGCCCGCGGCACCCGCGGCCTGATCGTCTCGCCGCCCAAGGCCGGCAAGACGCAGATCCTCGAGGACATCGCCAAGGCTATCCACCTCGAGGAGCCCGAGGCGCGCATCGTCGTCCTGTTGATCGACGAACGGCCCGAGGAAGTCACCAACTTCCGCCGCCAGGTTCCCGCCGAGGTGGTTGCCAGCAGCAGCGACCAGTCCGCCGCCGACCACGTCCGCCTCGCCGAGCTGTGCCTCGCCCGCGCCCGCTGCGAGGTCGAGTGCGGCCACGACATCGTCATCCTGGTCGACAGCCTGACCCGCATGGGCCGCGCCTTCAACTCTGCCGGCGAGAGCTCCCACCGCACCCTCTCCGGCGGCCTCGACAGCCGCGCCCTCGAGATCCCCCGCAAGTTCTTCGGCCTCGCCCGCAACGTCGAGAACGGCGGTTCGGTCACGGTCATCGCCACGGCCCTGATCGAGACCGGCTCGCGCATGGACGACATGATCTTCGAGGAGTTCAAGGGCACGGGAAACAGCGAGGTGGTCCTCAGCAGGCAACTCGCGGAGAGCCGGGTGTTCCCGGCAATAGACCTCAAGGCGAGCGGCACCCGCAAGGAAGACCTGCTGCTGACGCCGGAGGAGCTGAGCTGCGCGTACGTGCTGCGTCGCAAGGCGCTGGACGTGCCGCCCAAGCAGGCGATCGAAGGCCTGCTGGAGCTGATGAAGACGTGGCCGACGAACGCGGAGCTGGTGGGGGCGGTGGGGAAGTAGGCTGAACTGGCCCGCGAGTCGAGACGATCGTCTAGCCGCCGGGCAGGCCACGTCGATTTCGGCGCGAGTTGAATCTGCAGATAAACCCCGACATCGAAGAACCGTTCTTCTGCGGCAGGACGCGCGGTCGTCTCAAGGCAACCGCAGGGGCCGTGCGAGCCGCTGGTCGTCACCTAGAGTGGACGCGCCGTCTCCATCATCCAGATCTTCCAGGCCCACGAGAAGTCGATGTGTGAACGCGTCCGGCTGACCTGGTGGTAGCAGGTGAGCACGGGATCGGGGTGGATGCTAGGGGGGCCTCCTTCGTCGGCGATGAGAGCGGCTGGCGGATTGCTGGATGAAGAGTCGCCGAGTAGGTCACCGTCATTTCATCGGCAGTCTCAGGCATCCAGGCGCGTGGGGGAGCGTGGTCACGGACCAGGACAATCTGCCAACACCAGCCGGATACGCCGAGCTTCTCGTGGAGCTCAAAGAGCGGATTCGAAGCGCCCGGATTCGCGCCGGGCTCGCCGTCAATCGCGAGCTGGTGATGCTCTACTGGCACATCGGGCGGGAGATCCTGACGCGCCAGGAGGAGGACGGTTGGGGCGCCAAGGTCATCCAGAAACTAGCGGATGACCTGCGGCGGGCGTTTCCCGACATGAAAGGGCTCTCATTTCGCAACTTCCATTATATGAGGCAGTTAGCATCTGCCTGGCCAGATGGGTCAATAGTGCAACAACTTGTTGCACAAATTCCCTGGGGACACAACCTGCGCCTTCTGGATCGAATCAAGGGTTCGCTCGAGCGCGAATGGTATGTCCGGGCCACCATCGAGCACGGCTGGAGCCGGGCAATTTTGGATCATCAGATCGACAGCGATCTGTACCGACGCCATGGTCGCGGCGTGACGAATTTCACGCGAACGTTGCCGGCGACCCGGTCCGAGCTTGCCCAACAGGTTCTCAAGGACCCCTACAATTTCGACTTCCTCGGGCTCGCCGAAGACGCCCGCGAGCGCGAGGTCCATCAGGGCCTCCTTCGGCACCTGCGCGAGTTCCTGATCGAACTCGGCGCCGGTTTCGCGTTCGTCGGGAGCGAGGTCCACCTCGAGGTTGAGGCGGAGGACTTCTACCTCGATTTGCTGTTCTACCACCTCCAGCTCCGTTGCTACGTCGTCATCGAACTCAAGACCACGGACTTCAAACCGGAGTACGCCGGCAAGCTCAACTTCTACCTGTCCGCGGTCGACGACACTCTCCGCCATCCCGACGACCAACAAAGTATTGGACTCATCATCTGCCGCGGCCGGAAAGGGCTCATTGCTGAGTATGCCCTGCGTGACCTGGCCAAGCCCATAGGAGTTGCTGGACATCGCCTGAGGCAGATCCTGCCGGAACAGCTTAGCGGGCGACTTCCCACGATTGAACAGCTCGAAACCGAACTGGGGAGTTCCCTCGACGAAGGGAGCTAGCCATGAGAGGGCCGGGGCAAGGCGCCCCAAGGCCGGTGGCCCGACGGCCCATTGCCCGTCGGGCCCCTTCCTGCTCCCCTTCTCGGCATGGACTCCGTGTTCACCCCTGAGTATGTTGCCGTGCTTCGCCGCATGACTGGCGAACAGAAGTTACGCGCCGCCTAGGAGATCTACCTCCATGCCGTCACTTGAGCCCACACCGTGAAGCGGCGCATTCCGACTGAGATCCGGCCCAACTGATCAATTGTGCCACAGCTTGTGGCACAATTCCCCTTGCCCCGATCCCACCCCTTTACTCCTCCCTCCCTCAAGGGCTACCATCGGCGGATGGAGAGCAATCGTTGGCCTCGCCTTGCCGGAGTCGTCCTTGCTGCCGGGTCTTCACGGCGGGCGGGGGTGTTCAAGCCGGCGTATGAGCATGACGGCAAGTCGTTGCTGTTGCATGCCATCGACGGACTGGTGCCCTGGTGCGAGGCGCTGGTCGTGGTGGGGGGCGAGCAGGTCGAGGAGGTCACGGCGCTGGCAGGTCTACGTCCGGGCACGGCGACGGTGGCCAACCCGCGACCCGACGAGGGGATGTTCTCGTCGGTGCGGATAGGCGTCGGGGCGCTCGGCGAGGGGCTGGACGGGTTCTTCGTGTTGCCGACGGACTGTCCGCTGGTGGGCGCGGAGACCTACGTGGCATTGATCGCGGCGTTCGTGGCGCACGAGGGCACGCAGGTGATGGTGCCCGAGTTCGGCGGCCGCGGCGGGCATCCGGTGCTATTGCCGGCCTCGGCGCTCGGGGTCGTCATGGCGGCGCCGACGACCATGACGCTGCGCGACGTGTTGCGGGACCTGCATGCGCTGCGGGTGCCGGTGGACGACGAGGCGGTGCTGATGGACCTCGACACCGCGGAGGATCTGCGCGCCCTGAGCGCGAAGGGAGAGGGATGATGCTGGAACGACTGCGCAACTCGCCCGCCGTTCTCGCCGGGGTGTACTGGGGCGCCGTGTGGGGGTTGTACGAGGCCACCATGGGCTTCGTGGTGCACACCTTCATCCGCGTGCCGGGAGCGTCGAGCGTGCTGCTGGTGCCGTTCGCGCTCTACTGCCTGCGAGGCGCGATGCGCGCGGGGGGCGGGCTGCGCGCCTGCGGCGTGGCGGCGACCACGGCGGCGGCGATCAAGCTGGTCGACTTCTTCTTGCCGGCGCTCACGGTGCTCACGGTGGTGAATCCGGCCGTCGCGATCCTGTTCGAGGCGCTGGCCTTCGTGATGGTGGCGCGGCAGCTGGGGATGCCGGCGCGGGTGCCGTCGTTGCCGGCCGTCGCGGTGGGGGCGCTGGCGTTCAACGCGATCTGGCGGGTGCTCTTCCTCCTGCACTACGCGGTGGTCGGGTGGGTGTGGTCCGTCGGGATGATGAAGGACGGGCCGCAGGTGCCGCTGGGGTTCCTGGTGCGCGATGCGCTGATCTGCAGCGCGGTGATCGTGGGGCTGGTGGCGCTGGCGCGGCAGCGGCGGCAGGCGTCGTCGCGGCCGCTGGCGGTGCCGTCGTTGCGAGGTGCCGTGGTGGTGCTGACGCTGGCCGTCGTCGCGGAGATCACGGGACGACTCGTCTAGAGAGGTTCGCTGGTGCCCGACATCTTTGCCGAGATCGCCGCGTTGAAGCGCGAGGGCCGGGCTGCCGTGCTGGTCACGGTGGTGGCGACGCAGGGGCACGTGCCGACGCACCTGGCGAGCAAGATGCTGGTCGGGGCGCAGGGGATGCTGGCCGGGACCGTCGGCGGCGGCATGGTCGAGCAGCGGGCGATCGCCGACGCGATCGAGGTGCTCGCGTCGCGCCGGCCGCTGTCGCGGGAGTACGTGCTAGACGGCGACGTGCCGGCGGTGGCGGGGGTCGAGCAGCTGCCGATGCTGTGTGGGGGTCGTCTCACGCTCTTCTTCGAGCCGCTCGGCGCCGCGGCGCAGGTCTACCTGTTCGGCGCGGGGCACGTGGGGCGCGCGCTCTGCCAGGTGCTCGCGCCGCTGGACTTCGCGGTGACCTTCGTCGACTACCGGCCCGAACAGCTCACGGGCTTGCCGGCGCCGCACCTGACGGCGGGGGACGACTACGCCTCGCTGCCCGAGCTGCCCGGCCTCGCGGAGGCTTACGTGGTGATCGCCACGCACTCGCATACCTGTGACGAGCGGGTGCTCGAGCAGATCCTGGTTTCGAAAACGCGGCCGCGCTACCTCGGCGTGGTCGCCTCGCGACGCAAGCGGACGCAGATGCTCGCGGGCCTGCGCGAGCGCCTGGGCGAATTCGATCTCGAGGGCCTCTCCATGCCCGTCGGCCTGCACCTCGGCGGCAACTCGCCGGCGGCCGTCGCGCTGTCGATCGCGGCCGAGATCCAGGCCTTCCACCACGGCATCGCGGGGCACCTTCACATGCGCGACCGGGGAGCGTCGTCGCCGTGAACGCGCGCGCCTGCCTGCTGAACGACCGCCTGGTCGACGTCGACGCGCCCGACGGCGCGCTGGTCCTCGGCTGGCTGCGGGAGCGGCACGGGCTGGTGGGCGTGAAGGAGGGTTGCGGCGAGGGCGAGTGCGGCGCCTGCGCGGTGCTGCTGGGCGAGCGCGAGGGCGACGTCGTGACGTACCGGGCGGTGACGTCGTGCCTGCTGGCCGCGGGGGAGCTGCCGGGCCGTCACCTGGTGACCATCGAGGGGCTGAACCCCACGCAGGGGCTCAACCCGATCCAGCAGCACCTGGTGGACGCGGGGGCGCCGCAGTGCGGCTTCTGCTTCCCCGGCTTCGTGGTGTCGCTCACGGGGTTCTTCCTGAACAGTCCCGACCTCGCACGGGACGACGCGATCGCCGCCGTCGACGGTAACATCTGCCGCTGCACCGGCTACGCGTCGATCCTGCGGGCGGTCGACGCGATGCGGGCGCGGTCCGTGCCGTTGCTCGACGCGCGGCGCGATCGCGTGGCGCAACTGGTCGACTGGGGCATCCTGCCCGCGCATTTCCTCGACGCTGCTGCGCGGCTGGCGTCGCTGCCGCCACCGGCGAAGGGCGGTGCCAGCGCCGTGCTGATGGGCGGCGGCACCGACCTGCTGGTGCAGCGGGCCGAAGCACTGGCGGACGCCGAGTTGAGTTTCCTGTCGCGCCGGCCGGCGCTGCGTGGGATCCGGCGCACCGACGGCCACCTGGTGATCGGCGGCGGGGTGACGGTCGAGGCGCTGAAGCACGATCCGCTCTTCCGCGAGGTGGTGCCCGACGCGGCGGACGTGATCGACCGCTTCGCGTCGACGGTGATCCGCAACCGCGCGACCGTCGCGGGCAACCTCATCAACGCCTCGCCGATCGGCGACGTGACCATCCTGCTGCTGGCGCTCGGGGGTGAGGTCTTGCTGGCGGGCGGCCGCGTGGTGCCGCTACGCGATTTCTACCGAGGTTACAAGCAGCTAGACCTCGCGCGGGGCGAAGTGGTGGAGGCGGCGCGGGTGCCGCTGGGCGGCCCCGACCACCGCGTCAGCTTCGAGAAGGTCTCCCCGCGCAAGTACCTCGACATCGCGAGCGTGAACAGCGCGTTGCGCGTGCGCGTGCGGGACGGCGTCTGGCACGACGTCGCCCTCGCCGTGGGCGGCGTGGCGCCGGTGCCGCTGCTGGCGCGCGCGACGTCGGCGTGCCTCGAGGGTCGTCCCGTAGACGCGGCGCTGCTGCACGAGGCGGCCGACTGTCTCGACGGCGAGATCGCGCCCATCGACGACGTGCGCGGCACGGCGGCCTACAAGCGGCTGCTGGCGCGGCGGCTGCTCTTCGCGCACGGGCTGAAGCTCGCTCGCGTGCGTTACGAGGAACTGGTATGACCCGCGACGACCTGCACCTGCACGTGCGCGGCGAGTCGTCCTTCATCGACGACCTGCCGTCGCCGGCGGGGACGCTGCATGCGGCGGTGCTGGGTTCGCCCGTCGCCCGCGGCGCGATCACACGGCTGGACGTGGCGGCGGCGCTGCGGTGCGCGGATGTCGAGCGGGTGCTGACCGCGGCCGACATCCCGGGGGAGAACCAGATCGGCGCCATCCTGCCCGACGAGCCGCTGCTCGCGGCGGGCACGGTGCACCACGTCGGCCAGCCGGTGGCGGTGGTGCTCGCGCGCACGGCGGCCGCGGCCAGGCGGGCGCGGCGGGAGATCGGGCTGGAGATCGCCGAGGCGCGACCGGTGCTCGACCCGCGGGAGGCGGCGGCGAAGGGGCAGCTACTGCAGCCGGCGCGGACCTTCGCGATCGGCGACGTGGAGGCGGCCTGGGGGCAGTGCGCGCACGTCGTCACCGGCCGGGTCGACAGCGGCGCCCAGGAACACTTCTACCTCGAGACGCAGGGCGCGCTCGCGGTGCCGCTCGAGAACGGCACCCTGCGCGTGCACTCGGCCACGCAGTCGCCGACGGGGGTGCAGAAGGTGGTGGCGCGCGTGCTCGGGCTGCCGATGCACGCGATCGAGGTCGACGTGCGGCGGCTCGGCGGCGCCTTCGGCGGCAAGGAGGATCAGGCGACGCCGTGGGCGGTGATGTGCGCGCTCGGTTGCGTCGTCACGGGCCGGCCGGTACGCCTGACCCTCGACCGGCACGACGACCTGCGGATGACCGGCAAACGCCATCCCTACAGTTCGGACTACCGGATCGGGGTCGACGCCGAGGGGCGCATCCTGGCCTACGAGGTCACCTTCTACCAGAACTCGGGCTCGGCGGCCGACCTCTCGACCAGCATCCTCGAGCGCTCGCTCTTCCATGCCACGGGCAGCTACGCGATCGCCAACGTGCGCGCGACGGGTCTCGCCTGCCGCACCAACTTGCCGCCGTTCACGGCGTTTCGCGGCTTCGGCGGGCCGCAGGCGATGTTCGTGCTCGAGGCGGCCATCGCCGCCGCGGCGCGTCGTCTCGGCGTACCGGCGCGCGAGGTGCAACGGCGCAACCTGCTGCGCGAGGGCACGGTCTTCCCCTTTGGCATGGTGGCTGAGGACTGCCGGGCGCAGCGCTGCTGGGACGAGGCCGACCGCCGGTACGGTTTCTCCGCGCTCGCCGCCGCGGCAGCCGCGCACAACGCCGCGCACGCCGCGACCAAGAAGGGCGTGGCGGTGATGCCCGTGTGCTTCGGCATCTCGTTCACCAACACGGCGCTGAATCAGGCGCGCGCGCTGGTGCACGTGTACCAGGACGGCAGCGTGAACGTGAGCACCGGCGCCGTGGAGATGGGCCAGGGCGTGAACCTGAAGCTGCGCAAGATCGTCGCCGAGACGCTCGGCATCGGGCTCGCGCGCGTCCGCGTGGAGTCGACCAGCACCGGCCGCGTCGCCAACACCTCGCCGACCGCGGCCTCGACCGGCGCCGACATGAACGGGGCGGCGGCGCGGATGGCGTGTTTGCAGATCCTGCATCGGCTGCGGCCGCTCGCGGCGGCGAGGCTGGGGTCGGACACTTGCGCCGGCGCAAGTGCCGACGTGGCCTGGTCGCAACTGGTGCAGGCCGCCTACCTCGCGCGCATCGACCTCTCGGCCCACGCCCACTACGCGACGCCGGACCTCGCGTTCGACCGCGCGAAGGAGAAGGGTCGTCCCTTCGCGTACCACGTCTACGGCGCCGCCGTCACCGAAGTCACCCTCGATTGTCTGCGGGGCACCGCGACGGTCGACGCCGTGCGCGTGGTCCACGATCTCGGCCGCAGCCTCGACCTCGCCACCGACCTCGGCCAGGTCGAGGGCGCCCTCGCCCAGGGCCTCGGCTGGATGCTGCTCGAAGAAGCTCGCTACGACGACCGCGGGCGCCTCCTGCACGACACCGCCGGCAAGTACAAGGTGCCCGACGTGCGCTTCGCCCCGGCGACGGTGGACGTGGCGTTCCTGGCCGACGCCGACAACGCGCGCGCGGTGCTCGGCTCGAAGGCCGTCGGCGAGCCGCCGTTCATGTACGGCATCGGGGCGTACTTCGCGCTGCGCGAAGCGATCCTGGCCGCCCGGCCGGACCTCGACCCCGAGGTGGTGGCGCCGCTGACGCCGGAGCGGACGTTGATGTGGCTGGCGGCGGCGCCGGCGCCCGTCGTTCCTGCCTGAATCGACTGGATTTCTCCGGCCCCCCCGGCCTACTCTTTCTCCCGGTGACGAGAGCCACTCCTGGGAAGGGAACGCACGATGTCGCAGTCAGCGGACAGGGCCGCGCCGGCCTCGGCCCTCTACATCCACATCCTCGCCTTCTGCTCGGGCATGTCGATCATGGCCGTCGAGCTGTGCGCGTCGCGGCTGGTGGCGCCGTTCTTCGGCACCTCGACCTTCGTGTGGACCAACATCATCGGCGTGATCATGGTCGCGCTCTCGATCGGGTACCTGGTCGGCGGGCGGCTGTCGGACCGGCGGACGGACCTGCGGCTGCTGCTCAAGCTGCTGCTGGGCGCCTGCGCGTATCTGCTGATGCTGCCGTTCGTGGGGCCGCCGCTGCTGCGCGGACTGTCGGGGCAGCTGGTAGGGTTGCAGTCGTCCTTCTCGTTCATCTTCATCGGCTCGCTGCTGGGCATCCTCCTGCTGTTCGCGCCGCCGGTGGTGATCATGGGCATGACCAGCCCCTTCCTGATCCGCATCCTGTCCCTGCACGACCGCGTCGGCACCTCGGCCGGCCGCATCTTCGGCGTCTCGACCATCGGCAGCGTCCTCGGCACCTTCCTGCCGGTGCTGGTCTTCATCCCGAAGGTGGGCACCGGCAAGACCATCCTGATCTTCGCCGGCCTGCTGCTGGTGGTGGTCGCCTTCGGGTTCGCGAGCCGGCGGCGGGCCGCGCTCGCCTGCCTCGCGGGCGCGCTGTTCTTCCTGCCGACGCCCTCGGCGCGCAGCACGCCGGGGCGGGTCTACGCCGGCGATTCGCAGTACCAGTACATCGAGGTCTACGACCGCGGCACCTTCCGCTACCTCACCTACAACGACGCCCTCGGCTTCCAGACCGTCGCCAACAAGGCCAGCCCCTTCACCGGCCTGTACTACGACTACTACGCGCTCCTGCCGCAGGTTCTCGACCACCAGGCCGCGCGCGCCCTCATCATCGGCCTCGGCGGCGGCGTGATCGCCAACCAGTACCGCTACTTCCACCCCGGGATCAAGGTCGACGCCGTGGAGATCGACCCGGAGGTCATCCGCATCGCGCGCGAGTACTTCGGCCTCGGCGGCGAGACGCGGGTGTACGACCAGGACGGCCGGATCTTCGCCAGCCGCGCGAAGGCCAGGTACGACGTCGTCATCATCGACGCCTACACGCAGCAGATCTACGTCCCCTTCCACCTCACCACGCAGGAGTTCTTCCGGCAGGTGCGAGGCTGCCTCGCCGACGGCGGCCTGGTGGCGATGAACGTTTCCTCCGCCCGCGACGACGCCCCCCTCCTCACCGGCATCTGCGCGACGCTGAAGACCGTCTTTCCCCACGTCTACCGCCTGCGCATCCCCGGCTCCAACGACAACGTCGTGGTCGCCAGCGACCGCCGCCTCGACTTCCAGCTGCCCGCCGAATCCTACACTGGCCCCATCCAGGCCATGGCGCGGCTGTTCGCCGGCGGCTTCAAGGACGCCGTCGTCGCCGTCGACACCCGCCCATTAACGGACGACTGGGCGCCGGTCGAGCACATGGTGGACTGGGAGTTGCTAGGACGTCGGGCCCGGCCATAAGGGGTCGTCCCGACCCGCCACGGTCCCGCCCATGGTGTACGGCGAGGTCTGCCAGCTTGACCTATGTTGCCGAGGATCGTTTCCCCTCGACCATTGTCTGACGAGGAGTACTTCATGTCCAGGCTGCGCGTGAGCGCCTTCAGCATCTCGGCGGATGGATTCGGCGCCGGGCCCGACCAGAGTCTCGATCAACCACTCGGCCGCGGCGGCGAGGACCTGCACCGCTGGTTCCTGCCCACGCGCACCTTCCAGGCGGCGGTGATGAGGCAGGTTGGCGGGACCACCGGCGTCGATGACGACTTCGCGCAGCGGTCGTTCGCCAACCTTGGCGCCTGGATCATGGGTCGCAACATGTTCGGGCCGGTGCGCGGGCCGTGGCCGGATGACGAATGGAAGGGATGGTGGGGCCCTAACCCGCCGTACCACGTGCCGGTCTTCGTGCTGACGCACCATTCGCGCCCGCCGTTGGAGATGGAGGGGGGCACCGTCTTCCACTTCGTCACGGACGGCATCGAGACGGCGCTGGAGCGGGCGCGCGCGGCCGCGCGCGAGAAGGACGTGCGGATCGGCGGCGGGGCCGCCACCATCCGGCAATACCTGCAGTCCGGCCTCATCGACGAGTTGCACCTCGCGATCTCGCCGGTCATGCTCGGCCGCGGCGAACCTCTGTTCGCGGGGCTCGATCTCGCCGCGCTCGGCTACCGCGTGCAGGAGCACGTCACCACGGAGGCGGCGCTGCATCTGGTGGTGAGGCGGTAGCGCGCGTCTTGCGGCACGGCGAGGTCACTCCGGCCGCCCCGATCTCGACGCACGGGGCGTGACCGTGGTAGAATCGAGCGCCGGGATCGCTTCAACGGCCAATTTGCAAGTCGAGTGGGCCAGGAGGACAGGATGATCCGGACCATCGCCGATTTCGAGACGACCTGGACGCAGGAGTACGAGCGCACGTCGAAGCTCCTGATGGCCCTGACGGACGCGTCGCTCACGCAGACGGTGACGCCGGGGGGCCGTAGCCTCGGCCGTCTGGCCTGGCACCTGCTCGAATCGCACGGCAAGCTGGGTGAACAGGCCGGTCTGGCCATGTCGGCCAGGTTCGACGAGGCGCCGCAGCCGACATCGGCCGCCGAGATCGCCGCGGCCTACGACGCCAGCGCCAAGGCGTTCCTGGCGGCGGTGAAGGCCGCCTGGACGGACGCGGATCTCCCGGTCGAGGCGATCATGTACGGCCGGCCGTGGACCCACGGCATGTCGCTCGACATCCTCATCAAGCACGAGATCCACCATCGTGGCCAGATGACCATCCTGATGCGCCAGGCCGGTCTCGTGGTGCCCGGCATCTATGGCCCCGCGCGCGAGGAGTGGTCGGCTATGGGGAAGCCGGCGCAGGACTGAATCCGGCCTCGCTCACCGTACCAGCATGACCTCCCGCGAGGTGACGGCATCTTCCGTCTCCAGCCGCAACACGTAGGCGCCCGCGGCGGCCGGCACACCTCGACTGTCGCGGCCGTCCCAGACGTGGGTGTGTGGGCCGGCGGGCAGCTCGCCGGTCACGACCGTGGCGACGCGTCGTCCGTCGAGTGCGAAAACGGCGAGCGTGGCCGATCCGGGGCGATGCAGCGTGAAGGCGATCTCCACGCGCGGATTGAAGGGATTGGGACGGGCGACGAGTTGCAGGCCGGCGGCAGGCGGCGGCAGCGTGAGCGTGCGTTCGGCGAGCACCGCCCAGTGGTCCGGGCTCTCCCGCCGCTGCAGCGTGTAGACGATCTCGCGGCCGCCGCTGGCGAGAAGTTGCGGTGAGGCATCGCGGGCGGTGAAGCCCGCTTCGTCGCCGACGCAGGGGACGGTCCAGGTCAGCGAGCCGGACCGCGCCGCGAGCCGGAAGTCACCGACCTCGGCTGGCTGGGAAGTGGACCAGCGCGCGACCACCGCGTTCCCGTCGGCCCGGACCTCGAAGTCGTGCAGGAACGTGGGTACGAGGGTGCCGTCGATCCAGCGGGCGATGCTGCAGGACGGGGTGCCGCCCACTTCCCAGAATTCGCCGAGCACCCACAGGTCTCCGTCGGCGACCAGCAGGTCGTGCACCAGGGGCGTCCGCGATTCGCATGCCGTCAGGCCGCCGCCGAACGCGTTCCACTGGCTGCCATCCCAGGTCGCCAGGGCGCGGATCGCCGCGCCGCCGGCCGTGGCGAAGTCGCCGCCGACGAACAGATCGGTCGTCGTGCCGACCAGGGCGTCGACGCCATAGATGAGGCCGTCACCGGTCACGCCGCCGCCCACGTCCTGCCAGTGGCTGCCGTCCCAGCGCGCGAGGCACGACGCGGACCCGCCGCCGGCGGTGGTGAACAGTCCACCGGCGTACAGCTCGCCGTTCCACTGGGTGAGGGCGTTGACGGTGCCATCCATGCCGCCGTCCATCGCGTGCCACTGCGCGCCGTCCCAGCGGGCGATGCGGTCCATCGGTTGACCGTCGAGGGTGCTGAACGCGCCGGCAACGATCAGGTCGCCGTGCAGGCTCGCCAGGGCCAGGACCGAGCCGGCGAGAGTGCTGACCAGGGGCCGCCAGGTGGTGCCGTCGAACGCGGCGAGGCGCTGGGCGGCGATGCCGCCGATGGTCGTGAAGACGCCGCCGACGATCAGCTCGCCGTCGTGGATGGTGAAGCACTCGACGCGGCCGTTCGCGCCGCCGACGTCGTGCCACGTCTCACCGTCGAACCGCGCCAGATAGCTCGTGGTCAGATCGCCGGCGCGATGGAAGTTGCCGCCGACCCACAGGTTGTCCTGATAGACACAGAGCGCCCGGACTTCCTGATCCACCCCGCCGTCCACGCGGTGCCAGGCATCGCCGTCCCAGCGCGCGATCCCGGCGCCGGTGGGCTGTTCGAGGGTGACCTGCGGGATGCCGTAGAGGCCGCCGACGTAGATGTCGCCGTCGTACTCGGCCAGGCACCGCAGGTGCGGATGACTGTGCGCGGTCCCGATCCCGCCCGCGAGCGCGACCCACTCGCCGTCGTCCCAGCGGACGACGCCGTTGGGCATGTTGCCGGCCGCGTACAACTCGCCCGCGAAGTAGTGGATGTCGAGGACGGCATCCTCGAAGGTGCCGCCGAGCGGCGCGGACCAGCTGGAGGGGGGCACGTAGGACCGCACCTCGTAATCGTCGGCGCAGTAGATGATGTCGCCGTGGTGGGTCAGGTTCACGGCATAGAACTCGGCCGGCGGCGGCACCACGGGGTCGAAGTCGAGATCGCCGTTCATGTAGACCAGTCCGGGCGAGGATTCCCCGCCGGCCATGGTGAACCAGCCGCCGATATAGGCGCCGTAGCCGGGATCCTCGATGGCCAGCACGGTGGCGTCCAGGTTGTATCCGACCGTGCCGCCGCCATCCCATCTGATCAGGCCGTAGCAGCTGCCGTACTGGATCTCGCCGCCGATGATGATGGAGGTGTCGACCACGGCGCTCGCGTAAGGCCGGTCCCAGAGGTCCCAGCCATACACCGACTCGTAGTGCCACTCGCCGCCCTGCCAGTAGGCGAGCGGCGTGGCGGGGGGCGCGTACGGGTCTGGGTTCTCGAAACTGCCCACCGCGTACACCTTGCCGAATCGCTCGACGAAGTCGCGGACGGCGCCGCCGACGTCACCCATCCCGTACCACTGCCTGGTCACACCGTCGTAGCGCGCGGCGTGAGGTCGTTCCTCGCCGTCCACGTTGGTGAAGTTGCCGCCGATGACCATCTCGGTCCCGTTGTCGAAGATCGCCTCGACCTGGCCGTCCGGTCCGCCACCGAATCCGCGCCAGCGCGTTCCGTCCCAGGCCGCGACCCTCTCGGCATCGACCGAGCCGGCCTGCGTGAACCAACCGCCGACGACGAGGTAGTTGCTCCAGGAGCCGAGGCACTGCGCATTGCCGTCGTCGTAATCGTGCTCCAGGCCCATCGGCATGAACCGCTCGGACCAGTGGCCTTCGCGGGAGACCGCGAGAGCGGAGGCGCTGGTCGCGGCGACGATCGCCAGGGGAGCGAGAGCGCGGCAGGTCAACATCGTGACACCTCTTGCGTGTCGGTGACGGCGAGGCTGGGCCGCCAGATGATATCTTATTTTCACGCACGACGACAAGCCTGAGTCGGGAGGGAGTCTTGCCCGGTTTCTGGCGTCGATTCGCAATCTCGCCGCGCGTCAGTCTGGGGTGGGCGTTGTGGGCTTTCGCTTCGCCAAGCCTTGACTGATTTGGCGGAATAGACTACCATGTCGTCAGTTTGCGACGATAATTAACGATAAGGTGGTCACAATGTACACCCGCCGCTTCGTTCCTCCCGGACAGAGCTACTTCCTGCTTGGGCCGCGGGGCTGCGGCAAGACCACCTGGCTGCGCGCTACGTTCAAGGACGCCCACTTCGTCGATCTCCTGTCAGAAGACCGCTTTCAACGACTGCTCGTCGATCCCGGGCGGTTCGCCGACGAGTTGAGGGCGGTCGCGCCGGGCCGGTGGGTGGTGCTCGACGAGGTCCAGCGTCTGCCGGCCCTCCTCAACGAGGTGCATCGTTTCATCGAGGAGAAGCGGCTGCAGTTCGTTCTCTGCGGTTCGAGCGCGCGGAAGCTGAAGCGTGCCGGCGTGAATCTGCTTGCCGGCCGCGCCCTGCGGCGGGCGATGCATCCGTTCGTTCCCGAGGAACTCGGCGACAACTTCGATCTCGAGACGGCGCTGACCGAGGGTCTCCTGCCGCTCGTGTGGGACTCCTCCAACCGTGCCGAGACGCTTGCCGCCTACGGTCAACTCTACCTCAAGGAAGAAATCCAGGCCGAGGCCGTCGTCCGCAATCTCCCCGGTTTCGCGCGCTTCCTGCCGATCGCGGCGCTCTGCCACGGGCAGGCCATGAACGTCTCCAATATCGCCCGCGAGGCCGGTGTCGCGCGGACGACGGTCGCGGGTTATCTCGACATCCTCGAGGAGACGCTGCTTTGCTTCCGGGTGCCAGGCTTCGAGCCGAAGCTACGCGTTCGCGAACGCAAGCTGCCCAAATGGTACTGGTGCGATCCCGGCATCGTGCGCGCGATGCGGCGCTCGCGCGGTCCGCAGGTCCCCGAGGAACGCGGCGCCCTGTTCGAAGGTCTGGTCGCGCAACTTCTGCGCGCCTACCGCGACTACACCGGCTTCTGCGACGATATCACGTACTGGTCCGCCGAGCGCCGCACCACGGAGGTCGACTTCGTCCTCACCCGCGGCGACCAGCACCTGGCCATCGAGGCCAAAGCGGGCGCCGTCTTCTCCGACCGCTGGTGCCGGGGTTTGCGGGCGATCGCCCCGTTGCCCGGCCTCACGCGCCGCCTCATCGTCTATCCGGAAGGGCCGCGTCTGAAGACGGAAGATGGTATCGAGGTCCTGCCGTTCGCGACCCTCGCCGAGATGCTGGCCGCCGGCGAGTTGTAGAAGCGATCTCGCGGTGTTGGCATCGTTGACGCAGGAGCGGACGCTGCTGTCGCTTGCCACCCAGGCCGATAAAAGTCCGATAAATATCGACTTATAACTATGCGCCGACGTGCCGGGCCGTTTTCCAGACGCGGCCGCCGTTCCCACGCGCTTGGTCTACGTGGACCAGAGAGACGACTCCGTCGTCGAGTCGATCAATCGCAGCCGACACCCTCGCTGCCGATGTTCCCTGCGGGCGACCCTGTCTGCAAGCGGTAGTCCCTTGCCTCGGGGTCGCAATAGAGAGGATCGATTGCCAGATTCGCCGACGCGTGGGCTTCCAGCCCGGTCCAGGCTGTGCCGGCACCGTCGTAGAAATCGCAGTCAATGATCGACAGCCAGAAGTCCGCCTCCTGGGCCGGCCACACCAACGGTACGCGGTTGTCGGTGGCGATCGTCCAGCGGATCTGCAAACCGCTCCGCCAGATCATCGGCGCCAGGGCGCAATCGTTGGCCACGAAGGTGCAGTACTCCCATCTGACGTCGCACCAGGCATCCATGTCTAGCAGAACGGCGTCGTAGGCGGCGGCACTGTTGTTCACGAATAGGGAATACTGGAGTAATACCTCAGTATGGTCGTCGAGAACCACACAAGGTGCCGTGTTGTCTGTGAACACGCAATGGTGGATATGGTTAACCTCACTTGCCCCTTCGATCCGTACCTGGCCGGGCCCGCAGGCAGTGAAAACCGCGAGGTAGAGTTCTAGGGTCCCGTCGATCAGGTTGATGACTGGCCCGGCACATCCTTCGAAGCGGTTTCCATGGGCTTGGACGTCGGTGCGTACTGCATGCACGACACCGTCCGCGGTGGAGGGATAACCGGTGAACGTGCAGCCCCCGAGCCTCAGAAGATCACAATCGGACACCCAGACGGCGCTCTCGAACTCGGTCGCAACCCCCGTGAAGGTGTTATTAAAGATGTTGCAGTTGGTGAGGTGACCGGTAGATCTTAGCGCCGCCCCGGGCTTGTCGCCGGGAGCATCCAGTTCGGAGAAGGTCGAAGCCGACACTTCCAGGAAGCCTCCGTAGCCCTGGCAGAGGATCCCGTGCAATCCCGTGTACCAGGCGTCGGCCCCGGGTACGAACTCGCAATCGACGATGTCCAGATAGGCAGCGCCATTCAGGTCGGCATTCACACCGGGGGACCGGTCGATCTCGATGCGCAGGTTTTCCAGCCGGGTCCTCCCGCCGTCGGCAACGACCTTGAACCGTACGCCCGCAAGCACCGGTTTGCCCGCTGGATCGTTTGCCCCGGCGATCGTGACCCCAGGCACCACGCGCAGGACGTCCGGATCGGAATAGGTACCCGGCGCCAAGAGCACCGTGTCGCCGGCGGCGGCCGCTGCCGCCGCAAACTCCAGGTCATCCGTGTCCTGGGGCACCCGGATCAGGTGCGGCCGGGTTCTCTGGAGCTCCGGGCCGGTGACGTCGTCGTCCCCGCAGCCCGGCAGGCACATCAGGAAACCGGCCATCAATCCGACGATCACCCCACAGACGACATCCGTTCCACGTCCCATGACGCCCCCCCTCGACGTAGGATTGATACGCGTAAATTACGGTCATATTACCTTGCACGACACGGTTTCACGGTCTCATGGCCGGCCTGGTCAGGCCGAACACGATGATCCATGGCAAATCCCTCCCCCGGTGCACCGAAGATGGATCGCCCCGGCAGAACTCGGCCGGATCCTACCCCGCCGCCCGCGACCGCACCTCTTCCTTGATCCGCTGGATGTGCCCGCGCCCGAGTGCCTTCACCTCGCACCCCAGCTCGAAGTACCGCCGGATCTGCGCGTCGCTCAGGATCCCGAAGCAGTCGATCACCGCGAGCCGCCCACCCGCGGCGTTGACCACCCAGTCCGGATCGAGGTCCCGGTACGCGGTGTGCGGCACCGCGAACAGCACCGCCTCCGCCTTCTTCAGCGTCGCCGCGAGGTCCTTCTCGACCTTCGCATCCTTGAGGTGGCTCTGATTCCGGAAGAACCTGGCCCACGACTGGCCCGGCGCGGGGTAGGTGTCCTGGAGTTCGAGCTCGAACCAGCGGTCGACGTAGGGGTCGTGCATGCGCATCTCGGCGCCCATCTCGGTGAGGCGGCGGACCACCAGCTCGGAGCCGCTGTAGCGGGTGTCGCCCACGTCCTGGCGGTAGCTGACGCCGCAGATGACCACCTTGGCCCCGGCGATGTAGCGGCCGAGGTTGCGCAGCGCATCGCGGCAGAGGGTGGCGACGTGGAGGCCGCGGGTGTCGTTGATGTCGATGGCGGCGGTGCTCATCTTGAAGATGTCGTCGCCGTCCTCGAAGCCGAGGATGTGCTTGTAGGACCAGTAGCCGAGGCCGCCGTCCTTGGGCAGGCAGTAGCCGCCGATGCCGGGGCCCGGGAAGATCATGTTGTCGTGCGTGGGACGCATCTTGATGGCGTTGATGACCTTGATCAGGTCGACGCCGTTGCGCTCGGAGAACAGGCTCCACTCGTGCAGGAAGGCGAGGATGGTCGCCCGGTAGCTGTTCTCGACGATCTTGCAGGTCTCCGACTCGATCGGCCGGTCCATCACCGTCAGCGGGAAGGCCTCGGTGTTGAGCACCTCGCGCAGGAACTTCTCGACGCGCTTGCGGGCGGGCGGGTTGCAGCCGGCGCAGACGCGCCAGAAGTCGCGGATGGACGACACGTAGTCCCGGCCCGGCATCACGCGCTCGAAGCTGTGGCTCAGCAGCGGCACCCTCTTGAGGTTGCGGTCGGCGAAGGCCTTCTTGAGGATCGGCCAGGCCACGAACTCGGTGGTGCCGGGGGCGACGGTGGTCTCGATGAGGACCAGGCACTTGGGCTGGATCTTCTCGCCGATGGTGCGCATGGTGGCCTCGAGGGCCGCCATGTCCGCCTCGCCGGTGCGCATGTTGCCGAGGTTGCGCTTGAGGTAGTCGCACTGGACGTCGACTACCACGCAGTCGGCCAGTTCCAGGCAGTCGGGGTTGAACGTCGCCGTGAGGGTCTTCTTCTCGAGGACCGTGCGGGCGATCATCGGGTCGACCTCGGGGTCCTCGGCCTTGACGGGCGACTCGCCGCGCTGCAGGAGGGGAATCTTCCAGAAGCTGCGCGGGCTCGGGCGCTGGCAGCCGATGACGAACTTGCTCGGCTTGCCCTTGTCCTTGCCCTTCTTGTGGACGGTGTCGGCCACGATCGCCGCCATCACCGCGCCCACGAACCCGACACCCATCACCACGACGATTTCCTGGCCCTGCGCCCGCGCCTTGGCGACCAGCGCGCGCAGACGCTTCATCTCGGCGGCGGCTTCCTTCGGGCCGGGCAGCGGAAACTTCTCGCCGGTGGGGCTGATGGAAAAGTCGGCCATGGTCACCTCTCCTGGTCAAAGTGGCGAATCGACAGATGGATGCGCCGCCGACCATAGAGCATCGACCGACAGGCGACAACGACGATCAGCGTCCCTGAGGCAACGGGGTCTGCGTCGGGATCGGGCCCGCGAGCACTTTCGCCCGGGCGGCATAGGCCCCGATGGCCGGTGAACTCCCATCGTTGCGCGCGACGATGGCCTGGTGTTCGCGGTACTGCCGGATGACCGGATGGCCGGCGGCGGCGGACGCGAGGGGACCGCCAGCGCCCAGGAGCGGCGAGTCGCCGACGGGCACGAAAGCCAGGGCCGCGTCGTCGGCGAAGCCGGGGTGGTCCCCGACCAGACAGTCCTGCGCGACCACCGTGCCCGACGGGGCGTCCTCGTGACTGTGGCGCCAGCCTTCGGTGAGCCAGCAGTGGCGCAGTTGCACCGCGCCGGCGTCGGCGTTGATCGCCAGGTGTTCGCCGCCCGACGTGACGTGGACGACGGTGTTGCGCACGTCGGCTGCCTCGTCGCCCGTCGAGAGGCGCAGCAGCGTGGTGTTGCCCGGCCGCGTCGAGTAGACCGTGTTGTGGTAGAAGTGCAGGGTGCCCTTGCGGTAGAAGGCCTCGTCGCCGCCGTCGCCGCCGTAGTGCACGATCTGGCTGTTGCCGGTGGTCTCGTTCTCGATGAGCAGGTTGCCGTAGACGAAGGTCGCGTGGTAGCGGGGGTCGTCCCGCAGCTCGACGTAGTCGGTCTCGACCAGGTCGAGCTGGCGGTTGCCGGCCTCGATCCAGTTGTAGCGGATGACGGTGCCGGCGGAGCGGTCCTTGAGGTTGTTGCCGCCACAGCCGGGGCGCAGGGGGCCGTAGCGATTGGATTCGAAGAGGATGCCGAGGCACTCGGTGTAGGAGTTGTGCTCGTAGATGCTGCCCTCGATGCCGTTGCCGTGGATGTGGTTGCCGCGCACCACGAGGTCGCTGACCTGGGAGCCGGCGAAGAGGCCGTTGCCGCAGTCGGTCAGCACGCAGTCCTCGATGGTGACGTGGGCGCCGACTTCCGCGTGGACGGCAGCCGCGTTGGTGCTGTAGGCGCCCGGGGCGCCGGCCTCGTCGGTGAAGGCGTAGCCGGGCCGGCCGCTGCGGATCTCGAGGCCCTGCAGGTGGACGTGGGCGGGGACGACGTCGTCCGACGGCAGGTTCGAGCCGCCGATCTTCACCACCGAGCGGCCCTCGTTCCAGTAATCGAGAGCGAGTCGCGTCACGGCGTCGTCGCCGCTGATCACGGGGCGCGCGCCGGTCGCGGGGTCGCGCAGGCCGAGGACCACCAGCGGCGCCTCGGCGGTGGCCGCCGTGTTGATGACCCACTTGGTGCGGTAGGGCTCGGCCCGGTAGTGGATACGCACCAGCGTCGAGGGGCCGAGGGACTCCCAGGGAACCTCGGTGGGGTCGGCCAGCGCCTGGCCGGGGCCCACGTCCAGGACGACGGCGAAATCCCCAGCGTCCCAGACCGTGGCCACCGTGGCGTCGCCGGGACCCGGCAGGGGCGTATCGGGGGCGGCGGGGTCGTCTGCGCCACAGCCGAGGACGAGGGGGAGCAGGGCGACGGCGACCAGATGGAGGCGAATGGTGGGCATGATGCACATCTCCTTGGACAGCACCGGATAGACATGCAAACAGCAGGCCGGAGTTGGCAGGATTCGCGCTTCTATGTGCTATACTATGACGGAATGGCTTGTACGCGAGCCGCGCCCCCGCGCCGGCCCGGAACGTCACAGGAGGCGAAGATGCGCTTGTTCACGTGGATCCTGATCATCCTCGCGGTCGCTGCCCCCGTCTGGGCGCAGGACGCGCCGCGCGAGATACCCCTGGCGCCGGGCGGCGAGACCGGCAAGCCGGTGGTGACCGTCCTCGCTCAGCACGCCGGCGGCCTGACCCTCGAGCTCGCGATCCCCAGCCTCGAGGCGATGGAGGTCGAGATCGACGGCCAGACCTTCCAGGAACTGTCCGTCCCGGACGGCGGTTTCGCGGGCGACATCGGCCGCGCCGCGCTGCCCGTCTACACGCGGCTGGTGGCGCTGCCCGCGGGCCTCGGCGCGCGGGTCGCCCTGACCGGCAAGACGATGGCCGCGTTGCCGACGATGGACCTCGCGCCGGCGCAGCCGGTGGTCGACCAGGACGCGGGCCAGGCGGCCCTGCGGCTCGACCGCGCGTGGTACGCGCGCGCGCCGCGCACCGAGCCGGCGGTGACCGTCGGCGAGCCGGCGATCATGCACGGCCAGCGCGTGGTGCCCGTGACCTTCAGCCCCCTCAGCTACGACCCGCGCACCGGCGAGGTCGCCGCGGCGCGCACCATGACCGTGGAGATCTCCTTCGCCGGCCGCGACGCCCGCAACGACGTCACCGGCCCGCCGCGGTCGGTCCCTGCCTCCTTCGCGGCCCTCTTCGCGGACGCGGTCGTCGGCTGGCAGCGTGACGAGCACGTCGTCAGCGGCCCCGGCTCCTACCTGATGATCTGCCCGAACGACCCCCTCGTGCTGACCGCCGTGCAGCCGCTGGCCGCCTGGCGCGCTCGCCAGGGCTACAACACCATCGTGGTGACGACGGCGCAGACCGGCACCACGCGCGAGGCGATCAAGGCCTACCTGCAGGCGCAGTACGCCTCGCTGGACCCGCCGCTGGAGTTCGTCACCCTGGTGGGCGACGCCACCGGCAGCGTGAGCCTGCCGTGCTGGTTCGAGACCATGTCGGGCTACAACGGCGAGGGCGACCACGACTACACCATGCTCGAGGGCGCGGACATCCTCGCCGACATTCATCTCGGCCGTCTCTCCGTGAGCAGCGTGGCCGAACTGCAGACCGTCGTGAACAAGATCGTCGGCTACGAGAGCGACCCCGACCTGAGCCAGACCAGCTGGTTCACCACCGCCGGCCTGACCGGCGACCCGTCGTCCAGCGGTTACAGCTGCGTCTGGGTGAACCAGTTCGTGAAGGAGTCGCTGCACCACCTCGGGTACACCCGCGTCGACACCATCTGGTCCCCGAACTTCCTGAGCCAGATGATGGCCACCATCAACCAGGGCGAGACGCTGTTCACCTACCGCGGCTACCTGGGCATGAGCGGCATGGCCGCCAGCCACATCTCGGTGCTCACCAACGGCCGCAAGCTGCCCTACGCCGTGGTCATGACCTGCGGCACGGGCGGGTTCTCCTCGGAGGGCAGCTGCCGCAGCGAGGCGTTCCTGCGCTCGGCCAACGGCGGCGGCGTCGCCGCGGTCGGCACCGCCACCTCCGGCACGCACACGCGCTACAACAACTGCATCTTCCTGGGCGTCACCCACGCCGTGCTCAACACCGGCGAGCACCGCGTCGGCCCCTCGCTGACGGGCGGCAAGCTGAACCTCTACACGAACTACAGCCAGAACGAGCCGAACCAGGCCCACATCTGGGCGCACTGGAACAACCTGATGGGCGACCCGGCCACCGAGATCTGGACGGGCGTGCCCGCGTCGATCACGGTGACCCACCCGGCCAGCCTCTCGACCGGCGCGAACGCCATCCCCGTCACCGTGCTGCGCAGCGGCCAGCCGGTCATGGGCGCCCTGGTAACCGCCTACCAGGCGGGCGCCGTGCAGGTGTCCGCGTACACGGACGGCAACGGCAGCGTCGTCCTGCCCATCGACGGCGCGGCCGCCGGCGTGCTCCAGGTGACGGTGACCGGCCACAACCTGAAGCCGTACCTGGGCGCGGCGAGCATCGGCACGGTGACGTCGTCCCTGGACTTCGCGGCGCTGCAGCTGGACGACAGCGCCGGCAACGGCAACGGCCTGGCCAACCCGGGCGAGGCGCTGCAACTCGCCGTGCAGCTGGCCAACCACGGCAGCACGTCGCTGCCGAACGTGACCGCCACCCTGAGCAGCCCGCTGCCCTGGGTGCACGTGACCGCGCCGACGCGCAGCTTCGGCACCGTCGCCGGCGGCGGCACCGCCTGGAGCCAGGACGACTTCGGCGTCTCCCTCGGCCTCGACGCGCCGGGCGGCCTGGTGGCGCCCCTGCGGCTGGTCGCGACCAGCGGCGCGCAGACCTGGACCAGCCTGGTCGACCTGCCCGTCTCCGGCCCGCGCGGCGTGCTCAACCGCGCGCTCTTCGCCGGTCCCGGCGGCACCATGGATCCGGGCGAGACCGGCGCCCTCACCATCGAGCTGGTCAACGGCGGCAACCTGGCCACGGCCGGCGTGACGGCGACGCTGTCGTGCAACAGCAACTGGGTGACCGTCACCGACGCGAACGGCGCCTTCGGGGCCATCGCCCCGGGCGGCATGGCGACGCAGGGCAACCCCTTCGCGGTGAGCATCGCCTCCGACTGCTACCCCGGTCATCTCGCCAACTTCATCGCGACCCTCCAGTTCGCCGAGGGCGGCACCGGCACGGTCGAGTTCTCCTTCGTGGTCGGCACCGCCGCGGTCGGCGATCCGACCGGCCCCGACACCTACGGCTACTACATCTTCGACAACGCCGACCCCGACCCCAACGCGCCGACCTACAGCTGGTTCGACATCGCGGCGATCGGCCAGAACGCCAACGTGGTTGACAACGGCACCTACGACGACGACGTCCAGGACGTGAACCTGCCGTTCGCCTTCACCATGTACGGCGAGTCGTTCAACCGGATCTCGATCTGCTCGAACGGCTGGCTGGCCCTCGGCCACACCTACCAACGCCTGTACCGCAACTGGCACCTGCCCTCGGACGGCGGCCCCGGCGACATGATCTGCGCCTTCTGGGACGACCTCGCCCAGGGCACCGTCTACACCTATCACGACCTCGCGCAGCACCGGTTCATCGTGCAGTGGGAGGCCTTCGGCTCGGACACCGGCAGCGGTTACGCGGGCAACTGCACCTTCCAGATCATCCTCTACGATCCCGCCTACCACGCCACGTCGACGGGCGACGGCCCGATCGAGATCCAGTACGAGAGCGTGGCGATCTACGGCGACGAGACCACGTACTTCACCACCGGCCTGCAGAACGGCGACCGCACCACGGGCGTCACCTACGCCTACGGCAACCATTACGCCGGCGGCGCGGCGAATCTGGCCACGGGCCGGGCGCTGCGCATGGTGCCGATCGTGCCGCAGGTGCAGGGCATCCTGCGCGGCGAGGTGACCAACGCCTCGGCGGGCGGCGCGCCGATCCCGGGCGCCATGATCACGGTCATCGGCGCCGGCCGGCAGCTCACCACCGCGGGCGACGGCCGCTACGAGGGCAACGCGCCGATCGGCACCTGGGACGTGGCCGTCTACCACCCGAGCTGCGCCCCGGACACCACGCGCGACGTCGTCATCCAGGAGACCGTGGCCGCGGTGGTCGACTTCAGCCTCGTCGACGTGCGCGGTCCGGGCTTCGCGGGCACCACGGTCCTCGGCAACACCGAGGACACCGGTGGGCCCTACGTCGTGGAAAGCACCATCACGGACCTCACCGGCGTGGCCGAGCGGCACCTGTATTACACGTCGTCCACCACGGGCGGGCCCTTCGAGGCGCCGTTGACGGTCATCGATGCCCTCACCGGGCTGGTGCGGGGCGAGATACCCGGCCAGGCCCTCGGCAGCCGCGTCCAGTACTGGCTCACGGCGGCCGATCCGGTGGGCAACGTCTCGGCCGAGCCGTTCGGCGCCCCCTGGCCGACCTTCGTGTTCCAGGTGGCCCAGGCCACCCCGCTGGTCGCGGACGACATGGAGACGGACACCGGCTGGCTGGTCAACGTGAACGGGACCGACACCGCGACCACCGGCGTCTGGACCCGCGTCGATCCGGCCCTCGTGGTCGACGTCGACAACGCCAGTCGCGTCGTCTCTCCGGCCGACGATCACACGCCGGAGCCCGGCGCGCTCTGCTGGGTGACCGGCCAGGACACCGAGGGCGCCGACCAGGGCGGCAACGACGTCGACGGCGGCGCCACCACCCTGTACAGCCCCGTCTACGACCTCTCGGCCTACGGCGGCGCCACGGTCAGCTACTGGCGCTGGTACACCAACGACACCGGCAACAACCCCGGCCAGGACGTCTGGCGGGTCCAGGCGACCGACGACGGCGTGACCTGGGTCGACCTCGAGAGCACCTCGGTGAGCGAGCGCGCCTGGGTGCAGAAGAGCTTCGCCCTCGGCGACTACGTGGACCTCACCGGCGCCGTTCGCATCCGCTTCATCGCCGACGACGCCGGCGCCGGCTCCCTCGTGGAGGCCCTGGTCGACGACTTCGCCATCGAGACGGTGGCCTCCGTCGCCGACCTCGCGCCGCCCACGGTGACCTTCCTCTACCCTAACGGCGGCCAGACCTTCGGCGCCGATCAGGACGTGGTCGTCGCCTGGGACGCGCAGGACGACGTCGGCGTCGTCCAGGCGCAGGTCCTCTTCGTCGCGGGCGGCACGGAGTACCCGGTGGCGGCGGGGGCCTTCGACGGCACCTACACCTTCGTCTGGTCCGAGCACTTCACGGGCGGGCCGGCGACCGGCCGCTTCCGCGTCGTGGTCCTCGACGGCGCGCAGCGGCAGGCGGTCGACACGGCGGACGGCGACGTGACCTTCGACGTCGTCTCCGGCGTCGACGACGCGCTGCCGACCGCGGTGGTCCTCGGCCAGAACCACCCCAACCCCTTCAACCCCCGCACCACCATCCGCTTCGCCCTGCCGCGCGCGCAGGACGTCACGCTGCGGATCTTCGACGTGCAGGGCAAGCTGGTGCGCACGCTGGTCGCCGGCCCCCAGGCTGCCGGCGCGCACGAGGCCGTCTGGGAAGGCCGGGACGACCGCGGTGGCCAGGTTCCCAGCGGCACCTACCTCTACCGCCTGCGCAGCGAGGACGGCGAGGAGACGCGCAAGATGCTCCTGTTGAAGTAGGCATTTGTCGACGGGGCGCACCGCGTCGCGTCGAGATCGCGCGACCCACAGCCCCGGCCGGCAACGGCCGGGGCTTCTTCGTCGTCCCCGGAGTCGGGTAAGAATCTTCATCTCTTCTGCGCGCGACGTGAAACAATTCTCTCCACCGTACGTTGACCAGCGTGGAACCCGTCCGTAACTTGACAAGGCGACTCACTTGACCAAGCGACTCACTGGGTAAGCAACATTCGAAGCGGTGAGGTACGCGGCTCCATCCCCCGACAATCTCGCGCCATCACCCCCCACCAGGTGGCGCGCCAGATGGCCCCGCGGACATCAGTAAAGGAGGACTGTTCCGCAGTTCGCGACGTAGCCCCTGCGTCGGATTCACGACTCTTGGGCCATGACTGGACATCGACAATGGATGGGGGGACGAGTATGAAGCGATCGACTCAATACGCCGCCGTATGCCTGGCGCTCCTGGTAGCGGCCAGCGCCTTGGCGGGCGGGAGCCAGACCTACCAGATGAGGACCGGTGGCGGAGGCATGGTCTATGGCGGCACCGCCATGGCGAAGGCCTCCCGCGACACCACGTTCCTGCTGGGCGGTCCCAATCGGTTTGACGGCCGATTCCAGGACCAGTTCGGCAACCCCAGCTGGCAGGGCTGGACCCACATCGACAATACCTTCAGCGGCATCCAGCGCTGGAACGTGTCCAACTTCCACGTTCCGGCAGGCGGCGGCACCCTGGCCATCTGGTGCGGCCAGGCGGCCTTCCCCAACGCCTGCGGCGCTGGTTACGGCGATAACTGGAACGAGAACCTGGTCTTCACCTACGCGGTCCCCAACGCGAACGTGAACACCGTTGCGCGTCTGCAGTGCATCTACAACTGGGACTCGGAACCGGGATTCGACTACTTCCGCATCCAGCAGAACCGCGGCGGCACCTGGGAGACCTTGATCCAGCATGACGACGCCGGTTCCGCCGTGTTCGACCAGAACATCACCTTCACGCCCAGCGACTACGTCGGCCCCGCCGGCAACCAGCTGGAACTGCGCTTCGTCGGTTACTCCGACGGCGGCTGGTCCGACGAGGATTGCCAGTGGGACACCGACGGCCTGGCGCAGGTCGACAACATCCGCGTGACCATCGGCGCCAACGTGTGGTACGAGGATCACGAGGATGGCGACAACGACTACTGGACGCAGGTCTTCGCGCCCGGCGTCGGCGACTACTCCAGGATCTGGAGCAACCTCCAGGACATCGATCCGTGCGTCACCAACCTGTCCCCGCAGGTCGCGTTCATCGATGACGGCATCGTGGTTCCCGGCACCGGCGGCACGCTGTGCGTGACCTGGTGCTACGGCCCCGGTGGCTACATCGTGAACAACTCCGGCGGTCTCGCGGGTCCGGAGGCGCACCTCGACAACCTGCTGCTGAGCCCGGTCCTGAACTGGCCCGCCGGCAACGACGGCGCCGAGCTGACCTTTGCCGTGTACCGGCATGAAGAGCTGACGCCGGGGACCTCGCCCGGCATCTTCTACCAGTGGCACGTCAGGTCGACGGCGTCCGGCAATCCGGCGGATCTGGCGGCGGCGACGTGGCGCAACCGCAACTTCGTGGAGATGGGCACCAACTATCTGACGCAAGTCGAGCTGGTGAGCGATCTCCTGGAGGCGGGCCGCACGCACGTGCAGATCGGGCTGCGTTGCATCGAGTACGGCTGGGTCTGGGGCTTCGAGGGGGTCGACGGCTCGCCGGCGCCCTACTTCGACAACGTCGCCTTCCGGGTGTTCCCGTTCAGCGCACCGAGCATCGCGGGTCGCGATCTCGACCTCGCGCAGGACAGTTTCCCGGAGCGCGGCGACCTCGACCTGACCAACCTCGCGAACAACTGGGTCCGCTTCGACATGGCGCGCAACATCTCCGCCGCCAATCACCTGCGCAACGACCCCGGCGACTCGATCTTCGCCGACATCGGCCTGACGCGCGCCGGTTCGGTGCTGAACGGGATGCCGAAGCTGGTGGTGAAGATGAAGGCCAACCCGCTGTTCGACGGCGTGCGCGTGCTGCCCGCGAACTTCACGCAGTCGAACGGCATCGTCGATGGTTGGGTGTACGGTGACACGACGCGCCAGCCCAACGGCACCATCGTCGCGAATCGTTACAACTTCGACCTGCCGGATTCGAACTTCTTCTTCCCCGGCGACGTGATCCACTACTACATCGAGGCCAAGGACAACCTGAACGGCGACATCGGCACCTCGACGCTGCCGGACGACATCTCCGACATCGGCGACTTCGACACCGTGCTGCCGTACGGGTACAACAGCACCTTCATCGTGCATGCCTTGCCGTCGTTGTTCGACACCAACGGCAACCAGCCGCGGATCCTGTTCTGGAACGACTTCGCCAACCGCGGCGGCGAGAACGAGTGGTATTACGCGCTCAACAACCTCGGCTACAACGAGCACATCGACTACGACGTGTACTACACGCAGGGCCCGTCGTCCGGCGTCGGCAACGGCCTCGGTGGCCGCGCCACCAGCCAGACCATCGGCGGCTACGAGACCCTGCTCTACACGGCGGGCGACCTCGGCGTGGCCACGCTCTCCAATAACGATTACCTCGTCGACCCGTCCAACGACATCGGCGTGGTGAGCAACTGGTTCCAGCAAGGCGGCAAGAACGCGTTCATGACCGGCGACGACCTGCTGTTCAGCCTGACGCACTCGGGCGGCGCCGCCCAGGCGTTCGTGAACAGCTATCTCAGCGTCCGGTTCGTGAGCGACAACATCCTGCCGTTCATCAACAACCAGACGGCGCCGACCGTTCGGCCGATGCCTGGCAACAGTGTTTTCACGACGCCGGACGAGTGGATCGCGTTCGGCGGCTGCCTGGGCATCAACGACTTCGACGCCATCGAGCCCAACGGCAACGCGGAGCGGCTCGCCCAGTTCCTGACCCCGTCGGGCAACCCGGGCTACAGCTACGCCGCGGCGCTGCGGTACACGAACGTCGCCGACGTGATCGTCATGCCGTACGACTTCATGTACATCTACAACCCGGTGGGCTACGTCCCGAACAACCCGGGTTACTCGGTCCGCACGGAGGTCCTGCGCGACGTGCTGATCGAGTTCGGCCATCTCCCTGGCGGCACGGTCATCGACGTGCCCGACGGCGAGATGGTGTTCGGCGTGTCCAACCACCCGAACCCGTTCAACCCGGCGACGGAGATCCGGATGACGCTGCCGCAGGCCGGCCACGTCAGCCTGAAGGTCTTCAACGTCCGCGGCGAGCTGGTCCGGACGCTGGTCAACGGCGAACTGGCCGCCGGCGTGCAGAAGGTCACGTGGAACGGCACCAACGACGCCGGCAGCAATGTCGCGTCGGGCGTGTACTTCTACGAGACCAGGTACAACGGCGAGACCTCGATCAAGAAGATGGCGCTCGTGAAGTGATATGGAACGGCTAGTCAAGCGTTGATGAGTGCGCTCCTTGGGG